>JAABUO010000134.1_pt1 | contig 201189 bp, 196 predicted proteins | sample 5559291 | NCBI WGS metagenome assembly JAABUO01 (sample SAMN10711878, study PRJNA513372) | rock metagenome | isolation source: Antarctica rocks | place: Antarctica: Victoria Land, Finger Mt sud
CGCGCCGGCGGCGCTTCTCATCTGCCCCTGACGGTCAGGATGAAGCGCGGGCATCATGCCGATGGTGTGCTCTGTCTCTAGATAGTTTAAGTAATTCGTTTTCGTGGTTTCAAAAGTTTATGTTCTCGCATTCAAACATTAAATGAGTCTTTTTGACTTAAAACAATATTCAAGACTGCATCAGAAGATGATGATGTGATCTTTATTGCAATCTTTATGATCAATCAGATGAAACTGAGAAAGAAGTTCATGATCATAACGTGTATGAAAAATCATCTAAATAACATATACAAATCTGAGTTGTTTGATGTACAGAAGCTGCAACTGAAAGAAGCAATAACAGTTAATGACATTGCTTGCAATGCGCTTGATGCATTTCACTATTCTGTGTATTTTATTACATTTCAATATCATTTGATCACAGTTTTATAACTGACATAATATATTTATAAATGAATCTGCTTACTCTTGATTCACTCGCTTCACATCTCAATGTAAATCTCAAGATGAGTGAGAAAAAGAAGATTGTGATTACATTTTTTGCAAAAGATAACTGATGAAGTTGATGTGATTATGCTGAGATTATGCTTTCATGTCGAGCGCATTTTGCGTCTTTGCACTTTTTCTTCTGTCTATGTTTTTTCTTTTGTTTTGATGTTAATATTTTTATGTGATCATTTCATTAAAGAGCAAGAATCATCATAATACAATGATTTTCTTTCTTTCTAATCATGAATTTATGCTTGAAAATGAGTGACTATACTTTTCACTTACATTTCAATCTTGTTTTGAAAACTTCTTTAAGTTTCAAGACTTCTTTCATATCTTTGCTTGATATTCATTGATTATATTTCATAAAATATTTCTTTCATTGTATTTTATAATATAAGATTCTCTTTCTTTTTCACTTTTGTAAAATCTTTTCTACTTTTTATTCTTACTCATCACTAATAAGCTTGAAAGCGAAATACTTAAATATAAAGTCATCATTTAGTCTACAATTATATGACTTTAAGATGAATACATGAAAGATAAAATGAATTTTATAAATGATTGAAAGACTCAAATAATACATTTGCTTGTTTATAAATTCTTGTATATAAAAGAACTTTAACATCTTATTTGATAACTTCTTGCTCAATTTCTTCTGCTTCAGATTTTTTGCTGATAGCATGATTAAATCATCAACATTAAAGAACTTAAACTTATGTTTTTGATTATAGTACTTTGTCTGAGCATCAATTGCATTTTATCATCATTGCATCAACGTGTTTTGCACATTTTGCAGCATTTCAATGCATTCTTTTGCTGCTGATACTTCTTCTTTCATAACATCATTCTTAATATGTATGTTAAAGATTGACTTGTAATCATACATGATTTTAAAGAAACTACAGCTTAACGAAGAGTGCTTCATCTGATGATACATAAACTCAACTATGAGTAAAAGCGTAGTTCAGTCATCTTGCTTTTCTGAACAATATACTCATAGATAATGTTTCAGCGTTTGATTTTGTTATTCTATCTGATCATCTGTTTGCAAATGAAAGATGATGCTTAATCATCATTTCATCTTCATGTGAAAACAGATCTCTGATCAGAATGCATTAATAAATAAACTATCTTTATCAATGATTATATCACTTGAAATCTCATATCTTAAAGCAATTTTCTCAAAGAACAACTCTGCTAACTTTATGATAGTCAAAGTTTTCTTTGTAAACAAATAATGCATCATCTTCATGTAGTGATTAACTATCACAAGAATCAAGTCATATATGACTTTTTTTTATTTACTAGATGACAGATCTGTTATGAAATTCATAGTAATTTCTTTTCAGAGATTTGTAAATTGAAACAATGATTTCAACTTATCATATGATAGATAACATTTTATTTTTACTCTCTGACAAATGTCACAAGTATTTATATACTCTTTGACATTCTTGATCATACTTTTTCAGTAATATTTGCAATCTAATAGCTCGTTGATCTTGTCAGCATCAAAATGTCTTGCTAATGAATCATCATAATGACATTTCAATAACTTTTCTCTGACAGAAAGATTTTCTGAAACATACAATGATTCATTATACTTTATCATTTCTTGACTATTCAATGTTCAAGCTTCAACATCATTCTTTCATATACTCATCATCTCGTCTGCTTTTAACTTTACAGCAAATTCATTTTCTTGCTGTAAGATCTTGATGAGCTCAACTACAAATTTACTATTAAAGTTGTATATCATTTTTTGAATTGTTAATACTCTGACAATTGCATGTGAAATGAGTTGTTTGCAATCAACAGTTTCAGCAACAAAATTAAGCTGTTTCTCAATGAGTGAACAATTTCGCGACAGCGATCTATCGAAGCATATAATATATCAAATCAATCGGCAAGTTATAGAGCACAATTGTACGATCAAAACAAGCCCCTATTCGACTCAATAACTTCAAAGATGACTGCGTCGCAAGTCAAAAATCGAAAATCAAAATTTTTCGCGCCCACGCAGGCCAAAATCGGCGGCGAAACGAGAGTTCATCAACGCAGAAGAAAGAATCATCAATTCAGACAGTAATTTGATTGATAAATCGAAGAGCAAACTCACACGAAGAGAACAAGTCATCAATCGACTTCAGAACAGCACAGAAGACTGCGTACTGACGCAAAAATCGAAGTCGAACTCTTTTGCGCCCGAAGATCGCACAGAAAACAACATTGTTTCAGAGAAGTACAGCGTTTCTTATCAAATCACTATCTGTTTTACCTTTTCTTGATGCGCAAGACAATAAGTCGAGGTCAGTCGTTACTATCCTGAGCGAGATAACGCGACTACTTCGATACACGAGATATAAAGCAATTGCGTCAAGCATTTTCTATCAAAAAGAGTAATCTAGATTCTTGTAGACTAGATTTATATCATTTTCGTCTGGCATAAGTTGATAATAGAAGGCGATCTATTGCAGGTTTCGAGATAGAAATTGAGAAACCTCTACACTAGAGTTACTGCCTACGTGAAACGCTCTGAATAAGAGGTTAAAGAAATATTTAAGTGATGTCAAGTGAATTGTCTAGAAGTTCGAAGCTCGAAACTCGGAAAAACCCTCTATGGAAAGAAATATAAAGAGCCGCTTTATGCGCTCTTTCTCGCCCCGTTCCGCGAATAGTAACGCGAAACTCAGCAGAAGCAATAGCTCAGCGTCAGAACTCAAAACGTCGACGATAGAAATCAAAAAGTCAACATTAGAGATTGAAACAGATCTATGAAACGAACTTAGCATGAGTTCGTCAACAAGCAAACAACTGCAAAACGACATTGTCGAGTTATTTTGCAGTCAACAAAAATCGTTCACATCAGCAAATAGAAAAACGCAGTACATGTTTAGTTCACTCGACGCATTGATGCTAAATTTACATGCAAATGCGCACAACGACAAGAATACAATCAATCTGCGAAATGCAAATTCGCAGCAAAAAGAGCAAACACGAGCGATTGTGAAATTCAAAGGAATGAAAAAGCGAAAAGCGATGAAAAGTTCGCAAAAAGAAGCTAGCATCGAAGTTAGTACTAGCAAGTGCTACGATGTCATCTCTAAAGAGATGCAGATAAAGAGACTGCGCGAAAGAATTGAATTCGCAGTCAATCAGCTAAGACAAGCAATATCAGAACAGAAAGAGACTATAAATCATAGCTTAATCTACATTCGAAGAGCATGCGACGAAAGTATAGAAAACCCGATTCAGAAGCAAATTGATCGACTTCAAAGTCAAACAAACAACAAACTGAAGATCATTCTACAATTGATTCAACAAAATGCTGAAAACATCAAAAAGGAAATCAACGCAAAGCAAATGACAGAGAATTCGCAAATCTCGCAGAAGGCGCAGGTTTCGCAAACGTCGCAAGTCATGCAAAATTCGCAAAAACCAACGCAGAAGCTCACATATACGCAAAAAGCAGCTCAAGTCACAAGCGCAAATGCAAATGCAAACACAAATGCAAATGCGAATGCAAATGCAGGCGAATGAAACCTGGTTACCAAAAAACCCTCGCCAAAGTCACAAGAGATATCATATCGCGAAAGAAGATTGATAGTCACTTCGAAAAATGAGAACTGAATCTTACAAGCGATGAAAATGCGCAATGCAGTGAACAACGCACTGAAGAAGGCAAAGTCTGACATAATAGTCGCTACAGTGACTAAAACACAAAGAGGTAACAATATCGCTCTAACGATTTCAGAGAAATACATCGCGAAAGCTCTACTGAAGCAAAAAGATATATGAGAGCATATATTCGAAGTCAAAAGTATCAAGAAGAATGAAAAATGATACAAGATAGTGATACACAGTCTGAAAATCAATATCTTCAACATGAAGATTGAAATGAAATATCTGAGAATCGAGCTAGAGAAGTACAATCCTGAATTGAAGCTGATAATCAACTCGATATGATTATCAAAAGATGAAAATAGAGCAAGAAAGAATCATGCTTCGACGATACTGACGTTCAAAATCGAAGTCGAAGCACAAAAACATCTGAAAAAACGAGTTCTAGCAGCGAGATCAACATATCGAACGACCGAATATCGGGATTATCGATCAAGCGATCAGTGTCAGAGATGTCAAACATTCGAACATTTGCAGAACAAGTGCAATAAATCATCAAGATGCTTGTTTTGTGAACGAAATCATCTAACATGAGAGCATAAATGTCAATTACCTACGTGCGAAGACAAGCAACCATGCAATCACACGATTTCTAGATGCTGCAACTGTCAAAATGCGCACTTCGCAAACAGCGCAATGTGCGAAACATATCAGGCAGCTCAGTCTATTAGCTCACAAAAAGATCATCTAGTCACGGAATTGTAATGAGTAGTGCATTCGAAATGTCACAAAACAACGCAAATGACGAAAGCTTTGCAAACACGTCGAATATTCGAATTCTACAGCACAATTGTGCAAGGTCAACGCAAATTATGCATGCATGCATGAAATTTGCGAAAAACAAGACAGATATTGTTATACTACAAGAATCGTGAATGAAAGACGAAAATATAACAATTTCGCATCCGTCGTTTATCTGCATCAAACCAAATGTTCAGAATACTCGTGTCAGAGTACTAATATTTGTTGCGAAAAACGCAAAGAAATTTACATGCACATCAAGATCAGACATAGTCAATAGCGAAGATATGCAAGCAATATCAATAGCGAACAATAAAATTCAAAGAGAAATTTTATTGTTCAATATTTACAACGAAAAGTCACAAAACGCAGATAACAAGCAATTATACACGATTGAGCGAGAATTAGCAAAAGTTATGCTAAATTCTGAGCAAAAAGTTATTATCGTTGAAGACTTTAATGCACATCATAGCTGATGAAACGCAAAAATTTCAAATTCTATTAGAACGAAAGCGTTAATAAAGTGAGTAAATTTACATAAGTGCGATCTGATTAACACTTCTGATATAGACACATATCACAGCTATTCGAGTCAGTCAAGCTCGATACTTGATTTAGTATTCGCATCAAAGAATATACGTAATCACATCAAGAATTGACATATAGATGAGAACGCAGACACAGAATTCGATCATGAAGTAATTTTATTTACAATAGTTACGAAAAAAGTGAAGTTGGTCGAAAATTCGTTGAACGCGTCATACAATTTGCAAAAAGTCGACTGAAAAGACTTTGAGAAGCATTTGCAAAAGGCGAAAGACAAAATGATTGTCAAGATGCAAAGAATCACGAGTTTAGAAGCAAAAGTCATTTATTTGACTGAATGCATCAAGAATACAGTGGAATTATTCGTATTTAAACAGCGAATATGCGCAAAATCAAAATCCTGGTGAAACAATGAGCTCATCAAAAGGCGAAAGACGCTGTCGTCAAAAAAGCGAATCTGAAAAAGATGCAGAAATGAAGATGCATGAACAGAGATAGTGCAAATGCAAAATTTGTATCATGATGCAATAAAGCTGATCAAAAACCAATTCTGAATCAATTTTTTAAACAATGTCAAAGAAAAAAAAGTGTTTCAGACATACAAGTTCACTAAATCACGTCGAATCGAAAAGCTACTTTCGATACAAAACTCGCAAAAAGAATTGAAAATCAAATTCAATGAAAAGTGCGAGGCATTTCTGAAAGCAATGTACTCATCATCTTCGAAAATTCAAATCAATGAAGAATTACTATCGAACGAAAGTATACAGTGATCAAGAGTTATCGAAGGGAAAATCAAGTACGCTATTAACTTCTCAGCATTCAGGAAAGCATTCGAATCAGACGAAATGTCATTCGCAATCATACAGCGAGCGTACAAAACTATATCGAAAATCTTCAATTTAGTGTACTCAGATTTGATCGAAAACGACTATCATTCGAAGATATGACGCGAAGGCACGAGAATTATTCTAAAAAAATCAGACAAGTTGAATTATTCAATTTCGAAGACATACAGAATTATTACGCTGCTAAACTGTTTAGGCAAAGTAGCAGAAAAAATAATAGCAGTGCGACTGTCGTACACAGCTGAAATTAACGATAAGCTGCTGAATTTTGATCAAATGAGAGGCAGAAAACAAAGATCAGCTATAGACGCAGTACTAAACCTAGTACATGATGCGCAAATGACGAAAAGTCGAGGAAACACGCTTATCTGTCTACTTCTAGATGTCAAAGAAGTCTTTGATCATGTTGCGTTGAAACAGCTAGTCAAAATATTGATTAAATTGAAAATATCAATCAATTTAATCAATTGAGTAAAATGTTTCTTACAAAACCGGATTATTGACTTAGCATTTGACGACGAACGTCAGAAATCAAAGAAAATAAGCACAGAAATATCACAAGACTCATCTATCTCGCTCATTTTATTTCTAATTTATATTCGATACTTGTTTTCAAAGATTCGCGCAAAGTTCGGAAATTTACAGTCACTCAGCTATATTGACGATGTGGCGCTATACATTGAGGGAAGAAATATTGACAAGAATGTGAAAATGCTGAAAAACGCAGCAAAAATCGCTTTCACATGAGCTGAGAACAACGCAGTGCAATTCGATGACTCGAAATCTGAATTGATACACTTTGAAAGTCACAAGGTGACACTCAATCAAATGATTATTCTACTCAATAACACGATCATAAAATCAAAGACATGCGTACGATGAGTAGAAGTCTGACTGAATCGAAAGCTCAACTTCAAAGTTCATGTGCAAATGAAAATCGCGACAGTCACAAGAACGCTACACTCGTTGTTTAGATTAATGAATAGCGAGTGAGAACTAAATGCCAAATCAGGAAAGCAGTTATATCTGACATGCGTCACGTCTATTAGCGATTATGACGTCGAAATATGATGAAATAATCAAAAAAGCTACTTAGTCAAACTTCGCAAACTGCAAAACGCTGCATTACGAAAAATTCTGGGTGCGTTTCAAACATCATCGATAGATGCTATGCAAATAGAAGTCGAAATCTCGTCGATGAAGATGCGATTAGATCAAAAGTGCAAGAACTATGCAATTTGAATAGTTGAATTATCGGAAAAACACTCTATCAGGAAAAGAACGTCTATTTCGTATTCATCTCAATACTTTACCGAATTGAACCTAGAGCTGAACGCATCGAAATACCTGAACTGAAACGAGATGAAGACGAATTTACCTCGAAAAGTCAAGAAGTGCAAAGACAGACTCATGCAGATATATTGAATATTGAACAAAGTGCAAAAAACACTGAATTCAATAAAAGAAATCGAAATTCCTCACTTCAAGAAATCGTGAGATCAAGAAATCGAGCATTTAGCAAAAATTCAAACCGAATTTGCAAGAAGCGAAACCAGCGAAACGGTCAATACGCACTACAGAGAATTAGAAAGAATTACCAAAAAGGCGAAGAACATAGTGATGTATATCGACGCATCGCAAATTCGGAAAAAAATAGCAGAGATCGAAACAGAAACTGAAACGACAGTGATATTCACGCATGAATTCGTCAGATTCAGCAAAGCGACAAGCGTTTCTGACAAAATAATCACAACGAAAGCGAAACTGCAAGCTATTAGCGATGCAATCGCAATATGCAGCGAAAAAGCACTCAAAAACAGCGGAATTTGAGTGTACATGAACAGTCAAATGACTTTGCAAAGATTAAACGCAAAGAGCAACGTCAATGCGAAGTTATTCAATGATATACGACAAAACTTGATCAATTTACGTCAGAATCAGTGTCAAATTCGCATACAGTGAATATTGAGTCGCAAGAGCATTATTGAGAACGAAAAAGCAGATCAATTGATCAAAAGCGCTGCTCAAGAATTATCAGTTATCGACAACACGAAAGCAATCATCATAAGCTTCGTCAAAAAGCAAATTTGCAAAGAGACGAAATTACAATGATTAAATGTCTGGAAAAGCAGCATCAAGAAGGGAAACCAGTATCGAAAGCACATATCGGATGTGAATCTAAGTCATAAGTCACTAAAAGAGCTGAGAAAAATCGATAGACTAACGTTTTCAATCTTTATTCAGCTGAAAATGAGACATGACTATTTCAAGAGCTATTTGCATCGATTAGCAGAGAATAATTCGAACAAATGCTATGGAATATGCAATGCGAGGCAAACGTCGAAGCATTTACTGCTGAACTGCAGGCATTATAGAGCAGAGCAGATAAAGCTTAAGGAAAAAGCTCAGCTCAAAAACACAGACACTATATTGACACTGTTCATCACCAAGATTGGAAGAATCGCAACACTAGAGTATTTGAAAAATACTCGAATTGCGACGAGGAAATGGCTATTAGAAACGAAAGAGTAGAACGCGAAGGGTGCGAAGGGACAAAGGAAAACGGGAGTACGATGACGAGGGTTTGAGCGAGAGCGCTTGTATGCGCAAATTATCGGTGTGATTGACCAATGGGAAGATATAAAGCAGCGACTTTGGCCAGGTTACATGTAACTTAGCATACATACAGCGCCTAGACAGTGCCATAGCCATAGGCTGCATGCACTTAATGAAGAAATAAAAAAATAAAAATAAAAACAGCGTCTAGACAGTGCCATAGCCATAGGCTGCATGCACTTAATGAAAAAAAAAAAAAAAACTCTGTTCAACGATCAGTTTAATCTTAAGTAAGCTGAGTTTCTTCTTAGTATATGCATGACATATGCGAAGTGCAACACTCATCTTCAAGTCATTCATTGATGTTTCTTTGTGCTTGATTGATGCTGCACATATGCACAGATGAGGCTTTGATAATCAGATGTGAATTTATTTGTGATCTCGCTTAATGCTCTTAACATATGCTTTGCATAGAGTCTGAAGCTTTTTCAATCCGACGTTAGATCTTGAATGTGCGAGGCATATGTCATTTTTAAAGTTCAATCCGACGCCAAGAATCTTTTTCAACCCCCGGCTCAACTTTCCCCCTACCAGCTGCACCCCGCTCTCAACGCTGTCAACGCTGTTCAAATAAGCGTTCGAAGCCTGCGGCCTTCGGTTCGGGACATTGACAGTGTGACCGTAGCAGGAGTCGTTAGGAAGCGTGCTGTAGGGTTGACTTTTGCACTCGCAGTTCGCATCTTCGATGTCGCAGATTGCGCCGCCGTTGTTGTTGAGCATCGCTTCGAGCTCCGCAAGGGTGGTGTTGTCACCGGAGAGGGGTTGGTGGGCGGAAATAGTGTCGTCACGTGGCAGGACGAGAGGGCTGTTGAAGGTGGAGATTTGTGAGTGGTTAATCTTTGGGTCATCGGATATGAGAACAGAGTGCTAGGCTGGAAAAGAGGAGGATTCGGTATGCAATCAGCTATTTAGGTGTATGCTTGTCTACTTGAGTACTTGAGCTCTATGATGCAACGACTAAAGCTATTTATACCCCTTTAATCCCTCGCGCAAAATTAGCCTGCGTCAGACGAAGACAGTTCATGTGGGAAATGTGTCGAGAGAAACATCAGATTTGTCTCCGCTTGTGTGGTTGATGGGCACTTTGTAGCGCGCCAAGGGCAACCGTGCGCCTCCAACATTCCACGTTACTTTTACCTGCACTACATCATCCCATAAAATCATCAAATTTTTTCAACAATTCGTCTGAAAAGATTTTTTTATAGAGCCAAGGAGAGCAAAAAAGCTCTAGGAATAAACAAAGTCTATCCTTCGAAAAGGGAGGTTGAAGCTGAGAGCAAAAGGTTATCTAAGGGTATGGCCGGATTTGAACCAGCGACCGTGGGATAGTATATTCGCCAAAGCTGCAATCCCACACTCTAACCTAGTCACGAATGTTATGGCAGGAAATATTCTCAAAGAGATTGGTAGAAACTTACCGCTGAGTTACACACCCGTACAATGCAACTTTCGCCGCATGAATTATACACATCTTTAGGTCGTGACAAACACGTCAGGCGCAGGTAATAAGGTATCTTTGAGCTCTCAGAATCAGTCTAGTATATTTCTGAATTCTCGGAATTCTGAGAATCAAATATTTAGAAGAAATTTAAACCTCGTGGAGAATTTTAATCGATAGTCTTCGCTTCATAGGACTGAAGTCATCTGCAGAGTCTTCACCTTCGCCTTTCTACTCAACCATCTACTCAGCACTCTACATGCTCACCAGCCTACTCGACATCCTACATGCTCACCAGCCTACCTCACCCAACTATTCAGCACCCTACTTACTCGCCTACCTACATTACCAGCTGCTACTCAGCTACCTACTCGTTTACCTACTAACCAGCCTACTTGCTCCAAAACATGCTTTATGCGACGCGTCCTAACCCTCCATACATGCTCCATAGAACATGCTAATTAGCTCAATAGAGAGCACCCTCTATGGCTCCCTAAACTCCCTATCGAACACCCTACATGCTTCAAAATACGTGTCGGTCAGGCTCATAACACGCGTCAAACAGTGCTTTAAACAGTGCTCCAAACAATACTTCCTACATAGTTTCCTACCTACTCGCCACCATACATGCTCACCTACTTACTCCGCCTACCTACATGGCTCCCTACCCAGCTCCGAATTGCTCCATATTCAAGAATCAAATTTGATCCCTACCGAGCACCCAATATGCTCCCTACCAAACACCCTCCATGACTCCCTCCATGGCTCCCGACTAAGCATCCTACATAGTCTCCAACAATTTGTTTAGTTAGATAATTAGATAACTAGTTAGGTTATCAATTCGTTGATTCATGTATTGATTCCTTTATTGATTTCTTTAATAAAATCGATGAATGTTTATTCAAAAAAAGGATAAGTAATTCGAATTGACGATATTGATGAATATGATGAACATGACGAAAATGAGCCCAAGGCTAGCTCAGGGCTCGAAGTGGTCAGCCCGGAGAGCTGCTGCGCTAGAAACTTGGCCCAGGGTCGGCTTAGGAAAATTTCAAACCAATGATCATACTATTTAAGATTGTTCATGAATATAAATGTTTAACATCCAAATATGCCTATTGTCTTTCAATGGTGGAATGGGCGAGTGGCTTCACAGCGCGTTGGTGTTGTTGGGAAGCCCGGTTTTGTCCAGCGTCGGAAGAATTTGGTGTAACCCATACTGAAAAGCTTCTATCTTGCAGTTTGAACGTCTTCGTTTGAACTTTGTGCTGTGGTCGCTTAATATGTTGAGAATACTGCTTTAGTCTCTCTAACTGCGCCCTATCCGTTGTAGCAAGCTGAAAGGCGAGATGGAGGGTTGGTGAATCTGGTGGCGTATCATGGGCAAGCATAGGCTTAACTTCATCAGAGTTCCTGGTATTGACGGACTTTGACTGCTCAACACCTTCCAAGTCGGGAACGTCCAAGTCGTCGATATCCCACCCTCTGTAACCAGACAGAATAGACCATTCTCCTCACACAGACAATTCTGGGTTGGATCGTCAGCGCAAAGATCTGCGCACATACACTCTGGGTCGCATATGCACGGCTTCTCTGGGAGTCCTGGTCTGTCAAGCCTCTTCATACGCTCATCCAAATTGTAGGGACTGATGTATCTTCCAGGCATGTCTCGCGATCCTATTCATCAACACAAGTTAGCATTGAAATATACTCATCTAGATGCACTACTAGACTGGGAATTAACCTTCAATTCTAGGAATCTTCTCGATTTCGGCCATGGCTTGTGCCACGGTCACTCCAACACTAGACAATGTCTGACACGTTTATTAAAGTGTTTGCTGGAGTAAATGAAAGAAACTCAAAGCAAAAAGATGATGACATCGACTGTAAGGTGTAGTGGATGTGCTGATGTGTATTGAAGGTAGAGGTGGCATAGTTTCATGACAATGGCCACAGAATCTCAAGGAAGAACATTATTAGCTGGAGAACTAGGGCCTTATGGCACTAAGGTAGCTCCCATGCATTACTTGATCGATTTGTACTTCACCCAAGGTAAGATATCTATTTAGCACTCGTCCGTGGCCTGTTCAAGATCTACTAAGACATGTAGGATGAGCAACAAAATTGCGACTTTGAGCAATCGTTCCGGGTGTACCCACATGCCGGAATTCAGATAAACGCCTTACGGCAGGCGTTGCGTTAGACGTCTTGTTCGAACAGCTACCAGCTCTTGCGGCTCAATGTATCACGATGGTATTTACCTCAGCGACTACGCTCCACCAAGTAAAGAAAAAACCAATAAGCTTAAGATCGCCATTTTCAAGTTGTCCATTTTGCGAGTCTGTATCATAGGCCATTGGCTAACCGTGCTGTTGATTTTTTTGTATACAGATAATTATACCGAGCAGAAATTGAACGCCCCTATCCATCGGTAGGTAGAAACGGTCTCAAGAACCTCTTTCTCTTGGTGGACTGGCAAGATGGCCAATTTGCACGTAATCAGCGAATATGAGGACGTTGATTGCTCAACCCTGCCATCGCCTCAAGTTGAATTGAAAATTTTGAGTAGACTCTCTTGGGAAAAGGGTTACTTGTTTCACGTAAGCAAGGACACATAAGAACAGAGTAATTGATGCCACACGTATAGTTTCTGACAGCTGAAAAGTACATTCAGCTGTAACGGGGATCTATTTCAATGGCCTGCGTGGGTATAGCTTTGGTGTTTGGTAGGACCAGCTCAGGGATCCGCCAATAACTCTCGTTCATCCACGTCACGGTTCCACAGTCGATATTGCCGCACCCATGGAGTGATAAAGACTTTTATTGAATGTTAGATATTTTTAAGAAACATGTTTTAATGAAGCTCTACTCACCTCTAAGTCCACGAACTTCACTATGTATACCAGAATACGATCGTCAATCTCCTTGCCCCAGTGCTTGGTGAAATAAAACGTCTCCAATTGCCTGCCCACGTTGCTGCGTGCTAAATACTGAAAAGTTTCGTTGGTAAGATTCAAGCATTTCCGCAACCGTAGATCCCGAATTGCAGGGTTGTTGTTCAAGAGTTGTTCTAGTTGATAGTCGGTAATACCTGCACGCTCCAGATTTAGGCTTCGTAGGCTGCCTAAGACTGGCTCTGGGCCTGTTTTGGAAGAAAGGCCATTCCATACTGTAGAGCCAGGGGAGCTATCCCAATATGACCGTCCCACATTTGGAAAGCTTGTACATGGGTGATCTAGGCGAATTGAGAGACCCTGTAGGTTCTTCAGCTGACCAACAGACATAGCCACAGGCTCTTGAAGTTCCCATAGCGAAATTTCGAGGTCCCTAAGCGTATGCTGGTATAGACCAACGATTTTCTGTGTAATTGCATTCTGATTCCGAAGAACCATTTTTCGGTTCCGCGACTGTGATTTGAGGAGGACCGCTTGAAAAGAGTGGGTATAATGCCTGCCGGAAGATTCTTCCAGAAGGGAGACCACCCCACTGAGCCTGGAGTGGAATACACCAAGGCGGAAGCTCGAAAGAGAGCAGGATTGAATGGCATGGTTGTTCTTGGAAGTAAGTCCAAAAGCCAAGAGTGATCTAATGGATAAGTATACAAGCACCTCTCGGGTTATCTCAGGGGGTAAACAAGATAAAGTGGCCATCTCAAGTCTTCGTTAAGCCTACGGAATGAGACGACGGTCAGGGACTACTTCAGGTAAAGTCAAAGCAAGATTGCGGGACACACCAGACTTGTTATACAGACATTTAATGGTGGATCGAACTGAAGGGAGCCTCGGGGATTTGCCCAGCGAGCGCATTTATACTTAACCCATTACTCTGTTGTCAAAGGTACCCATGACCTGATCGTGGATCTATGCCATCAGACAAGCTGACGTCCTGCGCCTGCTTGCCACATGACCCCATCACCACACTCATGTTCGACATATTAGTCATGCTTTTCTTGATGCCAAACCTGCACGAGGTCGGAAGAGAGTTATGGATGACGTTCCGTACTGATGTCCCAATGTCAGCCACGTGTTCTATAAAGTTTCCAAAAAAGACCTAGGCTGTAACGTACCTCATGAGCGCCTCCGTCCAAGTACTTGATGATATCAAGGTACTTTGAGTATGTATGCAGTACCCAAGGTACTCACGCCATTCGGCTATTCTGCGGCTCTTGCCGTAACATGCGGCGTAGGTACTTTAAGTAGGTCATATTCTATTGATCGGCCGAGACTCCCATTTGCCGCAGAAAATCTTTCCGTATCAAACACTCAAACACGCGCTCCGCACGCTAAGCCCTGAAACGGATGACACTCACACAGGGCTTGGGCCGACCTCACCCTAACCCTAACCACGTGCGTGTCAGGTAAAAGCCGAACTGACCACTGATCTAAAATTCCCGCGTAATCTGCCTTAAGCCCTTTTGCGTAATCTGACCTACTCGTATCATGTTGCACGGGGTTTCCGCGCACGCTGACTATAACTAATTATCTTAGTGCCCTTCTTAGCACGCTAAACCCGATACTATCTGTAACTAACCTTTCTAGGTTAGAGTGCGCGGAAACCCCGTAAATACGAGTAACCCCTTTTCGTCAATGCCAAGACTTGGTTTCCCGGTGTGAAGCCTCCTAAAACCTGGTCGCCTGTTACCATTCCCCAGGGCGATGGAAGAAGGTAACTCAAGGTAAGATACCTTCATCATGCGCTTGCTTATCAATGTTCGATGTCAGTTTTCCTGGTGCTAAGTTCCAAAGGCCTCTATTACTATTTGAGTATCTCCTAATTCCCTGAATATTTGCGACAAAATGTTTCGAATTGGAGTGACTTTCCGAAACATTAAGCAGCGCCAGCTCCAAGTATCGTTCATCATTCGTGAAACAAGATCCGACTTACAGCAGCCAAATGTCCGCCTTGCCATCATCATGGGATAGAGAAGACTGTTTCGCGAGGTTGCCTCTCACATGGGCCTGCAGCTGCGTGACGGTGTTGACCGTTCTCTCCACTTTCCTCTCGGACCAAGACCTCCATGTTTTTTGAATAGCACGCGTCGCTTCAATAACCTTGACCCGAGTATCCCATACAGCCTTGCAGTCATATGCTAACCTTAGCAATACGCATCGTCGCCTAATCTCCCTGCGAGCGCGTAATTGGTTGTATGCGCGCTGGATGACGGACGCCGCTCGACTTCTTTTGGATGCTCCAAGGAGACGTGAACAAAGGCAAGCCAATGCAGCTATATTGAAGTCGCGATCCAAAACCCGCCCACTCTCGAGACGTCCAGCGATAGATGCTGTAGGTTTTACTTAGTGTGTGGGTTTACTTCGTCTAAGAGGTGTGGGAAGGAAGAAAAAACTTACCAAAACAAGTACTGCAGCCTAATTGTCTAAGTCTGGCATTCAAGCGGCTTTGCTCCTTGCCCTTTCTACTCGTAGTTGAGTGGATGTAAGGTAGGTAGCGCTCATACTCATCCACAATCGCGGTAAAAACCTTCCCGTCGGCGAAGGAGGTCGTGAGATTGGAGACGGTAAGGCTATGCAATCGAGCGATATTCTGGGCCCATACCTTGAGAAGATTTGTGGGCTTTTCGAACCCTTCCTCTTCTCCCTTTTCTTTGTCACTGGCGCAATCTCGGGTGCCTGTGCAGTCTCGTAGACTTTCTAGCCGGCGAATCTCCTTGCTGAGCTCAGCACAGTCCACCAAAGTACCAAGCCCCCATTTCCCGACCAACCCCCAGAGTGTCATAATGGTCTTTTCTCGATGGCCATTTACAAAATCCTCGGCCGTCACGTTGCTCACAATTTGTCCGACGCCTGGCACCCCTTGGAGGGCGCTCAAAGCTAGTTGCACATTGTATAGTTTCTGCGACCTTCCGGGGCATGGGATTTTCAGGTGCTGTGAAAGTACCCGGGATTGCTGCTCACTTACGCATGTGCTCAATATCTCACGTGTAGGCAAGGTGGTCGTGGTATCTTTACTGGGGCGGATAGACGTTTTGGTAGGGTACAGAAGGAACTCCACGAGGCGCGTAAGCCGTATCCCGTCACGGAATTGTGTGGCCAGGTTCTCAACTCGGTAGTCATACTCGTCAAGAGGGTACTGTACATGGCTTCCATGGAATTCTAAACGTGCCAAAAGGCGACTAACGTCACCAACAGATGGTATAAGTAGCCGGGAGACCTCCTTTAATACAGCTTGGATGGATTTGAACTCTGATGTGCGTAGGAACAGATTGCCATGAACCAACTTCAGCTCCTTGGATCTGTCAAGAAGAAAAACCATCATCAGGCTCCTCAACATCGTTCTCTGCCAGCACCACGCAATTGATATGGGGTCCGAATCATTTACGCTTGCTTTCTCCCTGGGGAGCGTGTCTTCGTTGCGAAGAAGGCATACATCGATAAAACTCTCTAGGCTTTTCTTGAGCACTCTCGTCGTTCTGGAGTAGTTGCTCTCTCGCGGACCCGTGTGGATTAGAAATGCCGGGACCTCCCGGCCTATCACCACCTCCGCAGCGGCTCTCAATATATGGAGGTCAAAGGTTTTGGTCCAGAAGTTGATGAATTTTTGTCGGAAACCGATGTCATTTTTTTGCCTCGAAGTCTCATTGAAAGATTCTTTAGGCATACGTAGAGCACCGTGTACGATGGATGCTTGCAGTCTTTTGAAAAGAAGCACGGTCGATGGTTCTTGATAGAGTCGCAACAGGATCCGTCTGTTCTCCTCGTGGGCTACAAGTGGAAAAGGCCTTTCTGCATCCGGAGCCTCGAACAGAGCGTTGAATAACTGTGCGAGGGCCGATTCCTGGTCACTCATCCATGTATCATCATACATATCTGGCCGGCATATGTCTTCGTGAAGCGGAGGATACGTATTATGCGCCTTGAGGTTCCCTTGGGGCATTAAGGGTACTTCTAATCTTGATGTTAGTTTGCTTGCGCTTCCTCCAGTTAAGAGCCTGGCTCGTTCTTCTGAAGAAGGAATGACCTGAACATCGTTCAATCTTGATTGAATTGGACAAACAAAGACGCCATCACATGACATTTCCGTGGACTCGCGCAGGACCTTCACGGGTTTCGCATCGCGCAAGCAGCGTACGGACGGACGATTGTGTTTAGTAGACTTGAGTGAAGACTGTAAGGTAGGCGAGACGACAGCGCTGACAACGTTACGTCTAGCCTCCGCCCTCACACGCGAAGGCTCAAGTTCGGTTTTGACCGTCTCCAAAACCTTTGAGCTACGGTGAATAGTCGCAATCTGCGGAGCCAGATTCTCCTTTCCTGGGCCACTCCCATTTCTGTCTTGGGAATACCAAGATTCTTGCACCGTCTGAATACTTGGCTGTAAAGGAGCCTTTTTCCGAGTAGCTGCAAGAGATTCCCGCTGGGCCCTTTGCATTCTAGGTTTCTTACCGTCTGTTTGCCGCTGCTCCTCAGTGTCCGCAGATAACCCAGCAACAATCGAGTGCGCGACCGGCTTTAGCACAGCACGCATCGATCCCGCATGTATGGTAAATATAGTCGTGTCGTCAGAAGGTACGTAAATGGTGCGTCGCCTTAGCTCTTTGCGTAAGCCGGCTGCCTCTATCCCGCCACCCTCCTCATCGCCCTCGTAGATTCTAAAATCACCAAACTTGTCCTTGACTTGCGCGGAGAAACGATGCCTCTTACCTAATAGGGTTCTCTCGCTATTCATTGTGTGATTTCCAGAAGTCTGTGCAGGCTGTCGTCGCCGTGGCTTATGGCGTCTGCCCTGCGACGCTTCCTTTGAAGCAAGGCCAGTGTTTTCTGGAACTAAACTTGCAATGGGCCAGCACACAGCTGAGCTTTGTCGTCTGATATCGCTCATTCTTCATAGAGCTGGTCTTGGTGATGCTTGAAGCTCTATTGTAAACCTGGTATTTCCGGCAGGTTCTGTCACAGGTGATACATTGTTCATCGAGGGCCGAGGAGTGGCTTGTATTGTACAATGTGTTAGTCTAATATCAAGGTTCCTTATGATTAATGGACAACTGCACTACGAGTATACGTTATATTTACACCTGTGGTTGGCAGGGCAACCGCTTACATAATGTACATGAACCTTAGGTGCACCCCTGGGCTTTTCTCAAAGGCTCGATGTCATTGGTATCTGCACATCGCCTTGTAAGAGGTTCGATGATACAACGTTAGTAGTGTGCTAATGGGGACCTCTTGAATTTGCTTGTGTTAACGTGATACCTCACATCCAGCATAGGGATTAAGACGTTGACATGCTGTCTGAAACCGAAGATGGGAAGGTATTGGATTACATTTATGTTAGTCTGGACTGATGTGAGGACTACTAAAGATACCATGATAACTGGGGACAGTGACCCTTAGTCAAGCGCGTGTAGATATACCAGATGTTCGAGACCCATGGCGAAAGAGCGCCCTGCCTGCTAGTAATTTTACTCCGGCTGGAATGACTAAATACCTAGGAAAAGTGGAAAGGTGTCGTTCGCCGCAGTCTGTGATACGCGCTAGAAAGTACACAGGCAAACCACAATGAGTTAATAGACTCTCTTGTATCGAAATCCTTTTGCTCGACAAGCGAAGACTGACGAATAGAATATGACACATGTTACAGCTCGGATCTTACAATTTGCCATCGGCTCTAGCTTCTCTCACTTGCTCAAACACCTATCAACCCATATCAGCACGCATTTCGTTAATCCCGGCTAAGGCTGCTTACCTTGAGCATTTTTCTCCTTGCTCCAAGGGCATTCACGCCACGATCCTCCAGACCTTTGTCATCCAGTTCAACCAGCTCAGTCCACTTGAAATCCTTGAGGTTATCGGTGTATTTGTGGAGCCTCAGGCTCCTCAACCAACTAGGGATATCCTGCAATAGACTTGGGTCGGTAGGATCCTCTGGTGGCTTTGAACTACCTCGTCTACCTCTCGGTGATCTACCACGGGCCATTTCGGAGTGATCAGAAAGATATCCCTCATGTCCCACGTGACCCATTCCTAAAGGGCCAAGGTTGAAAGAGCTCATACCAGTGGTCATGCCGGAAGAACCATCATAGGCAGCTAAGTAGCCATTGTTCTGGGGGGAAGCAAACCCAATAGCATTGAAGCCACCACCTTGCATAGCCAGGCCTGGGGAACTAGGTCGAGATCGTTGTGCGGCGAACGCTGCCTGTTGTTGCGCTTGCATTGTAGCTAGTTGCTGTGCACTTAATTGCAGGCCGGTCTCGTTAACCAGCAAAACGTTAGTACTTGGTATACCGGTGGCCATGTGCATTTGTGGCCCACTGCCATCATCGTTTGATCTCGCACGACGGTACTTTCGAGCATCATCTAGGGTAAGGCGGTTGTTGACTGTGGAAAGAGCTGCCAGTTTCATAGCCGTTGCGTTGGCAACCATATCTGCTTGGCTCGCCACCTGAGGATTGTTGAAATTAGAGCCCATAGGAGTATTTGTCATAGATGCCCAATCGCCGGTGCGGTATGGCGATAACATCGGTGGCTGGGGCGTATTGTCTGGTAGGTTAATACTCGTGCTTTGTACGTTGCTAGTACCGGATAACTGGAGAGGTCGTGGTGAGCGCAGTCCAGCCGAAGGAGGTGGTTGACTGAATTGCCCCATCGGCTGCTGGCCGGACGAGGAGTTGGGCCGACCTTGGGAACCCCAGGGTAGAGCCGATGCCTGCCCAACAGTCTCTTTGTTAGCATCGGCAGGTGTTGAAATAGTTGGCGTGGTCGACGCAACTAGAGATGACCGGTCCCCAAAAGCCGCGCTATTACGGTTCGAGGTAGGGGCATTCCCGGTTTGTTGAGTGTATTCTGCTTTCTTCTTCGCAATAGCCGCAGCTGCATCTGGAAACATGGCATTGATGGTCAAGGGATCCAGCCCTGAATTGCGTTTGTTTCCCGGTGATGGTGGAGGGCGATGGATTGACGTACGAGACCCTTCGACATTCAGTTTATTCATCGCGTCGCTCAAGCGATTCGACATGGCATCTAGCGTGTCGTCAGCATTCACCACCTATCATGAAAGGAAAGTAAGGCGGTCCACCTTTCTCTCCAAAGTTTGTAGGTGAAAGTACTCCTGACATCGGATGGCTCTTGGCCATCTGCTGAAGTACCTGAATGAAGAAGCGGATTTGAACTTGAGTAGTTTGCTGTAGAAGAGCGTAGAGAGCGGCAGTTCTCTCGGCTTCGCTCAACACCTTAAACCACTGCTCGATAGCACTGAGCTCGTCCTTAAAGTCCTGATCTAAGGTAGCTGCTGCCATCTCTTCCAGGGTTGTTTCATACTGATCTATGTCTGCGATCCACTGTTGGGCTGCCTTGTCCAAGACATCATCGGCATTGCTCTGGCTGCTCGACTGCTGAGATTGGTTGTAGTACACTTCTGACGAAGGCCTTATGTGTTGTCTAGACAAAGGGGATGATGAGAATGCTGAAGCTGACATGTCCGCGGAGGCGCGCAGGTGATGTCCGCTGCCAACATTCCGGGAGGAAGGGGGACGAAGACTCGAGTTAGACGCTTCTGGCGTGCTATTACGATTGCCGATAATATGATTGCCCGACATTGCTATGGCGAATGTTGGGTAAGTGGCTGTGTGAAGAGTTTTGCAGACAAGGGAGCAATATGTAGATGTCAATATTACGAACAGATGATGGTGATTCCAAAGGTAGAAGCCGAATAAGTTACTCCTGCAGTACCTGCTGACCTCAAAGGAGCTTTGCAGGTATCGATTCGCTGCTTGGAGTTGAGTGATGAAGATACACTGAATAATTGCCAAACCAGTGGCAGCCTGAGTAAGACACGTGAAAGGGCTGGTGAAGGCAAGCGAATGCCAACAGTGAATGTGGGATGAACCTAATCGGTCGAGCGTTGTATGCAGTTTAGGGCAGGAGGGCCCTGGGTCAAGGAAGTGTCGATATAATAAAGTATTAACGGCGCAATTGGCCAGATTAAAGTAGGTAGCCGTAGATGTTGTTGATATGAAAGAAATAGTGAGTGGTCTCACGAGGTAGAGCAGGTTGAGTCAAACAGAGCAGAGGGGAGCTGAACGTAAAGTAACGTTGGATTATTATGCTACAATACGAGTATCTACTCTATCAATAGCGTGTATTTTATGTGCACCTATTGTCATGTCTCACTAGTCCATTCTGAAGTATTTTATTGTTCAAACTGTTAGACACTTGCGGTAGCTTACCTTGTCCACACAGGCATGTATGAGGTGGAAGCTATGGTGTTTGAACACTGCCATTGTTGATGCAATTTGTGAATGATGTTTTCACAGCTTCCTAATGTTGATTATTTACTGAAGCTATTCACATCCTAAAATAAGGTAAGGTTTCGAATCACTAAATGTTCTTACTTATTTCCTTACTCTGATGTGCAGCATGGTCCAAAGCCCCTGTTGTACCTTGACGTAATGCTGCTCTTTCTTTGCGCGAGAGGAGGGACACCGTGTTCTCACTCAAATGGCAGACCGCCATGTTGTGGGTGTTGATGGAATCTTAGAAGACGAACACGAGGGTTTGAACAACGAGGAGTCAATTTTAGCAAATGAGTACCCAGATCCAGATTATGTTCCTAATTACCCATGGCTGGGTGAACGTGGTTCGTTACATGATTACGGACCGATGTTCTATGAGCAATCAACGGTACATGAGGACATTGATCAAGACTCCACGAACGATGCTTCACGACAGCTCATAGCCTTCGAGGGACTGGGCCTTCCGAGTGGAGATGGTCTCAATACATGTACCTTTTTTCGTGCCGGAAGAGATCCTAACGACCCTTCTCTTGATCCCGATTTTCAACTTTCCGACGGTGGTGCTGCGTATGTACTGGAAAAACCCGATGTTTTTGTTCTTGCACATCTAATAGAAGCACAGAAGCGATGAATATATCTCAGAAGGAGACCCAGACTCCCAATCGCCGGATCCTCCGGGACCATTGGGACGGTTGACTGACGCAAGCGAGCAGGGCCTATCTAACGACCGGGGTCGAGCTGGAAGGGGCCGTGCGGGTGGATGTGGCAGAGGTAAGGGTCGCCGTGGCCAAGGTCAACGTGGAGGCGGTAAAGGGGTCAAACGAGGTCAGCGTAAGCCCCTCGAACCAAGCGTGGAGTTCAAGATGTTACACTCGCAAGCTACCATGGCATTTATCGACAATGACTACGAAGAGGCAGAACAGCTTGCTCTACAGGCTATTTTGGTCAATCCGGAGATGTACACGGCTCGATTCCTGCTCTCTGAGATTCATATGGCACGTGGCGACAAGGACAAGGCTATCACAGCGCTCTTCCATGCCGCTCACACCAAGCCGCGTGATACCCAGGGCTGGCTTAAGCTGGCGCAGCTTCTCCTGGAGCGTGACGGAGAAGATAGACCATCTGCACTACGAGATGCTGTTTATTGCTATGGTAGGATCATTGGGATGGAATCCACAAATGTTGAAGCGCGCTATCAAAGAGCCGCTCTGAACCGAGAGCTTGGCTACACTGGAAGAGCTGCTCAAGAGTACGAGCACCTCCTCAAGCATTTGCCTCACAATACCACTGTCTTGCGTTATCTCGCCGAGATTTACATCGAGCTTAACGATGTAGACAAGGCCGTGGCGCACTACGACAATAGCATCACGTATTACCAAAGAATGGAGCCCCATAACGTCACGAGTTTTTCCTGGTCAGATGTGAACATATGTGCTGAGCTGTTTGGCTATCAGAGGCAGCATGAACAAGCTATTCTAAAACTGAAAGCTCTCTCACGCTGGCTCCTCGGCAGAAGAACTGACACGATATGGGAACGATACAACGCGGATGACCGAGAATGGGACTCCCAAGACCATCCACGCCGTATGGAGGTTCCTGACTTCGAGCCTGGAGCATATAAGTCAGCGGCCTACGGCGACGGTATGCCGTTAGAGTTGCGCGTCAAGCTTGGGATTTTCCGGCTGAAGGCAAAAAAGAGTAATCTTGAAGAAGCGATCGTAGGTTCACCATGTGCAGCTGAATTACGGTTAGCCTGACTGACAAACCAGAATCATTTCGAATGGCTTGATCCCGATGATAATCAGCCAGGTGCTAAGCTTTTTGATTACCCCGACCTATTTCGAGAAGCGGCCGATGCTTTGCAGGTTAATGGGTATTACCATGAGTCTCTGAGCTATTATGAACCATTACAACACGTGCAAGGCTACACCGACGCTTCTTACTTCGCTGACATGGCCATATGCTATAGAGCAATTGGGATGAAGGCCGAAGCAAAAGACTGCTATCAGGCGATCGTCGATCACGATGATGTTAATGTTGAAGCGATGCTACACCTGGCGCGATTGTATGAAGAGTTGGGAATGCCAGAACGAGCTGCGAAATATGTCACAGATGTGCTATCTCTGACCAGTCGAGATACGAATCGAGCGGACAAAGCGAGACCTATTGAGGAGATTGGTGCAGCTTGCGCAGAGGGATCTTCAATTTCTACTTCCACGATGCTTACGCCTTGTCCACCGCGACAGATTACCAGGCCTCGAGCATTAGAGAAAGAAATGCTTGAGCAGGCCCACACCGAGAATGCACTTGTGTTATATCTGCGTGTACAAGACTCATTAGAGAAGGCCCGAGACGGGGACGCAGAATCCAAAATTTCGTGGATGGCGACCGCCAGGACTTTGGTCCAAGACTTCAGATCAAATAGGGCTTTCTACCCATACGACAAGCACATGAAATTTCATGGATATTCGAAACAGGCTCGGCTAGGATCTTTGAACGTCAAAGCAGGCCAAGCTATGCGGGAGGTGCAACCGTTGGCGGGGAAGCTGTATCTTTCTTCAGGTATGGGAGCTGGAAGAGAGCAAAGACCTCCTCAACTGGCTGACTCGTGGTGACAGGATATAGAGTCGAGGATGACATAGCGATCCCAAATGAATACTTAGGAATCTCCTTCCATGCATGGCTGGACATCTTCCTAGAGTATAGCTTAATGCTTGCAATGAACGACCAATCCAGCTCGGCATATGAAATACTTTCCTCGGCTTATGATGCCAATGTCTTCTTTCACTCCCGGGATTCAATGTTTCGTATCCATGTTTGCTGGTTTAGTGAGCGTTGACTACATATCCTTGCCACCACAATGGTACTAATCTTTCGATAGCATGTGCGCTGATCGGTAACGATGAAGAGACATTGTGTAACATTGCTCGTTGGTTCATGAAAGAATATCAATTTGTCACTGATGGTTATCGCCTATTCTCTGCGTTGAACAGACTCTGTGACAGTGCTAATTCTTGGTATAACTGCGGACCGTCGCAAAAGTATGTACTTCGACAGCTGAAGGCAATGGACTTCTCTCTAGTCAGCGATGCGCGAAGCAGGAGCCTTTTTCAAGAAAGGGCTTCTTACACTACGAAGGACGAAAATGGAGATCCGATCCAAGCAGAAGACATGGACGTTGCGCTACTATTGCTGTATGGTCACATCCTCTATGCTGGGAAAAGCTACTCTTATTCACTGAGTAGGTCTTCCAGAAGCCATAGTACATTGCTGCCTTGTAACCCTTCCGTCCCGTCTAACGAGTTGCAGATTACTTTCTGCGAGCGTACGCTCTAGACTCGACCAATCCAGTGATTAATCTCTCGTTGGCTTTGGGTTATCTCCACTATGCCATCAAGCGTCAATCTGGCAATCGACATCATCTCATGATGCAAGGGTTCGCTTTTCTTTTTGCATACTATGATTTACGGCAACGTGCCAACGTAATTTCGGAGAAACAAGAAGCTGAGTATAACGTTGCGCGGGCGTACCATATGTTAGGGTTGACACATCTCGCTATCCCGTATTATGGGCGATGCCTGGCACTAAACAATGGTATTAGAGCAGATAGTCTCAACTCTACGCAAGAGGACTTCGCAAAAGAAGCAGCATTTAGCCTACAAGGCCTTTGGGCTGCGAATGGAGAGCTCAAAGAAGCCCTAAAGGTAACAGAAAGATGGCTTGTACTATAGTTTATTGTATTCGACGTTGATGCTTAATATAAGAATGCCTTGTAGATAGATACAACACGGAATGCATGTGAAAGAAGCAATAAAGAAAGACGATGGGCCTGTTCCGCGGGTCATATCATAGAATCGTGGAAGACGCCGTGGGCAAGGACTGAACCATATGTGCTCTTGGGCAGATATTTAGGATGGCTTAGCTTTTAATAGGCACTTAGACACAGTGTCCAGTCAAGTTTCTCCCATTTATCTGCAAATGCGTAAGAAAACGATAATGTAACCTCTGCTGATTCCCAAGTCCTCATCAGAGTCGAATGACTCCTCGAAGTCAGGCGCCCAGCCATGGGTAAGGTGCATCTCCGCTCAGCGCGAAAGCAATCAAGATACGAGTACTTCCGGATTGCCAAAAGTAATGTGTCTTTGTTACTGGCATTATTTGTAGATTAGAAAGGCGCAAAGTTATCTTGGACGTTGGTGGGAGGATTTCTGACCGCACTAAGCCGAACAGGTTTAGGGTGGGTGGTTGGAGCAAGTGAATAAGGTAGGTACGGAATACCTTACCTAGTACCTTACTTTCTTTCCCTAATATGGGAACGACCAAAATGACAATCTGGCTCATTACAATTTTTAGCTGGTAAGATACACGGTCGCCTTTAACCTCATATTGTTTGCCAAATTTCCCCTAAGACAGAAGAAGCTCGAACGTCGTCCAAGCATCATAGGAGACCGCCTAAGCTGTTGACTCGATCTTTGTGTCTCTCCATGAGCAGGGCCTAACTGTCAGCGATGAGTATGGAATATGAAAGCCTGAAGGACCAGTGGAGTGATGTCGAGGATCGAGATGGCATCAGACTTAGTTGGAATACCTTTCCAAGCTCTCGCATGGTACTCGCAACACCCCACGTCTTACCTACGAGGTTGCGAGTAGCTGATGCTTGTTAAGGAAGCTTCGAGGCTTGTTGTGCCAATCGGTGCCCTATACACACCATTAAAGGAAAAGCCTGATACGCCGTTGCTTCAATATGAGCCGGTTGCCTGCAAACCTCCATGCAGAGCAGTGTTGAATCCTTTCGCGTATGGCTCCTTTATGCAAAATTAGGAGAATAGGACTGATTATTGCAGGCAAGTGGACATTCGTGCACGATTGTGGATATGTCCGTTTTGCCTGTCTCGGAACGGATTGCCTCCGCATTACAAAGACATCACCTCGGATGCCATACCTCCTGAGCTACATCCGTCAAGTACAACAATTGAATACCGTCTAGCACGGCCTGCACCGTCCCCTCCTATATTCGTATATGTAGTGGACACATGCCAGGAGGAGGACAGCTTAAAGGCGCTCAAGGATTCGTTAGTGATGAGCCTTAGTCTTCTGCCCCCGAACGCTCTTGTTGGCCTAATAACATTCGGGACAATGGTATGATCTTAGATTGCCGCTTTAATGCTTCTGCAATTGACATGAAAGTAGGCACAAGTGCACGAGCTTGGTTATACAGAATGCGCCAAGTCTTATGTGTTCCGAGGGAGCAAGGACTACAACGCGAAACAGGTCCTGGAAATGCTGGGTCTAGTGAATTCGGGCGTGCGATCGAACGTACCTCAGCAGCCTGGTAGACCAATTCCAATGATGGGACCAGCGGCTAGATTCTTACTGCCTGTGCAGCAATGTGAATTCCAACTTACGAATGCTCTGGAGCAGCTCCAGAAGGATCCTTGGCCCGTGGCAAATGACAAACGCTCCTTGAGATGTACTGGTGTAGCGTTGAGTGTTGCAGTAGGTTTATTGGAGACTTCATTCCAGAACATGGGTGGTAGAATCATGCTCTTTGCTGGCGGACCAGCCACAGAAGGACCAGGTTTGGTAGTGGGTCCGGAGTTGCGGGAGCCAATACGATCCCACCATGATATTGACCGCGACAATATCAAGTATTACAAAAAGGCCCTGAAGGTCAGCAAGCCCAAGAAATTCGGATGGATGAGTAGGTGGCTAATTGAACTAGTTCTATGACAATCTCGCAAAGCGCACTGCCCACAACGGTCACATCATTGATATCTTCGCTGGTTGCTTAGATCAAGTCGGTCTTCTGGAAATGAAAGGTCTTTCAAACTCTACCGGCGGACACATGATTCTTACTGATAGCTTCACCTCGTCACAATTCAAGCAATCCTTTGTACGAATTTTTGATAAGGAAGCTTCTGATAACCTGCTCATGGGCTTCAATGCCTCCCTTGAAGTACTCACGACGAAAGAATTGAAGGTCACTGGTCTTATCGGTCATGCCGTATCTCTCAACAAAAAATCAAGTTCCGTAGGAGAGACTGAATGTGGTATCGGTAATACGTGCTCATGGAAAATGTGTGGTATTGACCCCACGGCAACCTACGGATTGTACTTTGAGATTGCTAATCAAGGGGGACCAACGCAACACCAGCAAGGTCCACAGAAGGGCATGATGCAATTCTTGACTTATTACCAGCACTCCTCAGGCCAATTTCACCTGCGTGTGACAACAGTGGCACGAAACCTGAGTGGACCTGCAGGTGATCCTGCTATTGCACAATCTTTTGACCAGGAAGCCGCAGCGGTTTTGATGTCACGCATTGCGGTGTTCAAGGCGGAGGTTGACGACGGACCTGACGTGCTTCGCTGGGTCGATAGGATGCTCATTCGATTGTGCTCTAGGTTTGCAGAGTACCGAAAGGACGACCCCTCCTCTTTCCGACTGGAGAAGAATTTTACACTCTATCCGCAATTCATGTTCCATCTTCGCCGCAGCCAATTCCTCCAGGTATTCAACAATTCCCCTGATGAAACCGCGTTCTACAGGCATGTTCTTAACCACGAATATGTGGGAGATTCTCTAGTCATGATTCAGCCTACCCTGGACTCTTATACCTTTGAGCAGGAGGGAAGTGTACCGGTCCTGCTCGACTCAGCTTCTATACAACCCACACACATCCTTCTTCTAGACACCTTTTTCCAGATCTTGATATATCACGGAGAGACAACTGCAGAATGGAGGAAAGCAGGATATCAAGATCAAGAAGGCTATGAAAACTTCAAAAGAATCCTTGAACAGCCAAGGGAAGACGCAAGGGTCAGTATCCCAAAACAAGTTGGCATCAAGCTATGATTACGTGTAACTACTTACCTACTTTAGGAACTGGTGCAAGATCGATTTCCGTTACCGCGATTCATCATATGTGACGCCGGGGGGTCACAAGCTCGATTCCTTCTATCAAAGCTTAATCCTTCTACTACACATACCACAAGCGCATATGGTAGCGCATCGCAATCTGCCCAGACAATTTTTACAGACGATGTGTCTTTGCAGACCTTCATGGATTCTCTTATGAAGTAAGTAGTTTGGATGTGCAGAAGCAAGGCCCTTAAAGCTAATATTATCATTAGACTCGCGGTTTCCAACACGAGCTAGGGATTTGCTGGAGTATATATATATCTTAGCTTCCGAGCTCGCGCTTTGAGAATACTGTAGAACCAGTGCAGATATTACAGCAATCAAAGTTGACTGCATTAACATTATTGTTCATTGATTCTAACTCCTTGAAATTCCTCAGCTTTGACTCCCGCTGTCGGAGAACCCTAACCTCGCCAAAGTGTAAGATACCTTAGTCTGTATTGTAATCTACTTTCAATCAATACCGCTTGTAAAGCTATGATTACCACTTTAGCGCGCACACACGAAGTTCAAATTTGATCACCTTTGATATCAAGGAAAGTTCGAACAACGATCGTGCTTCACTATGCGTATGTATTCTATATCTTTGCAAGTAGCATTTGACTGATAACTTCTGGTGTTGTAGCTCCCAAATTTGATCCCAACGAGGTGAAGGAAATGTAAGCAACACCGCCCCCCCACTCCCACTTCATATCTCATAGTCAAATACTCTCCGCCATATTCAAGATAACTAAACGACCGCGTATGCAGCACCTTGAGAGCCACGGGGGGCGAAGTCGGTGCCTCTTCCGCTCTGGCACCTAAGATTGGGCCCCTCGGTCTATCCCCCAAAAAGGTTGGGGAGGATATTGCCAAAGCCACAGGCGACTGGGTACGTACGGAGGCAGCATGGCCCATTTAAGAGTGCAATTATCTATGGTAGAACGGATTCTAACACGCTATTCAACAGAAAGGCCTTCGTGTGACTGTCAAGCTTACTATTCAGAATCGGCAAGCTGCAGTCTCGGTCGTCCCGTCGGCGTCCTCCCTTGTAATCAAGGCTCTCAAAGAGCCGCCTCGAGATAGGAAGAAGGAGAAAAATATCAAGCACTCCAAGTCAATCCCCCTCGAAGAAATCATCCAGATTGCCAGAACCATGCGGTTTAAGTCGCTGGCGAAGGAGCTCAGCGGAACGGTGAAAGAGGTTCTGGGGACAGCTTTCAGTGTGGGATGTCAGGTCGATGGAAGATCGCCGAAAGAAATCAGCGATGACATCGAGAAGGGGGAGATCCAGAGTAGGTATTTTGCAGCATTCCAATCCCTTCACTGGTCAATGCTGACACGCCCACAGTTCCAGAATCATAGGCTTATTCGCATTGGGTTGCTGTATCATCTTCCTCATTCATGATATCTTTGTTATAAAATGAGATTATGTTATGCCAAAACCCAATAACGATCGCGCACACTACACACGACCAGAGTCCTCCCGCCTGATGCATGAAAACTTTGCCAACACTCTGGCCCTTACCTCCTTTCCCTTGAGGATTGGTTCAATCTATGGTTCGGGCCTATTTTGGTGCAAAGAAGATGATACTCTATTGAGAAGCCTACTACTCACCGCGACATCTTTTTCCGCTTGGAGTAGATGTGGGGGTCCATCTTTCGTGGCCTACATTGAACGCTATCGACGGCTCCGTTTCTATCCATTTCATTCTGGACTGATTGTGTAACATTACGCCTTGACGATGCTAGGAGGAGGCTGCTTACACATATGCTCGTGAATCATCAATCATTTACAGGGGAGACCGTGTAGATTGTGTATGTAGGCCGTAGATGGACCTGTGGAGGCAACGCATCAATTCATTGAGGATGGTATATTACTATATACGTAGTAATGATATGGCCGTAAAGTCAGATATAGGTTTGAGTGCGAATAAGGTACCTTGCTTGACTCACCGTGTTAAGATACAAGTCATTCGAAATTGTCTCCAAGGCCGAGGCTTTGGCTTGTCCCAATCAGACATCATTACCTAAGGTACCGTTGTCTCATTGTCGGTACCTCCGTAGAGTACCGTACAGTACCTTAGATGCGGAAAGTTATGCAGTGTTCGTCAACGAAATCATGCAGGCAGAAGGAAGGAACACCAGAGGAAACGCAGTATGATATTAATAGTGACATTATGTGTTTGATGAGCTTCCAAGGTTGTGATGCTACCAATTACCAGTCTGCTAGAGCATTGTTTGGTCGCAACAAGCACCATCCATTCAACGCATCCCATGCATAGATACCTTAGTCTCTACTTTCCAGCACTCTACAGCCTGCAAGCACCTATCATTTGAGGTGTTGATATTATGCTTGTCTAAAATACCGCGTACGCAAGACTGCAAATAGCAAAGCTCGATTGAGAGACTGGAAGACTGGATGTCGTTCCCTCACTTTTCATGATCGTTGGTGCAAATACGGTATGAGACATTGCTCTACTATCATTACACGGTATTATTGTTCGCCCTTCTTGCTCTTATATTTCATTACATCGTCCCCGTATTGAGTATTCCAAAACAACCATGGTCCTAGATTTGCAGTCATCAGAGTCACCAGGCTGCCCGACTCGAGCGGTTCATCTGTCTGTCACACTCTCCCGAAATCGTGACACCGGGCTCTGCACCTGTACTACGACTACCACTACGACTACCACTACTACTACTACTACTACTACTACTACTACTACTACTACTACTACTACTACTACGGCTCTATCCTCTTTTAGCTTGCGAGGCTGCAAGCCTTAGCCATCAGCCCCACTAAGGCACTGCATTAGAATGCTAGTTACCTATCACTACTACCTCCAACATACCATTTCCCGGAGAGAAAAATACTCGTTGCGTGGGACGTTCATTACCACATAGCTCGTACTGTTTTCCAGCGACTTCCTGACTTTCCGAAAGCCCCAAACCGTTTGGCCGACTGGAGCCTCAGTTTAAGCCAATTTGGGCTACAATAGGGCAAACTTCTGGAGTGCCTCAGCCAATCTTCAACGGTCGGGAGAATGACATGCGCGAAGAACCGTATAAAAAGTCGCAAAGGCATTGGGACATCTCGCCTCCAACGATATTTCAGCCTTGTGTCGTCTATATAATTCCTCCGATTTCCATCGTCATCTCTTTAGCCGCTGTCAAACCGTTGCTTCGGCCGAATTTACCGCTGTCAAATTCGGGCTAGGGCAAGGCTTGATATTGACTCGAATATCTGTCTTTTCGCCTCATCATGTTCACGGATGTTGCTCATCGTCAACCTGGACACCACTTCTCCTACCCTCAGCATTCTGTCCGACAGAGTGACTTCAATAATTATTCTCTCAACCAGCCCCCGACCGACGCCTCCCAGTTCGGACACCGCAATCTTATCCGAAACAGCGGCTTTCGACAAAGACTTCAGAGACCGGAACAGTATGCTCACCCATTGCAGCTACCATCATCTCTTTCAACTAAAATACCGAACTCGGAGTCCTACCAGGCAATTTCAGATGCCTCAGAGCATATGCTTCGGCGAAAAACGCCGAATGGAACACTTGCTGCAGGGTATGACGGAAGGCCAGTAGAGTGGACTTCCAGACCACACGCCATGAAACATTACTTGATGCCGATTTCGAAATCCGTGGGGGAAGCTATGTACACATCTGTCCCTACTGGGACGCTTGAAGAGTACTCGCCAGAACGCAAAGACCTATCATTTTCTGCGCGGGCTGAGGAGCAAAGGTATCGGGTCCGGCGCAATAGTAGTGGAAGATGCCAATCAGCTTATGAGACCCGCGATGATGTTGGAGACTTCGCACACACCCCAGAAGCAAGAAGACCTGATACACTTTCCGCTACTGGGATAGACTCGGTCTTGCATCAAAGCTCTCTATCCCACCATTACAACTACTTTGCAGGCGGTCCGCAAGTTCCAACGGTGCTGCAGCCCATGTGGCCGCCATGCTTAGGTCTTACGTCCCTCAATAATTCTGGACCATATGGGCCTTATTGGCCGGACGGTGCATTCGTACCCTATCGCCCTGCCCCGCTTCGAGATCCGCGATATCAATGTCGAACCCAAGGTAGCCACGTTGATGGTGCTGCTCAGCTGCAGATTGCTCTTAACAAGCATCCTGACTGGTCCCGAGGCGGCTCTAACGTTGATCGCATGGACTGGGCCGAGTATTCGTCAGATCTCGCACATCACCACCAGTCATCCGCTAACCATTCAGTGCCTGAGGCTGATATTCTCAGAAGGAGAGAAAACTTTCCAACTAGCCTTGAAATTATTCCGGCACAACAGCCCGAAGCAAATCGGTTGGCGTATCGCGTTAAGCCGCTACCTCCAAGGCCACCGGGTGTGCGGGCAAGAACCAGCTGGGAGCGTGGCCAACGTCCTTCGATATCTGAGCCGTTTCCTGTCCAACAAGCAAAATACCAGGAACCAGATCCTCAAGCGACCAATGCTCATTTCAAAGAAAAGGTTATGGTGTGGGCTCATCGAATCTATCTTAGCTTGTTGGCTTCCGTACACCAATCCCGAAGGGCGGCGTCACATACGCAGCGTCATGGAGAGAGACACCCACAACCCAATATTTACCCCAAAGCACCGAGGCAGCTTTCTTCACCTTCGTCGGCGCTTCAAGGGCATGCTTTCTTGGGTCAGAACAGCCCACAACGTCCGTTTGGGCTTTTGCATAACAGCGACGACATGTCTCCTCATCACTTAAGTAGTCAGAAGGATATCTCTGGCACACCTAGGACTTCGCCGGAAGACTTCGCCGGGATGTTTCAGCCTTCCACTCTTCAGAATGGGCAATCTCTTCAGTCGTGGCAGCTAAACGGACAGTACGTGTCTCCAGCATGTCCTACACCTGGCCGCGATCATCGTGATCAGCGGGGATCGCTTATGTCTCCACCCACCCGAGAATATGAAAACTCTCCAGCATGTGCCGCAGCAACTGCGATTGAGCTTCTCAATAGGCTCTGTCAAGAAAGCGGCTGGGAGTGGACTGACGGACTACTTCTCGGAGGGTGCTTAGCTTATGGATTGGGCGATTATGAGAAGGCATTCAAATGGTACTCGAAGGTCTTGAATTGTGACCCAAAGTAAGTCATGTGTGCAGTGAGCGACAGTCTTTAGCTGAAAAAGTTTAGTAATGTGGAGGCCATATCCAACCTAGCGGCTACACTGCTTTCTTTGAATCGCAGGGCAGAAGCTGAACGTTGTTGGCTCCGCTCCGTCAAGCTTCGTCCTAGTTACTTTGAGGCCGTTGAGCATCTGGTTGGCCTCCTCTGCGAAGACCACCGTGGAAAGGAGGCTGTTAAAACCATTGAATTTGTAGAACAAGCGCTTCGAACTGGTCAATCTTCTAGTCTCATGGGTCACTCAGAGCGCTACAGCGAATCCGCCAGCGAGGCTAGCCTCTCCCCAAGTTATTCGGCTTCGGAAAGATCCGATTTTGGGGTTGTCGAGCAGGAGACTGGCGAGGGTCGAACGCCAACCGGCAAAATTCTGAGATCCTCCAGCTTCCACTTCAGCGGTTATTCGATCCCTCCGTCCGAGAACGGCAGAATCCTCGCACTGGTTCATGGAAAAGGAAATATGCTCTACGCTCTTGGGGATAATGCTGGAGCCGCTAAAGCGTTTGAAGATGCCATACTTATTGGGGCAGGACAGCGTCAGCTTGGGATTCGAGGGCTCATTAGGCGGATATTAAGGGTCTGCTCAGACCAGACCACGGCGAATAGGAGAGACTTTCGTGAGGACAGCGCTGCTGACAATCCTATATTACTTGTCCCAGAGATGGCCTTAGAGACGTCGCATCTGGTATTTCCGTCCCAAGGTCAATTACCCGGTCTTACGGACGTGGCTGCCGGAGTGGCCAAAAAATCCGCGATTTTGATTATTAGTAATTCACTGTTGTCTCTTGCTAAGATATACCAGGATGGGATGTCTTCTAGCGGAGCCTCGGCTACTGGACCAAGGGCGACCTCTGGGGTACAGGATATACTTGCACTGTACTATCTCTCGTTATCACTTCAGCCGAGTCCATCGACTGCGAACAACGTTGGCATTCTGCTCGCTAGTGTTCAGCAGTCTACTCCTACGAAGCTGAGCATGAGGCCGAGCAAGAACGCCACCCCAATAATCCCAGGGGTTGTACCTGGCAGTGGAGTTGCGCTCGCACTTGCGTACTATAATTTTGGCTTGAACCTCGATAATCGTCACGCTCATCTCTATACGAACCTCGGCAGTCTTTTCAAAGATATTGGGCAGCTGAACGCTGCCATCAAGATGTACGAAAAGGCTGTCGAGTGTGATGGCAAATTCGACATAGCTTTGGCAAACCTAGCCAACGCTGTTAAAGATCAAGGCAGGATTAGTGACGCCATAGTTTATTACAGGAGAGCTGTCGCATCGAACCCCGAATTTGCAGAGGCTGTTTGTGGACTTGCAAATGCCCTCAACTCGGTCTGTAGCTGGCTTGGTCGTGGTGGCATCAAATATTCTGATGGCAAACGAGATCGGTGGCACGTGGACGAGCAAGGGATGTTATATGATGCCAGAATGGCTCAAAACACTAGCTCTGGCTGGATCGTGCGAGTTGTTGCTATTGTCGAAAAGCAACTTCGAGACGGCGAGGGCTGGGGCAAAGGTGTCCTTCACGCCATTGATACAGAATTTCTCCTTGAACAGCTTGTCACAGGATACGGTCGTCAAGATCGAATCGATCATAATAAGGTCCTGATAAGCAGAGCATTACAGGCATGGGCGGAACAGCCTTGGGAAGGTGCCAAGGTAGTACGGCTCGTCGAACGTGCTACTAAAAGGCTTGGATGGCAAGCATACTGGAAGAGGTATATCCATAAGCAGCCGTACCGAGCGATGGACTACACACGGCCACAGCTTCCGACAGCCCTTGCAATTCCCAGTGCGCCGACGGTTTTGCCATTTCATACCTTTACATGTCCTCTCTCTGCAAAACAGATTCGTAGAATCTCTCAGCGGAATGGGCTCAGGATTTCGTGTTCCACATTACGAGCTCCCTGGCTTCCGACTCGGATTTATGACCCCCCAGCACCACCTGAGCCCCATCTTAACGTCGGTTACGTGTCTTCGGACTTCAATAACCACCCCTTGGCCCATCTAATGCAGTCCGTTTTTGGCTATCACAACCCTAACAGAGTTAGGGCTTTTTGCTATGCGACAACGGCTAGTGACGGGTCGGTCCATCGTCATCAAATTGAGCGTGAAGCGCCAGTATTCCTCGATGTTTCTTCATGGTCAATAGATCGGTTGGTAAGTCAGATTGTCGGTGACGGGATTCACATACTCGTTAATCTGAATGGCTACACTCGTGGAGCTAAGAATGAGGTGTTTGCGGCGCGTCCAGCGCCAGTCCAGATGTCATTCATGGGTTTCGCTGGTACGCTCGGCGCAGAGTGGTGCGATTATCTGCTAGCAGACAAAATCGCCGTTCCACCTCAAACATTACGGCCGTGGCGGCGGAACGTGGATCTGATAGATCAGACAAACGATGGCAACAACGGCGACGATAACGGCGACTGGGTTTATGGGGAAAATATCGTTTATACTAGAGACACATTCTTCTGCTGTGACCATAGACAAAGTGCCCCTGACTCACAGGAAGTACAGCTCACCTGGCCAGAAGAACAGCAACGGCGGTGGAGGATGCGCAAAGAATTGTTTCCAGACTTACCAGATGATATGATCATCTTAGGTAACTTCAACCAGCTTTACAAGGTAGTCCATTCTTGTCCCAAAACAGTGATGTGCACAGTGCTGACCAGTCTCTGCTCAAGATCGAACCAACGACATTCCGGACATGGCTTCGCATACTCTCGCGAATACCTAAAGCGATACTCTGGCTCCTTCGCTTTCCCGATCTTGGCGAAACTAACCTTAAACAGACGGCCCTTCTTTGGGTTGGTTCAGAAGTTGCGTCTCGTATCCGGTTTACGGACGTTGCTCCAAAGCACCAGCATATTTCTCGCGCTCGGGTCTGTGATCTTTTTTTAGACACTCCCGAATGTAATGCTCACACCACAGCTGCGGACGTGCTTTGGTCGGGGACTCCGCTTTTGACTTTGCCTAGATATGAGTACAAGATGTGCTCGAGGATGGCAGCTTCGATCCTGAGAGGGGCGCTGCCGAAAACGGCTGAAGGCGACCGTGCAGCCGAACAACTTACCGTTCGCAGTGACGAGGAGTATGAGGAACGGGCGGTGGAATTAGGCAGTGATCTTGTGTACATGTTGCAGAGAGGGCAGGAAGGCTTTGGGAGAGGCAGGCTTGCAGAGCTCCGAAAGCTCTTATATGAGAGTCGGTGGACGAGCGCGCTGTTTGACACGCGACGCTGGGTGCGGGACTTGGAAACGGCTTACGAGGAGGCATGGAACCGGTGGGTTGCCGGAGAAGGAGGGGACATATGGCTGTGAAGTTATGAGGAGTCACGTCGTAATTTAGCGCACATTGGTCTTTGGGAAAATAAAGGATCAGGGACGGGGAAAAAGGGTTAAGAGATGGGAGTTCTGGAATAACTGGGAGGGTATACAAGGGACGATCGGGCATAGCGAAGTGCTCGCTTTGCCATGGTCATGCATGCTACTTCTTTAAAAACTGACGGGCGAAAGCGGTATCGGAATTGGTGTCACTCGGCATGGGGCATTATTTGAGCCTACACATAGTAGCGGGTGAGAAGCATCTTGGGGTTTGGAAATTAATAATTGGATTCTCGTGGTTTGGTGCTTCGACGAGGAAGCAGCACGTGCAGCTCTAGAGCATTCATGATACGCCGCTGACATGGAGGCTCCAGTACTGTGAACGTGGCTGTGAATATGGTTGATAGGATTGAAGGTGCGTTGTAGGGGGGGTGCTGTACCTTAGCTGGTCAATAATGGTGGTACCTATCGGAAACGGAAACGGAAAGGTCCTACCCTTCTGCCACAAAAGGCCGATCAGTAGTGGACTTACGTCGTCGTCGTAGTAGTAGTAGTAGTAGTAGTATACAACCTACCTTGTTTGTAAACCCCCAAGGTAGCACCCACAAGTGGATGGGACCACTCAACTCCTACTCCGGACGGTTGTTGGTGAGCGTACAGGTTGAAGTGAGTTTTTGGTTTACCAAAACCGCCCTGAGTACAGGTAAGGTACGGTACGGTACGGTAGGTAAAGTATCCAAGGTAAGGTAGGTACGGAATACGGTATGCGAGATCTCGCATGGATTACTAATAAGATCCAGATCTTGCAGGAGAGATCACGTCCGTCCAAATCTTGGTTCGCTTGAATCCCTCGGAAATCGGGTACAGACAGGTCTGTCTGCATACGGAGTAGAGTAAACTTTAGTAGGGGACGATCATGCAAGACGTAAAAAATACAGAAAGTAGTAGGTTACCCTTCAAATGTCCACCTATACACACCTTACTATATTCATATAGAACAGCTGCCGCTTGACTACTTTATCGAACCGACATGTCTTATAATTTACTCAGGCTTACCCATTGTTACCTTCACCCACCTCACTTTTCTTCTTCCGCTGACCACCTTCCTTCCAACTGAAAGATCCGGGTCCTCGATGGAGCTGTTTAGAGTTTGAGTTTGGAAAGGGGGGAGGGGAAGGGGAAAGGGGGAAATGGGAAAGGGCCGGTTCCAGATTTGAGTTGTCGATTCCCGCGGATGCCGTCGCGTAGCTGGCTGGCTGGCACCTGGTTAAAATGGGACCAACACCTTGTTAATACCGAAGGGGCAATATGGATGAATTCCTTCAATTTACTTGACTGCTACCAACGCCTCTGCATCGAGGATTCGGACATCTCGACCGGAAAGAGCAGCTAAGAAGCGCTTTGTGCCGAGAACGACGGAGTTTCTGGACCATTGCAGGCTCCGCCGGTAAAGTACCGGTACCTCCGGACGTAGTACTTGTGCTCAGACCTGTCAGGCTAATAATAGCGGAGAAACGGATAATGGTGGTGGTGGTAAGGGTACTCGTATAAGGTACCTTACTTTCGTACTTGACTTTACCTTATCTTATTGACTTTGCCTTGGTCAGGCGAGAATGCACGGGACTGGATCCGGCCATGTGCAATTACGCAGCACGCTTCATGCTCCATGCTTCACGCTTCGCTTCCCGCTTCATGCTTGACGCTCCACGCTTCACGTGGAGAGATGAGATCTCTTTACATCATCAGTGAGCACTGACCGTGCTCGTGTTCGACCGTGCAACTCCGAATCCACACAGCGACCGACAGCTTCTCTCGTGGAATGTTTGATGATGCTGATTATCGTTGATAATGAATTAATTCTATACGGATTGGGGTCCATTCTTCGGAGCACAATGCCAAAGGAGCACCGGCCATACGTAATTATTCCAATTGCGACAGATGGTGGGCCGTTGGGACTTACTTCCATTACAGTACCACCATTGTTACCTTAGCTCCTCAGTCCAGCGCACTCAGTAGTCAGTACGGACGTACGTAGATACATGTAAGACCTACGGTACCTTACGGAACGTGGAATCTTTTCATACTTCATCGTTGCACTTGTTTAGCCGTCATAAGTAGGTAGTACCGTACGTACCTTACTCTCTGGCGACTCGAACACATGTCACGCGATTATGACTGGATTGTATGAACCACCTCACCCACCGTACGGGATTACCGTATTACCGTATTATTCCCCAAAAGTTGGAACACGCAAGCCAAGCCGCTTTAGCCGAGTCCTTCACTCCGTCACTCGAGTCCAAGTACGAGTACGGAGGAGTAGTAAGGTATGTAGTACTGTAGCCAAACGACCCGCCGGCCGAGATCTCGTCCCCACAAGACGTCAAGCCACTCGACCCGACTGTCGGACTTAGCGCTCAGCCAGGCCACGCTCAAAGCATCCATGGCAGCTGCATTGAACCGGGCGCGATACCACAACCAGACATATCTAGCGAGGAAAACACAGCAACCGTGATCATGCAGGCGACTTATGCAGCTGCCATGCCTCTGCAGCCACCCCAATAATGCTAATCATGCTCATGCTAATGCTGTCGGAATGATCCATTGGCACAGCAGCTTCACAACGTCAGACCCCGTCGGCTGCATACCATCATTTTCCCGCGAATCAATCCATCGTCCAGCCTTGTGGTACCTTCTGCGACAGGTTTGATTCGGGATGCGGTAGTAGTGGGGAGTGGTGAGACGTTGGCTGGTTGGCTGGTAGCAGGTCTCATCGTTCTGAGCCTTCAACCTTGCATGCCTGACAAATGGGTCCTGCAGTGCAAGCGTGGTGGTCCATTCTTCTCGATGATCGGGCACATCACCACTCGCCACTCACCATTCACCATTCACCATTCACCAATGCATCTGATTTTGGATTGGGACAATTTCCTGCTTCACCGTCGACAATAACGCCTCGCCCTGGAGGGTTGATCAACCGGTTCGATTGCTCTTAACTTCTTATCCCGTAGCTCGAAACGATAGAAACAAGCTTGCAAATTGCAATCGCGGAACATGAGCACTCTAAGGGAGGAAAGCTGGCCATCGCGTGCACGGAAGAGGCCATAATACGACGATGGTCAAAGGAAGCGAGGCAAACCATTGTTATCATTCGTTGGATTCAGACGTTGGACAGATAGCAGCCCCCTGTATATGTGATCTGCTGTCCGATCCTAGCGTCATGGCCCAAGGCGCTAAAAGCTGTAGCGATGCGCTTCTACGGCCGAACCGAGAAAAGCAGATTGGAGAGTCACGAAAATGATGCACGTACAGGCATGTATCGCCGATTACTTTTCACTAACGTATAAGGTAGGTAAGGTAGTAAGGCACCTTACGGAGTACGGTATGTACTGGTTTATTCCATATTTTCGCACATGCTCGGCTGAAGCGACAGTAAGGTAGTAAGTAGGGTTACATGTCCAAAGCGAACCAACGTTTCCAACGGTAGACCATCTACCATGCCAGATGAAAAGAAAAGGACGGCGCGAGAATGTGCAAGGCTCTCCATCGATGCGATCAAGATTCTGAAAGTCATCATATGATGGAAAAGGCGGTCAGCTACTCAAACTACCTTATCAATTAATTCCCAAAAGTGTATTTGGCTGAGCCGGTTTGAGAATCAATCAGTACGGTACTTTCCCTGAAGGTATGATGATTATGCTCCAGTGCCTTTCTGCGCTACTTCCAACCGTACGGAAGTACTGGCGCAGTCGACCAGTTTCGAAAATGTGAGCATGTGGCCGTTATGACGACTGATGGTGTATTTCTGCATACGCCCTGCAGCAGCAAGTCCAGAATTCCCGGGTTCAGGAGGTTTTCGCTAAGACGCTGTATCGACGATTACTCGCGGGCGGAAAAGCGGTTTACTCGTGCATGCATGATCTGAGAGCGCAAATTGGGGCCCAGACGATTCGAATTCATCCCAGCGCCAAGGTTCACTGGCCGACAAGCATCTGAAGCATGGAGACGTGCTTCGTTAGCTCAAGCCAAACCGATCCAAGGCTGGCTGAATGAACTGTGCGTTCCCCAAGTATCACAAGTTCACAACGTTAACAACAAATCATCCGGTTTGGTCGTCAGTACGGAAGTAGTCCCGCAACGCTTTGATTAATCAAACCTGGGACTGTGGATCATATGCACAGCTCCCTACTCCGGACACGTCCTTGAAAGTGTCAAACCGTGGGTTAGAGAAGATTTACTCGAAACATGGCACACTAGCATTATTGGAGCAACATATGTATGTGACCCCGTGGTAGTATGTATGTACCTAGTAGTGGTCAGCTCAGCTCAGGAGTTGGACGAAGCTAAATCGGAGAAAATCCGCAACGAAGACGATAATCCTTGCCGTATTGCCAGCACCAGCACCAGCACCAGCATCAGCATCGGCAGCAGTGGCAGCAGTGGCAGCATTGGCAGCTATTTTGTCATTCCCAGTCGACTGCACCTCTGTTGTGCAGCTCTTGAAACAAAACACGACGATAATCCTGCAAAAGGAAGTCTGATATTCATGTTCCAAGTGAAATCACGAGGTTCATATCATTGCCCCGAGGGGGGTAATATCCGTGATGACCCCGGTTTTCTTGCGTGCTTACTACTGTAATGTATTTGACCGCTAGCAGGCTGTGGTCTGACAATTACTGAAGTATGTAAGGTATTCCGTATGTATTGAGTTTTATCCCGCAACAACGGGCTTCCTCCTAGGGTGGACCTTGTCCCTCCCCCCATCCTTGCCGCACATCATCTCATCATCCCATCATCCCATCACCACCTACTTTAAGGTAGGAGGCTAAACCCAAGTCCTACCTTAGGGCTCACTCGTACCCCAGTACATTCAAGCACATCTGGATCCGGACTACCGTACTGGATTTTCCCTTTTCCGCCATTCTACACCTTACCTAGAACTACCTGACTATACTCCAGTGCTTACTGCACTCGTACAAGAATCACGCCTCATATCACGCCCATGTGTCCCAAAGTAGTATCCCATCATCGGCGCCTCTTTCCTTGTGAGCTTCAAGCGTGTCCGCAAGCAGTTCACAACCTCTCACAGTTGCAACAACGCCCACTCCATTTCCTGTTATGCTCTCTCTGACTCTCTCTCCTTCCCCCTCCTGTCCCTTCCCCCCCACCACCCCCACCCCTTGTTAATTGAACTTGTTCAGCCCGAAAACCCACATCATTAGCCGCGCAGTAATCCTTGTCGCCAAAACCCAACGGACGGTGCGATCTGAGATCGTCCCCAAAGTGTCCACTACCCTAAAGTACCTTACTAGTACTCCCTGGTCCCCTTCTTCGGTCTCCACCTTTCCGTACAACCGCTCCGTCTCAAATCCGCCGCTACTTCTGCTCCAGCTCATACATACACTTTCCCTATTCAAAGTCCTGTACCGTACTTTACAATATATCATCACATTATTATCATCATTGACCCAATAAAAATTACATACCTTGACGTTAACCTTTCCCTTCCCACATTCTTTCTACAATCAACACTCTTCAAGTATTTATCCTCCTCTATCGCAACTTGCTCCTGCCGGACTTCGTATGTTATTCCGTCGGAAACATCATGTAAATTGCTAACGTCCCTTGCAGTACCTGTCATTACCTCCATTTGTTGGTCAATCGGGTGGTGTGGATGTTCTGAGCAGACTTATCGTTGCAACTCACCAATTTCTAGCGGCTGAAACAAAATGGGCTCCCACAAACGAGGACCGTGGTCGCAAGGCGAAGATGGATATCTTCTCCAGCTCGTCCAAACCCAAGGCGCCCATAACTGGGTCAGGATATCCCAGATGATAGGTACTCGGTCTCCGAAGCAGTGCCGAGAACGATTCCATCAGAACCTGAAACCTTCGTTGAACCACGACCCCATTACTCCGGAGGAAGGTGCCGTCATTGAGAGACTTGTTGCCGAGATGGGGAAACGCTGGGCCGAGATCGCACGCCGCCTGCGAGGTCGCAGTGACAACGCCGTCAAGAACTGGTGGAATGGTGGAATGAACCGTCGACGTCGCATCGTCGTCCGTCGAGACGGGAGCTCACATTGTGGGCAAAACTTCGATGAGAAAACGCAGACACTCTCTTACGCACGGCCGATCCAAAACACGCTCCCACGGACCGTCAAGAACATCATGATCTCATCGCCTCATAGACGAATCGAAGCGCCCATGATATCACCCGCCGCCTCGGACGTTTCAATGACCGACTCGATCGGAGAGGCCCCCTCGCTTGTGTCGGACTCGAGTTCTCACATCTCGGCATCCCCGAATATCGCCCGGATGACATCAAGGCTCCCACCCCCACGAACCCTTCGAGCAAGCTCATACGGACCGATCCTGCCGAGCATCCAGCTCCGCGGCAGCGACTGTGCCTATCATAACGTCTCGCCGCATATGAGGCATACGGAGCAACGACTACACCAATTCGCCGAAGTTGCGACCGGGACCGCTTCGGAATTTTACTATCCTTCTCAACCCAAGCATTCCCCTCAGCCCCAGTTCCAGCTCCCGCCGTTCCAGTCTCTCCTCCATGGGGTCGAGCTCTCAGCCCCTACTCCGACCAAGGGGAAGATGAGCGTATCCGCCATCCTGGACTAGACCTACCGCTTTTCAGGATCTTTACTATCTGCTTTCACAAAAATGCGTACACCGAGACGGTCCACATCCGCTTTGTTCAATACAGTTGCAGCGCTTCAAGGCTCTTATACCCCCATGTCCTTTATCTTGTATTCAATACCCATCTATAGTTGGCGCCGCCACTCGTTGTGCTTTTAGCGGGCGTTCCTCCGGCCTTTTGGGAAGATCTGGGTACTCCTTCACATTTGTCGTTTTGGGTAATAAAAAGCTGCAATTATCGCTATTGAACAGGATATGCCTGCTTGGTATGTGTAATGCGCTTGCACCGATTACGACCGTGGGCAAGTGTGTGTAACGATAGAAGCTACTGAGCACCTCTTCAAGAGGCACCGCAGCTACATCTTCATTGGTCGCTGCTGCCTTAGTCCAAGCTCAGAGACCCAACGGCGCTGTGCCCGATTTGATTGTTTCCATTCTCGGGTTCTATTTGGGAGGTACGATTTACGGCCTATCTTGGTCGTGCGTAATACAATATACCTATATCTACTCGGTTACCGATTGTGTATCTCTACAGACTCTATTAAATCAAACAAGGGCTCTTTTGCTCGGCGCTATTTTCCATCCATGATTGGATTACTTAGTTATGCATTAGGCGTATCTCACATCAAGAAAGCACACTCAACATCCGTCTGTCCCAAGCAATAGCGCCTGAGGCTGAGGAATCAAATCCCTCTGCAGTATTTTCAATAAGATCGTTGTGAGCATTGAGAGAGGACACGGCTGACGAAGTCTTGACGAACAGGATACGAACACTCGGTATCGTGAAGCTTGGGTGCTTCAACTTGAGTTCTCGCGGTCGCCGCGGAGCCTCTCAAGCACCAGCGCAGTCAACAGGCTGTCATCTATCCAGCTCGCACGTCAAGGAGCACTGCTTAGGCACCTCCCGACTTCGATCTCTTCGATATACAGTAGAACTTACTGTCAGTATCAGGAGGACAGAATCCCTTATCAACCGCCGCACCCAGCCGGTCAGTTTCACGAGGCCATTGGATGATTGAGAACCAAAGCCTTAGCCGGTGCAACAGCCAATGAGCCAAGCGTCGGAGTTGGAGTGATTCAATGCCGTGGCTTCCGCCAGCCAATGCCTCAATTGCGCCGTCGCAATCCCGATCATAATGTGAAAAATGACGGATGCTGCGGATGCGCGTCAGGTCCGGATTGTGCGGCTCCAAGCGGTACATGACGTGGAGACTTTGGAGTGCCATGGTTCAATGGTCTCTAAATGACTCAACGCCGCTTGGTCTGCTTAAGCCAAACACTATTCACGGAACAGAAGATGGAGACGGAAGGTCTTACCGGCCTGCCACAAAAGGCTGATCGATGGTGGAGATGGTAAGCAACCTATCTATAAACCCACTAGGTAGCACCCACATGTGGACGGAACCATTCAACTGAACCCGCGGGGTCTGGTGTCTTAATATGGATAAGAACAGGGCTTCCGCTTTTCCTGGTGCGAGCAAGACCATACTATTGCGAACTACTCCCGTTTCCAACTCGAGTACCTGTTGCCTAGCTCCTTCCTCACTGAGTCTTTTAGATCTCTGAACGGCATTGATATTTTGTATCATTCTTTCTAGCGGCGACTGAAAAGGGTGTAGGGCCTTGGCCGGTTGTGGGAAGGACAGGTCTTCGTCCCAATCCACTTGAATAATTCTACCTGGATGATATGCGATGGTTGTGCAAGTGATGTATACGACACTATTCCTATACAGCTTGATATACGCCGAGTTCAATAAAAAGACGGTGCTAGACTACAAACATATCACTTATACTTCGTATCTTTTCCACCCTGATGCATGTTATCCACCTCCTTGATCGTTTCCATGCTGATGCACAACTAGTACTTTCCACGGGACCCATGGAGAGGTATCACATGGCTCCAATCAACTTATTACTAAATTTTATCACTTTGTGACCTGTATCGAGAGGTTTAGCTCAGTAATAATAGTAATACACCGATTTTAAGACACCATCAACTTGATTGTCATGTAGAGGTCTCGAGATTTACGAATCATTGATATTGCAAACGAGGTAACCCAAGGCTTGTGCTGCTGATATTTCGAGTAGAGAGCCGAGAAAGAGAATTCTGAAGTCTATCGAAGACGGTATTGCTATTGCTATCAAATTTTTTTTTTTTATCCAATTGAGCCCGAAACAAACTCCCATAATTTCGCCCAAGAGCGAAGTACCCCAGATTTCCACCCCCGCACAATGTTTCCACCCCCAGAAATGCTCCCACCCTCCACAACCTACAGCACGGAGATCAGGGAGCCAGAGGTCCAAGGAGCGGAGCGGAGCGTTGCCAAGCCTTCGTATTCATGGAACGCTCTACGGAAACCAAAGATCGTTTAACGAACTGATTGACACGCGGGTGCTAAGATAAGATGCCGGCGCTAGTACTAAATCGTCGCTTTGCGCCTGGCTACATACAACCTTTGCTGTGTACGGAGTAATTTTGCGATTGTGCTTTACGTTATCGGGAAAGGTTTCTTTGCGGAATGGGTAAATTAGAGTACTTGGTCACGAGAGTATGGTGATGGAGCGGTGCATTATGGAAACCGAACAGAATGAACACAGCGTGGATGGATGTGGGGTTAGGCCTTTTTTCTTACATCGGAGGCATTGTTTCTTGCTTGATACCTTATTGATCGGGGACATGGGTGTTGGCTGGATGAGACGGAAAACATAATGGCTGGAATCTATTGGTCCCAAGTAAGCTGGGATGTGAATATTTTGCAGATGTTATGCATATATAACAAGAAGCTCGATATTCACTGTGGTAACACAGACATTTTTCAGTTTTGTTGTTTCTGGAAATGAGACCAAGGCGGCTGCAATGACAATAGGAATTTTTGGGCGCCAAGTTGGTCTGTGCTCCTTGTTAACCGCTTTGGCCGGAGACTTGGTTCGACGAACGTTGTGTTATATCAACCTTGGATTAGGGAATACCATCTGGAGGATGGATATATGTATGTGGTCGGGCATGGAATAGGTACGCTGAACTTGAGGAATATCACACAGAGAGTACCTCTGCCGTTCTATCGAGTGGGTTTGATATCATAACCTAGTTCTGATTTTCAAACACAATGGTGAATGGGCGCTCAATGTGCAGACGAAAATGCTCAATAGGAATGCAAAGGAGGCGGACAATAGCATATGAAACAAGACAGTTTTTGCTCAATGGGAACGCCCCAACATCTTATAGAGTATGCAATCCTATTGTAGAAAGCATTCTTCCCCTGGTGCATACCCGGTTACTCAAATTATATCTACTCTTCTTCTTCCAATATCTTCATACCACAACCTTTCGTTCCAATCTCAGCATACTCTACTCGCTTCTGTTACACGTAGCTGGTCTGCGTTAGAGAAGCATATTTCATTATCTCCCTCGTTTTGCCTTGCAAGAAGCTATCACCATCGTCGTTCTTCAGTTTTCGCATTGTACACCAGCAATAACAAGCGAAGACTATTTTTAATCAAGCAGCTGGTCTGCTCGTGTATCTCCTTATTGTTTCATGTAGCACCATCTTCTCCTTCTTTGCCGGTTCCTTACATCATGCCTTTTAAACGCCGGTCTCGAGTTCGCTCAGTGCCTCCCAGCAGCCCAGCTCAAACCATGGGGCCCCGACGCCAGCCACGTCGTCGTCGAGCAACGAGCATTGACGGATCGGTCAGAATACCTATGGACCAGCGAAACGAACTATTGAGGCGCGGTGATCTATTGATATATGCAGCAATAGCAGCACAGCTTCCTTCACCTGAGCCTGTAATTCGGATACCCTGGAGGTATGGCGATGAAAACACACCGGTAAGTATATATAGTTGGAGATTAGGCTCCGAATTTTGAAGACATATTCTGATATCCGAGTAGGAAAACGCTAGGCTCACTCTGCCGGTATTCATCGAAAATATTGTGGGGAGCGGAGCTGGTCGCCGTTGTCCCCTTGCTATTATCGGCTGCAACTGCTACAGTGATGATAGTAGTCCGCCTACACGGCCTACACTAGGGCTTCCAAGAACAACAGTACGCGAAGGTAGGGTCCTTCCTTATGAGGTTTTTCTTCCTCTAGCACCACACGGGTTTCGTCCTGCGCAGGCATCGATGATCCCACCAGTGGCTGTGACGTATCCACCAAGGCAGGCACCTCCACCTGCTGCTGCACAAGCCCAAAACCAAACAGGAGTCTCTGCTTCAGTGCCAGTTCACATTCGACCACCAAATTCGGCTTCGCAAGCACTCGGCGCACCAACAAACCAAAAGCGCAAACGATCAGAGGACGAGAAGACGCCTGATGACCCAAGGGCAAAGCGGCCAGCGTTGGATCCATCTATCGAACCAGCTCCACGGTACACTGGTCTTTCAGCACCACGCAACAATCGAACAAGAGTCTCTGCTGCAGCATCACCGCCGCTCGGAATACAGGATTGGGAGTCCTCATTACCAGAAGACCCCCAGTTCGATTCGTATGACGCTTTGCTGCGGTATTTGGGGCCAGGTAACCGTCGGCGTCGAGAAGCGGCATTTGATGCATTACAAAGCCCCCGAGGAACAGGGGGCGCTTTGCCTACTTCAACACCGATGTTTGTATCCGAACCAACCCGCAATCGAGAACGCAATATGCCTTCGAGTTATCCTCCATCGGCATACTCCTCTCGGCCTCCTGGAGTAGTCGAAGACTATTTCAACCAGAACCGTAAAAGATCGCAGGCTAGCGAACCATCAGGTGAGCCAAAGGCAAAGCGCCCAGTCCGCTCTCGCGGCGCCACGCCACCGCCCAACATGATCGCTCAACAGAGAGCTTTTCGTTTGGAGAGTCCAACCCATGGTCCAAACGCGCGCATTTCACCAGTACGAAGTAGACGACAACTCACCCCTGTTACTCGCAACAGACCACTTGAAGAATTATTTGACATAAATCGGTGTCGTACTTGTCTGGGATTGGACGGAGAGAACGGTCATCCGATAGGGGCAATGATTTGTTGTTCGAACGAGCAGGCCCATGGCACAGATGACCATTGGTTTCATTTCCTGTGCGTAGGACTAGATGTCACTCCAACAGAGGATGGTAAGACCAAGGTCCTGCCCTATGCATGAAAATCTGCTAATATTGCATCTAGAGCAGTGGTATTGCTGGGAATGCAAAGATGAAATGGGGCCAGCCTCGGATAGAGCCTCCGCGTCTATACCCAGTACAGAAGACGAATCTGACAACGACGATGAATCCGACGACGACAACACTGCTCCCAAAAAGATGCCTTTAAAACGTAGTTACGCACCTTCAGCTAGTGGAACGATGCCTGGGCAAGCTGCAACCAATAGGAACCCCAAGGGGGCAAATTGGTCAACTTCGGAGAAAGCGTATGTGACAACGCTGATGCACGAGGTCATGCGGGATGAGCGTATTTCCAAGACCGAAAAACGATGGGTAAAGGTCCGAGATCTTCTCCAGCAACGTTATAATGTTACTAGAACGGCTACGGCTGTCAAAAACTATTGGAACCGTGAAGGGAGAAGCACTTCCGGTCTCGACGAGAGAAACAAGAAGAATCCGAACAAGCTTATCACTGGGGTACAGGACCCTGAGGACCGCAAGGCACTGAGGGCGGCGAAGAAGAATAAGGCAACCAAGGCAGAGATGACGGCGCAGGAAGACATTGAAGAAGAAGTCGACCAACCGACCACCAAGCTCACCAAGCCCATCAAGTCGACCAAGCACTCAAGGCCATTAGGAGAGGAGAGCGACGACGAAAGCGAAGACTACGAGTACCCACCGATCACCAAGCGCCAGAGGCGCCACCCGTGAATACTCTTGTAATGAAAACTCACTGGCGTTTGGGCGACGGACTGTTGGATTCCGGGTTGGTGTTTAGAGGATCATAAGTATTCATGAATCACGGCACGGACCACACGATCTAATGGCGGGACCAAAAAGATCGATACATACCTTACCCTTAGCTTAGCTTAGCTTACTTTACATTACGGAAAGCTTGGCGTACAAAGCTATCTTTCACCTACCTATCATCAATGTCTACAGAATATTTGGATTCATCTTTACATCACTTCCACTTAAGACCTACTGGAAGCCTCCAATGGAGGTCTCCTACCTTCAAACACCTGTCCTCACAGGCTCGCCCATCGAACAGAACACAGCGTATACAACAATGGACGACGTCGACGATATGGACATAGATCTAGGGCCGGTTGACGACGGTGAAACTACCCAGCTTGTATGTATGCCTCAAGTCCCTTTCGAGTCGGTGATACTGACTTTGTTGAGTAGGAGCCTGGTCAGTCCACTTTTACAACCGCACAAAGCCAAAACCATGCTGGCGACGAAACTCAGTCGCCTGGCGCTGATCCCGACAACCTGATTCCTCACAAAATCCACATCCGTGGCGTTGACGACCTCACCACGGAGGATCTCATCGCCTTCGCTGCAGAACACTTCCCTTCCGAAACCCCAACTCGTATTGAATGGATCGACGATACTTCTGCAAACATGGTGTTCGGCACCCCAGCTACTGCGTTGAAGGCTCTTGACCAGCTCACCAACATTGCTTTTGGCGACTCATCTTCTGTGCCCTCTCTCCAACCTCGACTCGCGAAAGCCTTCTCAAAACATCCCGAGTCCTCATTGCAAATACGGGTCGCGCTCTTTACCGACCGGAAGCGCCCACGAGCATATGAAGCTAGCAGATTCTATATGATGCATCCTGAGCATGATCCGCGGGAACAGCATGTTCGTGACCGAAGCAGCCAAAATGGTTACGATGGCTATCGTAGGCGACGCTATGGCCATGACGAACACAGGCGCAGAAGAAATGGGGACAGTGCACAGGGTTTCAAGCCTAGCATGTATGATGACGACCCAAGTGCACTTGCCTCTCGAGAGAATGGATATATGAGTAGGCGTGGCTCGTATTCAATGCATTCCACAGTTTCATCCTCCGATGAACGTAATAGTGGCGGAGAGAGACGGACTCGGCACGCCCACGGCGTTGGCTCTTACCGGCCAGGAAGACATGGCCACAGCATTGGTATATCCAGGGATCGAAGTGCATCACCGGGCAGATCTAGCACTCACACTTCAAATTACTCGAGGCGTAGATCTAGACGAAGAACACCACCTCCGCCATATCAGCCACGCGATCCTCATCCAGTTCTTCGACAAAACCAGGGCAAAGAGCTGTTTCCATCCAAATCGACACTTGATACAGATATAAACCCAATCGGAAGAGAGTTGTTCCCCCACAAGACCGTTACTACAAATGTAATCAAAGAACTTTTCCCGAATAAGTCCAACAACGTCAACCACCGCCGTTCTGATGCTTTCGACGCAGCTGATGAGACGGCAGACCTCTTTGCGTCTCGTCTGTCTGTTTCATTTACTGAACGCGACAACTCCACCAATGCACCCAGAAGGACTACTGCGGGTCCAATATCTTCTTTTGGCCGATTGAAGGACTCCGAATTCGAACCGGTCTCGGAAGCTCTGGAAAACCTCGAGGGTGGTGGTATTAGTATCCGAGGTGTTTCGAAGAAGCAAGATCAAGGTTTCTCAATCCGTGGGGCTGCAGACGAAAACCCTCGCAGCGGGATGGCCAAAGAACTATTTCCAGGGAAGGCGCTCGGTAACGCAGGCAAGGAGCTTTTCGCTGAGAAGCTTCAGGGCAGAGGTGGAAAGAGAAACAGGGCTGAGGACATGTTCTACTAGAAGCTGGCTACTCTTTTTTGGATGCTCCCTCAAATCTAGCATATCTTGGGTTTATGAAGCCCCCAGCGCTTCGTTTACTTGTTTTCGTACGATACCCAGAATGCCGCCTTTAACAAACCTCTTTGTTCCCACAGAGCCATCTTGCGTCAGTTACACCGAAGCTCGTTATCCTAGCTCTATTTAGCATAGGATTCATGATAGTAACTCAATTGTGCTTGGTTTTCTTATTACAAGCGTTGCAAAGTTGACAGATATCTGACTGCCGTAAGGCATTAGCTTGGCGCGATTGGAAGGCCCTCTTCCAGTCAGATTGGAAATCATAATAGCTCCAGATAGATTGCAGACCATGGGCGTGCCCGAATGTGCTCTATATCACTTTGTCTACGCTGCGATAGCCCATGAAGAGATGACGTAGAGCTGCAACAGAAGCTTGAGGATATTACAAGGTATCTAGATACTTTAACTTACAATTCTCTAAAGTATCATAGATACCATAACATTAATTATTCAGATCTAACCATCATGCCATCGACTGATTCTCCAGCCACTATTTGTGCTAGATTTCTTAAGTCGAACAATTACCGTGAGGTCAGTCAGAGCCCAGAAGGTCGCCAAACAGTCTCTGATTGACTAGAAACTAACCTTGTAGACACTCGAAGCTTTCATCAGTGAAGCGGGCTTACCACCAGATGCTGGAAATATTGAAAAGGGTGACCTCACCATAGAGCAAATCCTAGAGGAGAAGAAGGTTTATGATCTGAGCGTGAGATTTGAGAAGCTCAGCACTGGGGACGGCGGTCGAGGATGGAGGTTCCCCGGTATGATCAATCAACCAACGGCTTTTCCTTTGGCCTGACCCTGATCCATTCAGCCCCTTCTCGGCCGTTTGAAATTTCCACTTTACCCACTTCAACGAATTTACTGCATGTCTCTCTCGAAACCGTCGAGGATGAAACATCGAACCGGCCTTTCCAATTGGTTTTTGCAACGACAGCTGACCGTCGATTGAACCTTGTTGCTCCCAATCCAGTATTCACTCTTTTCAAGTCCAACAATCATCTTCATGACTCTCCAATACTATCATATGCCGTCATCGGCAAGCGATTCCTCACCACCGTCTCCACAAGTATGTCCGGCCAGGTCATTCTCTACGACCATAAAGAAGATAGAGTAATCGAAAAGAGAAGAGATCATAAGAAGTATGCCGTCAAAGTTACTACGTGGAACGGAGGATCTGAAAATAGGTTCACCTGGATCGCAACAGCCGGCTGGGATGCCAAGGTCTTCATCTACCGTTACACCTACATCACAGATGCTAAACCTCCCGGATTAGGAGAACCATTGGGTGTGCTCACATTACCAACTAATCCGGAAACAATTATCTTTATCAAACACCCCGAATCTTCGGATCCGATTCTTCTTGTGACTCGTCGAGACTCGACATCGTTACATTTCTATGCTCTCCCCGTTTCGGGGTCGCCACCACCAGCAGAACTCCGGCTGCTGGGTTCCCAAAACCTTGCACCCCACTCAAACGCCTGGATAGCCTTTTCCCCTTCCTCTGTCGCTGTATGCCCAACCGACCCTACCCTCCTCGCCATAGCCACATCGGCAATCCCACACTTGAAACTCATCATCGTCCGTCTCCTCTACCCATCCCTACATCTCCCAACTTCAAATTTCCCGGAGCCCGCCACTCAAGAAGCCCAAACCCGTGCCAAACTAGCCATTCAGGACAAAGAGGAAACAGCCATCCAGATACACATCAGCACCTTGGCACCCCAAACAGCTTACTCAACACCGCAAGTTTTTTGGCGGCCTGATGGATCTGGGGTATGGGTTAATGGAGACGACGGGGTGCTGCGAGGTATAGAAGCGAAAACAGGGAAAATCATTGCCACCCTTAATAATGGCCACGAAGTCGGCAGCAAGATCAGAAGTATCTGGGCTGGACTAGTCGACATCGGTGGGACAAAGGAAGAGTGGTTAATCAGTGGTGGTTTTGACAAGAGATTAGTCATTTGGAAGCCAGAGAAAGAGGACGATACAGTGCCCTGATCTGATGTAGTTGTAGAAGTTTTATTGAGCGATGTGCCTCTACCGGATGGTGATTATAGTCTACCTTTAGGTGTATGAGAGTTAATATAATCAGAGACGCAGACACACGCCTGACTGTAACCTTCTTGAGTTTCATAAATCTTCTTTATTACTGGAACAATTCAAGCGAACAACGTATTCAAGAACGCCGAAGATCAATGTGAATTGAGGCAGCACTGCACCTTGATCATATCATATAACCAGCGTTTATAAAGAAGTTATGTAACCCAGTCTCCATGCGCCCTCGCACCACGGGGAAGGACGGAGGGTGTTTGGTAATGAAAGGGTCTGGAAGTGGATATCGGCACGATAAAGATTATAATCCTTCAGCAGCCGCGCATGAGGAAGCGACCGGAGCTGTACACACAGATGCCTGAGTGGATATTTTTGGAGCAACAGGGTTATTCACTTTAAAAGAATGAACGCCAGGGCTTTTCTCACAGCATTTCAACAAAGAGAAACAAGGTGGTGTTGTGGAGAGTTGCGCTCATGCATTGATCATCGACAAGCCGTGAATCAGCGAAGCTGTCAAGCCATATCCACGAATCGATCAAGACCCCAACTTTCTTCCCCACTATGCCGTCTCCCTCTTTCCCTCCTTGACCTCCTTCTGTGGAAATTGTTAGCACCCGCTCCTGCAACCGGGTACTCGGCATTGTTTTTGTATCTCGTAGACAACGTACCAAAGCCTTCATTGTCCCGTGCAGCGCATGTCTATGGTTTCTTCGAAATTTAGGGTCGGTGCCTTTTAAGGAGGGGTAGCGGTTGGTTCTGGGCTTCTTGATACTGTCGGAATTAAAGTGGCGTTAGTACCAAGTACCACTGAATGCAAGCGTTGGACGGCGAGAAGCATCGAATCAATGGAGCACGAACCCATTACGGTGAGCTTTCTTGCTCTGGTTATGCTGAGACGAGTTTTTGGATTCTGCACAAGCCGCACATCAGCACACAAGATAACTTGGACTCCCGAAATATAGGCTAGAATCCTTACTGGCCATCGCGACGAACGGTTACTGTAGATGGCTTGATAGTTGGTATGGAGGATTGAATTTCTCAATGTTCAAAGTGTCGTTAGTGGATATCGCTTATGTACTGTATGGTGCCGCTAGGGTAAAGTCCAGCCCTACATATTGCGGAGGAGCCACTACTTAACCTCCAAGCTACCTTACCATGCTTACTTACTTCAGCGAGTTCGAGGTACTTGCCACGAGCTGACAAGGTAAACTCTTCTCGTGCTACGGCGTCGTTAGGTACCTGACTGTCATCCTCGTCAGTGCGAAGTCGTCGTTTTCGCAGCTTTGCTTGCAATTCAGTCCGCATTTTGTAGGATGATACATATTCGGTCGCCGAGATATACATGAACCTCCACCACTTAGGGCTACAATGCAATAGCCTCATCGTCTCGGTCAAGCCCGAAGAGCCTTGATTTCACCGTTTGGGACTTGCTCTGGCCTCTTTCCACAAGTGTAACATTTTCTAAGCTTTCATAGTCTATGCGATCATTGCAAGACAATGAGCCGATTGTTACCTTTCATGCTGCTTGAGATTTTCTTGAATTTTATATAAGGCTCTCTTTCTCAGCCAATTTGTATTTTCAAGCTGTTTCACTACTCCATAAATCTACACGTTTGTTCCGTAGAAGCCCAATCAACTATGCTTTCTCTTATTGTTGCAACGGCGTGTCTTGCTGCCACTGCACTGGCAGGGACTCCTCCGAGTTACTCCCCTAGCACAAATGGTAGTCTGGGCGTCAGATATGGCCACCATAACGTGCGAGAAGGAGAAGTTCTCGACTACTCCAGTCCGTCCCCTCTTTCTATACCACACCCAACACCAAAAGTAGCTAACACTCTTCCAGTCCCCGCCAAAGCCCCCATTCTGAGCTCTCCTACGCCCCTAACCGCCCCCTCGGAATACCTTGCCGTTCTTGTGGATCCCAACGCCAACCTGTCCGCCCCTAACCCCGCCAAACTCCTATGGTTCCAACCGAACATTACCTTCTCCACCAACGCCAGCTCAAACTACCACATCTACTACGCCACCATTAACTCCCCTGCCACAGTCCCGTACCTTGCTCCCTCCGTCGTGGGCCACCCTTACATCTTTTTCCTATACCCGCAGCCGCCAAACTTTATTATCCCACCAAACTTCCCATATAACAACACTTTCAGGTCCGGATTCAATGTTAGTAGGATCGCAGCAGACTTCAAGGCTGGAGGACCATTGGCGGCGAACTATTTTGAGCTTAGGGCAAATGCCACGAGCGGGAATGCGACAGGTACGGGTGCCCCTTCCGGTGCCAGTGCTGGAGTGGCAGGGCCGACTGCAGCACCTTTTATGGGAGCTGGGGCGCTGATTGAAAGCAGAATGCCGCTCTGGGGAGCATTTATCGGAACAGTCTCGGCGGTCTTGATGTTATGAAACTGAGCCTTGAATGGAATTGAAGCTTGCTCAGGTTTTTCGGAGAACTACGTGGGTGGCTGTTCGATTTTCGTACATACGGCAATGCATCTACAATATCACCACCTGGCCCAATAGCCAATAGCTAACAGCCTCTTTAATCTTAGTAAATAATCAAGCCTTCTCAGTATCTCAAGTAATTCTGATCAAGATGATCTCTTTTAGTTTTTGTTGACATAAATTAGTCACAAGCGAAGGATGAGCTTAGTGAAGGGCACGGATACCACTACGAAAATTAAAATCAAGTTTTACTAAATCATAACTTCTTTTTTGTATGGCAATGACTTATGAGCGGTCTAAAAGGTTCAGGAGACTATGCGCTATCGCAGGTCTTTGCATAGCTCCTTTCTCTATCTGAACATCGGTAGGTAGTAGCGTTCCGTACCGACCTAAGCAGCGATGGACTCTTATGTGACCCCCTCTCCCTTCAACATATACCAAAACGCGGAACGGGCTAAGAGCAAGAGAGTCGCACAGATTTACAGAAACGCCTGTCCAATGCACAAAGGAGGCCCCACATATGTACAATACATAAGCATTATTCACAGAGAAATAGAATATACCTTTTCGACCAATTACTTAGCAACCACTGGCAAAATCTGCTTTGCCTTCGAAGCAGCAGCTTCTGCTGCTTGTGCTAGTTTAGCCGACTTCAGTTTTCGAAGGTATGTAAAAAGCACAACGAAGAGAATTTCCATCCTCTCCTTCGTCATCATCAGGAGACCCTGAACAAGTATACCCTTCGTAATTTGCGGCGCGATGCCTTTGAACAACGCCAAAGGTCCTTCGTGCTCGATGATGTAGGACATCACCTCGACGAAGCTCTTGAAGGGTTTGCCTTGTCTCGCTGGTGGAGGGCGAGATTGGAGACCGACTTTGGCGACGATGAGGGGTTGGGTGACTATCGTTGCTAGAGCTTTTGACATGGCACCGAGTACTGGAACGACATTAGAAGCCTTCTAAGTTTTGAGGCCCGCAATCGACTTACAAAAGGACTCCCACGGCCTGAGACTGGGTTTGCCGGGGAACATCAAATCCCTTAACCTTTGATATGCGCCATAAGTAATAGCAGGATTAACCACCAGGACCAAGCTGGCCTTCAGCCCCCGCCATAGCCCGGCCACTCCATCGTCACTATTTACCACCTCTCGGCCTGTGTCTATCAAGCCCTTCTTATCTCCTTTCGGCTGTGTTTGTTGACGAGTGGTAACGACAGCTACTGGTATGGTGAAGATCTGAGCAACGGCTCCAGCCGCGGCACCCAAAGAGAGCTCTATCGCAGTACTTGGGGGTTTCGGGAGTTTCTGCGTAGAGAGGTAGAGTGTCCTGACAACCGAATACCAATAAAAGTAGGCAAAGTTTGTAGACGCAACACCGATTAGGGAGCCGTTGATTCCAGAATACAGACCTGTGATACCTTCATCCTCCATGATCTTTTTGACGGCATCGAGAGTAGAGGTATAATGGGCATGGTTTACTGTCAAGGGCTCCGGGTCTGTTGACTTGCGCTTCACTTGCACTTGCAGACGGGTCTTCACGCTTTTTTGCCAGAGTACTTGTCAGCTAAGACCACGGAGAAATGCGTCAAGCTTGAACGAGAGTGCTTACATGTCTAAAGGGTAGACAATTGCATTGGCCAACACCGCACCAGTGGCTCCTGCCAGTGCATTACCCCATGGCGGTAGAGGCGGTTGACCTGCTTTACCGGCCATTGGAGCTGCTGTTGACTCCTGAAAATATGAGTGCGGCTTCGGAAGTGGTCCTGCCTAAGTCAAACTCGTCTGAAGACAAATATAATGATCGGGCGGGACTTGGAAAGCCTTGTGCACGAGAGCGGCCCCTCATCATGTCAGTGTTATGTGTTAGCCGAGGTATGATGGAAAGGGTCCGAGAACCAGGATCGCTTTCTCGCTTCATCCAAAAGCCGCCAACACCATGGCAACGGTCAGACACAATGGAGGCTGGAAGGAAGGTGAATTACACCTCAAGCCTGGTTTGGACTTGTAACTGAACTATACCCAGAATTCAGATACGAAGATTCAACCTCCTCACTCCAAGAATGCAGTTCTTGCAGTAACAGTTGATGCTATTGAAGCATGTATGCGTCAATTGAAGCTGGCAAAGACTGGAGAGGAAAAGAAACGCCTTGACCGAAAATGCCGTTCACTACTTGAAAAGGCCGAGTCCCTCCAAATTGCGACCGAGACAAGTTCTACCACAGGTTTAACGGCCAGCAAACACCCTACGACTGAGAGACCTCCTGGGAATCCTTTGAAGCTGCAAGAGCCTAGATCCACTCGCAATCTCTCAACGCGGGAGCAGATTATCTTGCTGGAAGGCTCGAAGTTGCATGGATTTATGTTCCCGCCCTGGAGAGAAGGTCCCAGTGACTCGGAATTCGGCTTACATCCAGGGGAACCTCGATTCAGGTGAGTTTTCCATAAGCACGCATTATGCATATCTGCTTTAGTGCAGGGTGACCAGGCAAGCTAACTCGTATAGAGATGAAGCAGAACTGAAGCTTTCAGATGTGCAACTGGAAATTTTCGATGGCTGGAGGCGGCCCGACAAAGCCCTCCCTCCACCTAAATCCCAAGTATCTAGTCTACCTACAGACGCAGGTCCCACCATGATAGCTGAACAAAACGTTGACCTCATTCAAGATTTCACTACCGACTGTTCTGTTGTTGCCAGCCTTTGTGCGGTCATCGCTAGGGCGAGTCGTGGTCACCCCAAAGTAAAAATAAGCGGGGAGTTCAGTCCATTCTCATCTAATGAAAAGCCAGATTACTTCATCCATCTTCTTTCCTTATGACCATAAATTAGAGAAACCATCTTTCTCGTCAAACGGAAAATACATCTTTCGATTGCACTTCAATGGCTGTTTTCGAAAGGTCGTCGTTGACGATCTTTTACCTACCTCAAGGACTGCACGAGCTTTACATGTCATTGACCGGAGGAATCCCGGATTACTCTGGCCAGCGCTCATTGAGAAGGCCTACCTGAAGGTTAGAGGCGGCTATAACTTCCCGGGAAGTAATTCGGGAACAGACTTGTGGGTTATAACAGGGTGGATTCCCGAGCAACTGTTTTTGCAGAGGTGAAATCGCAACAAACTCTTTAACCCGGGCTGCGGGACCGAAGTGCTGAATTATCGTGCAGTGATGATATAACACCTCCATCAGCGTGGCACCGACTTTTCCATGCTTTCAAACTCGGAGATGTCCTCGTGACGATTGGCACTGGTAAGTTGACCGAGAGTGAAGAAGAGTGTATGGGATTGGCCAGCGAACATGACTATGCGATCTTAGACATGAAAGAGGATGGAGATCGGCCCATGTTTCTGGTCAAGAACCCCTGGTCCGAAGGGACCGTTTGGCTAGGGAACATCTCAGCCAGTACTGATCACGGTATATTACCTAAACAGCGGCCAGACCAAACCAGTGTTACAGAAACGAAGACGGAAACCCTCGCACCTGGAATCTTATGGATGGATCTGAAAGATGTCTTTCAGAACTTTGGATCGATATATCTAAATTGGAACCCAGGCTTATTTTCTTTCCGAGAAGACATTCATTTCACTTGGGACATTACTTCGTCAAGCCGTTCCGCCGGTTCATTTGCGCAAAACCCGCAGTACCAAGTATATAGCATTAGTGGCGGTATTGTGTGGCTGCTTCTGAGCAGACATTTTACAACAAACAGCCGAACGTCAGAGGCCTACATGAAAGACTGTAGGGCAGATGGAATGAACAACGGCGGCTTTATCAGCTTGTATGCTTTTTATAACAACAGCCAAAAGGTCTTCTTGAATGACGGCGCCGCTGCTCGTGGTCCATATGTTGACTCTCCTAACGCCTTGCTTAAGCTTGAATGCCCAGCTCGCACATCTTATACAGTGGTGGTATCCGAACAAGGGCTCTCTTGCTCCAGCTACAATTTCACCCTATCAGCATTTTCTCTCAAGCATGTGTCTATCAAGGAAGCTCGGGACAAATATACTCACCAACAGACGCACAATGGTGCGTGGACGTTCTCAACATCTGGTGGGAACGCGAGTACCAAAATTTATTCTATTAACCCTCAGTTCAGCATCAGATTGGCGAGTGCATCAGATGTTTCAGTTCTGATCGAAAGTTGGGAGAAAGATTTCCCTGTCCACTTCAAGCTTCTATGGTCGAATGGGAGGCGGATCAACTCGATCACAAGTCGAGACATTATTAGCGATAGCGGCGAGTACAGGACCGGATCTGCGTTCGCTGAGATTTCAAATCTGCAACCTGGTGCCTATACCATCGTGTGTTCTACCTTCGAGCAAGGCCAGCTTGGCAAATTCAGCCTGCGGATCGGCACTATGTCAGAATGTGCAGTCGAGCGCGTGCCAGTCGAAGAAGCTGGGCGAATGGTCCACAAGGTTCCCACTGCAATATTCTTGCCAGGAAATGACCGTCTCCTCGCACCACTCTCAGTCCGCAGAGTCACCCGACTATCCTTGATTGCTAAACCGCAACAAAATAGAACAGGGTCAAGCAAGATTGTGAGGTCGCCAATCAGGCTCGGGTTCGAGTGTGGTCAGGGCCCGTCCAAGAAGGTTCTTGGTGTTAGCGGTAACAGTGAGTTCATTGAGAATCCGAGCAATCTACGTATCAAAGAGACGGACGTTCAGCCCAACATGAGTAATGGAACGGGCCTTTGGATCGTCGCCGAAAGACTGGGGTGTTCGGGAATTCAAGATAGTGAGGGTGTAGACATTGATGTTCTTAGTGATGAGCCAATAGAAGTAGGTACTTGGAGAGTTGGAGATGGATAGTAATAGCATCTGTGAAACAGACATATTGCAGAGACGGCTAAGGCAAAGATGAAAACCATCCAGCTCACTCGTAGCAGCTGAGTTTGAGCGCGTACTCGTAGCATGATACTTGGAGAGATAGTTATAGCACTGTAAAACAGACGGGCCGGGATGTCCAGCGCTCACGGTGGCATGCCTGATCGATTCTTGTCCTACAGAGTCCGACGGTGTTGGGTGAAAGAGCAGAGGATCACGTGACTAGCCAAGCTAATGGAACATCCCGCCTCCTTAAGCGACGACGAGAGTCGATTAGGCCAGGCTGACCACACCTCACTCTGTTTTCTAAGGCCTCCCACTGCGCATCCGCCAAGTGCCTTAGGGAGACTTCCCCTGCCCGGCACGAAATTCCACCCCCTGTGGTAATGGAGATGACTTGACGTTCAACCGGTAAGGCTTAGCCATCTAGTGGCTTCCACTAACTGTTCACAGCCTCGCGGCCGGTGAGCGTTCGAATATGTTCGTCACAGCAGTCGCAGGTACTTCCATCGCAGGTGCCACTCGAAAAAACGCTCTTGTTGGAGATTGCATGACTGGGCCTCTACAGGTTAGCATACGCCGTGGGCTGTACACGATCAGCTCCAGAGGTGCAAGCCACCCTCTTGTCCCTACCCCAAGTCCATATCAGCAAAGAAATTCTATGGTCGCCCGTTTGCGGGATTCGTACCGGATTATGACCATTGTGCCTGAGGTGTACCTAAACGGTACCTGTCAGATACCCTTGTACACCTGAACATGTACCCTATGATTCCGACATATGTGATCTTCAGATCTTAGCGTTCAGCAAGCAAAAAATAAAGATCTGATCTCCGTTTGGCATATTATTGCTCCAATCATGTCGTCAGCCTGCCGATTCGTGAGCATGTGGGCTATGGACGTAATCTCTAAGAAATTGCTTTGTTCGCAGAAATACTATCGTTGATCTTCCTTTTCTAGTCCGAGGACATGAGATTAAGGTTGATTGCGCCTCATAAGGCATCAAATATCGCATGGCACGGCGTCTCCAGGATCCGTCCTCGTACCTTTTCCCGGAATGAGAAAAGCTCGAAAAGGTAACTGGAAGAGTAAGGCTAAAGCTACCTAAGTAAGCCAAAACCGGATTGCCAAACGATCGTTATCCCATTTGTATCGTCCGAAGACCTGAGGGATGTGACAATGGACGCTACCTTACGTCAACATGCTCTATAGCTCTTTCTTTCGCCTCTCGGCTATTAGTGTTTATATAGGTTTTGCACAATGCCATGGGTCAGCGTGAGCCTGGAGATGTCCCCAAGTATTGCTCTGACAAAGATGACAAATCTATGTTCTACCTGAGAAGAATGGTCAGCAATACAAAGATTCGTTACTTCCCTCAAGCATTGCATTGCTATCCCTATGAGTCAACTGCCCGCCCTACCCACACCTTTCATCGGCACTCTACATGGTACTCGATCTCAGCCTCAGCAGACTTGAAACATAACGGTCCCCGTTCCAAGGGATCGGATACGCCATCTTAACCATAAAGTCTTGCCCTGGATTATGAGGCAGTGAAAACCCATATCCAGCTTCTTCACCCCCAAGCGCGGCAACCCTGACAAGCTGGCGCCGGAGCTGAGAGGCCAATAGTTTGCTGACAATAGAACATTGAACGCAGTCAGTAGCCAGTGTGTCGCAGCCCTATCGATACCCTCGACATAGTGAGCAAAGTGTTCATAGCTTATGCAAGCGAATCATCTTTCCACATAACTGAACTTCTCCAGCGGCACAGGACTTCGCCGCGTGGCCTAACCTTTAGATGCGGGTGTAGACTCCGACATTGCCTTCGACAGCAATTGCTTCCTTCAGTCCTTAGGGGAAATTCACGCCTACCTTTCATGCCTTGCTTTGTAAAAATATCCGCTGAAATGGACGAGTTCAATCGTAGCTACTATATGTTCCCGTCCCATGCCCTCGCCACTTCACTTCCGACCTACCATCCGAAAACGTCAACCACTAATAGCAGTACCCATTCCCTTCGACGTCGGCAAACCGATCCATCGTTGACTACAACAGCGTCGAGACGCTTCCGAATTTGTTCAAACATGTCGGGTTTTCTATCTTCTGAAGCCGAAAGAGCTCTTCAGGGAGAAGAGGAAGAGGCTCGTCGCCTTTTTCTTCAAGATTCCGGCGCCTTTCCTCCGACACAGCACACAGGCCTGCCGTATCTACCTTCGCAGCACTGGGCTCCTGAATTCAACCCAGCGTCGGCAGGAATACCGTTTCAATCGTCCTCCCACGGTCTTACGGCCCCAGCCCACTACTCTACAGAGCCATGGTCAAACTCCTCTTGGTCCACTCTTCGTCCGGATGCCTTCGACGATGGGACATCTTCCCAGCCCTCCCGATCATCGTCCCCAGGAAACCCGGCTGATTTGCAGAACTTTGGCTTCCCACTCTCCGACGGTAGAAGTTGGCGCTGCGCTTATCCGGGCTGTACCTCTCAAGCAGTTTTCACTAGAGGTTGTGACTTGCGCAAGCACTTCCGGCGGCACACAAAATCGCTTTTCTGCCGCTTCGAAGGCTGCCCTCAGACAGCGCAACCGGGCTTTTCGAGTAAAAAGGACCGCGACCGTCACGAAGCTAAGCACGCCCCGGGTGTGTCTTGCGAATGGGAAGGATGCGAAAGATTGTTCAGCCGAGTGGACAATATGAAAGATCACGTCCGCAGGATTCATCGCAAGAAGAAGTGAACTGCATCCGACATACCACTATTCAATCCGGCCCTGCCTCAGCAAGAAAGTACCACTGGTTAGATAGCCCGGATAAGATTTTTCATCGTCGTTATGCCTGTTTCGGCTGTGCTGTCTTTGTAGTACTTGCTCCTTGGTGTTGATGGCGAAGCGCTTGAGGTTGGAATGGTTGGCTGGTGCATCTTGGGAGGCGCATGTGGTTCGTAAACTGTATCGTAAATCTTGTACTTTCTATTCTCTTTCCTATTCTGTCGCTACAGCTGGTGTTGATCTAAAAACAAATCTACTCTCTTGCTGGTCATGAGCATCGATGCTGCACGATCTCTAACCTACTGATACGAGAAGTTCTACGTGTCATAAATTACCGAAGCCTTCGTCCTTTGGGGCATTAGGCTGTCAGAACTTTTGTAGTGAGATGATTCCAGCTATTGGGCGTTTCTTTCTCGAACCGTCAACATACTCGGAGGGAACTACAGTCCTTAAGCCATCAGCTGAAAGTACCCGATATAGCCATCCTACAAAGGACTATGTTCGTCCAGGCTCAAAAGGTGGGTAGGTCTTGGCTGCGCGTCGAAGCCTGTGTGTGGTCCAGTTGTAATTGCTTCTGACTTAATGGCTTGTCTCAGGCCGAATCAAACAATATGACTGGGACATCAGATCAACAATTCACGCGGGATGATGAAAGAACAAAGAGGAGAAAGAATCTTTATTGCGTTCCAAGACTTTTCACACGCGTCTTTACCGTCGAAGACCTTCAGCAACTACGGTGGGCTACTCGCATCTCACTTTCTACTAGATGTATGGCCAAATTGCGGCCATCGAAGACGGCCTTGGGCAGCACCATCCGCCACCTGCCTGTTTGCTCATGCTTACAAAAGCGAGAATAATCGGTATCCAGTTTCGGTCACAGAGGATAGTCTGAGGCTGAATGTGGCAAAGCTCCAGCTCCCGAAGGTGATAAAGGTTACCAGATTTTTCTGGCCGCCACCCAAATGGTCCTGTTACCAGACCAATAGGTCACCAACAATTGGCCAAACGAACTTGTCAAACCCCAAATATTCCAGGTCATTACAGAGTCTAAGTATCTATAATTATTTTCGATTCCCTTATTCTAAACGCACTTAAACTATTAATTGCAATACCAGCCTCTTCACATTTCAACTAAACAAATGAAAGGTAGGCGCAGCTTGGTGACAGCAATTAATCAATATCAAAACAATCCAAGCCACAGGGATCTAGGACGCCTTAAGCGCCCTAGGAGTTTCCAGGCGCTGGAAAGGTCTCGGCAAATCCTCTGAGAGGGAGAATAATGATTCAGGTAGCTACACAGCCCTGGTAACCCATCTATATCTACATTTATTTTACAGCTGCCGGCGGCTGACAATAAGCGTTGAAGTCTGACGATAAGCAAATCGGCTTGAGGTAACCCCTGAACATCGGACCTAAGATGGACTGACTTGAAGATTTAACCCCTTGATTTCATCGATGGTTGATAGTGGGCTGACACTCGAGATTGGAGAATATATTATATCGGTACCTTAAGTATGGTCCACATAAATATATAACACATCTGGTGTTGTTTCCGCCGAGCTCGCTTGGCTGAACACATGGGCGTGACCCCTGTACGGTTTCTTACTCGTCGAGAATTCCGAATCCGAAAACAGTTGCCTCAGTTCTCAGACGTGCCAGCGTCGCTGCCGCCCGTACGCTGCGGAGTCAGCCAAGGCTAACCCGAAGGGGCTTAGGGATGGCGCTAACCCGGAGGGGCTTAGAGGGGGCGCTAACCCGAAGGGGCTTAGCGACACTGGCACGTCTGAGAACTGAGGCAAGAAAACAGAATTACTGCTTTAATCTTCAAGCATCTTGAGACTGAGCGATAACAATAACACACACATTACTGTACACACACGCACGCCCCCATTGAAAAGGTCATACTCGATCACTCATCTTTCCGTTGCTGATTAATGAAGCAGCCTCATGAGGCTGACGATTGGCTGACATCCATCGCTTTGGCAAGGACATGTAAAACCCCAAGTCTAGAAACGTCAAGCTGTTTGCTCAAGTACCTTACCAGCTGTCCGAAGTCGTGATGTTGGTGGCTTTGGGAGCTGAACGGGAGATACACGCTGTCCGGAAGATCATAAGAAGTAGTCAAGGATATAGACTGTCGATGGTGACACCGAGGTAAGGGGGAAAGTTCTTTAGGCCTCCAAGGCCCCTCACGCTGGGCCTGTTTCTTCTGTTCGATCTTCGTGCCTTTCCTTAGACCCGCGAAGCAACGAATGCCTTGTGATGTCACTTGTCTGGCCACTTTAACATATTCACGTCAAGTTGTGGAGATAGGTGAGACTGATTCTTCTCGTGACCGTAATCTTCTGGTTTTTTTCTCGTTGATTGATGATACACCACTCCACACTAGTACACCGCCAAACGCAAGCTTGGAATGTGCGTGAAGAATGGTGGAGACGAAGTTATTTCTATTTTGGTCTTCATTGAGTTTCCTGGCACACCCCTTTAGCCAAATATATTGCAGCATTGTGTAGAAGTCTAGGCGACGCGACAGCACTCATTTTCGCCACCCCCTAATCTCAGCTATATTTCACCTCTATTTATCATCGCCCCTTATCTCTTGGGAACTTACCGCTGAGTGGACCAATCAATAAGATCATAATCGGCTTATATCTCTAACCGCTCCGCAGCATGAATGGAGATTGCAACCTTTAATGACCCAAGATCCTTGTGAGGAAACAGGGAATGTTCTAGGATCAAGGACTCCCAAAGCGCAGCAATTTTGTGTCTACCAATCAACGACGGCCCGATAAGCAAACACGCGGCGTGCATCTATCCTGAGGAAACTCTTGGCATATACACTCTTAGAGTGGCATCCAGAGATTAGACTAGGCAACCCGAGACTATTCTTCCAGGTCCAGACTGAATTAACTACTATCTCCGGTTCTAAGTTGTTGTACCGTTTACGTTTGCTCGGACTAGAGCTTTGTTCTTTTACTCGATATATTCAGAATAGCGAGCCATTTCTTCGGCAGTTAACTTCCATGTGTGTCCTCGGAAAGGCTCTCGGATCTCCTGCTTCTCAAATTACGAGATTTCCTTGCTTACACAAATCGAATATTCTGCTAAAACTGGAATCTCTTTGTTCTATACATGAAGCAGATAACCTTCCAGACAGGACTAACCCTGCTCTTTAACCACCACGACATTCATTAGTCATTTATGGCATTCTGAAATCTCGTATCTGTACTTTATCTGCAAAAAACCCACCAGCCTCTACTCGTAGACCTTAAGCAGGCCTATGTAGGGGCTCTTTCAGGGAAAACGAAACAAATGGCGACACCAGCGCCATTAGGAACCCAAATCCGACAGGAGTTTGGGGGGCGTAATAGTACTAAACACATCAAAGCTTGCACCTATCCATGCCTGTGCGGAAAGCGTCGCTGATACTGATAGATTCGTCAAAGAAAACTGTACACCCTTTTAACGGCCAACCCTGTACTTTGCAAGCAATGTCATATAGCTTGGACAGGATAGGCCACATCAGCGTTTACCATTATGGAACGAAGTGAAGAACAGTCGCCGGACCTTATCATAATTATCGGCCATGAGTTATTGGGGGTTACGGTGCTGACGAACAATGGGACAACAAAAGTGGATGTGTGCTGGCAACATTCCGAGTGTGGCGAGAGATCCAAAAGGCCATCATGAGGAGGTGAAAGTCAGCAAACAAGAATCCATAGCTAGGCTGACTACTAGGACAAGTGGCAATTCGGGTCCAGAATGACCCATCCGACATATTTCTTCTTCCACTCCTTGTCACACCTGATTTATACCGAAAATCGAGCTGATGGATTCTCTCTGTCAAGAGACCGATGTGATTGACCATTCGACTGGATACGATGAATTGAGATTGGTGATTCTTCGCAGCGAAATAGCAAAGCCGCTATCCATCTAAAGAGGCAACCTGTGGCCGCGCTCTTTACCAGGACCCATCGCTTTCTCCTAACTCACGCCTTGTTGGATCCACCAATAAGAGCACGTCCAATACCATCCGCACTTCGGCGCCAGCTCTTGCTTCAGCATTATACCCGGCTTCAGCACCAGATTCCCTTTGGATTGACGGCGTCTGCTCTAGTATCCAACTGTTCTCGACTACAGATCCCGCCTCCAGTACCCCCCGTCACACTCCGCACACCCCTTTAGCACGGGAGCAGATCCCCCAGACGTAGGCTGCGATGCTTCCGCCGGTGCAAGCTCGTCCAGCGATTGATCCTGCTCGAGCGATCGCTCGTATATCAACAGCAGCTTTCACTACAGTTTACGACCTGCTGCCAAAAAGGGATCACATAACGGACGTGGTTGAATTGGTCGACTTAACGCTGGCTGGTGGTCGGCGATTACGACCTGTTGCTCAATAAGGGTGCTAGGATGGACGTGATTGTATCGGTGGGCTCGACGCTGAACCCATTGCTTTTGACTCGTCTGAAGTGCTCTCCTCCCACGCTCCTGTCTCTACAACCATCTCTATCGGTCTAGTTCGAGCGATAAACGAGCAGCACACTGTTACAGCTTCTATAGCGCTTCGGTTCTTGTAAACCGGATCGAATCTCTCTCCATAAGATACATGTCGTCGTCATTGAGGGCCGGGATTGACTGTCCATCCTTCCAGGTCGAAGATTCCCTACAATGTAGGGTATTTCCCACATTCACGCCGCCACGCCGCTCCTATCCTCTTTCACCTCTACCCAGCCCTCCAATTCCAAACCTCCCCACAACACCCCATCCTCTCCCAATACCCTTTAATTCCCCACCCTCCTCAACCCAAACCCCATGACTCCCTCGCACATCCCCTATCTCCAACATCCCACTCTAAAATCCACGCCCAAAGCATGAACGTTAGCTCTTCTTCTCGCAATGCTCTAACCCTTTCACGAGCGTGGATCGATCCAATTTTGGTTGTGGTGGTGGTTTGAATTGATTTGTTGAGATGGGGTCGAGTCGGGTCGGGTAGGGTGGAGGCGGGAACGTAAGGGTGAGGGGGGTGACGGGAGAGAAGAAGCTGGAGCCGGACCTGACTTACCTTCCCTCTTCCCTCTTCCCCCTCTCCTCTTCCACTTCCCTCCACCCCAACCCACTGCAACCTTTCCCACCCCACCTCACCAGCCCTTCACCAGCCCCTCGCGTAATCCTTCTGCACATCTTAAGACACACAACATCAAAAGATTCCTAAATCGGCGTGTTTAGCGCCCGGTTTCCTTCACGTAGAACGTTAAGCTCGGTGGTGAGATAGTGTGATGAAGGCAGAAGATAGAAATGGGGGTTGGGTTGGGTTGGGGGGATGCGGGTAGAGGAGGAGCATTCAAGGGAGGAGCAATGACGATTTGGCAAATCGTCTGATAGAAATCGACAGCGTACTGAATGAAAATTGGAGATAGAAAGGAGAACGGCAAAGGCATTCGGAACCTGAAGCAAAACAGGTGGGTTTTGGAGGGCCAGTAAATCCCTGCGTCCTTGGATTATGACAAGCAAATGCACCACCTTCCCCAAGCATGTATATAAATCTGTATCTCTTCAGGAAAGTAACGATTTCCAAAGGTACCAAGTCAACAAAACTTGTATGCTTAATTCGTGGTCTCGTATTGATTCGTTAATGCTAACCCCCCCAATATATACCCAACAAAAACAAGCAGCGGAGGGAGCGTCAGCCGAAAAGTCTCTTCATGTTCTCGACGATTTCAACACGTATATCTGTCGTGTCTCTCTCGTGGGTATCTCTCTCCCTCCTTCTCCACCCGCAAAAAGCGGCTAAGGGGGATATGTAACACCGCTACACCTAGCCTAGGGACGTGACCTTTGTTTTGATGGGTATTGCAATCCTAGTCATATGAAAAGAAAAGGTTCTAAAGAAAGTTGGACCATTTCATCCACCTAGCCGTCTCCGTCGGCCTCGACTGCCGCCTTCGGATCTTTGGGCGAGGACTTCGCGGAGTTGGGGGTCGTTCGTGTTTCTGTCTGGGTGGTTGACGCGGACGTGCCTGGAGATACACATCAGTAAGCGTGAGATGACTTCGACGTCAAAGTGGATTCTAAAGCGTATTCGCACCTTTGTAGATTATCAGGCCGAGGATATTTGTGTTCTCGTTCAGGGCAGAATGGACAGATGTAGCCTGGCGATGCATGTACTAGCCCGTGGCGTATCATTTCGTTCTTTCTTTTGAAGCCCTTGCCACCTTCTGAGCGGTTGCAATTCTTCACAGGGCAATAATGTGGCCGTATCTGCGAATGTACGTTTGCGTGAGAGCTGTGTGGGACAGATCAGTTCAACATTCCTCACCAATTGAAGGATAACGAGACCCACTTTAAGAGATACTGCGTTTGGAAAGGGGGTGCGGTACACCCAGAATGGTCGCATTTGAATATGCCAGTCATCAGCGGACCACTACCAAGTGGCGGGAGGGTTCGTTGGTTTCCGTCAACCTTTGCTTGATCACCAATCGATGAGGCTCCGCTACTGAAAGTGCCAGTACTCGTATAACTTTCTGCCGATAAAGGCGCGCTCTCCTCGCTTTGTGATATCCGCCCGCTAGGGTTCTGTGGTTGGTTGGGCTTCCCAGGTGGAGACATACTTGTGGGATCTGAGGCTGGCCGATAAAGTTCGCGAGGAGACTCGTTGAACGTGGTGACCGGTGATGGATGATTCGAGGAGAAAGGCGGAAAATGACCGTTTAGGGAAGTTATTCGGCTGGGATAAGGGCTCATTTTCGACGCTATGGAGCTCATGGGAGGCGAATGTAGGGAGCCATTGGGCAGCGGAAAGGATTGCCGATGATTGAGGTTGTTCGCACGAATATCATCGTTGAGGGGTTCTAGGTTGATGGCATGTAAAGGAGGTAAGCTTTGCTGACCAGTTGGTGACTTTGACGACAATGCCGATGACGGATCCTTCATGGCGGGCAGTGTTTCCTTTGGCGAGCCTACAGAGGCCGGAATAGCGTATTTCCGTAGATCTGGCGATCTTGTTGCCTGAAAAGATTCACTCCGCCTGGAAGGACTGTGGCGTTTGCTCGTTGCTGCAGGTTTCATTTCATATTGGCCAACCATTGAACCGCTTGGCTCAGTCGTGCTAGGAACTGGGATTTTAGGATCCGAAGGCGCTCGTTGATGTGAGGATCCGCTTTCCTCTTTCGGTCTGGCATCGTCCGACAAATTCGATTCTTTCGAAAGGGGAACCTGTATTGTCGGACGAACTCGTCGTACGCTGTCAGACTTTGAGCTACCGTTTGGATCTTCAACCAACACATCATTGCCGTCGACGGCGTCTAGCCCATCTCGAGCAGTTTGCATGAGGGAGTGAATCTTCTTGCCGGTAGATCTGTGATCATCTGGCTGCATCACTTCGTCATCAGCCTCCGACTGAGAGGCTGAATTTAGAGGCTCCCGGCCTGCACTTATCGCTATCTCTGGGTTGTTCAGGTCTCCCATAAGCCCAATGAGCACCTCGTCTCCTTGGGAGGGTTGTGTCTTTGGACGGCGACCTTTGTGCCTTGACTTACTTGAGCGCTCAGGAGACGACGACTGCGCTCGCTGGGGCAGATATTCGGGAGAAGGGGAAGGTTTCAAATTAACAATCCTGGGAAGAAGTGGAGGCGTGCGATTCAAGCCGTCGTCGTCCGAGCCGTAGTTGTCCGCCAGCTTCGTGGTTGCTGGCGCAGAGGGAACCCAGTCCCTCCCCGCCCCAAAATAGGTGGAACGGGCCTCAAAAGATTTCAATTCTCAAATGCACGTACGCATATAGATGGGATTTGGAATACTACGCATGGACTTCCGTATCTGTGCTCACCAGCGGCGTCAGAACTTGGTATGAGTGCCTAGATATTGGATTAATGAAAATATCGCATGATGGTTCTTGCCCCAAAAAGTCTGTCAAGATTGTAAGGGAGAAGGAGCGAATGTGGAGAGATCTGGAGAAGACATTAAAGCTCTCGGGTGATACAGAATCGGGTTGTTTCCCCCATGGACCTTGGATATGTGGAGACGTCTAAATCTGCAAATATGGGCAGCGATCCACAGCGCACAAAATCGAGGGCAATATCAGAAAGGGAGGAGTCAAAAAGTGAGTATTAAATAAATGGTTTCTTTCTTCCGTAGCTCAAGTTCAAGATTAGATCCCTCAAAGTACGACGCGTCAAGAAACACTCAATCGCCCCGGCATTAATCAATCATCGTATTCAATCGCAATCGTATAGGAGCACACTGCAAATAGAATTGAAGTACTCACTGAAGTACGTGACAGTGGGAAATTTGGGATGTGCAGTCGTACGCGACCAAGTGGCCCAAGTATTGGAGCTAAGCCGGAGCCTCAGGAGGCTTAGAAGGCTATTTGGCGCGGTTGAAGATCGCAATCCGGATCGAGTTCAGCAGAATATCGAACTGACTGGGAAGAGATGGAGAGCGGTACAACTGATCAGGATCACTGACCAACAAAGCGCGTCGGAGGAGGTATTCGGTGATGGCGATGAGGCCACCGATCAGGTTGGGGATACGGGATGCCGGTAGAGTAGGGTGCATACATAGGGAGAGGGCGCAGCTGGCAGCTGGTAGTGGTAAGGTAGGTAAGGTGTTAACCGTGTTATTGATCCTTGGATGTAGCTAATTGGACAATTTGCGGCTGAACACTAGGTAACTGGACACTGGACCAACCCATGGAGGGCCCGCCGACTTCGATCCGGCTGACTACAGCAAGGTAGCTAGGGACCTTAGAGGAGTACGCCGTACTCCGTAGGTATCCGCGGTATCTACCTACTTTGCCGACCTGGTTTCGTGTACCCTCCAACACTAAGATACTACTCTCGACTAAAGGATTGGAGGACCATGAGCTCAATTAGCCATGTGTGTGTGTGGGTGTGTATTGGCCATCAAATACACGCATGTGCACGCATCAGCCGAACAACTCGTCATGGTCGTTGTTGGGACGTAATGCTATTGAACGTTCAGCATCCTGCGCTGCAGAGTACCAATCCGTCCTGCACAGCTAGGGCCTAGGAACGAATGGAAGTACGAGTATGACCCCCACCCTGGTATGTTGCTGCTGCTGCTGCTGCTGCTGTTGGGCCGTTGGCCCTACCGCCAATCCTTTGCCCCAATCACCTGTCGTTGCATCCAACTCATTGTTGCTACTACTGCGGCTCTCAAAGGTGCAATGTCGAGCGTGCTTTGGACTACTCAAGAATACTCTAGTCGCATGCTCCCAACTTACAAGTTGCGCAAAACTATCACCTCGCTTACTATGGGCGGCCTCCCAGGCTCCCTGATTTGACAGCACTTGGTGAGGCAACTGCAGCGAAGCAGCAAGTCATCGGGTGTTCTTCCAGGGGTCAACAGAAGGTGTGGAGTCTATTTGAAGCCTCTCGCTTCTTCCAGGCCTTCGCTGTTTCCTAATATTTGCGAGTCTACGTACCTCGGTCATGATGATTAGAAATGCTGACGACCTACCACAAATGGGGGCTTTTCGTTAGGCGGGCCATCAGACAGGCCTGAGTTGTCGTCGGGAGTGCAACCACCGCTAAGTCCGACAGGACAGTTGCTTGCATGGCATTATTGCAATACTCTACGGGTACTTTCTAATCTTCAAAGGCTTGTGCACGGAATCAACTGGTAAGACGCGGCGAGGATCCGGAAGTCATAGCGGTTTCCGTTGCCGGTTAACTAAACGGCGGAAAGATAGCGGTTTGGAGGCAGTCGTTGGTGTGCCTCGCCAATAATCACTTAAATCGGCTGGGGCCGAGTCAGGTAGATCTCGCTCGCTCTTTTAATCCGTCGCTCCAGAGATTTGGGAGTTGTCACAATTTTGGTTTCTCCTTGTCCTTCAATCTCGCTACTAGGCCCCAAACGAACTCCCCAAATGGCCCCATCAGCATACCATTCTCCTTCGCCTTGTCGCTGCTTGCTTGTCTCAGCGCATACCTTGCCGCGATCCCCTGCATTATGACGCTGTTGCGGAATACACCGAACGCATCACCCCATCCTCGCTCGGAGTTGGGATCCCAGCCTGCAATTTCGGCGTACCAAGAAATGCACTGGGCCCGCGAGGGAAGCCCAGGCGTGGATGCGGCCACGGAGAAGGCATGAACAGTGCGAGACGAGAGTGAGGAATTGGGAGGGTTGACGGCAAAGGTATAGGGAGTCAGAAGATTGGAAAGATCCGAGAGTGGGTGACCGATGGTAGACATCTCCCAGCTGATTAGTGGTCAGTCAACGTGACAGCGGAGTCACGATAACAACGAGCGAAGTTGAGGCGAGGTACTTACTCGAGAATACCAATTACCCTGGGCTCAGTCTTGTGGTAGACCAAGTTGTCGATCTTGTAGTCGCCATGGATTAGTGTTCCTCGATCCTTTGGCTGAGTCTTTGGATCCCGGAAAAATGCAACAACGTCGTCAAAGTGCGGGATCTTACCAACAGGGATTTTCGTTTCGACGTCGACAGCCTGAGCTTGCGATGCAGAAATCGTGCTGAAGGTCTTGATCTGACGGTTGTAAAATCCAGATGACCTTCCGAAATCTCCAAGACCAACAGAGCTGGGATCGACGCGATGAAGCTTGGCAAGAGTACGTATTGCATCATGCCACCTAAGGTTCGTGAGAGCTGTTTATGCGGTCTGGAAGCAAGGTGCTCACATTTCGTTTCTCGCATCGGCTGTAACGCCAGGGAACGACGCGTCTTCGATTATCCGCCCGTCCAGGAATTTCATAATATAGAAAGGGGTTTCTATCACCTGTGGGTCCTCACACAAGCAGTAGGCCTTTGGGACTGGAACATCGGTCTTCTCCAAGGCATGAATGATCCGATACTCCCGTTCGACCTGGTGGGCTGTCTTGGACAGCAATTCTCCCGGAGGCTTCTTACGTACAACATATCTCTTATTATCGGCTGCGGTGAGCTGATAAGTTGGATTCGATTGTCCGAAGCCGAACTACGGAAAGGTAAGTCTTGCGCTGGCTCGGGAGGGGCTATTCGCATGTTGGTACCTGCTGTATAGTGATCGGTAGCTTGATCTCAGGAACGTTGTTCTCTATATAACTTGACAATGAACCAAGATTGATCGGTTGGCGCACGGGACCTGCCATATTCTGGCTGCGTTGGTGAAATTGATCAAGTTGATCAAGCTGGTGATGGAAAAGAGAGACCGAGCAATGTGGGGAGCCGAGGTACGAGCACGGCCTTGATATCCCTGTGCAGATCACTGCAACCGCTATGAAAATCGACTCTCAAGGCACTATGAGGCTCTTGACACGTTCAAAACATCGATTCGTTGCTTCGGCGACCTCTAAGACATTCAGGCACTCAGATTTTATCACTGTTGATCTTGAACATTTCTCACATACCAAGTTCTTGTTTTGGTCAGCTGCGAATTGATTTGGTGACTGTACGACGTTGGTGAATGATTTATGAGAAGAATATGCCAGTATTATCAAACCTATTCCTCCATCCTTTTCGAATTAGACATGATCGGAAGATCGTGTGCATATGGCGTTTGACCTCGTTTTATGCATTATATAACCCGGAATAAATTCAGCTTCTAGTTCTCGAAGCGTGCTCTTTTCAGAGTTGCCAATTGCTACCAAGCTTACTTCTACGCCATTTCAAAGGATGAGAAACGGTAGTGATCGTCGAGGCTGCTGTACCTGTAAGAGTTTCAAAGAATCTCCATGAGGTTCAGGGAATACCATTAGATACTTAGAAGTGCTCAGATGGGAAGTTTCACAGCAATCAGGGACTCCTATACTGTTGAGATCGAGTCCCGTTGGCGACAAAACGCAGAGGCTACAGAATGCGGCTTGCGGGACTCAAGGGGACGACCATCGGAGAGCTGTAGTATCAAGCATGTATGAGGATCCCGGTTCAGACCATTTGGAAACAAGACGACCTTGACACATCTTCGTCCGTGACCGGAAAGCCTGCTTAACCTCTTCTTAGGTACGGTGCTGCCCCGAGCGCTTGTTCAAAGTTACCGACTTTCGTCCGATGATGGTCGCGAGTAAGTCCTTGTCGGCATAGTACGGCTAGAAACCAAATAGAAGCCAAATAGTGGCTCACCAAAAAGCCAATTCCTAAATGAGCTTGATGCACGACGGAAGATGTTGTTCGAAGGATAAGATGTATTCAATCAAACAAACGCAAGATAGTGGTCATCCGAGTACTTTGGAGAGCGACGTACACACTCCGAAAGGGAAATTGAAAAGATGGGTTCATTCTTGACTAAGCCTTAACGAGCATGTCACAGTACTTTATTTCCATCGCGAATAATTGTGTCCGACCATACAGCCGTTCGTTGTTCCTAAGAAATGATAGAAGAGCCTCCGTCACCGTTCCCAAAATTAGCTGACCGAACCGAGCCGGAAAGAGTGCTCCCAGATGCTTCAGGAGTCATCGGAGCCTTGATATGTGGAGCATAAGTTGCGGATTTGGTTGCCATATCCTGATATCCTTTCGTATCGTCTTCTGAGCCTATAATCAACCAGACATTCTCTCCCCATTCCCGGAGGCTCCGGTCACAACATAGAATGGCATTATTAAGGGCCACCCATTTTAATGAGGAGGTAAACAGTACGTCGTCCTGTTCAAGAGAGGCAGGGACCTCGAGATGCTCTAATATTCGAGAACCATAAAGTGAAGGACCGCACTTTTGTACTTCCTTTCGCAAAAAAGGCTGCACGGATCGTCCCTGCGATATTTTCTTCTGGTCATCGTTCGATTTTCCTCTCATCTTTTGGCAAACTTTCGCTGGAGTAGGGTACCATGAGTCTGACACAAGTACCGTGTTAAGTGTCGAGAATATTCGGCTATTCTCAATTTCTTCCTCGAAAACAGGCACTAAACCGATGAAGGCAGATATGCAAGTCATGGACCATTATTTGTAAGCAATACGACTGTGCATTCATTATAGTACAGTAAGCCTGGATGTGGGAGGATGTGGCAATATGGATTCTGGTTGCCTTTCTTGGGTATAAATATGTATACATCTCCCAGAGTTTCCGGTCTCTCTTCTGCATCGCAACTACTTCCCTAATCTGAAGCTCAAAATCTTTGAGGTATTAATTCTAACTTGTTATATCACCTTGGTCTACTCCTGACTTGCAATGGCAGTATCATCTCGTGTTGTTGCAATCCTCGGTGCTGGGCCGAATGTGGGAAACAAGGTAGCGGAGCGATTCACCGCTGCTGGCTATAAGGTTGCCGTTGTTTCGAGATCTGGTAAAAGCATTCCGACGACTATTGCTGCTTTATCTCTTTCAGCCGACTTCACAAATCCGAAAATCGTGCATGGAGTTTTCGAAGAGGTGAGGAAGAAGTTAGGCGAGCCGAGCGTCGTGGTATTGAGAATTGCAGAATCAGTACATCCATTCTTTAAGAAATAGCGTCTGATCTTCGTTTCCCCGCTTCCCAGCTTATGCTTCGGGCATTACGCCTCCAGCCTCAGACGTCTTATCTGTGGACCTCGAAACATTTCAAGACCGCCTCTCTATCAACACGACGAGTACTTTTGCAGCAGCTCAGGAGGCTGTGCGCTCTTTTGATGCCATTAACGACAAGGACACACCCCGCACGTTCATCTATACTGGGAATATTTGCAACCAGGCGGCGTTCTTGCCGTTCCTTACATTAGGAGTGGGCAAGGCGGCTTCATCGCACATGATTGACCTGGCATCGAAAAGCTATGTGGACAAGGGCTACAGGTACGTTTGAAACAGAATTAAGAGTCCGTAGATCTGAGGGCATTGAGATGTGTGATACAACAAATAATTTAAGCGCTGATGAACACTCGGCTTCAGATTTTACTACGCAGATGAGAGAACGCCAGAGGGAAATCCAACAGGAACCAATGTTGATGGGGACGCACATGCAAAATTCTATTACGAGCTTGCAAATAAGGTAGAGCAGGGTGAATACGTTCAGACCTTCGTCAAGGGAAAAGGATATGTGAAGTTCTAAGGCAAAGGACAATGGTGGAATCAAGCAGTTTCAAATCTAATTCCGGACTTGAACATGATACCTGCCACCTACATGCACCAAAGTGATTGTATTTCTGCACATTCTCAACCCAGAACGGACATGCCCGTTACCGTCCAAGCCACCAGACATGAGCGGCATGCGCTGCACTGAGGCTCAAAGATCTGCAACTCTGTAACTTGTGGCGGCAAAGCTCGTGGTGAAGACGAGCGGTAGGAGCACCAATGGACGAGTGCGGAGAGTTCTTCGTTGCGGCTCCTTTGTCTGACATGGAGGCTGTTTCGCCATGAAACTTGTTGGTAGGAAGAATATATCGTTGTATGCGAAACCTTGTTCGTTTTTTTGGAATTTGCCGAGAGCCCCATCAAAATTTTCAAAAAGTGCAAAATAAGAACGAATCAACCCCACTGCCCCCCCAGTGCTTCATATGTAGTATATTCAATGCTTGATATGTAGTATATTCAGTGCTTCATATGTAGTATATACGATCTATTCAGTAAGTCGCATAAGAGGCACTAGATAGGTCACATATGAAGCACTGAATAGATCACGTATGAAGCATTGAATATACTACATATGAAGCACTGAATAGGTCACGTATGAAGCATTGAATATACTACATATGAAGGACTGAATAGGTCGCATATGAAGCATTGAATATACTACATATGAAGCACTGAGTAGGCCACATATGACGCATCGGATATACTACATATGGAGCACTGGAAATACTACATATGAAGCACTGGGTAGATCGCATTGAATATACTACGTATGACGCACTGGATAGGCCACATATGGGGCACTGAATAGGTCACATATGGGGCACTGAATAGACCACATATGGGGCACTGGATATATCACATATGGAGCACTGGATATATCACATATGGAGCACTGGATACGTCACATATGGAGCACTGGATACGTCACATATGGAGCACTGGGTATATCACATATGGAGCACTGGATAGGTCACATATGGAGCACTGGGTAGGCCACATATGGAGCACTGGATATATCACATATGGAGCACTGGATACGTCACATATGGAGCACTAAGTAGGCCACATATGAAGCATTGGATAGGTCGCATATGGAGCACTGGGTAGGCCACATATGGGGCACTGGATATACTACATATGAAGCGCTGAATATACTACATATGAAGCACTGGGGGGGCAGTGGGGTTGATTCGTTCTTATTTTGCACTTTTTGAAAATTTTGATGGGGCTCTCGGCAAATTCCAAAAAAATGAACAAGGTTTCGCATATTAGCGTATGCAGAAAGCTCTGCAATTCTTGGCATTCGTTTTTGCGTTTACCCCACATCCCTTTTGTATGGGGAATTCGAAAATTCAACCCCATCGCCCCTCAATTGCCCAAAATTGAAGCTATTCAGACCTCTTTGTTTGTTGACGTTCTTAACGCATTTTCAGCTATGATCGGCCCACTACCTGCAGCGATTCGCTTCAGAATCGTACGGCTTCTACTACTTCATTGGCAACCCGTCGCCATCGCCGAAGAGGTTCACTGCTGTTCTAGAACGGTGTATAGCATGCTAGAGAATATCTTCATGTATTCTTCACCGTTTAAACCTCAGTTTCGGCCCAAAGGGGGCCCAAAGGGGCCCCCCGCAAGGTGTTTAAGGCAGCTGAAAATGGCCTCATAGCCTACCTCGAAGAACAGCCGTGAGTCATGCAGAAAGAGATGGTCTGGTACATATGAAAGGAGTGAGGCATTAACGTTCATCAATCCACGATATCAAGAATTCTGAAGAGGAGAGGCTGAAGTAATAAAAAAGGACAGCGTGTAGAAGTCAGGCAAAACGATGAGCTTCGTTTGAATTGGATAGCAGACATGCTTCGTTTGACGGCTGAACAGCTCGTGTTCGTGGATGAGTCCTTATTCAATGAGACCACAGGCTGACGTCATCAAGCCTATGCTTCTGTTGATCAACCAGCTCGCTATCAAGCCTCCAGAACGAGAGAGCATTGCTGAAGTGTTCTTCCGGCCTATACGAAAGACGAATATCTATTCTGTATCGGCATTCGTGAAGGCTGGTTCAACGGCGAGGCTTTCTTTCGATGGCTAGCAGATGAGCTGCTACCTCTATGCAGTCCCTTTCCGGCCCCGAAGAGTGTGATCATCATGAATAACGCGAGTGTTCATTGCAATAGTCGAATCGAAGAGCTCATCACCTCACACGGATGTCAGGTGCGATATTTGCCTCTCTACTCGCCGGATTACAACCTCATAGAACTCACCTTCAGCGTATTAAAGACCTGGGTTCGTAGGCATTTTGACGAGACATGGCCCCATTTTGAAGGCACCTTTGGTGACTTTCTTCATTACGCTGTTGAACGAAGCGGATGTGATAGATATTCGAGGCAGCACTTCAAGCATTCAGGCTATATTTTTGAGGCAGATATCAGAGCTTTGAAACGAGAATTGAAGGTAGGAAATCAGGAATTTGATTCTATTTAACGACTCAGTTCTAATAGAGTCTTCCGGATGCTCTAGAGGGGGTGAGGGGGTCATCTAGAGGGGGTCATCTAGAGGGGATGAGAGGGTCATCTAGAGGTAGATTTTAACTTCGACGTTGAGGAATTTCGAATAAAAACGGTTACAAGAACATCAATAAACAAAGAGGTCTGAATAGCTTCAATTTTGGGCAATTGGGGGGCGGTGGGGTTGAATTTTCGAATTCCCCATACAAAAGGGATGTGGGGTAAACGCAAAAACGAATGCCAAGGATTGCAGAGCTTTCTGCATACGCTAATAACAACGATACTCCGTACAGCCGAGTGGAAACCATAGACCCTTCGCTGTGCAAGAAAACCCCAGCACGAGATTGCACTCCGGGGGGGAGTACTGAGTACCCGCCTGAACGATGCTAAAGCACCGAGTGAATCCTGTGTGTTTCGGTCATTATTGCTTACCTTACCTTATAATCACGGTATCTAAAGTTGGATTGTTGTTGTGCAGAGTAAAGGGGCGCGAACTTGTTGAAATGAGATGTTCGTCATGCTCGCCCGATCGGGGAAATCTTGGCTGGCGGGACGCGTCTAGTTCTTGGAAGTGAATGAGGAGGTAACCAATCAACAATCACTATTATTCTATTGTCGGAAGCTATTCTTGCTTTCCAGCATGAGAGAATACTTATTGCAAAAGAGTACGTTCAACAGATATTTCCAAGTCTTGACAACGCCCCCGTGCGTTTGAGCCCCCGTCTGCGCCCTCATCCTACAGAGAGCATGTTGCATCACGCGCCACTGTCACGAAATGGAATCGGTCGTCTTTCAAGACTCCCCTCTGGCGATGTATCTTGAAGGTAAGATCATTCACAATCCTCCCAGCGTTACGGGGTCTTCGTTGACTTTCGACAAAGGTGAAGGTGAAGTCGACGCCGAGAATGAATGGGCCCCAACAAACACCCCCATAGAGCCTACATCACCCGCAGAAACAACGTCTTTTGCGCCGCAAGGCCGACCCGTTGGATTCTCCAAGTTCCGGAGGAAACCGCCTCCACTTCTCAATCTGGAAGTGCCACGCTCCAAGGGCACTGTGGCCCGCCTTCAGGAGTCTTATTCGGTCAGTAATCAATGCTCATTCACAGGGGTCGTCGCTGAGGAGGGTTGACTCTGCAGAGTGCTCTATATTCTAGACTCGGCAGGACCGAGAACGCACATTTCCTTGAACAATTTCGATACATCATAGTGGCCTCCCAACTGCTCACCGAGCGCTCTATTCCCAGCAATTACCGACGACAAAGCTTTCCAGTTCCGGTCAACGATGAAGCGTCAAAGCTACGTGGTGATGACTGCGCGAGCGTTAGTTGGGTTGGGCTATGCTTGACTGGTGTGGCAGCTTTCATTCTGGCTTGGTCAATACATTGGATCCGCAGCGCAGGCCGAATACACCTAAGTGGATGGAGGATATGTTTGACGTTATCAACCGCAGTAATGATGTTTGGCGGACTTTACGCTTTACTTCGGCGGCAATGGTTACATTACGTCCGTGCCCAAGCGGTGGAGACGGCCTCGTCTTTGACAGCCAGTGCCCAGAACTTCGATGCGGCTGCAGCAGCCGCCCTTACCTGGATACAAGAAGTTGAGCTCGTCTCTCGAGGTTACAGAATGTGGGTGGATTGTTTCACTTTGGGCAAGCTATTCGCCATGCTAATTATGAACTAGAAGCAGCCCTCTTCCTCCCGTTACACGTTTCGAGGAGCAAAGTCAGACAAGAAGATGCGAACGCATACGTCGAACTCTTCACAGAGTCATTAGCCCTCTGCTTAGAAAATGTTATCAAGCATACATTGTTACTAAGCCATTTGCCGTGGGCGTTGATCTGGAGAAGTATTGTGACATATACGAGATCAGTCGGACGGACATGGAGCTCGCTGCGGAAATTGCAAGCGCGGACAAAACTGATATGGAAGATGCCGATACGCTCAAGGCCCTGAAGTATCAGCTGCAGAATCTACACATCGTTAGGAAGCTCTTTCTCTGCAGCCTGTTAGCTCTTGACGCGGATGGTGGGAAGTCGGATTTCGCAAGATGGGCGGCAGCGACCGAGACTATGAACCATATCTTAGTACAGTCGAGAAAAATGGCCCTCGATATTGAGGATGTTTTGGGAGAAGAAGAGGGTGAGTTCGGCGATGCTTGTTGGATTGCAGTCACTAATTCTAATATCGCTAGCTTTTCCGGTTCCTCCAACTCCAAAGGCCCCATTGACCCCTGGTAGAGAGAGTGTGAGAAGCCAGATGAGGAAGCTTAGCTCGCTCTCTCAAGGGATACGCGGACTTCAGGCCAAAATGCACCTCCTTCGAGAGGAGTCCGACAAAGCTTTAGAGCAATCTGAAGAGATATCAGAATTTGGGAGTAATCTTATGGTCCAGTATGACTCGATTGGAGCCGATCTGAAAGACTTGATGCAAGAGTGGGAAGATGGCCGGGCGGCGCTCGCAATGAACATTACTAAAAACGTGAAGCGGATATCCTCATCATTTGGAGGCAGTTTAATGCCACCGTCGCCAACCCTGAGCCTTGGTGGTTTGACGGCCGTTGGCGGGAGTCCTACCAATGCGATGACGGCACTACACGGACACTCTAGGTCGAATAGATCCCTCTCGAGCGATACAACAAGCAGCTCGGGCGAAGAAGTCTTCGAAGCGGTGGCCCTTCCGCGTCAGAGGAGTACCTTGACGAGGGAAGAAAGGCTGGCAAAGATGAAAGAGGACCGGGTACGGCAGGCGATTGATAAAGAGAAAGTAAATGCTAGTACGCATATGCTTAGGGAATTAGAGACCGTGATCAAGTTACGACCTCGAGGACGGACGACGGGACGAATGACTTCTATTTGACGATCTTATGTTTGCTCTTTGTTTTGCTTGAAAGAACCAACTTGACCTCAATATACCTCGGGACGGTTTACGGAGCACATATACGGAGCTGCGCGTATGATACCCTTTGCATTATGATTTTGGGGTGGATACATCTATGATAGCCAATGTACCACTAGACTAAAAGCTACAGCAAGTGTTATCTGGGTAATGGGAGGAGACGAAAATCCTGGCTTCTTGCTCTTATTTCACTAGAGTTGGACAGTCTATATAGTCTTTGATGTGCATGGCGAACGACAGTGTGTAAGTAAAGCTAGAGATTCCTAACGTACCTACCTACCTTACCTCAAAGTATTTTACCCACCTTACCTTAGGGCTCAATAACCATCACGTGAGACTGCCGCGAACCACTTTTTCTTAGTGTCTTTCGCGTTTGCTTCGCGAAGAAGGACGCGATTTCCCTTTGCATTCAGAATATCAAGATTCGTAATCTGAATAAACACCCAACGCTTTCCACAAGTCTTACAGTAGGCGATCCATCTCAGTGCCACAGGTAACTTAAAGTCTACACCCAGTGCTCTTACCACAGCCTTCATTTAATCCCCATTGGCACACAAATCCCGAATCGAGAGCTCTTGATCACCCAACAGTAAGTGGATGCTTCACCCGTTTATACCGGCTGGGGACTCTAACGCTTAATGTCAGTGCTTGAGGCACGGCTAGAGCAGGCCAACCTGCTCAAAAAGGTAGCCCCCCCCCCCCACTCTTGTCTGTCTATGTATGCTGACAGCTATAGGTTGTCGATGCTATTAAAGACCTCGTGCAAGACTGCAACTTCGATTGCAACGACTCCGGAATCGCCCTCCAAGCCATGGACAACTCCCATGTCGCCCTCGTCTCCATGATGCTCAAAGCAGAGTCCTTCTCCCCATTCCGCTGTGACCGCAACATCGCCCTTGGGATCAACCTGGGCTCACTCATGAAGGTTCTACGATGCGCACAGAATGAGGATATTTTGACACTAAAGGCGGAAGATGCGCCCGATGTAGTGAACCTGGTATTTGAGAGCAGCGAGAGTGACAGGCTGAGCGAGTATGATATCAAGCTTATGGATATTGATCAAGAGCACTTGGGAATTCCGGAGACAGAGTATGCGGCTACAATTGCTATGCCTTCGGCGGAGTTTCAGAGGATCTGTAGGGACTTGATTGCGCTGTCGGAGTCGGGTATGTTTGCTCTATAGGGGTATCACATGGTTATACTGATCTGCCATTTAGTGTCGATCGAAGCCACAAAGGAAGGCGTCAAGTTCTCATGTTCCGGGGATATTGGAAATGGCGCAGTTACACTACGAAGCCATACCAACATTGAGAAGCCAGATTTGAATGTCGATATCAGCCTGACGGAACCCGTTGCTTTGACATTTTCCCTGAAGTACCTTGTCAACTTCTGCAAAGCAAGCGGTCTCTCGAATACTGTCAAACTGTGTTTATCGAACGAGGTACCTCTACTCGTGGAGTACTCTTTAGCGTCTAACAGCTACTTGAGGTTCTACTTGGCGCCAAAGGTACGGTTTTCTATGCAGGCTTTGCTTAGAATTATGCTGACATTGTTGCTCCACAGATCGGAGACGAGGAGTGATCACATGGCGCAAAAGTTGTATGACGGATGATCCATTAATGTAACTCTCAGTGTCAGCATTGGGTAACGAATAGCGCATAGTGTTCAAGATAAGCAACGGCTTTCGTGCTTTTTAGAGGCTCCAGCGATGTGGCTGTTATCGAACATAACAATCTGATACATCTTGAAGATACATCTGTTCGAGCTGCAAAACTTAATGTGACAAACCGAAGGGATAGTGAAAATCGGAATTATTCCGCTTCAAGAATCCCTCCTCTTTACCCGGACACTGACTTCTGACCGCAAAATCTCTAATTGCTTCGCCAATGTCTACGGGCCCCCTTGTTCCTGAGACAAAGGTGTTGGCCATTGCCAGTCATGTAGGAACGCAACTTTCGTCTCAGGCTTGTGCCAATGGCTGACTTCTACTCTCCAAGGTTGTCTATGGGTGAGTCACCTGGGCACTGCCACAGAGCAGCAGTGTTTGCAAAAGGATTGAGTCAAGCTCTATCTGATACGATACAGACATGTCGGGAACACGATGGCTGCATTTGTCATGCAGGCCCTTGGCTGCGAGGTGGCTGCATTGAACACGGTGCAATACAGTACGACTCACCTGCGCAACACGCACCTCCTTCCAACGGCGCATGTTGAGTGCTTACTATCCTTGACATGGCGCAGGTAATCATACCGCGTACAAACAGTGGAGAGGCACCAAGACTACGGCAGAAGAAATCACGGATATCTACAATGGGCTCAAGCAGAACTACCTTACCGACTTTGATGTCCTGCTGTCGGGCTATGCGCCGAGCGCAGAGGCAGTACAAGCAATCGGATCTGTAGCAAGAGATTTGAAGCTGAAAGCATCAACCAAGCCTGGAACGTTTTTTTGGGGTAAGGCAGAGGAGACGCAAGCCTCTGGCCAAAGCGGCGGACCTTGTCTGACGGGTCCCAGTACTTGATCCCGTAATGGGCGATGAAGGACGCATTTACGTCAACGAGGACGTCGTTCCAGTCTACAAGAACCTCCTGCGTGACGCCGACCTAATACTCCCCAACCAATTCGAAGCCGAGTAAGCCGTTCCCCCCACTCCCTTCACAGACACCAGCAACAAGCTAACCCCCAAAAAACCGTCAGACTCCTTTCCGACACGAAAATCACCTCCCTCCCCACCCTCGCAGCCGCTATATCTAGGCTCCATACAACCTACCACATTGCGCACATTATCGTCACCTCCGTCCGCTTCGACCCCGCCTCCCCCTCCATCTCCGTCGTCGGCTCCACCGCCCGCGCAGACCGCTCCCCGCGCTTGTTCAAGATCGACGTGCCGGCTATCGACTGCTTCTTCAGCGGCACGGGTGACATGTTTGCCGCGCTCACCGTCGTGCGCCTGCGCGAAGCCATTACCGCTGCTGGCCTTGGCAGGACGAAATCTTGGGTCTCGCCAGATGACGTGCAAGCGGTGGACCTTCCGCTGGCGAAGGCGGCGGAGAAGGTGCTGGGAAGCATGCAGAGCGTGTTGCAGAAGACGATGATGGCGCGGGATAAGGCGTTGGAGGGAATGGCGGGGGTGCTGGATAAGGAAAAGGATAGTGAAAAGAGTATGCATTTGAGGAGGACGAAAGCGACGGAGGTGAGATTGGTGAGGAATTTAGAGGATCTGAGAAGGCCGCGGGATGAGTATCAGGTGGTGGCGCTGGGGGTTGATGGGGGAGACGCGGTGGGGGATGGAGGAGGCGGGGAAGAGGCATCTGGTGGGATGAATCCGCAGTTTAGAGATTAGAAGGTAGGACCCTATAGATTCTTCTGTACCAATTTCGTATACAGCGGAAAGACGTTCGTCTTCGTCCGACTCCAATTCCACATACCGGTCAAGATATCCGTTGTCTCCCTCCCATCTTTCATCTCTTCCCATTGTAAGTCGTGATAGCGCCATTTGGAGAACCCATCGTGGATGTAATTTCACAGAACCGTCTCACCCAGTACTCCCAAACCCCCCAGCCCCCCTCACGCTCTCCTCCAGTTCCTCCACGACAACCACCTCCGGCGTATAGATCTGCATCAGTACCTCATCAGCCAATTTCCCCCCTCTAGCCAACCGCCTGATAATGAGAGAACTACATACCCTCTCAAGCACTAGCTGCGCGACCCGATCACCTTCCTTGACTGCCCTCGTCGCATCGGTCATCAGCATTCTGCCTCTCCTCCCCTAATGTCAAATTCATAGAGGAGGGGGAAACACACCCTCGAAATCCGCCTCAGAATGATTAAACAACAGCACCTTGACCTGACCCCTGTAATCCGCATCAATAACACCAGCACCGGTGTCAATAAAGCTCTTGACCGCGAGACCGCTCCTCGGTGCTATCCGCCCATCTGTCAACCCCCCCCCCAACCCAGGAAACGTCAGCCCCCAGTCCGCTCCAACTCATGCCAGCCACCCAAAGAACAACTCACAGCACCCCTCCGGTACCGCAACCGCCAACTCCGTCTCCACCAGCCCCTTGCCCCTCTTCCCAATCACGCATGCCCTGGCCGCATATAGATCGTACCCCGCCGCGAACGCGCTGCCCCGCGTTGGCGTTTTCGCCTTGTCTGAGAGTTTCTTTACTAGGAGCGGTGGGGATGATGAGAGGGGTGGTGGTGGGGGGGCTGCGTTTTGGTTGGGGGAGGAAGGGAGGGGGTTGGTGGTGGTTTTGGATGGTGGGGGAAGCGGGTCTGTTGTTGTTTTTGTGAGGGTTGGAGGGGGCATGGTGTTGGTTTTGGTACGTTTGGGGAGTGGGGAGTTAGGGAGGGAAGGAGGGGAGTGTGGTGGTGGGTTTTGGGCTGGTGGTGGTGGGGTGGTGGACATGTTTTTGAGAGGCGGTGGGTCTGTGGGGGACGTGTGTCGGACGCGTTGTGCACGGATGGTCATGTGACTAATGAGTAAGCGAGCCCTGAGTCCTCTGCCCTGGTCCGCTCATCCCCTTGATTCTCAAACTTAACACATTGAGCACACTGCTTTGTGTCAATACGAGGAACTCACTCACGGTTCAATCATCAACATTTCGGGTTCGCTACATGAAGGCTGGAGTAGTGGTCTGCTAAAACAATCCTGCAGATAAGTGGACCTTCCTAAATATATGCCGGAGTCTACCTGCAGAGAGGGCACAACAGAGGACTTTTGTTGAACTCAGATTTTCTGGTAATGCTCCCAAACGATAGGTTGAGCGATCTACTCTGGGAAGGGGCCGTTTCGTCAGATATCAAGGGATGAGGGAGAACAGTCCTGGCACGTGACTTGAGGCTCTGCTTCCCCACAAATAGCCACGCGAGTGACAGCGGCGATCTGCATTTAAGCTTTGGTACCTGCGGCATTTAGATCGATGGCGGCATCATGGAGATGGAGATGATTTTGTCTGTTCAAGTCAGCGGTGACGGACACTTTGAGGAGGTTGTAGGAATGTCAATATATGATGCTGAGAATGCTGCTTCAGTTGGCATTCATCTCGGCGGCTCAAGGTGATGAAAAGCATCCGTGGATGGCAAAGGACGAGGTGTTGCTTCCAGAGATAGTTTTTGAAGTTCTGGGAGTTTTGGCGCTTGAAAGCTAAAGTGAAGATTAATTCGATGCGGGAGAACTGCGATTAGCGTGCTTCTGCCTGAGCTAGCTTAGCGTATTTCACGTAAGCGAGGCGGTAGGGGAAAACAATCATGACCCAGAGACGATTCCCAGAACTCGCAGCTCTCGGTCTGTTCAACTCAGCAGAATTCACAAGTCGTCCAAACCGCTTTCCGAGTTGTGTAAGACCTGGTAGCAAATAGCTGACCAACGCAACAGCTTAGAGGACTTGAGGGATGATCTACAGGATCCTTTCACGCGATTGTGACTGCGGATTACAGTGGTGATTAACAGAAAGCGCATGCGCATCATGTACGCAGGCAAGCTGGTCTTTCAATAAGTTGTTGTGAAACTTGGACTTGCAGGTCTGTTGTTTCGACCAAGGTTTCGACCAAGGCTTAAAGCAAAAGTCAAGAGCTTCCAGCTGATACCACGGCAAAGATTCCCTTGAATGCTATACGATAAGCCTCCCCAACCATGCCGAATAGAAACAAGCGAAAGATCGAAGACTTCGATCCGACCAAGTCCGACTCTGCAGACTCAACGTACGGAGCATCAACAACAAGAGCTGCAAGGTCGAAACCTTCCAAGAGTCATGGCGGTAAACCTTTGCGAAAGCGACAGCGAAGGCTCCACAGCGATGAGGGATCGGAGGTAATAACTGATGAGAGCGAGCTTAGCGAAGCTTCGTTTGAGGAAGAAGTCAAAGATGAAGAACCCGAAATAGACTCCCGAACGGGGCGACCAGTGCGCAAGGCCGCAAAGAAACGTCCACTGTACGAAGAGAGTGATGAGTCCGTAGAAGAGGCTCTGGACTCTATGGCTGAAGTGGAAGTTACGTCGAAGAAACAAGGAAACCAACGACTACTGGTGAAACTCAAAGTCCCAACACCTCAGCCAACTCCTGCGCCAGGCAGAAGGAACATAAGAGCTCGAAGTGGTAGTGTTGGTGCTCGGCGTATATCATCGGAAGCGCAACCGTCAAGGAGGAGTAGTCGCATCGCTCACGATGAGAGTGAGACTATTGTCGCTCTGACAAACTCTGGTCATCATGCTGATATTATACGCCCTGGCACGCGTAGTCCAGAGTTGGAAATTCAAAGAGCCAGGAAGGGTGGTAAAGGTATGAAGAAGGTGCCTGCTAGTATTGTGTTTGAGGAAGGAGATGAAAATTCGGCGCCTCAAGAGCACATAGTTGACGACGACCAGCATACTACCGAAGTCACGGCTAGCCGAGGAGACTTGACCGATGAGCTCCAGGCCTCGATTCCGTTGCCTGACACTCAAAACATGATTCCAGGGGATGCAGTCGTGTCCCAAGACGCTCCCACGGATGAGGTTGCTATAATTCCGGAATCACCCGAAGATGAGCCTTTAGATGAAGATGATGAAGAAGATCCAATCACTAAACCTCGGCGAATAACTAGGCATAGTGAGAGGAAGCAAGCAAATCAGAGTGTACAGGAGGCTCCTGGTCACAGCGGTGGCCGATCGACACGTCATGCTCTTCGTTCGGCTCATGAAACGCGTAAACATCGGACTTCTCAGAAAAACGGCCGCCAAGAGAGTAGTGACTTCGAGCCTGCTGGGGAGGAGGAAGGCGAGGAAAATATTTCTGACTCGGAAGATTCCGAAAGTTCACCTCGCAAAGGAAGCCAACAGATTGATGAGGATAGCAGCACCCGTGCCGGAAAAGGCAGATCGAGAAGCCAGAGAGATTTACCTTCAGACGATAGCGAGGTTGCCGAAGAGTTGGCCGAGGAAGTGAAAGATTTACGAGGCAGTCGCCCTCGTCGGGCTCCAAGAGAAGCTATTCTTTTTGATGACAAACCTAAGACGCGGAAACGAAAGCCTGTGGACTATCGCATCCTCCGACCTGACCTTACCATACCTTTAGAGGATGACGGACCGCCAGCAGCGACTACCCCTTCGCGAAGGGGCCGTGGTGGCGCAGGTGGGACGTGGCAGCGAAGTTTGTTCTCCACATATGGGCCTTTTGGAGGGGCTGGTGGTCCTACACCAGTGTTCGGTGGTCCTGGAGGTATCGGGGCCGCTGGTGGTGCAGACTCTGATAGTAGTGACGATGACATCGCGCAGCGTCCCCGAACCGTTGGCGTTGGCGGCACCCTTGGCATGACTCCAACAGCTGCTGCTCCCGCAGGTTTTGGTTTGTTTCCTCCAGCTCAAGCTCATGGTTCCGACCCTCTGCAAGGTCCTTCGGGAACGCCAGCAAATCTTGGTAAGATTAAGGACAAGCATGCCTTGGCGGATGCAGATCCACTTGGTGTTGACCAGAACGTGAACTTTGACAGTGTAGGCGGTCTACAAGGTCACATCGATCAACTCAAGGAAATGGTGGCTCTCCCGTTGCTGTACCCCGAGGTCTTTCAGCGTTTCCACGTAACACCTCCTCGAGGCGTGCTGTTCCATGGACCTCCTGGGACCGGTAAAACCTTGCTAGCTCGAGCACTGGCTTCCAGCGTGAGCAGCCAGGGACGGAAGGTGACCTTCTATATGCGAAAGGGGGCAGACGCATTGAGCAAGTGGGTAGGTGAAGCAGAACGTCAGCTTCGGCTTCTTTTCGACGAAGCCCGGAAGACGCAACCCAGCATAATCTTCTTTGATGAGATAGACGGTTGGTATTCTCTACCGGTAATGTGGACTTCCCCTTGCTGATGGATTATTAGGCCTTGCACCCGTACGATCAAGCAAGCAGGAACAAATCCATGCCTCGATTGTCTCGACTCTGCTGGCGTTAATGGATGGGATGGACGGTCGCGGTCAAGTGATTGTGATAGGAGCCACCAACCGACCAGACTCGATAGATCCTGCTCTTCGACGTCCTGGTCGGTTCGACAGAGAGTTCTACTTCCCTCTGCCCAACACGGAAGCCAGGCGAGCTATCCTTGATATCCACACAAGCGGCTGGCAGCCTCCTCTGGCAAGTAGCTTCAAAGATGAAATCGCACACCTGACCAAGGGGTACGGCGGTGCCGATCTCAGGGCACTCTGCACCGAAGCTGCTTTGAACGCTGTCCAGAGGCGATACCCCCAAATTTACAAATCCAACGAGAAGCTCCAGATAAAGCCCGAGACAATCAATATAACTGCCAAGGACTTTATGATATCTGTCAAGAACATGGTTCCTTCTTCTGAGAGGTCAGCGTCCTCTGGTGCTGCCCCATTGCCGACCCACATCGAGCCTCTACTGCGCCAGCCACTCGCAGAAATCAAGAATGTCGTCGCTCAAGCGTTACCACAAAAGAAGCGTTTGACTGCACTAGAAGAGGCCGAGTTCGAAGATGCGGAAGACGACAGGGGTATGAAGACGGAACGCATGCAGCAAGGTAAGATAGGATAACCAGGTATGCTCAAACACTGAAGCTAATCTTGGCGTAGAATTCGAACGTTCACGCGTTTTTCGACCGCGTCTTCTGATCAGAGGCGTCCCGGGCATGGGCCAGCAGTATCTTGCGGCAGCACTCCTGAATCACTTCGAAGGGCTGCACGTGCAAGCGTTCGATCTTCCTACTTTACTAAGTGACTCCAGCCGGTCATCAGAAGCTGCTGTGATCCAATTGTTCACCGAGGTCCGACGTCACAAACCTAGCGTGATCTATATACCGAATGTTGATATTTGGTATCGGACCATAGGAGACGCAGTCATTTCTACCTTCCTTGGCCTTCTCCGGACATTGGCTCCAACAGATCCAGTCTTACTCCTTGGTGTTCTCGAATCTGAAGATCAATATGTCGATCCTCAAATGATTAAGGATCTATTTGGTTTTTCTAGGAAAAACCAGTTTGAGATTCGAAGGCCGTTACTGCCACTACGCCGCGAGTACTTTAGTGGTGTTATGGATTATCTCAACGCCGCGCCCACCGACTTTCCTGAGCCAGCAAATCGTAAAAAAAGAAAGCTCGAAATACTGCCCCCTGTGCCCCCCGAGCCGCCTAAGATGGAAGTGCTATCAAAGGCAGACCTTAAAGCACAGAGGAAAAAGGACAGGCAGCTACTCAACATCTTGAAACTCCGCATACAGCCCGTTATGGATATGATCAAGTTGAAATCCAAAAAGTTCCGTACTGGTGTGATCGAGGATAGCCAGATCAGATACTTGTACGACGAGGAGGACCCGTCAATCGTCAATACTGATCTGCCGTTGGAAGAACGGCGTAATGATCACTTTCGACCGTACGAGAAGGGCACAGACGGCCATGGTGAGCCAGGTCTAATTGAAGTGGCTACTGGCAAATTCTTCTACAACATGGAAATCGTGACCATTGAAAAGCGTCTCTCTAACGGCTACTACAAGAGGCCGAAGGACTTCCTGTCCGACGTCAAGAAGTTGACAAAGGACGCGAAAATGATCGGCGATCAAGAACGTCTTTTGAGGGCAAACGAGCTACAGACTAATGTCGAAGTTGACATGGGCCATATTGAAATGGCAGACCCTGGCCTAATGATTGATCTTGAGGGTGTTTACGCTCGGGAGACAGCGCGAGAGAGGGAGATGATTGAAAAAGCCAAGCAATTGGCCGCAAGCGAAGGTCGAAGGCTTGAGCTCATTCCAACCAATGTCCCACCCGACGATGAAGAGCTAACGACCGAGCAATCAAGCGGTCCCATTGTGCTTGGGCAGCCTATCACGAATGGTGTTGCATATCATCCAGTAACCCCAAGTAACCCATCGAATCCCTCGCAACGCAGCACACTCACGAATGGCTTATCTGTTGGCCTGTTTGGGGGGTCAGACCTCAGTGATCTCCAAGGCCATGCTCCCCAAAGCAATGGAACTTCAGTACCTTCCCGTGGCGACGGCGACACCCACATGACCAATACCAGCCAAGATCCTCCCTCCACAGAGCGTGAAACACAAGGCAGCTCACTTGGACCCTCTGCTCAAACTCGACCTCTCCACTCCTACACTGGTGGCCCTGCATCCTTGCAACAGCGGTTATCACTGCCTGGCAGTCTTTCTCAACAAAGCGCCATAACCCCCATGGCCGAAGGCTCCAACCCCCACGACTACGCCAACTATGCCTCAACAACCTCATCCGACAAACGCATCTCCGGCTCCTCCGGCCCCTTCAACACGCAGAGCTCCCTCGACAAGGTCGCAGATGGGCCAGACCTCTCCCTACTGCCTGATCCCTTGGGCGCACCAAGCTCTCAATTACCCGATACCCAAAGTACGTCTCCCCTTGAGATCGTTGACCCCATAAAATCCTCATGTTTGACTCCAGTCCTAGGTACTCAGAAATCCGACCCCGCCAGCAACAGCTCCCAAGGCCTCCCCAACACTCAATCCCAACCTTTCTCAAACTCCCAACCCTTCTCCCAGTCCCAACTTTCTCTTTCCCAATCCCAGTCCCAGTCCCAATCCCAACCCACCCCCACCGTCCCCCCCTTCCCCCGGCCCCCCGCCCCAAACCCCCACGCCAGCATTCGCTCCCTCCTCAACGCCCCCTCTGACCCCCCCACCCCAAAACTCATTACCGACCCCCACGCCACAGACCAACTCCTCGAGGACGTCGTGGCGCGCACGAGCGGGTGCTCGGTCGAGCAGCTGGAGCAGGTGTACAGCGCGATGATGGATAAGATCTGGAACACACGCGGGGAGTGGAATCGGATCAAGGTGGTCCGGGAGGTGAGGGCCGAGGTGGAGGATGTGGTGGAGGATATGAGGGGGTGGCAGGGCGGGTGGGAGGGCAGTTTGGAGATTGAGGGGTAGGGGCCAGGGTTGGTGGTTGTTGGTTGGATATGATGAAGATGGGGAGTTTGGCGTTGAGGTATGTTGGGGATGGAATGACAGTGCTTAGAGGTCGAAGAAGCAGTGAAGGACTGCAAGGAGAGAAGAAAAAAGAACAAAGTGACATCTTCAAGACAGAAAAGACGCAAGGTCTCCACCACACACCACAACACACCACATCACACATACCCCACCAACCAGCACAAGAAGCACCACGCACGGCGTTCCCTTCCCCTTTCCCTCAGCTCCGACGGCGGCGCCGGCGGCGGGTTGGCACGATTCCGGTTCCGCAATGTGAACAGTACATGTAGTACATGTAGTACATACATAATATAGCAGCGTTCCAAACACGCGTTGGGATATATTGCAGATAGCGTTTGGGCTTGTGGAAAGCCAAAAACGTCGGTGTTTTGGGGTCTCCCATTGAGATCGAGGGAGGGGAAGGGAGGGGAGGGATTCATTCAGTAGCTACCAGTTTCACATCACATGGTTGTTTATTTCATCCATACAAGAACTGGAACAGGGACACACGTCAACCCTATCCCCGTTTGCCACATTCACACCTTCTAAAAGGAACAGCCCAATCCAGCAATAAAAAAAAAGCCCCCTAACGCTGAATAAATACCTACCCATAGAGCTCAGAATTACAACCGCCCCGTTGTAAATGTTCCATGCTAAAATAAAAAAAGCACCAATTGTCCTGCTAAAAGGTTCGTCCTAGAGTAGGATAAGATATTCACAGCGCGCTGCATTTTCGTTCCTTCAAATTTCCCCCGTTTTTAGCTCGATGATGGAGCACGGAGCAAGCTGCCAAAGGTCGTCATCTAATAACACCCCACCGCTCCATCCTCGCCCCTGCCCCATCCCCTCCAACCCCATCCCTTTCCCTCTTCCCAAAACATTTCCAGAACCTCAACGTCTCGTCCCCGGCCCCTGTAACCACGGTCTGCCCATCCGGACTCATCGCCAGATATAGCACGCGATACGTGTGCCCCGTCAAACTGGCGACTTGCGTCATACTGGGGTATTTCCAGACGACAATTTGATTCTGGGAATAGCCATGCGTGGACACGATCTCGTTGCTGTTTTTCGACCAGGCGAGATTGCAGACTTGGGAGCCCGTGTCGATTTCTTGTATGCATTGGCCCGTGGACGTATTCCAAAACTTGATGCGGCGGTCTGCGGTGCCACCCCCCGAGGCGAGGAGGGAATGTTGGTGCGGGGACCAGGCGATAGCTTTCACTGCGGCGGTGTGGTCGCTGAATTTCCAGAGGGGGGTTTCGGAGAGTTTGTCCCAGACCATGAGCTTATTGTCATTGCCTCCAGAAGCGAGCTGCCCGTCTTCAGTGTTCCAGCGCAGGCCACAGACTTCTTGCTTGTGGCCGATAAGTTTGCGGAGGAATTGGTCGGGCTGGCGAACGTCGCGGTGGTAGATGAGGCGGTCACGGGAGCCGGAGGTTAGGATATGGTCGTTCCATGCCAGGGCGCCTACACGAGCGGTATGGCCTGTCATGGTTCGTAGGCGGCGACAGCGCTCGGCATCCCATATCTGGACTAGACCTTTGTTTGTGCCTATTGCGACGTGGGAGCCACGTTGTATCCAGGAGACCGAGGTGACTATGTCGTCCTGGAGGTCGCACAGCTTCGTGACTCGCCCTGACGCCGAATTCCACATATAAACACAGGAACCGAGGCCTACACCGAGAATATTGCTGCTCCCCCAGTCTACAAGATTCAGGTAAAAATCGTCCGCTAGATCTGGAGCATCCAGGACTTTGAAAGGAACCTTGCTAACGGCACGAGGAGCCTTTCGAGGGCTGAGAAGGAGCCGCTGGCTATCAAACCTAACCGGCGACAGGCTATAGAGATCCGAGCGTGCATTGAGATTAGGGCCATGCCGGCTTTGAGGCGTCCTTGATGGTGTTGGATGGCCCGATATGTTTGTGTGATGCCGTGGGGACATGTAGGTAAAGAGGTTCTTATGTGGTGTGGAAGGCGTGAGGCTGGTGGGAGGTAAAGAGGACGATGAAACATTAGTTGGAGGTGTTCTTGATCTCGAAGGGTCATTGATAGTCGTGGAATGGGTCGAAGGAGGTAATGTAGGATCGGGGGACAATGTGGGTGGTGTCGGTTGAGGTATGCTTGTTTCGAACAGTTCAGATCTGAGTAGAGTAGAGAAAGTCCGGTTGGCTTCCTCAGCTGCGCAATGTCAGTACTTATCTAGATGTTGGGTAAGTATAGCCCTTTGCACTCACTTTTCTGAAAGTGCAGCTCCCCATGAGGAGTTCGCTTCTTTGCTCTCGAAGGTGTGGCAGGTGACGCATCGTCATGTAGTAAGCTGAAACTCGCCTGGAGATCTTGACCTTCTCGATTCGGGATGAATCTGATAAGTTGACTGTTAGCATGAATCATTTTGAGTTGAGGCCAGTTTCGAGACCAAAGGGTCCACATAATCTAGGACCAGCTCATCTCCAAATGGTAAGATTGGCAACTGACCTATCTCCGTAGATTCTCTGCCGTTTTCGACTTGGACTACCACCCGGAGTTCTCTCCCTTGTACGTCCTGCGTCTTCAAAGTCCTTTAGGGCCTTGCTCAATGCATTCGCATCTATAGGCTCTGACCCCGCTCTTTCAACGCCGTTCGTATTTGCTCCATTCAAATGATTGCGCTTGCCGGTAGGTGGAGGTGGTGTTCTGGTATCTGGAGGCGAGACCAAGGTATTCGCAGACGAGTTATCCATCGTTCGAGTTATTACGGATGAGCTGTAATGCGACTCTATCTTGGTCTCTCTCATGGTCACCGTCATTCGAAGCTTTTGGACAAGCTGACAAGTGTATTGACGAGTTCCTGATAGTCAAATTTCTGGTTGCAGGCAACGGGTTATGACTGTCGGGTGTGTTGTAGCAAAGAATTGTGTTCGAGTGTTTTTCTGTTGCAATGATGGATTGTCGCCCAGAGAACCAGATGAGTGTTGAAGTTCTCTGTTGAAGCCGTCGCTGCTAAGCACGCCTTTCGCCTCAAGCCATGCCCGACTTTCCACCTCTTAACAGGGTATAAGGTATATCCTGGGCGCACGAGGATGAGGACGAGGATGAGGATGGAGATGGTAGTGGTGGTTGGGGGGGTGCACGGTTGGCCTGTCGAAGTGAGGTTTGGATCACTGGAAAGCTAGGGGGAAGTTCCGTTCGGCTATTCTTATTCTTTATTCTTTTCGATAGATATCTTCACTTTCTTCCTATTCAATGCCTCCTTGACGCACTCTGCTGTTATTGAATAGCTCTTTGTTAGTATTGTGCAATGGAAGTCACAACACCACCACCAGGTCACTGCAATCGCGACACGCACATTACAGGCCTAGCGCGTATCAAAACAAAAGCAAATCCAAAACGGACTAGCTCCCCCGTGACTGGACAGCAAGAGGATCTGCAACACGGCCGTTGGGCGTTTGGAAGTGTGTTTGCTAACCACGTATGATTGGTTTTCCTCCACCAGCGCCCATTCGCGTGGACAAAATCCTGGGGAAGCTCAAGCCTATTGTATTATATCAACACCATCTTTCACGCCTTTCTATCGTTTACGCATCTTCGTATCACGCGTGGAGAAAACTTGAGCTATTGCCCAGACCGCAGGCCTCACGCCTTGGTAGTATTGTGGAGTCTATAGGAAATCAACCGCAAGTCTTGGGCTGCTTTGGTAAAAGCGCGTCGAAAATCGCAATGGAAGCAATGCCTACACGCTCCATGAGCACATCAAAATCGGCCAAGAATGTTTCTGCGGAAACTGGTCATGACCTGATCTCATTCATCAATGCTTCACCAACTCGTAAGATCACGCGTGAAGTAAATGGATCACGGACATTTACCTACTGAATCATCTAGCTTTCCATGCTGTTGATGCAGCCAAGCAGAGGCTTGTGGAAGCTGGATTCAAGGAGATAAAAGTGAATTCAATGAAGCCTCGCTCGCAAAGAATGCTGGCTTATGGAACTAGTAGGAACGAGATTCGTGGTCCGAGACATGTAAGCCAGGTGGGAAATACTACCTTACCCGCAATGCCTCGACCATCGTGGCTTTTGCTATTGGCAAGGAATGGTTGGTCAGTATAGCGTCCGAGGGCGTTGTAGGAAATCTTCTGATATAGTCCCATGAATCAGCCTGGCAACCCCATTGCCATGATCGGTGCACACACCGACTCCTGCACCCTTAGAATCAAGCCAGTCAGCAAAAAGCAGGCAGATGGATTTATCCAGGTAGGGGTAGAGACATATGGAGGAGGATTATGGCACACTTGTTCGCCATTCGTCTTCTAACCTGAGAAGTGAATCAAGTTGATGAATGCTTCTAGGGTTTGACAGGGATCTCAGTATCGCAGGTAGAGCTATGGTCAAGACCGAAGATGGAGGCTTTCGGCAAACACTTGTCAAGATTGACCGACCAAGTATACTTCTTTTTCGGCGTGCTTGTGAAGGTATCTCTTTTGACTCTTGAGATAGTCCTTCGTATACCTACCCTGGCTATACACCTAGACCGCCAGGAAACCTTCTCCTTCAACAAGGAGACTCAACTCTTCCCTATCGCCGGTCTAGTTGCGGCGGAGCTTAACCGCCAAGGAAAGACCGAGGAGAGCGAAAAACCTGATGAGATACCCAATGGAGCGTCCGAGGATTTCAAACCTCTCAAGGCACCCACCGAACGCCATCACCCATACGTCGTCGAGCTCATTGCCAAAGAAGCAGGCGTCGACCCTTCCAACATCATCGACTTCGAGATGATCCTTTACGACACCCAAAAGGCCTGCGTCGGCGGCTTAAATGAAGAGCTCATCTTCTCCGCCCGTCTCGACAATCTCGAAATGTCCTACTGTAGCACAATGGGCCTTATCAACTCTCTCAAATCCCCCACAGCGCTCGACAAAGAGACATCGATCCGCCTAATCTCACTATTCGACCACGAAGAGATAGGCAGTCGAACCGCTCAAGGAGCCGACTCCAACATGCTACCCGCAATCATCCGGCGTCTATCGGTGCTACCCGCAATCATCCGGCGTCTATCGGTGCTACCTGCTGACTCAAAGGGTCTCACTCTCGATGACCTCACCGACACCGTGACTGCCTACGAGCAGACCGTCGCTTCCTCCTTCCTAATATCCGCAGATATGGCACATTCCGTAAACCCCAACTACGCCGCCAAATACGAATCCGACCACCGCCCGGAAATGAACAAAGGCACCGTCATCAAAATCAACGCCAACGCCCGCTACGCCACAAACTCCCCCGGCATCGTCCTGCTCCAGGAAGTCGCCCGTCGCAAGGGCGTGCCTCTGCAGTTGTTTGTTGTCCGCAACGACTCGAGCTGTGGCAGCACGATTGGGCCGATGTTGTCAGCGGCGCTGGGGGCAAGAACGCTGGATTTGGGGAACGCGCAGTTGAGTATGCATTCGATTAGGGAGACGGGCGGGGTGTATGATGTCGAGTATGCGATTCAGCTGTTTGAGAGCTTCTTTGAGCATTTTTCCGAACTGGAGGGTAGGATTTTTGTGGATTAGGGGTGGTGGTTTGGCCCGTACAGCGTCGCCGTACAAAACCCACTAGAGGGTGCAGAAAGTCAGTAAACAGTAACCGATGTCTGTAGAGATATTCTGAACGGGCAATGGGACTCGATACTTTCTTTGATTTGGGTCATGATGGAAAGGTTCCGCGACGATGAGGATGAACAAAGGAATGAGTGAACTTGATCAAGAGTGACTCTACATAATAATTTCGTCCCGTCGTTGGTCTGGCGTGCCTGATCGTTGCTTTTTATTTACGGGCTTTTAACAGCTCCTGTCCAGCATGAAACACATCCGGATGAAGTTTGGCGCACGATCGTTGAAGTAATATGCACTCGACGAGATCTATCTTTCTATCCGAATTCCCCAACAGTCTAGGACCTCCCTCTACCCTCTACCCTCCACCATCTAACTCTACACCCTCGACCCCAACCAACCACCCTCACCCTCTCAAATCCCCCAACCGATCAACCCAATACCCCGGTCTCACTCCCCCCTCCCCCTGCCCCTCCCACCCCTCCGCCCCCTTCACCACCCCCGTCAACACACACAACGTCCCCCCCAGCCCGCCCTCAACCCCAAACCTAATATCCGTATCAAGCCGATCCCCCACCATGCACGCCCTCTTGCGCTCAAACCGGAACTTGCCCTCGATCGCCTGCATCATCTCCACGCTCGGCTTCCCCAGCGCTATCGGTTTCCTCCCCGTCATCGCAACCAGGGGAGCGGAGATGGAGCCCGCGCCGGGGAAGAAGCTGTTGGCGCTCGGCAAGGTGGTGTCGGTGTTTGTGGCGAGGAAGCGGGCGCCGCGCTGGAGGTAGGCGAAGGCGAGGGAGAGCTTGAGGTAGTTGATGTGGAAGTCGAGGCCTGCGAGGACGGCGCCGACGGTGGGGTCGAGGGCGGCGCCGGAGGCGATGGCGGGGTAGTCAGAGGGCGTGATGGCGCGGTTGAGGGCCGGGTCGGTGCCGCCGATGTGGGGGATGTGTTCCGAGTCGAGCTCGGTTTCGATGCCGGATTCGCCAAGGACAAAGACGGTGGGGTGGGTGGGGGGGAGGTGCAGGATGCGGGAGATGTAGATGGCGGCGCTGTAGGCGGAGCCGAAGATTTCGTCCTGGGGATTGGAAGGGGTGGGGTTAGGGACGGTTGATTGGGAGGAGAGCGGGTGCGGGACGTACGACTTCCGCAGGGATGCCGAGTTTGTCAAGCTTGGACTTGTAGTCGGCGCGGGATTTGGTGCTGTTGTTCGTGACGAAGACGATTTGCTTGCCTTTGCTTCGTAGCATTTCTAGGGTTTCCACGGTGCCTTCGAAGACATGGTCGCCGGACCACAGCACGCCTGTTCTTCTCAGCTCCTCAGCTATTGTTCGAGATATCCGCTGTATGACGCCCTGGAAAGACCGGAGAGGTAGGCGGGATTACGCACCATCGCAGTCGAACAGGAAGACCTGGGATCGGAGTCAGAACATCATTGGTATATCTTACAAGGATGGAGACAAAGGTTGAGTATGAGTTGTGCTTAGGAAAGGAGTCGCCGCAAGGCAAGGTACCTACGTCGAATCTGTCGATGAACTCCTTGATACCCTCCGCGTCCCCTGTGAGGTATTTAGGAGGGGCTGCCATTCTACTTTTTGTTTGCTATCGGTCCGGACAAGCTGCAATACTTTGACATTGGGAAACGGATGCCCTGGACCTTGTGCTCGACAATTCAAACTATAACCTACGGTAATTTAGTCTTAGGGCTTTGGCGATAAGATAGCCGAGAACGACTACGGTATACTTGGACGGAGGCCGGAAGAGTTCGATGGTATTCCGTATAGCCAAGGGGTCCTCACATCTACACAGCAAATGAAAGCAAGCACAGCTCAAGCGATGTGTTGCAAATAGTTTCATGCACTTTCTTTAGAATATATCTGTATCATAAAACCAATCGCCCAGGTTCAACCTGCAATATCGTCTTCACTCTCTCCAAAAACACCCTTGCTCTCTTCTCCTCACCTTTTGCCGCACTTACACTAAACACATTCGACGCTTCCCCAGAGCCATAGCTGCCCATGATTCCTTGCGGCGGTACCCTCACCTGCCGCGATGGGGCTACCAACCGTCTACCCGAAAGAATATCAATGATATCTACTTTCTCCGGTGGTCCAGGCATAGATTTGCTCAGAGGAGTAGAGGGGAGCGCAATTATTTGAGGGGTGAAGCTGCCTCGTGAGGTCTTGAGGTTAATTTTGTCGAGACCGAGAACTTGATTAAAGAGCTCGTCGGCTGTGGGTTTTGTGGTTACGGAGCGGGGAAGATCATCGTTCGCGACTTCTGTGGCGCGGGCGATAAAAATGGAGAGGGGGAGTGTGATTCCCAGCGTTGCTTGGATGCGATTTTGAACTTCGAGGACTTTTTTGAGGGAGATGGAGACAGCGACTTTGGTGTCCGGTTCTGGTACGGGAGCCGCAGGTGCTTCCGGGGAGAAGGCGTTAGGTTGTGGGGGAGGCATTTCTTTGGGAGACGCGAGTACGATTTTGCTAAGGTCGAGGTGGCTGAGGTTGGTTATCCGCGCGGATTGCTCGGAGGGATATGACGAGGATATACTGCCGAGGTAAGCGAGGACATCGCCTTTGAGGAGACGGCCTTTGGGGCCGCTAGCGGGAATTTGGTCGGCTTCTGAGGAGGGAATGCCTTTCTCGTGCAGAAGTTGGGCGACGGATGGGTAAAGGGGATAGGTTTGTTTGGTAGGCTTGCCAGAAGATGGGAAGGGCAACTTTGGCTCTGAAGGGGTTGAGCCGTTTTTGTCCACAGGTTTTGACGATGGCGGTGCCTCTGCTTGCGATTCAGAAGATTTCGAGGCGTCCATGCCTGACTTCAGGTCTTCCTGGGATGATGGACTTGAGGCGGATTGGTCCGTTGGGAGGGAAAGCGTGCTCAGGTCGTCGTCGGCTTCCGCTATGACAGCTATTCGAGTACCGACCTTGACACCTTTTGCGCCGTCGTTTTGCTATATTCGAACAGCATTTAGTCCCTGAGTAACGCGCCATGGATGAGACTTACTATTATCTTTGCCATTTTCCCGTCATCTTGCGCCTCAACGTCCATTTGCGCCTTATCGGTCTCGATCTCAAGTAAGAGATCGCCAGTAGAGAATGAGTCCCCTGTCAATTAGTTGTTGAGTTCCTACGGTCTCTGATTCTCTGCAGACAATGTTGCAGGCATTTCCCTTACCTTCTTTGACCTTCCAGCTGGCAATGTTTCCCTCCGTCATTGTAGGTGACATGGCGGGCATTGTAAGGTTCTGTGCAGCAAGGGATTTCGAAGCGCTTCGGAAGCCTAGCTGAAGGTTAGCAAGCTCTCTGATTCCAGGAGGAGAACTGAAAGGGAGGTCGACGAACCTCGAGAAGGGCCATTGCGAGGCCACAACCGGCTTGAAAGCCTCACAGCACCTCTACATGCTGTTGCAAGGGAGGTCATATCCCTTCCGAAGGTGTGTAAAGCGTCACCAAGCTCCCAACCGTATTGTCATTTTTTGAAAAACTGAGCTCTGGATTGTTGGGGCTTCGGTGTCCGAGCTTGGCGGGCCAAATCCCTGCAATTTGTATTAGCGTGTGCAGAAAGGTTTAGAATCCTTGGCATTCATTTTTGCGCTGCCCCACGGTGATCCGTTTGTATGAGGAATTCGAAAATCAATCCCACCGCCCCCTCAATTGCCCAAATTGCCCAAAATTGAAGCTATTCAGACCTCTTTATTTATTGATGTTCTTGTAACTAACCGTTTTTATTCGAAATGCCTCAACGCCGAAGTCAAAATCTACCTCTAGATGACCTTCTCACCCTCTCTAGATGATCCCCTCACCCCCTCTAGATGACCCCCTCACCGCATTCGAAAGACTCTATTAGAACTGAGTCGTTAAATAGAATCGAATTCCTGATTTTCTACCTTCAATTCTCGTTTCAAAGCTCTGATATCTGCCTCAAAGATGTAGTCTGAATGCTTGAAGTGCTGCCTCGAATATCTATCACATTCGCTTCGTTCAACAGCGTAATGAAGAAAGTCATCAAAGATGCCTTCAAAATGAGGTCATATCTCGTCAAAGTGCCTACGAACCCAGGCCTTTAATACATTGAAGATGAGTTCTATGAGGTTGTAATCCGGCGAGTATGAAGGCAAATATCGCATCTGACATTCATATCAGTGATAGATCGTCAATTCAACGAGACAAATAGAATAGCTTATCTGACATTCGTGTGAGGTGATGAGCTCTTCGATTCGACTATTGCAATGAACACTTGCGTTATTCATGATGATCACACTTCTTGAAGTCGAAAAGAGACTGCATAGAGATAGCAGTTCATCTGCTAGTCATCGAAAGAAAGTCTCGTCGTTGAATCAGCCTTCACGAATGCCTGTACAGGATAGATATTCATCTTTCGTATAGGTCGAAAGAACACTTCAGCAATGCTCTCTCGTTCTGAAGGCTTGATAGCGAGCTGATTGATCAACGAGAGCATAGACTTGATGACGTCAGCCTGTGATCTCATTGAATAAAGACTCATTCATGAACACGAGCTGTTCGACCGTCAAACGAAGCATGTCTGCTACTCAATTCAAACGAAGCTCATCGTTTTGTCTGATCTCTATACGCTGTTCTTTCTTATTACTTCAGCGTCTTCTCTTCAGAATTCTTGATATTGTGAATCGATGCACGTTAATGTCTCACTTCTCTCATATGTATCAGATCATCTCTTTCTGCATGACTCATGACTGCTCTTCGAGATAGACTATGAGGTCATTTTCAGCTGTCTTAAACACCTTGCGGGGGACTTCTTTTGGACGAAACTGAGGTCTGAAAGGTGAGTTATACATAAAGAGGTTCTCTTGAATATTGTATACAGTGGCAGGGCAACAATGAACCTCTTCAGCGATTGCTCAAGGAGCCCAATGAAGTAGCAGAAGGCGTAGTATTCTGGAGCGAAGGCTTGCAGGAAGTGGTTCCGGCATAGCTGAAAGAACGTCAGGAACGTCAACAAACAAAGAGGTCTGAATAGCTTCAATTTTGAGCGATTTTGGGCAATTGGGGGGGCGGTGGGGTTGATTTTCGAATTCCTCATACAAACGGATCACCGTGGGGCAGCGCAAAAATGAATGCCAAGGATTCTAAACCTTTCTGCACACGCTAATAGTGTCGGCGGATTCAATCACCGACATCATTTTCGCGAATTCTGGAGGTCTACAGTACTTGCACGCAACGTCCTATTCAGAAGCTTGGGTGTGTCCGAGCATAGTCTTCCACGGACCGGCGATGGCAACGACGATGAGAGGCTTCCTGCGGCTGGGGCTTCGGCCTCCAAACTTTCACTGGTCATCCTCTGGGCCACTGACGGCGTGCAATCTCTCAAGACCGCTTCATCTGCTTCAGACTCATCTAAGATGTACATTCACCACCTCTAGCTGCCAATGGGCCGCGAAGAAATCTCGTCTACCTCACAGTGTGTCAAGCACTGCTTTCAAATCAGTACTACCATACAAGTCTCCGTTCAATGCGTACACGGAGCAGTTCGCGAACCGAGCTTCCCCAACCCTTCTTTATGAGGCACCATCCCATAATTTCTACAACACTGGATGGCTTCTGATGGGCGCCTTTTGTCTCACTTGGGCGATCATCAATTTTAAACACCAATATCTTCATCCTGTGGAGGGTACACCAAAATTCATACCATACATGATGGGTGCTGCTTGTGTAGGTATGATGTTTGGCGCGGGATGGTCGTTCTCGAAGGTGAGTATTTCTTCCTTAATATATGAGCATATGCAAACTGATCGAGTAGCCCGGGCGAATCATTCGCACTATAACTGCTATTCCGTCATCTATTGGCTCTGGGCATCGTTCTCTAAGATTGCAGATTGAGCATACACCCCTGCTACCTGGCAGGCAAATCAAGTCTCTTCTAGTGGCTCCCAGCGATGTGGAGGCTTCGGATCGCATTTATGGCCACGAGGCTAAGCGATCTGAGGCCGAAATGGCAGAGATACGTCGACGTCAGGACCACATGCGCGAACTCGACAGAACTAGGATCATGACAAGACCGTTCAGACAAGCTAGATACTTGTCGTGGAAAGGATTTATAGGGTTCAGGAAATTTGTAGGCTCAGAAAATTTCATCTATGTAAGGATTAAGGGCAAGAACGGAGTGTGGAAGCTTGATAGGAATGCGGCCTGGTCATTTGAGGACGGTAAAGCCATTGATAGATTGATAAAATGTACCCCATCCACACATTAGGCCTGATTTCTACGCTCTGACACTCAACAACACGCTACGTACCACCCGAAGCCTTGCTAATTTACGAAACACTTCCAACACCGCGTTCGCTTCTGCTTGCATGTAAGCTCTCTTACATCAAGTAAATCCTATACGTTTCTGTGAATCAGCTTTTGCCATCCAGGGGAATTCTCATATACTGAGTGATTTCCCATAAATAAAGGCTTCAGGAAGTAGCCAGATTGCTTCGTGGTCTCCCTTCGGTGGAAATTGAAAGCGGCGAGGAGATAGAGCTTAGGCGTTGAAGCTCTCCGTAAGTTTTCAAATCCCTGTCATGGCTCCTTGTTCATATTAGGGTACTTCAGACTTGAGTCTACAACCGCTGACATTTGGCAGTCAATCAAACCAAAGCTAATGGAGCCCGAACAATCGAACACTCGGGAGTCTCGGCTAAGGTTAGTAGCTACTCCGATATGATTTCCTTGCTTTTCTAAGTACTACTGAGCAACATGAACCTCAGCGTTTACCAGGAGCGACCGGTCAAAGTCATTGTTGGTATCGACCCAGATACAACAACATGGTACATTCACCGTGCGCTGTTAACCAAATACTCACCATACTTCCGTGCTGCCCTTGCAAGTGATCGATTCGCCGAGTCAAGCTCCAATACTATATCCTTGCCAGATGATGACAGCCACGCCTTTGGAGCCTTAGTATACTGGGTCTACACTTTCGCTAGAACTAAGAACAGATTCGTGATAAAAGACTGCTTCAATAGCGTTAAAGCCTATTGTCTCGGTGACAAATTCGGGATGGCACCTTTCAAAAATGATATGTTGCGAGCACTCGCCAGAACGAATAAACCCAAAGTCACGATTACTCCACAGTCGGTCATCTATGCGTTTGAACATACTACTAGTGGCAGCGGTCTTAGGACAATGCTTACTGTCATTCTTGCAACGTCAATACAGGATGGAACTATAGTACTGAACGGGAACAATGCGTGCAGCTCATCCGACGGGTTTGCGGATCTAACCTGGCCAGAATTCTTCGAAGGTGGTGGCGAATATGTTTCAGCTGTGTTGAGCAGATTCGTTGGGGGCAATGCTGTCAATTGTTGGTTAACTAAAAGAGATAGTCATGTCGAGCATGTAGAAGGGGAGAAGGCTACAGCCGGAAAGCCTTGAAAATTTGATAGTACTCTTATGAGCACCTGAATTACCCGATAGAAGAGTCAGAAGCTCTTTAAAAACCTCTGGGGCATTTCATAGGACTCAGACACATTCAGGGCATGGGCGTTAATATAGATTAATTGATGATATCAGCACACCCAAGCATACTCCCTGCCTAAAGGCCTGGCGGTTGTTGCGATAAGTATGCACGACAGACAGCACAGAAACAATTTATGGATATTTCGTGACAGCACTCACAGCAATGAAGATAGATTCAACTGATTTCCTACACCCAAGCCTCCATCCCTATTTGGCGCAATTTCAGTAACACAACAAGACGTCGTAAAATACAACCTACACATAAGAAGAAGCTCGTTCGAGAAAAAATTCTCGATTCGTCGGTTGTTGAATCACACCTTTGCTCACGTTTCCTTCCTTTGTAAACAAAAACCCCTGCTTAATTAAACAAAACAAAATCATCTTATCATTATATGAAACACATGTTATAATAGCAATTCTCATTTCATCAAGTTCGAAAGTCAGTACAATCTAGTGCACAGTGTCACTAAAAGTTCTGATGGCGTTTGCGGACTTGGTTAGAGGGTATTATTCAATGCAATGTCTCAGGGGATTTATCTTTTTGACTTTTCAGGTTAAGGATTTGAGGGTTGGTCCGAATCTTGTTATTGTAAGATAATCTTTTTGAGCTACTTTTATGTTGACAAAACGGGATGTTATGAGGCTACAACTCGTTGCTCCAAACAGACGAACAGAAAACAAACAGAAAAACGAAAAACCAAGCCGTGAATCGTCCCATCCACATGTCTTTTTACACATTTCTATACGCAACACACCTCAACCCTTCACTTGGCACCACATTTCGAATCCTATAGCTGGAAGTGCAGCAAGCGGCCAACGGCACGCTCTCTCCTCCGGCTCAGAGGTCGCGATCAATGGCCCCAGAGACCACCCATTGCCTGTCTCCTTCAGTGGTGGAGCCTCTTCCTCCGTCGAATCTTCCACGTCGACCACAAGATCCCGCGTTTTCTTCCACTCCGCAACTTCAGCACCGTGCTTCGACATTTCTGGACTCGACGGCGTGCTCATAAGCCAGTTATATATCTCCTCGGGACTGTCTGCGCGGGGAAAGGGCGGTGGGTGGCGAGGTGGTGTGCTATGGCTCGAAGAAGGATTCCCAGGAGGAGAACTGGAAAACGGCTTGGGGACGACGGGAGGCATGGAAGCCGAACGGATAGTTCCAGATGGAGAGTCTCCAGGAAGAAAAGCGGCGTTGGCCATGCTTGAGGAAGGAAGGCTCAGGAAATTGTCACCGTCTGGCATGCTGGAAAAGACAGGCGCAAGAGGATTTAGCAGGGCACTTCCAACCTGGCCATTTCCAAACGGAGCAATCGCCCCCGAGAACCCGCCGTTGTTGTAGACGGTCAAGCCATTGAGCACCATACCCGCCGGCACAGGAGCCAAATCTTTGCCATCCAGGCGCAGAGTCTTGACATACTCCAGCCGCAATAGACGAAACGGCGATCCAACGAAGTGGACCCTGACCACATGCTTGTAAAGGCCCCTGAGGCCCCTGAGGCCCTTGAGGTTGACCTGGACTTGCCACCCCGGATTCAGCGATTGTACGTACTCGCGAACCGCGCTGTCGCTCTTGTGCTTGATGTCCTCGAACATCTCCTGGAACTCTGAGCAATTGTTCAGGTCGAAAGCTCGGAGCCTCAAGCTGTTCTTGATGCTTTGTTGTACGTCGCGGAAGTAGAACCCTGAGAAGAGCACGATGGGTACGGAAGATGTGTTGCTTCCATTTGGAGCGATAGCTGGCTGGATATATCTCTGTTGGTAAGCCATATTATCTGTATGCTTGACTAACTGAGCGACTCGATGGATGAATAGTTGTGAAGGTGAGATAAGTGGGAGATAGAAGACGTAAAAGCTTTCTAAGTTTCTTTGATTGAGAATGTCAAACGGAAGACTGTGACTGGAAAAGTAGAGCAGCACAATCTTAATATACATACTCAAGCAAGACGAAAATCCGCCAGCAAGAAAAGCCCCCCCCAAATTCGGACAAACGCTGAGCAAATTAAGTGGACCCATGGGTTTTTCCAAAACGGAGTATAGACGTCTCGATTTGTAGAGGCTGCACTACGATATCAGAGCACCTTACAATCCGAAGATGATGGTTTGACCGATTGGGCATGGTTGGGATTAAACGACGCAAAAAAGACTCAAAACCCCCAGCAAGAGAAAAACATCAGAACGGTTTGACTCATTCTTTCTTTTCAAAGTGGAGAACGTCAAATCCCTTCGGGTTACTGAAGGCGAAGCTGCTACGTCGGTTATCCTTGCAGTTGGAAGGTGATGGTTTGACCGATCGGGCATGGTTGGGATTAAGCGAGTCAGACCCTTCCACATGTGAGCGTTAGCTTAGAGAATTCTTTGGACCAGATAACATAATCGTGCTCAGCGTCGTTGGGTGTTATTAGCGGTAATGTACAAGCAAGTTACCATTAGAGGCCTAGCTGTAGAGCCACGCCGTGGAAGACTAGCGGGAAGTAAGATCCAGAGTACAAAACGCATTTGAACGGTATATCCTATCCTACATCCACCAAACCTACTGGTATTTACGCAGCTGAGAAAAAGTTAGCGTCAAGCTCATCCACAATATCAAGATAGCGAAAATACCCACATCCAGCGTCAGCGCCTTGCTAGAATTCGCTCCTTGATCCCTATAGATCCCCACCAACGCCTCACTGTTCTGGAACAGCCCCGTCTTCAAACTAATGACAATAAACTGCATCCCTGGTCCCGCATGCTCATGGATGTAGTTGGCAATCTTGGCGACATTTGCATTATCCAGCGCGGCGTCGACCTCGTCGAGGACGAAGAATGGCGAGGGCTGGTAGCTGTGGATGGCGAAGAGGAGGGCGAGTGCGGCCATTGTTTTTTCGCCGCCGGAGAGGTGTTCCATGTCGCGGAAGCGTTTGAGGGGGGGCATGGCGTGGTATTTGATGCCGTCGAGGTAGGGCTCGTCGCCGTCTTCCATATCGAGGTAGCTGGTTGGTTGTTAGTGATAAAAGGAACTTGTATGTGGGATTTGGTACGAACGCTTGACCGCCCATGGGTAGATTTGCATCTCTAGTAAGGTCTCGATAGATAGGACCGATTTGCTCGGAAATGTGCGAAAACGCTTTGCTAAAAAGCTCGAAACGCTGCTCCTTCACTTCCTGGAAGTCGTCCTTTGCCTTTTTCGCTCGCTTTCTTGCATCTTCGAATTCTTTGTCGGTTGTTTTGAGCCGGTCTTGGACCCCTTCGAGTCGTTCGATAGCTCGCATGTTTGGCGCCATGTGTTCGAGTTCGCTGCTCAAGGTTTTCACACGGTTTTGGAGTTCTTCATCCAGCTTCTCGTCGTTACTCTGTACCCACTGTCAGCATACTGAAAAATAATGCCCTTCGGGGGGGTTGCCATCCGAACATGCTTACCTCTCGTAGGTCCTCGTCAAGGTCATCAAAATCGATTTCTATGCCGTAATCCTGGATGGCCGAAGGGCGTAACGTGCTTGCCTCTTGATCCTCGTCCACGTCCATCGCATCAGGATCGCCTTGAAGGACATCATCGATAGGAAGTTGGTCCAGCCCCCTGGAATCCTCTTCTAAAGGTACGTTGATATCTTCCAACTTGCAACGTCGTAGAAGTGTATATCTGCTGGAGGCGTTAAGCTGCCTCTCGGACTCCAATCCAGATATTGCTTTCAGTGTCCCTTCAAGGCTCTTGCTTCGCTTCTGCACTTCTCGTCGCGCATCGGCGACCTTCTCTGCCTTCTTTTCGGACTTTCCTTTCTGCTGCGCTAGTTGCTCTGTCATTTGATCAAGCTCTGCACTGAGGGCGTCAAGCTCATTTTGCGTGGATTTCTGTTCCGCTTCGAGCTCTTTGATCAGAGCCTCATCTTGCCGGGCGCGGTCCCTTAGTATCTTGATACGATTCTCTGTCTCCTGCAGCTGCTGTTGCTCGTAGCTGATCCGGCTCTGGAGGCGGCTTTTCTGCGTACTGAACTCCAACTTCTTCTGAGCTGCCTCTTGCTGCAATGTACCTTGCTGAGCTTCGTAGTTTCGGATATTCTCATATCCAAGGCGTTCGCAAAATTCGGCGAAAACATCATCCTCGACCTCGCTAACAGCATCCTTGAGTTCATTCAGATTGTCCTGCAGATGCCTCAACTCCCGTAGCTTTTCCTCATACTTTGGCTTCGCTAAGGTTAACTCCTGCCGTGCATGAGATAGCTCTTTCTGCTTGCTAGCTAGATTTCGTTCATGCGCTCTGATTTCATCCTTCGCATAAGCCAACTTTTGCTCAAGCCCTATCAGCTCCCCTTGCAATACTTCCTCCTCGGATGCACCACGACGAGGCTCTGGAAGCGCACTCAGCTCTGCTACCAACTTGTCTTTGAGCTTCCTCAGATTCTCCACTTCGGTATCCTCCCATCGCCTCGCGTCCCCTTTGCCCAACTGACCTCCTGTCATGTTTCCTCCTTTATGGATGATCGATCCATCCAGAGTTACAGCCTTCACATCGTTGCGCTTCTCCCAACATATGTGCTTAGCGACAGCCAAATCATCGCAGATGATGGTATTACCGCAAACATAAGACATGGCACGTTCGAGAGACTTATCGTAATTGATCGCGTCTATCGCTAATCGGCTACCCCTATGCATGCCTTTAAGATTTGAGTTGATCGCTGTCCACTGGATTGTATCAAGAGGGATGAACGTCGCTTGGCCACGTCGTTGATCTCGCAGATATTGAATGCAATCTATGGCGGTCTTTTCATTCTCCACAATTACGGCATCGAAGTTGCGGCCAAGAACCGTGCTAACTGCAATTCCGTACCTCTTCTCAATGGGCTTACACAACTCGCTGACTCGACCTTTCACTCCGGGGAAATTGCGCTTTAGGTCGGCGATGGTAGCCTTAAGCCGAAGCTCCTTCTCATTCTGCTTTCTCCCATCTTCGGCTTCTAGTAGTCTGGTTAAAACTTCCTGGAGCTGTTCGTCCTTCTCGGTCCTAATCTGAGCTAAGCGAAGTCGTTCCGAGGTTTGTTCGTTAAAAGCCTTTTTCTTTGCATTGATGTCTTTCGTGGTTTGTTTGATCTGATTATTGATGCTATCCTTCCGTTCACCGGTTTCGCCAAGTTCGCCCTCGAGTTTCTGGCTCTGCCATTCCGCTGAATCTACCTTGCTCTTCAAGCTGTTGACAGTCTCTTCATCAGCTTTCTGCTGACGCGCTGAGTTGTCAACCTTGATCTGATCAGCTGATGTTCGCTTGTTGACATCCTCTTTCAGTCGGTTGTACTCCTGAATGTCAGCCTCGCTCAGTTCTCGACCTTCCTGCTCAGCAAGCTTCTTCCGGTCAGCCTCCCATTGAGCCTGCGCCTTCTCCACTACTTTAAGGTCCTTAGTCGATTGTTTGACAGTCGACGAGTGACTATCTCGTTCCTTCGCGATGTCAGCAATGCGCGTGTTGTACTTCTTGAGGTTCTTGTTGGTGATATCGATCTTCTCCGCTATAGGAACGAGGCTATTTTCTTTTGCTTCAATTTCTTTCTCTTTCGTCTTTATGTTCCTTTCGACTTTGCCGACCTCTCGACTCGCTTTCGCTTGGTCCTTCTTCGCTTCCTCCAAGGCTTTATCGTATTTCTCAATACCTCGTCGTTGCTCCTTCAGTTCCTCCTGATGCTTCTGTATCTCCACGCCAGACTCTTCGATGACGCGTTGAAAATGATACAGTTTCCAAAGAATATGAGTCACAATAGCCTGGTCCCTCTCATCGGCCTTCTTTGTGTAATTCTCGGCTTCCTGCTTTTGCTCTTGGTATTGCTTGACTTCTGAATTGATGCCTCTCCGCCGATGGAGATTGATGTTTTGATTTTCCAGCGCCTCATCTTGAATCGCTTTCAGCCTCTCATAGTCAGCTTTATACTCGAGACTTCCAGATATTTGTTCGATGAGCCGTGTCAGATCACGCGGTGACTGAGAAGCGATAGCCTCAACATCTCCTTGAAAGACAAGGAAATTGCGCGCTTTGATCAGGATGTTTTCTGCTTCTAACGCTTCGTTGTATTGCTGGGCAGTTACCACGCGTTCGTTGATTCGATATTCGCTAACACCTTGATTGGTGATTGTGCGCTTCCAAAGTTGCTCATCTCCAGCGTCATCCTCGTATACTGCCATAACCCAAGCGCTTTTGGGGTCATTACGCTCTTGTGTGCTATTCTGGGTACCTTCGTCTCCGGAGCCCACGTCTCCATTCGCGTGACCGTTGACACCGTTCTTCGTCGCGGATCCATCCCCATTGATCGTAGATGTTCGTAGTACTCGGCCACGGAAGACTAAGTCTCGAAGGTGTGCTGAGCGTAGATGGGATGATTTAATGCCGAGTACAAAAGATATCGCATCCATACTAACGTCGCATTAGCTTCACTCTGTCGCCTGGGTTTATAGCTTACATACGAATTAGATTTCCCAGAGCCATTGGGACCAATGACAGATGTGAAATATGAATCCCCAAGTAACAACGTATGATGGCCCTTGTACGACTTGAAATCTTGGAAGCAGTCAGCGCATCGAATCCAGTCAAGCATAGCTACTCTACTCACTGTACAATTCAAGGCGAATGAGCTTGCCCATAATGGCAAGATCTACTGTCGCAGAATCAAGAGGCGCGTGTTTCTATATGATAAATCCCACATAGAATTGATTAACGGGCGACCTTGGCACAGGATGTGGTTGAAAGATCGTCCACCGGTACATGGTATTGATACGATAATAACTGAAAAGCTTCCAACGTTTGTAACACGGTCGAGGATGCCAAATCGTGACATGTCGCGTTCAACGCGCCAATAGTTAGGGCTAGATCTCGGCTAATTACCGGCAGAGAACGGTGAGTCGGCGATAAAGTGAACCCGCTACCCGTGACCAAACCTTTGTTGGTAGCTCTGAAGGGAAAGCAGCCAGTCAGCATTCGCATTTTGAACACGATCCCCAGATGCCCAAGCAACTGCTTCATTCCCCTCACTTATCTATACTTACTGCTCATACACAGAAACGCGACTCATACGCGGGGTATCACGGGGTCCGTTCGCGGCATTGTGGACCACATCAATAACGTGAGTCTGTCAGTTCCTTCCGCATCCTGCAGTCTGGTCTTTACCTTAGCAACACCTCTCATGCCTCCCCGTCCCTCGAGAGCGTGTCTTCAGATCCAAATTCTCAGATACTGACAGCCTGTCATGGTAGTTCTCGCTCTTCAACGATTCGGGACACGGTCCAAGTCATTTCAGTCGAGACACCACGAGCTAGTTGCGTTTCGGGAGCACGTCCGCAACATGTCTGACCCATCAGGTTTGCAAAGGACTGGATCTGACCCTATCCTCTTAAGTGATGGGCTTTCTCCGGAAATGGCGAGAACTTCTTCTACAAACTCATCAGCCATTGGCGGCTCGTCTGCTTCGGGCGGTAGGACTCCCACGTTCTCATCCTCGCCTCCCAGTCCTGGTATACTTCCTAGGAATTCTTCGTTCTCTACGGCCAGCTCTTACCAAGAGGACTGGGAGGTCTTCCCTCCTTTGGATACTCTCACAATTTTTGACATCCTAGATAACCTTGCATTACCCCAGCGTCTGGAGAGATGGCAGAACAAACTATCAGCGCAGACAGAGAAAGTGCGTCGCCAGCGCGAGAAATTGAAGTCGACAAGTCTAAATGCCAAGGAACGTGTGGTGGAGGAATGGCGGCGACGTTTACCTCCACCAGATGAACAGCTTGAAAAATACCGGAAGCGTATGAGGGAATCTGTCGACCGTCTCGGCACTAAATGGCATGATACAAAAGCTGTAACAGCTCGGGAGAAGCTTTCCTTCATTGCTGGAGTTCTCAACATCTTCATCAGTGGTTACCTGATCGGAGCGTATCCAGAACTCTTCTATTACTGGTTTACTGTGCAGCTCTGCTACTTTATGCCCATAAGGTTCTACACGTACCACAGCAGAGGCTACCATTACTTTCTAGCTGATCTGTGCTACTTCGTCAATGCCCTCTTACTATTGTCGATATGGGTTGCACCGCGCTCTAAGAGATTATTCATCAGCACCTATTGTCTGGCCTACGGAAACAACGCAGTTGCGATTGCGATGTGGAGAAACTCTATGGTGTTTCACTCTCTGGACAAAATGACTAGGTAAGACCAGCTCTACTCTTAAATCTCGAATTAACTAACGCTCTCAGTCTATTCATACACATCATGCCTCCGGTCACGCTACATTGCCTGGTTCATCTATCGACCGCCGAGTACCAAAAAGAGTCATTTCCGGCTATTCATGCCATTAAGTACAGCCTCCCTGATAGCAAAGAGCATTACTCTCTGTGGGCCATGATGATCTGGGCGACAGTTCCCTATGCTCTTTGGCAGCTGGCATACCATTTCCTCATAACAGTGAAACGACGAGAAAAAATTGCTGCTGGCCGGCCTACGAGTTTCACGTGGTTACGGAAGTCATACGCAAAAGCCTGGATCGGCCGACTCATACTCTCACTCCCGGATAACCTGCAAGAACCCGCCTTTATGCTCGTGCAATACTCATATGCCCTGGGTACCATGATCCCTTGCCCTATATGGTTTTGGTACCGTTGGGCCAGTTCAGCTTTCCTTATGTCTGTGTTTGTCTGGAGTATCTACAACGGAGCAACGTTTTACATAGACGTTTATTCGAAAAAGTTCCAGATTGAACTAGAACAGCTAAAGAAAGATGTGTCGAAGTGGCAGACCAGTCCAGACACAAGTACTAGTCCGAGGTTGACTCCAAAAGCCGAAGATGACGCCGTGACTTCACATCCGCAAAGCATAGGGGATGCACTTGATCTCGGCGTATATGGCAGAAGCAAGAGTATTGACTATATACCAATGCTCGATTCGAAGCGTGCGTTTTCCACGGGTTCGGACAAGGCAGATGAAGATGCTGTTCGTGAGAGGGGGTGAATTTAGCCGGGATGCCATTACTGATTTACAGCGAGCAAGGCGTTGGGGGGTTTCCAGCTGTCAGTCACTCCTAGTTTGTTGCGCCCATGGCTGTGGTAGTGTTCCTTTCTCCTGCGATTCCTTTCTTATGCATGATACCCAGTATGAGTAATTTAGCTTTTGTGAGGAAGGGATAGTGCTTGGATGCAGTACGGAATGTCCTAGTGTAGAGCAGAATACAATGCACTTTATATTCACCAAAATCTGATGTTCCCTGCATCGTCTAGCATATGTCTCTTCATAATGTCCAAAACACTTTACACGGCCAGAGGAGTCAACTAAAGGAATACTCCAGCAAGTTCAAAGCTTATCTACACCAAAGGCCTGTCTCCTTCTGAATCCAGGCCTGCCGAGCATGGATATTTGCAGTCTACGTTCGTCTAGGAAGGTATCATGCCTACAGTACCCCGCAAAAACCTAAAGATCTCAAGGTAATGTACAGCAACTACCTTGTACCTGTGTCTCTCGTAGAAGGTAGAACTGGAACCAGCAGCCGGCGGTCTCTAAGTTTGTCACGCGAGGGTGCCCCCCACGACCCCAAGATACAGTATGAACGCGCAATGCTGACGCTGACGGGCCTGGTTTTGTTGGCAGCAAGTGCTGGGGGCATTGGGTGGTTTAGTCCTTTGAGCTGGGATGACCGGTTTGGAGTTCAGGCATTTGGGCTGCTGAGAGTTAGTTGTCTCTCCTACCCAAGTACTTCCACCGCTGCCCCTTCCGCCACTCCAATGTCTTCCAGATCGCGATACCGTTCGAGACACTTCTTCGGGGACTTTGCATCCCGGTAGACACGAATCTTATAATACTTAGATCAGCATGCTCATGGTCTATTGTCATGTCGATTCTCCTTGCTGGTTTTCACCCAGTCGCAATCCTGAAGAGTTGCACAGCTCTGACGTCGGCAAAACGCGGCTTATCCGTGCCCCCCACTTTCGCTCATACTATCTACCTACGGAAAACATAGATGAAATCTCTGCGATCTTTCAAGGTCCTTGGCAGGATCGTGGCCGATCAACATACAGAATTAGTACACACTCCGTTCGAACTGAGGGACACATATTGGGGGGTTCCCGATGGTGGAGGAAGGATTAGAGTTGCCCAAGTTTCAGCACCAGGGGCCCACTGATCTGGATACAGAAACGGCATCTCGGAGAAAGAGCAAAGCGGAGGGGGCTGCTTTCGGCTTGACAGGTCAACATCTTGGGGATAATCGGATCATCTGACTGGTCTCAGCGTCAAACCGTTGTCGACGGTATGAAACGTCGGCATAACCGAGGATACCGTCCCACATGGTCCTCTGCTCTCCCAAAAACCTCATGTCCCTTGGTCCGTGGGGGGCTTCCAAAATGCTGACTCAAAAATTGTGACTGTCGTCTGGGGTGCAAATGGTTCCCTTAAGATCGATTTACCAACGTTGCGTGGGCCGTCTCTTGATCCTCGACCATCTGAAATGTTTCTGTTGGTGATGACGGGCAAGGAAATAGAACGAGACATCGGCGGCACGTTCTATGGCTCATACGTGTACGTTGACCCCGGATGCTGGTCATAAAGAGACGCTGTACCCATGACGATGTTTCGCCTTTCTGGAAGCTGTTCCTTGAAGCCGCCCCTCCTACTGAGTTCAGTTCAATCTCCGTCAAGAGGGGCTTGCTCATAAGTCCTACGATGCATACTGATTAATGCTGTTGATCATGTTTTCCACATATCTATAAATCAGGTCTACTGCTCTCCATACTTAATGGAAGCAACAGGCGCAACCACCTGATTTATCTCCTTTCTATACTTCATTATTCTCATTCAACTTGAATATCACTTTCTACTCCAGACATAAATACCAAATTTCTCTGAAACATGTTTTCAAAACTACTTGCCACTTCGACCGTTGCTTTAAGCCTGGGCAGGGCCCTCGCTGGGGTTCAATTCGCTGGTGTCAATATCGCCGGTTTCGATTTTGGCTGTGGCACTGATGTACTTCCCTTATCTTTACCCGACATGGTTCTTGTCTAATGGCTCGTCTAGGGTACTTGTACAGTCTCAGGCGCTTATCCACCATTACTCCAATACAGTAGTAATCAGATAGATGGAGCTGGTCAGATGAGTCACTTCACGAAAGATGATGGAATGAACATTTATCGATTGCCGGTTGGCTGGCAATTTCTCGTCAATGACAATCTCGGAGGGCCTCTCGATCCAACTAATATCGACAAGTATGATGCGTTAGTGCAAGCTTGCTTGTCAACTGGCGCCCACTGTATCATCGATATACACAACTATGCTCGCTGGAACGGGCAGATTATCGGTCAGGACGGGCCCTCGGACGATCAATTTGCAAGTGTGTGGGGGCAATTGGCAACAAAATATGCCGGTAACGGCAACGTCGTCATGGGTATTATGAATGAACCTCACGATAGTAAGACACCCAACTTTCTCTCAAGCCGATTGTACTAACTCTCGACTCCAGTACCCGACATGACCAGGTGGGCAAACACCGTCCAAGCCGCCGTAACAGCAATTCGCAACGCAGGCGCCGGGTCTCAATTCATCCTCCTCCCAGGAACCGACTACACGAGCGCCGCCAGCTTCGCCACCAACTCGGGCCCCGCTCTCAGCAATGTCAAGAACCCTGACGGCTCTACTACAAACCTCATCTACGACATCCACAAGTACTTGGATAGCGACGGCTCCGGCACCAACGCCGTCTGTGTCTCCAACGAGATCGACGCCGCATTCTCCCCTTTAGCGACCTACCTCCGCGACAACAAGCGCCAGGCTCTGCTTTCCGAGACTGGCGGCGGCAGCAGCGATTCCTCATGCCTAAACAACTTTTGCGCCGCTCTGGACTACCTCAACCAGAACTCCGACGTTTACCTTGGATGGACTGCTTGGGCGGCTGGGAGCTTCTCAACTAACTACGTGCTCTCCCTCGTCCCCACCGACAACGGCGGCTCGTGGACGGATCAGCCTCTCATGAAGCAGTGCGTTGCAGGCAAGTTCTCACCCAGTGGTACAGGCAAGAGGCAGGTTAGGTGGAGTGCTTGAACCTGCATGATATGGATTTCATTTCATCTGATAACGCTCCCAAATTCAGCGTCTTGGGCATGTCCGGAAAACACGGATCAGGCATTGTTTCCAGTTGACGTTGGCTTGGTTGGAAGACCTTAGGTCTAGAGTAGTGATAGCGAACAACCAGAAGAAGTTCTTCACGCATATTTACAATGCGTTTAGCTCAAATGAAAATTCTCTGACCTCCAAACCAGCGTTCTTGAAGTAATGTAGAATGACGGATTTAAACAGATTAACCGAGCTCCCTTTACTTTTTCTCCCCTTTACGGAAGTTCGTCGGAGCGCGTCGTTGATCTTGCATGGTTTTTGAAGGAGTGGCTCGTGTACAGCTTCTGCTCAAGATACTTATCACCTATTCTACTATCGTATACCGTAAGGTAAGTTGAGAGATTACCTTAGGGTTATGACCTTGAACGAGCTGAGATGGTCTTGGCTTAGATGCTCGGCTAGTTTTGACAGTGGCTGCTGTAAAACGATGAATTGAACAAAACCTTCTGAGTTGAGAAAAAAAACAATTTCACATACGCAATAATGCACATGCTGTTTTCTATTCACCGTCAATGATACTCATAATTGTATGTCTCTGGAAGCTCTCAGGGCTCCCAGAGCTCCCAGGGCCCAACTATTTTAGGAGATTTCTTTAAAACTTATTGGGGATACAGTCAAAGCTGGCTATAACGAAGGTGGCAAATCGGCTCTCCAATTCCGTAATCAACTGCATATCTGGTCACTCTGGCTGCTTTCTTCAATTCAACACCCTCATGACATGGATCTTTCGGAACAATAAGTGCGAGGCATCACTGCCATGCGCCCGTTCCAGCAGGAAATGAAAAGACTGTTGAACCAGCTTCTACAACTAAGAAGTTGAGCTGAAAATTCATGGAAATTACAGAACGCGACTGCAACGTCGAGGAAGAATTGAAGGAATCGACATTAGACCATTAAATATCAAGCTTCGATGGTGACATGCTTGCTGGTACTTAGGGAGTTGCTAGGTTTGTAAAAAGAGCGTTCGATTTATGAATAGCTTTTTCTTTCTTTTTTGGATGGAATAGGACGTGGGCAGTGAAGAGTAGTAGAAGCGACAGGAATATGAAATAGGCACAACGGTCGTGTTTTGTCAGATGGCGACGTTCTCATTTATCTATCACAGTCAACAGGCTGATGCCATATGAGTATAGAAATTTCGCAACAACGTTTACCCGCGTAGTGGAAATACAATGCCATCAGTGACGCAGTACACCTAACCAGAAAAAAGCACCAACCCTCTGTACACTAACCACTCATCTACTCTTTCGTGGCCCTCTATCCTTTGGAGAATGCCAGCATTCTACCCTACGCCCCCGAAACCTTGAACCCCCCAAACTGCAGTCTCTGAAACACCTGCTCGGGATCATACTCCCTACTCGCCTCCTTCAGCTTCCTCAAATTCTCAACCCCGTAGCTCGCCAGCGGATTCTGCACCCCGTTCGCATCATTCTGGAAAATATAGGGCAGAAGCAAGCCCTTGGCTTTGGCCAGCTGCTGCAGTGTACTTTGCAGGGTGTTGATTGCGTTCTGGGCGGGCTTTTCGTCGGCGGGGAGGGTGAATTGGGCCATCGAGTTGAACCCTAAAAGGTGTTGGATACTGATGCCGAAGAAAGGTGAGAAGCTTACAGTTTTGTTTGGCAGCAGAAAGACCCAAGGGGTTGCCGCCGCGGGCCTTTCCGGCTGCGACGATAGCGTGGCCGATGAGTTGGATCACGAAGGATTGGTCGGCGGTTTTGGAAGAGGTGAAATTGGAGACGGTTAGGTAGCGGGTGAAGGCTTGTTGGTAAAGCTCCAGGTCGGTTTTTACGGTCACGCCGACGATATCGCGGCTGTGGAAGGAACGTTTGTGAGTGTTATATAGAAGTGTGGGAAGAACGGCTTACGTGGCTGCTGTTGTGTATAAGAAATTTAAACCCTGGCTGAGAGCATAAACAGTGCCATTCGTTTCGGGGATGAAGGAGGATACTGTTGTCAAAGGGTAGAAAGCCTCGAAGACTACGGGTTTGGGTATCCAGCCGGCGTACATGAGACCGATTAGAATGGTGCCGTTAGCAGCCACCCAGATAAAGTCGGCGTTGGGATCGTCTTCCATTAGAGTTTGGGTGTGGATGGTGGCTGCTAATATTGCTTTGTAATCTGACTGATTGTACAGATCAAATTTGTACCAGATATGGTGGAGAGGGACTGTATAGAGGTCGTAGCGAGTGATGATACCTGTAGACTCCGTAAGCTTAGTATTTTACCTATTGCATTGTGCAATGAAGATTTTACCATAGTTTGGTCCTCCGCCCTTTAGGGCAAAGAAAAGATCACTTTTTGAGGTAGCACTTGCTTGTATTACGGTCGAGTTTCCAAGAACGATCTGATCCGTAGTTCTAGTTGGGTCGTCCAAAAATTTGACCATAAGCAACATACCTCAAAACTCTTCACATTATCGCAGCCAAGGCCATACAACGACGGAATATAAGGTAGTCCTGGGCTCAACTTAGCCATTGAGTAAAGACCAGCTTTAGGAACCAGATCTTGGATTGCGTAGAATATATCACGTACCTCCTCCTGTAAGAAAACCACTAACTGCTGGCACAGGACTTCTGCCACCAATGGCAGATACACCATAAGGATCAAGATAGTTATAGACCTCTCCCCAACGAGCGCCAGGCCCGACGATTACGGATTTGTGATCTGCACTAATTTGCAGTGCGTTCATGTTCCCGACATCGATCAATACCCCTGATCCATCGATGCTTCCAAATCCTGGATTGGGGTTGAGACCTCCACTACGAACAGCAAATTTACTGCCAAAAAAAGTGACAATCCTAAGAATAATGGCGACGTCCACAACGTTATGCACGTCCGTGATGCAGGCGGCTGGAAGCCAGCAGTTTTGTGACCTGAGCACTCTGATGTTAGCCGGGGATTTGCTAACGTAAAGCCGCTCTAACAGCCTAAGGCGATTGGGGTAGAATTTACCAGTTCATATCCGTCTCGTTAACATAAATAGGGCTTGAAGCATCTATGTACTTGCTTGACCCAAAGACGATGCGACTGATTCGACAAGCAACATTACTATGGCTGTCGCGTCTGTGACTATTTTCGGCTAAGCTATCATTTGGAGTAGTTTGACTCTCTATTGTGCTAAGCATTAGAGAGGCATTGTAAGCAGCTTGAGTATTGTTGAGTCTTTTCAAGACTGCCACTAATTCTGATGAAAGCGTTGAAGCTCTGGCCGTCGACAATTGCGAAGGAGAGGCTGCGATAATGATGGCATCTACCAGTAACAATAGTGTAAGGCATTTCCAAAAACCGTGGAGATGGTCAAGAAGAGGCATAGCGAATTGAAAACACAGCTGACACGCCCTTGAAGGAAGTTCAACGAAAGTGTGATTTGAAGAAAGAAGAGAATGACGTTGAGTGCAGAAAAACCGAAGCAAAAAACAGTATTGAAAGAGCAGAAGCTTTATATCATCTTAGATCTTTGAGGATGCATCAGATTATAACACAGAGAATGTGATGTCTGCAGAATCATATCTGCTGAAACCAGATGACGCTGTGACTATTTCTAGTTCCTTTCGAGGGCATAGTGAAAGCACAGCCCATAAAGTCGTAATTCATAGCTGAAGACTCTTAGCTTATTCTATGTCACTTGAAACAAACGAAGTTGGGAGCTTCTGAAGGTCTTTCTTGGAGCCAAGCATGAAGTGACATGTGTTGCATGTATAAAAATCTGTGCAACCAATAGCGTAAAAGGGCGATCTACGGCAAGAATGAATGCTTTGCACTCAATTGTCAGTGTTACCAGATCCTTGGAGGGATGACATTCCTTACCTTGTAGAGAGACCGTCACAATTATAGGTCTTCCAAATTGTCATCTTTTGGTGTCCTTTGGTGTCCTTTTTTAGTTCTGAAACTTTGCACCCTAAGATCCGACATCAGTAAGGTACTCCAAAGCTTGTATCAACCTGTTTCGTATTTCTAGAAATAGCCATGCCTAGGTATTCTAGTTTGACCAATGGAATACAAACTTCTACCCACACACCCATCCCCAGCCAGCTTCGGCTTTGATTTCAATGCAAGGGATGTTTAGGAGATTTGTCAGGTCTAAGGTGGTGCCATCGAGATACAGCCTGTTCTAGAACATCGTCGTGATGACTTGTAGAAGGGAGAGCTCGCCTGGGTTCGCGACGTGTGTCAGAATAGAAATAATAGCCAGAAAAAAATCGTATTGCCTTTTCAGATGCCAAGGCTCGGGGGTAAGTGCCCGATTTACGCCATGAAACCACATCCCTGCTTCTGTCGAGCATTTAGATCCTTTCGTTCGCAATAAGAACTGTTATTGGCCACTCGAGCTAAAAGATTTGTGGAACCTGGTCTCGGGTGCGGCTGTGCAGCGACGTGCGCCAGTCCGAGCCCTTAACGCCATTGATGCATACAATAGGATTTTATTTCACTCGCCTAGCGGCAGAGGTTCTCCTCGTTTAGAAAGTCAATGATACACACTTTTATGTTCCTTGGACACGAGAAGATCTTTTCCAGCCGTAATTGTTGCGTAACACACACCCATCGAGGTTGCGATTGGCAGTTGTTCACGAGACCCTGGACCATGTTGATGAGCGCACCTTCTTCCTCGGATCTTTCTCTTTCTCATCTGCAGCTAGGCTTGACGCTGTTTGAAGACTCACAGCCTGCACATCTAGATCTATGCGCCTCCTTCCTGCGTCACTTGGATCATCCGATCACGTGCCATGATTCTCTCACCACCCCGTAAGAACGATCGTAGATGACGGAAGAATTGGGATAGTCTCAAACAAGGCTCCTTCTTCCCAACGCGGCACAGAATCGTGTGGAGGTCCAAATCTGTTCTATCGCAAACCTAGCGTGAAAGATCCATAAGTGTTTCCACATCCGTTTTTCTTTCAGCTCTTTGCCAAAAGCTCCTCTCATTTGAACTTTGTGCCTGTGTATCGACAGGAAAATAGTACATTGATCTTTCTTTCTATCTATCCATCCGATAATATTGGACGCTCGAATACGCTGCACAGTACCACGACATGTCTACATTAACTTCAGATCAGATTGCCTACCAGAAAGCCCACATCAGTGAAAGCAGAGGCCCGGTATTAGTTGGAGTCGAAATAATTTTGATAGCTCTCTGTTCACTGGTACTATCCGCTCGTGCTTTCGCTAGAAGGATGACTGGAGTCAAACTCGCCGTTGACGACTACCTCGCTCTTGCTGCGCATGTATGGGTTCCCGTCCACTTGCATGTTTTGAGAGTCGACTGGCTCATAACATGAAGGTTCTCCTGCTCGCGCTTGCCACAATTTGTTTTCTTCGTAGGGATGTTCTTCTATTATGGTCAATGCTGGGGGTTATGTCAACTGATTCAGACTGCAGTCGCTCATCATGGGATTGGACGGCATGTTTTGACGCTTACACCAAAACAGGGGGTCACCATTGGCAAGGTATGTTCCTAGGAATCCCTAGTTGACCAGTGATGGACGATTCAACGCTGACTAGACCCAGCTGACATTGTCGCTTCAATTCATCTATTCTGCGTGTATTTGTTTGGCGAAAGCTTCCGTCCTCCTCATGTATCGTGACATTTTTACCCTCAGGGTAAGGTGGTTTAAAATTGGCTGGTGGACGAACCTTGCCTTGATCATCGTATATTTCGTCGCTATTACGATTGAGATCTGCCTTCAATGCCTTCCTCAGTCCGTTGATACGCTCTGGGATTCAAAACATCCTTGTTATCCGTCGCAACCACCACAAATGGTGATTGGGATCCTAAATGCTGTTCTGGACTTGACGCTTTTGCTATTACCAGTACGAATGGTATGGGGTCTTCACATGCCTCGAAAGCAGAAGATCGCCGTTTCCGGTATCTTCCTACTCGGATTGATGTAAGATCATAAAAAATTCCCAGATAGCTTCAGGTTTCCAGCTAACCCTTTTACAGCGGCTTCACCGTGAGCATTTTTAGAGTAGCTCTTATCCACGGGAATAGCAAGGCAGACTTTTCCTGTAAGAAATCCTTATCCGAAGTATCAAGAAAAGTCATGTGATCTTACGCATCTTGGTACAGACAGCTTCCTTAACGGGTTCATCTGGACAACTGCGGAGCCGGCTGTCGCGATTATTTGTGCTTGCCTCCCCATTTTGCGCCCACTCTTTGTAGGCGCTGTGAACAAAAAAGGAAGCAATAGTGGCTATCAAACCTCGGGAAAGCAATATTCGAAGGGAGGTAGGTGGACGTCGATCAAAAGCGGAAACGATACCCGACGAATGCGTCCTGACCGTGTACCGGAGCGACGATCCAGGGAGGATGATATGCAAGTCCACGTCGAAGACGGAGTACGACTGAGCTACTCTATGGACGAACTGCCACCAGTACGATATGAAGCGAGAGCCGAGCACAATTTATGAACGTTCCAAGATGTTATACGTTATTCTTGGCAACGAAAGAACTCGGGATATCGAGCAAAGAGCTGTTGATGAATTCATTGATTTTAATCTGATATAATGGCGTGCGTGTCGAATAGTCGGTCATAAAAAAATAACTGGCAAACCACACATCGATGGCTCAATCCAATGGTAATATTGTTAGTACAAATAAGAAAACCTGTTAAAGTCAAGTCTAAAGTTACATGTATGATTTGAACTCGGTAGCCAACAAGGCGCGAATAGATATATCTCCTTGTAGAACGGGTCCGATCACGATTTCGCATAAGCTCTGAATCGGATCATCTGCTTGCGATCCGGAGCAATCCTCTCATCGATATACGCATTAGACGGTCTCTGTGTTTGTCCCCCTGGGAATGAAAGATCGTAACCAAGCAGTATCTTAATAAGAACGAGCTTGATCTGTACCGCTGCGAAAAACCGTCCAGGACAAGAGAATTTGCCATATCCGAAGGCCAGATTTGTCGGAGCAGTACTTTGAGTAGAATGAACAAAGTCATTGACGGATAATCCAGTTGTAATAACCCTGGAAAATGGGACGCTTACCTGGTAAATTGATGACGGGTACTCTCTTGTGGTGAGGACTGCCGCAGGTTGTAAAAACGGTAGGGGTCAAATTGATCTGGATTAGAGTAGTATTGGGGATCGTTGGCGATTGAGGCAGTTGGCATGCTTATGAAAGTACCCGCTTGAAGAACAGTACCGTCAGACAAGGTAATGTCTTTCATGACCTTACGATTGAAGGACACTGGAGCTTGAATCAGTCAAAAGGTATCTCCCTATAAATTTACGAACAGTGCATTACATATCGAGGTGTATGATAGTGTACTCTGATATATACTTACAAGATCCTGGATGATTCTTTCGCTGAGATTCTTTCAAGAAGCTGTCTAAGAGTTTCATGTCGTTAATGGCGGCTATGGTAATGCTACCATGATCTTTAAGTGCTTCGTCTATCTCGGTTCTCAAAGGCTGAACAATTTCGGGCATGGCGCATAGGTCAAATAATGCATGACAGGTGGTCGCCGTATTGGTATGTATTGAAGCCATGCACAAAAACAATATCTTTAACAAAAGGTGTTCAGGAGCCTTCTCCTTGCCCTTTGCCGAATCTGTTATCCAGTGCAGTAGGTCCTGGTACTGGCTCTCTCTTTGAGAAATGGCCCGCTCCTGTAGGAGAGGTAGAAGATGCTTTTTTGCGATGCTTAGGCGACTCTTGATTCTCCGGCGAGAGGATAAGAACGGGTACACGAGTGGACGAACCAGCCAGTGGTGATTTCGAAGAATTCCGGCAAGTTGAAAGACATCTTGAGTGTAGCCAATGGAAGCCTCTAGCCACTCAAGGTCACGACACAATGGTGGACCGACAAAAACTCGAGCTATGACCCTCGAAACAACACCAAGAAGAACATTGTGACCGTTGTATGAATGCCATGCTAGACGAAAATCCATTGTCAACACGTGTAAAAATGGTAGAAACTGTGCTTACAGGTAGAATTGCAACCACCTAGTTCTCTGTTCAGCGCATAGTCTATTTCCTCTGATATACCACAAATAGACCGCCCTTCATGCAGCAGAATCTCAGCAGCTGCTCCTTAAAAGCCACATGATGCACCAACCTAGATTCTGCGTTAATTGGACTCGACATACTTCATTCTGCAGATGGCTCTCTAGTATTGTATCCACAGTCGTGTATTGACCCAGGTGTCTTTCAGACATTGCAAATCTTAGGCTTAGCTGGGTCTCTGGCAAACTTCGAAGCTCGTCACAATATTTTATGGACAAGACGACGCGCTCCATATCGGCTGTCTGTATCTTGAACATTGAATCTTTAAACTAGTAATTTAGAAAGTTAGGTTAGCCATCTTCGGTTGTTATCTTTAATAATTTGCTCATACTTTGAGATACCCATCCTGCAATAGACGATAGCCGTTGGCGAGAAAATCAGCTCTCACTGCCATGATGTTGAAAAACCCTGGGTCTTTGCCAACCCTAGGAACCTCTAGCATATTTCCATGGTCAAAGAATCTTCCTATAAGCACAACAACAACGCTAACAGCAAGAGCTTAAAGTACGAGGGGCAAAAAGGCATCGCCCAATGAGGTAGGTGCCATTTCACGGTCTTTTCCTTCAAATTTGTTTTTGTTTGAGTATTAGAGAGAGAAAGTCGAGCAGAATTTGCTTGAAGTACAAGAAGCGTAGAGACCTGAGGTAAGATACGACTAGTGACTCTGACAGACAACGCAGAACGCCATGAATTAGCCGATAGCACGGTAAAGCCTTCTTTGTTAGTTCCAAGAGCGTTCCACTGATTCTTTCGCCATGATAAGGCCTTAGGGGCTATGGTTAGCGCTTTCGAGGCACATGTTGTTCCAAACAGGGAATACAACATCGGTCAAGTACAACGATTCACGTTCCCACTAGAGTCCCAATATAACACCTCTTGAGGTAAATAGCGTGGGCGGCAGACGAGAAGGGGTCCATAGGTTGGAGGACCACATTTCACAAAATGGCTAGGCTATTTCAGACAGCCAAACATTGATGCGCAAATTATAGCTATTGCCTAGATTGACAGACGCATGCTCTCAACCCGTCGCAGGTTGACACGGAGATCGATTCAATGGCCCAATCTTAATTCAGCTGTAGTAGCGGTAGCGTTGCAGTCGAAGTTGTGGTGTGGTACACCCTCGCCAAAGAATACATACCATGCGGTTCAATTAAACTCAGCTTCAAGGTTGCTGTGATTACACTGTACTCGTATTTACGGGGTTTTCGTGCACACTGGGTTTCCGCGTACACTGGATTTCCGCGCACTCTAACCTAGAAAGGTTAGTTTTAGACAGTATCTAGTTTAGCGTGCACGGAAACCCAGTGTACGCGGAAACCCCATGAATACGAGTAGCGTCTGTTACAAGGGAATATAATACCACTAGCAGTGGCGAGGATGTTGCCTTAGCATACGTGTCTCATCTGAGAGCAGCAACAACGAGGCAAACATGGAGCTGGATGCAGGCTGCAGCTCAAGATCAGATCTACTTGACGGCTATCTCTCCAACTATTGATCCCGGGATTTTCTGCAGTCATGGCGTAGTGACGGAGCAATGCTGCAGTCCTTTTTCCGATCTGGTCATTGGCAATGCTACTGCTTCACAACCTGGTCATTCCTCTTCGATCCAGGCTATATTGTATTTCTGTTTTCTGGCTCACCGTCTCCAAATGCCGAGATTTGTATTTTGTTAAATGGGGCTCAGTACGATTATGGAAAGACAGAATACTTGTCTAGTAGTTGTATTTTCGGGTGGTTAGAGTAAGGAGATTAATGCCTCTTACACAGGGCTTAAGGCTATGTTGGAACTCCTTTTTCAGTCGATGATCGAGACGCCTCATCTATTGGCAGCATAAGATAGGCGAATTGATCAGTCTGTGCACAGGGGCCAAATTGAACCTGGCCAAACAAAACGTTTTTCGACGAAACTATTGAGCAGATATGGATCCCATTTCAAGTCTATCTGATGGACTGATACACGTGAGCTCTCTCAACTTAAGGTGCAACCCAAGTGCATGACTCCACCTGCGGACTTTGTCGAGCCTAAAGTATTATACCATCAACACCAGACGCCGACCGTCGACAGCAGCCCAACTTCAAGCAGTGTTCTGGAAAACTTGCACTCCTGGAACCATGAGTCCCTGCAGTACGAGACAGAACGTGTTAGTTTGTCAGTCATGTTATATTTGAATAGAGCTTATGATTTTTCAGATCATAAATGAGCCGTACTATTATCTGATCTCTCATCCTGGGAAAGACTTCCGTAAGCAGGTGCTACTTGCCTGCAACACATGGCTGCATGTAGATATTGAATCCATCGGTATTATAGAGCGATCAATTGCAATGCTACATAATGCCTTTCTTCTGTAAGTATCGTCCTGAGCTGAACCCTCAGTTGAAGTTCTGTCTAGGCAGAGACTTACTTGGGCACATTATTGGCAGCATCGACGATATCCAAGACAGCTCAAAGTTGCGTCGTGGCTCAACTGTCGGCCACAACATTTATGGGGTCGCGCAGACAATCAATAGCGCAAACTATGTATATTTCCAGGCACAGCAGCACCTAATGCATCTAGAATGCTGGCCACGAGCTATACAGATCTTTAATGAGAAGATGCTGAACCTCCATCGCGACCAGGGCATGAACTTATTTTGGCGAGACACCTCAACCGTTCCGACAGAAGAAGACTATATACAGAAGATTTTCAACAAAACGGGTGGTCTTTTAAGACTGCTTGCCAGGCTGATGATGGCAATGAGCAAGAGCAACATCGACCTTGTGCCCTTTGCGGAAATGCTGGGATTGATATTCCAGATTCAAGACGACTACAAGAACTTGCTGAGCTCTGAGATGAGTGCGGCCAAGGGTTATTGTGAGGACTTCACAGAAGGGAAATTCTTCTTCTCCATCATTCACGCCATCCGGAACAGTGCGCTCGGAAACAATGAGATTTTGCATATTCTGAGGAAGCGAACCGAAGACACGACAATCAAAGACTACGCAGTCACCTACATGCGGGATGTCACGAAGAGCTTCGAGTACACGAAGACAGTGCTTCAAGGCCTACATAATCAGTTGAAGGAAATGGTGGAAGATATTCGTCCGTTCAATGAGATCATCCAGGTGGTTTTGGCTAAGCTTGCGGTCGACTAAGTTGTTTTGTTGTATTGCTGGCAGATTTAGCGTTAGTGCAGAGTTTTTTGATATTAGAAATATTCAACTCTGATGATCGCGGATGACTTTTCGCGCTTCTCAATGTCGTGATAGATTAGTTTAGAGATTAGAAAGTCCTTCCAGCTCCCTAATCGAGGTACGATTGTATTAGGAAATTCTTTAGTGAACAAGGAAAGTGCGTAGGGTCTACCTGTAGCGCTGGTTCGAGTTGCCCGTTGTAATTAGGTGCGTTGGAGAGGTTTGAGCCTTGACTGTCTTCTCAACAGGGTATTCGCATCTGTCATGCATGATCAGCTAGTAGAAAACTTATACCTATTAAAGATTAATTTGTCATTATTTAGCATAATGGAAACAGTCTCAGAGCTACCAAGACATCTTGATGAATATTATTGATCAAATACAGCAGCAATAGAATCCTTCGGGGCCACTGGCACCTCGCAACATAGCCGTCATATAAGCATCTATCGCAGATTCAAACACTGGCTAACTAATGCCTCACAGTAGTCAACCGCACCTCGAATGGCTGTTTTTCGACAAGCATGTATGTTTTCTGGCTCGCCCACGCCATCACGCTTTTACCTTCGTTTGGAACCGCGACATCGAAGTTCCATAGCACGCGTGCAAGTATCAAGCGCATCTCTGCATACGCGAGATTCTTACCAATGCAAGAACGCGGCCCTACACTAAAAGGCTGCGAAGAGATTGCTTTATCTGATGTGAATTCGACGGGGGCGGAGGATAGCCAGCGTTCGGGGATGAAAGAAGTCGGACGAGCAAAATTTTCGGCAGAGTTCGAAAGGGTCCATTGAGGGACAGATACGTTGGTCTATTGTAAAGAATGTTAGTTGGTCCAGTTTAAACCGATATTGAGGATTTTAGGAGAGACTTACGTGCTCCGGAAGCCACTGTCCGCATACTGTATCACCTCCGGCAGGGACCACCCGAGGTAATCCAGCAGGAACTGGTGGGCATAAGCGGAGGCCTTCTTCAATGACGGCATTGAGGTAGGCCAGCGTTTGAAGTGAGCCGATGGTGATATTTTTCTCTTCCTCGAAAGAGCCACGGATTTCTTGGACTAATTTTTGCAAGACTCTAGTGTTTTGTACTAAGTGATTTGTGATACCTGATAGTACTGTAGCGGTGGTCTCGCTCCCAGCCACAATGAGTGTGTTGAACGTAGATCGAATCTCATCGACAGACATCCCTGTCTTGTCGTTGTGTTTGAGGAGCTGGGACATGAAGTCATCACGTTGGGTCTCAAGGTTCATCCTGCGATCGACTCGGTCTACAACAAGCTGATAGTGATCGCGTTGCATCTTGAGGGCGCTTTTAGGTATGCATTTTCGAAGAAGAAATTCGATTGATGGGTAAAATCTGACGGTGGCGAGGTACGTGCTGACTTTGAAAAAATTGTATATAATGGCAACCCAGGGATGCAGCGTACTCTGCTGAAGACAGTCAAACGATTGACCAAGGCCAAGATCACCGATTATGTCGAAAGTGGTATAATTGTACCACTGCACAATATCAAGAACAGTTCCCTCGCTGTGAGTGTTCTGCGCCGTCCGTTCTCGGAGTCTTTTCATCAGCAGATCAACATAAGACTGAATCAGAGGTTCTTGAGTTCTCAAGGCTTTCTCAGTAAAGCTATGAGCCAGAACCCTACGCATGCGTGCATGTGCTCCCTCATCTTGGACATGAAGTAATGACGGTGTCTGGCCTTGTGGGGGACTCCACCAAACGGGGTTTTTAGGGAACGGCAAATGGCCTGGCCGATGGCCAAATATTTCGCTCCAAGCTTCACCCCTGGCAAAAGAGACTTCGTCGGGTGCAAGGCGGACGATGTCGCCGTATTGTCGGTGAATTTTCTGGACATCGTGGACCAGACTGCCTTTCCAGACTGAGCGGATGAAGGTCAACCGAGTTGCCGCCCAGGTCTTGGGGCCTGGAATCCTTGATAGTGGATGAAAGTAGAGGTTGTAGACTACAAATCCCAGTGGGTACTAGAGAAAGAGGAACAAGTATTAGCCGAAGCTGCCTTGATCTGTGGACGAGGTCTGTCCATTCTCGTCGCAATCTGCCTGTTCAGCGTTCGACACTCACCAGAAGAATAATTCCAAGGGTTATGAATACTCGACTGGCGAGACCTGGAGCCTGATCCATTAAGGGTAGGATACTCATCGTCGCTAGGAGTTAGGTTTTGGCGGAGTTCAAGGAGGAGAGTATGATACACGGGCGGTGTTGTGATGGATTTCTTTGGCGCACCGCAGTTGAGAATGGCTGATGGCTTTGGCGAGCTGAAGATTGCGAACGATTAAAGGAGGCGTTGGGGCATTTCGAACAAAAGAGAAGGCGGGGGATGTGGAATACCTGAGCATACTTCACGCTGGCGAGGCTGAGTCGGAAGAAGTCTTATTCTGAAGCCGAAAGGAACTTCGCAATATAGGTAACCGAAACATACCCTGCATAAGGTACAGCGCCGCAACTGATGCCCCTCATGATTATTACAACTCTAGGATTCTGAGGTCTGGATTCTATTGTAGACCGCTTATAGATCAACGAGGCATCACCATTTCCCATTGTTACTCAGGAGCCTTGTCGTTTTCTATCCAAGTAAAACAACCACCGAGACAACGACTCGGTGGATGATAGTTCAAGGATGAATGCATGTTGAAGCAGTAGGAGCAGCAGTAGGAGCAGGAGGAGTAGTCGTTCAATTAGGAACATAGGTAGTTCCTAATTAGGAACATACCTTAGTTGTTGCAGTGCCATTACACTGCCCGCTAGCCTAGTTGGGGCTAGCGTCAATTGCGGCACAAAACCTAGAGAGCTTGCTGCTGTAGAAGACACACCTTTAGTCAATTATCAGATCTACACTTCATCAATGCATGAGACCTCCTTAAGGGAATCATTCTCATCGCTCAGCGCTCTATTCGCTAGTATTCTTTTGGTTGTTTCTAGCAATCAATTCAGTCCCTGGTTTCTATGTTGGATCAACACCCTTGCTGCTGGATCGGGAAAGATGTTGTCGTCTGCAGTCATATTGGCAGGCCTTCCCATTCCATCAGGATACTTGAACTTGTACTCTAAGAGAATATGTGAAAGGATCATCTTAATCTCGGCGGCGGCGAAAAACCGACCCGGACATGAGAATTTGCCATGCCCAAAGTGCAGCTCTGAACTCGTTGTCATAGTGAACTGATGTCGATTGGCTTCATTGGGATCGGAGCGCATGTGGTGAAACCGGAAACCATCGAATTCGTCAGGGTTTGGGAAATTGATAGGATCCATCATAACTGGAGCAGAAGCCACGACAAAGTGTGTTCCCTGTGGGAGCAGTACACCATCCGATAGTTTCAAAGGTTCCATTGCCACGCGATTGAATGATACTATATCTTGTAAGTCTCTAGATTCTATCGACTGAGCATTTGCTGCGAATTCAAAGGACTTACAAAGATTAGGTGGGTTAAACCTTTGAGACTCTTTCAAGAAGCTATCCATCTTACGCATTCTCGATAGTGTAGATTTATCCAAGCCCTTGTTTGCGAGCAGGAGGTTTTCCACTTCTTCTCTTAGAGGCACCACATATTCTGGGTGTGCACAAAGGTCTAGAAGAGCGTGAGTAGCAGCCATAGTGGTTGTATGGATCGCTCCAAGAGTCAAAATAAGTTGCCTATGTGCGAGCTTATCAGGCTTCCCTTCGTCTTCGTTAGCGGCATCCATCATCCATTGGAGCATATCATCTGGCTTTTCGTAGTTTTCGATGCTTTCAGATTGCGCCTCGAGCCGCTGTTTGACGAGAGGTGTAATGAGCTGCTTTGCGCGCCGAAGGTTTTGGTGGACCCTATAAGACGACGGAAGAAACCATACAACGGTAGAGTGCAAGAACTTGGGAAGCATACGCAAGGTCATAACGGTCGTGAAGACGTTCTCAGTGTAATGGACTGAAATATTAAGCCATTCATTGTCTCGGCATAATGGGAGCCCCACAAACATCCGTGCTGATATCCGAGCGATAACATGGAGGAAAGTATCGTAGACCGCCAGTTCAGTCCAATCATCGTCTTAATACTGGTCAGTTTCAGTCCTTGACATGGGGACGTTGTCAATGTTGCGCACCTTCAACGATCGGCATATCTAAGGACATGCCAAGATCATGCTCATACCGAATGGTGTTGTAGAATTTGCCAAGGTTTGGAGTGAGCCTGGTTTGGAGTACTCGTGTGTGTAAATCGCTTTCCAAGAGTAGATCCGTTGTCGAATATTTCCCAAGAAGATTCTGAGAGCAATCAGCAGCAAATCGCCGAGTTACTAGCTCATCCTCACCTTGATATGTCCTTGTATTGGGCTAGCTATTGATTCTGGTAACGCTCGAAGCTCGTCGACATACTTCCTCGAGATCACGAGGATGTCTTTATCATTTCGGCGGATCCAGAACATGGTATCCTTGTACTATGAAAGCTTCAGACGGTATACCTAACAAAGATGATGAAATTACTTTCTCATATCCTTCGTTGACTACCTCTCGCGCTCCTTGGAAGAAGCGAAGTCTCAACCAAATGGTAGGCTCCCAGAAGCGACGATATCCAACAAATGGGGCCTTTACGCTCTGTTCTTTGCGCGAATAGTAGAAGAGAAGCGAAGTAACTAGAGCTATACATGTCAAGTAAGAGATCCATCTAGAGTCAAGAGCTTTCGTCTGGTAGACGTTCTTCAATGCGTTTCCGAAGAGTATCCTATCATGGATTAATCGAGCCAACGGCGTTGCAAAATTGTCCATGTCTTCAGCACTTTTATCTCGGAGAACGGCAATCGTATCAAATGTATTGGCATACAGGAGCAATCAGTCGGCAGTCCTGGTATTAGCAGCAAGACTGGCTATGAGGAGCCGAAAGAGGACGGCAATGAGGCTACAACAATCATTCGGCATTTCGGGACATTTTCTTCAGTATTGGTGCTGGCTTGTACAGCAAGACAAACACTCCTGTTAGGCAACATAAATACAACCCATGGATCATGGTCCATCTCCGAGAGGCAAGGGTCGCTGTGCCGTGTAAGAAGTGGGAGTTCCTCTGCTGCAGGTTTGGAGGGTGGCACGACTGCATATTTCTGCACCGCATGGAACCCCAGCTTTTGGTGACCCAAGGAAGTGTTGCATGAGATGATAGGTACTGCGGAAATGGCGGAAGTAGATAGGTGTGTGGGTGGGTCGGATCAGTGGTAGCTTATTGTACTGTAATGAAACGGTAATTTATCGTTTCCATTCTCTCTCCCCCTTTCGGCCCCTCGAAACCTTTTCAACACCGACTCCTCATTTACGGGTCTTTTATCACATGTTGAGTAACCCTGTAGCGCCAGGATCTTGCCCCTCTTGTGCAGCCAAAGCGTTGCAGGAATGGCGGTGAACTTGATGCGCCTTGTCTCGCTGATCCTGGGCAATAAGGACGTAGGGCAGTTTCAAAAAGGGTGTACAAGGCCCGGCAGATTTTCACAACCTATTGGGTTGCTAGACCTGTATCGTTGCGAGCCTTCTTCGATTGAGTGAGCTACGAACATGCGTATAACCGGAGGCCTTCTAGACTGTCTGCGGTGGAAATCGTATCAATGTGCTGCACTAGTACCCTACGACTTCGCTTCTCTCCAGTTCAGAGTCTTTTCTATCCAGCATTTTGATCTTGGAGCTTATTCATACTCTCTAAGTGGTACATCTTTATCATTACCATAGTGTTAACATGGCTTCACAGTCGATAGATACGAAAGATATCTCTGAGCATGCTAGAATTTTGATCAAGCAATTAGCCGAAGGTATTCTCAACGAGCGCGGGATCGGATCGATGTCGCCAGCGATCTATGACACAGCATGGGTCTCCATGATATCGAAACCCGCCGCTGGGGGCCGACGATGGCTCTTTCCAGAGTCTTTTGGGTTTATCTTGAATACACAAACATCGGAAGGTGGCTGGGATATAGACCGCTCCGATCTGGACAGTATCTTGAATACATTAGCAGCGCTGCTTGCCATGAAGATGCACGCAGCAAATCCGTCTCTTATTGGTGATGGCTTGGGACATGATATTGGCTCGCGTATATCCAAGGCTACCGTATTCCTTGGACTCAAACTTGAAGAATGGGACGTGGACACCAGTCGTCATGTTGGCTTCGAGATTTTGATCCCCTCACTCCTGGAAAACTTAAAGCATGAGGGCATCTCTTTTGATTTCCCAGGTCGACAGTCTCTTATGATGCTCAACCGCAAAAAGCTCGCCAATTTTGACCCGGAAATACTATATAGCACTCGGAAGACAACTTTAATACATTCCCTAGAGGCTTTCCATGGCTCGAACATAGTCGACTACGACAGGATTAGTCATCATAAAGTCTTCGGCAGCATGATGGCATCCCCATCATCGACGGCAGCATATCTAATGAACTCCTCGATATGGGACGAAGAAGCTGAAAGCTACATTCGAACTGTCATAGCTGATGGTGAAGGTAAAGGTAGTGGAGGCGTTCCATCTGCTTTCCCATGCACTATATTTGAGATAAGTTGGGTCTGTTCCCACTATACGGCTATAGATGGGGTCGGAAAGTTGACAAAATGGCAAGGTCGTTTCTACTCTGCTCGAAAGCGGATTTTCTATTGAGTCATTAGGTTCGGAGAACATTCTGAGCATAATGGGGTACCTCGAAAAGTGCCTCCAGGATGGAAACGGTCTCGCGGGTTTCGGTCAGATCATTTTCGCCCCCCCATTCAACGATTAAAGTGATATTCTTGAGGATTCAGCGCCCCATCTGCTTGCCGATGCCGATGACACGGCGAAAGTCGTGTTGATCCTCAACTTGCTTAACAAGAGCGTTCTTCCAAACCAAATGAATACTGAATTTGGAAGCGAATCCCATTTCAAGACATATGCCGGAGAGCGTGACGCAAGCTTTAGTGCCAACTGCAATGTACTGAACGCCCTCCTTCATGTGCCTAATCCGAGCAGGTACGAGACTCAGATATGTACGTCAGCAAACTTTCTGTGCGATTCCTGGTGGACTGGATCGGTAGACGATAAATGGGTAAGTTCGAAGCGTGTATAGCTTGTGATGCCCTTGCTGAAAACTTTCAGAATCTGTCTCTAGAATATTCAATGATGCTTTTGGTGCAAAGTTTAACGCGATTTCTTCATCTCTGGGATGAGGGGCAGCTCACTGCGCTGTCTGACACTCTTATTCGAGACCGAGTGCCTATTGTGTTACTCCAAGCATTGGTGCGCACCTTACAACGGCAAAATGCAAATGGATCTTGGGGCAGCAACCAGTCAAGTGAAGAGACTGCTTATGCTGTATTATTTCTTGTCTCAATATTTGGTATCCCATGGGTGCGTTTTCTAGAGCCCCAGATTACTTCGGCTATCGAGGCAGGCCGGCTCTATTTGAACCAATATTGTGAAGGATGGACTAAGCCGGCGCCGCTCTGGATTGAGAAAGTCAGTTACGGCTCAGGAGTTCTTTCTCAGGCTTACTGCATCTCCGCTATAAATGCTCCAATACCAACCTGCCAAGGATGGGGTGAGGCTGCAAAGAACCTGATCGATGTGAAGATGGAAGCCGTTACAAAATTCTCCCAATTCTTCTCCCACCTGCCATTGTTCTGCCAAGAGCCTAGTTGGAAACTCCACGCGGCCGTCGTTGAGGGCTATCTTTTCTTACCGCATCTAAAACGTGTTCGGCTAAACATTTTTCCTCGCAAAGAGATGGCGGAAGATAAGTATCTAGAGTACATCCCTTTCACCTGGATCGCCTCAAATTATCGTGGAGGCGGCTACCTCAGCACAAAGCTTATTTGGGACATGATGATCATATCAATGCTCAATTACCAAGCAGACGAATACATGGAGGCGGTAGTCGGGACACAGTTGAAGGACAATCTTGAAATTGCCAAGCGGACCGTAGAGAAATTGATTAGAGAAACGAACGGACTCTCTTACGGCGTCAAAGAGAGCCCCGTGGATACCTCAGCTGTCTCCACAAATGATCTTGCCAGCATAGCAGAAACGGATGGTGTGATCAATATCTCTCAAATCGAAAAGACTCTGACCCGGTTCATCACCTACGTACTGGACCATCCCCAGGTGCAGAGCTCCAGCGCGCTGGATCAGCAAATTCTCCGTCGAGAGCTTCAAAATTTCCTCCTTGCCCACATTACACACATCGAAGACAACCTTCGTTTTTCCGACCAAGAGTTCTCTTACACTATCACAACTCCTTTTGTCGCCCCAAATGGCACGTATCACAAGTGGGTGCACACCACGTCTGCTGATGATACCTCTTGTCCATACTCCTTCGCCTTTATATCTTGCCTTACTGCCAACCCGGGAGAAGACCGCTTCCCCAGCGTGCAATCTAAATATATCTCGCAGGACCTTTGCCGCCATCTCGCAACTATGTGCCGCCAGTATAATGATTATGGGTCCATTGCTCGTGACCGGGCGGAGAAGAATCTCAACAGCGTCAATTTCCCAGAGTTTCATCATAATAATGTAGTGAAGCAAGAAGGCAGTGTTGAGAATCAGAACGATGTAAGGGAAGAAGCATTTAAGGCGGCACTATTCGAAATTGCGGATTATGAGCGCGACTGCTTGCTCTTTGCAATGCAGAAGCTGGGGGAAGCGGTGCCGAAGCAAATGGGGATATGGAAGACATTTGTGAACGTGACAGATCTGTATGGCCAAATTTATGTGGCGAGAGATATTGCGAGTCGGATGCGTTGATTCTGGGCCAAGCGCTTAACGTTCCTTCTAGGTTTCGGTCGTACCTTTGGTTGGTAGACCTGTTGATTCCGATCATAAACTGTAAAAATCGTTCAAAACTCGGCACTCGCCGTCGCTGTTTTGCTAAACCATCGGTATGTGTACTGCAATCTGTTTTGCATCATGCTTGTTTCTAACAGCGCCTTTACCTTAGCTAGGCCAAACCCCGTCATGCTGTTCGGTGGAATGACGGGACCCCAGTCTTCTCCACTGTACTCTGATTTCCGATATCGAAATCCTTACAAGCGATTCCCCGAACTTGCTACAAGCCAATGCTGCTAGAGCATACAATGGCATCTCAAGATACCTCATCCAGGGTAGTCCCAACCAGAATGGATTGGAACACAAGGTCATATGGGGCATTTTGTTAGGAGTCTATCTAGGAGCGAGCAGGTGAAAACTCTACTAGTGGGCCCCAGCCCTATCAGCCCTATGAAGGCGGAGATTACCATCTCCCCTATTTCCAACAAACATAATGTGACTTAGTTCGAATTTTCTAGAGATCGAGTAAGACCAATGCTCTTCAGTCATACGGCAGCGAGATAGGCGGAGCCTCACCAAACTAGTATGGCGGAAGGTCAAATGAGGCGGCGCTTATGGCGGAGAAATGTGACTGTCTTCGTCGAGTAAGCGACTGCCCTGAATGGAACTGCTTATAAGGAAGTGCAGTTGTCTAATCGCTAGCTGCAAGTAATAAGACAGGCGGGCTAACGTGCAGATGCTTAAAGAAAGTTGATATCATACGAATCGTGACCGTGAACTTATCCGGTCCGCGACCTTAATCATCCTCCGCCAAGACAGCCTCGATCAAGCTCTGCACGCCCGGTTCCTTCGTCCAAATGCCAGTAATCTTCAATCTAACAGACTGCAGAAGGCTACGCCACTGAGCCTCCGTCCGCTCCGAAGATGCTGCAAGAGCCATCATGAACCAATCCAGCGAAGTGATCTTCCATGATGCTCCGACGTCCGGAACGACATTTTCGTTAATGAGGATCTTGGAGTATCCCTTCTCCATGGCTGGAATAAGCTGACGGAGGATTTCGCGGCATCGCTCGTCAGTCCAGTCGTGGAGGACGGAGTGCAAGTAGTAAGCTCTTGCCCCTAGCATCTTTTAGCAATGGAGGAGAAGAGTAAGTCGAGACTCGAACCTTTCACTGGCTGTGGAGTCAGAAAGTCGTGTATCGTTGGCTCTATCCCTGGCTTAACGACATCTACTTGGCTGATGACAGCCGGAAGATCCTGCAGAACCAGACGCCCAGGGAGCTCGGGATGTTTTGCTTTGAATGCAACCAAGTCATGTCCCAGACTTCCACCAACGTCTACAATCAAAGCTTCGGATTCGCCCTTTAGGCCTCTTCCTAATCTTTCTTTGAAGGGATAGAAATCATGGTCCATCCACCTAGGCTGGCCCTCAACGTATCCGGCCATATGGTTATTGAATGCCCGTGTGACTGCTGGGTGCTCGGCTCTCCAGTCTTTGCAAGAAAGTTTCGTGTCATGGCTGTATTGAAATGGCCCGTTAGTCGGATTCTCAGGATTCTGATATCCGTTCTTCGATAGGTAGCTAGGAAGCTTGAGAAAGGATGGCCCTGCACAGTCGAGACTGTACTTTCATTAGGAGCTTCCGGCTATTTATGGGACTACTCACCAAAAGGGTATCCCATCACGGTACTTTGGGATAGTCAAGGCCGTGGAAAGAGCGGTGGGCGCAAATCGGTCTGCTTCGACTTCCGCAATCATGTGCATGGCAGAAAGATGTTTCAAGATCCTTCCTAATTGTAGCAATTACCTGTGAGCAAATATTGTTTGTACAAGAACGAAAACAACTCACCAATCAGCACGGGATCTCCACCAACCTTGATCGCCAGTTCCGTACTGCTCTTCGCACGAGCATCCTCATCCGCCAGCTGCTCAAACAACCCCAAGTCAACGGCTACTCGGGTAGCTGTGTTCCTAGTCGGCTAGCAAAACAGATTCAGCTAGGCCTAAAGATGTGTTAGATCCAGGTATCTACCTCTGCCCATGCCATCCAAGTGATTGCCTCAACCGATGTTTCGAGAACAGAAATCAGACGTCGGGCGTTTGCCATCAACTGTTCTCGTGCACCTGCTTTCTTTGAGAGAAAGCTTCTCCGACTAGATTGATATCTTCCAGAAGAGCATTAACAGCAGTAGCTTGATTTTGCTTGAGGGTAATGGACGCCATCTTGTAGAAAGAATAGAGCTGGAAGTCTAATTCAATATCTATATCTTTCAAGCTTCCCCATTGGAATAAGAAGGCTTAGTGCACAGTGGTGAGAAGCCTCGCGACGTCTCGCATAGGCCGCACTCTCACTGTTCTTCATTCTCTATCCTGGCATGGTTTCCGCTACCTTTGTCTCTCAGTAAAGACAAGGCAACCATCCACTAGAGATGTTCGGACAACCACAGCCGCATGACGCCATCATGCATATGCAGCCCATGCGTACATACATCCAATAATCTCGCGTATTACCAGGCTGGGAGCCATACGTGTGTGACAAGGGCCTTTCTTCCTGCAACGCACATACGGTCTTGATGTGGTGTTATCTGCGGAAAGAGGAAAATACACTACACCATACATTTACTAACGCCAAAGGATTCAAACATAGAGGGGTTAAAGAATCACCTAACCTTCCGCAATCTTCTTTCTTTGATCGACGGAGCTCCCTATCTTTAATTGTTGTCATCGGTCTTTGAGCTGAGTCAAGCTTTTACTGCACTTTGAGAGCGCTTGGGAACGAAATTCGAAGATATTTTGACCGAGACAAAGCCTCAAAGCCCGTCTCTACTTGGGTCATCGATCTTCAGCTAGTAGGAAGGAATCGATATCAAATGCCAGATATGGCCAGCCCTCCTCCTGGCGGAGACGTGACTAGGACACTGCTTTTAGATGGTGTAGACTGGTCGATGACTGGTCTTGCTTTGATCTTTGTTATCTGCCGGCTTTTCTCCCGCTACAGAATCATCCGCAAGCCTGGCCTAGATGACCTCGTTATTACTATATCAATTGTAAGTGAACCTGCAGCAAGTTAAATTTGATTAGGCATCCATATTCTCTAACTCGTTACTTTCCAAGGTTTTGAACGTCATCTCCATTTCGTTTACCACGGCGGCCAATACAATGGGTATGGGAACACATGAATACTACTTGACTCCAAAGCAGAAAACGAACGCAGTCAAACTAAATATTTTCGGTCAACCGTTTGGCATAATGGCTTTTTGCGTACCAAAACTCGCCGTTGCTCTTCTGATTATCAAACTAATGCCACCGAGGAAATATGGGAAATGGTTCCTACACTTCATCACGATCAGTCTCATCATACTCTCTATCCTTGCTGCGATTTTTCTATTTATTCAATGTTCTCCTCTGGAGGCTTTGTGGAATCCTACCATATCGTTCCACTGCTGGCCACCGTCGATCCTCTCCAACTACACAATATTTGTGGGTGGTATGTTCATTCAGTATTATTCCGATCTCTGATCAATAATGGCTGAATATCACAAGCTTACTCGGCGTTCTGCGATTTGAGCCTGGCTATATTTCCGATTACGATGTTTTGGAATCTGCAAATGGACCTAAGAAAGAAACTTGGAATCTACTTCGTAATGGGTTTAGGCGTGTTGTGAGTCGTTTGCAGCACGTTTCAAGTGACAGCCCGCGGAACCAACGAAAACATGGACAGTGCCTTCGTCTGTGCTATTATCAAGACAACCAAGCTTAACGAATTGCAGGATCATGCCGACTTCACGTGTGACTACGCCCTGCTGATTTAATCAAACTGCATTACTAACTAATACTCGCTAGGGGCGACTGTTGACCTGCTATTATGGACTGTGTGAGTAGCTAACTGTTTTTCTCCTTATTCCTATACACTTACAATATCACCAGCATCGAATCGGACATGATCATCATATGTGCCTGCATTCCAACTTTACGCCCGTTGGTACGATACATCCACGACAACGGTTTCACTAGTATATTCAAGAGCGAGAATAGGAGTGGTTCCAAAACCGGAGATACTGATAGGATCGCTTTGAAGGCTTTCTCACGGGGGAAAGGGTACTTGAGGACCGACAGTGGAAATCAGAGCTTCGGAAATCATGGAGGAAGCGGCACAGATCTTGAGATACAGCGGGAGGTGGGATAGCGCAACTCTTTTTGAGCACTTACGCCGTTTATCACAAGCCAAAAGTCTGCGGAGGGATTTAGGAAAGCTGGACTGGTTCACTTTTTCTGGGACTCGAAATACAATTACGTCAATTTTATTGAGTCTTCTTGAAGGAGCAATAGGAACAGTAGGAGCTGGAGGAACAATACCTCAGTAGGAACAGTAGAGCGGTGGCAATACGCTAACCGCTAACCTACTCGGGTTACTACAGCCCGGATAGTCCCGCACAAAACATTGATAGCTTCCACTGAAGAAACAGTACTCTACACCCCTCTGCAATATCAGATTGAGACTTCATCAACCATGCTGCAATGCAGCTTCCACCAAGTCCCAATTAATAGGATCCTTGACAACTCCTGTTCAGCTGCCTGCAAGTTTCCACCTCAATTATGTTTGTGGTGTCTGAATGCCGTGGTTCAGCAGCATTTTGCCGAGATTGACTACAGTACTTTTGCGGCACTGCTTGACATGTGGTCGGCGCTGTTGCTGGCGCACCTATCGAACTCGATCTTAACTGAGGCAAAGGGTGTGTGGACTTGTACCGTCCCGGCAGTGCTGGTACGTATTTGTTTGCCTCTGACGCAGTCTCTCCCGGCACTCGCTTTTGCCTCACTTTCAGCTTGTCCCCACTTTTTCCAGTCTTGTGCTGTCGGGACCAGATTCTCAAGCACTTTTTGCTGAGCCACATCAAACACGCGCACCAGTCGTTACGTTATAGAGTCACTCATCTCTTAAAGAGGTAATCATCCTGTCTTTTGACGACCGGGTTTGGTCCAATATGTTTGTCGATCAACTTTCCGAGCTGCAAGTCTATGCCACAGCCATCTCGAACCTCATGGAAGCAAGGCTACGCGCTGGGGGTCGAGGCGATGGGATCTAGCTGCCTGGTGGGTGTTGTCGTGCACCACTCTGAGACTTGCTGTACCATATGCAGAGTTGACTCCTGTGACCTCCTCCATAGGGTAAACGACCTTAACTGGCTCAGAACTCAGAGGGGAGCGTTACGACTCTGATCTAACCCTTATGTAACCTGCTTTGAGCTCTTTGCTATACTTGGTAAAATCTACTTCACCAAGCTCCCCATCATCCAAGTCAGAACTAGTAGGGACAGCATTCGTCGGGGCTTCGGATCCGAATGAAAGGGGTATAAGACCTAGTCTTGTCGCAGTCAGTTTTTGATCAGCTCCTGCAATCTTTGGTTGCACGGCAATGATTGAATGGGTCCTGTTCCATGCTAGCTGTTTCACACAGGAAGGATTCACCGGTGTTTTCCTCCAAGCAGAGCCTTGGTAGGCTCCTCTCTTATTTCACGCTTCTACTCGACGTGATGTACAAAGATGTCTTTCTTGGCTGTGTACTCGATAGAGTATGGTAATATTCTTGGTCAAGCGAATCATCATGTTTTCCATCACATCAGCGTTGCTTGTCAAGGGCATAATTCTCTCCATTATCATCCATTTTACCGCTAGACCTATACTAGCTTTCTTTCGGCAACTACTGATAGCTCAGTCACTCGTTATAAGATCTCTCTTAAAAGACTATCAGGACCTCCGCCACCATCGGTTCTTGGAGACAACTCAAGAACAGTTCAATCATAATGGCAATACCTATAGGACCAAGATGATGGGCGCTGATTCCATCTTCACTATTGATCCGGACAATATCAGAACCCTTCTGGCCGTCAAATTTGACCACTATAGCGTTGGTCGACGGCGAGGAGACGCATTCATTCCCTATCTGGGCCACAGTATCATATCAGCTGATGGAGAAGCTTGGGCGAGGTCTCGTCAACTTCTACGTTCCAGCTTCACTCTGCGCCAGGCCGAATTAGCAGTCTTTGAGAAACACGTCGGTCATATGCTCTAGGCGATTCCCAGTAATTGTATCGCGATAGATCTTCAGCCAGTCTTCTTCCACTTGGCAATGGACATAGCTTTCGAGTTTTTCTTGGGAGAATCGACGGATTGTCTCGCCCCGGAGAAACTGAAGTCATCCAGTGTGGAATTCTCAGAAAGATTCAGTCAGTTCCAATGCGCCATACGTGATCGTCTGTGTCTCGGAAAGTTCCCTATCTTGGCACCAACCGTCGCATTTCATAGAAATAGGAGATACATCCGCGAATTCGTGGACAATTTTATTGAGAAGGCCTCTGTCGCGCAGCGACAACGCGAATCAGAGAGACTCGATTCGACTGGAAAGCACAATTTTCTAATCGACAAATTGACGCACTCACCGAAGAATGCTATCGAACTACGAGAAGACGTGCTCCACCTTTTCCTTGGAGCAAGAGACACAACTGGCAGTCTTCTCTCTAATCTCTGGTTTGTTCTAGCCCGGCGCCCGGATATTTGGGAAAAGCTGTATCGAGAAGTCCTTGCATTGGGACGTGGAAGACCCATTCTGGAGCAGTTGAAAGGAATGAAATACATGCACTGTTGTATCAAAGAATGTACGTCTGTTCATGATATCAATCGAGCTCTTTCTGACCCTGCGTAGCTCTTCGCCTGCACCCTCCCATTCCATTCAACGGAAGGACTAGCATTTGCGACACAGTACTGCCTCGTGGCGGAGGTAAAGACGGTAAAGCCCCGATGCTGGTACCTTCCGGTACTATAGTCGACTACAATGTCTACGCACTTCATAGACGAGAGGACATCTACGGCCCAGATTGCAACGAGTTCAAGCCAGAGAGATGGGTTACTCTTCGTGCCGCATGGGAATACTTACCGTTCAGCGGAGGTCCACGGCTTTGTCTTGGACGTAAGTTGGGCTGTTCATACTTCATGAAACACATGCTTTTTCTGACAGCCACTCCTGATACAGACCAGCTCGCAATCACCGAAGTAGCCTACACCACTGTCCGTCTGCTGCAGGAATTCAAAAGCGTCGAAAGTAGAGACCCAGAACCTTGGCGCGAGGCGCTGACATTGACGTGCGCCTCGGCCAATGGTACGAAAGTGGCTTTCACGCCTCACGATCCAACAACGCTGCACGATGTCCACATAGATTCGGAGCGTGGAAAGTTGGAGAGAAAGAAACGCGATGAACTCGCAATCCGAAGCACCGGTTGAGATCATGAACCATCAAGCCAATGCGCAGTCCTCCGCCTGGGATCCAACAAGGCTTCATCAGCAGCATAGAAGCATGCGACAGCGTGAAGATAGATGTCTACATTGAAACTCAGACTTAGAAGATACTTGACCAAAAACCACTTAAAGCCCTTATACACTCCCACCTCGTCTCTAATCCTTTCTAAGACATATCGAAGAGATCCATCTGATCCCCTTTGCCCCAATCGCTTTGTATTTCATATTCTTGAACCAAGCGTATTTTGCAAGGTTCCTCTCAGACAAACTCCCATGACGTCGCCGTTAAATCGGAAGTCAGTATGTGAGACTTGGATCTTGTTGATCATAGACGACGAAGAAACCTTCGAGCACGGTAATTAGAGTTGCTAGCAAATTCTTTGAGTGCATTCTTTAGGATCAGCTTGACTGAAGGTCATCGACAAGCGAAGATAGCGTTAATTTCACCCGGCTGTTTCCGAAGATGCCTTGGCATCTCGAACGGAAGCTGTGGGGAAACAAGAGGTTATATAGGTGAGGTATTCGCCTATTTCGGCCATCGTTCTCTTGGATTCCACTTCCTATACTCAGTCTCTCGGACAGAGGGACTTCTTAACGCTTCTAGGGCTTCTTCCACAGGCCCTGGAGGTCTCCAGACTGGCCGAAATACACAGAAAATATATATAATATAAACGTACGAACCCGAAGCTCGATAGTTGATGTTCCATACGCTTTTGACCACAAGTATTGCTCCTGCATCTTCAAACGCAACGTCCGCACGCAGCAGCAAAGCCTTTTCCACCCACTGACAATCGAAAAGTCCAGATTGCCTTTCCGCCACAGAATCTCAAGTCATTTCAAATCTTCGATCCGTGAATCTCACACCTCCTGATCGCATAGATGGCGGGCAAGGTTTGACTTAGAAGGCGTTGGTTTGGTGGTGATGGAGTGGTGGTGAAGTTAGGTGGTTCATCAACGCTTGAAGATACGGATGGGAGTGGGAATGGGAATGTGGGAAATGATAGGGGTATGAGGTTTGTTGGAATGAGTTGTGCTTTCCAATACCACAGCTCTTTCTCTTGTTACTCCATATGAACTTCGCCTATAACCAGAGAACGCTCACAGAATCGATTCCTTCTGAATCGAGAAGACTAGACGCTACTGAGCCATAATCCTGTACCTGCAGAGATGGGTTTCTGCAAATCATGTCGAGTGAGGCTTTCTAGTGTTTCAAAGATTCGATGACGCACGAAGGCGGGTTTGCTCAGGAAAGGGAGGTTCTATCTAGCTTTCAAATTCTAGTGGAACGCTCCGTGCAGACCTTGAGACGACGTTACATCCTCAACGTCCGTTAACTGAAGAAACGCATCTTCCACAGCCATCTGCTCCACCAAAAACCCGTTCCTTTTTCAGCCAAGCCGCAACAGTTCCGCGCCTAACCCACTTGCTACTCGGTCGTAAAACCACCGAGGATAACGCCCAGTAATGGCGACACGATGTCCGGGGGAAATGCAGGTTCGATGGCGGGCCAGTTCGCTTGGGTCCAGTTGCACATTCCAGTGATGCCGGCAGGGCTAGTATTAAAGCACCAGAGGAGGAGGTATATCTGGGGGTGTCAGTGTGCCGTAGAGTGGGTGTTATATAAGGAAGACAAGCGGCACAGACATCCTGGTCTTTGACTTCGTTCGAAAAGACGAAGTCACGAGCTCATTGTTGAAGCAATAGGAGCAATAGAAGAAGCAGTGAAAGTAGAAGCAATAGTAGAAGCAGTGATACATATTGCACTGCCTGCTAACCTAATCAGTACTAGCGGTGGTACTATGCTTCGACCTCATGTGAAAATCCAGATAGCCTCTTTTGTAGAAGACACCCCTTTTGACAATTACCAGATTTACACTTCATCACTCATTACACAAGGTACAGCGTCAAAACACACCTCATATTGTCAAGCGTGAGAAACACCTCTTCTTCATCGTCTGCACTCTTGTACAGTTGATACACGGCGTCAAACGCCTCATCACTGCATGGTCTGGCAAGTTCAATGCCAAAGACATGATCTCGGAGTCCAGAGTGAAAAGTGCAATTTCTCTCCAGCGGCATACCTGGGGAGAACATGTCCTCGGCCCAAGGCAGTTACCCTAATGATAAGTTATTAATGAATACTGGAGAAGCAACGGTTCTCACTTTGGATCTCAGCAGCTTCAAACATCAGGGGTTGGACTGCGGCATAATCTTGTCATCCTCATCGCTTATGTCCCACCAATTTCCAGGTGCTTTACTGCCCAAGCTGGTCCGAGATAGCTGTGTTGGTTATATGAGGGTCAGAAGGAGTAGGTGCATGTGTATATGTTGGTTGAACTACTCTAGAAAGTAGGAACTAAGTACGGAGGGAGGAAGGAGGTGAAAGCTCCGACTCCCGCGCCCTACGGGGCTAAGCGAGATGGCCAACCACACAGGGGTAACAGACAAACTGTAGCCCATGTTAGCCTCAAGCACAATGGTATGATACATTCAAATCACGGTCTCAGAGTGCAAGGTCTGATGTATGCAGAACAGTATGGAGTAGCGATTCACCCAAGAGCCGACATTGATGTTTGCCGCTCTCTCGCTCAATCTTGCGTAAAACAATCAACAGTAGTTCTAGCAACAATTAAAATGCATGTTGGCATGAGTGCATCTTTAATCTTTGATCAAGATCGTGTATTGTTCCCCAAGATCAGGCGGCCTTCGTATCTGGGATTTCCCGAAAAGTCTAGAGCATGGTACCACATGTTACCCACCAGCTTTCTTCAACATCATGCGTTGTGCCTTGACGATTTCGGTGATGGACTTGTTTCGGCTCTAGGCCGTGACTATCTCGTTCAGCGTATCAAGAAGAGAAGAAATTGTGCTTAAAATTGAGAACAATCAGAAAGCATTACGAAAACTAGGAAAGCATACACGATGTATTTTCAAGATCACATGTTTTTTTATCAAGGTGACACAAATGATCTGACTTGAGAACGAAAATCGAGAAATGTCTTGCTCATCAAGCTTTTGATGAGCTGAGTTGCGAAGTTAATTTTCGTTGACGAGCGTGAGTGAGAGTGAGTGAGAGCGATAAAGAATTCCCTAGTTAGAATGTGTGAGAGCGAATAAGAGTGATAAGAATTTTTTAATCAAAACGAGTGAACTGTTTGTATACTCGAAATATGAAGCGAACATTTCTTACTGCGCACGACATCGCTTGCATGCCTATATTCTTCGAGATGACTCGCATTCATTTTAAGGAGGTTTATGACTCAAAAACCAAGGATCAAAACAGTCCGCATTTAATGTGTCAGGATGCAACTAGAGCAAGTCATGGTAATTTGGAGACTGATATACTAAAGCTGAGGAAAGGAAGCAAGAGTATCTAGGAAAGGCCGCCTGGAAAGGCCACCTGGTCTGATTCGTAACAGCGTATGCAGAAAGCTCTGCAATCCTTGGCATCCATTTTTGCGTTACCCCACGGTCCCTTTTGTATGGGGAATTCGAAAATTCAACCCACCCCCCCCCCTCCCCAACTTCTATAATGGCGGAAAATTGAAGCTATTCAGACCTCTTTGTTTGTTGACGTTTTTAACGCATTTTCAGCTATGACCGGCCCACTACCTGCAGCGATTCGCTTCAGAATCGTACGGCTTCTACTACTTCATTGGCAACCCGCCGTCATCGTCGAAGAGGTTCACTGCTGTTCTAGAACAGTGTATAGCATCCTAGAGAATCTCTTCATGTATTCGTCACCGTTTAAACCTCAGTTTCGCCCCAAAGAGGTCCCCCGCAAGGTGTTTAAGGCAGCTGAAAGTGACCTCATAGCCTATCTCGAGAAACAGCCGTGAATCATGCAGAAAGAGATGGTCTGATACATATGAGAGAAGTGAGGCATTAACGTGCATCAATTCACGATATCAAGAATTCTGAAGAGAAGACGTTGAAGTAATAAAAAAGGAATTCGTGAAGACTAATTCAACGACGAGACTTTCTTTCGATGACTAGCAGATGAATTGCTATCTCTATGCAGTTTCTTTTCGATCTCGAGGAGTGTAATCATCATGAATAATGCGAGTGTTCATTGCAATAGTCGAATAGAAGAACTCATTATCTCACACGAATGTCAGATAAGCTATTTGCCTCTCTACTCGTCGAATTACAACCTCATAGACCTCACTTTCAGTGTATTAAAGATCTGAGTTCATAGGCATTTTGAGAAGATATGACCCCATTTTGAAGGCATCTTTGATGACTTTCTTCATTACGCTGTTGAACGAAGCAGATGCGATAGATTTCCGAGGCAGCACTTCAAGCATTCAGGCTACATTTTTGAGGCAGATATCAGAGCTTTAGAACGAGAATTGAAGATAGGAAATCAGGAATTTGACTCTATTTAACGACTCAGTTCTAAGAGAGCCTTGGCCTCACGCCAGGCAGGTCTGAATAGCTTCAATTTTCCGCGATTATAGAAGTTGGGGGGGGGGGGGGGGTGGGTTGAATTTTCGAATTCCCCATACAAAAGGGACCGTGGGGTAACGCAAAAATGGATGCCAAGGATTGCAGAGCTTTCTGCATACGCTAATACTACATGTGTGTCTCTAGCTATTCCGAATCCAGCGCCCTGCATGAGGCTGAAAGAGATTTAGGCCAGCCAGTTTGTCATACCGCAGACTCCTCACTTAAGTTGAGATAATGTGTGGTTTTCTGTCTGATTGTGATCAACCTCCAGATTAGAAGAGTTTCATGTCACGAGAGACCGGCTCTTCAGCGGAACTATCGCTCCAGGCCTTTACAGCTGGGACCATGGATTCTCGCCCTTTGCGACTCTTATCTCTAGGTCAGTAACTCTGACCTTATGCAGCCGTATTAGAGACTCAGTTGAATAGATGGAGGGGGTGTTAAGGGATTGACATCTCTTTTACTGCTTAAAGAGATATTCCGCGCTCTTGAGAACCAAGGCCACACGGTACAGCCGTACGAATATTTTGATCTCATCGGCGGAACTTCCACAGGAGGGTATGTATGCACATGTCTAATCAGTCGTGGCCAGCGCTAACGATGTGCTCGCAGCCTTATAGCGATCATGCTCGGTCGGCTACATATGACCATCGACGAAGCCATCGATGCCTATAAACAGCTCTCGCCGGAAATATTCAAGAAGAAATGGTGGTCTCAAAATCTGTCAGCAAAATATGCCGGGGCAGAGCTGAGACACTATTGGTTTGAAGGGAAGAATCTGAAGGACGCTGTACGACAGTTATTGAGAGATAGGGAGCTTCATCCGGAATTGGAGCTCCTAGAATCCGAGGACCCAAGCTGCCGAGTGTAAGTCTTCAGAAGGTGTTTAATTAAAGTCAAGACTGAAATGCCACGTGCAGTTTCGTATGCGCTGCTAGCGCCGTGTCGACCCATATTGAACTACTCCGCACGTACAAGTCGAGAAGAATTGGGCATCAGAATTATGACTGCTTTGTATGGGAAGCCGTACGAGCAACTTCAGCGGCACCGCTGTTCTTCGAGCCCTTAACTTTACAAAAATCTCAGGCCACTTTTGTCGACGGTGCCGTCAGGGCCAATAATCCGATTGATCAGATTACAAGCGAAGCCAGACATCTATGGCCTGGCAGAAGCATCGGGTGTCTCGTAAGTTTGGGTACGGGCGTTAGGATTCCGCAAGGATTCAAAGCAAATAAGTCTCGACTACATGAAGTCCTACAGACTTTGGCGGACATAGCGACAGATGCAAACAATAAAGCTCGAGAGTTTAGGGACACCTCGGAAGGAAGGGAATTGATACGAGGCAAAAGATACTTCAGATATTCTATTCCTCAGGGGGTAGGCGACGTGGGCCTTGCAGACTTCGAGAAGATACCCTACATGGAATCGATGACTTTACCATATGTGGTAGAAATCGATGACAGCATAGAGGACTGTGCCAAAACCTTGGCCCATCCAAGCTTAAGCAGTTAGTGGCAACTAATGTTCTTAACGAAATTATCTCAATTAATTCGTTTCCAGTAAGCGATGAGTTCAACGTTCCCCTTAGCCTACGGGGAATACCTACGGTGAATCAATTCGTGGCCCGTGATGGTGATTTCGTTCGGCTGGAAAAAGCTTTGATACCCATCTTAGGTTGCGATATGCGTCGCAAAGTCTTCGTCCTACATGGCCTCGGCGGGATCGGCAAGACTCAACTCGCAGTCGAGTTCGCACGAAGGCACCAAAGAACGTTTAATGGTTCTTTCTGGCTAGACGGATCTACGCACGACAGCATACGACAGAGCATTGCCGGCATAGCAACGCTAATACCAAAATCGCGGATGAGCGAAGCGAGTAGAAATTGTAAAGGAGTCTCTGAGAAGCTTGACATGGTTATATTCGAGGTTCTGAGATGGTTTAGTATACCTGAAAATAATCGATGGCTGCTGGTTGTCGACAATGTCGATCGAGCATATCCTCCAGCTGATCAGGATCTCAACGCTTTCGACATAGAGAAATACTTTCCAGATGCCGACCATGGTTCAGTATTAATAACTAGCAGGCTTGAAGAGTTAAGGCAGTTCGGATCTAGCCACAAGCTCAAAGGCATGAACGAGAATCAAGGCAAGCGTCTGGTTGAGCTTAGAGCGGGGAAAGCGTTAGAAGGTATTAAGTGATATTGGCGTTTACAACATTACATCAACTAACCTTGTTAGGTTCAGAAGAACTTGTACAGGAGTTAGGCGGACTGCCCCTTGCGCTTGCCCAGGCTGGCTCTTATATCCATCAAACAAACTATGATGTCATCGGGTACCTGTCTCTGTACCGAGAGACGTGGTCGACTCTCTTCGAAAGCAATACATTTTTATCTCTAAGGGACTTAGGGGGAAGAAGTATACTAACGACCTGGACGTTATCATACGAAGCAATCCAAATAAAATGTCCAGACGCTGCCCAAATGCTACAGCTCTGGTCATATTTTGATCATGGAGATCTCTGGTACGGGCTATTCACACCACTTCTAAGTGTTGCAACTACCTCAGAGACCAAATTGCCCGAATGGTACGCTCAAGTTGTTAGCAGTCCCACAAACTTTAACGTTGTCATTCAAGCTCTTCTGAGTTATTCGCTGGCTGAGCGTCAACCAACGCCGTTGGCATATTCAGTGCATCCAGTGGTTCATCAATGGTGTTACCACAAAACAGTTAAAGATAGAAATGCAACTGCTCGACTTGCATTAATTATACTCGGCTCGGCGGTACCTCAACAAACAAATCAAAACTATTCGGTCGTTGAACGACGATTGTTACCGCATTGCAACCATCTTCATAAAGTCATGAAGGACATGCCGGTAGCTAGTTTGAAGGAGTATGGTGGCAATAATCTTTTAATTTACTCCTATCATATGCTGGGCATTCTATATTATAATCAATGCAAGCTGAAGGAGGCTGAAAAGATGTATCAACGGGCGTTGAAAGGAAAGGAGAAGACATGGGGATCAGAACACACATCTACGCTTGACACTGTCAACAACCTGGGCAATCTATATCATGATCAAGGCAAGCTGAAGGAGGCTGAAGAGATGTATCAACGGGCGTTGAAAGGATACGAGAAGGCATGGGGATCAAATCATCCAAATACTATAAGAATAGCTAGGAACCTGGAAAACCTCAAACAAGATAGTGTGTCTTCCAAAGCGACATAAGTTTCGCAATTGGCTCACTAGATTGAGGTCACTCGCTTTGTACATAAAAGGTAACCAGTTCGCGCACACTCAGTTTCGGTAAATATTACACCCAGTCTTAGGGTTCGAGAATTGAACAGAAATCAAGCTGATCCGCGCTGAACGCGCACATCAGCCTCAACTCTTCCACCATCTTCCTGCATCTACACCTCATCGTCGCCATTATGGTGCTGCAACCACCGCCTGCGGCGGACTATCCTACACTCGAGGCTCTTGTTGAAGCAGTACAAGCTCACGCAGTAGCGGAAGGATACGCTGTCGACGTCCCATCGGAGCAAAGAACAAGAAAGGTACTATGACTCGAGTTGAAAAGACGAAGGCGAGGTCTACTAGGAAGGACCCTTCAGGCTTTGAACACGTCGATGCAGCTATCCAGGCCTCGCGCGGTGGTAAACACAAAGCCGGAAGAGGCGGAAGAGGCGGAGCAGTCACCGCACGCGGCAAAGCCACACGGAAGAAACAGAAGAACAAGGAGCTAGCCTCCGTCATCGTCGCAACGATAGACGCAGATATACAGACGCTGAATAAGGGTTTTAACGATATCGAAGAAGACGTAAGGGGTATAATTACCAGGCAAACAGCGAGGAGGGCGGCGGGGGCGACGAAGACCTCCGCAACCTTCAAAGGAGCTATACACGTCGAGGACGAGGACGAAATTAACGCAGACGGTGGCGGTGATGCGGATTCTGATGATGATTGGATGTAAGATTGGGATGATTGAGGAGGACGGAAGTCAGTCTATTTACCACCTAAAACAGGTGTTATCCCGAGGACAAATGCATGCATTTAGAGGTTATTTGGAGCTTCAAAAACGGGTTTAACCAGAGGTAACATAGAGGTCCAGAGAACATAGAGAATATGCAATGAATTTGGGGCCAGGGAATCGGTGTTTTCCCAGGCGATATCCCACGCCCGTAAGCGGTGGAAATGATGCGCAAACGAATGCGCAAACGGCTGTTCAATTGAACATCTAATAAATCTATAATATCGATGGGGAAGACTCAAGGAGCCTAGGGTTTAACCCTCGACCCTAAGACTGGGTTTGGTATTTACCGTTCAAGAAGCGACGAACCGAATGTGAAAGACCTAAGCTTAGTCGACAGCTGCTTAGACTCAGTCGCCTGCTGTAACTGTCGTACAATTAAGCTAGAGTGGTAACTACAATGTAAAATATCGTACAGAGCCTTACAAATAATTATTGCGACACAGAGAAGAAATGTGTGCAGAAGCTCTTTTATGATTGCCTTTTAGATAGGGATCCTATTCGGGCATAGTCCCGAACTAGGGCCTAGCGTCAAGTAGGCTCAAATCCTATCGCATTCGGTAGCATCAAGGTAAAAATCATCTTCATATGATCAGTCGGCCAACGAAGTCGAAAGACTCTGTGGCCCGGCTGCTCTATCAGATCCAAACGCCCCTCTGATCGAGTCCACTGAGCTGCTTCTAGGTTGCTTCAAACCAACCACAACCTCTATCACCTCTTCGAGTCCCAAACCTGATCCTGCATCCGGCAAAGACCATAGAAGTGGTAGAAAGAGAAGTAACCCGACAACACCAGGTGCTCGGTGGAGCCGAAGTAGCCTTGACGATAGGAACCTCCTCTGGCTCCGCATTATCATCTCACTGTCGCCGAGACTCGAGCAGGATTTTTGCCATAGGCGCCAGCAAATTCCGCCCTGCATGTGACGGTCTCTATGTCTTAGAGGGGGTTACACTGTATGGGGAGAGTGTTCTCTAGATGAAAGAGGGCACTTGTATCCAAGGGCTCTGGTCGTCACAGTTATGTGAAAGGTATAACTATTAAGATAACTGCTCGCAGAAGATGAATTCAATCAATCTACTCGTAAAGGGGCAGGGTTTACAGTATATGATAGCTCCAACAAGCCAAGCGAAGCCTCGAGGTGAGCGTGGCATAGACCATGGCTGAGGTGCATTCATCAAGTAGTGCAGCGTTTGCAGAGACCAACCAAATATCGCCTGCTACTATGGCCTTGACTTTACATTGTGGATTCGTCCTTATATCCATCCTCTACAGACATGTCCGTCGTAGACTATGCTTTCATGCAGAGAGCCGTGGTGGGGCCTGCCGGGGTATTAAGTTGCAATGTTGGAAAATATCAGATTGACGTGGTGCAGCCATCCTTTAGTTTTCACTTCTGTATTCGTTCAGACCATTCACATGCCCTGCCAGACTATCCAACCCCAGCTAAAGCAGCATGCGTCTTCGCCTGAACACCAATTGTATCCTGTGTCGTGCATACACTTCCAGGGTTTCAAGCCTTTGTTCGCTTTTATTGGATATGATGGATTCCCGCATGGTCAGGCTATGCAAACGCTGATAGCTTGAGTGTAGCCTTTTCCTCTCTACTTTTCCTTGCGTTTCTTCCATCTCACACAGCCTCTACAATTTTGCTCTTGCGCCATCTACAGCTTGCCAGAACGAAAAAGTGTGACGAGATCGTTGGCTATGGCTCCAAGGGGTGGAAGAGGCGGAAGAGGACGAGGGAGCGCAAACCAAAGCCGAACGAATGGAGCCGTATGCCGGTTTTTCCTTCAAGGTAATTGCCGGCACAACGCTGCCCACTGCCACTTCTCGCACGATTTGGGCTCAGATCGCGAAGTGTCATCAGTTCAACAACGTGTCAGAGCTGAAATCACAGAAGAAGAACAAGCCGCGAAACAAGATTATACTACATGGAGGAGACTGCTGAGAACACCGTTGCAGTCCAATGACTTCCAAACAATCGAAAGCCTATGGAGCCAAGCTCTGGAAATCCTGGATCATGGCGAGAGGAATTGGAAACAAATGCTCCCTCGGGATCTTATCAACGACGAGCAGCTTCACGGCTATCAGCATATCCAGGTCTTGCTGAGCATGACGGTCAATAATGGCGGCTGGGCGAGGTTTAACGAACTAGCATTTCCTTTCTTAAAGGTCATTACGCATCCAGCATTGCTGGATTGCCTTTCAGTAGACACTTATGTTGGAGACTTGTACAACTTTGTTAGTGGCAGCGGTGGTTCGAGAGCCATCCCTTTCTTTCAGCGACTAAGCAGTAGCCTGCTGGAAGCAAGTCTAATATCAGCGTCGGCTGACACGAAATCATTTGGAGAAGTCCATGTTACGATTACTACAGCTGTTCGAGAGATCCTTAGACGAAACCCACGAGTGTTATTTCATGATGAGCTCCCAGATCTAGTTGAGTCTCTACAGAACAATTTCAAGGTCACGGCCTTCGATAAGACTTCGGCGTCGTATGTTATCGTTACAAGACGTGTAACCGAGCTTCTGCGAATGGTCCATCGAGCAAAAGGTCTACTGGTGGAAGAGAACGGCAATGAAATCGACAACGACCAACCACCTTTAGCTACGTCTACCTATCCACGAGACCTTGATATGCCTGGGGACAGACATGATAATGACAAGATGGACATCACCAGGATTAAGATAGTCCCGACAGAAGACGAAATCAGATGCGATCGTCCTGACTACCTACCATCTACAAGCCTTGATCAGCCACATTTTTTACACGGGGTTGAGCGGCTATTCGATACGCACTTTCGTTTACTCCGTCACGATATTTTTGGAGAAGTGAAGACTGCATTGAACGGACTAATCGATGCCTGTGAGAAGGACTGTAGCCTTGCCAAGAATCCCAAGCTGTTTCTTGGAGACTTACAAGCATACAGCTATAGTGGCGCCCGTGTCAGCTATCTTTCGTTCGACAAGAAGCGTGGATTAGAAGCTCAACTTTCCTTTCTGCAGCCATATCAAACGCTGAAGAAGAAGACAGCAGAACGCCGAAAGTGGTGGGAGGACACGAAGCGTCTCGGGGAGGGCTCACTATTGTGCCTCGTTACCTTTGAGGACGCGAAAAGCTCATTGCTGTTCTTCACTATTAGTCACAAAGTCACCGATGCCAAGGATTCATATGGACTGGCTTCGGAAAAGTCAGGAGATTACGCTACGATCACTGCAAAACTTATTTCCCATGGAGACATGGAACCGTTGAAACAGCTGCTTTTGCTAAGTTTGGCACAAAAGAAGTCACAAACCAAACTGATCATCGAATTTCCAGGGGTACTGCTTGCAACATTTATGCCAATCCTCGAGAACATACAGCAAATGCAGAAATTTAGTCGCTTGCCTTTCCACGAATGGATTGCCCCCAGCTCAACCGGTGATGGCGCAGCAGAAGCTCGCACCCAAGCTGATGTGCCTCCTCCTATTTATGCTCGTAGTCCTGAGTTTACCTTCGATCTAAAACCTATTCTGGATGATGCAAACGATGCCTTCTTCTTGAATCCGGCATCTGCAGACGACCCCAATATATCGGATGAGCTCGACCGGAGAACGTCTTTAGACAAAGGACAGTGCGAGGCTCTAGTCACTGCTCTTACGCGTGAATTCGCTCTCATCCAAGGCCACCGGGCACGGGTAAATCACATCTTGGGATTCAAGTTATGCGAGTTCTTATACACAACCGGGAAAGTGCCGATTTAGGTCCCATACTAGTCGTTTGCTACACCAACCATGCTTTGGACCAGTTTCTTGAGCATCTAGTGAAGGTTGGCATTGACAAGGTTATTCGTATTGGGGGTGAGAGCAAGTCTCAAATTTTGGAAGGAAAGAACCTGCGACTAGCATCTCTAGGCGAATCGAAGACGGGTGCTGAGAGATTCCTCTTAGGTAAATCGTACGGGGAAATAGAAAAGCTTGAAGGGACCGTCAAGTCTAAGCTGGCTACTTTGCATAGATTTAAGCCCGACTGGGCAACTCTCAAATCCCATCTATTTCGCAAATACCCACACATCTACTCTCAATTCTCCCGTATTGATAATGAGGGATTTGAGCTGGTGAGTCGTGAAGAGCCGTTCGATCTCTGGAGAACTGGTCAGGGAGAGGATCTCGGAGAACTTGATGACTGCGCAGGAACCACTAACAACATCCTCCGGAAGGCAAATCGCAAGATATATAATGTGTCGATGAGGGATAGACAAACACTCTTGAATTACTGGTTACAGGAGATGCATGATAATCTTATGGATGACATCTTCAACGCGGTAAAGGAAACAGAAACGCTCAAACAGTGCGTGGCCCAGGTCCACGACGAAGTCGATCGGCGGGTCCTTGAGACAGCTGAAGTCATTGGTGTAACAACCTCAGGTCTTGCAAAGAGGATCTCGGTACTGCGACACATCCACACCAAGGTTGTAATCTGCGAGGAAGCTGGCGAAGTACTGGAGGCGCATATGCTTTCAGCCTTGGTTCCTAGTGTTGAGAGCCTTATACAGATCGGTGACCAACAACAGCTTCGACCCCAGATCAAGAACTTCAAGGACTTGTCACTTGAGAGCCCACAGGGAGCACTATACAAGCTTGATCGCAGCCAGTTTGAGCGACTTTCGGTTGTCGAAAATGGGAGGCCTGCGTTTCCTATTTCGCAGCTCAATGTCCAGCGTCGAATGCGCCCCGAAATATCCGCACTAATCCGCAATACTCTCTACCCTCGGCTTCAAGATCATGAGACTGTTAAAAGCTTGCCTGATGTAGTAGGCTTGCGGAAGAATCTATTTTGGCTCGACCATACCAACCTCGAGGAAAGGGCTCGGCCTGATGCTCACCAAAAGTCGAAGAGTAATCTTTGGGAAGTCGATATAACGCATGCTTTAGTCCGACATATCGTCCGCCAGGGCATATACAAGAGTGAAGATATTGCTGTATTGACTCCTTATAGCGGCCAGTTGCAGAAGCTTCGTGCGAAAATGCGACATGACTTCGAAATTATCTTGAGTGAACGAGATCAGGACGTCCTCCATAAGGATGGATTCCTAATGGAAGACGCTGATCAGGTGACTACAACTGGTCCAGTTCTCCAAAAGAAAGCTATGAACGAGTTGTTACGAATCGCCACCGTGGATAATTTTCAAGGCGAGGAAGCGAAGGTCATAGTCGTTTCCCTTGTCCGGAGCAATAGTGAGAGAAAGGTTGGGTTTCTCAAGACTACAAATCGCATCAACGTCCTTCTGAGCCGTGCTCAACACGGCATGTACCTCATTGGCAATTCCAAAACGTATTCGAATATTGCGATGTGGTCCAAAGTTCTTGGAATGCTCCGTGTAGATGACTCAGTGGGCGAAGCTCTTGGCCTTTGTTGTCCGCGGCATATGGAAACAGAGATATGGGTCTCTAAGCCGGAAGATTTCGCCAACGTTAGCCCCGAGGGAGGGTGTATGCTCCCTTGTGACAGGCGTCTCAGCGCATGCGGTCACCGATGCTTTGCGAAATGCCATTCTGAGGCCATGCATCAAGTGTTCCCTTGCCCACAACCATGCCAGCGGCTCCACAACGTATGCAATCACGAGTGCCCCAAGTCTTGCGGCGAAAAATGTGGGGACTGTATGCTGAAAGTAAATGGCGTGAAACTCCTTTGCGGTCACATCAAAGACAATGTCTATTGCTACCAGACCCTTGATCTTGAATCAATACAGTGCAAAGAACTGGTCCATCGACAAGTACCAACATGTGGCCATGATATTGAACTGCAATGCTTCCGAGATATCAAATCAGTATTATGCCCGGTGCGATGCGAGAAAGTCCTTAGTTGTGGGCATCCTTGCCGTGGAACTTGTGGTAAGTGCAATGGCATAAATCAAAATGGTCAGGCCACAATGACACATACCAAATGCACTGCCTTGTGTGGAAGACACTTTGGTACCTGTAATCATTCATGTCCTCGGACATGTCATGGAGGATCTGATTGCGGCCTTTGCTCTTCGCCATGTGAGGTAAGCTGATCCCATGAGTATCTGTCATTTGTCGAAGAGTACCGAATATGGTTTGAATTCTGTGCGGTTATGGACTGATGTAACCAACCTTGCAAAACACAGACTCCGCTGACATATACTAGGTCCGCTGTGGCCACTCTCGGTGCAACAAGTCATGTCACGAGCCATGTGCGCCGTGCATTCAGGACTGCAGCTGGTTCTGCGAGCACCAAGGCCGATGCAGTATGCCATGTGCAGCACCGTGCAATCGACTACCATGTTCAAAGCGCTGTAGCGAAGTCCTTCCGTGTGGTCACCAATGCCCAAGCCTGTGCGGCGAGATCTGCCCTATCGACTACTGTCAGTCATGCTCATCTGACAGCAAACGAGCGCAGCGTATCGATCTACTTGAGTTCAAATCGTTTAGCGAGGTTGACATTGACGAAAGCCCTATTGTTGTTCTTGGTTGTGGCCACTTTTTCACCGCCGAGACTCTCGATGGCCACATGCAGATGAGTGAAGTCTATGATCAAGACCTTAACGGGGAATTCGTCAGGCTTAGAGACGACCAAGGGTCCTTGGCTAAGGCAGTACCCCAATGCCCAGACTGCCAGCAGCCCGTCAGGCAGTATGCCACCCAACGCTATAACCGAGTCATCAATCGCGCAGTCGCCGACGAAATGTCGAAGCGGTTTTTGGTAACTGGCAAGGTCCAAATCGAAGAGCTTGAGCTTCAAGTCGATCGACTGGCAGGGGAGCTTGAAAAATCGCAGAAGGAACTTATTGCTGGTATTACTGGGCAATCATTCAGCCCAGCAGCAACGATTGAGACAAATCTTAGATTAACTTCTAGGCACGATAGGTCTCTAAAATTGTCTCGCTCTGTTGCCGCTTTCTTGAAACAGGTTGACGACAAGAATCAACCGGCCAGAAAACTCCATGATGCCACCGTAAAGGCCGCCAGAGCCACAGCAAGCATCGAAGAACAAATGAAGCAGCTCTCCGTTGAAGTCTCCGCTGAGGTCCCACGGGATCGTCGAATTGTTCTTGGTGCACGGTCAATGCAAATAAAGCTCTTATATATCATACTCGCCGATAAAGTGGAAACAGTCCAGGAAATAAATTCCATATCTGCCGGTATGACCATAAAGATCCCAGGCCAGGATCCCATCCAACTCTCCACCTCCTTTTTCAAAACCTGCGAAGTGTTCATCGCCGACTGCAACACCGAGAATCTCCCAAAGCTCAACGTCGCAGCTCGCCTCTACTACGCCCAGGCTGCTCGCCTCTTCCAAAAATACGCGGCTTCGAACCAAAACTCCAGTACCAAGGCAACAGACTACGTAGCCACCGCGCGTACCCAGCTTGAAGAAGCCAAGGAAATGTGTACCCAGCCATTCCAAAACGCCCAAATCCTCCTCCTCGCTGTCGAACAGACGCTCAATTCGTTGCGGAAAGAATGGTACGCCCCCATCAGCGCCTCGGAACTATCAGCCATCAAAGACGCCATGGTTGCCGGTCCCCGCGGTCTTGCTACTCACTCCGGTCACTGGTACAATTGCCAAAACGGCCACCCGGTAAGTCCAAACATGCTATCCACCGTTATCTTCTGAGCTAACGACCTTGTGCACAAAAAGTTCGCAGTAGGTGAATGCGGTATGCCAATGCAGCAGGCACGGTGTCCGGAGTGTGGCGCCACGGTAGGCGGGTTGAGCCACGAGCCGGCGGTGGGTGTGACGAGGGCGGTGCTGATGGAGGGGTGAGCGGTGAGAGAGACATGTGGGTTGAGGGACCCCGATGGGAGCGGAGAAGGGCAATTCGTTGTTGAGGATGGTGGAAAACGTGCATTTGCATGGATGGGTTTCCGACTTGGACACAACGGAAAAGGCAGTAACGGGTTTCTGGAGGCAAGTTCTTCTTCGGCCATAAAGCTGTATGAACACCTACGGAAGCATAGACCAACCAGACACAAAACACTCCTACCCGCCTAATCACGAAAATCACGAAAATCATACCAAACAAACAGCGCCACAACCATGCTTTCCCCTTCAACAAACCTCACTACTCCCCCTCAAAAATCTGCATCACCATTCATGCCCCCTCTCAACCCTTCCTTCACATCAACCACCCCCTTCAACAACCCATACATGCCCACCTAGCCCGAACCCAAAAACGCAGCCAAACCAAACATTTTTCCATCCTCTGCCTCACGCCACTGCAATCACCCCCCGGGACAGCCATCACGAAAACCCTTTCACTCCCGCCCCCGCCCCCCCTTACACCCGCAGGTATTCCCAACCCCGCCCACAGCATCCTCAAAGACAACAGCAGCGCTAATCGTTCGTTTGCATCTCCTCGACGCCGCTTTCATGGGATCCTCGACTCCCCTGGTTTAAGTAGGGGGTGTTGTTGATGATGTAGATAGGGGGTTGGGTGTAGTGTAGATTTGCTTTTAAAAGTGGGGGGGAAAGGATGGTGGAGGAAATGTCTGGGAAGGTGTTTAAGTAGGGGGATAGAGAATGGGATATGTAAGAGAGGGGGAGATAAGTGGGATTTAGTAGCTGGCTGGGTAGGGGGAGATGGGGTTTTTTTTTTCGAGCGCGGTATGGAGCTTTGGTTCGTGAAGGGGGTTTTGTTGAGGGAAGGGGGGGGGAGGTCTTTGCGTGAGGGGGGGTTGGGGTTGGGGTTTGTGGTGGGGTGGTGGGTGTGGGTGTGGGTTTGGTGGTTGCGGGTGATGGGGGGGTGGCGGCTTTTGGTGGATGGTTCTGGGTGTGGGTTTGGTGGAGGTTTTCTTCTCGAGGAGAGGTTGGATTGGGTGTGCTAGGGGTGGAATTGGGTTGGGTTGGGGAGAGGGTGGATCGGGTTTGGCGGTCTGATTGTTGGGGGTGGAGCCACTTAGGTGGTATGTCAAATTTCTCAAAGGTACATTTTTCGTTTTTGTGTGTTCTTGGGACTTTGCCATTGTTCCGTTGATAACGTGTAGTTTCGTGTTGACCTTTTTTTGGGGGGTGACAGACAGAGTGCTGATATAGAAGTTTGTAATTTCTTAATATAAGGGCGAGGCAAGGGAAGGAATGAATACACAACCTAAGCATATGTGGATTTAGTAACGGAGAATTGGAGATAATGCTTGGGTGGGATCCAGATTTGCGTAAAAGTTAGCATTAGAGCTTCGTGCAGATAACGGGATAAGTTGCGTCAGAAGTACAACATATTGCTGCTCCTTGTACTCAAGGTCTTGTTTTGTCGATGTACGACTCCTAGAGATCGAAAAAAAATGGAGGGAATCTTTCAATCGCACGGGAAGATCTTGCTATGAAAAAAAATTCAAAATCGCTCAGAATCCACCGTGATAAGGGAACATCAATATAGCAAACGCGGGGATACATAATATGCAACACAGTCTCTGTCGTTCTCAACAAATATATCGTTGCAAAGATGATGTGAAATATCGTTATAGGAGGTTCCTATTGTATTGACCCCAAGGTCAGGTTAAAGTTCATCAGATCATGACAAGGACCTACGAGGTTGCGGGGACCCTGTGTATTGGAGTAGCCTTTTCATACAAATACCAGTGTGGCTGCTTGCATCGCTAATTATATATCATAGAGTCCGAGTCGGTCCCGCCGTAATCTGAAGGATCCGCATCGGACAATTTGATTGGTGGCTTATGGCTATCGGTTTGATGCCAATCGTCCAACTGGCCGTAAAGAGTCGAGATGAATTTCCGAGTTTCTCGTTCTTGCGCTTTTGCTGCTGGAACTCTTCTTACAGTACTTGTTGCTCCTGAATGACAGCGTCGAGTTCAGCTGCAGCGTACGGACGTCCCTCTCGTGTAAGGACGCTTGCAATGCTCTGAATTCTATGCACTATCAAGGTAAATTTTGCTGCGGACCGTCAGTTCTCGTATCATACAGTATATGGAACATGCTCCTACTGAGATCACGGGTAGTATGTGGGCTCGCGGGCTAACATCGTCAGAGATCTTCTCGCTACTACGGAAGTACTCAATGTTGGAAACAGGGAACAGTACTGCTACCCCTGTCACCTGTGGTTAATAATCTCCGCTCCGAGCCCTATAGGGCTGGCGCTAGGGGGCTCAGAGTTTTCACCTTCCACCTCCTAGATAGCCTTCTAACAGCAACAACCTTCATACCAGAATGCCTCATATGACCTCGTTCTTCAACAGGTTATGAGCTCGGGTTAGTGCAAGCTGCACAGTAATTAATTCATTTGTTGTTCCGTTATCGAGTGCGTCAAGCTCGCTGTCGTCATCAGATTCAAACGACAGTCAATAAAGCCCTGCGCGGCAGGCAAATCATCACATAGTGAGTCTGCTACAATGACAGTCAAGAAAGCTCTGCACAACGAGCAATCAATAAAGCTCTGCACGGCGAGCAATCAATAGAAGACCTGCGCGGCATGCAACAGTCAGATCTATGTAGCAGATGCTACTGACCTCGATGGATCCGATAGACCGTGGATAACCTCGGGCGAGGGCAAACGGTATATAAAAGTATAAGCCACCTGGATATCGTGAATGGAAAGCGATGGATCCGATAGACCATGGATAGCCTCGGGCGAGGGCAAACGGTATATAAAAGTATTAGCCACTTGAATAAAAGTCAAGAGGCTTGGAAGCCTTCTGTCAGGATTCAAGAGCTAGGAAGCTTCAAAGCCGAAGTTTGGAAGCCACGTCAGGTGACAGGAAGCTAGGAAGTCGAAAGAACTGTCAAGATTCAAGAGCTAGGAAGCTTCAAAGCTGAAGTTTGGAAGCCACGTCAGATGACAGGACTGTCAGGATTCGAGAGCTAGGAAGCTTCAAAGCCGAAGTTGGAAAGTCACGTCAGGTGACAGAGGAGCTTGAAAGTTCCAGAATATACTGCTTCGTATTAGAAGCCGGGGGAGCCTGATCAGCTTCATGCTATTGCTTCGTGTAGAAGCGGGGGGGGCTAGAAAGCTTCAAAAAGGGAAGCTCGAAAGCTTCAAAAAGGGGAGCTTGGAAGCTTCAGAAAGAGAAGCTTGAAGGTTCGAATTTTGACTCATGAAGGCTTCGATTCTCCAACGGGAGTGTTGAAAATAGGGGAGTTGGTAACCTTCGCTTCATAGGGCTGGTAGGGAATCATCAAAATGCTCCTAGCATTGACGGTCAAATATGACTACGAAGTCGAACAAATGAACGTCGTCATCGCTTTCTTAGAAGCGCAAAAGAAGAAGTCTGAGTGCAGCAATCGCCGGGGTTTGAACAGAAAGGACCAAATGGAACGTTTTTAGCCTGTCGCTTAAACAAAGCCCTATATGGACTAAAACAGGCACCTCGGGAATGGTATGCAATCCTGAAGATCTACCTCATCTTCATCGGCTACCAAAGGGTAGAAATTGATCATTCAGTGTTCACTCACGAAAATGGCATTATTATAGCTATCTATGTGGACGACCTACTCATCCTAGGACCAGATATATTCGATATCCAAGCTCTGAAGCTGCAATTTGCAGAACGCTTCCAAATGAAAGATCTTGGCTCAATCGGCTGGTATTTAGGTATGCACATAAATCGTGATAGGGCTGAACGAACCCTTTGGATCAACCATACTACATACATCAAGCGAGTCATTGAGCTTCTGGGTATGAGCGATTGCAGCCCCACCAAAACATCGATGCATCATCAGTGCCAGCTTAAGAAGAACGTTCATTGAAAGTTTAAGGAGTGGGTTGAGTACCAAGCTACCCTTGAATACCAGCCGATTGAGCCAAGATCTTTCATTTGAAAGCGTTCTGCAAATTGCAGCTTCAGAGCTTGAATATCGGATATATCTGGTTCTAGGATGAGTATAGACAGCTATAATAATGCCATTTTCGTGAGTGAACACTGAATGGTCAATTTCTATCCTTTGATAGTCGATGAAGATGAGGTAGACCTTCGGGGTTGCATACTGTACCATTCCCGAGGTGCCTGTTTTAGCCCATATAGGACTTTGTTTAAGCGACAGGCTAAAAACGTTCCATTTGGTCCTTTCTGTTCAAACCCCGGCGGTTGCTGCATCCAGACTTCTTCTTTTGGATGTGCTTCTAGGAAAGCGATGACGACGTTCATTTGTTCGACTTCGTCGTCATATTTGACCGTCAATGCTAGAAACATTTTGATGATTCCGACCCCACCAGCCCTATGAAACGAAGGTTACCAACTCCCCTATTTCCAACACTCAAGATATCCTCAAAGCTGTCATCTGATTTGCCCATTACTGGCATGCGACATCTCATCCGCGCGAGACTGCGGGCGGCTTCAAAAACGACTGCACCGTTTACTTTAAGCTCCAACGGTCGATCCTGTGTGGCTCTGCAAGCCTTTAGAATTCGGACGAAGTCTTTAACAACATTTATAAATCTTCATGGCGCTGCATCTGATTATCGCTCAAAACTTAGCTCTCTATTGCTTGCAATGCAATTCATTACTGCTCGCCCTCCATCCGCTGAGATCAATGCACTTGGCAGTCTCTCTATTTCCTCGTAGGCCAGGTCCGTTCTTTCGAGAAATCAGGACCGTACTATGTGTAGAACAACGTTCAATTCTGGGACTAGCCAGGCGGTGCTTCTACATCAGTACCGGCGTCCTCTGTGACAAGTCCAACACACGATCAAAGCTGTCGCGTGATTTCATGTGTGCTGTTTGCGTTCTGGTCAGACCTAGCTCTCCAGCTGCTGTGACCCCGAATACACCCATACCGGGGGTACTCATTGAAATGCCTACTTTCTTTTGCCAAACATGCGGCTTTGTTCAACGCGGGCGCCAGACTTGTCATTCGATGTCTGTGTCTCAAAGCTCTTGGCCCCCAAGTAGATTTCTGCAGAACTGCAGTATCCTAGGAATGACCTAGCCTTTCGAGTCAGATCCAAGCTACAGTCTTTCCAATTTGGAATGTGGCGAATCGAAGAAAGAGCATCGGTTAATCGGGGATCATCTGGTTCATCACAGGACATAAAGTGCCATTGTATTCTGGTAAAATCTGGAGAGGCTCTTACCGGGAAAAGTAGGGTCGACCAACCTCTGAAGACAATAACATTACCATAGTGAACAGGGTACTCCACGTTTGCCAAACGGATCATGGCATCAAATGAAATTTCAACCCCAAACTCCGAGGCCCGTTCAGGGGTAGGAAACCCACTTGCGATGACTCCACCAAGAAAAAACGGAAGCCAGTAAGAGGCATAAACATCCGGGGTTTGGTGAAGGGCTGACAGTTTCAAAGCGAAATGATTGCGAGAAGCGGTAGGGAGGGGCAAAATGTGCAGTTTTGAGTGTGCCAGCCCGTCACAGCCGATTTTAAACCCACTGGCAAGCCAGGCAAGCTAAGCAAGCTGCTGCGTTACCTTGATAGTTGGGTTCTTCGTACCTTGAACTTTGATGTGAATCTTTGGTTGAACGGTAGGTGAGATATCAACCGCAAAGTCTCCATCGTAAGCACTGCGGGCAGCCAGAAAGCCAGTGTGACCTTCCTTCCACCAGACCACTAGCCTGCTAAGAGCCTCCAAAACTGTTGATCCTGTATTTGGCCACATCCGCTCGGTATATTCTTTACACGTCGCTGCCCAAGCGCAGTCTGTCGTACCAGTGACGGTAAGCATGTCATCTAGCGCCTGGCCAGCGCTCATTTCAGCTAGCACGTAGTTTTTGAGATCCCACTCGATCTCAAGAATTGTTTCGTGGAGATCGCTGAACTCTACGGCGTTCGCAACAACAGATGCAATGTAGCGCATTGGATCAAAGGTGCCATCAAAAGTAGACGAGGCCACACTTTCAGAAAGCTCCTCTGGACCAAAGAATTTCTCCCAAGTCTGTAAAAATAAGCCTACACGCCGTTTACGATCCACTTCTTGAGACTTCAAGCGGGGTATCTCATCAAGCTTGTTGCCTGGCAGAGATCTCTCAGAAGAAGACTCGTCACCATCTTAGTTGGTTTTGGAGTACAGCCACGCAGATATAGCACTGGGGTTGCTTTCCAGGTAGTAGGGTTAGAGAGAGATAATATAATCTAACCAGGCCACGTTAAACGATTGTGTTCATCTCCAGAAGTACTATGTGCTGTCTGTGGAAGTCAAGCGTGGCTCAGAAGAGCCACGTGACTAAACATAGAGTATCCCGCCTTTCGGCTGCCCCATGATTCGGTATGTATGTAACCTTAATCTAAACCCTAAACCCTAAATCTTGAAGCTTGCTGAAGCTTGAACGTTGATGATTGTATGTATGGAGGCTTTAGGGATCTGAGCGGTCGAGATTATGCTTGAATTATCCCACCAAACAAGTCCGATTCGTGACACGATGGAATAGTGTATCTAGTTGCTCTCATCCAAGCTAAAGCCGTCACCGTCCAGCCTACTCATGAATGCAGTGGTCAGAAGTCCGAAAGCTGAGCTTCAGGAGATTGACGGATAATGACTCGCAGGATTGTAAGTGCATATCCTCAAGAGAAATTAAAGTACTCACCTAGAGCCCTTGGTAGGTACGCACTAGCATACAGCTTGGAGTCCTGACTCTTATCATTCTCCTTCTGGTCTTCGTACTCGACAACCGCTTCCGAGTCCTTCCAGAAGCCATACATAATGCCCTTCCTATTCACCACCCGGGACTCGTCATCACGGACATAACCCTGGCAACCTGCTCCAGCCTGAACTTCCTCTCTAGCTGCAAATTAGACCCAGCAAAGTGGCACCGCATAGACAAGGATCTCTACCTCTCTCGTGGTTGGATCACGCATGCCTATGTACATATTGAGAGGAAGCAAGAGTCAGAATTGACCGAGAACGATCGAGTTATTGTCGATGTTCGCGTCGGTCGCCTTGACCCTGTCACCTCAGAGAAGGATCAAGGCGCTGAACGCTGGGAGTCACGTCCCGGAGGCATTTGGCTTAAGCGCTCAGCGGCACGGCATGCCTCCGACTCCCAAAAAACAATCACAGCAGTAGACGTTCTCTTCGGTGCTGACGCCGAAGAACCCCGACCGGGCTGGGAAATCCGTGACCAAGCTCTCCTCCTCTCCAACCCTGGCGACAACCAAGAAGCCCGCCTCAGTATTCGTCGCGGTTCCCCACCCCCCATTGAAGCACCTGTACTTCGCGTCAACAAAGACGGCAAATTCAAGATCCTTCAGGTCTCTGACCTCCACCTTTCCACGGGCCTTGGCATTTGCCGTGATGCTGAACCTTCCACCCTCAACGGTGGCAAATGCGACGCTGACCCGCGCACCCTCGACTTCATCGGCCTGGTCCTTGACAGCGAAAAACCTGATCTAGTAATCCTTTCGGGTGACGAAGTCAATGGCGAAACAGCGCCGGATGCCCAATCCGCGGTCTTCAAATTTGCTGAGCTCTTCATCCGCCGCTCCATCCCCTACGCTATGATATTTGGCAACCACGACGACGAGGGTTCCCTATCCCGCCCAGCCCTAATGCAACTCGCCCAATCCCTCCCCTTCTCCCTCTCCGAACCCGGCCCCTCCAACATCGAGGGCGTAGGAAACTACTACCTCGAAATCCTCGCACGCGGCACCTCCGCCCACAGCGCCATGACACTTTACCTGCTCGATACGCACGGCTACAGCCCCGATGAGCGCCAATATCGCGGCTATGACTGGCTCAAAAAGTCCCAAATCGACTGGTTCCACACCAAGGCGCAGCAACTAAAACACAGCCCCGTCCACACCGGCTACAAGCATACCCACATGGACATGGCCTTCATCCACATCCCCCTCCCCGAATACCGCCTCCTAAACCTCATCTCCGACCGCACAGGCACCTACACCGAGCCCCCCACAGCCCCCGGCTTCAACTCCGGCTTCGCCGCCGCCCTCATCGAAGAGGGCGTCCTGGCCGTCAGCTGCGGCCACGACCACGTCAACGACTACTGCAGCCTCGCCAAGAACGAGGACACCGCCAAGCCCGAGCTGTGGATGTGCTATGCGGGCGGCAGCGGCTTCGGCGGGTATGGCGGGTATGGGGGATATCACCGCAGGGTGAGGGTGTTTGAGGCGGATTTCAATGAGGCAAGGATCGCAACGTGGAAGCGAGTGGAGTGGCCGGTGGGGGAGGGGAGGGTGGGGGAGGCGATCATTGTTGAAGGGGGGAGGGTGGTTGAGGCTTGAAAGGGTTTGTGCTTGTGACCTTTGCGGAGGTTCCCACGGGAAATTGTGAATCTGATGGGACAAAGAGGGAGTCTGTCTTTTTGGGAATGAAGCGTGGCGTTTTTGAAAAAGGCCAAAGTTGTACGATTATGGATACAGCGGACATGGCTATATGCTGGGGCATTTGGCTAAGCAGCGATTTGGAACACGTTTCTATACTGGCGCTTTTTTTCGAAATATGCATTATTCAGTACATAACCGGTTATAGGTAACAGGCAATGATAGCACTCTCCACGCACACAGTTTGATGATTCGTGTTGCAGAACCTACCCATTTAGATACTCCCTGTCCCTATCAGTACAACTAATATCCCATCCCCATACACATTTCCCTACTCCTCCAGCTCCGCCGTAGCCGTAGCCGCCGTTTCCTGCTGGCTCTCAACCCGCGCGCCATGCTCCTCCTGCCGCTGTTCTGACGGCTCGTCGCGCGGCTGTATGGGCGCGGGAGTGATGGCCTGGGGTTTGAAAAAGGGTTCGCCGTCCTCGTCAGCGTCGAGTTGCATGAGGAAGGTTTCCCAGAGCTCAATTAGCTGGCGAATGTGTTAGTAGGGCACTCTTGAGAATAGGACAGATTTTTGTAGATTGAGAAGGTATCGTAAGTAGGGGAAGCTGGGTGGACATACCTCCTTCTGCGCCTCAATCGCCCCCTCCAAAAACGTCTCCACCCCACTTTTAAAGTCCTCAACCTTCTCCCTTTCAAATCTCTCCAATTCTACCCTCATGAGCCGTCCCATATCCTCAAACAGCAATCTCGCTTGGTGACATCTTCGCTCCCCATCGCTGACATCCGCCTGCAGCTGATTCAGTCGATCCTGCTGCGTTTTCCCAGACGATAGGACCTTCTCTTGTGTGGTGCGGCGTTTTGAGAGTTCGGTCTCGGCGCTGCGCCAAGCGTGGAAGGATTTCTGGCGTTGGGAGAAGGCCATCTTTATGGAGGCGATGAGGCGGATGTATTCGTCCACTGTGATGCCGAGGGTTAGGACATCTTGCTGGGCTTGGCGTTCGTAGAGCTCGCGGATGCGAAGTTGAAGGTCTGAGAGACCTTCCAGAGGGGTGGATAGAGAAACTGAGAGTTCGACGGTTGAGAGAGCGTGGAGGGAAGCGGAAAAGTCACCGGCAGCTTCGGCAAGCGCTTTTCGCTGCAGGACAACGGTGTCAATAGCTTTTTGCAGTGCTTTTAGCTGGTTTTCGAGGGCGTCGAGATAGATTTTGCGGTCGTGGAACCAGTCGTCATGTTCGATAAATTTGCCGCCGCCGCCAGTGGCACCAAAAGTAAGAGAGCTGAACATGCCTTTGCTTTCACCAAGACCGAGTTCTTTGTGTTCACGGTGTTTCACGTCGACGTTGAAGGCGTCACTTTCAAGAAAGATCTTTAGATCACCGTCATGTTGGAGAATGGGGTGGGCGGCGGTCTTGTTCAGCATTTTTTCTAATGCTGATCTTCGTGACTCGACAAAGTTGCTATCAAATCGACCAACGGCTTGCTTTTCTGGGGGCGGTGGAACAACGACACCGGGGTTATTATTATGTAATGCAGTATAGAGCCATAGGAAATCTCTATAGCGACGACTGACGGCAAATTCGGGCTGTTTGTATGCTTTTGACGTTGTCTGAAAAGGTTTTAGCTTCAAAGCCGACTTGTCAGATCAGTCCAGTTCTCCCCATACCTTGGTCCGTACTAGGTACACAGTATGACTGCTTGTCAAGTCTCCAACCTTGTGTGGATCCCCGACCGTGATATCAAAATTTGGTCTTGCGGCTTGCTCAATACTAACACTCGGTTGCGTCTGCCGCCGGCTGCTTTCTCCGCCGCCCGGTGATGGTTGTCCTTGGGAAAACCTCGTCTTTGAAGCAGCAGAGTGATCGCTGTCACCTAGGTCTACAGAATCCATCATACTCCTGCTCAGCGGTGACTGAGCAGGAGGTTGTGCTTGGCGAGCATTTCTGACCGGTAGTGATAGCTCTTTTGAAGGGGGTATCGGGGGTTGTTCGGGTTCGCGGATGGATGAATTGTCGCCCAATGGGCCGAGGGGTCCAAGACAGTCATCGACAGCTTCTAATCGGGTGGCTTGCGCACCTATCCGGCGTGGTGTTCGCGGACCTTTACCAGCTGGAGATCTCGGGGTTGGGGGTTGAGAAGTCGTTGAAGATTGCGGAGGCTTTGGTTTCGTGTCTGGTTCTGGGGCTAGTGAGTGACTGAGACTGTGGGCAGGTATTCAATCGTACCTAGAGCTTCTGTCTCGTCAGCTTTATCCAGGTTGGCGTTGGAGCTTGATCGAGAGGGTACATCTAGATTTATTGTTAGCTCCAGGTGCAAACTATAGGAAATTGTAGCGCACCGCCCCATGGAGAATCTTCCGCGTCCATAGTATGCAGATGCGGAAGTATATGCGCGTCAATGTCGTGACTTCTGAGAGAATCGGTGGATCATATGGTGGGGATTGAGGTATCTAGGTATGGAAAAGCACGGTTTAGCCTCTCTTGCGGAAAGCTTTGGGGCTATCAAGCTACGCACCAATCAAACATAACCTACAATCTAAGGTAAGGTACACCTTATTCCATGTAAACGAGATATATGCCAGTGAATATGAGGTTATTCATGAATACTTCGGTTTGTCCAAAATCATAGCCTTCATAGGGTTTACGGTCTGCCTAGCATGTCACGTGCAACATAGGTGTCAATTATTTGCCTATACGCCTTGTTCACTTCGTTTCATGCCTCAGCTATAGCGAGGAAGCAGAAGGAAAAAATTACACATACGGCAAATCGATCATACGGTTTATTATACTGACGCCTAGAAAGAAGAGAGGGTTTCGCCGCTTGGTGGTTGAGCAACTACGATCTGACCTGAATTCAAAGCATTGACGGGGTAAACTTCCCTATGAGAAGATATTGAGGATCCCGTTATTATCAGCTAGCAATGACCAACAGGCGAACCGAAAGAACCCGATACGAATTAAACGGGTAGTATTGCATGAATTCTGTAAGACAAATGCGTCATTAGTCTGAGTTCAGCTTTATCTTTCCGTAGGCCTGACCTCCCACAAATCGTAGCTTTCCAAGACCTGTTATATCAATTGTAATAAGAAATCCAAAAACCACGGGCTGGTGATATTCCCACATGAATAGGTCTGGAAATGGAATGAGCGGTAAGTTGGTACCATAGAAACGAGTCTTAACAATTTAAGCCATCGCGATGCATCTACCATTGATAATGATAGAGGTCTAGCTGTGAGCAGCAGGTTGCCTAGTCACACGGGTTTCTACTTCGGCCAAGTCTTTCTTAGTGTTTACAAGAGTAGGATTCGACATGTCCATGTGGACGATGGTGCGTCTCCGAATGCGTGGAATTGTGTCTTCAGCTATCTTAATTCATGCTAAGGTCATTATGCGACGTAGATTGATTCGACCTTGTAAAAGTAGAGCATCGGCAAGACGGACAATTATTTTGATGGCCCGGTTCGGAGTCGAAAAATCAAGACTCGGCTTCACAACGAATTCTTGCGAGGCTTAGGCTTCGCAGCTTGAGATAAAAAGCTCTCAATTTTCAGAAATCAAGACCGAAGTGTCGCCCTCGCTGGATTTCGCCTGTCGCTGCTCAAGGGTATCAACGAATGCTTTGGCCTTCGCCCACAGTTCTGCTTCCATCTCCTTCCCAACGTTATCGTTTCTACTATTAAGCCACCCGACGTCTAGATTACTCTGTCCGGTGCTTTTGCTGGTATATCTACTGGCTCCAGTCTGCTTCGTAAAAGGCATATTCGGTGCTCCCTCAAGGTCTGGAAATGCTAATGACTCATTCTGAGTTGTCTGGGTATCCTTTGATGCCGTTTCAGCAGGTATGATTTCGGCTTCTTCCAAAGCATAGATCTGACGTCGCAGTCGAACATCGATAGATGATAGTAGGGAAAAGTATCTTGCCGTTGCAGCAGTGAAATCATTCTTTTGCTCTTGGACCATTTTTATATGCGGTTCTGCATCTGGATTAAAAGATGTACTTTTTGTCAGAGCTTTCACAGCCAGGCCAGCAGATTCAAGTAATTTGGTAACGTCCTTCACATGTCGTCAGTGTTATTGCGTAGCTATTAGTAGTTGCGACAGAGAAAAATACTTTATCAATATCATTTAGCTGCTTAATCCGATCACTGGCAGTAAGCTCTACCTTTCCCGTTCCTGAAGTCATTGAATTATGTCGGTTAGTACTTCAACTGCATAGCTAGAGAGGTTGTCATACGGTGTGGTTAAGGTGTAGAGCAGGTGCATGGTGACAGGCACACAGGTACAGGGATGTTGATCGGACAGTCGGTGTTTGCAGCTTTCCGCTTCATAAAATTAGGGCTAGGGCTGAAGCTTATTTCAACGCTGATGAGCCTCCCATGCCTACAGCCAATACAACATGTGAATCCCAGTGCAATGGATTCTTATACTTCTCGAAGACTTTACCATCTTCATTGCCTTACATTCTTACTCCTTTCACCGTCTTATCGAGTAATAAATAGCTCGGTAGTAGTACACCTTTAAATTATGTCCGGGCAACAGCCAGGGAGCAGCAGCATTTCAGTCTCCAGACCTACCACTAATGGCAATACCAATGGAGGCATGGGAATGGCAATGCCACCTCAGCAAAGACCAAATGAGGGTCAAATAGGTGGCAATGGGCCCGGGCAGAACGGCGGAATGTCGCAGCAAAATCTCAATGGTATTGTAAGGCAGACAGTTTTCATCTCTATATCTCAACATATGCATAAGTTGGCTGTGATTTTGTAATCCTGAATTGATTGTCAATCTGGGTCCGTTTCCGATAAGATCTAGTCGTTGTCTTTGGAGAGCTTGGACAGCGTCAGTCGCGCCTTCTAGTTGCATGACACGATGTGTTAAACCATCGACCATTGTGTAAGAGATAGGAGGAGGAGGATCCTGAGCCCTATATCCGGAATTATATGCTTCCTGCTTCCGAAAAAGATCCGCCCTAGTTTAGTATTATGTTGCTGCCACGAGCTTTAACGTCAACAACATTTGACTTCCAAGGAGGTGCTCGGCTGTCACGGTCTACCACCCCCAAACTTCACACTTCCAGTCACATCCATAGTGACTGAGATTTCGTCAAGATGGATGCTTCACATGCAGGTACTGGCCCTGACGCTGGATCATCCAGCAAGCCGTCACTGGGCGCTGCTAGGCGGAGCTCGCGAATCAAAGGGCCTGAGAAAGCATCCGACTCTGGCGCCGATACTACCCAACAGCCAAAAATCTCCTCTAGAACTCGTTCAACAAAAGTCATAAAGAAACCAAAACCAAAGTCGTCTGAAGGGGGAACAAAAATACCCGAACGAGACTCGTCTGCAAGGAAACAAGATCTGAAAAGTACCCTCGAGAAAGCTAAGACTGCGGAATCCACGAGACTTGCGGCAGAGACAGCATCTACACCTGGAAACGAGTCATCCACCATATTAAGCGCGTCCACAATCAAGCCAGATAACGGCCTGAGCGTTCCAAACTTGCCATCAGATCAGACTGCACCGTTAAATTGGGCTCCACCGTTTAGTAACCAACCTGATACTCTAAGAGGCCCTCATATGCCTTATACCTACAGCAGCCCTTATGGTCATGCCCAACTCGGGGGATATCATTCAGCAACACATCGCCAACCAATCTACACAGGGGTTCCAATGGGAGAACTAACAAGTTCGCAAAGATTATCATTGCCTCCAGTTCAAAACCAAGCACCAAACATACTAGCCAGTTATACCTGTGGGACGACTAAATTTCCTCCTGCGAGAGGACGTATCCCTAGTGTTGCCGAGTATGTTGCAGCGAAAAGGCTGGCGCCTGCAATTACTCATGAGGGAAACCGAATGATGACCAGCCCACCCAAATTTGTATCCCTTTCAAATGTACAGCTAACAAGAGATCTGTTACCTCCATACCCTCCACTGCCTCCTGCAAGCCATATACTACCGTCACAATTACCGTCACAATTACGTTCTACAGCAACGCCGGGCTTTTTTGTGCCACTCGCTTCAGGGATATGCGGTGATGTGAGTGGAGCAACCCGGAAAGCCGAAACCCCAGGAACGACAACGAACACTGGTCGGAATTTTCACAATCAACGTCCATTCGACCACGATAATCCAGCAGGTCGTCCAGACTCTGCCTCTAAAAACAGTTCTATCTCTTTAATTCGACTAAATGGTGGTGATAATAGAGAGCAAACCTTTCAGTCTAGCGTTGTTTGGACTACGGTAACCCCTGGACGAGATTTACGGATACAAAATGGATTACCACTTGACAATCTGGCAAGTCATTCAGCTCCTACAGACAGCGGGGTGGGTCTTACCAATGCCTCTGGTGATCCGGCGGTATTATCCAGTTGTGCATGAGCTATTGCAACATGGCGCTAATTCCATAATACGGCAATATTAGTTCAGCTGGAAATTCTGTCTTTCATTTGCGCTGCCTTCATCTTCCTCTTGACTCAGCTTCGCCTTTTCATCACTGTCCCTAACCATCTGTTGTCAACATTTACCTTTCATTCAACACTCACCTTTCATAACGGCTTTCTTGTACTGACTCACTAGCCATGATCGATGCTAATACAAAACGTCAGGTCATTGAGTATCTGTGCAAGAAAGGATATACTCGCACCGAGGCGATGCTCCGACTTGAATCGGCAAACCAAGATGCTGAAGGAAAGCCAATACATGCGAGAGCTGAGGATGCTGGTGGGGCGAAGTATGGCAAAGCCTTAGGTGAGTACTGGACTTGTGGTTGTAGGCTATTTGTGACAAAGATTGACATCATTCCGCAGACCTCATGCAACGATGGATCGAGGAGAATCTAGAGATATACAAGGTATATTTCCCTAATTAGCAGAACTATATCGCCCCTAACAACCATGCAGCCCGACTTACGGCGCCTCCTTTGGCCGGTCTTCGTTTACTCGTTCCTGAATATTGTATCCGACTACTATCCTCGAGAGAGCTGCAACTTCTTCAATACTTTCAAGGAGTTTTTCGAAAGAGAACATGAAGCCGATTTGCGCGCTCTTGAACCAATTAGCCTTCCAGAACATGTCCTGACCAACGACATCGCCAAGATCTATCAAGGAGCAAAATATAGGGTGACGATGAGTTCTACGGCTTTCTACAACCTCTGCCAATTTCTGGAGAGTAAAGAGAAGGAGGGTGGCACAGTCATAATAAGCATACTGGCAAGCTGCCTCAACATTGTTACTGTAGAGCGGGCTGCAGATGATCAGCATGGTCTTGCAAAACTGGTAGAGAGGGCGAGAACGGTAGAAGATTTTCCTGCGGAAGATGAAGGAATACCAGGCCACAACCCTGGATCCGCAAACCTTGACCTCAATGCAGGATTCACGGTGCTAACAAAATTGAAACTTGGACCGTTGCCTATGGAACCAGACCTCATAGGAGACGTTAGGGCTGATTTGGAGTCGGAGGACGCGGTAAATCCGCCAAGCGACGGTCAAAACTCGCTTTCGCAACATTTTGAGCAACATATCAAACGCGAAGAAAGCGAGGATGCACCGAACCGCACCGAAATTCCTCTACCACAATCGGTAGCTCGTGATGTTGCCATGGAGGTCCAGAAGGTCAAGGAGAATCGTGATCGGTTCAAGATTGAAGGTAGAACTGGCGGTGTTGGGCCTGGTGTCAGCGTGACGATGTTTACCTTTCATAATACTTTTGACAGGTAAACGTCACGTTCAGTGATGCTGAACCGTGGACTAACAAATGCTCTGCAGTATCACTTGCCTCGACTTCTCCCAAGACAACCTCCTCGTCGCCGCCGGCATGTCCGAATCCTACATCCGTGTCTGGTCCCTCGAAGGCAAAGCCCTCCCATCCACCATCCCCGGCGCCCAACCCTCTGCCTCTCGCCGCCTGATTGGCCACTCCGGCACCGTCTACGCTGTCTCCTTCTCCCCTTCAACCACCCCTCCATCCCCATCCTCCACAACAACCGTCCCCTCCACAGCCTCCAAACACCTCCTCTCCTGCTCCGCCGACAAAACCATCCGCCTTTGGTCCCTCGAAACCTGGACCTGCCTCGTCGTCTACAAAGGCCACGACGACACCGTCTGGGACGTGACCTGGGGCCCCTTTGGCCACTACTTCCTCACCGGCTCCCACGACCGCACCGCGCGCCTCTGGTCCACGGAACAAATCTCCTACCTACGCATGTTCGTCGGCCACGACCTCGACGTCGACACCGTGGCCTTCCACCCAAACAGCGCCTATGTCTTCACCGGCAGCTGCGACAAAATGGTCCGCATGTGGGCCGTCAGCAACGGCTACCCGGTGCGCATGTTTACAGGCCATACAGGCAACGTCACGGCATTAGCTTGCAGCCCCAGCGGAAAAATCCTCGCATCCGCCGACGATGCGGGAACCATCATCCTCTGGGATCTCGGCCCGGGGAGACTGCTGAAGCGCATGCGCGGCCACGGTAAAGGCGGCATCTGGTCCCTGAGCTGGAGCGTCGAGAGCACCGTCCTCGTCTCCGGCGGCGCCGACGGCACCGTCCGAGTCTGGGACGTCATGGTGCCCAATGATGCTAGCGGGCAGAGCAAAGCCGTTGGTGGTGGTGGGGAGGGCAGCGGGGTTGGCGGGCAGAAGATTGATGGGGCGGCTGGTGCGGCGGGGAGTGGTGGGGGTGGGGTGGGGGCTGGGGCTGGACCGGGGGGGAAGAAGAAGGGGAGGGAGGTGGTGGTGACAAGTGATCAGATCAGCGCGTTTGCGACGAAGAAGAGTCCGGTGTATCGGGTAAGGTTTACGAGGCAGAATCTCGTGGTGGCTGGGGGGGCGTTTCTGGGGTGATTGGGGTCGTGAGACTGGGGGGCGGGGTTTTAGGAGAGGGGAGAAAGGTCTACGGGGTGCGGAGAAATTGAGATGGGGTGGAGGGGTTGTGGTTCTTGTTATCGGTTGGGTTGTGTTTTCTAGGGGGGAGTGGATCTGGACGTTGTGGTTTATTGTCGGAGGTGGTGTTACGAGTGCTGGTGTGTGTTGTTATCGTACCAGTCGTTTCGTGCAGTAAGGAAGTTTGAACCGTCATGACTTCAAACCAAGATTCTGTGAAATTCGTTCTTTTCTAGAATCGTAGAACGTAAATGGTAGGAGTTACTTCTACAGCGCACACAAACCCCCCCCGCACATACCCTCACCCACCACCACCAGGAAACCCCAAAAACCCCATCAACCGCCACAGCTCCCCCTGCACCTTCACCGTCCCTCTCTTCCCCTTCAGCACCGCCATGCCCCCTCCAAACAAAGCCGGGCTGCTCTCCCGCAGCTGCTGCAGATGGGTCGCCCTGAGCAGAGTGGGGAGGTTGTAGATGGGGATGTGGTGGGCTTTGTAGGGGAGCATTGCGTAGGGCGGAGGATCGGCTGTGGGGGGTGGGGGTGGTGGGGAAGATACGTTTGGGTTGATTTGGGAGGGGGGGAAAGGAGTTCCGAGATAGAGTACCGCGGCGACTTGGTGGCTTGACTTGACGGCGTCGTAGCCTTTGCAAGGGGCGATGTAGGCGGCGGGTCTTGCACTGAGATATCTCAAAAGTTTGACGACTTTCTTTCGCAATGCTTCTAGAACAAAGTTGTCCATGTCTTTGCGCCAGACTAGGGATTGGGTGGTGATGGTGGAGTCGGATTTCCAGCGGTGCGGGAGGACGCGCGTGTGATCTTTGACTTTTAGGTTGCTGAGAAAGCGGAGGACTGGGGTATGGGCGAGGAAGTGGGTGTGCGATGCTGTCCGGATGCGAGGTTTTCTGGTGGGGGTGATAGATTGAAGGGAGGAAATAGGGGTCTCTGTTCGGAGGGTTGTTTCGGCGGAGGGGTTTGAGTCCTCTTCCATGGGTTTGCGGGAGGAAGGGGTAGATTCTAGCGCGATTTCAGGGATATGCCACAGTTTTCCCGTCTCCGGATGTCTTGCCAGTCCGAAATTAAGGAGGAAGGCAGTGGGGAGTCGTGCGCCGGTGAGGTTGCATTCGCGGATTGGAGTCGCTAGAGCCTGTGCTTGGGAATCGATTAGCTGGGCTTAGCTGCGGGTGTGAGCAATTGTTTATACCATAGGGGTTCTTCTGCAGCTTTTGTGTCAGAGCTAAGGGAGGACCACTTGGTTGCGGCTTTGGAGCTCGGTGACGGTTTCGCGCGGCGATGAGCTGAGGGTTCATTAAGGGGGATAGAGGCAGTCCATGGGTTGAAAGGAGTTCTTCCTGTTGCTTGCCGTCATGTCCAAGCTCTTGATCGTTATCATCGTCAAACTGCTCCAAGGGCACAGCAGCAGGCTTCTTCTCAACCTCGCTCGATGTTTTCACCGCTGCTTCTAACTCGGCAGCTACGTCTCCAAGTCCACGACGTGGCAGAGTCGAAACGGAGCGTCTGCTCCATGATTGCAAATCTAGAGAGCGCTTCACATCGAAGCACTTCCGCATCACCTTCGGCCTCGTTCATGAGTTCCGACAGCTTTGTTTTGACGGAGCGGAGACCGAACGCGTTTGCGCAAGCAATTTTTGGCCGCGGCGGAAACATTCCGCGGAACTCTAGTGCAGAGCTCCGACGACTCCACCACCTCGAGAAAAGAAGACAGTCATGCTCAATCTCATTGCAGCGCCCCTGCCTCGAGTACTGAGCGCAGCGGCTTTCCGTAATGCTTCGAGGTTAGGACTGAGGCGATTCTCCGGGTACCCTGGGGCGCAACCATCGCAAGCATGGACGCCCACGCCATTTGTGACTGAGACGGTGGTATGTCAAGCTTCATATTGTACTTATACTAAGTTAAAGTTGCTAACTATCCAGGGAGGTGGTTGGCGCACACGTAAAGTCACTTCAAAATCATCCACACAGCCGCGTCTCTGCTAACGATCCCTAGATGACATTTTCTCCCGGCTTCTAATGGTACCTCCCCCACCATCACCCTCCCCCCGCCCTCCCCCCGCCCAATACTCCAGCTAACCCCTCTCCACCCAGGAACGTATCGTCTGCCTCAACGGGTCCGTCGACGAAACCGTCTCCGCGTCCATCGTCGCCCAACTCCTCTTCCTCGAAGCCGACGCCCCCGAAAAACCCATAAACCTCTACATCAACACCCCCGGCGGCTCCGTCACCGCCGGCCTCGCCATCTACGACACCATGACCTACATTTCCTCGCCCGTCACGACCACCTGCGTTGGGCAGGCCGCATCTATGGGCTCGCTGCTGCTATGCGGCGGCGCGGCGGGGAAGAGGTTCTGCCTGCCGCATTCGAGTATCATGGTGCATCAGCCTTCCGGGGGGTACTTCGGGCAAGCGAGCGATATTGCGATTCATGCCAAGGAGATTTTGAGGGTAAGGGGGCAGTTGAATGGGATTTACCAGAAGCATTTGACGAAGGAGCATTCGATTGAGGAGATTGAGAGGTTGATGGAGAGAGATAAGTTTATGGGGGCGGAGGAGGCGTTGGAGGTGGGGATTGTGGATGAAATTTTGACGAGGAGGGAGAGGGTGGAGGAGAAGTAGGGGCTATCAGAGAGAAGATCTGTGTAGTACGAATATCGAGTAAATCTCTTATGAGAGTACGGTGAATGGACCGACGGTGTTTCGATGTCGAGAACTCGATCAATGGAAAGGACTATTCCACAATTCCGTGTTCTGCATGATGTAACGTCGACAATCGTCTCTTATCGACTGAAAATCACAATACCAAACTTCTTCACCACATATGGATCTAACAACGACATACCGATCGGGATTTCCTGTTAGTCGAAAACGTTGCTAACAAGCTACCTTGTACAATTTCACAGTCAGTCTTCCTACACGCCATAAAGCCTCCCAAACATCGCAAGCAACGGATCTATCCAAAGCGTAAGATGGCCTAGAGGATCCATCCATCCATCATCCTGCCTGATGCTGCTCCTCCTCGTATGTATCAAGCTAGGAGTAGCTGTAGCTGTAGCCGTCTGATATTCGATTGATTTATTGGTCAACTCCTCGACTCCTTCTTCCAGGCGTTCTTCGAACACGCACTCCAAAAGCGTGGCTGGTGCCATTACAAGGTTCGGCTTGTGTGCGCAGTTACCCTCTAGACGGCCGCGAATGCTTTGGGACCGTTGGAGGCGCGGTTTTGGTGAATTGTTTAAACTTAGAGCAGTTGGCTGTAGGCTTCGTTCGAAGAAAATTTGAGCGCTAGTAATGGAAGTGGAGGTCTTGCAGTCGTTTTCATCGATACTTAGTTTACGTAGAGTGGACAGCTCATAGATAGAATCTCGTCTGGCCATCTGCGTAGCATGGGGCAGGGTGTCCAGCTCATCGACAGAAATCTGCCTTGCCTTTGGCAGGACGTACGGAAGATGGTCGGGTTCAGAGCCGTCTGACGAAAAATATTCGGGGCTCCAAACAGTCGTGCTAGGCTTCTTCGCGAGAGAGCAATAGTCAATACTAGAAATACCATGGCCTAGGCGCATGGGCTCAGGGTGCAGCCCGAGCGAGCGACTTTTGGCTTTGATTTGTGAGGTAACGACCGCACTAGTATATCTTCGCATGCTCAATGTTGAGATAGCAAGATCCAGATCTGATGGCCAAGCCACGTTCGATGCCACAGTGGGTTGCGTAGGAATCGTCAGGCTCTTAATGAGTCTATACATCGTATCTGAAGTGCGATCTTGGAGATTAAGGCGCTGGCAAGTAGTAGAGGTGCTCCTACTATAGGCACCACGTAAGCCACTGGACTTTATACCATCAAGACGAAGATCCCACTTACTACAACGCTAGAAGCAACTCTCTGTCTATTTCTGACTTGTACGAGTCGGCCTGTTCAGCTAGACCAAGCACGTATTCTTTTTGCCATATCCTCTGATCCTCATGGAAAATCATTAAGTTAGGGGTACTTGTTTCCCACAAATGCCCACTGAGGGTATTGAGTACTGTTTTATGGAATATACCACAACCACGCAGAGCACCCAGAAAAGCCGATCTTCCATCCTGATCCCCCGGCTTAATGCTGGATTCATCCTGAAGATGCCACGCAAAATCGAGCTTACGTAGTGAGTGCGCAAGGTTCTCCATAGCCTTTCCAAGTGAGGCCACGCAGGAAGGAGCACAGCGAATATTCAGGACCACAACGGCAGTCTCTAAGCATACGTTATGGGCATCCACTACCATTTGGCAGATCGAACACTCTGGAAGCTTATCCATGATGGATAGCTGACTTGTCAATGTGGCAACCTTGCCAATTCATGACCTGGCGATCAGGATCATCCGCGAAAGGACTGTTAGTCTACTCTAGGTACCTGACGATATGAAATCGTCGCTCAGGCTAGTAATCGGAAATCGTGCAATAATGACGATCAGTAATTTAAACAGTTCACAGCATACACAGGCGGAAGGTTTTTTGGGGAAATGTAAATACTCCGACGAAATGGAGAAACTTTTTTTCTGGCACCTGAGGTTGTACCGATGGAGAGGTTCGATCCTTGGCAACTGAGCAGATTTGAGGGAACTCCGTCGAAAGTCTACCAAGACAGGGTTCGGTCATCCTGAAACTTATTCGTTTCGAAGGCAAAAGAAGTTGCCCCACGTAAGTTTTCAACCACTTTTGGTAGAATTTTCTCGGCGCTTCCGCTGCACCTAATGCCCAGCTCGCCAAGGTTGGCTGGGTCAATATCAGCGAAGAAGCTCTCTTCGCCACGAACTCCTCCGATATTCAAGATGCCGATCGGCATGTTGCGCTCTTTGGCTCTTTTCACCAACCGCCAAGCGGAATAGGTAGCTAGGCTGCTGCCAACCACAAGGACCCTACTCGCTTCATCAATTGCTCGTTCTGCCGCAATTTTAGTATCCGCAGCAATGGATTCCCCAAACATGACCACGGCAGGCTTTAAAACTCCAGCCGTTGAGGTAGGCGACCAAGCACCAGTGCTGTCGATCTCGACCCTTGATCTTGTACCATCTGGCAGAAATGGTGGATTTGCAAGACATGTCGGGCACGCCGGGTACCTGAACGTATTATATGGGGCATCCGGCAAATCCACGTCTCCGTCGGGATTTGTCTTTAGGCCCTTTTTCCGTCTTTCGTCGGGATTTTCTGTGTCCAGCGCTCCTGCTTCCAGCATCTCTGCGAGGAATGCTGCCCATTTTGGGTTAAGCGCGGAAAGAGACTGCTGAAATTCACTTCGAGGAAGATGGGTATGGCAGTGTATACAAACCAAAGAGCGAAGGTAGCCATGAAGCTCTAAAGTTGGCAGCTCAGGGTGAGCCATGGGGTGGAAAGAATCCACATCTGAGAATAGCGAGAATTAGCTATGAAAAATGACTTATAAAACGCACCGCGTATTTGAATCTACTTCAGTCTGTCATGGATTTGGGCACGGCTATGGAATTGACAAACTTTGAGTAATTATGCTGCTAACGATTCCCAGATTTCCCAGCTCCTGAACCGCCTGGTGTCCTTTGTTAGGCCTAGCTTTGTGTAAATTGGTCCATCCTAGAAAGCTTCGAGCCCAATATCTCTTCCTTGCCTCATGATTGCTTGTGAACTCATTGTAATATATAGGTCGATACGTTTTATTCAACGTATAAGTACCACCAGTTCCACGATAATCAGCCAGTCCTGATGCTACAGATATGCCGGCCCCAGTCAGAAGAACTGTCTGTGAAGCATGGGCTCGGGAGGCTTGGGACAGATGCTTAGATGGTGGAGCAGAGAGGAATTTCGAAAGAGCAGAGATAGCGCCTGTCGGGGTATTGGCATTTCTCGGAATGATCACTGGAGGTGGTAGTGGACCCGTATAGGGTATTCGCATGAAGGGTTTTTGCATGGAAAATACATGGAGGAAGTTGGAATGAAATGCAAGCCAACAGTGAGGGAAAGAAGTATCGGAACTTGGATCATCAACGTCATCGAAGGACTTCGCCGGCCACCGTACGGGTAAGGCTGGTAGATCGACACAGGCATTACAAAGTCTAAATTGTGCTGCAAAGAAAGCGAACGTGAAATGAGTTGATATAATTTGTATAATTTGCGTTAGAGGTTGTTCCACGCTCAACATCTGGAGATGCGGTCGTGAGCGATAGCAATGCCAGATCTTTGACTTCTCTTGCGCATGGTAATACCGGGTGGATCTCCACATGCTGTTGCCTCAGACCCTCCGGGGCGCACAGCTTGGTCTTCAGCACCGAGGATCTAGATTGAGTTCGCTCTGCCGCCCACTGCTCAGGACACATCATCTACGCACGCGACTACAGTTCCACTCACCACCGAAGCTACCGTTCGACCTCAAGTGTTCACACTCTCATACTGCATATTCTTTGAGCATATTACCCTCCAGCAGTAGTGCTCGCCGACACCAACTACTGCCCGCCATGACCTCTCTGAATCAAAACCGATTGCACGCTGGTCACTCGCATTCTCACCACCACGACAACACATACCTTACATCGACCAATAAAAAGGATGCGGGCGTAAGAATAACACGTATAGGTCTTTATGTCAACCTCATAATGGCAGTAGCGAAAGGGGCTGGGGGTTATTACTTTAACTCTCAAGCGCTGGTCGCCGACGCGTTTCATTCTCTTACAGATCTGGTATCGGACTTTATGACCTTAGGGACCGTATCTTGGTCTCTAAAACCTGCAACTTCGCGGTTCCCCAGTGGCTATGGTAAGGTGGAGAGCCTGGGGTCGCTGGGTGTCAGCGGACTCCTGCTTGCAGGCGGTGTTCTCATGGGCTTGAATGCCTGTGAGGTGTTATACCACGAATTCATTGTCGATGCTGCCGCCTCAGCTGGTCACAGCCATGGCGGGATGTTTGGGCACTCCCATAGCCATAACCCGGCAGACTTGGGGCCCAACGTCAATGCAGCCTGGCTAGCTGCAGGTTCGATCATGATAAAGGAATACCTATACCGAGCAAGTGAGTTCGATCATAGTTCTTTCCTTGGCTTCAACTGATTTTCGTAACAACAGCTATGAAGATAGCGAAAGAACGCAAATCATCGGTCCTCGCTTCGAATGCTGTCCATCATCGCATTGATTCATTAACGAGTATCGTTGCGCTTGTCGCCATTGGTGGATCACATCTATTCAATGGGGCTAGCTGGCTTGATCCGGTAGGAGGCCTTATCGTTTCCATGATGGTGATCAGAGCTGGCTGGGGAAACACTGGCTCCGCATTGCTTGAATTGGCTGATGTCGGCATTGACGAAGAGATGAAAGGCTCAGTCCGCAAGGCGGCCAACAAGGCTTTGTCTGCAGAATCGTTACGTGAAGCTGGAATTGCAGGTGCTGAGGTTCAAGTGCGCGACGTGCAAGGGGTCAAAGCTGGGCAGAACTACCTCATGGACGTAGCACTTAGAGTACCAAGCAGTTACACGGTGAAGCAAATACGCATCATCGAAGATGTCGTACGTGAGAGGATTGGCTCGCAAGTTAGAGGTGTGCGAAGAGTCAAAACAAGATTCATGCCAATAGGAAATGAAGAGACGGATTTTGCAGATGAGTTCATAGGAGCAGACGTCAGTCCTCGGAGCAGCCCTGAACCGGAAGACGAGAGGGGAGCCAGACAGGAGCACGAACAGGCACAGGATCACAAGCATGACCACTCATCTAGCAATGGCGGTTTGAAGAGACGACATTAGGATTTCATTGGAGCCTCGCCCGTACGATTTCATTTGGTGCATTGCAGTTCCGGTTGCCGTCATGAGAAGCCAACTCCAAATCTGGCTGGCGTTTGGATGTTATAAGATATCAGCGTTCTCAAGAATAGAATAGATGGAATGGATGGGTACAGAGTGCGGGAAACCTTCCTCATCTGTGGATAGATGCCTTTAGGCTAAGCGAGGGAATCCCAATCAGAACATCGAAATTCGATGTTGGGAAATTCCAGGTAACGATTCATCGCCGCTCCACCCTTTTCAAGAGCTTGAAATGACAAACGCTTAACGTGGTACCCAACTGAAAGCCTGGAGAGTTTACTTTCTTCTGTGTCAAATACATGTACCGTCAATGCTTTCGATAGAGTCATGAATTAACTCACGCATCCAGGTTGACGTCATACCCACATCGCGTATGTTGTACTCTTTACCTGAACGTCAAAAAGTATTTCTGATCTTGGGACTGTCACGGATTATTTTCTGTATTGATCCCAACCAGCAAAATGGCTGGAACAGAGCCTCTATATCTTGGTTTCGATCTTTCTACCCAACAGCTCAAGAGTCTTGCGGTAACCTCGGATCTCAAAGTCCTTTACGAAGCAAAGTTCGATTTTGATGTGGACTCGACGGGTTTTGACATTAAAAAGGGCGTGCTTACCAATGAGGAGGAAGGCGAAGTTTTTGCGCCCATCTCATTGTGGCTGCAGGCGCTCGATGGAGTACTACAGAGATTGCGTGATCAAGGGATTGATTTCAATAGGGTCAAAGGAATTAGTGGTGCTGGTCAACAGCATGGCAGTGTCTACTGGAGCGAGGTAGGAGAGAAAGCCCTGCAAAGTCTCGAAAAGGACAAGTCACTAGAGGAGCAGCTGGATCAAGCCTTTTCCTATCTTTTCAGCCCCAATTGGCAAGATGCGAGTACACAGAAGGAGTGTGATGCGTTCGACCAATATCTCGGTGGCGCGGATGAGCTAGCCCATATCACTGGTAGCAAGGCTCACCATGTAAACAGTCTCCCAAGGATAGAAAGGGATTCCAGACTGATCTTATTCTTCTCAGCGCTTCACTGGTCCCCAAATATTGCGATTTAGACACAAACATCCAGATGAATACCTGGAAACCTCACGAATTAGTCTTGTCTCCTCGTTTCTCGCATCAGTCTTCCTCGGGAAAGTCGCACCAATCGATATATCTGACGTCTGTGGAATGAACCTATGGGACATCAAAGCCGGCGCCTGGCACGAGGGACTTCTAGCTCTGACTGCAGGCTCCTCCGACACCACCAAGCTTAAGCGCAAGCTTGGCCCCATACCCGAAGATGGAGGCGGTAGCCTAGGAACCATCAGCCCCTACTTCACGGCCCGCTATAATTTTCCGCCCACATGCACCATCACACCTTTTACAGGCGATAATCCCTCAACCATTCTCGCCCTCCCCCTCCGCCCCCTCGACGCCATCGTCTCTCTTGGTACATCCACAACCTTCCTCATGTCGACCCCGCGCTATGCCCCTGACCCCTCTGTCCACTTCATGAATCATCCCACCACCCCAGGCCTCTACATGTTCATGCTCTGTTACAAGAACGGCGGCCTCGCCCGCGAACAGATCCGAGACTCCCTCTCATCCGGCAACAAATCCTGGGACACCTTCAACGAGCTTGCGCTCAGCACTCACCCTCTGGGCCAACAAACTCCAACCGACCCGGCGAAACTAGCCCTCTACTTCCCCCGCCCCGAAATCGTCCCCAACGTCCCCGCCGGCACCTGGCATTACACCTACTGCCCCAGCACTTATATCCTCTCCTCGTCCACGGCTCCTTGGTCCCTGCCCCGCGACGGGCCCCGCGCAATCATCGAATCCCAACTCCTCTCCCTCCGCCTCCGCTCCCAGAACCTCGTCTCCTCCTCCCCCTCCTCCCCGCACATTCCCCCGCAACCGCGCCGCATCTACCTCGTCGGCGGCGGCTCCTACAACGACGCCATAGCGAAAATCGCCGGCGAAATTCTCGGTGGCGTCGAGGGCGTATACCGCTTGGATGTGGGGGGCAATGCGTGTGCGCTCGGGGCGGCGTATAAGGCTGTTTGGGGCACGGAGAGGAAGGATGGGGGGACGTTTGAGGAATTGGTAGGGGAAAGGTGGAGGGAAGGCTATTTTGTGAGGAAGGTGGCGGAGGGGTATCAGAGGGGGGTTTGGGAGGGGTATGCGGTTGGGGTGGAGGGATTGGGGGCGGTGGAGACGGAGGTTTTGAGGGGGTTGGGTGAGTAGGATACGGGGGGGAGTGAACGTGCGATGGAGTTGGTACGTTGAGGAGGAGAAGCAAGTACTGCTGAGGGTAAAGACGGGCTCGTAGCTTGTAGATGGGGGATAAATGTACTTTTGATATCCGAAGAAGCCTCCTAGCATCCATAGCTTTTCCAACACCTTCCATAAAGAGCCATTCCCATGGAACACCTATCGCCTTGCTAAATCACGCCCAGTAATGCTACAATCATCTTGGCTTCCTCCACTCCTCCATTCCCCCACCCCCTTCCCCCTCCCCCCCCATACCCGCTACCCTCACAACAACTCCTCACACGTCCAATCCTCATACCACCCATCGGGCAAATACCTCCGCACAACCAACGGGATCTTCTTCTCCCGCAGCTCCTTGATCGCAATCTGCAGCGGGTCCGTCTCGCCTTCTATGTCCACGAGCACGGGCGCGTTCATACTATCATCCAACCACACCACATCAGCATACCAACATAAATCGTCTCCACACCACCCAGTAACCTATTCCACCCCCCGCAAAAGAGTAAAAAACAAGCAAGGGCATACCTAATCTGCAACGCCCTCGTCCCCAACACCCGCGCCCGCTCATACTTGGTCATGTACGGCGTCGTGCTGCGCTCCCCGCGCGCAATCTTCTTCTCCCGCAGGCCCACGACGGCGTTTTTTTTGCCGCGCCCGGCGTCTACCGTTACCACGTTCTCGTCGTTGGCAGCACCGGCACCAGCGGCGGAGGAAGCGCCGTTGGTGAAGGGCGTGGTGGGATCGTCTGGGTTGTCGCCGTTGGGGCCGGGGGTGCGGGCGGAGCCGTCCGGGTTCTCGATGTCGTCGGGGTCGGCGGGGTTGAATTCGGGCTCTGAGTCGTCGAGGGTGGGTTCGGCGGGTTCGTAGTCGTAGCTGGGGAGGAGGGGGGTTAGTGGGTGGGTGGGTGGGTGGATGGGATGGGGTGAGGTGAGGGAGGGGAAGAGGGGGCGGGCTTACCCGCCGTCATCTCCGCCGTCGTCGCCGCCGTAGTCGGACATGATGTTGGGTTGGTTGGGGGTGAGAGGTTGCGGCGAGGGATTTTGCGGCCGGGACTTTTTGAGGGTTTGGGTCGGATTGGGGTTAGCGTGCCAGGCTATGAAAGGTTTTTGGAATTCTAGCAACAAGACTGTGTTAAATGTCATGTTAAAGTGCTTTTTGATTTTTCAATGAGTTTATTCAATAGAGACGTATATATTCTGTGTACTTAAAGATTCTATGATTTGAACGAGTGAGCTATTCTAATGCGAAGAACAGAAATCGTTAAACTTTCTTCATTTACTCTAATGTAAAAGATGCGCTGATTTCCTTCATGGTCTTCTTCTCCTCGCACTCATATCTTCTTTTACACCGTAATGCAACAAGCTGCAGTATTGCCGCAACGAACAAACACGCGCCAGACCAGTAACCAACACTGTCATAGTCCGCAGTGCCTCCGTTCTTCACCAGTGCGCCAGTGATCAGCGAGCCACCGAGCGCGAATACGGAAGCCTGACACCACATCTGACCTGTCCAGTGTCCCAGTGATTGCCGGTGGCTATGTGGGATCAGATAAGCCATGCCCGCCGCCGGCATGCCGACAATAACTCCGCCGGAAATGCCGAAGAGAATGCAGAACGCCACTGCTCCCTCGGTGGTGGAGACCAGTGGCCACAGCGTTAGCGTGAAAACAGCAGCGAGCATAGTAGCTATGGAGTGGGTGTAGATCGGATTTGTCCAACTACGCATCGTTTAGTATCAACGTCTCTTTTCGCTGAGGAGGAAGTGGTGTAACCTTCTCGACGCTACAACCGTACCGCCAACTCGACCGACTGCACTGGAAGCATTCAAGATGCATAAGAACCAGAAAGTACGAAATCCGCTGTCTCCTGGGACTACACCCGTTCCTCCAAAGGTATCTTCCATTGTACCTATACTATTTGCATGCGCCCAGCGTGTGATGTGGAAGGCGAGGGGATAGAAACCGAAGTAGACCATGCTGGTCGACATGCTGTACGCGAGAAAAGCCAGGTTCCGGTAAGCGTGAGGATCACACCAAGTGGAGGGTTGAAATACTGGACCCATGCGCCGGTAGTTGGCTTCTGGGTTCGGGCCACAGAATAAGAAGGCGATAAAAGTGGTGATTCCGACAACGCCGGAAAATATCTTGACGCCAGAAGTGAAACCTAATGCCGGGTTGGCGACGGCAAATTTGAAGACCAGGGGATATACAAGCCCCCCTACAAATATCAGCCAGAGTCATATATATCAGGACTCGGTGACTCACCAAACGCGGCGCCACTGCTTGTGATACCGACCGCAATGTATCGATGATGTGGGAACCAGTCAATGGCATTCTGCGACGAAAAGGTAAAAAAGCAGGATTGTCCCAGACCGGTCATCAAGCCTGATGTCAGCCATATGAGTCCATAATTCCCACTATTGAGGCCGGCTTCACCACTCGTAAAACTCAAACAAAAGAATCCAAGAAAATTCAGAGCAAATCCGGCGAAGCCTAATACGTAGTTGTACCGGCCTGTGTCGAGCAAGCGGCCCGCTACGAAGCTGAAGAAGAGGAGGCAGAAAGACTCGGTGCCACCAATCAGGCTCAACTTGGTATCACTTGCGTAGACCATGAGATGTGCGTTATAGAATCCGAGAAAGGCGCCGTAAGCCATTACCAGGCCCCTAAGCATCTGTCAGCAGCAATGAGATGAGCGATTATCATAATGTTCGACTGACCAGCAATTGAACATCATCATGAAGCCGGACAGTAGGACCGAGTATGGGCGCCAGTGACGCGGCCATCCGTGCGTCTCCTCCAGCTCTCCCAGTTCTTCTGATGTGGTTTGAACTGACCAATCACCAGCAGGATTTTGGTTGCCCGAAACGACCCTTGTACCTAGATGAGACTATGTTTTAGTATTCTCAAGTATGATGAGCCGCCATATCAGGAGAAGCTGCAACATCTCGTGGTGTTGTGGTTGTTAAGAAAAGGAGAAAAGAGACGAGGTTTGTTTGCGGTCGTTCAATAGGAAGATAAGTTACACGAAGAATAAAACTATGAAGAGGAGCCAGTAATCTTATCGATTTAAGTGGACGGCAGAAACCAGCAATATATAAGGTGGGGGTGTTCGCTCTCGGAAGGTTTGTCTACATGCCAAATAAATTGAAGCTTACCTTTGAGTAGATTGAGCACCATGCTGGTCATTGGGAGCGTTCTAAGGGGATCCGAAGCAGTTGCTCGACGTTACCGAAGATCGAAAGATGGTGCTGCATGTTGAGAGGTCAAGTAATTACTATATACATGTGCATTTCAACGATACAGTCAAGGCCAAGTAGTAGGCTTGGCTTTCATCGCCGCCGCCAAGAAGCCGTGGACTCCAAGGGGACATCTCGCGCTGGACTCAGATAACGAATCTTCGTAATAAGTGGATTAATTTCGTTTCATAGTGGGTCTGCAACACAGCAAGTGGCTGTAAGTCGAAGCTGTTTCTTGGCGTGCTTCTGCCAAGAGCTCGAATCAGCAGGATATGCTTGCGGTCTCACTGGCATCCCAGAACGTGCCGGATATTCGCAAAAGGCCCCGTTGTCGTGATAAGACGATGGGTTTGGTATCTGCGTTTTTCCGTCCATCGGCCTTGGCAATTATGTACGCTGCAGCTCAACGTCAGGGTGGATCTCGGATACTTGACGCGCTCGGTATGACGACGCTTTCAAGTGCTCCGCCACCTGCTTATCCCCAGAATACCAAGGCTTTGCAAGAGGTCTAGACACATTCTTGTCTAAACAAGGTGGGATCAGTCCAAGGGCTTGACGTACCGCATCTTCGAGTTATGCAAAGCTTTGTTCCGCATGTCCGCGTGGTTGCGACAGCGGCTTTCTTCGGGTGGTACAATTCAAAAGGTAAGTACATGATATAGGTACTGTTGCTCATTTGTTGTCGCTCGTCGATAGCTTTGGATTCCCTTGTAGCGGGGACGGAGGCGCGCCGGCCCCCCGATCCGAGATCCCGTCGTCTATAAACAAAGGTAGCGGTCACAGTGGTGTTGATACCTCATCGTTTGATATCTGTTAAAGTATTCCATAGTAATTGCTTTGATATATACCATAGGATCAGAGCACAAACGGTCAGCTACATCATGTCACTCATCCCATGCTCCCCCTTGATTATATCCATCAATCTTTCAGCCACCGCCCATACACATTACACATAGTAGCTCCCCTTGGTGTCATGGGAAACACACGTGCATCAATGACCCTTAATTTGCTTGTACCGCGCACCACTAGTCGTTTTGGCCACCCTCTCATTTCCTAGGTATCACGGCGCAGGTTCTCGTGAGACGTTGATAAAACAGTACGCGTCTCTTCACGTCCACCTTACTGCTTCAGGCCTGTACATGAGCATCGGCGGCAGTGAGTCTACTGCTGAATTTCATAAACGAAGATGCTGCATTTTTGCAAGTATCTCAATAGATTGCAGGTAGCGGGCCAAGCTCTCTGGATCCAGATGGTCCGAGATATTATCCAGGATCGAGCGTTGGCTTTTCGGTTGGATCAGCGATATCAATATGAACACTGCCTGGGAATATGAAACAAGATCCGCGGTGCGTACTTCAGAGTCTTAAAAGTGTCGGTCCATGCCGTTTGCAAAAGGGTTTTCTGCTGCGGTAGACAACACTTGGATCGGATTCGGTTATTCAGACGTCATTGATTTTCTGTAGTATGGCACCATTGCATCTCAATTCCTATCATGATTGCCCAAATGTTCCCACACATTCACACTGATCTTCGATGGAATTCAACTCACCTCTCCATTGATAGCACGTGATCCTTCAAATATGCGATCTGATGGATGGGTTATGCATCTTCCATAAAGAGTTCCGTCAAACAGAAGTCACTTTGATTGCTTTCAAAATTTTGAGACTTGAATCTAGCTTGAGACAGAGCATACCTGCGACGTAGCTGTGAAATTATATAATCAACGGCAAATCGCTCAGCAACGGTGGATGTAAGATAAAAGTCGTAATTATCAACCACCAAACCTGTTTGCATCTGCGTCAAACATAAAGAACTTTATCTTCAGAATTGTGTGAAAGACGAGTGATCAACATGGAGCTCTTCAGACTTTCAGTTGATGGTTTATATAAATATTTTATGTGAACGCGAGTCCAAGATTGGACGACGGAGGATCTGGGCTAGCGCGCCAAGATTTCGTGTTACACTGCGGTACGGTAAGGTACTATGATACTGCATGTTCGATAACGGCTTTTATCAATGCTAGCCAGGTAATCAAGGGAAAGGTCATGGGTATTGTGGTGCAGGATGCCCCTGATGCTTTCACCATGCCAATTCGTGGCATGAAGAGGAGAGCGACTGGCGAACATCCTACAAACAGGAAGAAAGCCCGACGTCATGAGAGTTCGGTCGAACCAGGTCCGATATAGCATGTCCATCGGTGTTACCTGCTAGCTAATACATCGTCCAGACTCGGACATCTCTGAATATGCAAGCTCTGAAGTCCATAGCGATGCAGAAGAAGATACGATTCCCCAGTCAAGTACTCAGACTCCTCCAACACCATTATCTTCCAAAGCTTCACCTCGCTGGCCGTCCGATTTGAAGATTCACGCCTGCACGTATGATGGCTGTGACAAAGCGTTTAACCGCCCTGCCAAGCTAACTCAACATCTTCGATCGCATACCAATGATCGCCCGTTCGTGTGTCCCCACCTACCCTGTGCGAAGGACTTCCTCCGTGACTCACACCTAAAACATCACATCAAGTCAGCCCATTCAGATATCCGTGATTATATTTGCGAATGGGAAGGTTGTAGGAAGAGCTTCATTACCTCTACGAGGTTGAAGCGACATCACGCTGCTCATGAGGGAAGACAAAAGTTCATGTGTACGGAGTGCGCGCAGAGCTTTCGAAAACACGGAACACTACAGGCGCATATCACGACAGTCCATGAAGGCAAGAAACGATTCATCTGCGTGCAGCACGACGATGCGGGCAAGGAATGTGGCAAAGGCTTTGACACGGTGGGGAGGCTGAAGACTCATGAAGGGAGGGTGCATGCAGGGAAGAGATTCTGGTGTTCAATATGTATTCCTCAAGAACATGCAGAGGTCTCTGGACCGGATCACATAGAACAAGAACCAGGGTTCTCGACATATGCGGGTCTCCAAGAGCACATCAAAATCGAACATCCACCCACTTGCGCAGAGTGCGGACTACAATGCAGTACGCCAGCGACGTTGAAGAGTCACGTCGAGATTCAGCACGGGGTTTTGGGGCTCGACGAGCGAAGAACCCATGCTTGTCCTGAGCCTGGCTGTGGGCGAGGGTTCACCAAGAAAGGCAACTTAGAAATCCATTTACGACTGGTACATGGGAGTATGTCATTCGTGTGTGGGGAGATCGACCTGAGCAGTCTGAAAAACTTGGGTGACTGGAAGGGTGAAAATGCTTGTGGGCAGGCTTTGTCAACAAAAGCTAATTTGGTGGAGCATATTCGTACCATCCATATGGGCCTTGATCACTCACGCAAAGGGAAAAACAAACCAATGGTGGGCAACAGCAAAGGGGGTCCATCTAACAAGAAGGGAGCCTTTGCTCTTACCCGGCTCACGGGTTCTGGCTACGAAGACGAGACCGGCCGAAATATTGCGTGCATCTTGCCAGACTGCAATTTTCGGTTCTTGAGGGATTATGACCTCGAGATCCACCTAGAAACTAGCCATGGTCTGCCGTACCACGAGGTTCAGGATCTAATGTTAGAGCGGAAGAACTTGATCTATCCAACCTGGGAAGGCTCTTTTATCTATGCTACAGCTGAGGACCTTGAAGCTGACAGAGCTTTGGATGCTCAATCCGATCCCAATTTCGGATTCAACGCTGACATGACGCTTGAGAATGAAGCCAGACAAGGAGGGGATTTTTGGCTTGGCGGGCAATTGACGGACACAGTTAATGGAGAAGATGATTGGCTACATGATGAAATGGAGATGGACCAGCTTATTGCGGGAGATTACCGAATGGATCGTGCAGAAGACGGTGAGGACATTGCTATGCTCGATCCCGCTCTCCGGTGAAGGTTTTGCCTATTCTGTACAGCTTCAGCGGCCTCTAGTTATTTAGACACCCAATTGAAGCGTGCGATGACATATTTGATTGCGGTGTTTTTATGTCTACAACCTGTGAGGAAATTTTGGCGCGGTCAAATTCCACTCGCGTGACTCAGTTGACCATCAGAACACTTAACCACAACTCTGCACTTTTCGTAAACGTTGAAACCACCCAAGCCTACCATAGAGGGAATAGAATTAGTCTCTTACAGTTGTGACAAGCCAGAACAACAGGACCAATGCGAAAGATACACCGAATTCTTATCGACGTCCATAGTCTGCTCCCATAGCAGACAATAACTGCACCTATGACTCGATAGCACAGAGTCTAGCCTATTTCCAAAAACTGCAGACAACCCACCAGCAGTGGAACTCTAAAGTAAATTTTCTCCGCTGGGAACCCTTCCCACTGCCCTGACAGCGGGGTAGAAGTGGAAAGATATGGATGCTCAGGTACCTACGTTCCAGACCCGGCATACCATAAGACCCTACCCCTCGTACTGTCTATCAGAACAACTGCTTACCCTTGTGGTCATGCTAGGTTGAAAATGCCATCGAAACCGCCTGGAATCCTTCCTCAAGTCAGAACCTCAAGTCACAAGCGTTAGACTTCCTGAATCAGCTTCGATCCGAGCCGCAGGGTTGGCAAATCTGTCTGTCCCTTGTTGTTCGCAACCCAAGAACTTCAGAGATAGTCCGCCATGTCTCGCTGGATGTCATCAATGATGCCATACAGGCAAGGCATATTGAACCCCAAGGCCTACTAATCTTGCGGGACAACTTGCTAGGATACCTCCAGGATATGTATGGCGCCGGCGGTAACGGCAATCTTCAGCTGGATTCGGCGGTTGTGCAAAATAAAATCACACAGACAGTGACGTACCTGTTCACGAATTTGTACGCTACAGAGTGGATAACGTTCTTTCATGATCTACTGGGCTTGACTGTTAGTGCTGGCTCTTCGTCGAGAGACAATGAATCTGGCGTCACTTTCTACCTCCGAGTCTTGGTTTCAGTGCATGATGAGATTGCGGATACCCTCATACCCAGATCTCCTGATGAGCAGAGAAGGGATAACAATATCAAGGACTTAGTAAGGCAGAGAGATGTGAAAGCGGTTGCATTATCTTGGCAAGAAATCATCACTCAGTGCAGGTCGCAGCCTAACCAGATTATTGAGCAATGCTTGACGGTTGTCGGAAAATGGGTCGCCTGGACTGAGATTTCTCTTGTACTAAGTGATACCCTACTCAAACTTCTTTTCGAGCTTGTAAGTCCTCCGCAGTCTACTGCAAAGCTAGGAGGAGCATTTCCGGAAGCTCTCAATGGAGACAAGGCCAGAGCAGACTCCAGGCGGTATGCTGCCATCGACACACTAATCGAGATCTTGGGCAAGAAAATGAGCGCTGATGACAAGCTCGAGCTGATCGAGGTCCTCAAGATCAAGGACATTGTCTCTCAACTGACTGAGTGCTACCGACTGCAAGAACTACGGTCTACTTCGAACTACGATACCGACTTAGCAGAGTCTGTGGCTAAGTTAGTTAATAACACTGTGTATGATATAGTAAAAGCCATAGATGGTGCGCAAGATAGCGACTCAGCATCTGTGCGCGGAACAAGTCAACTCAATGCTTTTCTGCCACTTGTTCTTCGTTATTTTTCTGACGAATACGACGAGATTTGCTCCAATGTCATCCCCTGTCTTACAGACCTACAAGCGCTTTTTCGTAAGAAAGCGAAATTCAATAGCAATTTCTACTCGCAAAGCGAAACTATGCTATCTCCAATCCTAGATGCTGTTATTGCAAAGATGAAGTACGACCATACATCGTTATGGGGTGATGAGGATGCTCAGACGGATGAGGCAGAGTTCCAAGAGCTACGCAAAAGATTGCAGGTATTACAACAAGCAGTTGCCGCGGTAAATGAAAATCTTTACATGGACAAGATTAGTACTCTTGTTATCTCGACCTTCAACCAATTTCAGAACCAGAGGAGCCAGCTCAACTGGAGGGACACTGACTTGGCAATGTATGAGATGTTCCTCTTCGGAGAGCTTGCTCTAAAGAGCGGTGGGTTATACAGCAAAACTAAGCCAGTTTCGCCAGCTGCGGAACGACTGATTGGCATGATGTTCAAACTCGTCGAGTCAGGTAAAGTATAGTTCGATGCATGTACGGCACCACACTGATGTTCTGGCAGACGTCGCATCTTTCCCACATCCAGCTATACAACTACAGTACATGGAGATTTGCGTTCGCTATTACAGCTTCTTCGAGGCAAACCCGCAATTTGTCAACCATGCCTTAGAGAACTTCGTCACCTTTGTGCATCATAACCATGGCAAAGTCAGGACAAGATCTTGGTACCTTTTCCATAGATTCGTAAAGCATGTGCGACAACATATTGGAGACATTGCAGAGAACGTCATCCGGGCCTTGGGTGACCTTCTGCCCATCAAAGCAGAGCTACCAGAAGAGACTTCTGACAATGGTGACATGTCTTCAGATGAGAATGAGCAGACGGCGAGTGCAAGGTTTAGTAGTCAGCTATACTTATACGAGGCGGTTGGTTGCATCTGCTCTATACATGCAGTGCCAGTGAACAATCAGGTACTTTATGTTAGATCAGTCATCACCCCACTGTTCACAGACCTCGAAACTCACCTTGGCTTGGCCAAATCCGGTGATGAGCGAGCAACTCTGCAAGTCCACCATCTTGTTATGGCTTTGGGCACCCTTGCTAGAGGATTCTCAGACTGGTCGCCTGCTAGCACATCATCCACAGCTCATCCACCCGCTAAAGAGGTGTCCGAGGAGTTCACACAAACTTCAGAAGCAATACTTGTGGCGCTAGAAACCTTGAACTCGTCCCTCAATATCCGCACGGCTGCAAGATTCGCTTTTTCGCGCCTGATCGGCGTACTGGGTAGTCGCATTCTGCCCCAGCTTCCCAGGTGGATTGATGGCCTTTTATCGCAAACATCCAGTAAAGATGAGATGGCTCTCTTTCTAAGGCTGCTAGATCAAGTTGTCTATGGATTCAAGTCTGAGATCTTTGAGATACTCAATACACTTTTGACGCCATTCCTGCAACGAGTCTTTACCGGGATCGGGGAGCCAGCAGCTGGAACGGATGATGAGATCCAACTCGCAGAACTCAAACGCGAGTACCTTAATTTCTTGCTTATCATCCTGAACAACGATCTTGCGTCCGTACTCGTAAGCGAAAGTAAGTCTTGTCCGCTCTTTTCCTCGTTGATCTTGACGCACATGCTCATGGCTATTAGCCAACCAATCCGCCTTCGCCGCCGTCATCTCCACCATCGAACATCTTGCCAAGGATATCACCGACTTCCCAACCGCCAAACTCGCCTTCGCCGTCCTCATCCGCATGGTCTACACCTGGGGCGGCCCAGACATCCAATCTCCCCCCCAACAAATCGACACTGTTCTCCCCACCGTAGCCCCCCAACCAACTCTTCCCGGCTTCGACCGCTTCATGATAGAGCGTTTCTCCCCGCTCTGCTGGGCAATCCCCACCCAACCCACCTTCGACCCCAGAGACGCGCAGGGAAGGCTGGTCCTTGCGGAAGCGGCAAGCTTACAAAAGGCGATTTATGCCAAGACGGGGCAGGAGTATCTTACATGGTTGAGAGAGGCGGAATTGAGAGGAACGGGCATGGATGCGGGGACGGTGGAGGAGTATCTGGTGGCGTTGGGCAGTTTGGATCTGAAGGGGTTCAGGCAGTTCTTTCAGGTACGTCGTATATATCTCAAAGAAACGAGGAAGCTCTGCACTGCTAACCTTGGTTTAGAACCTTGTGCAGCGGAGCAACAGGTGACATGCATCCATTGTCGAGGTTTTCTATTTAGCGAAGCATTGCAGGCGTCAGATATAGATGCTGCATTATTCACAACATGTCCGGGCTTGAAGCGAAAGGCTCTGTGCCAGATCATGTGCTAGGCGTTCATTTGGATGAGATGCAGTATTGAGACTAGCCCATATCAAATCGAAAAGAAGAATATTCTTCCGAGCTATGGCGACGATATTCCAGATAGAAAGAATGACGGTCGATGGTGGAGGAGTTCCCTCGAACCTTGTGTTTTCTACCAAAAGGGCTTTTTCTGGAAGAGAAAGTACAAGCCCATTTCCGGAGTTTGGATCATGCCTACTGGCCACCTCTCTCCTATCATATTTTCTCATACTTGATTCCCAGATGGCGGGGGGGGGGGGGGGGGGGGGGGGGCGGC
>JAABUO010000135.1_pt1 | contig 201181 bp, 195 predicted proteins | sample 5559291 | NCBI WGS metagenome assembly JAABUO01 (sample SAMN10711878, study PRJNA513372) | rock metagenome | isolation source: Antarctica rocks | place: Antarctica: Victoria Land, Finger Mt sud
GACAAGAACAACAGGCGGGCCGATGTCACAATGTTGAATCTCCGCAAACAGCATCGACCCTCGAAAGGAAATAACGGCACAAATACATCTCGTGCTGCCAAGTCGAGATCAAGTTCTTCATCTACGCAGACTCGGCCGATATCAGGCACTGGAGGAATATCGCCAGCCCCAGTACAGTCCACCAACGACGAATTGGACATTTCAAGTTCTCCGTCAGACCCTTTTGACCTAGCGATCTGGGTGGCTCAGGCAGTACGTCGTATCCATAATGGAGTACAAGCCACTGTGGAAACTGATGCTCGACATTCCGAAATGAAACGAAGATCATCGTCTCGTACGTCAGGGCTACATATGAATGGAACCGATAACGACGCAGAAGTCTCCAAACCTTTGGAGCGCGAAAAGGAACGGGATGAGCAGCGTCTAAGGAAGCAGAGATGGAGAAGTGAGCATAGAGAGGAGAGTACGACTACTCCAAGTCCTCATTCTTTGAGCGAGACTGATTGTGCATTCTCGTTTAGACTTCGACAATGACCTGCGTTGTCGCATCAACACACGTGCTAAAGCACTGTATGGGACTAACCCATCGGTTGAGAAAACGAAGTTTATGGAAAATGAATTTGAGAGGCGAAAGGCAAGGCGTAATAGTAAGGAAAGCCGTGAATCTGAGTCTTCGGGCTTCACTTTCGGTCCAGAAATTGTGGGCAACCTGTTCTCCGCACAGGGCACAGACGGTCCCATAGACGTCAACGCCGCCGGAATACTCCTCATCAATACTCTGCAGGGCATGCGCAGTAAAGTTTACGCGAAAAGCAACCACGAAGCAACAACAGCCTTGAACATTGCGCTTAGGGACAGCAACATCGGCGCAAGACCCTTCATCGAAGCTTTGCACATTCTAAGTGCAGATTCAGGGGTCATGGACGCTATCAATCTGGCTATGGAAGGCCATGACCATGCATCCGATGCTGAACCTGGTATCACAACTTTGGCAAATACAGCGACAACCAGTCCTACCAATGCTGATAGTCGTCGTACTTCTAAAACCGAACAGAGTCCTAATTCGTTCCTGCATGCGTCAGGACTTCGCGGTGGAGGTGCTAATGGATACTCCATAGACAACCACTATCAGTCAAATGATGCTATCAAAGCTCTCAACGCGGCGACGTTGATCTTGAGTGACATCGCCGAAGGTAGCTCAGGCCATTACGTAACGCCATATGGTAACCCACCGCCTACAAATATTGGTATGAACGGCTTGAACAACACGAACGGTGGCCAAACAAAGGAATCCATCGAGCTAAATACTGCGGACAAAGCAAACGCTGTTAAACCACTCACCAAATTTCAGATCGACGCTCTGTTAGAATTTGCAAACGGAGGATCCCTAATGGACAAGGATGATGATGAATCTGTGCCAGACGCACCAGACGATACTACTGAAACGGGGGAAGCAGAAATGACACCGCAGCCGGACATTGACATCAATGCCACCTTGCAACGTATCATAATGGAGCTGACAGCTGATGAGTCTGGCGACCGTGATAAACTTGGATTTCCCCTGGCTACTTCTCAAGTGGACAAGGCTGCTGCTCTCCAACGTCTCTTCGCAGAAGCAGGAATCTCCATCAATACAATTTTACCAGCGGCGCAGGCTCACGCAACCTCTCAGCTCTATGCTCATCTCTCCAGTCGTGCTCACAAATTTCCGACTTCTGGGGGCATCAACCCTATTCATGCCAGCGCCTACGGTAACACAGCTCAGATGACGCAGAGGATGCTGGCTCGGCCAGTCAATGGCAGCCAACCGCTACAAACTGCGCCATCAACTTCGGGAGGAAACGCTGTTGGAGCAACCGCTCGTGGGAAGAGTGGGAAGAGTGCTGAAGAGATTAGGAAGATTAGGGAATACGGCTTTCCGCCGCTGCCAGGATGTCGGCCTGGTCTCAAGTGAGAGCAGTGACGATTTGATGACCGCAATTGACTGAGGTGGCGCAAGCTGGGGTGGACTTTACGATGCATTGCCAGGAGCGAGGGGGTAATTTTCTCTTCATAGAAGGGCGTTCAGGGGCGTAACTATGATACCACCATTACATGCGAAGTCATCGTCATTTTACTACAGAGGGACAGGATTCAATGTCAGAGGTGGCTTGTAAGATACAGGGGCTCAAGATGCTACGGCTTCACTATTCGGAGGATTGTTTGCTTTAGAGTATGTCTGAGGTTAGATGTACCCTATGTAGCTCAATGTGCTCTTTCAAACTACAGTATAGTATTAGATAAAGTAGTTTGATCATTTCTTATAACAAAATTGAGCAAATTGTCCTACCTGCCAACTTACAGGTCGCGGTGGCATCAACATTACCATAGTACAAAACAAACACACAATGACTATCACAATCAGCTTCCCTTTCTCAATGCTCCGCAAACTTCCACCCCAACCCTCCTTACGCGCTCTCCGGACCCACTCCACCGTATCCGCCAAACCCCCTCCGCCCCTACCCTACCAACGCTCACGAGCCCCAAAACCCCGACTCCAACCCCCCAACAAACCCCCCCGCCCTTCACCCCGGCGCAACCCTCCCGCCAAACTTCCCGAGAACTACAAATCGACAGCTCGGAAGTGAGTCTAGGACGCCTTTGGTGATCTGGGCGGAAATGCGGCTAATGTGGGGTACAGGGTCACGTTCGCGATTGTAGGGACGCCGATAGCGCTTGTGACGAGCTATGTGCTGTATCAACGATGTGGGTTTCCTGGTGTTTGTATGCGTTATGGGAGGATGGGGTTGCTGATGTGGTGATGTAGTGGTTTTGGGGCAGGAACGGAAGAGTTTGGTGCCTGTTGTGAAGGAGGAGGAGGAGGAGGAGAGTTGAGACGGGCAGAAGGGCAGCGAAAGATGGATCGGCCGATTGGGGGGACAGGGGGTTAGGGGAGTCTGAGGGACGCTGGTGTTGCGAGGGGCCCGGAATTGGGGGGGACAGGACTGGAAATTCCAGTGAGAGAGAGAGAGAGCAGCACCGCTCAACGATCACGAGTGTTCAAAGTCAGGCATCGGAGCCACGGTCGCGAAGGCATCACCACGAAATGTCGCGAAAAAGAAACGTGCTGGAAGGGACATAGCTCTGGAACAAAAACGTTTGCAGAAGAGAGGTCTACCAAGTGGACCTCTCCAAGGCCATTCTCTCCCCGGACATTTCCTGATAGAAGAAGGAAATAAACGCAACGACTACACAACGGCGGCCACACCCTCACATCGTCACATTTTCCCAATGTTCAAGCCAAGCCAGGGAAAGGACATGGGAAACACCAACAAAAGCGGTCGGTCACCAGTATATAGCAACCGTTTAACATCAATATATCAAACACTGGGGGGCCAGAAGCAGGAGAAGCTGCAATGAAGGGCCCCAATATACCTCACCGATGATAACTCTCGGCCGCATAGGTACCCGAAGCTGGACTTGGTATGCGCTATCATGCTGGAATGGGATGGAGTATAAGAAGAGTCAGAGGATGCAGGGAGAGAGGAATTTGGAAGGCGATCGGGATGATAATGCACAGCGGTGGTGGTGTAGATATCATAGAGCATATATAATCCTCCACCCAAATCCACGCTCCCATTTTCGCTCGAGCGTTCGTTCCTGTTTATGCACGAACAGCCTGTCAATAACATGACCAAACGCCTTGGGTATCTTCGTATCACAACCGCAACCCCCCAAATCACCCCCCCACTTCCCCCTTAACCAAAAACCTCAGCACATCCTCCATCGCCATCGCCTCCCCCTTTCCCTCCTCCTCCTCTTCGTCCTCTTCGTCCTCTTCATCCTCCTCTTCCTCTTTCAACCCCATAACCACCCCCTCCAACCCCCCCTCCCTCTCCTCAACCGTAACCTCCCCCCCCCACTCATGCCTCCTCGCCTCCTGATTCGCCGCCATCCCCGCCCACTGCCACAACTCCTCAATCTCCCCCTTCCTCTCCTCCACCCCCGCATCCCCATCCCCGCCTCCGTAGCCTAAAACCTCCCCCCCAATCGCCCGCCCCTCATCCACCCAATCCTCCACCCCGGGCTCGAGCTTCTTGCGCATGAGCTGTAGGAGCACGGCTTCGTGGGTGCGGCCGGGGAAGGAGGGGAGGGGGTAGACGGTTAGGGCGGAGAGGAGGGGCTGGTTGGTTGTGAGGTGGGTGGATAGGGAGGTGAGGGAGTGAGCGAGGATGGTGGTTAGGGAGGTCAGGGAGGACCTGTTGCGTGGGGGGGGCGTTGTTAGTTTGGTTTGTTGGGGGTGGGGGTGAGGGGGAAGGGGTTATACCATGATGGGAGGGGATCGGATTGTAGGAGACTTTGTTGGAGGGAGGCGAGGGAGTTTGTGAGTTGGGAGAGGCGTTGGCGGGTTTGTTCGAGGGTTTTGATGTCAGTGGGGGTGAGGGTTGTCATGAATGTGGTGGTGTATGTGGGTTGTGGTTGAGAGGATGAAAGGTGTTGGGTAAGGAAGTCTACGTAGGGTGTGATTGTGATTGGTCCATGTTTAAATCTACTGATCATTCGAACATGGATATGGACGAGCCGTCTACGCGATATATCACTATATAGATAACGCAGGGCCGGAGCTGTGTTGAACTCGTATTTCATTTGATCCTATTGCTGTTGCCCATCCTTCATTGTCGACTGACTAACCACTTGCGCATAAAGTACAAGCAAGTGTTACAGAAAAATCCAAAAGCATGCAGTCTTCACAATTTCATACCCAGCGCTTTGTGCACCCTCAATGCCTGCCTTATGCTCAGATCCAGCATAATCTCCTCGCTGCCACCAGGGATAGCATAAGCTCGGACATCTCTGTAGAGTCTCTCAACCTGTCGAAACGAACTCTTAGTACGTGATAAAAGCTTCCATCAACTGATAGGAGAACGTACCTTTGCACCCTGACCGCCACGGCTGTAACTCAATCCTCCAAATATCTGACTAGCCTCCCTTGCACAAAATTCAAACGTAATGGTCGACTGTGCCTTCAAGCTTGCGATTGCGCCTCCAAGTTTCAACATTGCTTCGGTATCGCTCATCATTTGGCACTGGTAGATGACACTCTCCAGCCAGTTGTACGAAGCTTCGATTTGGCGAGCCATGTGTGCTAGCTTTAAACGGATGACAGGGTGATCGATGAGCTTCTTGCCAAAAGTACGGCGCTTGTGCGCGTACTTGACGGATTCTTCGTAGCAGACCCGAGAAAAGCGGATACATTGGATGATGATGCCAATGCGTTCATGGTTGAAGTTGGTCATGATGACTGGCGAGGAAATCAGTATACGCTCCTTTAGTAGTCGCAATAGTGGCTTGTCACAGTACCTTTGAAACCTTGGTTCTCCTTGCCAATCAAATTTCCAACGGGAACCTTGACGTCTTCAAAAGTTATGTATGTGGTTCCACTTGACCAGACGCCTTGGCAGTCCATTCTTCTCGTGCTGACACCACCATGCTCACGCTCGATGAGAAGACATGAAACCCCGTTCATACCCTCACCACCTGTCCGTACGGCAGTCGTAAAGTAATCACTCCAGATGCCGTTCGTAATCCATTTCTTCTCACCATTGACAATGTAGTGCTTTCCATCTTCAGAGAGCTTGGCTTCACAGGTTAGATTGGCGACATCACTGCCGGCATCGGGCTCGGTGATAGCGAGACATATTCTCTTGTCTCCGTTGAGAATACCTGGTAATATCCTATCCACCAAAGGCTTCTTCCCGAACTTCACCAAAGGGGGGCAGCCGATACCGAATCCTCCGAGCAGGTTCCAGACCAAACCACCGCTTCCAGCTCTCGAGATCTCGTCTGTCGTAAGTAATTCATGGAAAAGATCCCACTTCTCCGGCTGTACACTCTTAACTCTGTGGTCGGTGAGGTGGGTTGGGTATTTGTGAAGCCCCATGAGGCCGGCGAGGTAACCGCGCTCACCCATCTGCTTGTATATCGTGTCGGGCACTTTCTTCGCCTCTTCCCACTCACTGACATTGGGCTCAATCTCAGAGTCTACCCATTGACGCACCTCATCACGTAGCGCTGCGTGGGTCTCATTGAAGTAGGGTGAGTGGTGCTAGGAACGGTCTGTCAGTCCTGTAAGACGCACCATAGAACCACTTACGCCCTGGTACCACGACGGATCCGCATAGGGTATCATGTCTCCGTAAGAATCCATCGTCTCAGCCGCCTCATGAACTTCTTTGCCTGGCATAGGTGCTACAGTTCCAGACTCAGCCTTGGGCTTAACGATCTCCTTCTCTTTCTCCGGCGCTGGTGGCGGAGTGGCTGGAGGCGTGGGAGGTGCAGCAGCTTGCTTTTTGCTGTCCAACGACCCGACTTGCAGCTGGCCCTTGAATTTCTTGAGAATACCTTCGTTGTGATACTTCCAGAATTGCTTTGAGGCATCCTTGCCGCCGACTCGTTGAAGGACTGGGAACATGTCAATCGATGCTTATTCTATTATGTGGTCCAGTCATGAGCTTACTCTTTTGCCCACCTAGTAACCGTCAGCTCAAAACTTAGAATTAAACAATCTGGGAGATACTGTACTTACCGGGATGTTCGGTCTGGAACTGAGTCAAATCATACACATCCTCATCAACGATGACCCATAAGTCATCCGGTTTTTTGTGGGCGGCAACATCGCTGGCAGCGAAGGTCTTAGACATGATGATAACCGCCAAGCAGAACTCCAAGGAACTATAATGTAAGTTATGTTAAAGAAAAGAAGGTGAGCCAGGAGAAGTGTTGTAAGTAGGCGGGAAGTAGTATTTGAAGGAAGACAAAGCGAGATTCACATGTAAGACCTGTATAACAATCTCCGGTGTCCGCACAACTGGGTAGTGTATGGGGGCCTTTCTACGGGTCACACCTCGAATGCTATCCTGTCCAGCTGGTACTCAGCATGATGCTATTGGTTCGAGGGCGCCGATTCCCACTCCGTACCACTTGCTCTCCACGTCTGGAATTCGATTGTGCCTCGGCTGAGCGGAGAGCTCCGCCGGAACATGTCCCTCGGTCATAGGTACCTTAGGCAGCCTTGCCATAATAAGTGGCATACTTGACTACATACAGGTACCTTAACCTACCTGTTCTTAAAACTACTACAGTACTACATCTGAGTTGTTGCTAACATGTGGACGTTGACTCCAGGTGCAAATCATGTTTGGTTACTATTTTCCACTTGCGTGCAAAGTATCTTGTCTTCACCTACTTGAAAGCATACCTAGAGCATTGTGCGGTAAACCAAAAAGTGCATCTGACCCCCCGTACGGAAATAGAAGACAAGAAGTCTCAATAGAAATGGCGATTATTTTAGCGGCTCTCTGGCGTGTGGCATGACTGCGACCGCGATTCCGAACCGCATTCCGTTAGCAATATGGATTTTGATGGATTTTGAAGAATCTTAGACTACCTACTACTTGATTCACTAACATCAATAGTCTAGCAAGCTCGTTTGCCTGTACATAAGCCTATGTGCACACGCCTCCTACTCCATCTCATACCTAGGCCAACCTCGAGAAGATGACAGCTGAAGTACAAGTGATCAAGGCCTCAGACATCAAGACTAGCACTGGCCAGACTGAGGGCATGGTCCGCCAAGGTGCCATTGTTGACAAGTCAGACAAAATCTGCGCCTCGAGTACGCTCTACCACCTGATAGCTTCATGATCTAGAATAGCTCAAGGCATGGCCAGTCATGATCGCAAAGCCCCACTCATCGTCAGCCATCCATCACCACGGCGATCAAGATACGATCGTGTATGCGGTTTGTGGTCGAGGAGTTGTAGTTTCAGAGGGTGGGAAAAGGCGCCAGATCTTGGAAGCTGGGGATTTTGCTCTCATACCTGCACATGCGGAGCATCAGGAGGAAAACGATGGAGATGAAGAGGTGACGTGGGTTATCACGAGAAGTGGTCGGACACCGGTGGTTCTGAACCTGACAGGATGGGGCTCTAGCTAGAGGACTTGGGTATAGGCATGGCGATGCTTGCTTTACGAGCACTTTTATGGTGCTGTGCTTCTCAAAGTCGCCCAAGGTGGTCCACAGCCCCAATTGTGCAGGCGTTTGGCATTCTCTCTTTTGATATAGCTATGCGAGCCATAGGTGTCCAAGGTAGCGAAAGTCGAACCCGCGTGGTGTACTTTAAGTTTACTGACCCCTAGCGTTGATGCCTAAAAATGCGGTCATCCATAGCTGGTAAGATTCCGAACCTCTTAGCACTTCATTGACCAGGGCTATGTTCTGGACATCGTCCAACGACCCATCGCTCCCACATCTTCCGTTGCTGATAATTCACAAAAAGTCCATTATCTCCCAAGTCCTCAGCTGTTGCAGGGTAAGAACTGCGAGAACACGTACAGAACGGTAGTGACGCTGGCGTATCAGGCGATAAGGCGATGTCATCGGCCTCTGGGCCATGATCAGTGTCTGCCTCGCTTCGTTCGTCCGAATCCTCGTCTTCACTTGCGGTGTCTGTACCTTGAACACTCCAATGCGTTGCAAAATCGTCTTCGTCGTCGCTGTCACTAGCACCAGCTGGTGGATCATCAGGAACCTCCATACTGTTGGCCCACAGTTCGTCGAAATGCTTCGAGTAATCTACTCGTCGTAGACTGACCCAATCCAGTAGGTCCATTTCTACGCGAAGCATCGCAAGGACGTCTTTCCACATACTCCCTTCTTTTAGCTGTACATCGCGTAGGCGAAGACCCCTTAACGTTTTGCTATGGCGTCTTGCCAGATTGATAATCTCATCCGCCTCAAGACGCCAGGCCTGAATACCAAAGGCGCGCAGTTTTTCCCATTGTACATTATGGAATACATCTTCTAATCTTAAGTTCAGAGGTGAATGCGAAGGAAATCCGATATGCACTGCCTGTAAATTCCGAGCTGCGGAGAAAACCGTCTTGAATAAGTCTGAAAGCTCAGTCATCTTCTCATCTAGACCCACTCCGTCATCAAAATGAAGCTCTAGGCAGGTAAGGCGCGATGCAAGAAAGGAGACATTTGGTGGTATGCTTTTCTTCATGATAAGCGCGCTTTGTGGATTCATCATAGGCCCAGAGAAGCGACTAAACGGCGATCGAGCATGTACAAGAGCCTCTCCAACTGTTTTAGTAGCGTGGATACAGGCAGGTGTCCATTTTAACTCGACTAATGATGTTCCGGCGGCTTCACTTTCTTGCAGAAAATCAAGGAGATGCCTGTCCGCTTCGTCCTGTAGCCTGAGAATTTGTACGTGTTGCAACGATGTGAAGGCGGACATCGCCTTCTTAAGCACGCGCACATCTTCTCCGGAGCGAACAATATTCCTTTGGTCCTCGGCTTTGGTTTTAAAATACGATGCGTCTAGACTCTGTAAGTCACCGTTGGCAGAATGCAATATGTCTTCGATCCTGCCCCTGCCTTCATCCTCGTCAGCCTGGAGCTGCCAAGCGCACTATAAAGCTCACCATACCCTCACCATAGAAAAATGGAACGAGATAACTGAATTTCCTCGTATGTTTTGCTAGATATCCCTTGCTACATATTCTATCCAAGCGCCGAAAGCCGCTGCGAGAGAACCTCGTAGCAATCTTTGTGAACTGATATGGCACAGCTAGTTCGGCAAATCTCTGACACACCAGTCTGAAGTTTCCGATGTCCTGCGCTCGCGAAGGCAATGTAGGACTTGGGAGTCGAAAGCTCTCGACTGACAGATAAGCCCGACGGTCGATATTCACAGATCTCTCGGGATCGGCCTCAATATGATCGAGGATATCCTTCAGCAACTCGTTTGAAAGCTTCTGGATAGCGGCAGTACTCGACATCATTCAATGAGTGACAAACGTAGCTTGTTTGACCGACGCACGTAATGGAACTTGGGTCCAAGAGCCAAACTACATTCTTGATTAATCTCGCAAAGTCTTGACAGAGGGAACGTTCTTCCAGTGCTGAGAGTAAAACAAGGAAAGGAAGGAAAAGGTGTCAGACGACGTCTTGCCAGCGCACTTCGGTTCAGGCACGGGAACACTTCTGAACCAGAGAAGACGCACAGCAACAGATGTAGCAGCACGGCGCTACATAACGATTAGGCCGTCGAGTAGGAAGAACAGAAGCGAGCTGTGCATCGAAGCCAATAAACAATCCGCAGCCAATTGAGGCTCGTGCTCACCCTCCATGAAGGAGGAAAAGTCACATGATTGATTCTTCACCGTCGGAAGGGCGGTCCCGCTGCCAACCGGCACACTATTGTGACATATTAAGGGCCAGGAGCTCTTCGAGTGGTGGATGGCCCCGGTCTGGTAGGAAAGGAAGCCACACGAGCGAATCCGCAGGGCATAGACGGGAACAAGCGTCAGAAGGTGCAGGTCAAGACCGTAAACCTGCATCAACGATGCCACTACCTTTGGCGTTTCGCTCTTCGGTCCCAAGAGCAAGGCATGTCCTCGCGACCAGATACAGCTAATGGGACTGGCTAAATATATAGAGTTACATGCAAGATCCTGTATCGTAGTACTCCGTACGGAATACGCTATTGTGTGGACCGAGTGAAATGGGCCCAGTCAAAGTGGTAGGCAATGATTGGCTCCCGCCTTCATGGCGACAAGAGTCTAACCCAGGAAAAACTAGGCCATCTCGCCGGCGCTTGCATTGCTAGCATGTATAGACGACGACACATCATCTCCTGAGCTGGGCACTCATCCAGGTGCTTCTGACCGTCAGTAATCATTCTAATATCCGAGACGCCATACGCGAGAGACACCCTTTCAATAGACGAGATGTCGCAAGAGAGATACATGGGTTTGAGGTATTATCTAGATAGGGCCGACTCTGCCAATGGCCGCTGCATGGTGCATACCGACTGCATTATATCCACACCGCTGCAGCATCCGATGGGCGCCAACGCTCCATCTGGAACTGGTAGGTCACACAAGCTCTTCTAGGGAGCCACGATATCCTAGCAGTGTGTTTTTAACACACTTGACCGATTTCCACTGTACATTCCGTCCCCAACTTGATATGTTATTGATTCACTAGATGGACTCTGACCAACGAGTACCTCAAGAATCTTAGACTCTTAACAATATTTGTCCGGCAGACTGGTACTTTAAGCACTTGACACAATCTAGCTATGGATGATTTAGTACTTTAAGGTGAAGGCTTTGACTCGTGATAGGTCCTAGTCGTCTCGATATGTTGTTGCGGCGGAATGGAGATAATGCAGTCTCCGGCGGATCTCTGTACTACTGATTTTGTTGAGAAAGGCATCTTCATCGTTTGATTTCACATCATCCTTTTCTTCAGCGTCGAGCACGTCGACTTCGAAAACTTCCAAATCCGACCATCCTTTATCTTTACGTTTGTCATTCACAGCTTTTCCACCGGCCCTGGTTTCGCCAGAGACGACCAAGGCAGATATTTTCTGATCCGTAATAGTTGGCCCGAAAGCATCAAACAACTCAACGTATTTAATGGTCAAACCGGACTTCAACTCATCTTGGACTGCTTTGCCAAGAGTGTTCGAATCTGAGAGATCCTTAGTAGATGTTACAACCTGAGCCTGCGAGTTCAATTGAAGAAGCGCTAGGAGGAATTGCCTCACACAGGCTTGCCGCTGGTCCCAGCTCTGCAATACTTCGGCAAATTGCTTCTTCTTCAGGAGCTCGTCACCCGTAATCCCGATCGTGAGCGTTCTATTCTGTGGGATCCCAGATCTAGTAGCTGGTTCTAGCACAAGTGTAGTCATCGTCAATAGAAGCTTATGGCCCGCATGTAAATGATCAAAAGTTCCTCCAACGGCAACGGAGTAGTGGCGCTTTGATGAGGTTTGGGGTGTACAAATGCTTTGTGGCCAAGATTGATCGGACACCTCCACATCTGAGCCGCTCTGCAACCTTTCAATGGCTATACTTCGCCGCATATCACCCAGTGGAGACTTTTGAAGCCGCTGGAAGACGCCGAGCAAAACATTTCCACCCTCACTATCGATCACGCACAGGCGTTGCCATTGTCGCTGGCATTGTGCCAGAGCTTGTAAGCTTAGAATTGGTCCCTCGAATAGGTAAGTATCTCCTGGGACTTCGACCTGCCCTACCCTGTTCTCGGCGTTTATATCGAGGAGGAGGATGCGAGCGTCAACATCGTTCTCATACTGGACGTCTATTGATTCTTCTGTGCAAATAATACAGATTAATTTGTACATTTGTCCCAGAAGAGTTTGTAGGTTTGCATATTGAAATGTTCTGGGGATATGCGGATCATTGGGTAGATTAGGACGAGCTATAGCAATGTCCAACAGTGTGACAGTAGAAAAGGCACGAGACGTATTTGAAGCTTTCCGTAAGGCTTGAGTTAGAGGTGGGCCATACACGGCCCTTAACGTCTTGAGTGAAATGTCTGATGGAGAAGACGGAAGGAGGACTATCCAAAGCGGCGAATGAGCCTCTGCGCCAGCCATAGCATAGTTGATAAAGATAACCCCTCCTACTACAAGCATACAAAGATGGCCTTTGAAGACTACTTTGAGTGTCAGTGATCGTGCCGATGGTTACTGTAAATGGATAATAGATGGTGGTAAGTGAGAGCGAGACTGACTGCCTCACGCGCTTACGGTTGTCGGTAGCGCAGCCCTACAGACACATCGAGGCATCCGAGGCCAAAAGGACTGTAGGCAAATCCTCGAATTTAGAGCTAGAGCTAGCAATTCATGCAGTGTTGAATCAAGCTGGCTCTCTCAACATTGAAATGCCTTACCAGGGCCATCACCATATCTCACAACAGGACCATACCGTAAGCCAGTCAGGCGACGCTCGTGGGCTGGATCAGGACACACAAGCATTGGGCTTAGGAGAAAGGGTGGGATCAAGTCAGCGAGGATCAAGACCGTCATCGATCTCAGCAGCTGGTGATACTTACTTCTTTCCGAGCGGAGACGTTCAAAGAATGAGTACGGGGAGCCAGACAGCCCAAGCTGTTGGCATGGGCTCGCCATCAGCTCCCGTATCGGCCATACCGAATCCGTCCCAGGCCTTTGAGACACCAAGGCGGACGCAGACGTCTGCTCGCCAACCAGAAGAACTACATATACCACCGTCTTACAATGCGATGAGCCAGCAGAGCCCAGGTGACCTTTCGCGGCATCACTCCCATAACTTGTCCCAAGAAGTAGCAAGTGGAACAGCACCAGGTATCCACGTTCAGAAAGCCACACCACAAGGATCTCACTATTCCAATGCTTCTACGGGGATGTCTCTGCCTGGGGCTCTCCAGTCAGGAAGACCTGGCCCCTTGTCATCGACTACGGCGCCCTCAAGTATACCCACATTGCCCCAAGCCTCGACCCACGCCCAGCAATATCCAAATAGTTCGCGATCGTCTCTGGCTAACCACTTGCATACATATTCAAGATCAAGCCCTACCGGAATCGAGCAACAGAAGTACGTTCCGTATGCTAATACTCCAGAGAATTCCAAGTTCGCGTCACCTCCAAATCAGAGATACACGTCCTCCCACACACCACAAGCGGGTGCATCATATTCACCACTAGGTTTGGCAGACATCAGACCTCTCGGTGAACCCGGCTTACCAGATGGTCCTATGAGCGCGAATCCGTATTCCAACGATGGCATTAATTCTGTGCCGACAAATAGCAATTACCTTGCTCCTTGGGCGGTTTACGCTTTTGATTGGTGTAAGTGGCCTGTACAGCAACAGAGCCTTGGTGATGCTGCAGGAAAAATGGCCATCGGCAGCTATGTGGAAGATGGACATAATTTCGTAAGCAGGAATTGCTGTTAAGAGCTGATTTGAGTAGAGTCCTAACTCCAGCAACAGATTCAAATTCTTGATACACAAGTTACACCAGAGCCTGACCTTAATCAAACCTCTGATGCTCCTCAGTATGGTCTTGAATTCGTCAAGACTGCCGAAGCCACACACTCCTACCCCGTAACGCGCATCTTATGGGAGCCCGCCTCTTCACAAAAACAATCTACCGATCTGCTCGCTACATCTGGAGATCATCTACGTTTATGGTCTCTACCATCCCAATCGTCCTACAATTCAGGCAATTCTATTACCCGCTCTTCGAATAATGCTCAGCCACCACCCCAAAAACTTACACCACTCGCCCTTCTTTCAAACTCAAAATCCCCCGAGCATACTGCACCACTTACCTCTCTAGATTGGAACAATTTATCTCCAAGCTTGATCATCACATCCAGCATCGACACGACATGTACGATATGGGACATCCCCACTTTGACAGCCAAAACGCAGCTGATAGCGCATGATAAAGAGGTTTTTGACGTGCGATTTTGCGCCAACAGTGTTGACGTCTTCGTGAGCTGTGGCGCTGATGGCAGTGTACGAATGTTTGATCTTAGAAGCCTGGAGCATAGTACAATAATTTACGAACCATCCGAAAAGAACGAAAAATGTATATATGCCCCTTCGTTCTATGGTAATCTCTTGTCTGACGTATCTTCCATTAGCATCAAGTCCCGGGAATATGAGTCCGACGACCGCACAGCAGACCATGTCTTACGCTCCCCCACTTTTGAGATTAGCTGGTGAGTTTCTTACACAGGCGTTAAAGATGGGAATCTCGAAATCTGGACTCATGATATCTAGCTTCACCACACGATGCCCATCTTCTTGCTACGTTCTCACAGGATTCTAACAGCATACGGATCCTTGATGTTCGGCAACCTGGCCAGGCTCTACTGGAGCTACGGGGACATGCCGCCGCAATCAATTGCATAGAATGGTCTCCATCTCGAAGAGGGATGTTAGCGTCCGGTGGTGACGATTCTCTTGTATTGATCTGGGATCTTTTGAACCAAGGGAATGCATTAACAATTCCTGGGACCAATGGGGCGCAACCTTCACATACCGGCTCTGGTGCAGAAAACTCACGCGGCCCAGCCGCAAGCTGGCAATGTGATTATGAGGTCGGGAACTTAAGCTGGGCACCACAGAGCGGTTTAACCAGCCAAGGCAGTGATTGGCTTGGGGTAAGTGGAGGTAGAGGCGTCTGGGGGGTTTGCATATGAATGGTTCATTGAGGAGTCTCCAAATATTCACTGGCATACTGAAGCGTTCAAAGTTAGGGGCTAGCGAGGTGTTTGGCGTTGCGGAGCCTCATAGCATCAATTGTGGGATACCAGGCACGCCAGGGAACGGCCCTTGGCTTTTGTGCAGTCCGCATTTGGCGTTCCGCACTTTATGTAAGAAAGATGTACGATTATTATGTTGAGAACCAGTCAATGAGAGCAAATTGCAAATTGCCTAATCTTCAAAGTATCTGGTGACTCAAACCATGAATATGTTACGCGTGAGGTAAATAACCTACCTTACATGACCTAAACATTGAGTGTGTCATGTAGATAAACCATGGTCAGATGGCATATAGATATCTATGCGCAGGCGGCGCTAGGTCGCAGTCTGTAGCGACCTTACAAAGGAATGGAAATCCAGAAACACCAAGTGCTACGCTCTTAAAGTCGATCATGGCGGTCAATGCTTTCATACGCCGAATTTCCAATAGTAATCAACAACCACTGCTTCCGCTGAATACGTCATACTCTGACGCAGCGCCTCGTGTCGACAATAACCTGGCACCAAAGGCTCGCAGCCAGTCGAGAATGGCAAGCCTGTCTGAGGATTGCCACGATACACTTATTGGACTCGCTCGTCGAGAGAGCTACCTGCAAAAAACTCTACAAAGTCTACTAGATGCTCAAAGTGAGGGACTTCTATCTGGTCTTGGCATTTCAACTGTGGGAGACGAGGCGTCGTCAGCCGGAGGTGAAACACCAACATCAGCCTCTTCAAATGGTGATTTCAAGCGAATGAAGGGTGTCATCCCTGTACGGCAAAATACGATTAAGAAGATTGGCCTTCAAGGCGCCAGACGAGGCATAGCAAGAGCTCTGGATGATTTGGCAGCATTGAAGAGTCGGGAAGGGGAAGTAATGGAGGCACAACTCGCAGAGACAGAGGAAGACTTAAGTGTGGCCCAGAGATTGGCAAGCAAAAAGAAAGGCCTGGAGCATCAGGTTCACAATATCGAAAATGAAGAAGCTAGTAGGCAAGTTGAAGAGTTCAAGCGGGAAGAGAAGTCATTGGACGCGGAGATCAAGGTAATTGAAAGTAAACTCTGGGAGATGAAGGCCAGGCAGCGCCATTTACTTGGGCAGCTTGAAGGCCTGGACAACAGCATCCAGAGCAAATTGAGCTCATATAAAGCGGCATTGACATTGGCCGAGAAGGAAGCCAAGGCCTTTCTGGCAAGACCGAAGGGGAACTCGTCTAATTCACAGGGTGGGAGTGAGAGCATTTGGGCATTACCAGTTCAGAGAAGAACCTTAGAGATGGCAAACGAGCATTTCTACGAGGAGCGAGAAGAACTAAATCAGTGGTCTATGGACATCAGATTTGAGAAGAGTGCACTTGAGGAAGGGGCCGTAATGTGGGAAGACGTGGTCAGCAAGGTTACTGCAGTGGAGGAGATATTGCGAGAGGAAATGCAGCGACTACCAGCCCACCAGGTCCCTAAGCTGGCTAGCGAGAATGACGCTGCAGATGGCGTGCGAAACATTTTGAAGCGCATGGAAAGCGCCAAGTCACACATCGAAAGCCAACTGACCATTGCGGAAGAACGGAAATGGAAGCTGCTTGTGTGCTGTATCGGTGCAGAGCTTGAAGCAATCATTGAGGGATATGAAGTTCTACAAAATGCGCTCAACGCTTCTCGGATTTCTGACACAGTAGAAAAGGATGACGAAGGCAGTACTGGGGCCCATGGCAATGGCCATTTGCTTGATGAGGTTTTAACAGGTCCTCAAGATACACCAAAGCCTCAGGATAAATCTACTGAATCTCCACGATTCCTAGACAGATCTGAAGATGAGGATGACGAGCCCGGTCCGGAATTGTTGATATCCCATATGGAAGATGAGTAGCTAGACGTGCATAGAAGTCTCACAAGTAATGTATACACATCTTTTATTTGTGATCAACCATATTAAGTATTGACCTAAACCTATCGGCCCTATTGGTGATTGGTGTACCGCAGCGTTTAAAGGCACATTGGCGGTTAAAATCTGGAAGTGTCGATTTGTTTACTGAAACATATTCTCTAATGCTCCCTTACTCAATCATTTTGTCACAATAGCTTCCTCCTGGCTTGAATATTCTGGCTATTAGAGTTTGTCTTGATATCCAGAATGACCATTTCGACGTTCAACGCTACCCATGCATTTACAGATGCCATGAAATCTACAGGAAGAGAGGGCGATAACAATGATCCCTGAGCCCACGTTCAGTTTCACAATCCCTTCAGTATACGATAATACAACCCTAGATTGTCGGATCTACCATCCACCAACGTCATGTAGAAGCGGGCCTGGGAAAGCGATGCCATGGCGGTCAAGAGGAGCCATTATTGCTCACCCGTACGCCACACTGGGTGGCTGCTATGACGATTACGTTGTCTTAAGTACCGTTGCAGGAGCTCTGCAAGAGGGTTATGTCGTTGGAACATTCAACTTTCGGTATATCCTAAACCATTTAGAGCATCATACATGGAAAGGAAGCTGACCATAGTAGTGGTGCAGGGTCTTCCAAAGGCAGAACTAGTTGGTCTGCCACACCAGAAACCCTGGACTACATATCCTTCATTGGCTTCTTCGTATATTATGTTAGCAGTCTTCATGCAACGAGCTCACCCGATGCCTCGCGAAAAGACTCAGGCACAATATTATCAACTATACCGTCTACACAAACGGCACCTTGCAGTCCTACAGACACCTCGTGTCAACCGCACATGATCCTCATATTCGGTGGCTACTCTTACGGCTCGCTCGTAACCACACTTTTGCCAGACACCGAGTCTATATTGAATCGATTCATGAATGTGACCATAGGTTCGGCGGAGGCAGAGATCAGACTCCGAGCTCTACATCTATCAGTGCAATGGAACCGAGATGCTCTAGCGCGTGACCGGTCTCAGCGAGACAAGATCGTGGGAGCTCAAGAGAAGGCCGTAGTCATGGGTGGTGAAGAATCAGAGCCGGGGACTCGACGCCCAAGCAAGGATTCGAGAAGAAGCATGGACAACATTCGACGCAGCGTGGATTTTTCAAGGAGAAAGCTAGGTCTACGACATACTAAAAGTGGGGAAGCGGAAGCTCTTTCACTCGAACCAGGCGTCCTACCTATCAAATTACCTTTGCTCAATAGCTATTATCTTCTTATCTCTCCTTTACGTCCACCAATATCTGCCTTAATGACGATGTTCTCCAAGGTCCGTCACCATGGGTCTGGGAATGATCCGTTGTCTACGAATCTACACGGCCTCAATGCGCCAGACACAGAACCAAATCTAGTTACCAATGCTACACTAGCGGTCTATGGGGATAAGGACTTCTTTACTTCACAGAGAAAGCTTCGAAAATGGGCCGAGGATCTGGCTGGGAGGCCACGTTCAACTTTTCGGTTTCGAGAGATTGCTGGAGCCGGACATTTTTGGCAAGAAGAAGGCGTTGAGGCGCAGCTTAGAACCACTATACGGGATTGGTTGAGGGATATTGTGAGCAGGTGAAAAATAGGAGTCAAACCAGGGGTACGTCTTGCAAAGTTGCAATAACCTTCTTTTATGGGGTTATATTCCAGAATCTACGGACATGTTTCATATTTGGCTATTCCGACCCAGACAACTTTTCAATACTCGCGGCTGATTATTTCACCAAGGTAAGAGTATAGTGCACTAATATCACCTCTCTTCTGAGTAACAAGGACGAGAACAAGCAGTGGAACAGAAACTTGACGATATGACTCATTGTCGATTTGGGTGGCCAGACAGTTTGAAACGTGCGATGACTCCACCGCCTGGAAAAGCCGCTGACTGTGTGCTCGCCAGCTCCACATCAGTCATGTAATGATTTGACGAATCTTCTTCACAGTTGCCTATCCAGAAGCACCACAGCATGCAGCGGGGTCGAAGCACTTCTTTGTTCCCGATCTGACGCATTTGATCACGTGTTTCTCGGTAATGACCCAGGTAGTCAGTACGGAGTATCGAGTGGAGAATTAGCAGGCAGCACCTGGTCAAGGTTCTCATTGCTAGCAGACTCCTTGGCCCTCATCGTTATATGGTTTCCGTTGCATCTTCGGGATGGCTTCTGCGTAAACAATGGCCGAGACCGTGTAAGCGAAGAAGTGTGCCAGACGCGCAAATTTGCATCGAGGGTGGCGGGGGGGGGCTTTTGGCTTTTGCGTCCAGCGCATCATGCGCAATGAAAATCCCCTGGCCGAATGGTTGGTAATTAATTATTCTACCTGATGGATTAACAAGACCTCTGGCCAACTGACAAGAATGATACCGGATGACCACCAAACACCCTACCTACTCTCACATGTCAAAAGAAAACTTGCTTTTCTTTGTGTAATGCAGGACCTGCAGTTTCCATAATCCATGCGATGTAGGAGGCCTGATGATTAGAGTCATCTGAATGTTTATGCTTATGTTTTGGTGTCATACATACTTCCTGGCATTCCTGCTTTCACTTCCCGCAAAGGATTACCCTGACTCGAGCCATGGTACGTAGAGATGGAATTTGATATGGCCATGTACATGTACGTACCAAACGTGAAACCCGAGATGCCCAAACAAACCATTGTAGTGGATATCTCACAGAGTGCTGTTATTTTCCAACATGTGTAATCAAGAGCCTTGGATCAAAGGTACTAAGGTAGGTAGGTAGGTACCTACCTTACTGTACTGTACTCGTACTCGTACTAAGTAAAAGTACGTATGTAGAAGCTGAGGTGGTTTGCAAATGGTAAACCCGTGAATAGATTACTCAAGGTACGTAAGGTGGTACGTAGACTGCCCGATAAGTACCTTACCGTACGTAAGGTACTGTAAGGTCCCAGAATAGGCCAATCAAAGTGGACGTCATCACCGGGACAAGGTCCGCACAGCGCGGGATGAATCTGGATGATCTCGCTTGTTTTGTTTCGTTGAAACGCGGTCGATCGGCTGACACCCTTCCCTTCAACATCCCCCACGCACCAGTCACTAACCAAGTCACCCACCCAGTCAGACAGTCACCCACCCTCCTTCACCGCCCACCCAAAGCCCGAAGTCCAAAACCCTACGAGTATCGTTCATCCATTCGTTCATTCGTTCATTCGTTCATTTCAATGCCACTTCCGCTACTTCTTCTGAACCGTGTGCCCGCACTAGCCCGTCTATGCTGCTCATCTCTAAGCTGATAAACCGTGCGAATCCGGCAACGACAGATTCCTTTCCCTAAGTATTGTCGGCAACAATCGACTGTATGGATGCCATGCGGGTCTTACAATGTCATTCTTACAAAACACGGCTCTACTCCAGAGCTTAAGCCTCAACCATGGCCACGGTTCGAAAACGACAGAGAACGGTGGAAAGCAGCAGGCCATAATCCAATCCAAAAGCTCCATAGCAAATCTCATACAATTCGTGCGAAATCCAGTAGAAAACGTTGGAGAAGCATTCGAGTACTGGTGTGATGGGTATACAACCGAAGAGCGAATCCAAAAGCAGGAGCAGGACGACAGGAAGCAGATCTTGTATTTAAGACTACGAACCGTATGCCCACATCTATATATGTACGTCGCTCCACCGCTGACTTCTTGGCCAAGGCCATAAAGTACGAGGACTGGCAGGTAGCAGCTACAGAACTCGACGAAATCGAAGGGAATAATAATTGGAAATCCATTTTCGATTCGACGGACTACGATGCTGCGCTCGTGGAATCCCGACTGAAGCAACTGGATGAAGCGAGGATCAGCTGCGACGTTGGGCGCATGCTTTTCTTGGTCCGAACGTCGTTGACTCGTAATCTGGGAGACATGGGCAACCTCAAGCTATACAGGCACACACATATCGGCACGAAGGACTTGATTGAACGATACATCACGTCAGCAATGGAAACACTCGATGCATTGCTGGATGTTTCTGCGAAGTGTAGATGTGACGGCCTTGAGTCAAAATATATACTTGAGCAGGTGCTGTCTACCAGACAAGCATTTGGAAGAAGTGCGTTGCTGCTGTCCGGGGGTGCGACATTCGGGATGAATCACATAGGAGTTCTCAAGGTCTTGTGGGAAGCACGTTTATTACCTCGGATCATATCTGGCGCTTCGGCAGGGAGCATCGTATGTGCGGTGCTTTGCACGAGAACGGATGAAGAAATCCCCGAGGTTCTAGCAAATCTATGCACAGGCGATCTCGCGGTCTTCGAGGAAGAGGGCAACGAGGATAGTGTACTTCGGAAGGTCGCACGATTCCTGAAACATGGTTCACTGTTTGACATCTCCCACTTGACAAGAGTGATGAAAGACTTACTCGGCGAGATGACTTTCCAGGAGGCCTACAATCGGACGAGGAAGATTTTGAATATCTGTGTCTCCAGTGCCAGCCTGTATGAACTCCCTCGGCTGCTCAATTACATTACAGCACCCAACGTACTCATCTGGTCCGCGGTCGCTGCATCTTGTTCCGTGCCTTTCGTTTTCTCCGCTGCATCCATCTTGGCTAAAGATCCCAAAACAGGCGAGGCTGTCCCTTGGAACCCTTCCCCGCAGCGGTGGATTGACGGATCAGTCGACAACGATCTTCCCATGACTCGGCTAGCGGAAATGTTCAACGTCAATCATTTCATCGTTTCCCAGGTCAATCCGCATGTCATACCTTTCCTTGTCAAAGAAGAGGATTCCATTACTCAGGAAGCGCACCAGTCTACGCCCATGGTTGGTTCAGGTCCTACATGGCTTCACAGCTTTACGCAATTAGCAAAAGGCGAAGCGCTCCATCGGATGCATACCATGGCAGAAATAGGTATCTTTCCTAATACATTGACTAAAGCTGTCTCTATCCTTAACCAAAAGTACTCTGGAGACATTACCATCTTCCCTGAGATATCTTACGCGGATTTTCCCCGCATGCTTTCCAACCCGACACCCGAATTTATGCATCAAGCTATGCTCTGCGGTGAAAGAGCGACTTGGCCGAAGCTCAGCAGGATCAAGAACCACTGTGCTATTGAATTAGCGCTGGATGATGCGGTGCAGAAGCTCAGGGTCAGGGTAGTCTTCAGTCCAAGTCAAGTGGATTTGAGAATGGGCGCTCACTCAAGATCGAACTCCGACCTACGAAGAGGATCGAGGAGCAAAAACCGAGTCGGAAAGCGACCATTATCCCAAACCAGCGCCCCTGAGCCTCCCAACTCGAAGCATACCTACCTCCACGAAAGCAAAGCCGGCCGGCCGAAGTCGGAGCGCCACAAGAAAGCCCTCAGCATCAACACCCTCCTCGACCAACCTACCGTTTCCCCCTACTCTTCTTCGCCTCCGGAGGTCCCAAATTTCAACCGCGCCCACACTTCCGACGCCCTTGGACCCCACCACCATGATTTGACCTCCTCCGGGGCCGAAACATCCAACCTAACAACTTCCTCGTCGTCTTCGTCCCTCTCCCTTACCTCCTCTATGGAATCTCCCTCTTCCCCATCCCCTCCCTTAACCTCCGCCTCGCAACCCACCACCCCCTTCAATCACCACCCTTCCAACCATACGCCTCCAATCAAAACCTCCACTACCTCCTTGTCCATGACGCCCAAAACAAGTATTCCCGCCATCGGCTCCGCAGAATCGAGATACAAACGCCTCTTTCATTCAAAGAGTCCGAGAGAGGGGAATGTGGTTGGTACGAAACCGAAAGGCGATAGAGGAAAAAAGGATGGAATGAGGAGGGGCTGGACATTGGATCTGAATATTTCGGACGCCAAAGGAATCATGAAAAGGAGGGGGAAGAGCGGGGGAAAGAGCGGCAGTGAAAGTGAGAGCGCAAAATAAAGCATAGCACGCTTAGAGTCTTCAGCATTTGCGTTTGATTCGGTCTTTTTAACGCGGATACACCATCAGTACTTTCTTTTGTCATGGCATGGAATGGCTTTGGGAAACAGTGGAATAGCAATTTTGCCCCCAGAGGCGATTAAGAGTCATGAGGTCTTAAAACACACTGGCTGGGAACGGGCTTGGCACGGGCTAGGTGTGGGCTTCGGAGGGGCGAGGGAATAGAGAGAACATGTTAGATATACGCAGATGGGCTAGAGAAGACGAAAGCCTGATACAAGATAGCAAACCTGACGTGGCATTGAGCTCTTACCTTTCCACCTTCCCACTTCTTCCTCTCGTGCCCTCCCCTCCCCTCCCATCCCATTCCCGCTACCCACCCACCTCTTTCCCTCCCATCCCTTCCCCTTCAACCCCACCTTCACCCCCACCTCTCCATCCCATCCCATCCCAGCCCCCAACACAACCATCCCCATCTCTCCCCCTCTCCTCCACCCCCCTACCTGCCTTACCCACACCACCCTCATTCCACTCAACTCCACCACCCACCCACCCACACTTTGCCCGCCCCCTCTCACGCTTTTTTGACAATGGGTAAAGATATATATTCGCTATAGTTGAGATTTGGGGGTTGGCGGTTGGCGGTTGGCGGTTGGGGGTTGGGGGTTGGGGGTGATAGGCGCCAATCTGAGAGAAATGGTAAAGTGGTAAGGAGGGGGGGGGGGGAAGGGATGGTAAACACAGCAGATAGATAGATTAAACAAGCCGGGGGAGATATCAATAATGCCAGTCAGTACCTCTTCCACCTTTTCCCCCCCTTTACGAAATAGTTTTTTTTTTGGGGTGTCAGAAATGTGGTAGGGGGCTTTTTTTTTCGAGGCAAGAGAGAGAGAGAGAGAGAGAGACGGAGATGGAGACAACCCGAAACCTCAAAATTAAACCTTCAAAAAAACACTGTTTGTTTGGCGGAGGGATGAAATGGGATCATGAGAAGGGCTAAATCCTAAAGGGTGGGATCTTGGTTGCAGAGGAGCATGGCCTTTTTCCCATAACATTTCTAGTGAAATCCCCAGTCCAAGATACTCACTTAACTAAGTTCATCCTAACGACGTAGAGCTGATTCCTTGAAGACCTCTTCCCAATCAAAGGAGGCGTAAATTGTTTCTGCTCGTATACTAAACTCGCGGGGTATCATATATTGAAAAATCTTATATTCAAAAAAAGTTCGCTTGCGGTGAAAGGCTCAAATGAAAAAAGAGCAGACTGCCAGCAACTACCGGCAGTCACATTCTCCCACTATTACCTCCAGCTATTTGCAATGCCTGACAAGAATCCTCACATTGTCTGCAAATCCTCGGATAAGGTCTTCGTACTGGCTGGTCTGGTTGTCTCGTAGCAGCAGGCCCTGCCGCTTCACTTCGTCGGCGGAAACTTCAATTTCCAGTTCGTGTTCTTTTTCGGTTTTGGAGGTTGCCTGTTCGGAGTATATGAGTCAAAATTGGCCCTCAAGTGGTGATTTACAAAAAGAGAGAAAGAAATTCGTGGGAGCATGCAAGTCAAAATCTGAGACACAGCGATAGAAAAATGTTTGCTCACATCCGTTGGCGTCACCTGAGTCAGATCAATCGTGTAGTACAAGTGCTTGTAGCTCACACGGTCCTTGTTCCGGTCCGGCCCCTTACCCTCCAACGAAGCCTGCTCCACCAAATCCCTCATATCACCCTCGAAATTCATTTCCAGATTGACGCTCACGCGCCAATCAAAAGCCGTGAAAGGGCTAAAAACGTCAATATCCGCGACACGGACTTTGACAATCTTGGCCTTTACTTCGCCAGTCTTCTGGTCGGTTGTGATGCGGACTTTGGCTCTGTTGTGGCGGGGATTCATTTGGGCGCGGATGGAACTGGGGAGATTTAAAATACCGGCTTGGGAGAGCTCGTAGAAGGTGTCACACTCTCTTTTGTGTATGTAGTCCATAGGTATACGTGACTTCGTAGGTGTAGGTTTAGAGTCCACAAGGGCTCGGTTCAAGAATTGGTTCAACTTGCTGTGCTGGGCCTATTAATTACGGTAGAGTTAGCTGGACTGTGTCTGTTGATAAAACATATTAATGTGTCTTACCTCAGTCATAGAGCTTTGGAATTGTATCCGTAGATCCGGGTTACGTTTGTCAAGCACACACTCTGACATGACCGGTAGACGGAGGCGATCATTTGTATTCTTATCGATGAGATGCCCGATCTTGGCTTCGATTTCCAGAACAGCATCTGGGCCAGGTGCACTACCGGCCGGGCCAGTACCAACATCATCTCTCAAAACGACCTCTTGAAAGAGAAAATCCGAGATGCGCCTGGTCACCTCATCATAGGTGATTATATTCAGGAAGCTTGGCTCCCAAGGTCCAAGAGGCCCGCGATCTCCAAGTTGCGGCTGAGTTGGCAGCAATGATACGTCGCTGCTACAAACAGCATGCCCATTCGTTTCCTCCTTGACTGGTTGAGCAGGGCCCTCGGAAGGTACTTTCTTCAGGTCAGCTGGTTCCCTTTTCACTCCGGAAACGCTTTTCACTGTCGGTTGTCGTCTGTTAGGTAACAAAGGATTGCCGCTTGGTCCACGACCCGCTTTACGAGCGGATTGTGCGAAGATTGGTATTTCATGTGGGCGGGGCCTCTTCCTGACCGGCCGCAGCGGCGACACCGTGGTACGTGCCGAAACCTCGGAATCTTCTGTTTTAATGGGGTTTTGTATCGCAGACTTCAGTGGCATTGTTGAAGCTGAACCTACACGGATTGGCGCAGAAGCAGGGGGATCAAAGGTGGTAAGTGGTGGGGGCGATTGTTGACTTGACGGATGCTGAGGTGTCAGCGATTGCTGCCCAACGAATGTGGCAGACGAGGAACCGGAGGTAGCCATCTCTCGGGACACTGGTCGACTTGAATTTGTTGGCATGTACCATATTCCTGGAGCTGATGTGGGCGTCTGTGAGGGCAAACGTTGACTTTGCTGTATTTGACCCGGAGATTCGTCGCTCGGTTCAGTTACAATATGTGCAAGCGAGTTTGCAGGCTGCCGCCCTTGAATAGATGAATATCTTGTTTCTTTATTCCATTCCTCCATAGGTGGTGCATTCAACATGCTATTCACTCCAACCGAAGATGTCCGAACTTCACGCCGGTCTTGCGGCTGAACATACGAATAACCATCCTCTGGCCTATCTTGCCCCATTTTGCGCTTTGCAGGAGTCACTTGGCCACTAAAAGAACGGTTTTGGTCCGGCTGCGGATATGGTGTTTCAATACTTGATTGACTAGGTACCCTTGTCTTTGGGCTGACACTTAAACTTCTATCACGGCCGTTGTGATTGATGTATGCCTGTGATGTAGATGGGGAACGCCGAGAGCCATACGATAGAGGTGGCGGGCCAGAAGACACATGCATTTCTGTTGATGGTGACGGCGCCGACCCTGATTGTTGTCCAAAAGATCCACCAGAGTGGCTTCGCTGATAATCATATGAAACTGATGACTCTTTGCGCATACCTAATGGAGACCTACCATATGTGGAAGGAGGGCCCAAGGGAGTCCCTGGTTGAGAAACATAGTGCTGATTCGAATGTGGTTGAGATGGCCCGCGTATTTGAGAGTATGAAGCTTGCGGACTATCTCTGAGGAGGCTTGAAACCTGGTGCTTCCCCGAATTGGGAGTGGATGTGGAATGTGAGGATTGAGACCGTTGCTGATGGGAGTAGGAATGAGCACTGCCCGGTGTTGTGGCGGTTGGTGTCAAAGGTAATTGTGCTGTTTGACCGTACGCTTGATATCTAGTATCTATAGAAGGTACATTCATGTCCCGCTGTTGGTAAGGTGGAGGGTGGAAGCTGTGGGTAGGGCTCTGACTTAAATGTTGAGGAAATGGGTATTGTCCACTTCCCAGTGCAGACGAAGGGGTCTGCTGATATGGCGAAGGAACCGAACTGTATGACGACGAGCTAGGGGAACGTAAGTCGTTACTTGCTAGTGGTTGCAGAGGAGGGGGTTGTGGTGGCCTTGTCTCGCGGCGCCCATTATATGCTGGAGGCTGTGCATCGTAAGAGTTCTGGGAACCTTTTGCATGATGCCGATGTTCTATTCTCTGCTCTGGCTGTTGGTCCAATGCTAACCGATTCGGAGCGGGACTAGAGGTATCAGAGTCGATTATTGACCGTATATCCATAGCTCTCGTCTGGCCAATCCCTCCACTGCAACGGTCTGTCGACCGCCACGACACCGATCTAGTAGGGCCCCTCCACGGTGTGAGCTTCGATTGGCCTTATGGTCCCGGAGAAATGCAGCCAGCTCCTTCCGCAATGCAACGTTGTGCAGTGATGCTGAATGAGCGGTTTCTTCAAGGGGTCTTGCCTAAACTTGCCCGTTGGCCTAATGCTTGCGTTTCACCTTGTAGTGGAATATGGGTTAGACGTATATCAAGTAACAGCATCAAGGAGTGTAGATATAGTGATGACCACTTGTGAATTCATCTGATATTGCTGAGCTGTGATTATCGTTGCTCTAAATCTATCAAATTTGTTGCAACGCAAGCTTCCTTTGTGCCCTGTCATGCATTCCATGCATAATTGGTAGTCACGAGTCAGGGGTGGATGACTAAGTATCTACTAGCGACTTGACGTGGTTACGGAGCCTGAGCGTGCAAGTTGAAAGCTTCGATAACTTCCAACAGCAACCCGATCTGGTCATCACCAACACAGACGAACCCTCGGAAGCTCGTCTAAACTCACTAAGGCCTTTTCGTATCGGTCATACTTACAACGCTTTCCTTTTCCGGTCAGCCAAGTACTTCCAAACCGTATTCGTCCGTCCGGAGCTCGACCAACCTCCTCGATCAAGCTACTACGATAGTTCATCCACAGAACCTGAGCCGACCAGCAGATCATCAAGGTCAGCATGGTGGGCTTGACCTCAGCTGTAGGTGTAGTAGGTTTCCTATCGGAGCCAGATCATGAGCTACAGATATTCGCTCTGAGGAAGCTGAACGAGGAAATCGATTCATTATGGACCGAGGTCGCAGGATCAGTTGGAGAGATAGAGGCTCTGTACGAGGACCCGGCGTTTCCTGAGCGTGAGCTTGCAGCTCTAGTCGCTGCCAAAGTCTACTACAACTTACAGGAGTACAATGAGAGCATGGTGTTTGCCCTTGGTGCAGGGAAATTGTTTGACCTAGACCACGAAGGAGAGTTTGAAGATACGATAATATCGAAATGTATCGACTCCTATATCGCACTATCCGATACGGCCCCAGCTACAAGTACGAATCAAACTCCACAGCTCATAACTGCCTTTCCCTCCACGACAAATGGCGCTTCCAGTATTTCTGCAAGCCTTGCATCGCCGACAACTCCTTTCTCTCAATCCACACTTCCCTCGAAATCACTTCTCTCACGTCAAGATAGTTCCACGACCTTTGATCCGTCGTTACAGGGCGTCGCCAGTGCTCCCGGGTCGTTATCGAACTCACTTGCATCGCAGAGAGGAATACAAGAGCAATTACACAAGATCATAAACCAGTTATTCGAGCGTTGCTTTCGAGATGGGAGGTATCGTCAGGTTGTGGGTATCGCTGTAGAGGCTCGAAATCTGGAGGTCCTACGAAGAGCAATCCTGCGAGCAACTGAAGATGAGAGAAAGGAGAATAAGGCCGGTGGGGCTTCAGTAGGGCGAGGAGAAGAATTAATGGAGTATGTGCTTGAGATTTGCATGGATGTTGTGCAAGAGCGTGCACTGCGCAATGAGCTACTCCGACTTATCCTCAACCTGTTACACGACATACCTTCACCCGACTACTTTTCCATTGCGAAGTGCATAGTATACTTGAACGAACACTCGATGGCGTCTGAGATGCTGGCCAAGTTAGTTAAGAAAGGCGACCCGAAGTCCCTGGCTGTTGCATACCAAATCGCCTTTGATCTTTACGATAACAGTACACAAGAGTTTTTGAAGAAAGTAAGGGAAGAGCTCCCAAAGGCTCCGGCGCCATCATCAGTTGCGGCTGCAGATCGCGGAGATCAAATGGATGAAGAAAATACGGAAAATGTCAAGGAAACGGACCACCTACTCTCAGCGCAGGATGACAATACCGGCGCTCCGGCTTCATCTCTTAAGGACTCGCCCGAAAAGCAAGAGCCTATGCCCGCAGAAGTCGAGAAAGCCTTTGACTCAATACGAGAAATCCTGCAAGGGACGAAGTCTATCGAGCTGGATCTGGAATTCTTATACCGAAACAATCATACCGATATGAGCATATTGAACAAGATCAAAGACAGCCTGGAAGCTAGGAATTCGATCTTTCACACTGCGGTAACTCTTGCCAACGCCTTTATGCACGCGGGAACTACGAACGACAAATTCTTCCGAGATAATTTGGAGTGGCTTGGCAAAGCGGTCAACTGGTCCAAATTCACAGCTACTGCTGCTCTTGGGGTGATCCATCGTGGCAATCTTGGGCAGGGACAGAAACTGTTGGAGCCATATTTACCAAAAGATCAGATTGCGGGGGCGAATACAGGATCAGCTTATAGCCAAGGTGGCTCATTGTATGCTCTTGGTCTGATTTACGCAAACCACGAAACTCTTGCTCTAGAGGTTATTCGAGAGCACTTTAAGAAAGCCACAGAAGAAGTTGTGCAGCATGGTGGCGCACTCGGTTTGGGCGTTGCGGGTATGGCTACCGGCGATGAGGCCATCTACGAGGATCTCAAAGGTGTATTATACACGGATTCCGCACTCAATGGTGAAGCCATAGGCATTGCTATGGGTTTGATCATGCTTGGGACAGGCAACGTCAAGGCATTGGAGGACATGATTCAGTATGCGCATGATACCCAGCATGAGAAAATTGTGCGCGGACTCGCTCTAGGAATGGCTCTCATCATGTACGGCCGGCAAGAAGCTGCTGATGAGTTAGTCAACGGACTCTTGGACGACCCAGACCCTATCTTGCGGTATGGTGGTATTCAGACCCTCGCATTAGCATACTGTGGTACGGGAAGCAACAAAGCTGTGCGGAAGCTTTTGCATGTGGCAGTCAGCGATGTAAGCGACGACGTACGACGAGTGGCTGTGATGAGTCTCGGCTTCATTCTTTTCAGAAAACCCAATAGCGTGCCCCGCATGGTTGAGCTGCTGTCAGAATCATATAATCCCCACGTTCGGTACGGTGCAGCTATGGCATTAGGTATCTCATGCGCAGGTACTGGCTTGGATGAAGCTATAGATCTATTGGAGCCCATGATCAAGGACCCGACGGACTTCGTACGCCAAGGGGCCCTAATTGCGCTTTCCATGATTATGGTACAGCAGAACGAAGCGATGAACCCGAAAGTTGGGACAATACGGAAGACCTTGCAGAAAGCGATTGGTGATCGCCATGAAGACGCCATGACCAAATTTGGCAGCGCCATTTCTCTAGGAATCATTGATGCAGGCGGCCGTAATTGCACCATCAGTCTGCTTACACAGACTGGCAATCTAAACATGGCTGGTATCGTTGGCATGACTGTCTTTACCCAGTACTGGTACTGGTTTCCGCTGACACATTTCCTATCTCTCAGCTTCACCCCAACGTCAGTTATCGGGCTAGATCAAGATTTGGAAGTGCCTAGCTTCAAATTCCACAGTGCGACCCGGCCAAGTTTGTTTGACTACCCTCCAGAGCAAGAACAAAAGACAGAAGACGCACCAGAAAAGGTCAAGACTGCCGTTTTGTCAACGACTGCACAAGCCAAACGAAGGGCGCAGAAGAAAGAGAAGCTGCAAAGACGGGAAAGTATGGACATTGATCCCGCTCCTACGACGCCTAAAATAAGTCACACTGGTGACAGGATGGATACAGACGAGCCTGCGCCGAAGACCGATGAAGGCGAAGAATCAAAGGAAGCAGCGCCTCAAGCCGAAGGTCTGAAGAAGAAGATGGAGAGGGAGAAGGTTGGCTACAATATTGAAAACATGTCTCGAGTTCTCCCTGCGCAATTGAAGTTCATTAGTTTTCCTGACGGGAGGTACGAGCCGGTGAAAAAGGTTCGTTCCGCTGTTTATTTCAGGAGGCAAAGCAGTCACTAACGAGCAAGCAGCCGACAGGAGGGGTAATCCTTTTGAACGATACCACACCTTCGGAGCCTAAAACGCTCATGGAGCTCAAAGCTAGGAAGAACATCAAGGCAGCTGCCGCACCAGAAACGCTCCAAGACCGAGTCGATGCTGCTTTCAACCTACCAGGTGATGCAGGCGCTGAAGAGTCTGCGAGAGACACTGGGGGTGCAGCAGAGGCCGCTGGGGTATTGACTGCCATTGACGAGGATGGTGAGGGGTCGGAGGAGGCCGAATTGCCAAGGGAATTCGAATACCATTCGGACGGGGAAGCTGGTGACGATTGAGAGGGCTCCGTTCTACTATTTGTTGTGTTACTACCAATACGTTTCTAATCCGACTTACTGCTGCCAATGGAGAGGAGCACCGAAGCATTGACATGGTGGGCTTGCTTGGGCTTTATAGACACGCACCAAGTTGCGTTGTACCATAGAAATACCATGTAATTGTCACCTTGATATCTTCCAACGTGTAGCATGTGTTACAACACTGAACTGAAGTTTGGGTATTAATTTCAATAGTCGGGGTCCACTCCATTGGGCGAAAGAGCGGGGACGCAGCGCAACCACACTTTGACTTCCATAACCACAACGCCCCCGGAATCCAACAACCTACCCCTCCTACCCCAAAACCCAACAATGGACTACCTCCGCCCCCACCTCCAACCCATCACCCACAACCTCCCCCCACCCCTCCGCACCCTCGGCCTCTCCCTCCTCGGCCCCGCCTGCTACAAAACCCTCCTCCTCGACCTCTCCCTCACGCCCTCCCCCTGCCTCTCCCTCGCCCTCTCCAAAACCCTCGGCCTCGCCATCGTCGCCGCCTCCTCCGTTGTCAAAATCCCCCAAATCCTCAAACTGCTGCAGTCCCAGTCCGCGGCGGGCGTCAGCTTCCTCGCCTACGTGCTCGAGATCGCGGCGGACATCGTGGGCGTGACGTACAACGCGCGCGGCGGGAACCCGTTCAGCACGTATGGGGAGAGCGCGCTGATTCTGGCGCAGAACGTCGTGGTGGCCGGGTTGGTGCTGAGGTTTTCCGGGAGGAGCGGCTTGGCGGGGGGGTTTGCGGTGGGGCTGGTTGGGGTTGGGTGGGTGTTGCAGGCGGTGGGGGGGGAGTGGTTGGCGGTTGCGCAGGTGGGGGCTGGGGTGGCGGGGGTGGTGAGTAAGGCGCCGCAGATTTGGACGGTGTGGAGGCAGGGGGGGACGGGGCAGTTGAGTGCGTTTGCGGTGGGTGGTTTTTTTCTTTTGGTCTTTCTTCCGTTTGCCTTGCTTGGGTGGTGCTGATTGTGAGCTGCAGGTTCTGAACTACCTTCTCGGATCCCTGATGCGTATCTTCACGACGCTGCAAGAAGTCGACGACAAAGTCATCCTTTCTAGGTTCGTCCCCAGAATCTCTATCCCTCCTCCAACCCAAATCCCCTTTTACTAATATCCATATAGCTTCATCGCAGGCTTCCTTCTCAACTGCATCCTCTTCGGCCAAGTCCTCTATTACTGGAACAGCCCAACGACCGCGAACCATGCTGCGGAGATGGGCAAGGAACCGGAGAAGATGGCTATGGGGTCGAGTACGGGGGCTTCCGGGAAGGCGAAGAGCCCGACCACGAGGCGGAGGGGGTAGGGGGAGTTTGTTGGTTTAAATCAGGCAATAGCATACTTTCTATACTTGTGTCAGACGTGGTTTGATCACTTTTAATGTGTCTCTGGTGCTTTTGTTCGTTTCCTGGTGAAAGGATGTTGCATGAACACTGGTCTAGCATCTCTTATTCTCCCCCCAGCCGTATTCCTCTACCAGTCCAACCAAACCATCCCCACTCACCCAACCATCCATCGAAATTTGACAAACCCAGCGCCTTCCCCTGATCGCGACCCAATTCTTCCTCATCATCCATACCCCTAGCTCTAGTCTCAGAGTAAAAGCCCCTCTGATGTCCTTGTTACTCCTAAATCGAGCGCTTGTGAATAAGCGTGTTTCCAGCAAGGTAGAGGCGAATAGTGGATCCGGTCGCTGGTTCAAGGGACTTGTGTGATCTATGAAGTGACTAGGGGCCTGGGTTTAGGTATTAGGAGATAAACGATGGTGAGAAATGAAAGATGGGGTATTGATGGAAAGGAGGGAAGATGGTAGCCGGCAGGGAATGTTGATTTGCGTACAGAATATATGTTGTATGCCGAAGATAATTATGGCGGAAGTCTATTGTTCATTCTCGACATCCCTTGGGGATTCCTGGGGCGAGAGGGGAAGGCGGTGGTTTACTCTTGCGAAATCAAGAATATGAGGAGAAGAGAATGAGGGGCATTGTCCTGGCTGCTTTGGGAATGAATTGGGTGGTCGTGGAAAAAGCGAGTCGAGAACATGATAGGTGGTTGCAGTGGGATGATAGAAACCCATGGGGGAGTTTTGGTAGTCTATTGTTGTCTTGAAATGTGGTTGCAATGTTTGCTTTCATGTACAGCAAGGTCCTCGAGGTCATCACTTGGCCCAGGAAAGGCCCTGTCCATCGTCCGAACCTTGTCTCCAGGCATGGTTTGTCATCGAGTACAACATTCAGGATCTTAAAGGCTAACGATTGTTCTCCTCGTATGCTTGGCTTCTCAGGCCACTCCAACTAGATTTCCTCAGCCAGTAAGACTGAAAGGGCCATCTTCGAGGCACGGCGGCCTACAAGTACAAGGCAATCTAAACAGAGGCACCGCCCTCAGTATTATAATGGCCGGTTAGAACACGCTAGGAGCATCATACCTCATACTTTGCTTCAGTGCATACCGATCTGCAACCTCAGGGGCCATATCAATCTCTATACCCATCGTTAGAAGATCTAGCCAATTTGCTTTCTGGTCGTCTTTGATACACCCTTCGAGTTCGATGTGCGGTATACGTTTAATGTATCTGTGCATCGCTATCAATGCAAAATCGCAGAATTTTCTCTGGCATACATGTCTCAAACGTTTACAATTCCGGTGCTGTCCTGGGTGCGGGAAGCAGATGCGAATGTGGCGTAAGTTTAGCGGATCAGTGTGTGGGGAATCCATAAGGTAGTACCATGCTGTGCTGTCGTTTTCATCGTTCCGCTTCTTAATGTTTGCGCCAAATAAGTCAAGTATCGTTTCGTGATCGAACTTCAACTCCATGGACTTTACTTCATGATAGCTAGCTTTTGATATTCTGTTGAAGAATCGTAATAGCTGGCCATGGTGACGGAACGAGAACGTCACCTGAGAGAACAGTATTTTCATGGCTTCTCCGTGCAACTGCTTGTTGACTAAACTGAGGCTCATGTTGGGTTTGGATAATGGCAAGTGGTCTTTCGGTTGATAGACGCTCTCGTAGGGTTCAGCAATTCGTCCCATAGCAAGAACGAATATGGTATCACGAAGCTAGTGACGCCATTAGTCTGGAGCATCTACCAATATCATAACAGTGATAAGCAACCACTACCTCTGCAGGAAGATCCAAAAAGGGGAAAATCGTAGCGGCTCGCCATCTTAGGTACAACTCTTCTTGAAATTGCTTTGAAACATCCATCTCTCCCTTCATACTTTCTGGGATGATGATTTGCTTCGGAGTTTTTTCACTGGCAGACAAAGACTTCCAGAAATGGAGGTACTTGACGGATCCCAACTTGCTAGGTGCATCGAGAACTTTGAGGTATTCAGTAAGCGTCTTAGATTCAGCTCCCATCCAGACCATGATCTTGCCGCCCGGAGTCCTCCAAAAATGGATCCTTCTTGGTAAGATGCTTGGCGAGCGCAGACTGTATAAATCCATATTTCCCGTACCTCCCATTATCCCCGCAACACTGCCACTTGCCGGCAGTAGAATAATCTTGTTAAGGGAGTTGTCAAAGCTCAAAGTATTTCTCACATCGATCACATGTTTTGTAGCCTTGAAGAGAGCATTTTCGCGAAAGTTTTTAACGGGCCACGGATCCCAAATTACTTTGCATCCCAGCGAGGGTCTTTCGATCAGGTAGAACTTGGACCACGCATCTTCAGAGCCCACAGTGTTCTGGACTGCTGCTTGCTTTTCAAGCCTACTAGACTTGGCTCCCTGTGGTCGTCTCATGGTTGTTTGGTTGTATGCCTCCACCGAACCACCGGCTCCCTAATACCTGCTGTAGAAGTAGGTGCTCATAAGAATGAATACGAGCAAAGAAGGTGGCAAAATGCTTGCAACCTCAGGGGCGCTAAGATAGTAAAATGAAGTGAACAAAGGACGGAACTGAATCGGAGCATCCAGAAAAATCTTCAGCGTGTCCTGACTAGTAATGTACTCCTCAAACCGAGTCAAGTCGCATGAGTGATAACTAGGACAGTGCTAGTAGCATTTCGAGGAATTATAACACTCAGCCTCAATATCATATGTGCAGTCCCTAAATGGCTACAGTGGGTGCTATGGGTGCCTAAGCGGATGCATTGAGACTGCCACCATCATCATCTCATGGATACATCTCTAACATGCGTGCCTTCCAAATTGGATGAGTAGTGTTGAGTTCCTCATAGTACTTTAATCGCCTCGGGTACCTTAGGTAGTTTCTCTACACTAGCGCCGGATGCGCATGTGCACCCAGGCGTACGGAGGTCGGAGAAAGTCCTACACAGCGCTAGGTAAGCGAATGGTCTCAAAATATCATACACAGCAACATAATAAATGATAGGTGGTGCAAAAGCGATTCAATTTTCTTGATCTTAATATCGTTATAGAGCGCTGATTGAGCTGTATAAATTAAGCTATTTAGCTAGAATTTCTGTCGAGGACGCATTAAGCGCACCGTAAATGTAATTTATCTCGTATGTTTCAATGTTGCTAGCGCTGTGCAGGACTTACAGTGTCAACCTCTCACGCCTCCGTACTTTGAGTACCACATGTTACCACAGTATCAGAGCTTTCTAGAAATGCTCTCAACGGGTTTCGAATCAGCGACGTAGGATTTATGATAGCTGCTGAGGATGTCTCTCTTTGAAAGAAGAAGTATGGTAAATTCTTATTGAAAGTTTCCTGTTGCTTTCGCATTCATATTCCCGCAATATACAGTATCATTAGCAGCATCAAGACGGCATATTCAGTCATTTCACTGCAATTCTTTTTGTCGTCCCTTCACAATGGCATGAAATTCTGAATTGCGCGCAGAATCAATATGTATTTCCCATTTGTTATATCAACCGACAATACTCTGAACAACTGCCAAGCTTTCATTGCGGTATATACTGTTGATTCCAACGGTTATATCTACGCTATATTATGACTCACGTCTGTGAATGAGAGACAGGGGAGTCGTTGACATGCATACACAATTGGAAACCCGGTCAAGCATTCCCCAGTAACTAACTCACGTTTCCTCGGCTGCAGATACTTGGACTATCTACTGGAAACCTCCAGGGAAACCTAACGGGTCCACTCAAGGCCTTCAGCACTTGTGAGGTCACGGTCGCCGCGTCACCTTGGAATACCCCCATCGTAGCGTCCGCGCTAATGGTGATCATATCAAGCAGCTGGCTAATGCTGCCAACTGCCGCAATGGCTTTACCATGGCTGTAAGCCTCGCGGATGAACTCCTCGGGAACAAAGGCGGGTGAAGAAGGCATGGTGCCATTGCTTGCAGAGGAGTTGCTTCCAGATAGAGAGCCGATGAAGATCGCGTCGTAACTTGAGAAGCCAGTCAGTCGACGCGGTTCACTAATTAGATTGGGGACCGTAGAAACTTACAAGATACTGCTCGTGGTGATGTAGGACTGCTTGGCGCTAACACCGGAGGCAAGAGGCCCCTGGCGAGGTGCAACTACCTCATAACGCACTTTTTGTGCAGAGAGCAGGGACGACATGGCCGAAAGATCCGCAGTGCTGAGGATGTTGTCACTGGCAACAATGCCGACTACCAGACCTTCATTTGACTTGTTGGACTCAAGGCCTTGCGTCAAGGGATACAAGGATGGGTAAGGCGCTGTACTATTTGTCACATTCGTCATCGGACCTGAACCCACAGCTGGCAGTTCTGCGCCGATCCCATACGCGACGCGACGGGCCAAACAGTTGTCGATCTTGTTCAAAATATTGGCGATGTACTTCTGTACTACGGTGTCGTCACCAACGTTGCCAAGCTCGAAGCGATATGCATCTACTGCGTGCTGCTGAGCGTACTTGTCGAGCGTGCCCCAGAAGTTGCGAGCTTGAGCCGCCCAATCATAGCTTGGCACATAGCGGCCGATGTTGCCAATTCCTGCCGTTTCACCTTGCGACCCGGTGTATGGGAGACTTTGCTGGGACGACGCTTCTTGGATGCCACCAATGCTGTTGGGCGCTGAGGTCGAATCACCTTCAAAGATTAGTGGTTGCATATAGCCGTCGCGATAGTTGTTGCTGATTGGTGCAATTGCTTTGTTGATTGGCAATAAGTAGCCGTTAGGACTGCCATGGCGGTGGGTCGAGGTGTCGTCGTAAGACATTAGACGCCACTGTAGGAGCGGGTCTGGCACGAACCAAACTCCTTTGACGACATTGGACGGTGCGAAGGAGATGGATTCGGGCTCTGCGAAGAAATTTGTTGGGTTTCTGTTCAACGTTAATTTGCCGAGTTTGACGGGCTGATTCATCTCGAAAGGGATGATCTGCGGAGCTTGGAGCAGGTCAATGCCTTTCCACATATAGGTCCCGTCGTCGGGAAAAAGCTGCACTGCGAGCTCCCACTCTGGATAAATTCCTGCGTCAATACTGTTGTAGAGGTCTACTCTCTGGAAATTGTGTTCTTGCCCGCAATCTTGGTAGCCTCGTCATAGACCAGCGCTCGATGTCCAAGTACAGGCAGGCAGTACCATTTGAATAGCTGTGATTCACCCTTATCGTTGACGAAGCGGAAAGTATGAACGCCATTGCCACTGATGTGACGAACGTCTCGCGGTATCCCCAAGTCCGAAAGAACGTTCATCAGCTGGAATGCGCCTTCGGGATGCTGTGTGAAGAAGTCATAGGCGGTGGGATGGGCAGTTCCGCCGGTGGGAAACCCTTTGTTTGCTTCATACTCAACAGAATGAATGAGGTCAGGGAAGTCCGCGCCATCTTGGATAAAGAAGGACGACAAGTGGTTACCAACTAGGTCTTGGTTGCCGCACTGGCTGTAGATCTTGGTTGCGAACCCATGCGTGTCACGGCCGCTTTCGCTGCCTCCAGTGCTGGCAACTACAACGGAGAAACGTGTAAAAGCTTCGCTAGTAGTCCCGTTCTTCAGCCAACAGGCCGAGGTTAGATTGCTCCAGTCGCCGTAGGATCTGAATGTGCCATACGCACCGTGACCGAGGGCATGCACAACTCGCTCCGGTACTCGCTCGCGGTCGAAGTGGATCATTTTCTTGCGTACGGTAGTGTCTTCCAGGAGAACGTATCCACGAGGACCCGCGCGAAGAGAATTAGAGGTATTGTCCTGAACACCAGTATCCGTCGCCTCTATTTGGCCATTAGTGTCTACAGTGTTGCCGTCTAATTGTTTAAGCTATTTGCACGGTTAGACCGCAGGCCCAAGAGCATTTTTAGTCAGGATTTGCCTTTTGATCAGCAGCATTTTGTGCTAATATATGCCTGCTTCCCGCAAGAGCAACGAACAATAGTTTGCTCAGATGCATCCTGCCACCTCGTAAATTCAAGCGAATAGGGAAAGTAAGAAGACAATAGGATTTCGAATTCAACGGCGCAAATAGGGGAAGAAAGGAACCTAATGAATTTCAGAGGAGGACAACGGGGAGAAGGAGGAGATATATGATGACCACAGAGCTCTAAGCAGTCCCTGTTGTTGCGAAATGTTGCCATAATCAGGCCTGTCTCGCTAAGAACAAGTTTGGATGTCACGACATCTACAGTATATTCATGTTGACGAAACCCTCGAACGGCACGAAAGTAATCTCGACACAACTCCAAAGTCCATGTAGTACAGAGACAGCTCCTTGCATCGGCCTTTTTCAGGATCGTAGTCGCACCTGTTTAGTGTCCAATTGACTCCGTCCTTGGTCAGTGTCTGCTTCTGTAACATGGTCCGGTCCTTGCCTCATGGGACAAATTTGCTTGATGTCAATAACTCTCTCTTGGTCATAATAGTCCAACAAAACGAAAACGGGCGTGTCCAATAAGATCAGGGAGCGGAAAGGTTGGTAGTTGTTGGCTTGTGATGTGGAAGCAATGTTGAGGAATCATGGGAGTGATGAGACCCCTATCTAAATCGCTTAGCAGCGGCGAGCCTCGGCGAGCCGCCAAGCACAAAAATTCTCCTTGAGTCCGAAGTCTATAAATTCGAGCCCCCATGAGTAACCTTCTTCTACCAGTTCAAGGTACTTCACTACAATAGCTACTGTCTGCTTCGGATTAGGCCCAGGTTGTTACAATAATGACTCAGGTTCTCCGAGATGAACGACCCTTTCGAGCGGTTGCCGGCTGAGATTCTCCTGATTATTATTAAACTCGTTCCAGATTCCTCGTCTCTACTCCACCTAGTGCAGGCCTCCATCTTTGTGGCAGATATTTTTGGAAATTACCCTAGCGAGGCTGTCGGGACTTTGATCAGTAGACTACCAGAAGAACTGCAGCCTATAATTCGAGCTGTTATTGTGATCCTTTCTTGTCGGATGACCGGACATAAGCTCATTGCGGATCTGGAGGACGACCCTGAGCTTCCTATCAGCGATAAGACCGAGAACCTACTTCCCTCGGATCTTCTGTCATCTATCAAAAGCCTCGTCAGCTTGGGATGCCGGATCCAGGGCCTCACTACGTCATTCCTAGACACCCATATCGAACGTGTCAACAGCCTGCAACCAATGTATCTTCTTTGACCAGGCTATATGTTCGACTATGAACCTTCAAGGATTATCCCGAAGGCCGCAGATACACAGTCCCAAAGACTGGGGGTCCTAGTTGGATCGAGCAATATCGGGTTGTACGTTCGCTGTGGCACTTACAACTTTATTACACTCTTACCAACGTATCGGCCCGCTCTGTGTCCGTAGATCACCTGGACGCTATGTTGATTTCTCACCCGGATGAAGCACTGCGTCGCATATGGGGCCACCTCAGGCCGTGGGAACTTGATGAGATCGACTGTGTCCACGATTATTTGGGTCAGGTGGATATATCGCTTGCGGAAAGCGAATATAAGGTATCTGTACAGCATGCCTCATTGCCGTCACATTCTTTTGAGATGGATACGGCCACATCGGCGACAATACTACTAGATCCCCCAAGCGCCAGCGACGAAACCATATTTTTGTGGCATCAAGACCTAGAATTGGCCCAGTATGCGAGTGACGGATATAAACTTCTTCCATAGCTATGGACTACGCTCACTTATGTCGCCTCTGAAAGAGTCGTCTTCGAAGCACTTTAGGCGCCTAGGATTTGGGATCTGGGACCTCAAGAGAATGGCTTCACTGGAGTTGCTAAATGCACCTAAAGAGTTTCGTCCTCCGCGAGAAGGAGAAGTCAAGCCAGGTCCCACTGAGGTCGGCAGCCACTTTTGTCTGGGCAACATCTGTTTTACGTGGCATAGTGCAGAAGGGAATCAGCAGATACTATGATTAAAGAGACAAATTAGCTATGAGGTGTAGTTCCATGCCCCACGGAAGCCTTATCGTGCCCCCATGAACCGGATTACTATCCTGGTAACTGAAATGCAGATTGTCCAATTGAAGCTGACCACAATCTGTCATGATTCTCTCTTGTGGTTTTCAGATCTCAGGTTGGACAACTGCGAGCAAGGCGCCCAGAAACAAACCAGCCAATAAATCAACAGCACCAATGTGCACTACGAGCACCTTAAGATTACAAGCACAACGTCAATTGAAAACTATGGTGAAATAATTCGTGAATGGCTGGACGGGTGACAAGGTATTGGACTGAACAGGCCGAACTTACCGAAGAAGCCAAAGTGGAATGTCTGAACCACCAAATCACATTCATGCTATACGAGTACAACGGGCCAGATACAAGGCAAGACTGTGCCTCAAGTAAAATCCACGCAATACTATACTTCTGGCTCGGAACTAAAAATTCTTCTACTTCCTACCTTGCTACTCTGCCACTAACCTGTTTCTAAGCAGTCTTTGGGTAGGTCTTGAATTTGTCTAGCGTGCGATAAAGTGGCACAGTATCCGGGTTATTTACGGCCCTTCAGCTTACACTTCAATTCAGGTTGTTATATCTCTAGTATCGAAGCTCTCCATACACACAACAATTCTTTTGATGGTATTCTTAGCCTGCGAATGTGCCTCAGCTCCCGACGTTTTGTAGTCGCTATCTAAGCAACGTCAACTGGAGCAAGGGTTAATTTACAGCAGCACAAGTCACTCTGCTGGAAATCGCAGCTCCCAATATCCGCGGGATTCCTAATTCACACAAGATAATACGGAAACTCAACTAAGAGGTCGTATGGGCAGATATGTAGGGGGGTTGAAGGGTTCTGAGCTGTGGATTATGACTTCATAGAGAATAAAGCAAATCCAATGTTCAACAGGGTCGGATTCCGTCGATGGAGGTGAAGTTGACTTTCATAGTCTCAGTGGAGGTCTACTCATAGTATACGCGGATGACGGGTGTGGGCCTGGATATATATTTCGATTGCTGATCGACAGAGCCCTTGATACGGTTTAAATGGACTTGTTGAAGGGACTTGCTGGCCGGGTTATTGGTAATATTGTGAATGAAGGCATGACTGATGAAGGACGGCTGATTGGCTTCCAAGTTCCGTGAGAGAAGACTAGGGGGATAGCGGATGGAATTGAAGATGCTATACTGCTTGAGATCACAGACTGTTCATCTTGATGACTTTACTCTCTTTACAAAGCATTCCATTACACAACTACCTAAACGCAAAATATTTGGCTACAAGGTCTACTCTTGATTCCGGCCCGGCGTGAATAATAAAGCTAGAAAGGAAGACCAATCCTGAACAGAGTCTACTATGTCTCTAAAAAACTAACAGCTCGAATATAAGCTGTGTTTCTGCATTGACCTGTGTAATTTGGTTGGAAATAGTCACCACTAACGGTAAAGCAGCATCAGTTGACTCCAGAAGCAAGGATGATAGATGGTTTTTGTATTCTGGTCTAGAAACCGGCAGAGATATGCCTAATTGAAGCTGTTTGTCACGGATTGCTAAGTACTGGAATGAAAGGATCTCATGAAAAGAGAATTCAGCATGCCTGTATGTGCCAATTCAATTGACCGTGAACTTCGAAAACCGTAATTACACTAACGCGGACACAGCCTACCGTAATATACTCTACTCTACGCATCCCGGCGGTTGCCGTATGTTTCCGGAACCAGAAACGAACTTGAAGTAAAAGAATGTTGAGCGTATCGACTGCAGCGTCAATATGTTGCTGCAAACCCAACCCTTGAGATCAAGGCTATTACAGACCGAGTCGATCTGCTTGCGGTGCTTGCTCCGACTTTCGAGAGTGGCAACTCCTCCGCCTGGCCGGCCATTCAGTGTATCGCCCAGGCGTAAGGAGGCTATTGATGCAAAGTCAATAACCCAGCTTTTCCGAAAAGGATATTTCTCTGCCAATGGAGCCCTCGCCATCTCCATAAGCCAGCTACGGCATACAGCGGCAAAATATAACACTTCAGGCAAAGAAGGTGAAGCAAGAGATGCCCCTGAAAGCGGGGAGTTGCCTGGCTCGCCGGCGGCGTCAGACGTTTTCAATACCGCCCAGAAATTCGTGAGCGCTCCGCCATTATTGGAACTCCCACATCGCAGACGGAAACGACTGAAAGTTGAACAAAATGGAACGCACGATACAGAGCCCATTCTGCCTCCAGATGCCTCGTCTCGTTTGTCTGCGTTGTCGACCTCCCTTCCTCCTTCCTCGTTACGGCGGCTCTTGACCGCCTACCTCTCCCTCGCAAAGCCTCGCCTCTCTTTCTTGATTGTCCTTTCTACGGCAACATCCTACTCACTTTACCCTGTCCCGGCACTCCTACTGCCAACCACCACTACATCACCATCTCTATCGGCATTGACCCTCTTGTTCCTCACCGCTGGTACTACACTATGTACCGCTTCGGCAAATGCACTGAATATGCTATTCGAGACAGAGCATGATGCTAAAATGAGTCGGACTCGCAATCGTCCAATAGTCCGAGGTCTTATCGGCAAGAAGGGGGCTTTACTATTTGCTGGCGTGGCAGGAGTTGTTGGAACCGGAAGCTTGTGGTTTGGCGTAAATCCAACTGCAGCTTTTCTGGGTGGACTGAACATATTCCTTTACGCTGGGGTCTACACGCCAATGAAACGAATATCAGTTTTGAATACCTGGGTTGGGGCAGTGGTAGGAGCTATTCCTCCTCTGATGGGCTGGGTAGCTGCAGCAGGGCAAAGTGCTACTGGCAGTGGGGAGTGGAGAGAACTATTGTTTAGTGAGGGGAGTGTGGGTGGATGGCTTCTTGCTGGACTACTCTTTGCATGGCAGTTTCCGCACTTCAACGCGTTAAGTTGGAACATTAGGGATGAGTACAAGAACGCGGGGCATCGGATGCTGGTATGGGTCAATCCTCGAATGAATGGTAGGGTGGCCTTCAGATATGCTTTGCTTCTCTTCCCTATCTGTGGAGGTCTTTGGTGGTACGGAATCACGGATCAAGGATTCTTGATCACAAGCAGTATAGTTAATGCCTGGATGGTACGAGAAGCGTGGAAATTCTGGAGACAGGAAGGGCACAAGGGCAGTGCGAGAGGCCTTTTCTGGGCCAGTATTTGGCACTTACCTGTCGTGATGGTGCTGGCTATGGCACACAAGAAGGGGCTATGGGAAGGTATATGGCGACGTATAGTCGGGCAAGAGCTCGGAGAAGGCACTTGGATTGAAGACCAAGAAGAAGAGCCGATGAAGGTCTCGGAAAGGGGTAGGCGGCTGCAGCGACCAGTAACACCTACCGCATCAGCTGTGGTTTGAGACGTGATGGTTAAGATCGCTGCAGGTACCTGGCAGCAGAATGATCAGAGAAGCTTCATTCCGCAAACCGCCAAAGACCTAATTATCGCACCATGAAGGTGGTAACACCAACGGCATGGCCACCGGAATACCACATTGTGGCTGTTCAGACTTCGTACCTGCAAGACCATCGATACTCTCTAGGCACTACCGTGCTCAGGTCTCTTTGTTATGTCTGCTATCAGTCCCTTTGGTAGCCAGTCTAGCTTTTGATTCCGCCTCCAACAGCAAATCCTTCAGCTCCTCTCCGTTTGCGTCGACGTAGGTTGGTCCATTCCGCCACTTCGCCCTGCCGTTTTGATGAACGTCTACCGTCCCGCACTTCTTCGTCACCGTACTTACCATTTGTCCGCCAGCGTAGACCGGAACCTCACATGACAGCTCGCAGGTCAAATAGACGCCCTCTCCGCCCAGCTGGCCCGAATAGCTGATGATTGTGCAAACAGTCTTGGGATCTTCGTCAAGGGCGAATTTGCGTACGCGGCTGCTTTCCGACATGTTATCGACGATAAAGTCCACCATTTCAAGCTTCTGACGCTTGAGGTAGTCCCCTTTGAGTTTGATTACCATTGTGGAGCTAAGGTAGCGAAGGTCGTATCGAACCAGAAAGTCGTCCCTAGTGGTAGAGGGCACTAAGAGCTTGAGTACGGTCGCTGTTGCAAACGCCAACAGTCAGATATCTCACCTTTCGTTGATGTTCGCGGAGGGATCTTCTGGACTCACTGCAGGGTGATCCAGTATCAGACCACGGAAACTCAGTAGAGCGAATCTATGTGCGTTGAATGTAAACCTCTACTTCAAGTTTTTAGGACTAGCTCTTTAGGAGAAGTATTGACGAACGACTGAAAGCCACAGTTCTGAGCTCTGAAACGTAGAATGTGTATTACCTGAAGATGAGGAGTGACTGCAGACGTAGAAAAACTAACGTGCTATTTATTGTATAAAAGATGAAGGAGGAAGTGTTATTAGGATGTGAATATACCGAAGTCAAGCACAGATGTGACGTCTAAAGTCTTGAGTGTTGATTGGTCAAAGTCGAGGACTAGCGCTGTAGATCATGGATAACGCTAATTTTGAGCCTCAACGTGTTAACGTCCATCGTTTGATGAATTTGAAAACCCAGTTCCTGTGTCAAAAAGCAATGAATATAACATGTCAACTTCCGGATGGGGCGCAGATATCAAGTGACTTGATGTTTGTCTTGTTAAGGAATGTCATCGTCAAGCTCTAACTCAGCTAATGCACTGGCAAGGTATCGACCTGCGATACTTGCCGTCACTGCTATAGCTGCAGGATGTATAGTTTATTACATTCATAACATCGTATCAAACTCAACTTTAACGTCATCACAAAGTGTACCGCAACCGAACACGCTGCATCGCTCCAACGCCCAACGACGAGGCAGACAGTCAAGAGTGACAGATACACAAGCGTCAGAGCCCAACACCGTCGAGTCAGACGCTAACGCCCCGAGACCATTGCTAAATGGCGTTCCTGATGTGCAAGGTGAACTTAGGCTCCCTCAGTCCGAGAGACATGGCGGTGAGTCGGAAGTTCTTGTGGCGTTGGAAGCAACGATACCAGCAAATCATCGAGGAGAGACGGTAGTAGATGCTGAAAGTGAGCACTCGTGGCGTGGAGATGCAGACGCCGATGAAATCAACAAGGAAGGTCAAAGCCTCTTGAATCTGCTGTATAGGATCGCCGAGGAGCAAGCTCGGAAAGATGGCTATGTGCATCGAGGCGTTACCTGCAACAGCTGTAATGCTATGCCCATCCGCGGCATTCGGTACCGCTGTGCTAACTGCATCGATTTTGATCTTTGCGAGCAATGTGAAGCCCTGCAGGTCCATCCGAAGACGCACCTCTTTTACAAGGTGAGGGTACCGGCTCCGTTCCTTGGCAACCCCAGACAACCACAACCTGTATGGTATCCTGGCAAACCCGCCGCTGTTGTCCACAATTTGCCGATAGATGTATTGCGAAAGTTCTGTAAAGAGACTGGATTTCAGATCCCTGAGATTGAAGCTCTATGGGAACAGTTTCGATGTCTAGCAGCGACGGAATGGCTAGAAGATCCCAATCACTACCATTTAGCAATTGACCGTCAGACCTTCGACAAGTGTTTCGTTCCAAGTACATCTATCCGGCCACCTCCCCCTAATTTAATCTACGACCGTCTCTTTGCATTCTACGATACCAACTGTGATGGTTTGATTGGCTTCGACGAATTCCTTAAGGGACTAGCAAGCTTTACCAAAAAGAATATCGACGAACGTCGGAAGAGGATCTTCCATGGATATGATATAAACCAGGACGGTTATGTTGACCGAAAAGACTTCCTACGGATGTTCAGAGCAAATTACGCTCTTACCAAAGAACTTCTCAAGGAGGTCATTTCTAGTATGGATGATGAGATGTTTGACTGGTCAGGAGGGGCGAGAGACATCATCGTAAGCAGTCAGCCTATCAGTTCAGCATTTTCTGGTGCGATCCAGCAAGGCGAGCAATCCAGGACAGGCGAGGGGAAAGCCAAGGACGAGTATGGCGATTTTGTAATTTCGGACAACATGGGCGCTATCAGAGATGAAGGAACCGAAATAGGAGACCACAACGAGACTTTGGCAGATAAGGCCGAAAGTGCAACATTCGGTGATGTGGAGGAGAATATAACCAAAGATATCGAAATTTGCGAATCCATTCTCAATGGAGATATGTCAGATATCGCTTGGCCTCCTGATTTTCTCACCTTTGACGACGGATACAAGGCCTTAGACTGGTTCGAAGTACCCGACAGGTCTGGCACCTGTTCCTGGAACGAGGTCGCAAATCCCGTAGACCGCAGAAAAGTCCTTCTTCAAGCCCTTCGTAGATTAAAATCTTTTCAGACAACTCAGCAGACCGTGAGGCAGGAAGCGATCTATGAAAGATGGCGAAGACGCCAGTTCTTTCTCGAAGACGAAAATGGAGTAGTTCCACCGGATGGTTTTGAGCGTCAAGAGAGGAATTCTCCTCCCAACGGAAAGCGTTATATGAACGATCAATCCTCCGCACGGGCGACCGCGCTCCACGACATCCTAAAGTCCGATATTGGTGATGATTTCCACAACTCGGTTGTGGTAGAGCTGCAGGGTCTCAAATTGGACCCTTCCGAAACCTATTACTCTGCTTCCGAGTATTCGCAGAAAATTCTGAACATGGTATGTCAAGGATGTACCGCGGACATGGTCGCAGAAGCAATTACAGATTTTGTACCGAACTTTTCGGTGGCTATAAAGTTTGCTCTGTGGCTCTTCGATCACATTAAAGACTGGGAAGGTCGTCTGGACAAAGGCGTTGCGGTAGAAAGTCCCTTTGGACCCATGGTATCATCACGAAGATCAAGATCATCTTCTAAAGTACGTTTCCAAGATGACGTGGCTACTGACGACGAGCATGAGACTCGGTCAGCTACATCGATGTCCTCACGGAGTATACCAATGGGTGAACGATGGGGGGGCTATGAAATCCCGGAAGCAGAGAAGGATGTCGGGCGAGAGGTATTGTATCAAGTCACCCAGGAGGCCTTCAACGAGCTGCTGGATCCTATTTTCATGGCCCGAGAGGAACTTGCCATCAGGGCTTTTCGCACAAGAGTCGAAAGGAAGACGTTCCGAGAAAGACTTAATGCGTACAAGACCGAAAGAATGAAAGAACATGTCAAATTGTTCGTCGATCGGTTCCAGGAAGCCTGGTATACTGCCATTAGCGACGAGCCCAGCGATGACCGCGTCTTCGAAACAGACATGATCCTTGGCTTCAGAATCAAAGCCAATGGTGAAATCCAGGATATCCAGCAACTCCTGGAAGAGGAGTACAGGCGTCGTGATCAGGCGCGAAGGGTTTTTGGGCAAACCAGACCCAACAAGGAAAAGGACACACTCAAGCGACTCGAAGTTGAGCGTGAGCGAGCAGAAGCTGAGCATATAGGAACAATGGACGAGTTCAAGGAACCTGACAATGGAGACAAACAAGAGAACAATGAGCCTGATCACACCAGCGCCACCCCCATCGTCGTCGACACGACCACCTACAACCCAGACGAACCGCCCGCCCTAAATGAGCCGGGAGTAATCCTAGAACTCCATAAGGCAGTCACCGCCTTCAACGAAGCCGACCCTTCAGTCGAGGATACCATCTCTCAAAAACCCCTCGACGAGCTCCTCGCACAATCAGGCTACGCTCCCACCTCTTCGACCCATTTACCCCCTCCCCCTCAAAACCTTCCCAGCGCCAACCTCCCCGATCCCACACTCCCTCAAAACCGTCCTAACCACCCCTCCTCCCCCTCCTCACACCGTCACCCCTCGCCACCACACAATCTCCCACCAGCCCCCTCACTCTACCGCCTCAAACACCTCGCAGCCATGGACTATGTGGAGGAGGAGGATGAGAAGAGGGGAGGACCGGGCAGGATCAGTTTCGACGAGTTTGAGATGCTGATGAAGGGGCCGAAGGGGCCGGGATTGGGCTTTGTGGGAGATTGGATTGATAAGGCGAGTTTTTGAGGGGAAGGGTGACGCATGAGGCATGAGGTCAATAGGGCAATGAGGGATGTGGAGTGGCACAGGAGGGTTTGATGTGTATGATAAGAGAAGGTTAAGGGAAGTGCACTTTGTACTGTATACCAGGTGTATTTGGAGGACGCTGATGAGGATAAGGGCAGGGGGTAGTGGCTGTCTGCAATAGAACTGAACTGGTTCTTGTAGACAGGGCTTTGAGCAGCTGCAAGCCGCATGTCCTAGCAATGAGTATTTCTGTGTTGTGGTTTATCGGTGATGGACACACATGTGGCAGTCATTCACGAGTGGACAGCACTGGCACTCCGTCTTCTCATTGTGTAGTTTGAACATCCCGTTACTGCGGCATACATCTCAATAGTACTATCTTCACAGAAACTCGGCCTTTTTCTTCCGAATTTGGAGAGCATACTAATCGGAGGAGTTCTTCTTGCCTATCCTGAAAGATACATATGTAGATATACACACACCCTCCCCTCCCTCAATCCCAATACTTCACCACCCCCTCCACCCCCGCCGTAGCAACCTTACTCGTCTCCGCCGGATTCCACTGCACACACGTCACCGCCCCCTCACCGCCCCTCAATCGATTTCCCCCAAACCCCTCACAGCTCCTCCAATCCCAAAAACACACCCCGCCACCTGCATCTCCGCTCATCACAAAACTGCCATCGGGACTCACACTCACATCCACAGCATACCCCGCGGTATGATGGCCCTTGAAAGCCTTTTTGCGGTTCTGGCGGAAGCGGTCGGTGGAGCTGTAGACGACGATTTGGTTGTCGCCGGACTGGAATGCGACGGATTTGCCGTTGGGGTGGGGGCAGGCGCGGGTGAGGGAGAACATGAAGGGTTCGACGATGCGTTTAATGGGGACGCCAATGCCGTATTCCCAGACCATGGCGGCGCGGTCGTCGGCGGTGGAGTAGAAGCGGCGGTCTTGGTCGATGAAGGTTAGGGTGTTGATGGCGCCTGTGGATGTGTGGGTTAGTGGGTACTTTGAGGAGGTGGAGGTTCAAGGAGGGGTTACCTAGGTGGTGGTCGTAGGTGTTTATTGTTTCGCCGCTTCGGCAATCAAATTGCAAGATGGTGTTGTCAGACATCCCGGCGAGGAATTCATGCGGCTGCGAGGGGTTGAATTTAATTACGTGCGGGATCTTGCCGTTGCCGAAGTTTTGCATTGTCTTGCCCGTTTCGGTGTCCCAAAGCAGAATCTTTCGATCGTAGCCCGAAGACAGGAAACTAATTCCATCAGGTGAAAAGTCAATATCACTGACAGATTTGCCGTGTCCACTATACGTTCGCAGCAACTCCCGGTCGAAACCGGTATCTGAAAGTGAGATTTTGGTGTCGGCGGAGGCGGCGAGAAGTAAATGTCCGGATTCGGGGAAGAAGCGAAGAGCATTGATTGCTTTGGTGTGGTATTTGTAGGTATGTATGAGCTTTTTCGGGATGTAATTTTTGAGGACTTCGGACTCTTTCCGCGGTGTGTACATGAAACTTCTTCCTTGGTAGTCCCGTAATCGTTCTTCACTGCCATGCCACTCGGTGGTCGGAGCATTTGATATATCCTCCTGGTAATCCGTAGCCAAAGGCGCCGCTGTTGTAGGCACCGGTTCGATCGCATCTTCGATGTATTCCTCATCGCTTGCGAGCTCCTCCCCTGCTACGGCTGCCTCATCTTCGTATACCCGGTCCTCGTCCCGATACCTTCGCCATGGCCCTAGATACCTACCTTCGCCCTCAACAATGCTCGGGTCCCCCACTTTCTGCCTTTTCGCCCGTAGCTCTTTACTTCGTTCTTTCGAGGGTACCAAATCTAAGTTTCCATATCCTTGAGCGCTATTTCCGTACCCAATGTCCGCACCTACTCCGTTGGGATTCCTAGCGTAGCCCTTGACACTCTGGTAGCTGTTGTGATTCGCCGCAAACGTAGAATTGCTGATGTAGATCTCCTCTGCGCGACCAGTCAAGACGTTTTTCCGCTTCATGGCATTACCATCAGCATTCTTAAACGGATGCGCAGGCCCTTGCTCTGGGCGTGAAAGGTCGGCATACGGGACATTATAGGTCAGGGTAGTATCAGTGGGCTGAGCTAGCATCATCTGGAGACGCATTGGATCCTGCAAGACGTTAGTCCTAGCTCCCTGGAAAAGGAAATTGTAAGACCAAACATCTAGAGACACCTCTGGGGCAGCGACAACGGGGGTGGCATTGCCCCCTCTGGTAGTTATTGGAGAACCCCCCTCATCGCTGGATTCATACTCCTGACCAAGTAGAGCCATGACGCGTGGAGAGGTAATAGGAATATTACAGACTAGAGCTCCCGGATATATTAGCACTCGAATGGGTTCTGTTCTTAAAGGGTTTCGGTAAGGCTTGTCTTAGATAGGCCTCAGCCCTATCGTAAGATAGCGCACGATTAATACATGAATCTACCGAATCAGCGCACTTTGATACTTCGACAGCAACTCAAGCGTCGAGTCTCTCTAATGCCACGAACGAGAAGAAAGAAGTCAGGACTGACGAGTGGGAGTAGAGCTTTCTTCGACGGCGCGACGCCAAGTTAAAGCAGCCCATCCACCGACATTTGAATTTTTCGCCAGGCGATTATATACACAACACAAGAATTTGTAAAGAATGTGCTTGATGATCTTGCAAATTAGGTACTTATAACATTAAAGTTATCCTTTCTGGGTTGATTTGATTTGATTTCACACACTATAGTCTAACTATCTATAACTAATGAAGGCGTTCTCCCACTAATGTCTGGCAGGAAACCCTAGGGCAAAAACCTCCCATCACTCCTTTTGTTTTGACTTCAGTTTGTTGTTACTACCACCACTGCTTAATCTGCACACTGTTCTATCTCTCTGATCTGTCTTGACTTCTTTGCTCTATCGCTGTTCTTTATTTATTCGTAGAGTTGATTTCTCGCCAGTGAATATTGACTGAGCAGCATGCCGTTGCGAATCATCCAGCCTGTGACTGCGTGTAGGCTTTTTGAGAATGTTAGAAGCTGACGAATGTCGTTTGGTCCTGCTTCTCTGAACATCGTCTACTGGAAATATACTGCATACGCTGCATGCATATACATAAGGCACGACCCCTATGCTGGTTTCCCTCGCGACTGGCTCACAGCTCGGGGCAGGAACGGACCCCTCGCTGCCTAGATCCCGGCAGTTTACTCCTTAAGCATGGGTCACAGGCGTTTCGCCAACAATACGCATGCGTATCGCAGTCGATCCCTTCTTGAACCACACCGGCACGCGCTTCTGTCCTCTCGGGCTATACAGACGGTGTTTTCGGCTAGGGCTTGACCCTACCACCAAGGCATCCGAGGGTCAGAGCTCAGTGAAGGGGTGAGGTCCTCGGGTGCCGACAGTCGCCGCCATTGTATACCACGCTCCGCAGGCGCTCGCTTCGCGTAAAGCGTGCGATTCACCTGTTTCGCGTTATCTGTAGAGATCTCCCTCGTGCAGACCGACCGTGTCTTGCAGAGATGTCCGTATGCTACACCCCTAACCAGGCAGCGTAGTCCGGCCATTCCCTACTAACCCGCTTGTGTCCCCCTTCTCTTAACGAAGTCTTTTCGCCTGCGTACCGTCTGCGTATAGATTGCCCGTGTCTGAACGTCTGCCGAACGGTATTAACGAGGCCCTCGAGTTGCCCGTGTCGAACTTAACGAGGCCCGCGAGTTGCCCGTGTCGTAGCAACAGACACGCAGTCTTAACGAGGCCTATACATAACTAGCATCTAGGTCTAAAGTGATCCGGGTTCTTCCTGCTAATCACCTCCTTTCTGGGTTGCTAGCTATCTATATTGCTATTCGAACACATTATACAGCGAAAGGATAATTGTGTAACACTAATAATATTCGTTCTATTAAGTTCATTGTAAATGGTTCTGAAATCTTCAGTAATAAAACCCTCAGAACGTAGCTCAAGTCGAGGCTTCTTGCACATTTAGAACCTGTGCTGATCATCATTATCACTTCAAGAATTCAGCCTTGAACTATAATTGAACGGGACTCGCTTCTGACAATGTATACGATCTAGGACTGAATTTATTTATGCATCACTGCGCTATTTGATCACAATCTTCTGACGTCGGCTTCTTTAACGAGCAGCATCTGCACTATTTGATCACGACCTCCTGCTGACGCCGCCTGCAGTGCGTTGTCATAGTGTCCACCCTGAGCGTTGACATCGGCTCCTTTAACGAGCAACATCTGCACTACTTGATCATGATCTCTTGCTGACGCCGTCTGCAGTGCGTTGCTATAGTGTCCATCTTGAGCGTTGACATCGGCTCCTTTGGCGAGCAGCATCTGCACCACTTGATCATGACCTCTTGCTGACGCCGCCTGCAGTGCGTTGCCATAGTATCCACCTTGAGCGTTGACGTCGGCTCCTTTGACGAGCAGCATCTGCATCACTTGATCATGACCCTCTTCTGACGCTACATACAGTACGTTGTTGTCATAGTATCTACCTTGAGCGTTGACGTCGGCCCCTTTAGCGAGCAGCATCTGTACCACTTGATCATAACCTCTTGCTGACGCTCTCTGCAGTGCGTTGCCATAGAATCCACCTTGAGCGTTGACGTCGGCCTCTTTAGCGAGCAGCATCTGCATCACTTGATCATGACCTTCTTCTGACGCCGCATACAGTGCGTTGCCATAAGGTCCACCTTGAGCGTTGACGTCGGCTTCTTTGGCGAGCAGCATCTGCACCACTTGATCATGACCTTCTGTTGACGCCGCCTGCAGTGCGTTGTCATAGTGTTCACCTGAAGCGTTGACGTCGGCTCCTTTGGCGAGCAGCATCTGCACTATTTGATCATAACCTTCTGTTGACGTCGCCTGCAGTGCGTTGCCATAAGATCCACCTTGAGCGTTGACATCAGCTCCTTTGTCAAGAATAAACTTTACAGATCTGATCAATTCAGCAAATGATGCATAATAGAGCGAAGGGCGAATATTATTACGTCTTCTCATCATGTCTATTCCCCGCGATCGTTGTTCTAGGTCGTAGAGACGGATTCAGTTAAGTAAGTCATGTCCCTTAGTCAAGAGAAGCTCTATACTCAGAAGAGGGGCTAAGCTCGAACCTCTCTCAGCTACTTGGGCATGTCTTGTTCAATACTCTGCTGCATAGTTGGTCAGTGGAAATTCAAGGGCAGACCGAGTGGTCAGAGAACACGGCTCATCAAAATGTAGAAGATATGCAAGACAGCTTTCAGCTATCAAAGCATTGATGTTTATCTTCTGAATACTGTAATCTTTAGCTCGTTCATTTCGAATGCTTAGTGAGATGAGATACTCCTTGACAGAGAAGTGCGTCAATCGAACAATGACCCTTGTATATTCCTCGTGAGCATTCTCGAGTATCTCTTCTTGTAAGGATATAAGACTAGAACAGATCGTTCATATATCTCGCGACTCTGAGTATCTTTTTTCTGGATCAAATCGAGGACTCTCGTCAACATTGATGGTAACAACTTCGACGACTTCTTCAAGTCGTAGAGATCGAGCAGAATACATCAGTCATTGTAGTATCTTCAAAGCATCTCGATGATAGTTCTCGTCAATATTGAACAGTATTTGAGCGTACGTCTCGTCTAAATCTTTTGACAGAGATGTTAATCTTTTTCGAAGCTCATGCACATTAAGACAGCTTCTCAACGAATCAAGCTGGCATGCGACTCATCGAAACCTAATTGCATATATCAGCTTTGACGTTGAATGTTCATATAAACAAGAAAAAGAAATTCTACATTTCATCGACTTTGTTCATCAGTGTGTTCTCAATTTCTTGTTGCACATTTGGTTCTTTGCGTCATCTTTTCAGTTCCGGATCGGTCTGAAGTCTCTCGTGAACATAGGCGCGAATATCATCATTAACTCGCACACTGTCGATAGACATCTTTTCTCAATCATGGGCTAAAGGTTCTATTCGATCTTCAATATCTTTCTCTCTTCGACTCGTGCTCAGTATATGCAGATTCGCATTCGTTCAGCAGTAAATTTCCTCAATATCTTCTAGAAGCTCTCGTCTCTTCGAACATTCATCTAGAGCATCAAGAATGACAAACGTCTTCTCAAAAGATTTCATCATTTGATGTAGAGTAGCTAGAAGCTTGTCATGCATAGGTTGCCGTTCGTCATTCATACACGACGAATGAAGTGCTTCTAGACCTTGAGATGTACTTTCACATTGCGAAGAGAGCTGTAAAATTAGCGAACGTATCATCTTTTCTTGCTCTTGCTTCTCGACATCGTTAAAGTCGAAATAGAAGTACAGCACGGCTAGGATAGAATTGAGATGACAATGATGAATGATATCTTCAATGTGGAGCTGAGAATCGTCTTCTCACATTCAGGTATTTCATACAGTCAGAAGAATGATGCTGAGATGATCTTTCAATCAGCAAAGACTTTGCTCTCAACAAATCAAGTACCGATTCTGAGATGATGCTCTTTCAGAGTCTTGTTGTAATTCGATGACGGATCTGACGCGATCAGCCATCGACGAATCTTTTCGTTGTTATTATCTGTATCTTATGAGTAAGCCTTCTCAGCAGAAAGAGAGAAGTTCTCGTTATCTAATCGAGATGTAGTTGAGCAACTTCGCCCCGTAAGCTCACAACGTCATCTTTGATAGTCTTGAATAGATCTCTATATATGTTGAGCATCTATACTCTAAGAGAGAAGCCGAAAGAATCGCACTTATGATCGTTCTGCAGCGTCAGATTGAAAAAGGTCTTTTGTCGCTCAATGACATTGAGGATCTCTTTGATTTCTTCTTTCTGAAATGATCATATGATTGCCTTGTCGATCTTTCTTCAATCTTCAGCGAGCGTCAATTTACTTTTCAAACGCTTCAATGCTGTCTTAAATTGCTCAATAGGTTCGTTCGGCTGATTGAGTGACAGTAACGTCGATGATCACACGTCGCCCTGCTGTGCTTGTTCTTCGAGAATGTACAGCGTGCCGCTGACATTGCATAATTTCAAGAGAATTCTGTGACGATCTTTGAGAGCATCTTTAACGGTGTTAAGGTATTGAATGATCGTTTCCGTGAGCTGTAATAAAGCGGCAATACTCGCTGAAATGCTCAGTGAATTCATACAGCTTTAAATTTCTGCTTCAGAAGATTCAAGAGTAAGAACATAGGTAGGTAAGCTTATCTTGAACAGCTTAGAGGTAAGACTATCATACTTTGAAGTAGTGAATATAAGATATCTTTTGATTAAGAGTAGAGCTTGACCTCTCACTAGTCAACTAAAGGATAGAATGAGTTCACGCTAAGTCGTTTCGGCATTAGTAGAAGCATCACTGCGGCTGCTTGCTGTTGTTGAATCCTTTAGCTATCTACCTTACTGTACGAAGTAGGTAGTTGATCATGATACCCGATCTTTTATGCGAAGCATGCACTTCATGATCATATTGTGGACTGGATGCGGGATTTATTGTTCAAAGACTTTTCCGCTGCCATAGACATCTACGAGAGAACTTTCGAGGCATGGACTGAATCAGAAGATGCTAGCGTACCTCTGGATCCGATCACTCTTTCGCCGATGAGACGCAGACTATTAGCTCTGGGACACACCCCAATGCTGCTCTCAACTCTCAAGAGATTCTTGAAACCGACAATAAATCTGTCCATGAATCCATTGAATCAGCACACGTTGATAGCTTGACAACAACTCGGGAGTCGAGCCTCTTCAATGTCAACAACGAGGAGAGGGAAATCATGATTGACAGCCCGACGTCAAACAGTCGAACTCTGGGTGGAGCTAGTCGTAGTCTACATAGGTAGGTACGTTGGCAGCAACATAGGTAAACACTATATTGAAATCTTTCTCTAGGCCGAAGACCAACGCCAAACCTAAACAGGGGGACGTCAAACCCGCATGCGCAAACACCAGCAGGTAAAATAACGGATAATATCATGTCGGGTTATTCTAGAAAATTTAAAGATATAAAGAGATGTCGTATTACAGCAAATCATGAAGGTGTATCTCGTAGGCTGGTATGGTATAAAAGCCAACCGTCGAGTCATTATGCTATCAATCAATGGTCGTACGTTTGTGTCTCTTTGATCGTTCAACCAATCTCATTAGTAAATCCCTCCTCTGAAAACGTCCAAGTGATAAGCTAGGGTATTCGTCGTCTAAACATCGATCTGTCGAAGGGTGAACGTAGGGGTCATTCAAGAGCTGCCTTTTAATCAAGCCCGGTTACTTCCAACCATCCGCCACTTCGAGGTTTCCATCTCTGTACATTGACTTCTACCAAACATAGTGCGAACGCTCTGTCCTGAGTTTGACGGTGAGGTATCATCCAGGTGGAAATATCTCCGTCCGGTCATGGATGCACGAGGGCCTGGCGTATTCCGTGTCGGCCCGTCAAGAGTATCCACCTTCTCGCATACTCTTACTTGCCGCCGCCCGTAGTCAATGCGCTTCGTCTCTTATTAATGCCACTAGAATCATGTGTAAGCATTAACCGAGTCGAATCCGTATTCTACATCTGTAGACTCACCTATCATCGAGTACAGGTAGAAGAAGAACATGATCAGATGGAAACCAAGCTTTACAAATGATTCCTATAACCACAAACACATCGTCAGCACAACCCAAAATTTGTAAGACTTCGGGCACGCCAAGTGCACAATAACGCAGTCCTCTTACCTTCTTATGCACGTTGAGCTTCCTGAAGATCTCTGTAGCATCAAGGAGGTGTTGATTATCGAATATTCTGTACTCCTGTTTAGCCCTTCATCTATATTCAACACAACTTCCGCCAGTATATTGCTCGTACTTTTTAGCGTTCCATGCCAACAACGGTAGGTTGAGGACCAGGGCGATCCAATATCCGTTGATCAAGAAGAGGAAGGTTAGGAAGGCGTGTACGGCCGCCTCGGGCACGATATAAGTGTTGAGTCTGTTACAGAGATCGATGGGATTAATGTAATCACTGTTGCAGAAATCATAATCAGCATGATAGCCTCAGAGCAGTATAACACGCCTTAGACCAAAACGAATAGAGACGAAGGCCTTCCCATCGCGCTCGATCTCGAAATGAACGTTTTTCTTGTCGAGTATGGGGCTGGATGTATCCACCTACCATTCTAAATCGCTATACATAATTGTGAAGAAGACCTGTAGAAAAAGGTTTACGGCATTTATGAGTACCGCTAGGAGGTACAGCCATGCTTCGCCTGACATCATGGAGGCGGTATTCTACCACTTAGGGTATGAAATCGGGCTCCTTATTCCCCGCCTGGTTTGATAGCAGAGAGTTTCTGGACTTTAGAGCCTCTGGAACCGATAACGTTGAGGCACGAGAGCTTCTTGCGGTGTTGTTCCAGCACGAGTCCCTGAGATCCTGGGATTGCAAACGGTGAATGGAAACAATGTGGGTTCTGGCTGGTCAGCTTAATCGGTATTTGTCTTCCTTATCAGATGGTGCGACGGTCGTTGACTTGAAATCAAGATACTCGCGTTGTGAGGTAACTTAAGCTACCTTACCTGATTCCGACCATGCCTTACGCAGGCGCTTACCCTAGTGGCGGTCATTTTTTTGCCGAGCCCGCATGTGTTTACACGTTCGCGATGTTCTGAATACCTTCTGCTTCGCCTGGAACAAATCTCCACTTTCCTTATAGTTGACTGAATCGCCTTTTCAGGACTGACGCGGAAATCGAATTGTATCTAGATAGTCCAGCCGAGTCGTTGCTGTATATCTCATGGCCAGCATTCAGGATTTCTTGCCTCCGCGAATAAGCAGACATGAAATTGTTGTTGCCCTGAAACTGGCATGTCTGCTCTGTAAGGTTTAAAAAGCTTCTCGAAAGCTTGTGGCAAACCAGTGTTTCGGAAAGGAACTCCCATGAGAGTCAGGCGTGACAGCATGTCAGATATCCGACAGCTGCGCGTGTCTTTCACGGGGGTGAAGCTACGAAAGACAGGAACTTCCTGAACTGATTGACGCCTGGCCTATTCAGAAATAGCCGCGTATACTTGAGGGACAGCCTCAATTCTAAATTCACATAGTTGCAGAACGATGCTCCTCTGCTGAGGGGATTTTGGACTCCCACGCTATGAGCCATTCTCTCTTATCTCCACTCTTCCCAATCAATGTATTGCCAAGTCTTCATTATATTGGATTTTCGATCACAACTATGGAGTCATTAGTATGTACTGCGAATCGATATTACCTATGGCCGAAACCTTTCAATCTTCCATCACAACATCTAGTCATTAAGATGGCCTAATGAGGGCGTCAACATCATTCCCTGATTGGGGTCCTTCCTGGCAATCAATGACTTCTTTACTACTTGGTACGAGGCATTAGGTTACGCCACCACCCAAGCTCAACTGGTAATTCAATAGCTGTCTCCGAGATCGATCCGAAACAAGCCACCAACTTCCTGTTGAGTGATATTCTTACCGCCTTTTCCTTTGGACTTGCTTTTGTTGCTGCACCCGAAGTCGCCGTAGGGGTTGAAGGCATTAAAGCCGCTACTGCCGCAGCTGGAGAAGCTCTCATCACTGGTCTGCAAAACACCCCAGCGGTGGGGAAAGCAATTTGGTCTACTGGTACAATTGACTCACAATCGATTCAAATCGGAGGACTGGAGAGCGAGCTCAACCATGTGACCGCCAAACTCTCTACTATGGTCGATGCTGGCCTTCAGCCTATAATGAGCGACATGCCATCGTTCGTTGCATTCGCTTCAACCGGCGCTTTTTCCGGTTCTACGCCGCTTTCGCTACCTTCGTCCACGTAAGGCCTTGGTCTGGCGCTTCGGACCTACATTCTCTCCAACGCGATGACGGAGAACAAATGGAGATCTACCGCCTTTCTCAATCTTACCAGGGATCAAGTCCAGTCTAGCGTAGTCGGTTCTGGTGGTTGGGCATGCACACTGGGCCCGAACGACATTTGTGTCGGTAAATATGGTGGGGTCTTCTACCGTCAATCTACCATGCGTGCCTTTTCACTATCTACGATGGGCAATGGGGGCACCACTTCGCTTCATTTGATTGTCACCAATGAGTGGTCAACTCTACCAGCTCTCTTCGACGGCGGGTACAATTGCACTGCAGTGGGTAAATCCAGGACAACGCCTTTTTCGTTCCAAAATAATGGTAGTATCGATCTTTCGTGCATGTCGCAACTTCAGCTTTAGATTGCTTGTGGTTCTCCATGTCCGGTTGATTTGATCAATAGCGCCTGTCCATTTCCGCCTTGTGAGAAACAGAAAGGGTTTTGCTGAGGTATGGGTATTAGCTAGCGTCACCGGTATGGAGTAATGAGTAGCAGATGCGTTTCCCTCTTGAACGGGTTAGCATACAGTCTTATAACGAGATCTCTTACTATAATCACTACAAGAACCAGAAAAATTACCGGTCATTCAGCCCAAAATCTGTCGTCAGCACTACGGAGATCTACCAGCAACCTATCTACTCAAACCCATACGAACAAGTAGACCTCTACAGCTCCTCTATTCCAATATGGATGCTCAGCCGCCAACATAACTCTAATCAACACCCCCAACCCCCAAAACAACCATAGATAACCCCCACGCCTTTTACCCACAATTCTTAGTTACAGATGCGTGTTAGGCTCTACGGCGTTGCTGACCCTTGACGCGCACCGATCGATTACTTTCCTCAAAACCCGAGACAGCGGATGTCGACGGATGCGCGGTATCTGAGGGTAACGTATCAGATTAGATGCCGGGATTGTTGCGTGGGTAAATGTGGTGGGTTGAGAAGGTTAGGGCCTTGAGGGATGGTGATTGTAAGGAAAAGGGGGCAGGAACATTGACAATATTGCGGTACTTTGAAGCACGTGTTACGCTGCTATTTCAGGACGAAGAGCGTATGAAAACGGATGGAAAAGACTAGAATAAGCTATGCATTTCTTCAAGTTATGTCCTGGTTCTACATGTTCAGCACCTGTTCCGAATGAGCCATGTAGTGGTTGGGGGTGAATAGGGGTCTAAGGCAAGGTAGGGCTGAAGACCTAATTGTAAGATGATGAGTAAAGGAAGGCAAGTCCCGCCGAGACATTTTCACGAACAAAACGTTCACAACCCGATCAAGCACTCATGCTTCCGTACCTTACCTATGCTTAATACACCTTTGTAGAGAAAGCGCTTCAGTCATGGAGTCTACCAAGGAATGCCAGAGCTTTACGGATGTCGGCACGTTGACGGCTAGAATACTGGAGTTTTCCCAAACCCCAACCAGAGCACACCACAGAGTTGCAGATGCCGCAACCGTGGGCCGAACAGATTGGGATACTGGGATACTGGGATACTCGGGATACACCCGGACAAGATGAGGCCAGGTTGAGAGGGATTGGACCAGCTACCGCCGAGTCCGTCCAATGGACGTACCTCGGCAACAGTCCTGTGAGGGAGCAATCCATGGATGTCCAAGCAATACTACTATTCTATGTACTAGCTCCCTAGCTGAGTAATTTGGGACCTGCATTCCTTTTCTGTAAGGTCCCGCCGACTGTGGATCTCGATCTGGTAGGAGGAAATTATTGATCCAGCCTGTTGAGCGACTCATGGGCACAACAATGGCCGTATTCGCAGCAGATGTGATTGACTGCGCTCTTCGAGCCTCTAGTTCTAGCGAATTTTCTCGTGGATTTGTGTTTCGCGGGCATGCACCCCACAAAGCTCCTCCGGCGCTTTGAGATGAGGTTTATGAGCGATTCGGGGCGACCAGGCGCAATGACCACGCGAGCTCCTCCCTTCTCTTACGTGCATCTTCTACGGGATTTGGCCAATACCAGTGGAACTTAGCCTCGGCTAAAGCGTACAATGTTATTCTTTAGCTCTGAAGAGGAGGAATACTCTAATACTATTCGCTCCCTTTCTAAAGCATTCAACTTACAAGCCGCAACGCTGATTGAAGCCCACAATCATAGGCTTCGAGACCTTTCCGCAAGCCACGTTTCATCTCTGTCCAACGAGCATTTTCACGTTCTTCAAGGGGCTTTTTACGAGTTGCGGGGAACCTCTCGTTTGCAATTCGTGGTGTCAGAAACATATTTCACACTTCTTTTCTGCACCTATAAGCTTTTCCCGGCCGGCGGATACTTGCAGCATTGCGACGGTATTAGGGTCCAGAACCCTGTCTTTTAGGAGGCATCAAGCTTGTGGTAGGGGAAAGCCTCGAACCTGACATTAAAGAATCAAATCGTTTCCTTCTGATTCCGGGTATACTCATCTGTTTATCTGCTGTAATACCATGCTGTGCGCATCGAGAAGCGGTGTCTGAAACGAATATTCAGACGTGAGCTTGAACGGGCCGTCAACATATTTGTCCTTAAAGCTGCACCGATACAAATTTGTCTTGGATTGCCAAAGTCTTGGACTGCCAACCCGTATCGTGTCTAGGTAACGACCATTTTCTTAGTCAAGGTCCTACCAGATTCAACGGTCTTGTCACATTCCTAAGTCTCACGAACGGAAAGTTGCCTCACCTTGCTATACTTCCCTATATCATGTTTCTCCTTTTTGTTAGATAAATCATAGTACTGGCTTACTTGTGTTCCATATCCTTTGCGTAGTGGACTATCAAATGCTCATTTCAGGCTTAGGTAGTACAAAATCAAACGTACCACAACCTGCAACAGAAAGGAACTGTCAGGATAAGGATACTATGATAATATTTGGCCATTGAAGAGTTAGGTAAATCGATTGAAGCATACCTGCATTTTGGCAGCGTAGTATACGCCGTAGCCCAAGAGAACAACGTATAAACACCGGCGAACTTGCTTTCCCAGAGTCCTGCCACATCCTGTTGCCTTATCTGTCCGCAACGTCCCAAGGGCTAAAGGTTATATTGGTTGGGATAGTCTTCGCATCTGTCAACTTCTTGACCTGGATTTAAAGAGATTCATCAACCCAAACAGCAATTTTGCTGTCAAACCGTAAAATGGCTCAGCCATCCTCGAGTGAGGTTCAGTACCAGTTGAACCACATTAACGACAACAAGTCTCTTGAGATGGTGTCGTCGCAAATATGTGGTATGGTCATAGCCTTCGTTGCGGTAGCTCTAAGACTTTTGTCTCGGCGAGTTGGTCGAGTACCCATCTTGTCTGACGATTACATGATCGTTGTTGCTTTGGTAGGAGCCAATCCGAGTAGCTACACTTCATCGAGATCGCCTTGCAACAAATAAGAGTGTCCGGCTGATTCGAATCATTGATAGTTTTTTGCTTTCGGGGAGGCCATTTCTACCCTGATCTGTACGTCATATATTTCAAATCAATATATCCGCATGCTAATGACACTCGTTAATGGTTAGGTGTTCGTCTGGGAGGCGGAAAGCATGCAGTCCTTATGGAACACCCACTAGACCATGCCAAAGTAGAAGACCTTCTCTTTCTGCACGACCAATAGCAAAGCGCCTGCTAATCATGCGTCCAGGACGTCTTCGCCGTCGAACTTCTCTATAATCCAGCCATCGCCACCGTTAAATTCTCTGTCCTGCTCCTCTACCGCCGAATCTTCCCAAACCAGCAATTTCGTACCATGCTCTGGTGTCTCGGTGGTTTCGTCTTGGCCTACAGCTTCGTACAAACCATAGCCATCATCTTCCATTGCATACCTGTGCAAGCGGCTTGGAACCCGACTGTCCAAGGCAGATGCATCAATATAAACGCCGTTTTTGTTACAATGGGTGTTTTGAATGCCATTACGGATTTTGTTACACTATTTTTGCCCATGCCTATGTTGTGGAACTTGCAGATGCCGAAGGCGAGGAAGGCGCAGGTGATGCTTATCTTTTTATTGGGAGGCTTGTGAGTACACATGTATCACGTATCCAAAGGCAAAAGCACTAACGATCCTCAGCGTTTGCATTGTTTCGGCCTACCGAGTTACCAAACTCAACATCCAATTAACAGATCCAAGCTGTCAGTCTCGCCTCTCTTCCTCGGAAAAATACCCTACTGACAGGGAATCCCCCAGATACCGACGCTGACGCAGCAATTTGGTCCACCGTCGAAGTCTGCGTCGCCATCGTCTGCGCCTGCCTGCCCACCATCCGCCCCCTCTTCCGCCGCAAGGCAGCCCTCACCACCGAAAGCAATTACCACCCAAAACACACCGGCGACGCCTCCATCGATGTCAGGAGAGGCTATTCAGTAAGATCGTGGCAGGGCACGGATCTGGCAAGGTTGGGCATTAGCCATCAGATGCTTGCGCCGACGACCTGGACGGAAATTGAGGGAGGCGCAAAGACCGGAGTGGCGTTCCAGGTTCGGGAGGTGGGAGGGTGAGGGTTGGATGGGGAGGAGGTGTGGGGTGGAAGGGGAGATTGGGTGTGTGGTTGGGTTTTGTTGGGTGCGGCTCTGGCATTTAGCAGGGTAGTACTGGGTGGGATTTCGGCATGTCACCGACGCTCTTTGGTTTTACCCCCTCATGTGTTCTTCTATGTATAAACCCACAAGAATTCTCTTTTCCAAACAAACCATTCCTCACATCAACCACTAACTTCCACAACGAACCCAAAAAATGCCGAAGTTAAAAAGCAAGTCAAAGAAAAAGGAAAGAAGAAGAACATTGATCTACGTCCACCTTCACGCTCCTACATCTTGTACTTATCCCACTTATTCAGAACGCGGAACAGAGTCGCGGAATTGGAGGGAGGGCGGATATGGGATGGAAGGGGGCGGGGCGGGGTGGAGAGGGGGTTATGAAGGGGAGGAAATGGGAATGAAGACGGGGTTGGGCAAAGGAATGAAATGGGGGAAGTTGAGAAAGAAAATGAAAATGAAGAGAATATGCAGCTACTGTAGATTTGCTTTGGGGGCGCGCTTAGGCTTGGCTGGTATGGAATTTCGGTGTGAAGACTACCTTAGCCTCTTAGGTAAGGTAGGCATGTACGGATAGATAGTTGGGATCTAGTGGAGGACCTCAGCTAACAATACTGGCCCCCTCGGCCACTTATTTTAGGTACCCGTGCACGCCCGTGTGACTTCCATCTCCATGCGGTTTCGTCTGACCCAAGCACGATCGACATACCCGCTATGCAGCAAGACAACGACAAAGAGGGAGCTTTGTGCAACTTGTGCTGAATCAAGAAATATACATTCACGACAGTTAAAGCTACGAGTGCGTTCTGCAGACTTGAGTCTGGTGGAGGGATTGCGCGAATGTCAAAGAAATTTACTAGATATACGCTCATTTTTTAGCTTTTGTCGTCGATGAGAAGATGCTATCAAATTTTCTAGTCTTTTGTGCTTACGGTATCTGTGTGGAAGATAGCCAATCGGTCGATGTTGGGTGACCGGTCCACCACCGTCAATCCGATGCTGCCAAGGTGATCTGTATCGACATGCTTCAGGTTCTTCGCTTGTATGTACAGGAATCGAGTCTCCTCGTATCATCTGGTCTCAGCCGTATCAAGCAACGGGCTGAGAACCGCATTTCAGCTTTCCATCTTGTACAACACCCCGCTTCAACCTCAGGCTTCTAGAGCAGCGCTGTCGCAGTCTTACAACCTTCAGTATTGCTCAGGTATCCAGCCACCTATTCGCGCAGATGTAACGCTTGATAGGCACGCTTCTGTTCATTCATACGGGAGCATGCGGTCAGCACGTTCGCCAAGGCGACGTTTGGTCCTGGGACCAAACTGACATACATAATACAGCCGCCGCTAAATTTCATTATGATACACCAATCCCCGATGTAGTCCTTCAGCTTCGATAATTGGGAAGACGACCTCGATGAGGTGCCGACGTCGTCCCTATGCCGCGCAGACAGTATCGTCTGATCTTAAGCTGGAGCTCCTCGTCTGTTGACAAACTATGTGTCAGAGTGGCGTCCGATGGAACATTCAGCTACAGCGGCTAAGATGGTGAAGCCAGGTGTCAGCTGGGCGCAAAGAGGCTATCGAAAGAGAAAGGACATTGCAAGGAAACGAAGCCGGCGGGGGAACATGGCACTTATCCTATTGGTAGCATTATGAATGGTCCCATATCTCCGTAAACAGAATTGCTTCGTGGCAAAGGGTACTTTTTCCTCTCAGAATTGCACATTCAGGGTTGCTTGCAGGTCGAGGATGGGTACTCGATCAACATCACGCTTCGTCCCATGAGCCTGCTCGTCAAGCACCGGGGATGGTGGATGTAACATGCTCTTCGGTTCCGATATACACTCTGAGCCTCCCTCATGACCTTGGCCATCAGGCTAGCAAAATCAGCGCTATAAGCTTGATATTGCAATACCACGTCGGACAAGAAGATGAAGACCGAGGGACATTCTCTGCAATTCTCACCGTAATCGACCGATCCATTTCGTGAGAGCATAAAAGGAAGCTCCACCCCGCCTTGAACCATCATCTCCAACAGCCAGCAGCCGGCCTTGCATCCACACATCAATCTCAACAGCTAGCAATTTCTTACCCAAACATCTACTCAACTTTTTACTTACACAAGCTTTTCAATCTCTAATATGAAGTTTATCACCGTTCTCGTCGCAGCCCTCCTGCCCTTGGCCGCCTTGGCTGCCCCAGTCGCTGATGCCGAGCCCGTCGCAGAACCCATGCCTGAGCCAGTCGAGGTGGCCGAGCCGGACGTGCCCGGAACCAGCGCCATCGACAGCCGCGACGTCTTGAAGAGGGCCACCGAGTACTGCTACATTATCGGCAACGACGGTAACGTCGCATGCCGTAGCGGGCCTGGCACCGGCTACCCCGTAGTTGTCAGAATGGTCCCAGGCAACGGGTACTATTTCACCTGCTACAAGACCGGGACCGTCGTCGGTGGCAACAAGTATGTTCATCTAAACTCTGTTCCTGGTCGGTTGTGAGAGTGAGTGACTGATGGAGACTGTAGCTCTTGGGATTATAGCCGAACCTACGGCTGCTACGTGTCGGGGTACTATACAGATTCGAGCTGCACCAAGGGTATGTCTACGTCTTCTTTTGATCTAGCTCTTTCTTTTGAACTTTGGCCGGGACGAAAGACTGATCACTCTTACAGCGAAACTTGGCCTCTGCTGATTCTGACTCGTATCGCTGACGAGTTGTGGGAGCGTGAGATGGCTGGATGGGCGATGAAGTGAAGAGGCAGGTTAAAGGGGGATGAAAGAGGGAGACGACAGGTCGACGTAGTCCCTCGTTTTCTGATGCGTAATTTGAATATGCAATTCATGTCCTCGAAGAAACATTGACAGGGGTGTTGCACATGACGCGCGCCTCGCATAATCACACACTAGCGTTTGTGCGTCACTGAATTCATGTACTGTATCGTCGTGTGCAAAAACAAAAACCAACCCTTTACGGCATCAATTGCCATAGAAAAACCACAACCTCACACGGTTCCCTCCTTAGATTCCATCCAATCAAACCCATATCTTATGAGCAAGCATCTCTTCTACATATACAAAGGCACCCACTATCCCGTACCCTCCATCCCCCCTAAACCTACATTTCCACCCCCCCCCACCCCCCCCCTTCCTTCCCCCCACAAAAAACCCCTCAAAACTCCCCTATCCCCATTTACGCATCCATCACACAGCCCGACACTCCAAAACCCCAAACCGTAGTAAAACCGAGCCGTCTCCTGTACCGTATCGTACAACATTAACCCCTCTAGTAGCAAACCATACATCTCCATGATCTTCCACCAGCACCACCACCAACACCACCACCCACAGCCCCCCAAAACTCGGTTAGTCGATGTATGTAGTTGATATTTTAGATGGTATACCACATATATGTAAAAAAAGAAAAAAAATCTTGCTTGGCTGTCATTCATCATCATCATTATCGTTCATCGCTCATTGTTCTTCTCCTCTCTTTCCTCTCTTCTTTCTGAATCAGCGCCCGCATGTAACGAGGCTCGAGGCTGGGACTACGACGGAGCAAGGGATGAAAAGGAGAGAGAATGGAAACAGCCAGTCGTTGATTCAGACGGGGATGCACAGAGAGAAAAAGAGAGAGCTATTGACAGCGGTTTCAGGATGTAAGGTTGCTGGAAGATGCCGGAACACAAAGTGTTTGGGTTTTTGGAAAAGCTCCGAGGAACGGGTTGCGGGTTTTTTTTTTTGCGGTTTCGGTGCTTTTGCGGATTTTCGCTGGATGGGAGGGTTTTTGCTCGGGTTGTGTGTTATGTACGGTATGTAGGGCGCTCGTTGTTACGGATGGGGGATTTTGAAGGTGCAATTGAGTGGTGCGCAATGGAAATATTCGAGTTTCCTCCGGGGGGGTGGGGGGGGGGAAGGGGTGGTGGTGTAACGTGTAGGCTAAGGGGGGAGAAGACTGAAATATAAAAGTGCGAAGACTTGCTGATGCTGTACTCGCAGCGAATAAACTTACACGAAATCCCTAGGTGGGAAACGATGGGAAAAATATGAATACCTAGGTTCTCTACTTCGATTGATGTGTAAAAATTCCTTCCATTTCTCTCTCGCAATCGTCTATGATAAGTACTTTTATGCCGTAGCTCTTGCCATATATGAACATGCCGCCGGACTCTAGAGATTTAGTCGAAAATGCTATATAATGTAGGTCGTGGAAATTTATAGGTCTTTCTATATGCTGATGGTTTTGGTCCTTGTTTTTGTTGGGTTGGGTAAGGTAGAGGATGTGGCGATGGGTAGATGGACGATGCGTCTAGAATTTGGGGTATCAGGTCGTGTACAACTACTGTTCGAAAATTTCCGAGGGAGGAAGCGTAGATATCGTAGATGCTATGATGATGTACAGCAAAACATTCGGGGTATCTCTAATCCGCCTAGTACCCACGAGGTAAGCGGAGGCAATCCTTTGTATGGAGTCGCAATCAGTGCGGAGAGAACAAGCCACGCAAGGAGGAGACGGCAAAGTACATATGTCTCTTGGGAGGGCGTGAGGCTTGTCTAGGAGATTGGGCCGATATTACGCATGACTATGGTGGGTAGCTCGGCTCTCGGTATGGTAGTCCTAGCCACTCGTCAATTGCGTATAGAAGGCATTCCTCGGGGCGAATGGCTTACGGTATTTCCTTGTAAACACATGAGACTTCGTAGAATCATGTATCATATAATTCTATGATACTGGCCCATGATCGCCGAGTCGGATGTGGATCGAACAGACATAATGGGTCTACAACGCTCCATGTAGCGATATGGACGCTTCCTATGGTAGCTCAGGTGATCTAGGGCCGGAGCTTTCACTGCTACCACAATGGCCCATGGTGGAAGAAATGGAAACGTTTCTCGATCTGGAAGCCGCTGATAGCATATTATCGCTAGCTGCTGAGCTATTGCGCCGGTGCTCATCTCGAGCCGAGGTTGGGGACCTTTCGAGCGGCGAGGCAGCAAGGTTCTGGGTTTCGTGGTAGAAAAGTCCAGTGCGCGCGGCATTACTCGTACGTCTAAGCTGGGACTGAGGGATCCAGATGGGAACAAGAGGCTCGGAAGTGCGGCGATCAGGTGGGTTGAGAGACAAGCGAGGTTTGGATTGGGAAGGCTCCTTGAATTTGGGGAAGGAGCCGTCCCTGAGATCGACTTTCTTCTTGTTACAGATTTGATCAAGTCTATTCCAGAGAAGTACAGCAGTGATTCTCTTTGTCTTATCGAGCTCAATCATGAGCATAATAAGATCCAAACCCTCATGATAGTGGTGGTCTATCTGCTTCAGGCGCTGGATCCAATCGGTAACAGATTTGCGTATAGTAATTATGCCGTCCCTAGTCCTTTGCCAGAACCCATCATCTTCCACAAAATCAACTTGGGAACCGGGAGACCGTCTGGCCGATCTCTCGCTAGTAAAAGTCTTGACAGATCGGTAACCACAGACCGCCCAGACAAGTATTTCAAGAAAGACGCAACCAAGCGAGAAAACGTCGTATGGGCGCGATGTTCGCCCTTCAGCCTGGGCTTCTGGAGGTTCGTAAGTTACAGTTCCATTTTTGGATCCTGTGTTGATGCTCCCGGAGCGATAAGTGTGCACTTTTCCAGACCCAAAGTCCGCAATACAGAATTTTCCAAATCTAGAACCCCTATCCCTAAAGAAGAGTATGTTTTCTGGTTTGACATCGTGATGCCAACCCGACTTCTTCATTCCCGAGGCAGGGGCAGCTAGATTGACTCCCGATGCTAGCCCGTCTGTAGTCTGCAGGTTGTGAATTTCTCTGAGAGCGTCGGCCAGGCTACGAAGTTGACCTAAGAGCCATAAACTATTCCCGTGATCGGATATATCGAATTCATATCGTCTCATGTATTGGCGTAGATTGCACTGTGCATAAGGAAATAGCATGCAGTATTTCTCATCTTGTGTCCACGTTGCTAGATGAGTGACGATGTGCGGATGGGGGTATTTGCGAAGCTCGTTAAGAAAATCCAATTCTTGCTGAAAGTCTGAGCCCTTCTTTTGTGGTCGATCTTTGAACTCTTTAACAGCGAAGATCGAGTCTCGATCCTACATCATATTTAGCTTTGATGTGGTAGCTCATGTTATGAGCGCCCACCTTTGACAGTCTGTGATGGTCCGGATCAATCTTTACGCGATACACATTGCTGTATGCTCCTGAGCCACAGTATGCCCTTCCCTTAGGAGAACTATCGTCATTGATTCTTGATTCTTCTATCTCAGATTCGTTCTCTATCTCCTCCGGCATTAGATCGTGTGCATTTTGTAATTTGGGATGGAACTTCATCGGTATGACAGTATGGGGATCAAGCTTCTGGTGTCCGCCAATCTGCCAAAATTTTGCTGCCATGAAAGCGCCTTGCTGTTCGATTAGGGTGTGAAAATCGGTTTCACAGTCCGGGTGGCAACAGTGAGAACCCTGGAGAGGGCAATTTTTATCGTCTAGACCGTTATCAAGTAGCTCCTTCAAACACTTCATTGGCAGGTTAGCATGAACAAACATTGCTAGAAGCCGCCGAGCCTTCTTTTGAATGTGTTGTATGAAAGCTTCTCGCTCGTTTGATCTCTCAAAGGTAAGCGGATCCTCAACCGTGATCTGCCGTATCATATCTATGGAGGTAACTCTCAGAAGGTCTGTTCTCGGTATATACCTTCTGCCATCCAAAGCTTTTTGCATCAGGCTATGTATTTCTCTGCGTTTTGTGCTGGCAAAGTTGATTGTGCCGATGACCTTGGTCTGAAGGGCGTAGTATTCCCTAAAGATGTCAAGATGGAGATTTTGATGGTAGTTAGGTGTCCAAAGATTGATCAGAACCGTGTAGATATCTTTCCAGTCCTCCCACGAGTTTAACGCCTGCGAGTCTTCGTATTCTCTGTCACCGACAATGGTACATTTGCCATGCCGGAAATATAACTCTTTGAGAGCAAGGGCCTCTGCACACTGATTCTTAACATGACTCTCTGCGATCTCTTCGATCTCTTGGTAACTGTTTGGGTCATTCAGCCGAATTGTTCGAACTTTGGTCGCGTCGTGGACCGAGGACTTCTCGAAAGTAAGATGCAACGAATAGGTGATGGTTTGGGGTACGACGAAATCCTCGGCGGGGCTCTGAGAAAGAAATATCTGATGATCAAAATCGAAACTTTCTCTGCGAGACAAAGTGGGGCCCTCTGATGACTGCGATTCACCTGGGGTATAGGCATCTCCTGGCAGAGATCTGGAGGATTCATCGCTGTCATCTGGTTGATGAACCTTGATTAGGGGTCTCGAGGACACCTTTTGGCTTGTATCGGCGTTGCTGAAGATTTCGTGATCTTCCGCTTCCACTTGCTGTGCTTGCCTTGGGTGTTGATAGGCATACGGCGTTTCTGAACCATCCAAGGTTTTTTCTATCCAGAGGTGGGAGATCAGCCGTGATTATTGTGTGTAACATCTTAACTCGTGTACCTTTTCCCTCTTTTAGAGGCATTGTTGCGGAAAAACTATCAGCCTCGCTCGGGACAATCAATTTCGCAAGACTGTTGCTCGGCAGTGACGTAGGCCAACGCCCTCTTAGAATGAGTAGAATGCTTGGTGGACACAAAGAGCTCGTCGTGCATTAATAAGACGTTAGGTTTGGAAAAACGATTGGGAATGGACAAGAACTAAGGCTTGAGGCCTTGTGAGAGGAGACTTGGGGACGTGTGAACTGTTCCAGGTTATTGCCTGCCGAAAGGCTCCTCCATATGTACGTTTTGCACGACTACCCCCCAATTAAGTGTAGGTTTGGTAAGGCTCTGCGCTCTGCCGCCTAATAGAAGGCAACACACTATAGTCGGGCGTCAACGCTACGCGCCCTTGATAGACTAAAGAGTATATCTAATTGGTTGTGCAGCTCCGGTGAGGACAGCCCGTCATGTTGGGGGGTCGGATTGAAGTACAATTGGGCGGCTGCAACGAGGCGCATGAACCCTGAAGTCCCCGCTCACGTTCCTACGGCGAAATCGACGATTTTGGTGTAATTCAATCAGGGCTCGGCTGAGGTAACTTCGAATGACTAAAATGTTGATGGATAGTAGTAGTTTTATAATCGTTATGGTGTGATGATTCGGATCAGGCTGTAGGTTCGTAAACTCAACTAAGAACTCGCTCGAGGTAATAGACGCTTGAGCGAGGTATAGATTTGTCGTTTTTGCTAAGCTCCAATAGTCTTTGCCGTATTCGTTCCAGATGACCGTCTTCCTATTCGACAAGATTTGGAAAATGTTGTTATATACCGAGCGCTGAGATCTCGCTTAGGTGGCCAGGAGTTCCGGGCTTGAAACCGTATCCACAGCCACCATACAACTATTGTACCTAATGTCAAGGGCACCGAAACAGCTGCGAAGAGCCACGCATTCGATGATACCACGGTTCGACGTCCACCACCTTCCAATTGCTGTTGGCTCACGAATTGTGTCGAGAAAAAATTCTACTATGTTATAAGTAAATGATCCACAGCTAAATGCTGAAAATACTGACAGACACAACCGTGGCAGGTAAGTATATCAAGGTAATGATAGTAAGGACTTTAACGGCAGCAGCGTCCTTTGTGCCTTTCTCCGTAAGTCTTCGCATGATAAGGTTCTCTTCCCGGGCTTCCTCTGCAAGTTGCTTTATAGAATACCCATTCCCGAGATCCAGAAGACTTGATAACTGTAGACAAAGTCTTATTGAGCATTCTAAAAATTCAACACGGGCCTCGCAGGTTGACTTACAAGATTTGTGGTGCTCTGAACCTTTGTAAGAAGATTCTCAACCTTCCTACGGTTTGCGACCACTTCTCGCAGCTTTTCCTGAAGCCGAAAACTAACTGAGTCATACTCACCATCCGCCATCTCGTCGTTAGTATCTAAATCCAAACAAAACTGCTTGTATGTTTCAGCAAGGGAAGAAACGGTGTCAGAAGTAGAATCCAGCACTAAGAGAATGTCAACAATTTGATCCTCAAAGTCTTTAAGAGCCTGACGCTCTTCTACGTCGATCAATCGCAGCGGATCTTTCTCCCCTATTGAGGCCACAACTACTCTGTCTGACTGTGTCCGGGTTAACACTGGATTTATGGCTAAGAGTTGGATACTAGATTAGGCATACCTGTTTCGTTATCCGTTCTGTAAGACTAACGATATAAGGTCTCCAGTTGGCCAATGCAGTATCTAGGAGAATGAGATGTACATCGAAAGGATTTTCCGTGATAAGATGTTGCGAGCTTTTGATGTACCGGTCTAAACATCGCTCTGCTCTCTCTGAAATTGAGATCATGACCCAGGTTGAAGACCTTTGTTCCACATTATGCTTATGGTAGACCGCAGTCTGTCTGACAGACCATGGTACACCTGTGTCACGGTGGTTAAGCTCCACATATTTCAGTGCGTAGGCACATTCTAGCTTAATTAGTGACGAACCAGGGCACCAAGAGGGCTAAATACCAAAGCCAGCATAGACACGGTGGTTTCCTCTATCGCTGCAAGCGGTGAGACGTCTGAAACGCATCTGCGGGTGCCCTATCTCATTCTCCGCAACTTTGGCGCCGAACAGTAATACAAACTCTTTGAATCGAGGGAGGATTTTATACTCTTTCATCAAAGTCTCAAAAAGATCCAGCGAGATTTCCAATCGACTAAAGGAATGCCGCTGACGTATGAAACTATTCGGCCATTCAACGAAATACTAGGATAGACTTGCTGAGAAACCACTCATACCATATTCGAAAGTGGTGCTGTGATGCCTCATAATTCCCACAGGGTCAGCTTCACTGTATAATCTACGAGGTTGACAGATCTCACCAATGCCACTTCCTCCAAGTCGTTGGAATTCCAGATTCTTGAGAGATGCAAACCTGGTGATTCCACATGCTTTGGCGGACTCTGTCGTAGGTATGGAGCATGATCTACTGGTGTGGGTGGTTGCAAACTAGAACTGAAATACGACTCCGGATTCCACTCAGGCGGCCTTGAGCGGTACTGGACGCCTATCTGGAATACCTCCAGTACCGGTTGATCGGGAGGGAGTTGAACGTATACATCGACAAACGAGGCTTTTTCATCTAGTTCGAACAGCCGACCTGTCCTTTCTTTGAACAACAGATCCGTCCCCGAGTTCTGATCATAAAACAGACTCTGCTCGAGGTACAATGATGATTTCATTCTCTTCGACGGTACGCGACGATGAAAGAAGGAAGAATGGAATGGTAGTTCATATTGCATCTTACATATGATGGATGCCCTCAATGACTTCATGCAGATTTATGCAGTCACTTCCCGGGGTTTCCCGCGCACTCTAACCTAGAATGATTAGTTGCAACTTGCAGATAGTTTCGGGCTTAGCGTGCTAAAAAGGGCACTAAGATAATCACTTGGTACCTTAGCGGAAATATATGGTTTCCTTTAACTGTATCTATACAGTGATGGTTCAAATTACCGTCTAAAGGCGGTATTATAATGAATATACTGATTTACAGTAGCTCATTATATATGTGACAAAATGATAACCGAGTATTAAAAAGAATGATACTCTTACAGTCTAGTTGAATATTCGTTTAAAGATAATACACTGATATCAAATAAAACAGTGTTGCTACGGTAGAACCTGAAGCTCTGTGTAGTTTCAAGATAACTGCCACAATACTGCCAAGCCTTATCTTCGGATAGACTGAATTTCAGACAACATCAACGCTCCTGTATTTTCAAGCTTAGAATCGATCGATTCAGCCAATTTCTACGCGGGGGCGCATTGCATGAGCGTGGGCATTATGCGCACGATCGCTGTGAGTATTGGGTAGGTTGATACGGGGGTGGGTGCAGAGCATAGATGATAGGTGGGTGACTACGGAGAGGCATTGCAGGAGGATGATGTATTGCTCATGATACATGATACTGTATTTTACATATGCTTATTTTCATCACCGTTCCTTTTCAAGGTCGTTTAGAAATTCTAAGCGTATATTTTATAATAACGTGTCATTAAGAGGACTGCCTAAAGGCGATGTAACTCAGGAATTACAGTAACAATATTTTATGGTAGTACTACGGTGCTGCTACGGTAGAGCCATTTCTCATAATTCCGCTAAGGTAGGTAAGGTAAGGTAGTCATAGTTAGCGTGCGCGGAAATCTCGTGCATACGAGTAAGCCTTACCTTACTACCTATGCTTATGCAGGCAAACCAGAGCGAGATACGTGTGCACCATGTACAACATTAAATACCCTTACTGGCGTTCAATGTCAACAGCTCACACAGGGCAAACAGCTGTGCAAAGCGCAAAGCTTTCTTTTTTCAGGGCAACTAGCAAGCAGGGCGCCTTCACACATAAGGGAGAGAGAGAGTCATAGGTACCCAACCGTGCCAACCAAACGGACTAAGATAAGCAATAACGGGGCACGGATACCTAGTCCTTGCCACAGTTGCCAGCACAGACCGGCTCCAAAAAGTCTCTTTCTCTTTCTCTTACGCGTTGGTGGGTTTTCTTTCTTATTTTTTCTCCTTTTCCCCCCCTTCATTTTGACGAGCTTATGCAGCCAAAGGCTATGAAGCACAGCATACTATCTACGTATATAGATACACATAGAGTCGTACTGACGATGTATGTAGTATGGAAAAGCTCTCTGCGTGGAACAGGCTCTTGGAGCTAAAAAGCCACACTGTTGTTTATTCTAGTGGTCGCTGTAACCTGAATCCACTATCCATACCCAGTCAGATGAGCTCAGGAAAATCCTGCTGCAAGCAGCCGACTCAAAATCCCAGACAATATCCGTAGACCAGTTGTACATTGTGCAACCACACAGATAAATGGGCGACGATGAGCTATGCCCGAGGTTGCGAGCTGGCCGTGCGAGTAACAGATCACTGGCTCCACGTTATCGTAGGTCTATGTATGTGGAAGCTGGCCACTTCGGCGTGGGCTTCCGAATTCGCTGTATGGCCACCTAGCTGACAGGCCTAGGTGGGCTTTTGGTCTATGTATGTGGAAGCTGACCAATGCGACGTGGGCTTCCGATCGCTGTTTGGCCACATGGTCATCTAGCCATGTGGACTTGTTGTTTGTGAGCATCGCGACGCGATGCTCGGTCTCAATCGACGTGTCGATTTGTTTGTTTGGTAACTTCTAGGCTCTTCTGTAACTAGACAGAAGGTTCGTGGCCAGTGCCGCGTACAGGTGGGTTCCATCGCTGGCCACGCGTTGGTCGTTGGAATTTGTATATTATGAGAGAAGTATAAGACTTACAATACATGTTTAATTTTAGAAGATATGAGAGTGTTACGTGTGAAAAGATAATTAAATTTTGGGCGGACGTTGCGACGCTGTTTGCGTGGTCAATGTGAAAGGATGACGTGACAGTTATTCCGTCCACTAAGATACTTCTGGCGCTTATCAAAATCCGAACACCTCTCTCGGCTACTCTAAAGGCTCATGGAAACACCGCATTTAGTGCTGCCTTTTTGAAGTATGCATAATCCTTGGAACAACGCACACCTGCCTCACGCCAGGCCGATGATAGGGTGGGACGAATGCCTGTAAGTGCTGCAAGCACCCAGTTCCGCGGGGCTAACGTACTTTCCGTAGTAAGCCCCTTCCTTCGGCTGGGCAGCCTTTGATATATTTGAAATAGCCGCCTGATATCAGTCACGATGCCTATTCCTTCCTGCCTTAGTGGGCACGGTGGGCTACCTCCAAGTAGGCAAAAGAAGGCATAAAGTACACAGCCTTCCCATCACCTTCGCAATCAGACGACCGCTTGCCTTATGGTTTGTTAACCCGACAATTATGCCCCAACAGATAGAGCAAATCATCAGCGATCGCTACCTCGATCGCACTCGAATCCAGACCTTGATGGCCAAGAAATTCCAACCGGGCACATGGTCTGCGCAAGTGAGTCGTTTGCTTGCGGCTTTTTCTAAAAAACATTGGCAAGATTTAATGCAGACGTGCTAATTCGGTGCGACAGTACAAGAATAACAGGTGGATCCTCGTTGCTCCTCAAGCCCTGACAGATGTACGTCTTTCGTCTCGTTCGTTTTGTTCGTTCGATGTTCTGCATATGCGCTTCTTTCCTGACACGAATGTAGTCGGAGCTGGATGAGGTTTCCATCTGAGAGAGCATGTGTCCTAATAGCAGCATAGGCGGAGATCGAGAGTGCGGAGTGTGATGTTGCTGTGAGGTGGTGATTTCGGGTTGGGGGATGCACATTCGTTTGTCGCCTTGAACAGCTGCGTATTTGCGCGGGGATACTTGTATAAGCGGTGGAAGTGGGCTTCCGGATGCTGTTAGGTTTATGGTTGAAAGATCAAACGCATAGCACTCGTGTTGCTGTTGATATCTATTTTATCGTCCAGTGAGCATAGTCCAGATTCAAGTGATTGCCAAAGCACTTCGTAGAAGGACAGTGCAAGACATCATTCCGAAGACACGACCAATAGTTCATGGACATAAATATCGTGACAAACCTAAGCGGCAGACGCTATGCTTCACTCAGGCGTTGTGCATCCAAATGTAGATAAAACATTCACCAGAACGCCATACCCATCTCAAACTTGCCTTTGGTACAAGAAGTGAATTATTACATCGGGGTAAGCCCAAAAATTGCCCGTATTATCGCTTCTCAACTAGTAATATATGCATAGCAGCATAAGCAATGACTATGAAAGCCCCGGACATGGCGCCCAGAGCAATGACATCCTGCCACAGCGCCAAAGCGTCGAAGCCAAAAGCGCTAAGGATAGAGGCGCCGGGGACTTCGATGTCGAGACCGTATTTGTGGTCGATGAGGGTGAGGTATCTGACCTCGTTGACGATGAGGCCTTCGAAACCGTAGTGGAAGATTGAAAGCTGGGGACGTGTTAGCGCTGCTTGTGAGGTTGTGGGTTTTTTATGGGGGCTTACACTCTGCAGCCATAACGCCGCGGAAGGGATGGCATCGTGGTTGAGCAGGAGACCGGCAAATAGCAGGCTGAAAAGCATGACCAGACTGCCGATCAGATTTGCGACGCCGCCGTCCTTGAAGACGATGCCGATGAATAGGCAAATCGCCGCTGCGGCCAAGTTGAAAAGGACGAGTATTAGTATGAATTTCAAAAACTCTGGCCATGCGGGCACTAGACCAGTCATTGGATATACGATGGCGCCCATGATAATAGGAGGTATCAGACGCAGGGGGACGATGTCGAAGACAACTTTAGCTGCGAAGTAGGTTATAGGGGAGTAGTAGCCGTTCGCTCGTTCTCTGACGAATAACAGCCGTTCGGAGGAGAAGACCGTGAGGCTGGTTAAGGTGCTGAAGCCGAAGAGAGCGAGGACAAAGAAGAAAAGGCCGAGTCGGTTTTGGAAGCCTTTAATGTCATCTGTTAGGCCGTAGAATAGGAACCCGGAGAGCACGGCGAGGAGTATGGCGATAGCGTAATGGGTTAACATCAACATTGGGTTCCGGTAGAGATTTCGCCATGTTCTTCTTGACAGTATCATGAACTGACCAAGCCAACCGACTCTACGGTAGCTTTTCATCGTGCCGGAGACAGAAGCGCCATTCGGTTGGCCATTAATATGTCCGTTGGCAGCTGCAGCACTAGTGGCGGCAGCGTGGATGTCATCTCTAATGGAGTTGGCCACATCTGACCTCGCATAACTACACACCAGCTCATTTAGACCTGAGTCTAGACCATGAGCAGGCGGAGGAAGCTGGTGTGGGTCATCCAGTATCTGTGGGGGCACCATCCCTGACTGCTTCGACAACCTCAGCCAGTCTTGAGTGCTTCCACGTGTGTCGTTAAGGTCCGAAGCTTCATCATCTGTCCGTGGAGTCAGTGGCGTTTCTCCGCCACTGCTCTTCTTCCGGGTATACAGCTTCCGATCTTGCTGCTTCTTTAGCGACTCTCTTCGCTTGGTCTTTGGTCTTCGATCGGACTCGTTATGGCTCCCATAACTGCTGTTTTGCAGGCTCACGTTCGAGGCGCTAGCGATAGACTTGATAGCGCGAACACTACTATTGACAGTCCGCATGCCCTCGCTGCCGCCGTCAAGACCAGACGAGCCGCCCTCGTCCAACGGGGTATGAGCCGTCTCTGCGTGCATCGTCAAATCTACCAGGTAGTCGGCAATGTTGAAACCTGGAGGGCAGGAATATCCAATGCGGTCGAAGTAGTGCTGACAGCTGGAGAATGGACCAGAGTAAACGGTTCTGCCCTTGGCTAGAAGTACTAGATGATCGAAGAGAGCCACGATATTTGAACGAGGTTGATGGATGGTGAAGATTACCGTTCTATTGTAGTTCTTGGCTAGATTTACCAGACACTCAACCACATTGAACGCATTGAAAGCGTCGAGTCCACTAGTGGGTTCGTCCAGGAACAGGATACTTGGACTTGTGACTAATTCACATGCGATGCCAACTCTTCGCTTCTCGCCGCCAGAAATTCCTCGTCCGCTGCCCTCTTCGGAGCCGATAAGCTGATCTTTGATATGACTTATTCCGAGCTGCTTTTCGACGTCGTACACTCTTTGCTCCTTGACCGATATGTTCATGTCCCGTGGCAATCGTAGTAAGGCGCTTGTCATGATTGTTTCGTGTACCGTTAGCGTCGGTAGCATGGTATCGTCCTGGTCTACAAAGCCGATGACACTTCGATATTCGTTGTCGTCGACTTTCTCCCCATTGACGTAGAAGTTGCCCTCTACAATGCCTCGTTTGTTTTTCCGCGCTAGAATGTCCAGAAAGGTTGTCTTTCCTGCTCCAGATGCTCCCATGATCGCCATAAGTTGACCTGGAAGTGCAATACCCTGAACACTTGAGAGTATTTGTTTGCCGTTCAGTTTGTAGGAAACATTCTCAAACTGCAATGAGGCGGGCTTGTGCTCCGCCATCATTTGAGCGGCTTCATCGTCGGAATCGTCTGAAAGGTGTATTGGGCCATGCTTGAAAGATCTCCTCGACAGGTACCAGACAAGCAGGATGATCAGAACAACGAAAAGGGCGCACCCTGCGATAACGCCGGCAATGAGTGGCGTATTGATTTCCTTGACTGGTCGTTGGTAACCCGGGACGTCTGTACGATACAAACATTCTCCGGCGTCACAATCCAGCGTGATGCTCTCGTCACCGAAAACACTTTTAATCAATCCATTCATCGCTGGCTCTTCGAACTTACTGCCATCTTGACTGCTGCCGCCCTCTGTAGATATCGAAGAGAGTTTTGCTGGGCCCTTTATCTCTTCCTTGAGGAAATCACCAATATCGATGGAGCCTTCTTCTCCGCAAAGCATCCGACCAGGTACACATGCGCATCTAATATTTTGGCATGTAACGGTAGTAGTGTTCTTGTCGTAGTCGTTGTTTGACTCAAAGGCGCACGTATCGAGGTCGCAGTAGAATGACTCGATTTGACCAACCCAGACTAAATCCAGTCAGCAAGAGTATTATGATAATTACTGGGTCAGCCTACATTGGAAGTTGCAAGACTCCTGCTCAGCATTACAAGAGAAGGTCGCTTGTGGTATCTGCTCCTTTAATTGATCCTTGATTTTTCTGTTGGTGACGTCGCACATCTGGAAGTTCTCTTTCACCACGGCGCCTGATTTGTAGCAGATCCCCTCTTTACCTTCCGGCATCAAAGCGTCACACGATCGATCTGTCTCACACACGTTGCAGTTTATGCCTCCCCATCCCTCATCACATTCGCAGTTCCCATCGCCCCTCGGTAACCTCTCCTTTCCCTTGGCCAATGAACCACAGACTGGCTTCGAACAGTCTTCTCCCCCAAAGCCAGGTGGACAAGAACATTTCCCATTGTACTTATTACATGCACCAAACTGTGCGCATTGGAAAGCTTGCAGGTTGCAGTTGAAGCAGGGAGGGCAATCTGGGGGGCGATCATCTTGAAGTGCAAAGCTCGACTGGAGCAGGTCGTATCGGGAGTAGTTCTGGAAGGCACATGTCGTCCGTATCGATGATATAGCCACCAGCGCCTCGAGGGCAGCCCAAGTCGCACGCATCTGTCTTGGCCGTTCAGAAGGACAGATTTGCGTTGGTGGCTGAGGCCTAAAAAGTAGAAGCTTCCGATAAGGCCAGAGAAGATTAGGATGGGGGCGAAGGAGGGCACCAAGAAGAACGTTTACTCGCGGCTGTCTGAGATGGAATGGAGTTCGAGGCGTCTGGTCATTTCACGAGAAGTGGGGGTGTACTGCATACAACCACAACGTCGCAAGAAGCAATGATGGTGGGAGGAGTTGAACGGCCTCGGCTATGAAAGACCCTTGTAAGTTGGTGGCAGGATCTGTAACCGCCCGTATTATATGGATGTTATGGTATCGTACTCCGTATGCGGCGGACCATCAGTCTGACAAGCTTGAAGCTTCTCTGCGGAGGTATAAAACATCCAGCTATGACTGTAAGGCGAGGATAGGATCATGATGTCCCGAGGACGAGGTGGCAAAGCAGATGGTAAGGTAGTGATGCGATTGGCTCTATGTATCTATGGCATACCTTAGAACTATGTATCAGGGGCCAGGGTGATAGTCCTAGCCCCCGAGCAACCCTACCTTATCACCTTATGTACCTGAGCCCTTCTAGAACAAATGATGGAAGCTTGAGAACATCCGCCTTTCCGTCTGTGGAAAAAATACATGAAGCCTGTCGACAGTCTACACTGTGTAATTGTTCGAAGTCCATGATTAAATCACACGAGTAAGGTACCACAGCGGCAATGGCACTCGCAAAGGTCAAACCATTTGCAGTTGAAGAAGTAAGAGCAACGGAACCATTCACTAAAGTGTTGTTATAAGTATTCCTGCTTTATTACGGACTACATGTTTTCTTACCTTGCTCTACAATCATCTCATTTCCTGCCAATCTAATCTGTTGGATATACGTCAAGACTCATTGTCATGCTGACAATGACTGTTTTCCTATCTTAGTGGATGGACACCTATGAAACAACCGCCAAGTTCAACATTGCTGAAACCTGTGCCGCATCTATATCTCTCGAAAAACTGAAAGAGCTCTCAGAAGACAAATCGACCGAGATATGGGACCATTCCACAATTTTGACTTATGGACCCATTCGTGGCTCCGAGAAACTACGGTCTAATCTGGCCAATCTCTACTCTTCAAAGGCCCCTTCTCCACTGCATCCAGAGCATGTCCTGATTACCCCTGGGGCCATTTCCGCGAATCTTACCGTATTCTACGGCCTCATCGGAAAAGGAGACCATGTAGTCTGTCATTATCCTACGTATCAACAGCTTTATGAGGTTCCTGCCAGCCTCGGGGCTGAGGTGAGTCTGTGGCGAGCTCGTGAAGACAACAAATGGCAATTGGACGTCGAGGAGTTGAAAGGTCTGATAAGACCGAACACCAAGATGATTATCATAAAGTAAGATGAGCTTCTAATCACGATCTTATGTCGTACTCAGTACTTTCATTCTCCAAATTCTCAGTGTAACCTTCTCGAAACAACAAGGTCTCCAATGATATTTTTCCATTCTCGGTTTTAAACGTTCTTCCAAAAAAGACCGGCATAGTTTCCGCCAGGAAGAATTCCAGTCATGTTTCGCAGAAAAATAGAAAATCGCTGACCACCCCCCAGCAACCCCCACAACCCCACCGGCGCCATAATCCCCAAACCCACCCTCGACCAAACCATCGAAATCGCCCGCACCCACAACCTCTTCCTCCTTAGCGACGAAGTCTACCGCCCCCTCTTCCACTCCATCAGCCCCATCGACCCCGCCTTCCCCCCCTCCATCCTCTCCCTGACCTACCCCAAAGCCATCGTCACCGGCTCCCTCTCCAAAGCCTACGCTCTAGCCGGCATCCGCGTGGGCTGGATCGCTTCGCGCTCGCCCGAGATCGTGGAAGCTTGTGCGAGGGCGAGACAGTATACGTGTATCAGCGTCAGCCAGATAGACGACCAGATTGCGGCTTTTGCGCTCAGCCACAGCTGTATCCACGCGCTGCTGTCGCGCAACATCGGGCTTGCGAAGACGAACCTGGCGCTCGTGGACGCCTTTGTGGAATCCCACCGCTGGGCGTGCGAGTGGACGAAACCGGTTGCTGGCACGACGGCGTTTGTCAAGGTCTCGAAGATGGGGAGGGAGGTGGATGATGTGGATTTTTGCACAAAGCTGCTGGAGCGGACGGGCGTGCTGTTTTGTCCTGGGAGCAAGTGCTTTGGGGATGGGAAGGACTTCAAGGGGTATGTGCGGCTGGGGTTTGTCTGTGAGACGGAGGTGTTGAAAGGGGGGCTAGAGGCGGTGAGGGGCTTCATGAGGAAGGGGTTTGAGGGTGTGAAAATGGCGGAGGAGGAGTAGGGATTAGGGAACGCGGATGTGTGTACATATTGTATATTCAATGTCCGTTTGAGATTATGACCTGCGCTCCGTCTCTGTATAGCTGTACCGGGGTCTTCTGTAACGCCCATGCAGATTGATACTACCATGTGGGCCCCAAAAACATGTACAACGCATCCTCCCAAGCTAGGCTGTGCTCACATCTTCCCTCCAGTCAACTCCTCCCTAAGCTTCTTCATCCTCTCCTTCGTCACGGGACCATATCCCTGGTTCCGATCAACCGCCTTCCCACCAGTCTCCCGATTTGCCTGGCTCAGCATATCCTGCACCGTCTCCGGATAGCCCGTATTCCAAATATTCAGCCCATGCCTGCTATCAGACGCAAACTGCTTATGATCATCAAACACCTGATCCACAACTCTGTTCAGATGCTCTTCCGTGATGATGAAATTACCTGCGTTCATGTATAGCGTGTGCAGGGCGTTTCGACGGTCTTCTTGTTTTGCAGCTTCTTGGGCGGCGACGTTGGCCCGTTTGGTGGCCAGGCGGGAGGCGCGGTCGGGGTCAGGGAGGAGAGGGCGGTTGGAGGGGTGCGTGGAGTTGAGGATAGAGGGGGACGTGAAGCGTTCGTCATCGCGCTCGGGTTTGGCGACTAGACGTTCGTGCTCGGCCATTTTGGAGGCGCTGCGTATGGCGACGCGCTTGTCGATTTTTTCTTTCCGATGCCGGAGCTGCACTAGACTCTCGCGGAGATTCTGTCGCCTGGAGGCAGCTTGTCGTGCTTTCCAGGTGACGAAGCCTGCGTGCGCCTTATCTGGGGTGGATCTCCTGGTGGAAGGAAGGGGCTCGGGGATCACAGCGGCGAGGTATTCAGGGGAAGTTTTGTCTGGATCACCAGGGCGGAAAATCTGCCGCGGAATTGGAAGGACACCTTTGACGAAAGGTTTGTAGATGGCTTGAGGTTGGACGGATTGCGGGACGTCGATGTATTTCGGGGATTCGGGAGGGATTTGCTTTTTGGTAGTTGGGGGTAGAGGAGAAGGGTGTGTTGCGGTCGTTGTCGAGCTGGTACTATACAGACATCTGCGGGAGAGTGAACGGACGCAACAGGGTGCTCTTGAAGCCATCAGTGGAGGCATAGTGGGTATGTGTTTTACAGTGGGGACAGCTCGATGCTGTTGAAATATGGTTTTCCAGATTTGGTCCTGCACGAAATAATTTTGCGCTAGCATCCCACATTTAATGAGATTATCTTCTTAAACTTTCTAACGTACTCTCAAATCCTAAGGGCCTGTGAAAACAATAACGCCACAGACCACACTCCTTTTATAATTGAAAATCAGTCAATTTTGAACTACTATGGGTACCTCCAAGAAGGAAGCTTCGAGGAAGGTGAGGCAGGGGAAGGTGGGTGATGGGATGAACAATGTCAAAACCAAGGGAGAAAACTTCTACAGGTATGTCAAGAGATTAGAGTATGAGCTATCCATGTCTCTGATTGCTGCGCTTAGGTCGGCCAAAAAAGCAAAGACTTTGAATATGTTCACAGGTGGCGGAGCCCAGAGAAATGCAAGCGGAAAGGTCACGAAAGCAGCTGCATTTCAGACTCGCGACATACCCAAAGCCCGCGTTGAGCCAAACAGAAAGTGGTTTGGAAACACACGCGTGATTTCGCAGGACGCGCTAAGCTCTTTTCGAGAAGCTATGGCAGAGAAGGCTTCGGATCCGTACCAGGTCCTACTGAAGACCAATAAGCTGCCAATGAGTCTTGTGAGAGACGGGCAAGGCAAAAATGGTATAAAGCAACATCAAGCGAAGATCGAGGTTCAGTCTGCTCCTTTCGGCGATACATTTGGACCAAAGGCGCAGAGGAAGCGGGTCAAGCTTGGTGTGGGGTCTCTCGAAGACCTTGCGGGTGAAACTGAAAAGATGCATGACACGTATTTAGACCGTCTTGAACAGGCGAAGCTTCTGAATGGTACATCAGGTATGGAGGAAGATGCTGGTGAGGCAGTACCAGAAGAAGCTGTGTTATCAACAGCGAAGGAGCCGATTTTCTCGAAGGGTCAGAGTAGGAGGATCTGGAATGAGCTCTATAAAGTCATAGATTCTTCGGATGTTGTGATCCATGTATTGGATGCTCGTGATCCTCTGGGGACACGGTGTCGAAGCGTTGAAAAATACATCCGAGAAGAGGCACCACACAAGCACCTGATCTTCGTCCTGAACAAGTGTGACCTAGTCCCAACAGGAGTCGCTGTAAGTCTACACTATTTACGTCCTGTCCCGCATTGCTTGATTCCATCGTTAAGTCAAGACTCCTTCCTGCATCATTTTGCTGTTTCACAATGGAAGTTGCTCTGTTACAACTTTGGTAGATTGACCCCTTATTCGCCGCTCTTGATCATTCTGATCTTGGGTTGACCACTCGTCGTCTTGGAGAGTGGGTCGCAAAGGATTTGGGTATGCTGCGCTTGAGTTGAATTCCTCCTCTACTGCACTGGTAGTGGACAGGTGGAGGTGTTCTTAGTAATGCTTCATACAATTACGATACCCGCGGAAATTTTTAATAGTAGGGTTTCCGCTAATATTTACGCAGGCCTCCTGGGTACGCGCACTTTCGAAAGATTACCCAACCCTTGCGTTCCATGCCTCGATCACTAATTCTTTCGGGAAAGGATCTTTGATCCAACTCCTCCGCCAGTTCTCTTCACTTCATTCCGACCGCAAGCAGATCAGTGTCGGCTTCATCGGCTATCCAAATACAGGCAAATCATCTATCATTAATACTTTACGAAAAAAGAAGGTCTGCACCGTGGCACCAATACCTGGAGAAACTAAGATTTGGCAATATATTACCTTGATGAAACGTATATATTTGATCGATTGTCCAGGCGTTGTTCCGCCCAACAACAATGACTCACAAGAAGACATCCTTCTGAGAGGAGTAGTGAGGGTCGAAAATGTCGAAAATCCCGAGCAATACATCGCTTCTGTCTTGAAGAAAACCAAACCTCAGCATATCGAACGTACTTATGATATCAGGAGATTCAACACAGCCACTGAATTCTTGGAACTGCTCGCTAGGAAAGGTGGAAGGCTCCTTAAAGGAGGGGAAGCGGACGTTGATGGTGTCGCAAAAATGGTACTCAATGACTTTCTGAGAGGTAAGATACCGTGGTTTACACCTCCGCCAGCGGTGGAAGGACAAGGAAACAGAGGCATAGAGGGTAGGAAAGGGGTCCTGGGAGAGATGGGAAAGGTAAGAAAGCCGGAAGACCCCGCGTCCAATCCAGCGGGAATACCAGAATACCACAGTGTCACAGAAAGTCAAGTGGACGAAGCTGATCAGTTCAATGGTTTCAATGAAAATGAAGACGAGTCCATTGCCCTTTCTGATGAGGTCTCACAACTCAGCGATGAGGATTCTAGTCCTTCGGAGGCGGACAACACTACAGTACTTGAAGATCAAAGTAAGCCCATAGAGAAACTCCAAGACTCGGAAGCTACCGAAGGCGACACGAGTCCGCCAGAAGAGCCATCCGCAAGGCCTGCGAAGCGGCGAAAGAAGGGTTGAAATGGGAATATAGAGGAGTTATGCCTTCGAAATCACACCTTTGCGACGCTTTCTGCGAGCAAGTAATGAGTACCAACCGCGCCCAAGACGAGCGTCAAAGTGACCAAATTCGCTACAACAAGGGCAGTAATCCTCGTTCTCGAGATACGACCAGTAGACTTGGGGAGCAGACAAAATCGAGGCGTACATGTTCACCCGTGGAGGAAATGCAGAGACAGACGTACGTCTTGAAGTAAACTAAGTAAGGTGGCAAACGACTGGCTGGTTGTGGGGGAGGTCGAAATACTCCTCGAGGAGGCATTAGCTAGAAGTCTCAACTATCCATAGTCTGCAAAGAGACTGCAAGAAGGCTTGTGTTTTCAGATGAGATTTTCGGTGTGTTTCGCAAAGTCGTATCGTAGTCACTGTCGAATGTAAATTCCGGAATAGTATGACATTACAATTTACAACCAGAGTACGCGATTAATAAGCTTCAAATGCACTTTTAATACCGGTTAATTGTAGCAGCTCGCTCGGCTTCCTGGTAATTGATCATATCTGTTCAGTAGCACACGCCTATTTTCATCAACTATGTCTCTCGGACCAGCAGGCGCAAGCCTGAACCCAGAGCAGGCAGACAATTTTGAGGACGTAAGTTCAAAACTGCCATTGTAAGCCCTGTTGCTGACCATGGCATCAGATGGAAAAGCAATTTGCCGTCAAAGGTCTGCATCCCACCACGCTACCCCAGGCCTGGACGACATTGCTCTACATCAAAACCCATTTCAGCTGACATGGCAAACCCCAGCCGTACAGCACATGGCTACATATTGGGCAATACTCGAGAAGAAGCGGGGCTCTGGCCTACGACTCACGAAAATGGACGATGAGATTTACGAGCATTTCAGGAAGGAATTTCCTGAGTTTGATCCCCGAGAAACGATCGATGAGAACAAGATGAAGAGCAAGGAAGGGAAAGAGAAGTGGCGGAGCTTTATGATGGCATACGATAAGACGGTGGAGGATTATAATTTTGGGACTATGCTGAGGTCTAATCCCAAATTCGAGTACGGGGAGAAGGAAACGATATTCGGTCTGCGAAGTGCGACAAGCTGGACGGCATCCATGCTGACTTTATTATTCTAGCTATGCGTATGCAGTTCTATGCTATCGAGATTGCAAGGTACGCTCAAGACGTTTGATTGCTGTATTGGTCTAATCAATGTCAGGAACCGCGAGGGCTTGAACGACTGGGTGTATGAGAGGGAGCACCCAGATGACGCCAAGAAGGATACATAATGTGTGGCCCATCAATTCGACGTAGACTGAAATACAGTCGAAGTTGTCACCCAGACACCCTCATCCTCCGAATTCGAGCCTACCATAACTTAACCTTCATCCCGTAAGACATCATTTGGGCAATACTGAGTACCTTGCAATCGCGATATCGCGATATCGTCAATCATTCATGACTTGCAGTAGGGCATATCCATATGGGAATATGAGTCTCGCGTCCTTGTCGCTTGATCCGGACAACTATGGCCTCCAAAGTTCACTACTCTAGTCTTGTGACTTCATTTTTCCCTACCTCTATAGGTGTCGAGCTCCCTTCTTCAATGTGCTTTCACAATAAGATCACATAAGCTTCGTACAATCTCATTGTTTACGCGCACGTTGCTAGGTAATTTTGCGAGAGAACAATACTAAGCGGCACACAACAAATTTAATTACGCATTCCCATTGTGAGGTACGCATTCAGCTCGCCCACCCCACTCGATTACTATTGTCTCACACGTTCTTTTCGATGTATTATTCTTTATGAAATGTCACTTCTAGCTGATACTCAATTCTTGATATCTTAGCTTTCACTTCCGACCCACAGATCATGCCCGTTTACGAGGATCAAGCGACTTCCACCGACAAAAAAAGACAGCATTTTCTCTTGCGAAGAAAACCCGATGGATGAGGGTGCCAGACATCCTGCGGATCCCGAACGCCAGGTCGACGGCGACCACCTTGTCGAACGCCCCGGCTGGCGCTCCCTTTTCAACTTTACAACGAGACCACATATCATTCCCCTTCTGCTGGCGATTACCCTGTCCGTGGCTTCAGGAATCATCATACCTGCCCTCTCAATATTTTTGGGAAAGGTGTTTGACTGCTTCACGAGTTTTGGGGCAGGGACTATCAGCGGGTCTGGTCTCCTCAGGAAGATTTCAATGTACGGGCTTGCGCTTGTGGGGCTGGGCTCCGCCAGTGGCTTACTTAATGCTGGCTACTTCATGTTCTGGATTCTGTTTGGGGAACTCCAGGCGAAAAGTGCAAGGGATCAGTTGTTTGAGGGCATGCTGGAGAAGGAAATGGAGTGGTACGATATGCGGAAATCAGGGATCGACACATTAATATCGCGGCTACAAAAGTAAGTAAAGCCTGGTAGCTTCCTGATTAATTCTAATTAGGTTTGCAGTAATGTACGAGAGCTTCAGCTCGCGACATCACAGCCACTTGGCTTTGCTATTCAATATGCAGTAACGACTCTTGCAGCTCTGGGCGTAGCGTTTTACACGGCATGGAATTTGACATTGGTCACGCTTGCAACAGCACCGATATCGGCCTTGACTTTAGCTTGGATTTCCGCTAGAATGCAGCCAAGCATCGAGGCTCAGGCGAAGGAGCTCACCCGAGCGTCTCAGCTAGCGAACAATTCGATTTCGGCAATCGATACGGTCAAATGCTTTAATGGACAAGACTTTCAGTCATGGCAATACGCCCAGGCTGTCCATAAAGCTGCTAGATTCTATCTCATCCAGGCCCGACAAAATGCTCTGCAGATTGGGTTGATACGCCTTGTTACATTGGGGATGTTCGTACAAGGCTTTTGGTATGGCAGCCATCTGGTCGATAAAGGCAAGAAAAATCCGGGTCAGATCTTGACGGCATTCTGGGCGTGTCTTATGGCGGCACAAGCAATTGAACAGATTCTACCGCAAATGATGGTGCTCGAGAAGGGAAGAGCAGCAGGAGCTACACTCAAAGCCGCCTTGATTCAGATGGAGAGAGGGCGCAAAGTCACTAGCATGGTTGGTTGTAAGACGCTCGGAAACTGCAAAGGTGATGTCGAAATCCGAAATGTAAGTAAATCTGTACAGTCAGTTTATGCGAAACTAATATCTTTTAGGTCTCCTTTACGTACCCTTCTCGTCCAGATCGACTCGCTCTCGATAACGCCAGTTTTTTCTTTCCGGCAGGGGAAACTTCGTTTGTCATAGGAAGGAGTGGTTCTGGAAAGAGCACACTAGGGAACTTGCTCATGCGATTCTACAGCCCAGATTCCGGTGAGATCATGATCGATGGAAACGCCATCCGGACAATTGACATCTCTTGGCTACGAAAGAATGTGACTTTAGTCCAGCAACAAAGTGTCTTGTTTAACGAAACGATATACAAAAACATCATGTTCGGTATCAGGAATCCTGAGAAAACCAAGAAAAAGGAGGTACAAAAGGCTATAGAGCTTGCGGGTTTACGAGATACCATCCAAGACCTGCCGCAGAGCTTGGATACCGTTGTCGGAAACGGAGGTAATGCCATGAGTGGCGGCCAGAAGCAGAGGGTTGCCATTGCTCGAGCTCACCTTCGGGATACTCCGATCCTCATTCTTGACGAGGCCACCAGTGCTCTGGATCACGTTAGCAAAGCGCGCGTGATGAACGCTATTAGAGCATGGCGCCGAGAAAAGACGACGATCATCATCACCCACGACATGTCGCATATTCACGACAGCGACTTCGCCTATGTACTGGACAATGGAGTGATCGTTCAGGAAGGGTTCAGGCATACCTTGGAGCGACTAGTAGATGGCCCTCTTGGAATACCCCAGGAACTCAATGATTTACCCTTGAACAAGCAGCTTCCAAGTTCACCAAAGGAACGGCGTCAACCATGTTCTCCGACCACACACCCGGAATCTCCGCCGGCATCGATTATCTCTCGCGATTCGATGGACATCCAAGTACTTCCAAGAAAAAGCTATATTCCTAATGTGCTCTCTCCAAAGCCCGGAAATCTAGAGGCTGGGCGCCATTCCCGAAGCTTGGTACCCCCATTATCCCCAACTGCGTTCACGTTTCCACTGAGCCGTATGTCTACAACTCACAGGATGTCAAGTTCCCAACCGAAACGTACGGATTTACAGCCGATTGAGGCAATGGACCATTTGATCCCCGAGTTGCCTCCCCTACCAAACGAGGTGGAATTGACTGAAATGAAAGCGGTGGGTCCTGTGCTTGGCACTCGGAAGGCACTCGATCCAAGCACTCCTCTGCGGGGTACCACTGTGCAAGGCTCAACATCAGACATAAGATCCCCAAGAACAGTCGGGGTCGCAATGCCCAAGCATAAACTTAGGCTTACTAAGGCTGAGAAAGAGCGACGTGTTGCCCCAATATCAGAAATATTGTCTACTATATGGCCCACCTTGACATGGCGGAAGCGTATCGCACTGGTTTGCGGCTTCCTGTGCGCTGCAGTCCATGCTGCAGCGACACCAACATTCTCCTGGGTGTTTTCGAAACTTCTCGCAACTATTTTCTCTAGTAACAATCATTCGCAAGAATCTCTCAAATGGTCTATATCGGTGCTTGGTGTGGCTGTTGTGGACTCTTCCGCTTCCTACTGCATGCACTATCTCCTCGAGTACTGCGGTCAGGCTTGGATCGACACATTACGGATTCAGGCTATGAAACGTATCCTTGATCAACCACGCGCATGGTTTGACAGAGATAAAAACGATCTCGCGCGGCTCACGGAATGTTTGGACCGCAACGCTGAAGAGATGAGGAATCTTTTAGGCAGATTTGCAGGCCTCGTTTTCGTTGCTGTTACTATGGTTGTGATAGCTGTTACTTGGAGTCTTGTCGTATCATGGAAGCTTACTCTGGTCGGGCTTGCCTCTGGGCCTTTCATGTATGGGGTTACCAGAGCCTTTGAAGCTGTCAGTGGAAAGTGGGAGGGGAGAAGTAATGCTGCCGGTGAAGCCGCGAACTCCATTTTCACAGAGACTTTCGGAAACATTAGGACCGTTAGGGCTTTGACGCTAGAAAGGTACTTCCAAGACAAATACTTAAGGGCCACAGAGCGGGCAAGGATTGTCGGTTTGAAAAGAGCAGCATACTCCGGCTTCTTCTTTGGTTTGTCAGATTCTGGTATCATCTTCGTTACTGGTGAGCATTCTTTACCCTTTTATTAAACGACCCAAAACCTAAATCTCTGCAGCGATGATCTTTTATTATGGTGCCGTACTCGCTTCTTCTAAGGGGGCGAGGACCGAAGACATTCTCACCGTCTTTACAATGCTACTCTTCAGTATCGCAAATGCCAATGGCATAATTGCCTTTGGTGAGTCTTCTAGTGCCCCTAAATTAGGCCAGTTACTTACACTGTATTTTTAGTACCCCAGATCAATTCCGCGCGTGATACAGCCACTCGTCTGCTCCGTCTCGCTAAGCTTCCTTACAAGTCTTCACACGAGCATACTGGTCACATCCGCCTATTAAATCCAGGTGCCATTCAGCTCACTAATCTAAGCTTCACCTATCCCTCACGACCGACAGCTTCCATTCTTTCCTCTATCTCCCTCACCATATCGCCGCACACGACTACAGCGCTGGTAGGATTCTCGGGCTCAGGAAAGTCTACAATCGCCTCTCTAATTTTGGGTCTCTATCCACCCACCTCAGGCAAACTGACCATGTCGTCCTGCCGCATCGACACCCTCCACCTTCCTACAATGCGCTCGCTCATCGCTATTGTTTCTCAAACCCCAGTCCTGTTCTCAGCCACCATCTCTCAGAACATCTCATATGGCCTTTCCGAAATTTCGCCCCTAGCTTCGCTTCCCAGAATCCGCGCCGCAGCTGTGTTAGCGGGGATCGATAATTTCATCATGAGCTTGCCCTGCGGTTACGACACGCTCATTGGCGACGGCGGAACAGGACTAAGTGGTGGTCAAGCTCAAAGGATAGCGATTGCTAGAGCTGTTGTGAGAAAGCCAAAGATACTGGTGTTGGACGAAGCGACGAGCGGGCTGGATCCAGAGAGCGCAAGACATATTCAGGGGATGATTGGGCAGTTGGAAAAGAAGGGCGTCGGAGTTCTTGTTGTTACGCATGACAGGGAGATGATGAAGGGCTGCCGAGAGATTGTCGTGCTAGGAGATGGCAAGGTTTTGGAGAAGGGAGGTTTTGAAGCATTACTCCAAAAGCAAGGAGGGCATTTGAGGAAGTTGTTGGGGGATGAGCATGAGGAAGATTAATAATTCATTGGTCTGGCTCAGTTTCTTGACGGCGCTCAAAGGGTTGTATTCTTTCGTTGTTGATAGATTTTTCGATGGCCGTATCGTTTGTCATCATACTTTCTGTCTTCCATGTCGTTTTGCTCCTTCAGCGCTACTTTCACCCGCGCGGTACCTACCTAATTTAGACAGACATAGCTTAGCAGCAATCGTTCCTTCCTTAGGCGGTATGCCGCAATTTGATCCGCTGCCACTTGTATCCGAGACAACATCGAACAATGGGATGTAGAGAGATCACAAGCAGTTCTTTTTCGCGGAGTCGGTCCGTACGGACATGGCGGCTAATCGACCTGCCGGAACCGAAGAGAATTCCGTATGTATTCGGAGCAAACAAGAGTGTATGACCAGCATGCTGCAGCTTTGATTTGGGATGATATCGCCGCGCATATACTTTCATCACCCGTGGCCAAAGAAATCAGCTGCTATCAACTTGACATAAACTCGAGTCACGAGATATCATTTCCAAGCATACCCGTTGGCCTTAGCTGTCAACCGTCGTCCTGATGCCGCAGCCAAAGAACGCGAAGCTGAAAAGGACCGTCGCAAGGAGCCAACGCTGGTTTGGCTACTTGTTGTATCTCGCTAAATCACTGATTTAGGCCCACATGATTAGTGGACGACGTCTTCTCTCTACTGAGATCCTCAGAAAAGCATTCAATAACTTTTTAAGCGATATGTTGGAGGCAGGGCGATATTACAAAGGCAAAGCCTATATGGTATGGAAGTGTGCTAACCCAATTACACTCAAGGCAACTCCCAGAAACGGTCATCTACGCCCGAGATTATTCTTGGTCGAGAATAGACTAGTTCCCCTGCAGGCTAAACAGAGCAAAAACGCAAGCGAGGATTCAATATGATATCTAGGAGAACGAGACGAAAAGACATTTTCCCCCTTCTACTTTTCCCTTTCACTTTCTCACTTCCCTCTTCCTTTTTTTCACCTGACCGCCCTCCTCATCCCATTCATTCCACTCCATCCCGATTTATACTAAGACAATTACACGAAGAAAGGACACGGTAGTTTTAGGAGAAAATCCTCTCGCTGACGTTGGAGAAAGAAAGAGCTGAATATTGAACAAAATTGAAAGATATAACAACTAAAAAAAGAATACAGTTGGCTTGAAATACATACATTAAGTGGAAAAATTATGTCTTTTTTCTTTTCGATCAGGATTTTATGTAATACACTCATTTATAAATTTTAATCTACTGATCGACTTTAGGATTTTCTGCAGTGTCGAGAGTGACATGGTGAGGTTAGAGCTAACGACAGACAGAACTTTTTCATACTTTTTCTTTTTAGACGGATTTCCTGGTTCATTGCCTCATTCCTTCGAGTGTTTGTCTGATTCTTATACCCCTACGTCTGTATAAACGGAATCACATGCAGCAACCCAGCTCCTCTGATATTCTCCCCCCTGATACATGATACATCTCCCACGCCACTTTCCCAGAGTATCCCTCCTCCCCATCCCACACAATCCCCCATCCACCAAGCTCTTCCCTTCAAACCCTTCCCCCAAGTCCAACTTCTTACCCAACCCTCCAAAAATCTCGTAGAGTCCGTCAACCGATCAAAGAGAACGGTTTCTTGTGCTGCGCCGAGGCTTTTCCGTGATATGTATTTGTTTCGCCACGGGAAAGAAGCACGCCGATGAACCCGCTGGTGCTGTCTGCTTCGTGTTTTCAACCAACTCGGTGATTCGAATTTCTGTTCTCTTGTGGGCTATCTCATACCTGGCAGGCATGCCCCTGTAGGGTTAAACGGTCCTGCCCGTTATATTGGTCTCTGCCTGCCTCTCTTGTTGAGAAGGGCGCGGCCTTCTACAGGTACGACAAGGCCTCCAAGAGCGTGCGACTGACTGCCTTTTGACCTCGGAGTGTGTACCTCTCAGAAAGCGACGATTTCGTAGAGCCTCTCTTCTTGTCTTTGTTGAACATGGTGCTTAGAATTCTTGCATAAACATCGATGCACTCATCTCCGTGCATTTCAAGGCGGCCCAAGTAAGAATAGCGATGAGACTTTCGGAAAACTAGCTTCAATCGAACAGCGTCCAGGTTTTCTTACAACCCTCCCCCAGGACTGGTACCTGCGATGAGATCAAAGAGTTTACATGCCTTCATGGCGGCAAGACCTGATGCAGCTCGCTTCTCTTCATTTAGCATTGTCATAAAGGGCCTTTAAAGGATCCGCAAGCTTGAAGAGTCCTCGAACATTTCTCGTCATCTGAGCACTACCATTGCGGGTTTTGTTGTGAGCACGGGCCAACGACCCGCACCTAGAGATAGCAGGCAGAGTCCCGAGCCATCTTGAGAATTCCCACCGGCCACCATGTATGATTGCGACTGCTCCATGACCCGACCTAGATCAATGGAGGAGAGTTATGGTGGTTCAGCAGATCGAGGCGAGCATGTCGAAGCCTTGTGAGTTTATATTGGTAATCCCTGCTTCGGCAACGGTCCTAATCCTCGACTGTCAAGTATCAAGTGCCAGTTGATTGCGGAGATGAACCCGCCAAATATTCCTAGAGAAGTGCAATGGTCAGGTCAGCCAGTGAATACGTTGTTATGATCGATGCGAAGTGTGAACTTGCACACCAACCTCTAACTGCTTGAAAAGCGTTACATCAGTGAAAGATCGATGCTGGTGCTAAGACTGCTGTAAATAACAATGTCTAGCGATATCTAATACTCGCTGCAAATTTCTCTCCAAAAAGCCATCGTTCTCCAAATATTTCCTCTCTAAATCTTTCAATCTTCGAGCTGAAAAGGGTCAGGCATTTTTCCTGGCTCGCTGGCTAGAAACGTCGCCGGAATGCTTATAGTACAAAACGTGGTGTTTGCTGTGCTCCAATGGTCTGGTCCTGCGTTCTTTTTTCGGAAGGCCATAGTGCAATTATGGGCCACCCAGGTATTCTCTGAGGACTGGTTAAGCTTAGAGGATAGTGGTGTTCCAGCAAAGTGTCTCTGTCTCCGTGTCTTGATCCCCCTTCTCGCCATCATGCTTCAATATAGCAACCCAATCAAAATTATGGAGGAATATTCACACATCCCACCCAAACGCGTTCATCATCGCCTCCACTCCTGCGGTCCCTCAATCGGCGTGGCAGGAACACTACTCGCTGGCGTCGTCCCCGTAACCTCGATCGCTGGTATCCTTCTTATCGACGGCAATCTCGGTACATCGGTCGCTCCCCTCTCTGCCACCGGGCTCGTATATGGTGGCGCTTCTTCCTCTGGCTCACTCCCACGTCTTCCATCCGCCGCATCCTCGTATCTAGGGGGTTCCCCGAGCGGCTCTCCATTCATTTCGCTACTACTTTCGGTACCATGACTCGCGCTAGGTGTAAGGATAGGGGGCGGCGGATCGCTGCCGCTCCGATTAGACGTATACGGTGTATCTGCTGCATCGGAGTCGACACTCATCACGGATTCCGCGCTCGGCGCGCGCTGGTGCTGCGGATGTGTTGTGAAGAGCGAACTTCTCCTTGATCCAGGGATACTACCGCCCATACTGGCTGCGGAGTCGAGAAGTGGGCGCTGGTCGTTGGATTCAACGCTATCGGCTCGGATTCTGGTGCCGTCGTGGCGGGCCAGACCTAGGGAGGCGTAGCTAACACTGCTGACACGGCGGTCGCGGACCCCTGGGAGAGCGGTAGGGTCAATACCAGCTGCATTTACGTTTATTATGCTCGCAAAAGGGCTACTGGTGTTGCTGCCTGTCCTAGCTCTCGTGCGCATTTGGCTTTCCAGCCGTAGTTGTTCCAAACGTGCCCAGTCACCTGCTTCGCGAGCTGCTTGGCGTTCTCGGCGACGTTCGTTACGATCGGTTTGCTCGTGACGACGTGCTTGCCGTACTTGGTAAAGAGCTTCCATATCTTCTTCCCTGCGCTGTTCTTCTTCGTCGGCAGTTTCGGGGAACTCAACGACCGTATCAACACCTGCGCGCTCGCCTTCGCGTGCAATGAGGCGTTCCGAAGGGGAAGGGGCGGGTCTGTAGGGTGGAAGGGTCATGATGCTGCGGATAGAGGTGTTGCGGTCGATTCCATTGTTAGTTGTAGTGGCCGTTTCGGTTAGAGATTGTGTGGTCGGCTCGTTGGTTGTGACTGAAGGAGTATACGATGTGTCGACATTGCGGGTTTGGGTGGGTACGGTAGATAGAGGTGTAGACGTAGTCTTGTTGAATATGCGACCATATTTGAGGGAACCAGGAGTCCATGACCGCCACCGGGATTTGAGGAACGAGGTAGGTACATATCTCGGATTTGAATATGCGCGCCGCAGTGATCGAAGATACATGAATGTTGATACCGAGAGGAACAAAGCGGAAGCACATATGATAGCGACCTAACGATTGGTTAGCGCAGCTGCGTCGGCGGATGGGTGCTTGCAGCTCACGACAAGAGCAGTGGTGGATGGACCCCCATCGCTATTCGCTCTGGGGCGGATGGGCAGGCGCATGTTGGGTTAATGGTATGGTTATCAACTCCGCCGTAAGGATTCTTGCGGCGGGGCCCACAATGTTGGCGATAGGGCAGGACCTTCGAATGTAGAAAGAGGTTGCTTCAAGCAGCGATGCGAATACCGAAATCTACCGATTGACAGATACTGAGGACATGCTGACGATGCCAAAAGTAGGTCGTACAAAGATGTCAGGGACTCGTAAAGTCGGCTTAGGGCTGACGTCAAGGAGCAAGATCTCGGCGCTTGTGAATGTTTCACAGCCTCCGCAAAAGCAACAAGATCGGTCGAGTCTCCGTAAGGTATGAATAGGTACCTTAGTGAAGCCCTGTGGATCTCCGGGTTGAAGCAATACTTTATCGAAATCTTCGACAGATGAGTGGGCTGCGATACAAGAATCTTGAAAGCTGCGGGTATTGTTAGAAACTATTTCTGACCAATCGTTCTTGATTGACGTCTGGATGACTTCACAACGCATCAAATCTACTTTACCTACAAATCAACGACTTTTCGGAATGGATGATTTGACCAGGCTTGGAATTTATCACGCGATAACGAATTGAGAATGTTCCGATAGCTTCACAGGTGGCGCCTTTGAACAAGAACGCGTACTCCTGAGAATAAAAAAGCCTGGGTCCGATATGGGCTCGGCTTGCGAGAAAGCTTGCGAGTTCATAGCACCATAACTACGAATACGCAAGAAGTCTACTCGGAGGGGAGACTGGGAAAGTGACATTGCCTCAACATCCCAAGCATCAATCATTTGTTTCATATGTACGTGGAGTATCTGCCTTATATATACAAAGCTTCCAACGCTTCCAAGCTGTATTGTAAAAGCCAAGCGGCAATTCACATGTCTAGGTATTCATCGATATTCACACGCGAATAGAAGGATATGTGTCCGAATTCCTATGCGGAACGATAAGTACGGGGAGGAGAATGGTCGTCAAGTGGTAGATCTTACCTCCCAGTATTGGGCAAGACTGTCATGAGAGATCATGATTAATTGCGTCGATATGTACGTAGCTGTTTGCTTGGTTGATCATTGTCGCATATCAAAATGCTGAACGGAAGACTTACGATTCCTATATCCTCTGACAGAAGTATTGCCTCGACTTCTGACAACTCGTGCTCCCTTAAAGATATCTTCCTGAGCGATCCTGATGATCCCTTTGGTCCCAATGTCCTCGGCAATCCAGGTATACTCCCCTCGAGGAACATTGTTATCGCCAGTCAACTTTATGGCTTCTAGTCTCCCTGTACAAGATCTGTCTATTTCTGTTCCGCCAGGGAGACGGTCCAACATGGTGTCTGGGGCTGGACCTTCCACGTCCTTTTGCAGCACAAACAAAAACTCACATCCATGCCCCGCATAGTCACCGACCCATATCCCCTGCCATGGTTTTTCCTTCGTAGGCGTATACGACTCTTCAGTCAGGGTGCTGAACGTCATGACGTCCTCTCCAATTCTAATCCCCAAATGCGCCCGCATGCTTCCGGGATCTACCCACCTTCGTATACGGAACGTGCTATCGCTGGCCTCAGCCATGATTGCAGGCTTGCAGGCCTCTCCGCGAAACATGGTAGAGCTTTTATTCCGGACACGGTGTGGCGCTGGACAAATTGCGGGAGGCCAAAGAGCCATACTCTCATCCTGTTGCTCGTCTGGAATAATTTGACAGAGCGATATCATCGAACGGACTCCGTGCGCTGCACCTGTAGGCATGGGGGTTTCCATCTGTGATCTACCACGGCTGTCAGAACTTCGAACATGGAGCTTGATCACAGGGTCGTCGCGCCAAAGTTGGACCTTTGGATTGAAGGTGTGGATAATGACATCAGGGTTCCATTCCCATTGATGAATTGTGTGAGGGCCATGCTCAGCCACAAGCCGGTATGCTTCGATGCAACCCCGCTGTTGGTCGTAGAGTGCAATAACAACGTTGCCAGTCATTGTACTCCCACTGCTGACTTTATCAGAGAACCAAAGTTTGTGACGCGGCAGGAACCAGTAGGGATAATGCCCGAGGTAGAGATCCTTCCAGCTGAGGCACGGAGAGGGACTTTGCACAGGCCTGGGCACATTCTCCGAAACCAACCTGGCCCATAGCAGGTCGTTCTGGGCATGATTTCGTAAGAGATGCGATGTTCGGGAAAGGCTGAGTAGAGATAGCGGATCCAGATAGGCAAGGATCTGGTTGAGAATCTCCGCCGGTAGAGCTTGGAGAAATAACTCGGACATTGTTAGGTTTGAAGAACCGCCACTGTAGACAGAAGTGGCAGAGGCTGCAGTGGATGGTAACAGGGAGGTCGAGGACTTGAATAGCTGGAGTACTTTATCCATGACTCTGGGATATCGACGTTCTTATACTGATGACCATGTTTGGTTTCCTCCACACACAATATGGTTTGCCTTGTGAGCTGGCTCCGGTGTCTTTGCGAAGTCTAATGCATCATGCAAGCTTTCTCATCAGATGTTGCGGCTGCTGCGGTTCAGCACTGGACACGACGCCTTCGAATGATTAACACATGCGATGGGCGAAGTAGTCGAAGAGGAAGCAGGTTTAAGAGCTGACGAATAGGACGACTTGGCGGGTTTGTGATCTGACGACATGCCGATTGGGCATGCCGCAAGCTGAAGGAAAGGTTACCCGTCTTAGACTCTTAGTGATCTCCTTAACAGAATTCCAGCCTTGCGAACACCTTCCTCAAATGCATTTGTGAGAAGTCGCGGCGTGGACAAGGGCGGGCCAGGGTGCAATTCTAGGAAGGTGTATGAACATGGCTTTTCTTTTGAAGCGTGTGAGTGCCCCAGTGGTGCTCTCCTAAGGTGGACAATTTCAAGATCTTGGTACCTCCTTCTGCAAATAGACATCCAGACATCTGCTGCTCTACAGCTCAACGACACAATGATCGTGTAGCTATCTTCATGTGATTGAAGCGGCCAGGCAAGCTCACGTATGAACCAAGCATGCTAAGCAAGGTAGCTAATCAATTATTACTCACATCAAAGCTACCTTATGCTGCCTGGGTATGGAGTACTGTACTGGTTCTCTAGGTATTCTAGTCTTGTCCCGTGATGTCGTGACATCCAATCGTTGACGCGCCGTGACGTGTTTCTGCGGCCTTAGCCCGTGCCGGGGTTAGGGCTAGGCGATTGTTTACATCAACAGATGATCTATCAAATAATGTTGTAGCCTATATCTTCAGTGTTCTGTCTCTGCTTCTCATCTGTTACTATATGAACCTCGTTGCTTCCGACCATCCATTGTTGTTTATTGAAGCATCTCAAAATCATGTTTTAGTACCTCTAATCTGCATCCTGATATCTTTTCGTCTGCGCTGAGGCTTTTTGGCATGGCGAGATACCCTGCTGGAGAGTCTGTCTCCGATGACAGACCCATAGCTGTTCGGCGTAAGAGACGTAGCAGCAGTGGTCAGGCTGATTCGCCGAGTCAAACAACCGTCTCACAGTCAACCAATCGTGATGAATCCCAGCAGACCACTCTTGGGGAAACAAAGACGCCAACCAAGCCAAAGAAACGTGTTCGATTCTCCGATCCTCGACCCGAGGCCTCTACCTCCTCCTCCTCATCAACCGGTCTCACTCCACATATTAAGCGTACTACACTGGCAACTGCTGCTCAGTCCTCCGCCCCCTCATGGCCTCGTTTACTTGCTGAAAAACCTCGAAGACGCGTATCACTTCCAACGACTTTAGCAGGGTCTCTCCCTTCTCCATCTTTGACACCATCGCCAACAATACGTGTCTCTGGCGAATTTCAGATTCCTTCATTGCGTCAAACACTCGATGAGCGGACCAAGCGACGATTGAGAAGAAACCACATGAGTGAGGAGATCAACGACATTGATGAAGAGAAGAGATCAACGTCAAAAATGGTGCAACAAATACACGAGCTGAAGACTGAATTAGAATTAGCGAGGCAGTTAGGGAAAGAGGTTGCGGATAGCTCGAATGATAGTGGAGGGGACACGGTGAGAATTCAAGAATTAGAGAACGAAATCGGAAGACTCAAGGAAGAAATGCGGGAGGGGTCGATGACGGCTGATCCTTTTGTGACCGACGACATCTTCCACGACCCAACCCCGCCGCATTCAAGCTCCCAGAACGACAATGTTGACGACGAAAACCTCGTGGTCAGTGGTGAAGGTAGCGGCAATGTCCTTCGCGAAATCACTCAATTTCCCTTGGCTCCGCCTGTGATAGGAGCAGTAGTTCAAGCATCTATACCACCCTTCACCGACAGCGATGTTTTCCGCTCGGCTCGTTTGTCGCTGGAATACCTTTTCCCTGGGGAAACTGCTCTGGGTCTCGCTACAGAAGACCCGAAGCTAATAATTGACAACATGCTGGACCGATTACGGACTCTAAAAGCTCAAGCTCTATTGGCAGAAGAAGCACTATCGACTTCGAAAACCCAAGAATCCAATCTACGAAACCAATTCAATGCAGTTCTCCAACAATTAGATCGTTCACGGAAGAATGCAGAGGCCATCTCTATTGTACAGTCAACAGAAAGTTCGAGAGCCGATCATGCAGAGAGCACGGCGCACAGCTTGGAGACAGTAGTCGAGCAGACAACACTCAGAGTCAAGGAATTAGAAAGTGATGTTGATGAGAAGCAGCGATCAATCCAGAAGCTCCAGGACGCTCTTGAGTCTTATAGGGTTGAAGTGGGGAAGCTAGAACTGTTGATTACTCAGATGGAAGCCGGACATAGTACTGCCTTGGCTGAACTTCGAGGCGAAATGGACGAAGCCGTTGCGGATCTTGAGTGTCACGTTGCAGCCGAGATTAACGGAAGACGAGCAGCTGAGAAAGAGGCAGTTGAGAGAGGAGAAAGAATTAAGCAGCTCGAAGCACTGGAACGAGAACTCAAGGACGCCGTCAATGAGAAACAAAAGATCATCCGGGCACTGGAGACCGAGGTTGGGGACGCTAAAGAAGCAGGAGAGAAGGAGATCGGGAGCTTGAACGTCGTGGTGGGAGAATTGGCGTCCGGCCTTGAAGGGGCAAAGGCCGATATGGCGAAGATCGATCGTGAAAAATCGAGGCTGATCAAGATGCTGGAGCAAGAAAAAGCTGCGAATGTGAAAGCGGTAGAAGCCATCCAGGCGGAAATGGCGCAGTGTATGGAGAAGATCGAAGGGGTCAAGGAAACCCACCTCAAAGATGGTCAACAGAGAGGAGTAGAAGTGGCGGAGCACAAAGGTCTTTTGACGCCGGTCAGTGCGTGCAGATTCAAGGATGGGTTTAGGGAGGTTGAAGGATATGTAGAGGTAAAGAGAGGGAAGGTGAGGGGGAAAAAGAGGCCTGATAGTGGTATCGGGATTTTGGAAGAAGATGAGGAGGATGAGGAGATGTTGGATGCGTAGATTCTGAGAAAGGACAATACTGATGGATTTAGTAGTGTTTTGGCGTCCGTAGATCAGATGGATGTGTAATAATCTGTACCACTTAGTCCCGATATTCCAAGTTTGCTGCGAGTCCTATTATTGTGAGCTATGTAGATCAACCACAGTGAGTTATGGGTGGTGGTTTTGTCATAGCCTCATAGGGCTGATCTCTGCCAAAATATATCCAGCCCTACCGCGAGAAGACCTCACTTCTTCAAGTGGACTCAACATCCCATAGCAGTATTTGGCTTCAACACACATAGAAGAGACGTCACCTACAACTGGTTCTTCTAAGGGGTTTCGCAGACGTTGCTCACCTCACCTCCAACACACCTCCGTCCACGACATCCACCCCCCTCAACAGCACAACTCCACAAACATCAAACCAACACCCCCCCGCGCCTCCCAAAAGGACCCGCGCACGTGCCAGCACCCCAGCTCGCCGGCGCCCAGCCATCGCGCACAACCCAAATTCCCACCAACCATGTCCCTCGTCCTCCTCTCCCACGCCTGCTCGCACCTCCAAAACGCCTCCCTCGCCCGCCTCGGCCTGACCTCCCTCCCCTCCACAACGCTCCTGCACACCCTGATGCTGCAGATGCAAAAATCCGGCTACCTCTCCACCGTCACCATCGGCGGTCCCACCCCGTCACCACCCAGCGCGCTCTCGCCTACTTTCTCATCCCAGCCTGAAGAAGAATATGATGATGATGGGGCGGGCTCGGGCTTCGGCGGCCTAAAGCAGCTACCGGGGGCAGAAAGGTTGCTGGTAACACAGACGAACGTCTCTACGCGCCGGTTGTGGGTCGGCTTGAAGTACTACAATAACACGCCGGTGCTGTCGAAGCTGCAGATGGTGTCGAAGCCGACGCGGAGGGTGTGGATGGGGGTGCATGATTTGGAGGGCTTGGTGTTGGGGGATCGGAGGGGGTATGTGAAGGGATTGAGGGCGGTGGGGGAGAGTATGTATGTTAGTACGGATCGGGGGATTTTGGAGGTGAGGGAGTGTGTGGAGAGGAAGACGGGGGGGATGTTGTTGTGTCGGGTTAATCCGGTTGGGTGAGTGGGAAGGGAGGAAGGGTTGGGAGATGGAAGGTGAGGATTGGAATGGGCATGTGGAACTACGAGACATATTGTGGAGTCTGGGGGTTGCATTAGAGGTGGGAATGGGGGATGCTTGTATATAAACACTCCAGATCTACTCGCAAACAGCCATTCTCATACTCTCCAACCTCTGCATGATTACCTCCCTTACTCATCGCAAAGGCCCTACCCCAGAATTAGCAGTTGGGCAGACAGCGTCACTAGGGCAGAAACCCATAGAATTGAAGTTCTCCTAACGCCCAAGGGTTAGCGTTCATGCCCATGCCTTTTCAACAATCCTTCCGCCAGCTTTCTGGATTTATGGTTTAGATTCTCGGGAGACAATACTCCCCAGCTACCAACCACTCTAGAATCTACAATCGAAAAGAAAAGAAAGCTATATCCACCATCCCATATCCCATATGGAATGCACCAAGTCTGGTCTGCACGAAACAGTGGCCTGTAACTATTCATCTGTTAGTACCGGGTGACAAAAGGGGAGTATATCCGAGTAGCGTAAATCAAATCGGCTTCACTTACTCTTGAACAAGATTCTTCGCATAGGATTGGATCTGTTTATGTAATCCATAGGAAAGAAAGTGGAAAGCTTCTCAAACTTGTAGTTGCATCAGCGAAATATTGGACTAGATAGTAGGATCCAAAGTCAAGCCAATGAATGTCCCGATGTCGAAGCGAAAACGTTGAGTCGGGAAGGTCCGAGAGTTGCAGGATCGAATCTAAGAGTTCTGGAATCTTAAGCTTGACATTGCTGATCACACATCGTGCCGAGCAACGGAGGGTTGATGTTAGTTTCCTATGTGCTCCAAATAAGATGGACCCTCTCGGATGTCAAGAAAGGTCATAGCTGCCCAAGTTGCCTCTTTAACTCATCCTGCAAGCTCATTGAATCTCGCCAAGAAATCCTGTTCAAAAGACTTGTATATAGGCTCAGGCAAAGTTGGCACATCACCGGGCGCCTCGAATATCTGACAGCTATCTGCTGGCAGTTCCCGTACAACGCCTGTATCTTCAGCCTCTACTCGTTGTGTAGAGGCGGCCATGTGCGGACCATAGCCCCTTGCTTCTCGGTCAATGTCGTCTGCTGCAAGCTCTTTCTTGGTCCAATAAGCACTGTGATCCTGTCCTTGAAGATCCCGCCTTTTCTTTCTAGCTCGTAACCATAGAGGAAGTCCGGTTACGAGCGCTAAGAATACAAGAATTAGAGCAAAAATCATGCCTATCTTTGCGTCTATTGGGAGGCCTCGACTTATTGTGCTTTGAGGGCTGGAAGGCGAGAGGGCATCTTTGGGATTTGGAGGCAGACTTACTGCTGCATCCGTTGGGCACGCCGCAGCAGTATTGGTTGGGGCATACTTGGCCCATTCGATGCTCGATGGCGAGATCCGTGCCATTTGGCTAGATACCTCCTCAAAGTTCCTACCTGTGAACAGTGGATCTGTTGGCAGTGACATGTTACCGCCATCGATTACGAGACCTGAGCCGTCAACTGATGGTCACGAATGAAAGCCTTGGGTGCTTACCATAGCCTCTGCTTCCTAATTGACCCATGAACTGATAGATGAGACCACCCGACCAAATTGAAGACATTGCACCGAATAGAATCGATATATCTGAAAAAGGGCGGTAAAGGAATACTCCTTTTCTATCAAATGCTACAGAGCCATTGAAAAAGGACAACCAACCATATGAGGCCATGAAAATTGGCACCGATTAGTTGGATGGTATGTTATTCGCATACTCGCTTATGTTCCCGTAGGGGAACATGTTGAGGTCCCAGAAATCGATGGTTTCGCTCTGATTGCCGCAATTGAGGTAGTCCGATACAGTACCTATTGTCGATACCGCCGGCCAGCGCAAACACTCGTAGATGGAGCTAACGTAACCGACAGGAATGGTTCGATAGTTCTTACGTCGAATGTGCGCTTTCACGTCACGGACGGCAGCTTTGACATAAGGCCTGGATGCGTTGGTGCCTATACCATTGGCAGCGTCATCCCCAATAACAAAGCCAAGTAGGTTGGAATAACTGTGCATTGCGTCAACCACGGAAGTATAGTGATCGTACAGTACATCATTCCAAACAGGGTTAGTAGTGCTTGGGGTAAACCCAGGTGTCATAAGATCAATCAAGACATAGATGCCGGCGTTTGCTAGCTCGGTCATGCATCCAGAGTGATCCTGCGATGGATCAATGCCGCACGTACGGACAACGTTAGTTTGCAACTTTTGCAGAAAAGGTATGTCGCGAGAGCAGCTACGGTCGCTGCCGAGGTAATCGTAAAAGGTAGAGTCATAATTGGGGTCGCTCACTGGGACGGCGGCAAGATCCTGAGAAACAAAGCCAGAATCCGGGGACCAAGCTATGCAAAGATTCAGTTTTAGCTGATCAAGCGAAAGGGTGGTTCAGATACTTGCGTTGGTAGACGAAGCCTTTGAGAAAACTGCAGAGCTGAGCATTAGCGATGGAGAGATCAATGTCTTAAGATATAGGTACAGACAATTGACTTCCATTGTTTTGATAGAAAAACTTCGACCCCTTTGAATCACGGAAGATTTCGTAAGCAGATGATATCGGTCACCAGGTTATAAAGGTTTGCATCGAAGTTTACCTTGATCACAATCGGATCTATTGCCTGACTTTGGCCTGATCGTGAATAGATGATTGTCGCCAACAAGGAAAGCAAAATTAAAGGAAATCTTTCACAGAGCATGTTTAGCAGCCTCAAAGAATTTCGAAGGAGGGGACGTTGAAACAATTTATGGTAGCAGTCAAACGCAACTGAGCCCTAGCTATTGTGGCGAAGGATGTAAAATTAGAAGAGGGTATCTTTGATAGGATGACAATGGCAAGGTGCAGAATTTGTTTCAAAGTAACGATTCGTTCGATTATCGTGTTCATGTAGGACAACCGTTGCACGAACCTTAGCCAGATTCGCCAGACGCTCGCTTGAATAGAGCATCAATGGTCAGAATAAATGCTGTTCAGATTTCGACCCAACATTTCGTAGGAGGAACAAAAGAGATAAGCATAGGAAATACAATTGAGGGTCTGACCTGATTTGCTGCCATTTTGCCGGTCTTGGTGTATGTAACGCTTAGTGTTTTACCAGACCCTACAATGTGCGAGGGAGGAGCGAAAATGTGTGTTCACCCTTTAATACTTGCAGACAGTAATGGCAATGATAGAGTAAACCTACATGCTTTCTGTACCTAGAACTCCAGCTGGTGCAATGCAACAAGGTATAGCCCAAAAGACCCCTCTACGGTATGAAAGTACACTCGCTATGCAGAGATCACCGCTGAAGGCGTATCACCACCCCCGTTGATGCCCTGTTTCTCTCCTTTTGCGCCCGAAGCCTTAGGACTTGCTACACTGCTCGCATCAGCCTCCACATTGGTGTCTTCTTGGGGGGTCTCGGAGTTTGGAACATGCGATGGCTCCAGGGCATCTTGTGAAGGTACAGAATTGCCCTCTACGTTCTCTTGGGGCCCGGGCTCAATAGTCCCTTCGCTAGCCTTGTGCGATGTCGTGACAGCAGTCTTCTTCGGCGGCGTCTTAGGTTCAGCCTTCTCGTGTGTCTTGCTAGCAGAACTCTGCGTAGGACGCATCATTCTCGCTAAAAACCCTCCATCTGCAGGTTTCGAGCCTGCGATACTTGTGCGTGCCTTCGTTCTGGGTGCCGCAGCAGATGGAGCTGGCAAGGATGCACGTGGTAGCTTCGGGCGGGGTTGTGGTGCCGCAGCTGATGCCCGGTCTTTGTTGTTGAGAGTCGAAAGATTGCTGGCGGTCGTGTGAGATGTGCCACTAGGGGGACGGGCTGTAGTTGTACCGCCAAGCTTTGCTACCGAAGCGGCTGTTGGTGCGGTAAGAGAAGCTGGAAGGCGGACAACGCGTGTTGGGGATTTGGGATGTGGTTTTGTGTGTGGAGAAGCAGGACCTGTCTTTTTAGTATGATTCGGGTTTGTCGAGGTTGAAGCCTGACCAAATTTTGAAGCTGTTGTAGTAGACGCTTTGGGTGGCGCTAAAGATCGGCTCGATTTCTGAGCTGGTGCTTGTTTGGGGTCGTTCGCAGATGATTTGCTCGTAAGTTTGGCAGAAACTGTCTGCTCCGTCTTTGATACGGGCTGTTTCGTTGGTGTGCTTACATCTTGAGGGGTCTTTGGTGTTTTAGGGGGTTTGCTGATGATTTCGGACGAAGCTGCCATTGAAGCAGAGGGAACCACGGGGTTGTCTTTATTTGTTATGATTGGCGAAGGGCGGATTACGGTAGATTTTGTGTTGGTTGTTGACGTTGTGCTAGTCTTACTTGCCTCTGTAGGCTGGCCGCCGTTGACCTTAAGGTGCGTTGAATGTATCTTGGGGTGTGATGGAAGTTTGCCGGGATTCGTGGATTCTTGAGCTTTCAAAGTCTCCGTCTTTGCAATCTCAGGCATCATATCTGCTTCCTGTTCGAATGCATGACCCTTCAAGAGATCACCAAGGCTTGTCCGTCTTTCTACCGAGGCAGCAACCTCAGACACTGCTTTCTCGTCCTTCGGGTCTGATGAGAGCAATGCAGCGGTGTCGTCCTCGGCCGCAGAGACAAGCTTATTAGAGTCTACGGCTACTGTATTGCTGCATCCGGTTCCCGGCGCTGCCTCGGTGTGCGTGACGTTGGGCTCCCGTGGTCCACTTGGAGTGTCCTCTTCTTTAACCTTGGCCAAAGGGTCCCCCAAATCTTTGGCTGAGCAAGGCAAAGTAGCACTGCCGTTTGCCCTTGGCTTCTCTGATATTCCACCATCCATACCGGTTTCAGGATCCACCTGGCCGTCTCCGCCCAGGTGCCCCTCAAAGTTATTGCTCGAATTTCTCAACGAAGGCGCCATCTGACCACTTCGCTCGACAGAGACGAAGCTCGTCCGTACCTTTGAGAATGGACGTGAGTCGGTACTTGTTATGCTTTCTGATCCAGTTGGAGATCGTCCACGGGAGGGTGGTGATATGCGCTGGCTGTTCTCTTCGAACTTCCCCAGCAACTCGCGTACACTACTGGCTGATCGTCCTGACATGTCTGTAGATCAGGAAAGTCGTTAGCCAAACCGATGCTATCAACGGTAATGTACATTTTCTGGGTGTTGTGAACCAGGTGAAGACATTTTCTCGCTGGTAAATGGTAATATGCAAACACAGACTTGAAACGAAGCCAAGCGCGTCAGTCGCGCCGCATCGTGAATTGCCCGAGTTTCATCTCGATGAACCTCATACTTACAAGTCTTCAGCGCAAGGACTGGTCACCGTCGCAAGCATTAGGACCCCGAGAAATGTTTCAAACGCAAGGAAAGCAAGAAGACATGTCATTCAATCATCTTGGGCGTTGGGCAGAAAGGAGTGTATTATATTTAAATTACATAGCGCATTCAGGAAATTTGTTTCTTATCCACCAATGGCCCCGCCCCATTCTACCATTGGGTCATTATATACATGCTGACTTAAAATGTGTAGAGGGGATACTCGAAGCTTTGCCACGAAAAAGCCTCAAGCCGCAAGCCAAGGTTGCTATCGTCTATAGTAATCAACAGAAAGGAACTGGCAATACGGGCTTGGAGAGCAAAAACCCCCTTTTGTTAACGACTATGAAGAAAGTTTCAACATTCATACTATCTGCTGTTGGAGATTTGCTTTGTTCCATCATATGTACAATCCAAAATAAGCTCTGAAAAGCACGAGGACCAGACAACCGCCAGGCAATCTCTTCAAGATCTGAGCCCAACGAGGTTGTGCATCTGGCCTTGCCATCAATGTATACCTCGTTCGTACATTAGATATAAGTGTACTATTTTGCGGCTGGTAGCGCGAATGACGTCGACTCTCAGCTGCCTTATAAAGCGTCGCAAGATCTTCAACGGAGTGCTCGAGGTACTGAAAGGTCGAGAAAACAGTGGAAGCACAGCAAATGTATACAGTAAGACCTGGCTATAATGATGTCCAATTTCCCGACTAACCATATCGTTACCAGAAGGATAGGTATCATTATAAAAGACGGGCATACATACAGATATCAATACATGGAATATCGTTATAGAGGGTCTTACTATAAGGTAGTGTTAATTGATGCAAGACTACTGGTGCATGGTCTGAGAATCCCTCAGCAGAAAGGGGCACATATGGTGGCATAATTGGACGCAAACAGGTGAGAACGGCGGCCACTGATTTTGCTTTGAGAAACTCTCCTTAAGCATACTCGTATCATTGGATCAAACTTATTCGAAATCCGCACGAATGCAATACACAGGCATTTGTAAGTATTGTTGAGTATCTTCTTGTTCTAATTGTCGATTGGCCGTCCGTAGTCGATGCTCACCACCCATGGATGAGATACGAATGCTGAGCTGTCATTATTCCTCTGTGCTATCGTGTCTTGCATCCTATTTTGAAACGGCAGGCTAAGTGAGCTGGCCATTTGAACGCGTTTATAGGGCTGAGGATGACGCGCTTGTGACGCTGCATCGGCGGTTACACTCGCTGCCTCACAGAGTTTCGGAATCATTTCTTTTCATGATCTTCACTTTATCTATTCATACCTTATATTACCAAGCTTTTTGAAAAGCCGCTGCGAGTCAGCGCACGTTCGCATTGCATGATGTCTGGACGTACCGGCGAGGAGCGCCTATTGACCCTGTAAGGACTTGCACACAGTGATACTGCCAAGATGAATTGAGGCTAACCAACAAATCTGATACAGCTATGCAGACGTACACTACTATTTCAGTGCGCCTACTCCCCGGCCACTTTCTCACCGGTTCGACAGAGGATCCTACCTGTACCTGTACCGGAATAGCAATGGCGACGGAGGCAGGTTGGAGATAGCTAACAATGTTGGCAAGCCGGAACAAGATGCTTTCACTGGTAGTGAGTGCTATCGCCTTATGGTGCAACATACTGCAAAGCTCATGCTCAAAACTGTACAGCTTTAGAATCCCCAACAATTCGGCAATCTCATAAGCATCCAACCTTATGCACCATAACGGTAGATGGCTACCAGAATCCACAAGCAGTTACTTCTTCACCCGTTAAATATCCAGAGCATCATTGGCGCCTTCCCAATACTGATCCTCGAAACGAGGGGAAATTCCTCTTCCGCCTGCACACCCTCGACGTCTATTTTTGGACAGAAGACGACGCCCACTCTTTTATCCGTACTGTTGGCAGAGTTGTCCAGCAACAGCAGCTGGAAATTCTCGATGTACCTCCAGCTCCGGCAGCTCACGAACAGATCATGAGTCCTGTGGTACAGCAGCTCGAAAATGTAGCAATAGAGGACCCAGCTTATCACAACGGACAGACTCGTAATTCCCGCACGACCTTGACGTCCCCCTCGCCTCTGTCGGCTGCAAGCGGGCATCTAGGAGCCACGAGAGATATGACGCTAAAAGTAGAGGATCCAGCGGCTTTCAAACCGCTTCCATACAATCCCGCTGCACCTCCAGCGCCAGAACCTATCAAACATCGCGAGAAAACTCCTCCGCCCCCGGAAGCTGAAGCAGGGACAGGACTTGCAGCGGCTGCACATCACGATCAAGCCCATGCAATATCTTCGTCTAGTCCTGCCCCAGCTCAACCACAGTTCTCGCAAGGCTATGCCACTGCTCACCACGATCCAACACGCACATCTTCCTACGCATCACCGTCGCCCTCTAGTAGGTACACGGCCTCTTCGCCGCTTGTACAAGGTCACCGTATTTCAAGTGCTTCTTCTTTACCAGGGCCTCCATCCCAGACCAGGGGGCCTTCATCTAGCCCATACGCAAATGCTCAGTCTTTTGGTCCACCCCCAACAAATCCGGGGAACTCGCCAATGGTACGTTCCCAGCAACTCACCACCACTTTTGGCCCACCTCCACAGGACCCGAACGCACATCTTTATGGTGGGGCCGAGAAGCCTCTGGACTCTCCAGCAACTCAAATTCTAGGAGACTCATACGTTAGTGGCCCGCCACAACCTTTACAGCATTTACAACCGCAATACGCAGACTATCTCGCATCCCATTCTCCACCACAGCGGCCTGTAGGTAGCCAATCTGACTATAAGGATGACCAATCTCGACAACATCATGGACACCATTCGCACGGCAACGAGTACGATATCCATAGTCAAGTATATCGACCTACCGAGGAAGAAGCACCTAAAGTCAAGCATCACAAAGTACCTGAAGCCGGAAAGGTAGATAAAGGCGTGAATCGGTTCTTGAAGAAATTGGAGAAAAAGCTTGGTTAACGCACCGGCTTTTCCACTGGATCTATCACCCTAGGCCACCAAAGCTCTACGTAACTCGGATACCTAAGTCTCTAGATCCTGAAACCAGAGGTACAAATAGAACACCAGTCTTGGGTTGGCAAGCGACCATGTAATGCTTGTCTGGACGAGTGCATTTTCATGGACGAGTTACATTGGGGCAACAGGGACAGATGCCGAACCATAAGCTGACGAGCACCAAGAAAATATACCAACAAATCCAGATCAAGGAATAAGGTTGTTATTGGGATGAGATGAAAGCACCGATGCTACTCCCACAAGCAGGCACCCCCTTCGTTTCCATTGACGAACCAAACAAATTCGCACTGTTCCTTGTTGATTGCCTTAGGTGGTCTCTCTGTAGAGGTATGGGAGGCATTTGGTGGACGTCACTATTTGGCTTGAACCCAGGCAGAGTGCAATGTACTTTGATATACTAGGTTGAAGACATCGGAATTGTCTTGAATAGTTACTGGAGATATGGTATACTGACAGAAAAGAATGCAACTTTGGATTTGGAATATATAGCAGAGCCATTCATTCATACCCTACAATTCACAGACAGAGCAAACACCTTGAATGAATTGCCATTGAAGATGAGGAAATAGTCCCATCAAAATCCTTGTGCTAGCCTTGCCCTTTCTCGCTTGCACAGAGAAGCGAGTAGGCGCGACAAGCAGCACCTTCCCGAGAACACACCACTGAATGTTTCATCTATCTACTTTCTAATAATTCAATCATATGATTCTTACATGAATGACCTGCGACGATATAAAGACAGGCTCTACTCAGCTGATGCTTTGAACAGCCATTGAGCCAATCCCCACCATAAGCACCTGGGCCAACAATTTCGATTTCTCATTTGTGCGTATTTTAATGCGGTGTTGGATTTTCTCGCGCTTCTCCTCAACTTACCAGGGCCGACGGTGAATACGAATTATTTAAATGTCGAACAACATGGCCGCGAACAATGGGGATGGCAAGGAAATCCTGGCATGGTAAGATATCATACATTGAGTAGACAACTCCCCTTCAGCTTATAACTAAATAGGTATGGACTTTTACCGGCACGAATAGTAGACCTTGTCGGCGATTATGCCGGCAAGGAACTCTTCCTTGTCGAGGGAGACTCTTTACTTTTGAGGTGTTTTAGTGACCCCAAACTAGACTTTGATGGTATGTACTCCTGTTTCCTTCAAAACTACCCTACTACGAATTGTTCTATCTAGAGTACCATAGAGCCCCCAGCGCGGCGTTGAGGATTCCCACCGCAGAGGAATGTCTCTCGTGCATGGTTAATCTCTCTATAGGCGGGTTCCAGCTATTACATGCGGCATATGCCGTGGAATACTTTCTCAACGGCCTCGTGCAAAGGAAATGCAATTTTCACATTGTATTTTTCGAAAAGCACGAAGAGCTATGCATTCCTCGGGGCACATCCGCTTCGAACAGCAACAAATACACCCTAGCTAGGGCTGCCATTATCCGGCACCTTTCAGTTCATCTTCGAAAATCACGGCCTTCTATTGAACTGCATGTGTTTCAATCGCTGAATGACCCTAAATTTCTACGTTACTTGAACGTGTCCGGCATATATTTTGTAATGTGTCACGATGGTGCTAACCCTGTCCCGGCATCCGAGGACCCTTCGATCTTGGTCAAGTCTGAGGCAGAAAGAAACCGGATTGAGAGTCGAGAGACTTCGAGAAAGGTCGCTTTCAGAGGAATGATCTGCTGGCTGATCAATCAAGGTTACAATGCAGCACTCATCAATGGGCTTGAATGGGCAGACACCAAGGTCATGACTATGGTTGTGGAGGGTTTACGCCGCTCAAGGCTAACACTCAATGTATTACGAGATACTGCTCCTTCCCGAAGCTCGCAAGATCTTCTGTTTCCGGACGACTTAGAGTCACGGCTATCAAGGTTGGAAATCAGTAATAGATCAGAAGGTGGTCGTGGTGGGAATAACTTTACTGAAAGGATTCTCTTAACCATCTTCACACTTGCCCAAATACTACGGGAGGATTCCACGTTCCAGGAATTAGCTCTAGCGTTTCTTATTCATACAGTCCTGATAGAAGAGGTGCCCATCTCTAAACGACGACAAAACTGGACATCGATGAAGGGGGACTCAGATGTGCAGGTTGTCAAATTTCTTTCGGCATTTGCCGCTGCATCAGGACGCATTATGCAAGACGATTCCTGGAGAGGGGCCTTGGAGAGCAGGAACATGCTGTGCGACATCGTTGATTTGGTAGATGGACGATTGTTCTGTGGAGTTGTTCATCAGATGGCCGAAGGATACAATGAGAGTAATCTCTCGCCAGGGATAATATCCAAGCTCGGCATCCTTACGCAGGCGCTTTACTCGAGTTCTGGCATTCGGCTCCGATCCGACATCAATGGAAGTACTCCTGACCACACAGTGACTGCGTTGGAAAACCTCGATCTCCAGGATAAATCTCGCAACATATCAGTCCTACCTTTCTCAAGTCGTGTATTTGACAAGCATCTAGCATCAATCAGCATCTCAGTCAATAATTCTAGGTTACCTGAAGGTCAGTCTGCAAGAATCTTCCGCGAGGTTTCGCACTGGCACAATGCCAAGCGCCGTCTTGATGCAAAGATTGCTCCGCCTGTCTCGGATAGGGAAAAGTCGCGAGCCTTGAGAAGAAACCAATTCTTCATGGCCGAGATGCAAGCTTACGCGGCAAGCTTGACAAATGCAGCAGGTACGTTAAGTATTTACTCAGGCAAGACCTCAAAGTCTACTGATTAGATGTCTCGCTAGGTAAAATATTAGAACCAGAAATCGTTACAGTCTCTGAGTCTTCAAAAGTCACGAAGACTTCCCAAGAGCCACAAAGATCTCAAACTTCAAAGACAAGTTCAAAGGGTAAGGGAGCCGGAAAGAAGGCGCAGATGCTCGAAGATATAGCCGCTAGCAAAGCCGCCAAAGAAGGTGAGAATGCCGAAAAGACTTTCTCGTCGTGGCAGACTGTACGCAAGAGTTTTGATTCAGAACGCCTTCTTAGATCAAAATATCTCAAGACAAAGGCCTACCTGAGAGACCTTCCTCAGTCCAAGCGGGTAATCCTTCAGGCTGAGATTGAATTTTACTTAGTCGTAGTACTGCTCGATATCTATAGAGGTCTTTGCAAAATGAATAGAGACGAGGACAAAACGAGCAAGGAAGAACTTTTCGGTATCGCAGGATTGGTTTGGGACCATATCCGTAGGCTTTCGATTTCTACCAAGGGCTTGACTAAGACGATTGCGGACTATATCAAGCAAATTGTAAATCTTCTTGGATTACCAGCAGTCGACATCGCACCGCCAGCCGTAGACCGAAAGCTCTCTTTCGATCCCAATCTTCGACTTTCAGACACAAAAGAGCTCTCGGTATCCCTAAATCCACAAGACTTTCAACTTCTTCATTGCGGGTAATCTTTCTTCTATTGCTCCTTCAAAGTAGTATTGCTAAATGATAGCTAGTCCTTACATGGACCGGAATCTAGATTCTGCGCCAGATCCTCGCGTACCTTTCGAACCCGATGGCTGGCAAAGGAAAGTCCTAGATGAACTAGATGCCGAACGAAGTGTATTTGTTGTGGCACCCACCAGTGCTGGGAAGACCTTCATCTCTTTCTATGCCATGGAGCGCATCTTACGCGCCAATGACGACAGCGTACTAGTCTATGTTGCACCGACAAAAGCATTGGTCAATCAGATTGCTGCTGAAATCCAAGGACGGTTTAAGAAAACGTACAAGCATGCGGGTAAATCAGTCTGGGCCATCCATACTCGTGACTATCGGATAAATAATCCATCCGGGTGCCAGATTTTGGTTACTGTTCCTCACATACTGCAAATCATGCTCTTGTCGCCTTCGAATGCCAAGACTTGGTCGCCAAGAGTACGATACATTATCTTCGACGAGATCCATTCCATTGGACAAGCAGAAGATGGTGTCGTATGGGAGCAACTCCTACTCTTGGCTCCGTGTCCGATAATTGCGCTGTCGGCGACTGTTGGTAATCCTGAGCAATTCAACTCTTGGTTGGCATCTACGCAGCAGTCATCTGGATTCAAGTTGACCATGGTCACCCATCAACACCGGTACTCCGATTTACGAAAGTTCGTTTTTCATCCACCAAAGAAATTTTCTTTTCAGGGCCTAGCAGAGAAACCTTCCTTTGCCACTCTTGGCTTAGATGGGGTTCAGAACTTTGCGTTCATGCATCCAGTGGCAAGCTTGGTAAACAAATCTAGAGGTGTACCTGATGACCTTAGCTTAGAGGCAAGAGATTGTTTGACCCTGTGGTGGGCAATGGAGCGGCATAAGACAAACGACTATCCGGTCGACAAGTCGCTAGATCCTTCCAAGCTACCGAAAGTGATCAGAAAAGCTCACATCATCGATTGGGAGAAGGCCCTTAAAACTCTTTTGAAGGAATGGATGAACGACCAGAATTCTCCATTCGACAAGGTCTTGGAGGATCTTAGTAAACCTTTAGACGAAGATCGTGGTGATGGAAACCAGATCTCGAAGCGTCAAGCTACGACTGCAACCACGGACGATTTTATGGATGTCGATACCGAAGATCTATTACATACTACACTTCCTCTAATATGTAGGCTTCATGAAAGAGATGCGCTTCCAGCAATTTTCTTCAATTACGAGAGAACGAAATGTGAAAAAATCTGTAAAGCGGTCTTGATGCAATTGGTAGCCGCAGAGGAAAAGTGGAAGGAGAACAGCCCGTCGTGGAAGGCATACCTCAGCGGCTGGGAGCAATGGAAGAAAGACAAGACAAAATTTTCCGCAAAGAAGGCACCAAAGATCGTTCCCAAGAAGAAAGGAAAAGGAGATGATGATGATGACCCAACCTCAAAAGCCGATAGAGTACAGGATGCAGCAAATGATGAAGCAAGTCCTTATGCGAGTTTTGATCCCGAGGCCCCAGTCGACGGCTTTCATTTTGCAGCAAAGCAGAAACTCGAGACCGCGGAGTTAGCCCAGCATTTCTGGCAGCTTAGACGAAGAGGAATCGCTCCGTGGCTCATGGACGCATTGACCCGCGGGATTGGTGTTCATCATGCTGGAATGAACCGCAAGTATCGTCAAGTGTAAGTTAAAATTCGCCGTCCTTGCTCGCTCTCGTACACATGCGTCTCTTTTGTTGCTCCAATTATGATCTCCCAGTGCAGCTATCCTAATTGCTATCGGACTACTGACATCAATCTTAGTGTCGAAATGCTATTTAGAAAAGGGTATCTCCGGGTCGTGATCGCAACGGGAACTCTAGCTCTTGGTATCAATATGCCGTGCGCTACTGTGGTTTTCTCGGGTGATAGTGTTTTTCTAACGGCCCTCAACTTCCGACAGGCAGCAGGTCGTGCTGGACGTCGAGGTTTTGACCTACTCGGGAATGTCGTCTTCCAGAATTTAACTACGGCGAAGGTCTGCCGCCTGTTAAGTAGTAGGCTGCCGGACTTAAATGGTCACTTCCCTGTCACGACTACACTTGTGCTTAGACTGTTTTCGCTGCTCGAGGAGTCGGGCGAAAGCCCATACGCTGTACGAGCAATTAATTCCCTGTTATCGCAGCCACGACTGTATCTAGACGGACCGGCATTCAAAGACCAAGTGCTACACCACCTTCGATTTTCCATCGAATATCTTCGAAGACAGAGCCTTCTGAGTTCTCAAGGCGCACCAATCAACTTTGCTGGTCTGACATCCCACCTATACTTCACAGAAAACTCGAGCTTTGCGGTGAATGTACTTCTTAAAGAGGGATTCTTCCATGAACTATGTTCCGATATCAACGAGAAAACGTCCAGCGTTCTTCGATCGTTAATGATTGTCTTAGCCCATCTCTTTGGACGGAGGCCGTGCAGGGAAGCTGACCAGGAATATATCGAGAATGTTGTGAAGCGATCCCCCTCGATCGTCTTCTTACCTCCACTGCCTCCTCAAGCAGCACGCATACTTCGCCAACACAACCAGGAGACGCTTCAGATATTCACGACGTATGTCAAGACGTTTGTTGATCAACATATCAAAGAGGATGACTGTAAGCTGCCATTGACTGGGGTCGAAGCTGGAGGTAGTAATGCCGATGTGGCACTCGCTGGCACTCTGCCGCCTACGCGGGTTAGATCTGCCTTTGTCGCTTTATCCGGGCATGGAGATACGTTCGACACCATTTCGGATTTATGCCGCACGACGCGTGGAGGGGTTTTCTTAGAAGAAGCTGTGATACCCCATCTGGATGTATATCCCGACGAGTCGAAGACTCCACTGAATGCTTGTAAGCGTCCGATGTTACTTGTTATGTTTTATTCGAACAAGGTGCTGACATATGAAACACAGATCTGTATGATTTCTATATGCACGGAGATGTAGACGCTATTGAAAAAGCAAATGGTGTCCGCAAATCAGACGTGTGGTTCTTACTGAATGGTCAGTTCCTATAACTTCCTCCCTATCATCTCTTCATCCTGTGTTGAGCTGATTGGTTCACTCTTGGTTAGACTTTTCAATGGTGCTGGCTACTATCACCACAAGTCTAGCAAACTTTCTCAAGCTTCCAAACTCCGATCTCAGTATGCTCGACATAGTCGGAGAGGGCGATGAGCAAAATGCCCAGGAAGATGATAAGTTTGCAGCAGACGTACCAGATCTGACAGATGGCAGCAGTGTGACCAGCACGCAATCGGAGCGGGGAAAGGCACTCGCGAATGTGCCTGTTTTTTCAAAGGCTCGTACAAAGAAGGTTGCCGATGCTTGGGATGATAATGATGATGATGTCGATGATAACAATACCCACGAGACCACGAATGGAGGATTGGATGAAAAGAATGCTCCTGATCTGAACGGCCAAACGGTCGACGAGATTGAAGAGGGATTTTTGAAGGTTTATAAGGCGTTGTCGAAGCTAAAGTTGGAGTTCGATGAGAAGTTCCATGCTATGTTTGCATAGACTTGCTTTCTGGAAGCAAGAGGTGGGGATATCTGGAATCAACACCGAAATGGCATAGACGATAGAAAGGGTGTATGATTCTAAACCATGGCGGTGTGCTGTTGCTAAATATGATGAAGTGCGAGTGTGCGACCATGAGCGCCGAGAAAAGCCTTTCAGTCAAGACTTTTGAACAATAGATGAGAGCAAGGTATTTCGTGGGACCGTGACATACGCGTGCTGCAGAGCTGAAGCAGTAAGTGCTTAACGAGAGGAAGGTACCTTATTCGGTAGAGAGTAGATAACGTGACACGCGTTGGTAAGTATCTATCTATTTTGGCGTTGCCCTAAAAAGTCGGCGATTGGAATGCCGACAATCGAAAATCTTTTGGAAGGTCTTGACTCTACAAGGCATTGTTCATTCAGGATGGCTTCCAGATCCTTGCGCATTGGCCTTTTGCCCGGGGATGGCATCGGGCGTGAAGTCATACCAGTCAGTACCCTCATCAGAACAGAATCTGAAATATATCCCGTCTAATTCACACAGGCAGGTCGACGAGTCCTCGAAGCTATTTCAACCTCTTTTAACCTCAACTTTTCCTTCGTAGACCTCCCCGCTGGCTTCGAAACCTTCCAACAAACAGGCACTGCCCTTCCCGACAAGACCGTCGAAACTTTGAAAAAAGAATGTGACGGCGCCCTCTTCGGAGCTGTGAGCTCCCCAACCACAAAAGTCGCTGGCTACTCCTCCCCCATCGTCGCCCTCCGAAAGAAGCTCGACCTTTACGCCAATGTCCGGCCCGTCAAGACCACCCCCTCATCAAAAGCCCAGATCGACCTCGTCATCGTTCGCGAAAACACAGAAGATCTCTACGTAAAAGAAGAGCGCACCTTCGACGCCCCCGACGGCTCCGGCAAAGTCGCAGAAGCGATAAAACGTATCTCTGAGCGCGCAAGCCACCGTATCGCTACAATGGCTGGTGAGATTGCGTACCGTCGCCAGAAGACTAGGGATACAGGCGTGCAAAGCGTGCACTCGAAACCTCTGGTCACCATAACCCACAAATCAAATGTTCTCTCCCAGACCGACGGTCTCTTCCGCGAAACCGCCCGTGCCGCTCTCGCCGACCCCAAATACGCCCATCTCGCTGTCGAAGAACAAATCGTCGATTCCATGGTCTACAAACTCTTCCGCCAACCATCCGCCTACGACGTCATTGTCGCGCCTAACCTGTACGGAGACATCCTATCCGATGGTGCCGCAGCACTTGTGGGTAGTCTAGGACTCGTACCAAGTGCAAACGTAGGTGACAACTTCGCGATTGGGGAACCCTGTCACGGCAGCGCACCGGACATCATGGGGAAGGGCATCGCAAATCCAATCGCAACAATCAGGAGCGTTGCGCTGATGCTTGAGTTCATGGGCCAGGAAGCGGCTGCGGCGAAGATCTATGAGGCTGTGGAGGGCAATCTAGACGACGGCAGGTTGTTGACGCCGGATATGGGGGGGAGGGCTGGGACTGAGGAGGTGGTGGAGGATGTTTTGAGGAGGTTGTAGGATGGATGGATGGATGGATCTGTAAACTGGTGTATATAGAATTAGAAGGCATATGTCTGGAAGGTTTGGGGATTGTGGATTGTCGTGACTTGAGCAATGGTGTGACATAGTTACGTGTGATAGACTCTTGACACATATATGAGCTGCATCCTCTGGCCAAATCATCTACTTCTTCAATATCTTTCGAAAATCACCACCCCTAACCCAAAACTTCTGGAAGATTTTGACTCCATGATTACAACTTCGACTCGAAAACCAAAACTCAGACCTGACGTCCCCGTACTAAGGAGGTTCTCCACGACTACAATATCTGATCTGATCAACTTAATACCTCTCAGATTGTCCTCTTACTCGACATTCGTAGCATACCTTCCCCTCTGCCTTTTAAGCCATCAAGAAAAAAACATGGGTTTTATCTAGCTCCCTTATGGAAAAGCCCGATCATTGCCAAAATCCCAAATCTTTTCCTCTTGCCAGTATACTCTCTCGTCTAGTCTATTCTATATCCAAAAAAAAACCCCTTCCACGCCCTTCGTATCTACAACCCCCCCCCGGTCCCATCAATCTACATCGTCATCTCCCGGCTGGAACCCCCCTCCCCCATCTGCCATCTTCCCATGCATACCCCCCTCCTTCGCCTCCAGCCCCTTCACTTCCCCCTCGTCAACATCGTCTTTATGCAACAGCGTGAACACGACAACGAAGTATACCTCATCGGTTTCTTTGTTTTTGAGCACATATCTTAGCGAATCCTCGCCGCCGAGATAGCCTAGGACTGAGAGGGAGAAGCCGGGGAGTTTTAGGGAGAAATCTGTTGCGTGCGTGAGATTGTTGGGTTTGATTCTCCTGGGTGCAAGTGGGTAGAGAGTGCGACGAACCATTGAAATCTAAATAAGGGTTGAAAAAATCCCCCCAATACACCCTTCCCCCTTCCCACTCCCAGGACTTCTTGTTCTCCTCTATCAAAAACCACTTCTTCCTCGCATCCGCCGTCTCCGGCACCCCCAATCCCTCCCTTGCCTCCTCCCCATCCCCCTCCCCTCCCTCCTCAACCCCCTTTTCCTCCCCCATATTTACCCCACTAACCACCCCATCCCCCTTCCCGTCCACCTTCGGCCCCACTCTCAAAGCATTGATACTACTCAATGCATTCCCATACAAATACGGTTTATCCGCATAAACGTCCCCATCGAGTCCTGGATCAATGGCCCATTTTACGATCTTGAGCGCTGTGCCGAACCCCGGGGGGAGGCGGTCACGGACAGGGTGGTCGAAGTCGTTGCCGAAGACGAGAGAGTCGCCAGGGATCGAGGTGTGTGGGAGGAGAGAGAAGGAGATGGAGTATTGGTCGTGAGTGTGTGGGGGGTGAGAGAAGTAGGGAGATGTGGTGGGCGAGTCGTGGGGGAGACCTGAGGTTGGAGGGGAGGTTAGGGGGTATTCCAGGGTTGGATGGTAAGGGGATGAGGGGAGGTACCGCGGTAGTTTTGGATGCGGACGGAGATTGAGGCTTTGCAGAGGGGAGAGGAGATGTGGGTGGGATGCGGGGTGTTTACGTTGACGATTTGGTGGGTAGAGGGGTCATAGCCGGGGCCGGCGGTGACGCGGAGGAGGTACTTGTCTGCCATTGATGGGATGGGTGGGAGAGAAGGCTGACGGCGGTGTTTGCCAGTGTATATTACATGGTGAAACTTGCAGGATATCGGACAGTGTTCAGGTAGGACAGAGGGTTTAAACGCTATGGCGTCATTGTTTACAGTTTGGAACATCACATGTGAAAGACCGTTTTCTCTGTATGAGTTGCCCAGCCCAAAAATGTAGCTTGCTTATAAAGTAGCAGAGTGGTTTTTCTTTCGGATTAGGGGGTGGCCAATTTAGAAGACTCCAGGCTAACAGATGTTCAGCAATTATGAAAATAGGAACTGAGTGAGAACAAAATCCCAGTATCCGTGCCCCCCACTTTCGCTCATACTTCGCTTAGTGCTCGGCAGCCATGCAACAATTACGGCCATGCAACAACTGAATTCAACTACCCTTTATATACACGACGATTTTGAAGCAATTGCTTCAAAATAACCCGCCATTTCTTCTGATAAGCCTGAACGAACTTAATGCGAGCAGCTCTATGAGGCTTAGTAGTTCTGTAGCACTACTTTAGTGCATTTAGGTAACGCTTTTCCCAGACCTCTTCGCGCTGCTGCTGTCTCTCGTTCTTCAATTTCTGTCTATCTTGAGTCATACTTCGAGCATCTTTGACATACAAGATGTCTTCGATTTTGAGAATCTTATTAGACTGCTTTTTGCGTGCTTTGCGAGCATTTTCAGCGACTTCTATTTGACTTAATTGATTCTGCAGCAACTTCATTTTACATGTCATCACGTTAACGTCTTTTCAGAACGTTTCAAGCTTTTTATTAAAATCTTCTGATATTGATTCATCAGTTAGATCAAGCAGCTGATTTGCAAGTGCTGCTCGAATCTACAGTAATAACTCAATTGAAGCGTGCAATGCTCATACGATAGTCGATTTCGTCGAAATTTCATGTATCATTCTTCGTTATATCATATTTGATGACAATCTCTTTAAACTCATCAAAATGAGTCTGTAGTACTTTCAAATCATGCGCGTTCTTTCTATCAGCTGCTAAAGACTTTCGTTTAGCTTTGAAGAGATCTGACTGATGATCTAATCATCGTTTGATTCATTTGTCGCTCAGTAGAGATGAAGAATTTCAACGAGGAAAGTCTTGAGCACGAAGAGCGTTTGTCGTCGATTGCATCATGTGTAGCCTAGCTGACAAGTCTAACTCATTCAGTTTGATTAAGTATTGTCGTAAAGCTGACTTCTGATCAGATTTTAAAGCTCTATTATGCAGTTCTCGTACTGCTGTTTTGAACTGATAACTCTTTAGTCTAGATCGAAGTCTTTCATATGAAACACGAAACTCGCGCGCAATTTCGGCTCGATTAGAATTTTCACGCGTGTTAATGGCTTCAATAGCCTTCTGAATGCGACCTTCGATGATAGCGTATGTAGAAGTCATTGCGTGGAATTTTGGTGGATTTTTGAAGGTGGTGGATCAAAATATGAAGGTTTATTGTTGCATGGCCGTAACTGTTGCATGGCTGCCGAGCACTAAGCGAAGTATGAGCGAAAGTGGGGGGCACGGATAAACGCGATATCCAGATTCCAGAGCTGAGATATGACAGCATAAAGATGGCAGCCAACACCGCACAGCTCGTATAGTAACATCACGAACGCCCAGTACCACTAATTGTCAGGCTGAATTTGCCCCCCTCGCAGAAGATGAGGCCTCCTGAGACCATGTATGCCACAAATCCTCTTTGCAGCCGCCAGTACCTTACTCTTAGCCCCTCAAATTCCCGGTCTCTTCACCACCCCAAACAATCATCGCCTCCTCTCAAACCAACTTGTCGCCCCCAACGCTGCAACACTCTGATCCATCACGAACTCGCCTACATCAAGGTATTTGCCGACCCACTTTTGGATTTCTTTGCTATCCGAAAGCTTTTCTGATTTGAGACTAGGGCTGCCGTCCCCATTGAACAGGGTAGAGTTAGCTATCGATCTCAAGTTCCTAAGCCATGCTGTGCTTTGTTCATGACCGAGGGCCAAGGGCTCAGGGGATGGACGGAATGGCATACGTGAGGCCTGTTGAGCGCTTGACGCCCGCGAGGAATGCAGATACTGTTCGAGGTATTAACATACGCTTATACATCGACTTGGATATAAGACATACAGAGGACTAAGTCAAACGCGTAATGGGTCAGTCGACCGAGCTTGATTTACATCGTAATCAGTCCCTAGACTCTTGGTAGAGAGAAGGAACAAAAACCCACCATCGTGGCTATGAGGTGACAATAGAGCTGTAGATACTGTTGTACTTTTGGAACGAATTGAAGTGTACACTGAGATCAGCGATTCTTCAGCCCAATTATTGAGTTGGCAGATTCGAGGAGCAATTTTTTGCACGCAATCTGATCGTGCTGTTGTGGTCTTGCTGTCGAGTAGTACTAGGTATGAGAGAAGAATGCCTCACTGTGCACCCAAGTTAATCATGCGGGTCACGCTACCATGGTCAAAGTAGCTAGTTACCGTAAGCGCGACAGCGGCTAAACGCTATGACCACTTCCTCAACGATTTCCATCGTCACAGCCAATCAACTAATAAGCGCGATAGTCGCCCCAAGCAGAAAAAGCGATATGGATAAGACTGTTCTCGCACAACCGGACTATTCGACCAACGTAACCAGCAGCGCATACAAGATGGCAGATTCCTTGAAACACCAGGAGAGTGGTCGCACACGCATTGAGTGGCTATCTAATTTAAATACAGCATACAAGCCTGCGAAGAATTATCGTCGGACGTCGATTATCTGCACAATCGGCCCAAAAACAAACTCCGCCGAAAAAATCAATGTCTTACGCAAAGGTATGAGTTCCCTGAATCACCTTATTGCACAGGACTAAAGTCAGATATGTAGCTGGCATGAACGTTGTTCGCATGAATTTTTCTCACGGAGCTCATGAGGTACGGCGATAACCAAACTGTATCCACTGCTGTGGTGGGGTTTCTGAGGACATGGAGGCTAACCAAGGGTTTCCAATAATAGTATCACCAATCAGTCATCGACAATGCTAGGAAGGCAGAGAGTGAACAGCCTGGCCGCCCTCTGGCGATTGCTTTGGATACCGTTTGTTCAATGCTACTATCCTCTCCGTTATCGCTACCAATTACGCTCACTGCTAAGTTATATGTGATATACTAGAAAGGACCTGAGATTCGTACCGGTAATACTGTTGGAGACCAGGATATCCCAATCTCCATGGGAACCGAGCTGAATATCACGACCAACGATAAATATGCTACTGCCTGCGACGACAAGAATATGTGCGCTCTTCCCTAAGCATGAGGGATCTTAGGTATTAAAGCTAACATATTAGGTATCTTGATTACAAGAACATTACCAAGGTCATTGCACCTGGTCGTACCATTTATGTTGACGATGGTGTTCTCTCCTTCGAAGTTCTTGACATCGTTGACGAGCAAACTCTCCGTGTCCGTTGCATGAACAACGGCAAGATATCATCTAAGAAAGGGGTCAACCTTCCAATGACCGACGTCGACTTGCCCGCTCTCTCCGATAAAGATAAAGGAGATCTCCGTTTCGGGGTTCAGAACAAGGTCGATATGGTGTTTGCTTCGTTCATCCGTCGTGGAAGCGATATCACTGCCATTCGCAAAGTTTTAGCTGAAGATGGAAAGGAGATTCAGATCATTGCCAAGATTGAGAATCAGCAGGGTTTGAACAACTTTCACGAGATCCTCGAGAAGACTGACGGTGTCATGGTTGCTCGGGGTGACCTTGGCATCGAGATCCCCCCCGCCCAGGTTTTTATCGCCCAGAAAATGATGATCGCCAAATGCAATCGTGCCGGCAAGCCTGTCATCTGTGCGACTCAGATGCTCGAGTCTATGACATACAATCCTCGTCCTACACGTGCCGAAGTTAGCGATGTTGGTAATGCTGTTCTAGACGGAGCCGACTGTGTCATGTTGTCCGGTGAGACGGCCAAGGGAAATTACCCCCGCGAGTCTGTCAGCATGATGCACGAGACCTGTTCTTTGGCAGAAGTCGCGATTCCATACGTTAGCTATTCCAGCGAGCTACGTGCAACTATCAAGTCACCAGTTAGCCTTCAGGAATCCTGTGCGATGTCTGCCGTAAGCGCCAGCTTTGAACTTAACGCTGGTGCTATTCTCGTCTTGACTACCAGGTAATGTGGGCACACTACACGATATTTGGCATATCTAACCCTCACATAGCGGCTCTTCGGCTCGTATGATCTCGAAACACCGTCCTGTTTGCCCCATTATCATGGTTACTCGCAACGCCACAGCGTCTAGAGTATGTCCCTAGTATCGATATATTTTATAGATGCTGACCACATTCATCAGTACTCGCACCTATATCGTGGCGTCTATCCGTTTCTCTTCCCCGAGAAGAAGCCTGACTTCAATGAGCAAGACTGGCAAGTGGACGTCGACGGCCGCCTCAAGTGGGGTATCGCCCAAGCCATCAAGCTTGGTGTCCTAACTCATGGAGATAACGTTGTTTGCGTTCAGGGCTGGCGTGGTGGGATGGGTCACACGAACACTATACGCATTGTCCCAGCGGAACCAGACCTTGGACTTTCAAACGACTGATGAGCTCCGGTTTCTTGATGATGGAACGGGTGATAGGGCATGATTTTGTGCAATAACAAGGTCGCAAGGTCGATGTGATATGAGGCAACGAAACTTTAGATTCTATGCGTAGAATGCCAGATTTTTAGACCAATGAATGCCTGGGTTCTCCAAGTAAACTACATAAGTGATGCATCGAAAGTCATGAGATATTTGCTGGTCCTGGAGGTACGACCGAAAACTACTCGCGTTCTTCCCTGTCGAAGACATCAAGCAATTCGGTTTTGTGACAATGAAGTTACAGTCAGGACAAGCGACATCCTCGCACGCGGATTGATTTCTCGACGATGTAAATAAATCTGAGAGATACATATCTCGATACCTCTGGTGCCTTATCAGCGCTGGTTACTAAGCCACGTCTGAGGGTTACATCGTACGTACTCCGTACAGTAATGGAGCCTCCGGTTACTCGGAAAGCATTCACCATCTAATTCGTCTTCTAACCTAGGCCTCTAATAACAATTCCTGAGAAGTTCATTTCTGCAACAATATGCATTGTCATCATCTTGGCGACCTTGAAGAGCATGTCGCTATGACGCTACTTCAACACTGCTGCCACCTCGTGGTGGGTGGTGGATAACTTCAACAAGGCTCTGCCAAGCCCGCGAGAATCCGAAAAATGTTCACCAGACTCTTCGTGATCTTGTCTATAACATAGCTGGTCTGCTGGTAGGCCGTTTTATTGTGATGCTTGCTTTTCATTTTCCCCTTAAATCCAGTCCATAGCCATGTCAATAAAACAAGAACTTCTCTCTAATTCTTAATACAACGCCGCCCGAGTTCCTCTCGCTAAGTCCAAAAAGCTACTGAAGCGCCATGGCTGCAACAACTATCATCCCGACGCTTCCTCTCACCGCCAAGACCCTCATTTTTGATACCGCCTCGCAGACCCTCAACATCCACGCCTCCCACCCGGTCCCCACACCAGACCCCGCAAAGAATGAACATCTTATTCACGTTCAAACCACAGCCCTGTGCACCCGCGAACTTGACTGGCCCACCCTATTTCCCGCCGCTATATTCGCCGAAAATCCAGAGAAACAAATCACGCCGGGCTACGACCTTGCGGGGACGGTCATAACGTCTCCACCAGCCTCTGCCTTTCACCCCGGCGATGAGATTTACGCTCGCACGCGCGCGTCTCGTCCGGGGAATTGCCGCGAATACACCATCTCCCGGACAGAGGAGATGGCGCTGAAACCGCAGAAGCTAAGCTGGGTAGAAGCGGCGACGGTGCCGCTGTCGGCGGTAACGGCGTGGCAGGCTTTGTTTGAACACGCTGGGGTGAAGGGGTTAGATGATCCGAGTACGGAAGGGAAGAGGGTTCTCATCACTGCCGCGGCGGGCGGAACTGGCATTTGGCTTGTGCAGTTGGCCAGGATTGCAGGGTTACATGTCGTGGCGCAGGTTGGCAATGCGAAGAATGACAGGTTTGTTAAAGAACTAGGCGCATCGGAGACTGTAAATTACAAGACGACGAGCCTGAAACAATGGGCCGAGAGAGAGGGCATGGTGGATATCGTGATTGATCTCTTGGGAGGAAAAACGTTGGAGGACGAGTGGTTTTGTGTCAAGGACGAGGGCACTTTGATCAGCATTTTCGAGCCACCGGAGAACCAGAGGCCAGAAGGGCTGAAAAACAAGGTTGTGAAGAATGAGTTTTTTATCATGGAGCCGAATGGCCAACAGTTGGCGGAGATTTCGAGATTGTTGGATGAGGGCCAGTGTCAGCCGGTAGTGGACAGTATTTGGGAGCTAGAGGACTATGAGGGGGCGTTTGAGAGGTTGAATGAGGGCCATGCCAACGGGAAAGTTGTAATCAAGGTTACCGAGTAGGTATCGGAAGAGTGGAATTCAGAGCTCAACTCCTAAGGAGGTCGCATATTGCCCCAAGTTTAGTTTATCCACGATCATAGAACCTTCTTCGTGTTAAATTCTAGAACGCTAAGATGGTTTCCTGTAAGAAAAAAGAATCAAGAAGACTCTTCTCTCCAGAGGTACTACAAAGCTATGACTGTTCGAAGTAGTTTAAAGAAAGAGAATCTAATTGAAACATCAATAAAACCCTTTCTTAACGATCAAGGAGTCTTGTCTTTATTTCGTAGAAGTTCCGGGGTCGTCCAGTTAAGGTTCCAGTTAGACGCAGCCGGAACGTTCTCCCACTGTCTAGCCCTACGGGCTTCACAGAATATCTCAAAGCTGTCTCATGCAAGTATCCGTAGCTCACATTTTCAGACAAAGGATGTTGAGATGTCTTGCTCTGGGTTTTGAGTTAATGTGTTGCAAGCTCCCATATCTCGCATGACAAAGCTATCCGTGCCCCTCACTAAGCTCATTCTTCGCTTAGTGCTCGGCAGCCATGCAACAGTTTCAGCCATGCAACAGCAAAATTCAACTACTCATCATATACATGATGATATTTAATCAATTTCTTCAAAATAACTCGTCATTTCTTCTGATAAGTCTGAACGAACTTAATGCGAGCAGTTCTATGAGGCTTAGTAGCTCTGTAGCACTTCTTTAGTGCATTTAAATAACGCTTTTCCCAGGTCACTTCGCGCTTCTTCTGTCTCTCGTTCTTCAATTTCTGTCTATCTTGAATCATACTTCGAGCATCTTTGATGTACAAGATGTCTTCAATTTTGAGAATCTTATCAGACTGCTTTTTGCGTGCTTTGCGAGCACTTTCAGCGACTTTTATTTGACTTAATTGATTCTGCAACAACTTCATTTTACGAGTCATCGCATTAGCATTTTTTCAGAACGTACAAAGCTTTGTAGTAAATTCTTCTGATGTCGATTCATCAGTTAACTCAAGCAGCTGATTTTCAAGTGCTGCTCGATTAGTAGAAGTGATTCAAATGACTGAATCGTTTATAATAAATGATGATGTAATAGATTGATTTGAACGTTCATGTTATGAGTCTGCATAGAGCGAATCATATGAGTGTATTCTAACTAGAAGTTCAAAGCTGAAGTAGAAAGAAGATGCAACACGACGTGAGTTTTATTCACGAAGACACGCTAGATCGCTAGCGTGTTAACAACAGCTTTACTCACAGCTTTATACTAGTCTATGTTAGACTAATCAGACTAATCAGAGGTAACAGAGATGCATGCTCGCAACATTACTTTTCTTCTTCATTTAACAATGTTCTCATTGCTGCAGTTTGATCGATTGATTCTTGTTGAGTCGATTTCTAACTTGACTTGTTCAAATACTTCTGATGAAAGTTATTTATGATCTTCGAGCAGTCTTTGAACTCATTTTCATCAACATTGTATCAATGTAGATCGACGTCATAGTCTTTCTAATTGACACGATATTGCAGTCGTTTGTCTCGTTCGTAGTGTCTGAAGTTCAGTATGTTCTTCACTTTTCATTCATTTTCGTCATCTATCACTATAGAATCAGACGACTCATTTCGTTGTTCTTCAAGAGAGTTTTTTGAATTCAGTCGTAGCAGATTTGAAGTGAACTCTGAATGAATCTTCATTGTCGATGACAGTTTCAGTCGATATGCATGTTTGATCTCAGTCAGAATCTTGAAAGATTCTAGCATCTTATCGTTCAGCTTCTTTGATGATCTTGCAATCGTAATGTTTCTAGAATTCAGAAACATCATGTCATTCATCTTGTAGATCATTTTCTTTCGATGCTTGTCAGTCTGTTTCTTCATTGTGACTCTGACTCTTGCTAATGTCTGCTTGATCAACGCTAATGATCATTTCATGTGTTTGAATATATTCTCTGCTTTGCTCGCTTGAATTCTAGCTCGAATGATCTCATATTCAGTTGAATTCGAATTGAAGCTCATATGAGAATGAAAGCTCTTGTTCAGAAAGAACGCTGATTGTTCAATTGACGACGAAATAGCATTGTTATCGACGAATTCAGTCATAGATAGTCAGGCAAATCAGTCATCTTGCATGTATGAGCAGTAGCTTCGTAGATATCGTTCTACATTCTGATTCGCTCTTTTCATTTGATCGTCGATCTGTGAATGATAGTCGATGAATAGTTTCATCTTAATGTCGAGTCTCAGACATAGAGACTTTCAGACAATCGATATGAATTGCGAACTTCTATCGAACACTATTGACCTTGATAGCTCATGAGTTCTGAAGACTCATATCAGCAGCAGCTTAACTGTTTGTTCAGCGAAAGTTTCTTCGTCATCTGATCAACAGAGTATATAGTGACGTTCTTTAGATAATCGATCTATTACTGTCAGAATCGCGTTGCTTTCATCACTTTTCAATAAATCGATAATGAAATTCAATGATATGTCTTGTCATCGTTGTTCAGATATAAACAATGACTTCAATAGTTCATTGATTCGATCTCTTGATGCTTTTGACCTACGGCAAACGTAACAGTTTCGAATGTAGCGTTTGATTGTCGTTCTCATCTTCGATCAGCAATATGATCATCTTAACAAGTCTAACGTTCAATTCATGTCAGAGTGATCATTGATCGAAAGATCATGTGCTTCTCTTATCAATTGAGTGATCATTGACTGAGAAATTCACAGTCTATCATTCTTTCAGAGTACTTCGTTCAGTACTCTGCAATTGTCTAGACTCATATCTTGACAAGTTCTTCTGTTCTGTTCTATGACTGTTCGAATATCAATACATTGTTGATTCGTTCGATTTTCAACTATAATTCGATTCTGAATGAAAATCATCTCTTCGATCGAATTCTCGTTAGCTTTCGATTTCTGTTTCGAATCTGAGCTAAATATGAGCAAGATCTGAGTCAGATCTTGATCATCTTTTATTGATTGCAGTTTAAATGTGCTGATTGACAATAGCATCTGATGCTGATATAGTTTTCGATCATTATTTAATTCAACTGACTTAACGTCTGACATTCTGATCAGCGCGTCTGCTTTCAGATTCTGCTTTTCTGACTGATATATAATCTTGAAGTTATATTCAAATAACTTCTCAGCTCATTTAGTCTGTCGTCTGATCAGTTTCTTGATGATCATGAAGTACTTCAAATTCAGATGATCAATGAAGATCTTGATCGAAATATCAGTACATTTCAATTCGAAACATCAGTGCTTCAAGCATCAAATAATAGTCAAAAGCTCTTTGTCGTAGATCTCGTAGTTGCATTCTGCAGAAATCATGTTCTTGCTGTAGAAGATCACTGAATGTAGAATGTCTTCATCGTCATACTGAGACAATACTTCGTTGTTGACATAGTTCGAGAAGTTCGTTTTCAGAATAGCTTCTCTGATCAAATCGAAATGCTTCAGAACGAAGACTGTCGTCATCTGTTGCTTCAGTCTTTCAAAGATCGTCTGACAGATCTCTGTTCATTCTGTTACGATTCTAGCTACGCACCTTCGTTGATAGCTATGTTGATGACTATGTTGATGACTATGTTGATGGCTATCCTGAGAGCTATCGCCGATCGCTCGCCGCTAGGGCATAGACTTGTTCCGAAGTCAATTCTATTCAGGGTTAGCTTATGTTCTTCTGAGTCATATAGATAGTCGGTTCTTCCCTTCTAGATACTTTCCTTCCTTAGCATTTATATACTCGTTACATTACACTCATATGACTCGCTCTATGCTGATTTCTAACACATTCAAATGAATGATCTTTTTGAATCAGCTTTATCATAGATTGAGCGATCTTCAAGAAGTTCTTTATAAATCGTCGATAGAAATTGCAGAAGTTAATGAAGATCTGTACATGAGTCAACGATCGAGACACTTTTCAGCTTCGAATCACATCTACTTTTCGAGAGTTCATTCGTAGATCATTGATGAATATCAGTAGTTCTAGAAACGAGATCTTTTGAATCTTGAATTCGCACTTGTCAATGTCTATCTGCAGATCGACTTCACGAAGCTTGTTTAGCATCTTCTTCACATGAGTTCTATGTTTCTTCAAGATCTTACTGTAGATGAGAATGTCATTCAGATAGATCTAACAGAATTTATGCAGACAGTCGAACAACACGTCGTTGATATAGTGCTGAAAGAATGTCGATTCGTTGATTAATTTAAAGAGCATTACTCTATATTTGTAGACATCGAAAAAAGTGATGAATGTGATTAGATTCTCACTTTCAGTGCTCATACAAAGCTTATTGAACGCGATGATAATGTTGAGTCGAGTCAGATATTTACTGTCTTGAATTCGAGCGAGTACTTCGTCTATCAAGAGTATTGAATAACGATTTCTTTTGATCAGAGCATTCAGTTTTTGATAATTCATGCAAAAGCGAAGACTATCATCTTTCTTTTCGACGAATAGTATTGACGAAGCGAATGAAGCTTTGCTGAGTGTAATAAACTTCTTCTTCAAGTTCTCTTCTAGATACTTCTTGATCTTCTGCAACTTGTGACTCGACATAAGATACAATCGACTTCTAGAAGATTGATTCTCATTTTCTAATTCAATCTTATGATCATATGATCGATGCAAGAACAACTGAGTTGTCTTTTCTTTATCAAAAACGTTCAGAAAGTCATGATAAACTATTGAAAGCTTCTTCTTCAGTTTCTTTAATGACATGACAAAGATCATTTCATTCAGTTTCGCTGAATCTTTGATCGAGCTAAGCATCTTGTTGATTTCACTAATGATCAATGTAAAGATCTTGACATCGTTCTTCTTGATCAGAGTTCGATAAGCAACGACTTCGATCATGACAATATTGACAAGCTTTCTCTTCTTCGATGATTGAATGAATTCATGTTGATCGAGATCAACTTGAGTGCTTTGCTTTCATATGAGAGTTGATTCAATGAATCGATTCACTGATTTCGAATTTGTAGTTCGCTTTAAGATGATCATTAACATAGACTTCAAGTTCTTTCGTTTCATTTTGCAGATCTCGCTTGATTCAAATCTATGAAATGCTGATTGACTGCTTGCTTTTGAAATGATAAGTTTCGAGATTCGAATATTTGATGAAGATATCAATCTATCGTTTGCAGAATCTATCAAAATTTGATTTCTTTTCAATCAGAGATTGTCAATGATTATCTTGTGCTGATCTAGACGAGTTATTAATAGAAGCATCATTTCATTCTTATGTTCTTGTATAGTGACTGAGATATACAGAGCATGTGTAATAGATCTTCGATCGAGAATTTTATTATATGAACGAATCGACTTCGATTTGAACAGTGAAATTGATTGAATATCAAAGCGTTCACATAGCTCTGAAATCAATGAATCATCTATGAACGTCATGTCAGTGACTTCGATGTTTATCAGAGCGAAAGATCGAAATATCTTTTCTAGACTATTCAAGATGACGTTAACAATAAACGACTTGAAATCAAATGAATCATTGAGCATACTGATGAAGCAAGATATGAGCATGTTGCTCTCAGTCACTACTTTGACAAGAACAGATCGTTTTTCGAATTCGCTGCGATTTCGTGCATCTGAGCTGGCTCGAGACAGTCGCGTGCTCTATGTTCTGACTTCTTGCATTTGAAGCAAAGTTCTTTCTTAAACAACTTCTTTCTAGCAGAATCAACGTTCAATATTCTGAGTTTCTTTCATGCAGAGATTGAAGCTGAGATCGCAGTAGTGATCGTCGTCGAGATGCTAGCAGTAGAGCGAGCGACTTGAGTAGTTGATGTCTTGAGAATTGATCGAGCATTCAATTCCGTCAATCGAACGTCAACTCGCATACAGATGTCGACGAATTCATTCAAATTCATAGTTCGTTCGTTGATCATGACTCGCTGAAGATCTGAGCTAATCTTATGCTGAAGATCATCTAGTAGAGTTTCGTTATTGTACTCTAGTTTCGCACTAAGTCTCTGAAATTTCATTCAAAATTCATGAAAGAAGATCTTGTTTTGATACAGCTTCAAGAACTGTCGTTGAGCTGTGTGACGTTGATTGAGATCGTTGTACATCTTATTTATGATCAACAATATCTCTTCTGCTTCAAGAAACGAGTTCGTGATCGTGTCTCTCATTCGAGATGTTATGTGTTTAATCGTCGTTTCACTGACTCAACTTTTCACATATGCAATCTTCATTTCTTCGATAGAAAAATGATTCTTGTTCATCTTCAGCTTGTTTTGCATTTGAAACAATCAATTATTCACATTCTGTTTCAAATCTTCAAACAGAGACGAGTCAGATAGCTTGATCGACTTCGAGAATCGATCTTTCGAAATCGAAGTGCTTAGTCGACTTGATGTCGCTTCTAGATGACGTATAATCACGTTCTTTTTCTTCATTTCTTTCTGTAGACGCGTTCAAACAGCATTCAACGTTGTCTGCGTAGCTTTCAACTCGATGTTGATCTTGTTGACATCATTCAACATCTGAATCATGTCATTGTGAGTCTCGATTTCGATGTCATGCTGTTGACACATGTACTTGATAAAGGCAACGAGATCGTCTGTCTTATGAGCGCTTATTCAAGCATTCAGTTCAGTGCTGATGCTGATCTTGATCATTTCGTGATCGAAGAGCAACGCGTTCGTGTTCTCTTCTTCTGATGCTGTTCAATTCTGTGATAGAAGTGATTCTCTTCTAGCATTTTGAAGTTCATAGCGAGCAATGCTCACTGATTCTGATTCTAATTCTGTGCTTCTAGTCATTGTGTGAGTAGAAAATTGCTGATCAAGATTCAACTGAAATTTCTGATTTCAGTTCTAGAACAACGCGTTCATGTTCTTCTGTTCTTCTGTTCTGACAACGAGCTCAGTAAAGAGTTAGTCTAGAGCAACGCGTTCGTGTTCTTCTGTTCTGTTCTAGAAATTTCTTGATTTTTAATGAGTCTTCTGAGCTCGATTTTCGAATTTCGATTCTGATTCAAGTTTGAGTGATGTAGCTTGTTTTTATATCATCTACACGTCGATAGCAAGATTGATGAGCTTTGAACTAATGTTATGAGTCTGCATAGAGCGAATCATATGAGTGTATTCTAACTAGAAGTTTAAAGCTGAAGTAGAAAGAAGATGCAACACGACGTGAGTTTTACTCACGAAGGCACGCTAGATCGCTAGCGTGTCAACAACAGTTCTACTCACAGCTCTATACTAGTCTATGTTAGACTAATCAGACTAATCAGAGATAACAGAGATGCATGCTCGCAACAGTTTAATAGTTTGAACTTTATTCAATACTATCTTCGAATCAAAAGAAATTAAGTCAGTATGCTTTCATGCAGATCAAATAATAGATTCTTTGAAGACTTTGATTTGAAACTCGTTGAATGCAGTCAGAAATTCAACTTTTGAAAAAATCTCGTCACTCATTTGAACAGCTCGATTAATCATCTTCGAATGTCAATGCTTTAATGACTGAAATACACACACATCTAGCGATTGAAGCAAATGAGTAGTATGCGAAGATAAGTTGAAGAATATGATCTTGTGATTCTCACAGTAGAATAGAAATTCGCTTGTATGATGAGATTCATAATCATTCATCACAAGCAATCTTCAAGCTCTCTTTTGATGCTTTTGACTAAAGCGATTGAAGTGCTTCAGTCATCAAAGAAAAATTCAGTCATTTGAATAGTCTGTATCAGAGATAGTGACTAGCACGTCGTCGTCAAGATCGTTGTTGAAATGAGAGATCAAAAGTTGAACTTCAGTCATAATTAGCATTGATGATATATTCTTGCTCTCTTCACTGATGCATTCAATGCTCATCAATGACTTTTTATTATTCGAATTCTTGAAGTAGATTCTTCTATTTGAATCTACAGTAACAATTCAATCGAAGCGTGCAATGCTCATACGATAGTCGATTTCGTCGAAATTTCATGTATCATTCTTCGTTATATCATATTTGATGATCATCTCATTAAACTCATCAAAATGAGTCTGTAGTACTTTCGAATCATGCGCGTTCTTTCTGTCAGCTGCTATAGACTTTCGTTTAGCTTTGAAGAGATCTGACTTCTTATCTAATCATCATTTGATTCATTTGTCGCTCAGTAGAGATGAAAGATTTCAACGAGAAAAGTCTTGAGCACGAAGAACGTTTGTCGTCGATTGCATCATGTGTAGTCTAGCTGACAAGTTTAACTGATTCAGTTTGATTAAGTATTGTCGTAAAGCTGACTTCTGATCAGGTTTTAAAGCTCTGTTATGCAGTTCTCGTACTGCTGTTTTGAACTGATAACTCTTTAGTCTAGATCGAAGTCTTTCATATGAAACACGAAACTCGCGCGCAATTTCGGCGCGATTAGAATTTTCACACGTGTTTATTGCTTCAATAGCCTTCTGAATGCGACCTTCGGTGATAGCGTATGTAGAAGCCATGTGATTGAATTTTGGTGGATTTTTGAAGGTGGTGAATCAAAAATATGAAGGTTTATTGTTGCATGGCTGGAACTGTTGCATGGCTGCCGAGCACTAAGCGAAGAATGAGCTTAGTGAGGGGCACGGATAACTTGCATGGCTCATCAACACAATGAGGAATTTTCACTTGACACGTGAACCTGTCTGAGACCTTGTCGCTCTTAGGTGGTCCTTACATTCGTGGCTGTTGCTTTGCCTAGCATAATCATGGGTGCCATAAGATAAATACTGTTCGTCGACAGTTCTGGTAGGGTCTGGTACAACGTCAAGAAATTGATCCCTTATCAAGTCCGCCGTGTTCCTTATGGTGAGGAATCTCATTAGAGCCGTCTTGAAAAACCTTTGACAAGTCATATTATCTGGCGAACGTTTAAACTAAGTTCCATCTCTCATACGACTTGCTTCTCTTTGACAAGCCCTTGTTAGAACATGGCTAATGTCCATGAACTTGAATCTTGGGTAAGAGAGCAATACTACCAAATCGGCCTTGACAGTAAGGGCCAGTTCATTGGTAAAAAAGCCTTCAAGCAAAAATTAATCACGTTACGCCCCGGCTTTTCGGTTAGTGAGGTGAGGATACGAATAGTTGTCAACGAGTGAGCAAGCTTTATCTGAAACCTGGGAGCGTCCGCTGATGCTTTCATCTTCTGGCAGACTATTCTTCGGCGGTGAAATTGCGAAAGTCGATGAAAGCAAGAAAACTCAAACCAAACTTGCGGAAGTCGGTAAAAGCAAGAATAAGCAAACCCCTAAAGCCGCAGTGATATCTGCCCCAGTTGACTCCCAAACAACGCGGGTGACAAGATCTTCAACCGCTGCGGCGAAGAATCAGAGCTCGAGTGTCTTTGTATCTAAAGTCCCGAGTCTGCATTCCTCCGATTCCGGCTCGTCTTCCAAGACTGCTTCAAGCTCAACGCACAACGTAAGGACTAGATCTCCTCTCAAAACTTCCTGCTATCGCACTAATCTAATTGAAATTACACCCAGGCCCCTAGTGGAGAACCCCTTCGGTCCAAATCCGCTGTTGCTGGAGCGGAGAAGAAATTTCTCCTGCCGCAAAGTTTGAAAGCAAAACTAACAACGGTATCAACTTTGTTCCCAATCCTAATAAAGTAAGAAGTATTCTGACATAATACAGAAATCACCCAACAGCAACAACACCAGGCAGTTGGGGCAATCTCTTCCCGAAGCGGAAAAGCACGAATTTGGGAATCTAGAAGCCGAAAACGGTGGGGTTGTTGTACACCCATTCGCTGAGTCTAGCGCTGCTGGGCAGTCATCGTCATCTCAGAAAGTCAATGGTACTTAAACCAAGGTAGATTCCAGACCGCTCTGCTAACGCGGTGCAGAACTGAGAGATTTCTTCGACGCACGTACTGGTCCGAATGGCCAACTAAGTAACAAACGCGCCAGCGATGTCCTGTCCATAGCGCCGAATCTAGACGATCAATTAAGACTTCTACATCTGCATGATGATACAGAAAATCCAGATGGAGAATCCGCAGCTAACGATATCAAGAACGCCGTGCTTTTTCCCGCAAACCTACTAGAGCACAACAACAAAAGCATGCTGCCCCAGTACGGACTACTTGGAAGCTGCAATATGAAGGAAGTTCCAAAGGGCGCCAATGACCCCAGAATCTTCTTGAATACCAATATACCCTTTTCCGCATTCATTTGCGGCGTCCAAGGAAGTGGTAAATCGCACACGACTTCATGTTTAATAGGTAAGCATTCCACCCAAAATTCAATTCTCTAATTGAGTCTTTTGACATTCACAGAGAACTCTCTTATCCGATCCCCAATACTGGGGATCCTCCAAAAGCCGCTCTCGGCCCTGGTGTTTCACTACGGCGAAGCTACATCGCGCCTAAACTTCAAACCAAGCGAAGTAGCCTTCCTTGCCTCTCCGAGTCCGGAGCTCTCGAATCACCCAAGGGTGGCGAAAATTCACGTTCTGGTTTCCCCATCCAACTATCTGACACTAAAACCTTTGTACAGCAGAATCCCTGGCGTAACAATGGAGCCATTCAAACTCCACCCCAAAGACCTTAACATCGGCACCATGCTCACCCTCATGTCGGTCGACACGACCGAATCAGCTCCACTATACATGAGCCAAGTGACCAAAATCCTCCGTGACATGGCATCGAAATCATCCAAGGCTTTCGACTATCTAGAGTTCAAGCGCCAACTAGCCGACGCGAAGCTCGACAGAAAGCAAGTCGACTTTCTGACTCAACGATTGGACCTGCTGGAGTCGTTCCTGGACTTACGAGGCTCCAGTCCCGGGCCTACTTTCGAAGCAGGCACAATTACTATCATGGATTTATCCTGTCCATTTGTCGACGTGAATACCGCTTGTGTCCTGTTCAAAATCGGCATGGGTATGTATCTGGAGTCCAGCGCTACTACAGGGAAGCTCATTGCAGTCGACGAGGCACATAAAGTACGTCCCCCACTCAAAGACTGTTCTACGATACACCCCATAACAGCATACTGACGATAACAACAGTACATGACCGACACTCCCGCCTCCAAAGCGTTAACAGAGTCCCTTCTCAGCGTGATCCGTCAACAACGCCACTACGGCGCCCGGGTTATCATCAGCACTCAAGAACCCACAATATCCCCTCAGCTTATCGATCTGTGTTCAATAACAGTAATCCACCGCTTTTCCAGCCCCGAGTGGTTTAGCATTCTGCGACGACACATTTCGATCATCGACGAGAGCAATGGTGGCAAAGGCGTTGAGCTATTTCAGAGGATTGTGAGTCTCAGAACCGGGGAAGCCTTGGTATTTGCGCCATCGGCGATTGTGAGTACGGCGGACGGGGAGGGAAAATGGGCCAAGCTGAGTGACGGCATATTGAATGTTAGAGTGAGGAAGAGGGTGACGTGGGATGGGGGGAGGAGTGTTGTTGCTGTTTCGGGGGGGTAATATGGAGGGAAGGTGAGTGGTGGAAAGGAGATGTAAAACATGGTTGGACGAATTCACGATTGGAATAATGAGCTGATGTAATTGGAAAGGACGGGATATTTCGGAAGCGAGTGAGATTCTCGTGGTTTTTCTGATCTGGAAAGCAGTTGGAAATGGGGAATGCTCATCTAGAACGAACGGAGGAATAGAATAGATAGAATGAACATGGCCTCCTGTACTTTCCTCTAGGATCGTTTTTGCTCTTCAATAAACACTTAGGTTTTTCGATAATAACTCTTTCAGTCTATCTTATATACCATGCTACCGATTTCGAAAATTCCCTTATACATAACAGTTGGGACCCAAGTACATATCAGCAACAAAAAACCTTATCCGTAGCCCTCCACTTCCCAAAATCTTACCCTGCAAAACCGAGTCAAGTCACGAACATAAACATATCCTTCAAAAAAACCATCTTTCCCCCTCCCGTCCTTTCCCTCTTCCTCGCGCGAAAGGGGTCGCGCCGCACATATACATAGTAGCAGGATGTGAGCGGGCGGGCCGTGGAAAAAGGTGGTGGGGTTGTTGCGGCTGGGTTGTTTTGATGGCGAGGAGGCGAGGGGGTGGGGGGGGGTGGGGGGGTTTATGAGGGGATGGGGTTTGAGGAGAAGAGGTTTGAGAGGTTTTTGGGGGGGGGGCGGGGGGTGTGGTACGGCACAAATGTTCGGATATCTTCTATCTTTTCTCGTTTGAAACGCATCGTATCAAGAGGAAGAAGAAGAAGAAGCATCATATATCTCCAATTGTCTATTTGCCAAAAAAAAAACCGCGTACCGACCGAACTTGTGATAATCCCGGGGGATTCTACATATTTCAACATTCTTCCATCTATGTATGTACAGTACCTATGTATGGGTGATTTGATCGAGCGTACATACTGTTGCAGACCGCAGCAGGCGGCTCCGAAACGATTCGAAGAAAAATTGAATCAAGGGAATTTATTTGGCTTTGCGTGTTGGGAAGGGGGGGCTTTTTTCAAAGTGCAAGTCTGATTCTTAAGCAACTGCAATTATTCTTTTGCAGCTATGTACCTGACCAAATAATCCCGTTTTCAGGGCTTCGATAGATCTATTGAGAAGGACCCTTGGCTTCGACGGTTTCTCGACTGGTTATCAGAGGGTATGATAGAGGCGGATGCCCGTAGCAATGATTCCCCCACTGGGCTTTCCGGTCAGCATTGTGAAAAATTCTGAAAAATTCTTGGAATTTCAGGTTTTAATGAACTCCCCTCCCTGGTAGCTAGCCGTATTACAAGATCACGGCCCACCGTCTATTAGTAATTATACATTGGCTATACATTTGCTGCAAACGAGGCCATCTCCACTTGTAAACCCTCCCATATTCGCATATCGAAACGACTAGGTCGGTCACAAGCTAGCTTCAAAATCCACGTCTAGCTTGTGTGGTAGTACCGGTATCAAGTTTTCTTCTTATCCGTTGCTATTTTCGGCTCTTCGAAGCGCTTACTGACGGTCTGGATCATCTTTCCAAACCAGTAGAAATTCAGTCCGCCTAAAAGGGTCAAGCTCCCCACGTATACCAATGCGAGCCACTTCGGAATGGGGAGTTCTCCGCCTTGTTGAATAGCACGCCATACATCCTGAAACATCCGCACAGACTGGTAGCTACCCCACAGAAGTCGGCTACATCCAAAAGTTGTTATGAGTGCAATGCCGTTGATCAGCTGAGCTGTGCTCCCACTCATACCAACCTTATCCATATACCAGTGGGCGTTGAGGAAAGGCGTGGATAATTCGTACAGTACAAAATTAAGCCCGTAGTAGTTCACAAAGGGCCGCTGATGCATGTCAGCGTTGATAAGGCAACCTCTACCAAAAGGAAAGAGCTTGACTCACAAATCCTAAAGATGAGACCACCAACGCACTAGCAGCATGTGCCAAAGCTCCCCATCCGTGTACGTCTACGTCTTTGATGCTGGCAAGCAAATCCCACAGGAAATATCCTGCCGCAAAGCCCTGGACCATACCTCCAGCACCGGTGTAGCCCCAAACCCTCTGCCTCCAATCCATCTGCATTCTTTCTTTGTCGTTGTATATAACCCATAGCGCAACGGCGTTGATGAAGCACGACTGCACCATGGACACGAAGTGAACATTCCAATTGACCTTGGTCTTCCGGGTGAGATTAGGATAGATCTTGGGGAAGAGATATGTCGAGACGCGAGGGGATACGACGGTGTGAATAAACTCGTAGAAACAAAACGCAGGGAGTATCTCATGAGCGTGCAGCGGAAGTGTTCGTAATGCTAAGCTATTCGCGATCGGTTGTGTTGCCTTGACCAGGAAGCCCGAAGGCCCAAAGAAAGGATCAATCATTGCGATATCATTCAATAGATGTGAAAAGTCCGCCTATCCTTTGTTCTGGTATGCCGAGTGAGACACACACCGCTGTTGGTCTGGGACGCACGGTAGATTAAGTAGACATACTCCATGCCGGACATGGAGGATCTGTTGAGCAAATCAAGGGACGTTGTTGGGGTCACTACTACTTGTCACTACTACTTCCTTTAGGGAATGGAACTGTCAGATAAGCGACGGAGTCGGAGTTATGATATCATCGAAGCGGGATGGCGACATTGCTGGGCCGCTGCCGCGTACACTAACCTTTATCTCGAACAATACAAATACACCTTGGGCAGGAGTCCAAGTAAACCGCTGCATCCAACACCATCGTCTCAAGCATATCACGATCGTATTCGACAATGACTTTCGGAAGAGACGAGTCCGGTGTCCAAAATGGCGTTACCTTTGCAACATCAACTCTGGGCAACGGAGTCGGCGGCGTGGCCCGTACCGTTGGTGGCATCGTCGGTGCTGGAGGACGAGGTATCGGAGAGACAATCGCGAGCACGACCGGAAAGGCAGGACAGCCAATCGGGCAGGCACTAGCGGATGCTACCACTGGGATAGAAGGTGGGACGAAGAGGGTCGCGGAGGGAGTCGAGGCGGCAGGGCGGGCACCGGGGAGGTAACGAAATAGGTGGATTATGGGTGGGGGAAGGAGGCTTGGTTGCACCTAATGGTTTGGTGATTGGGAACGATGGGGTCTTGGGACACTTGGACTTTCGCTTTGGTATCAAGGATGCTCGACTTTTGAAGGAGCAGGTGGTGGCGTACGGCGAGTGCGTGAGCAGGCTGGCGGAAATACAGCTTAAACACGACGTCACGGCGAATAAGTCTATATCAGTAAGGAGGCCGTAGGAATCTGACATCAAGCACCAGCGTCCCTCACGACCTCCCAAGCCAAACCCAACAAGCCACCCACTCACCTCCCCACCCATCTACGCATAACGACCCAATCAACCACCACCCCCCAACCCCACCCCATCCCCCAACAACCCTCGCCCGCACCCTCCTAACCCCCACCGCCCTCCCCCAAAACCCCCTCCCCCTTCCCCACCAACCTCCCCACCACCCACGTCCTCCCTCACCCCCCCACTGGCCCCCACACGCCCCGCTCCCACAACAGCCCCAACCATGTCCATGTCCCCTCTGCACCCTCTACTACTGTACATACACCCACACCCACACCCACAACCGCCCCTCCTACGCAACTGTCCAAAGCCCGCAGCAATCAGACTCGCTGCGCTGTTCGGGAGCTTTGTATTGGTGTGAATGGGGGGCTGAGTGCGAAATTTTTGGATCTGGGGGAGTAAAAGGGGGTGGGGAGGGAGTTGGGGGAGGGGGTTTCCGTTGGCGTGTGGGGGTTTTGGGGGGTGGGGAGGAAGGAGCCTAGGGGGGGAAGGGGAAGTGGGTTGTGTGAGGGTTTTGAGAGTGGAGTGGATATGAGTGATGCGCCTTCTTATACTTCTGTTTTTGTTTTTTTTTGTTTTGTTTTTTAACCTACTGCTTATGTAGGAGCTTACGGTCGATATTGTCCAGCTGTTCCTCGAGTTCGATTCCATATAAATGTCTCCAGTCATCCTTCTACTTGCTCTCAACACCAATTCTATCGGCAAAGCGTACATGTCAATTCGCGTTTCTCTGGGATATCTGACGGTATTATCGGCAGAAAGACATGGGGTCTTGCAAGTCATACCGTGCTGTTTGTTGCACGCTTTCAATTGCACAAGATCCAAGAATTTTCTTTGAAGCATCACCGTGTTTGTCGCGTTGGAGATGTGTCCGAAGGTACATACAGCAGTACAACAAGGTAACTGTTTTCCTCGGAGAAATCCAATCATTCGGTTCTCAAAAACAGTCAAACCCCCTGTTTCCAACCCATAAATTTCCTCTTCTCGCCCGAAATCCCACCCTTCTTTCCCCCCCTTCTCTTCCATCAAACTCCCAAACCTCCACCGGCAAATACCTTCGTAACCCCCTTCTTCACGCCGCCGCCGCAGCCTCCGCTTCGCTTTTCACCTTCAACCCCATCTTTACCCGCCATGCCAGATACCGATTCGTTTTCAGATTCGCGTAAGCGATGAAGGCCCAAACAGAGAGGGCGATGAGGCCAATAGTCAGGATGAGGATGATTGCTATGACGACGTTGGGATGCATGATGGCGGAGGGGAGATTTTTTTTTTTTATGTGCTTTGTATAGGCGGTTAGAGCTATGATGGAAAGGAGTGTTTGTGGCTTGAGGGGTTGGGGTGACGAACTTACGAGGGTGGGCGAAAGGGCAAAGGCTTGTTGACAAGATTTGTGTGGTAATGGAGGTAAGAGGTTGTTTTTTTTCTGCTAGGGTGTTACCGTGCTATCTTTTGCTCGACATCTGTGTCAGGATTTACCTTGCGTCTCTTCTTGCAAAGCAAAAGGTTGTCTTTTCCTCACGACGGTATTAGGTCCGTTTGATGAGAGATCGGAAGTAACTACTGGTCTTTGCTGAGAGGAATGATGGTGGTCTGTGGACTCTGTCATAGAGTAGTATGTTGTGGTGCTTTAATGCGCAAGGTCTTGTTGACGTTGATGGTGGGAGTGTTGAAGGGGGACTCATCTATGTTTACCATCATGAAGCGTATACCACTCTATTCTTCTCGGCACCTTTTCGGTTCGTTGAAGCTGTAGCACATACCGCTTCGTTCTCTCATCTTGAGCTCAGCTCTTTACCCACCGTAGAGCTTTGGCCTTTATGCATGTTAGGAGTCACCAGATGTGTTTTGTTTGGTTTAGTTTTTTCCTGTAACGAAAAACAGGCTACCATGATCAGTACTTCTTTCTTATGCTAATGCTTCATCTACTTTCTTGTTCTGATGCTTTATCTAGCTTCCTCAGCCTCTCTTCTTTGATGAAGTCGTTCTGTATTCTTTATGAAGATGTATTTGCTAAGCTCTTAATAGGTTGTACATCGACTTCTGTCACTAGGGTCGCTAGTGTATCGCTGATTTTGGGTCGCGGCAACGCTGCTGTGAGCAATCGAACGCAATGTCCTCAAGGTTCTCAGCTCCATTTCCGAAATTGATACGCACAAAAATATCTAGACCGAGAAATTAACACTTACAACGCCAAACTCAGCGGCTTGCAGAAAGTTCTCCGTAGAGCGCAACATAGTCCTGCGCCATTCGACCGGAACTGAACCGTTGCAATCCCCTCTCCCGTACTTTCCCCCGATCAAGGTCTCCTATCCTCCCAACAGCCGCTACAGCCTCATCTTCATTGTCTACCACAAATCCTGTGAGCCCTTCTTCGACCACCTCAGGAACCGCTCCCAGGCCCATGGCGATCGACGGCGTACCGCACATCATCGCTTCGATCATTGCGAGTCCGAATGGCTCGGGCCAAGCGATGGGGAACAGTAAAGCGGTGGCATTGCCCAAAAACGCGCTTTTCTGTTCATCATTGATCTCACCTATATACTCGACATGAGGTAGGTCAAGGAGATGCTTAATTTCTTTTTCGAAATACTCGCGATCGAATGGGTCGACTTTTGCTGCTATGACGAGCTTCTTCCCAGCGCGCTGGGCAATACGGATAGCAGCATCTGGGCCCTTCTCCGGCGAGATACGGCCAAGGAAGGCGAGATAGCCACCACTGCCATTCCCGAGAGGCAAGAAATCTGACGGAACACCGTGATGGATTGTCTTGATGTATTTCGCCTCAGGGTAATATTTACGCTGAGAGCCCGAAATCGAGACCAGAGGTACATCATCAAATATCTTGAGTAACTTTTGAGTTTCCGGAAGGTCCACACGTCCATGCAGCGTTATGAGAAACGGTACGCCAAGCCGCTTCAAGAGCGGCAATGCTAAGAAGTCGTTGTGGAGATGAATGATATCGAATTCCAGGGCACGACTTGCGAGCATTTCCAATTGCATGATTTGCGGCGCTAGGAAGTCTCTGATGGTAGGGTCAAGCCGAATGGCTGTTGGCCAGGGAGCCTGCAAGTCAGCCTTCGTGGTGCTGTCGCCACTGGCCAAGAGTGTGACTTCATGGCCGAGTACAACAAGAGCTTCGGTAAGGTGGGAAACGACACGCTCTGATCCGCCGTACAGCAAGGGTGGAACGGCCTCGAAAAGGGGAGCAACTTGAGCGATTCTCATGGCGAGGTAGGTACTCGGCTTGACTTCTGATTTAGTCGTTACTGCACTCAGACGTGTAGGTAAGAAGAAGAATTTCAACAGGTTTGTGGGCTGGTTTTATGATTAACTTCATCAGAGAAAAAATTGGGTCCCTGCATATGCACTTCTCGAGAATGTCATGCGGGAAAGCGTAAATTTCGCATATAGGTATGCATGTCTTGTGGAGACGGACATTGCCCACCCAATATCTTGTGAATATGCGAATGTAATGGACAACTCCGTAAAGACTACTCATAACCGACCTCGGCCGTTCACTTACTTTCCATATCTAACATCAAAGATATCCCGTGGGTGCCCACGACGCAGATAGTAATCTTTCCATCTGAATTGTCTTGTGGTAGAGTGGGCAGAAGCAAAATACCCCTTACTAACGGTCGTTTGTGATAGAGCGTAATGTAACCATTGAACCTATGTAGACTGTTGCCAAATAATTGTGGTTAGATGTTCTTGTGGTTTCACCCTGTCAAGTGAGTGCGGATATAAAACAGACTTATGAGTGTCAATAAGAGACTGAGTGTATTCATTGACTACCTATATGGTGAGCATCACACCTCGGGTCTCAGGGGGTCTAATGGCATAAGAACTCTGGCGATCTGACGATTTGAACAAGCCAAATGAAGTTTCTGGACTGGCAATGTTCCCATCAGCTTCTCCGAGATATCTCACTGCGTACCCAGATTACCAATGATGAAGTGCAATCTGATAATTGCTTAAAAATGTAGTTTTCTATGTAGGAAGCTTAGAGTAAGGTATCTACCTACGCACCGGCGCACCTACGTAGCTGAATGCGGAGGTCGGCACATAACGGCGCTAGTATCAATCAGGTTAGTGAGCGGTGTAATACCAACTGCTTTACTCCTATTGCTCCTATTGCTCCTATTGCTCCTATTGTTTCAACAATCAAAGAGGTTGCCAAGTCGCACATCCCAATGGACCCTCCGCTGAGCCTGAACCTGAGCCTTTCCTCTCGCGGCATAGGGAACCCCATAATTTGGCGCCTCTGAGGTCTGACCAGCTCCGTCGCTTGATGTTGAGCTTGATTGGGCCAATGTCTCGGGTATTTTTCCTCTTCGGAAACCGGCCTCACCCTACAAGGCTGAGATCAAGCCTGCGACGACACACTACCTACCTGACAGAAAACGAAACTGTGCCCCTTCGACCCATGCATCGAATACGACCTCGTGACGTTGAGGAGCATGTCGAGTGCGGGATGAGTGTGACATCGCGGGCTATCCCCTGCTACTAACGTCCATGTTCCTCCAGACATCTCGTCAGGCATTGCATGCATTATCGTATTCGTTGGTATATGTTAATGACATTGATTTCGATTGTCCATGAAGTACTCACCCTGTTGCCTGTATTCCCCCGTCACTTCCGTCGCCTACTTCCTGTTTGTTCTTGTTGAGAGTCGCTGCCTATCTCGTCTCCCGCCCTTCTATACCCATACAGACCTATTAGACCAAGAGGCGTTGAAGTCGCCTCTTCTACCGTCTCAAATAGACCAGAAGATGTTTTCTATCACATGCTGGACCATCTGTGCGAGCGCCGTCTTGGCTTCAACCGAGCTCCTGAGCTTAGACTTTAAAAGAGCACCTGTTGCCAGCCATTTTCTTAGCCAACGGAGCCTTGAGCTTCCCATGTACAATGACATCTTCCACCAAGTCAGTGTCTATGCAATATTCCTTCAATGGCTTACCTGTCCTCTAGAAATATACTGTCAATGTGACGGTTGGAACACCGCCACAGCCAGCTTCTCTTCTCATCGATACTGGCAGCAGTGATTTTTGGCTTCCAGCGCCGGATTCCTCGGGATGCTCACCAACTTGTCCGCCCGGTAGTTTCGATACCACGAAGTCCACTACCTTCAAAGGCACGGAGATTCCATTCAATGTTTCTTTCGGTTTCACTGCAGAAAACCCAATTATCGGACAATACTTTAATGACACTTTACGGATTGGCAAGGCGGTGATACCAAACATGACAGGTACCCTTGTTTCATCTTTGAACTCGCGACTACAAATGGGAACCGTTTGTGCAGGGACCTAGCACTGCATTGCCTCACTCTCAATACATGGTTACTAACTTGCAAATGTTAGTGAGTGCATACTGCCTCCATCCGGCCTTCCTTAGACCCGACGGTTAAGGAAACCTCCTGACACGCTTGCAAACGATGACTGCGTCTTAGATTCCCATCGCTAACTACACGCCTGCATCTAGATGGCAGTAGCCAACGTGCCCAACCCATTCTTCAACGATGGATTCTATGGTATCATCGGCCTCCGCAGCCGCCTTGGCGAATCCGTCTTCGACAACCCTGCCAGCCCCGGGTTCCGAAATCCAAACGCTACATTCCCAACGCTGTACGATCAACTCCAAGCGCACGGCTACACCGCCAGACGAGCATTCAGCATATGGCTTAACAGTATGTCCGCCACAACAGGCCGTATAATCTTCGGCGGCATCGACACGAAGAAGTACCACGGCGAGCTCATCAGCGTGCCCGTCCAGCATGGACAAGGCATGTTCTTTGACTGGGCTATAGCACTTACCTCCGTCATCCGCTGCTCGGCCGGCTACGGTCACCCCAAAGAAGTAGTTTTGACCGCCCCAAAATTCGCCGTCACGGTGATCCTGGATAGTGGCGCACCGAATATGTACCTGCCATGGACAATCGCCCAAAACATCTCCTCAGCCTTAAACGCCTCCACACACTTCGGATTTCCTTACGTTCCTTGTGCGGAGCGGAGAGTCGACTCCACCCTTGACTTCGGATTCGGCGGTGCCTCGGGACCGAGAATCAGTGTTCCCCAATCTGCGCTGATCTACCCATTCGGAGCCCCCTCTAACATCGGCCCCGTGACCGCCAGCGACGGCACACCGCTGTGCTATCTCGGCGTCATTGGTGTCAACGGGACGACGTTTCTCCTTGGCGATACGTTTCAACGCTCTGCTTATTTGGTTTATGATGTCGACAATCGCCAGGTTGCCATGGCGCAGGCCAGGTATGATGTTGATGAGGAGAACGTTGTGGAGATAGCGGCTGGTACGGGTCTTCCTGGCGTCAGTAAGACGGCCAGTCAACTGCTTCCGGCTCCCAGCAAGGCCTAGACCAGTTGTACCTCGCAGGTCTCGAGCTGGGGTTTTGGCACAGAAGTAACGCTCATCTTGAACTCCCTCTTTGAATTTGCATCTCAGCTTGGTCTCGCATATATGTTACGACACATTCGTGATGATTTAGGTCACCAATGAATCAGAGTCGACTTTAAGCTTCCATTGCTGTACGATTCCGTCGAACGACTATATATATTTCTTGAGAGATATATAATGGGGGGTTTGCCTAACGTGTCTGTGCCTCTATATGTGTTGTGTGTGTAAAAAATAAATTTCTATTATCGCCTTTTCTCTCTCTCTCTCGTTGCACGGTTAGCAATGACGACGAAAAGGGAAACCCTTATCCGCATTCTTATCTTGTGGAGAGGGGGGCTGGTCAAGCTACATTCAGTTTTTCGTATATCTGACATAACAACCTATCTACATACTCCGTCCCACAATCATCGTTTAAAACGTTCTTTCCCCTTGGGCCTCCATTTTCTCCAGTCCCAGGATTTCCAAAGTTTGGGAATATGTTGTTTGCATGATATCCTGTTCTCGCTTTATCATCTTTGGAGAGAACGGTTGAAGGGAACCAAGGAGCCTTGACCGAGACAAGGCAATCGGGGTGACCTCACCCATTTAGAATGAATAAAGTTCGATGCGTCTATACCTTTACTCTACATACTACCATTGATCTCCTTCCCATCCCCATCCACAGGTATCTCCACCGCCGCTCCAGGCGACTCCTCCGTCCTCGCCGTCAAAACCTCGACCCCATCCTCCGTCACCAACAGCGTATGCTCAAACTGCGCCGTGCGCGTCCCATCCTGCGTCGCGCTCGTCCAATCATCCGGCCACGTCTTATCCCGATACGTGCCCAAGCTGATCATCGGCTCGATGGTAAAGCACATGCCGGGCTTGGCGATGCCGACGGCTTTGTTTTTCGCGTAGTGCGGCACGTTGGGCGCGCAGTGGAAGAGCTGGTTAATGCCGTGGCCACAGTAGGTTTTGATGACGGAGCAGTTGCGGGATTTGGCGTGTTTTTCGATGGTACCGCCGGGTTCGCGGAAGAGCATGCCGGGCTTGACGAGTTTGATGGCTTCGGAGAGGCATTGGCGGGAGGTTTCGACAACCCGGACTGAATCGCGGTCGGCGAGGGCTTTTGGGCCGACGTAGTAGGTTTCGTTGAGGTCGCCGTGGAAACCGCCGTGGTAGAGGGTGACGTCGAGGTTGAGGATGTCGCCGTCGAGGAGGATGCGCTGGTCGGGGATGCCGTGACATATTATTTCGTTGGCGGATGTGCAGACGGATTTGGGAAAGTGGACATAGTTTAAGGGGGATGGGTAGGACTATGGTTAGTTAGACATGGCGCCTATTATTCCACATTGTGCGGGATCCTGAAATGATTCTTGTACATACGTTTCGTTCTATGCATGCCTTGTGCACAACCTCATCGAGATAGTCTGTCGTAACGCCAGGCCGAACTTCCCGCGCAGCTATGTCGAGAACCTCTCGGGCAAGTCTGCAAACTTTCCTCATGCCCTCTTGCTGCTTTTTGTCCAAGATATTGATGTTATTTCTCCCCAAGAACTTCCGCTCCGACTTTGGGTTCCCATCTTCTGCATAGTCTGGGCGAGAAATATGCGGAGGGACTGTTCGTTTCGGCGATAGAGGATACACAGGTCTTAGAGACCCAGTGTAGTCGAATTTAGGGAATGGGTTGTAGAAAGCAGCTATCGAAATGAGGTTAGAGACGATTTGAAACCTCCACCGACAAGAGATCATTACAGCTTGTTTTGTGTAAGGTCTTGTGCTCAGACTGCAAATATCAGTTAGCACCCTAATACATCGACAACATCCGCTCATGTACCTTGCGAGGGCACAAGGTAGCCTACCCAACTCCTCTTGAAACAGTCTTGCGAACAGAAAGAGCTTTCTTTCCCCAACTTGAGGCATGTAGGACACTGGAGGGAGCCTGTGTCGTTTGGGCAGTCTACGCCAATACACTTCTTCGTCGTCGTATCAACGGCTGCCATTGTTGCAGTCCCACTTCTGCTGTCTTGGTCGAGACAAGATTGTTCAAGATTCTGGGACGAGAAGTGGGCTTCTAGCAGAGTCTAATCTACTCGCGTTGGTTGTGGTTTGAATTTTGTATCTGGTAAGTATCACTGGCATTTGAGGTTCCTGAACATTCGGCTAAAGTTGCCCATGCAAGGTAGGAGTCATAGGAGTGTCACGTGAGTGTCTACGCATCAGCCTTATCCGCTCAGGGTTCTCCATTAAGCTCAATCAGCCCAAGTTCCATTTACAGACGCTTTAAATGTCATCATCACAGTCACGAGAGATCCGGAAGGGAGGGATATTTCCTACTCAAAAAACATCATCCTGAGTACTTCGAACTCAATTCAACGAAATGTCAGGAGATACTAACAAGCAGAAGGTCGTTGTCGTAGGCGCAGGGCCTGTGGGCGCCCTCGCGGCTCTATATGCCGCTCAAAGAGGTGACAATGTTGAGGTCTATGAGCTTCGAGCAGGTTGGTCAGCTCTCATACAAACTAAATCCAGATATCATCGCATTGTTGGATCTTCCATTCTGGAATGATCGCTTGGGGAAAAAGACATACTGCTACTGGTCGCGTGACTCCGTCTATTCCATATGAAGCCTTTCTGGAGGAACATGCAATCAGAAAGAAAAAGGATAAAGTGTCAAAGCCTGCCCATATGAGAATCTTTCTTATGTAGTCAAAGCCTGAGCAATTATTCCAATGGGGCTTACCAATTCTATACAGACCTTCGTGATCCTTCGACCACCCCCTTGAACTTCACCAAATCTATCAATCTAGCCTTATCCGAGCGAGGCATCAATGCAATGAAACATGCCTACCGGGATGGTCTTCTTGACAGTATTCTCCAGGAAACCATACCCATGCATGGCCGCATGATCCACGGACGGAGAAAGACTGGCGAGCTTTACGAAGAATCTCAGGCCTATGATGCACACGGCCGAGTACGTTCCTCGACCGTAGAAATAAATAGTAACGAAGTCGCTGATAATTTCAAGTACATCAAAGCAGTGGACCGCGCAGGTCTTAATAAACGCCTCCTCGATTCTCTCGAGGAAATGCCCAATGTATCTTTGCACTTCAACCACAAACTTACCGGTGCGGACTTCAACAAGAAAACGGCTTGGTTTGAACAGCATTACCAAGCACCCATAAAAGACCACGCTCAAAATCCAACCCAGAATAGCCCTACGAAGAAAGGGCAACCGAGAGCATCCGAAATATCCGTAGATTTCGACCTTCTCATAGGAGCCGATGGCGCCCATTCCGCCGCGCGCTACCACATGATGAAATACGCCCGCGTCACTTATCAGCAAGAATACATCGACACCTTATGGTGTGAGTTTCATATCTCGCCCAGAGCATCCTCCTTCGCCATCTCCCCCAACCATCTCCACATCTGGCCCGGCGGTTCCTTCATGTTCATCGCCATCCCCTCGCTGGATAAATCCTTCACCTGTACCCTCTTTGCCCCTTCTTCCTACTTTTCTTCCCTTGCCGCATTTCCCGGAACAGATCTCCTCCCTTTCTTCCAACAAAACTTCCCTGGTATCTGTCCCGAACTCATTTCCCCTGACGACCTACATAAGCAATTCCGCGAAAACCCACATCTGCCTCTCGTCTCTATTAAATGCACGCCCTACCACTATAATTCCAGCGTCGTTATCCTAGGCGATGCCGCCCACGCTATGGTGCCCTTTTACGGCCAAGGCATGAACGCTGGGCTTGAAGACGTGCGTGTGCTCTTCGACTTCCTCGACGCGCACGACGTCTACTCCCCCCAAGACCCCTCAGCGCAAGCCAAAGCCAGAGCACAAGCCCTAGCAGCTTATACGATCTTTCGCACACCCGACGCGCACACTATCAACGACCTCGCGTTGCGAAATTACGAGGAGATGCGCTCAAGTGTTCAGAGTCCGCTCTATAAGATTAGGAAATGGGTTGAGGAGAGCGTCAATACGTGGTTTCCACGGCTTGGGTGGAGTACGCAATATAGCAGGGTCAGTTTCGAGAACGAGAGGTATAGCGAGGTGGAAAGGGCGGTGCAGAAGCAGGGTAGGATTCTCATAGCTGTGCTAGGCTTAGGGCTGGTAGGGTTGGGAGGGTTGGGAAGCCTTGGACTACGGAGATCAGGCTATACAAGGGTGGCTGGGGAATGGTTAAGCCGGATAACTCGCTAGTATTATCGCGGAGGTCTCGCAGACACCGTACACAATAGAGGTTGGATGTTCGGAAGATTTGTATGATACAACCGGAACTCCTCAACTCTTAATCGCGTATTTTATCTTCGGCCTCGCTCTCCGATTGGTGGGGACATATATTGTTCCGAGATTTTCGTGTGTAACAGAGCAGTCGGCATTCCGTTAACAAACCAATCCCAACCAAATGTTCTTTTTCGGATCTCCACCCCAGATCCAATTTACAGAAATCACCCTCAGGAAATCAAAGAAATGGTGGCCACATCATGATGGACACAAACACCAGCTTCCATATCTTCTCCCAGCTCCCCACCGAGCTCCGTCTTAAGATTTGGTTCTTCGCGCTGAATGACATCCACCGTGTGGTTGAGATCGAATGTGACAAAGGTATTGGGCCAGGCAACTGGCTATACGTCAAGTCCTTCGCTTCCACCACCCCTGCCCCTGCCCTCATGAATGTCAACCGAGAGTCTCGATCTGAAGCTCTCGCCATCTACCAGCCATACTTCAAGACCAAGCTCTGTCCAACGGGCATCTACGTTGCTTTTGACCGAGACACCATCGCATTTCCCGATGGAGTAATCAGTTATCTGGAAGAACCTGAGCTTCAAGCGATCCAGTCCATGATCCTGAAGTTGAGAGACTATGCATATTTCGGGCATTATAACATCGATACGCTCAGGAGTATGCGGAATTTGAAAACTCTGGAACTGCGGGTCGAGACGGGGCAGTTGTTTAGGGACCATGGAGACAATATGTTGGCTTTACAAGTAGCGAATCGATTAAGAGAGGAAGAAGAGCTGCATCCTGATTTGGGAATGCCATCGATCAGGATTGTGTCGAAGCATTTCGGGGAAACAGTCTTGTACTAAGGTAGCCTTTAGATATTCGACGGATATCAATGGTTCAGAACCTGAGGTTGATCTTGCAGTCATGATACAACAAGCCACTTGGGTAGTCTCTAGTTTCGAGGGCTATTTGATCGCTACCCTTGATTACTGTACCACCAAATTCTCAGGTACTCGACTCTCTAGTCTTTGCTTCCATTAGTTGTGTCCACTTGCGTTTCAATCAATTCATGAGGTCCCTGGATCTTTGAGCCATGAATTGAGAAGCTGATGAAGCTCAACGGTCAGAGCATTGAGGAAACGTCTCAAAAAGGCCCAATATGGCTTCGTTGTTCGGGACATCTTCTCCCGAGAGCAGGGATACTAATCGCTTATCAAAGCATCCGCATTTCTCGGAGATAAGAGTTGTGGGACAAACTTCTGTGGGCAATTAATCTGCGTTACATGTCTTTTTTATGTCCTTCAGGGCTGCGGTGTATTTGCTTTGATTTTCTTACGCATTTCCCTGCATAACGCCGATCCAAGCGGATGAGCTGATCCAAGAATGGGAGACCACGAGCCTACCGAGACTTCACCGTTGCTCACCAAGCCCGTAGTTGTCGTACCGGAACCTGGGGATGCTCCAATTGGCGCCTTGCCCACAGGAAATGGTGTCAATGGGCACGTTAATGGACTGCTCAAGCCTGGGGATGACGAGGAGATCCAGGGAGAGCCAGACAGGTCGATGCAGTATGAAGGTATGCCGGAGGTGAAAGCGAAGCTCAAATACATCATGCCTGCTATTGCAATCGGGGTGCGGTCTCTTCCTATACGGTGAAATTACCTGGCTAACGTACAAAAGGTATTCATGTCTGCTGGAGATCAGACCATTATTGTATCAAGTTATGGAAAGATTGGCAGCGAGCTGAAGGCGTTGAATAATACTTCGTGGATTGCTACGGCGTGAGTGAGTTACTTCTGGCAAATAAGTATTGGAAGCTAACACCAGAATAAAATAGTTACTTTCTGACTTTAACGTCCTTCCAACCTCTCTATGGCAAGCTGAGTGATATCTTTGGGAGAAAGCCTGCGCTGTTGTTTGGATACGCCATCTTCGGTATTGGGTGCCTTTTCTGTGGTTTAGCCAGGAACATGAACGAGCTCATCGCTGCGAGAGTAATTCTGACCAATACACAACAGTACAGGGGTGGAGGCTGAATGCAATAACAGGCATTTTCCGGCATCGGTGGCGGAGGCATGACGACTGTAGTCTCGATCATGATGAGTGATATCGTGCCTCTTCGCGAGAGGGGTGTGTGGCAAGGCGTAATCAACATCATATACGCTGCCGGCGCAGGATGTGGTGCACCACTCGGTATGCAATTAGCAACGTATCGATGCTGCAGACAGGCTAACAACTTCCAGGTGGCATACTAGCCGACCAGATCTCCTGGAGATGGTGAACATCTTCTCCGAACTTCCTATAGTGTACTCTGAGCTAATATTCGTTAGGGCTTTTTTAGGTCAAGCTCCTCTCTGCGCAATTGCCTTTACCAGTGTTGCTCTCATTCTACATCTTCCAAAGACAGACAGTTCCGATTGGAAAACCAAACTCCGGCGTGTCGATTTTCTAGGTGCCCTTGTTATGGTCTGCGCTGTTTTTGCTCTCCTCCTCGGCCTTGATCACGGCAGTAACGTGTCATGGAGCAGTCCTCTTACGATAGCGTCTCTCTCAGTCTCGCTCCCACTCTTTATACTTTTCGTTGTAGTTGAGGAAAAGTTAGCAGCGGAACCATTTGCACCTAGACGTATCATCTTTGAGAGGAGTCTTTTCGCTTGCTATCTTTGTAACTTTTTCAGCTTTGGGGGCTGGCTGTCCGTTCTATTCTATCTGCCCCTGTTCTTCCAAGCTGTCAATGGTTTCAGCGCCTCCCAAGCCGGGGTAAGATTACTACCCGGGATTGTTGCAGGTGTGTCTGGATCGCTGTTTGGCGGAATTTTGATGAAGAGAACTGGGAAGTATTACTGGCTCACAGTGAGTGCATACTATTTGTTGGCATTATGTAAGTGAAAAACGATATAGACCGGGAAAACCCATTGAGGGTCCCTCTGTTTTACAGACTTCAAACCCCTAGCCGTCTCAAGTTCGCTGTTGTTCGATTCCTCTTGGCTAATAGCGCCTAGCAATCGTACCGATACTACTGTCAACTGGTTTAGTCGTCAACAACACTTATGGCATCTCAGTCGGCCTAGCAATGGGCGGATTCGGGAATGGAATCGGGGTCACCACGTCCCTCATCGGGCTAATAGCCAACGCCTCGCCACAAGACCAAGCAGTTGCCACAGCTTGTTCCTACCTCTTCCGCTCTCTAGGCTCCGTCGTAGGCCTATCACTATCCGCCACAGTCGTCCAACAATCCTTGCGGAACCAGCTTCAGGACAAATTGAACAGTGGCAAGGACGCTGAAGACATTGTCAAACGAGTACGAGAAAGCTTGGACTACATCAGAACGCTGGATCCGGATGTGCGAGAGGTTGTGAGGCAGTGCTATGGAAGCGCTACGAGACATGGGTTCGGGTTGATGTTGGGAATAGTATCCTTTGCGATGCTCAGCAGTTGTACGTGTTCCTTACCGAGCGTGTTCTAGTGTAAGTGGCTGATAATCGATTTAATAGGGTTCATAAGAGAGAAGAAGCTAAGTAGATGAAATTGGATGAGAAATGATTTCTCCGACATATAGACGTTAACATATCGAAGACTGTGTGAGTAACGTTTTCGAGTGACTTTGGGTATTGGGCATTTCCTCCGACCAGTCCCAAGGTTGTCACTTACCTAGCCATGGAATCGGCTTGTCGCAACGACATACTTCCACACGTACCAACTCGATCACACTAAACAACACTTCGAGCCGACATGACCCCATTTAGCGACCTGGCTACACCAGAAAATCCCCTATAAAAACCCCAACAACATCCACAAACGTTCCCTCGACTTCTGAACCTCCCCCATCACATCAGTATCAACCTCGACACACCCCCGTCCGTAACAAAACTCACTCCACATGCACCTATCCCACAACTCTCCAAACGCCAGCCCCTTCCCCTCCCCCTCCCCCGCGGACACCAAAAACATCACACGCCCAACCACCTCCATCCCAACTACAGTAATCAACCCCCCCATCACCCCTACCCAACTCCAGCACTCTCGTTCTTCACACACGAAGATCCCTTTCGACAAAATATCTCGCTAGTAGCTTTATTTGTTTCGTTAGCATGACGAATTGAGATTCGCAGAAGTGGGGTTGTAGGATGGCTGACAAGGGGTGGGGGGGAGAGGGAGGGAGGGGGAATGGGGAAGAGGGAGAGGGATGAAGGACTCCTTTAGTATGAAAATGTTACCAGAAACGTTACTCTACCCGGCGTCTTTAAATATCAACAAGGGGGAGAGGAGAAAGACTTACTCTTCAATGTGTGTCTTCACTGAGACCAATCCCACACAGCCCTCTCGCACACCTCTTTTTGAAAAAAAGCAGTCAGTGGCAACACTGTTATAATCCCTCACACCCTCTATTTCCTCGTCAAGGTAATCGATTTCTACTAGAGCAAACCCCTTTCCCGCAACAACCGTATATACATCCCATCCCAAGCACCATCTCCCTTTCCATGCCCAGCACAGCCCCGGTACGTGCAATGCATTCTAGATTCATAACATCATCATCATAACGCTGCCCAGCGCACCAGAGCAACCATTGTAAATTTTCCCCTCGCTGACCTTCAGTTCCAAAACTCTCTTGCTCGATGCTGAAGATAATTCCAACCAACACCCCCGACACAAAGCCCCGAATGCCCCTCTACTTTCGTCCAAACCCCCGTATGCTTATCTGCCCTCACCGTCGAATGCTCCGAACCGTCCGTCACGCAGTCCATGCAAACCCGCGGTTCAGGCGCCCGCTTTTGTATCTTCACCTTCGCCATCCGCGACTGGTTCTGGGTCTTGTAACTTCAAGCGCGTATACTCGACCTGCGACCCTCCAAATTGATGCCAGCAGCTACTCGCGGTTAATATGGAGTTGTTTGGGCTCGGGTAGAGTCTATAGAGGGAAAGAGTAAAAGATGGGGACATTAAGACTTACTTTGGCGCCTGAAGGATGTACCGTCCCATTGCCTCTCGAAACCTCGTCTTGTAATCCCTAGGACTCGTGACTGTCGGTCGATTCTTGCCTCGATCCTTGATCCACGACTCTAATTTCTTATCCCATGTGTATGTGCGAATGCAATCAATAACTCCCACCACCAGCTCTTTCCGATTCTCGTCAATTGCAATCATGAGCGAGTAGTCCATGACATTCTGCTTTTGCAAAAACAGAGTATCGTTGAATACGGTCGCTCGCAGTAGATTCTTAGCATGTTCCCGTGCGAAAAGAGGAGACTCGTAGATGAATTCGACCATGTTTTCGTCGAGCAAAACCTCGTTCTGTTCGCCCGTGGACTGGATGCGGCGGTTGCGCATAGAACCTTTGAGGTCGAATATGCGGGTTGGCGACCGGTCGTAGAAAAGATTTTCCATGACGACAAGGAACCAATTGAATTCAACGCCTGTGGCAGGGTTCTTGATGATAACTTGGTAGAAGCCGAGCATTTTGGCGATGCAAGAGGGAAGGTCATGAAAGAAGTATTCTGACACAAAGCGAAAATATGCGGGAGCGAATCGGAGGAAGGCTTGAGTCTCAATTGGTGACAGTGATTTCAACACGAAACGGTCGTCGAGGGTCTTCAGGAAGACAGACTTCGTCTTACCACCTTTCGAGTCCCATTTCAGGCAGCGAGAGACGGACTCCACAAATCTATCCGCGATACCGCATTTTCTGCGAAGAGCATCGAATTGTTCGGTGTAAAAGACTTTGCATAGCATCTTGGCCGAGCCTTCTTGGAATTGGTACTTGAGATGTGTGCCTACTGGTCTTAGGAGAGCCTGCTCCACCTTGTTTTGTTCATCAGACTCCAGATTGTAGGGACTCTTCTGATTTCCGCCATCGAGAGCTTCCGCATCTGCAGCAATGCTCTGCAATTTCCCACAGTAGTCCTCGGAACTCAAGGTAAAGGCGATCAGCGAGCTTGGCTCATCCTCTCGAACAATAATGTCAGAGTCTGCAAAAACGTGATCAGATGCGTTGAGAGGGTAATCCAACGGCTGCCAACCGCTGGCGGATCTCTCCGCCCAAAAGTTGGTCAGCATTTTCATCAATGAGCTTTTTTCATGCTTAGGTAAGTCAAGCTTCAAATCCAATTGCGCTTCAGTGGGAGAAAGCGCGTGGTGGTCATTTTCCGTTCCAACATTGATGTCATCTGGTAGAGAATGCTTTCCCTTATCGGGACCTCCTTCACCCTCTACGTCAGACTCCGCATGACTCTCAGGATGGTTATTTTCATCAGTCTCGATTGTCTCTGCTGTGGTATCCTCGGTACGGAATCCGTCACCTCGGGTATACGACTCGGTGCTCGCACTCATATCGGTTGTACTAGAGCTCTCTGCATTGGTCCTTGGTGATGGTTCTGTCGCTAAAATTTCCTCATCGGATGCTTCCCGCTCTTCGACAGCTTCACGCACGTTCCTGTAGATTTCAACAATCGGTTTTGATGCGGCCAGCGGATATGCTCTGGCTTGCCTGCTTTTCGAGGCACGCAGTCGTCGCTCTCGAATCCGCTCCTTCTCAAATTCGCGACTTAGCTGCTCGAAGTGCTTAGCTAGCGTAGAGACTTGTGAGTCTTTCTTCCTGGCGGCAATCGACCGCGGTATCATGGAATGAGTAGAGACGCCGCTGGGTTTGATCACTCCAAGACTAACACGATCGGAGAGCTTCTTTTCTCCAACTTTCGACAAGCTAGCCGGTACCGCGGTGGTCACATGGTCGCCTTGTTGTTTCGCGTGCCTGTCGTTATCTTGTACCTGATTGAATCGCATTGAATTTTGATTGTTGCTGCTCATCGTTTCCCTCCAAATTTGCGCTGGCTGCGTCTGCGCACGTACAAGAGGCGGAGGCATATTGGCATTGTTACGGCGAAAGCTAATCTCAGATGGTCTCGGAATTCCAGAGCTTTTGCTCTGCTCTATAACGGCGAAATCTTTTGAAGTCGACTCGGCAATGACAGCCTCAGTACTCACAGCAGCCTTGCTGGCTGCTGGAATGAATGATGAATGAGACTCCCCGCAGGGATCGAGTTTTGAATTCTCCCTTGTCGGATCATGCGCGGCCACTTCTGAAAACTCTGAAGACATTGCAAGATCCAAGTGGCGAACATCCTCTCTTTCGAGATCATGGAAGGAAATCTGCATTTCCTCCGGACCGCCTGTGGGCACTGATGTAACTGGAGCGCTTTGGTTATGGTGCTCTTGGCCTACTTCAGTACTTTCTGGACTGGAAACATTTTTCTCAACAACCAATGCCAACAGATCGTGTGCTTTCTCTGGTGACATTTTACGCGTCAGTGGTGGCAACGCTGGTCCAATATCAAGAGGAGTCTTCTCGTTCAAAAGTTCATCAGAGGTTGAAGTACCGCTGCCTTCATCGGTCGATGTAAGAGATGTAGTGGATTCGTCTCGATCCAGAAATATCTTCTTTAGCTGAAGAGTCGCAAGTCGGCGAATATCTTTCTCGGAAGGGAAGAAGTTATGATCAAAATCCGCAAAAGCATTATCCCACTCCGCCACCTTCTCCTGTGTGATGCTTATTGCTCGATTCAGTGGTATGATTTCGTAGTGCTTCGAATTCATGTACATTTCTTGTAGCTTTCGGATCAGAAACCGATGCTCGTCGGAGGCACGCTTCAAGAGCTCTTCGGTTTTTTGTTTGCAGGTATCCATCTTCCCTGGTACAACGGTTTCGACCCTGATACTTTTAATCCTAGCTTTGACAGATGTCATGTACCGATTGAGGCGGTCCTCAATCTTGGTGAATAACTCGTTCTTAAACCGTAAGTCATTCTCAACCTTCCAAGTAATCCTAACTCTAGGCACAATGATCTCAAGAAGATTGATAGGGTCGTAATGTAACCGAAGTGCTATGTCTTTGAACCCAAAATATCGAAGATGGTTTCGATGAAGGTCGTGAGGACAAATACCAGCTCGAGCACGAAGACCACTACTCCAGAAGGACAGCTCTAAATACTTGCCGAAAGAGTACTTCCAGGTACTTTCGGACATGGGCATTACTTGAGTTTCTTTGCTACATATTCTACAACAACTCCACATTAGAATCGTGTCCTGAAGTCCTCGAAGCTTGCATGGATAGCGTTCGACAAAGACACTGAGCTGAGCTTCGCCATGAACATATTGCCGATGATGGTCCAACATTTTCCGCTCACACCCATTAGCTGTACACACAGTGTTGGCCTGGAGACACAGATCTTCCACATATTGTCCCAATGTACAGTCTGCTTCAAAATCTTCGTCTGTTTCATGTTCGTTGTAAAAGGCCAGAGCAAGCAGATCCGGTCCTGAGCATGGTACGGTGGTCACTGTGCAGACAACACTGTACAGAACTGCGATATTTTGGTGAGCGTAAGGGTCAAAAAGGTCAGCATTGCCAGCGATGTACAGCTCCCACTGTTTGCTCTGTGTCTGGTAGTTGTGAAGAGCTCTATCGTACTCGGCGTCGTGAAGTGCATGTAGTACCTCGCGGACCTTCTTCGATGTAGCTTGAACTTTTTCGTGTATCATTTCTGGCTTTATGAGGTCAAACTTCTGCGGCTCTGTTGTCGCAACTAACCTTTGCACTTCTAGAATGTCTTGATCACGAAGGCGTTTGAGGTACGTCAGGCGTCGTTCTTCTTCCCTGGCTTTCATGAGGAGGTAAGGCTGCATGAACTTTACGAATGGAGAAGCAGAGAGTATTTTTGTTTTATGCTCTTCTACCATATCTCCGTAGAACGTTGGCATCGGAACATCGTCAGGTAGAGAAATTTCATCCGGAACATTCGAGTTCTTTTCGGACTCTTTGGTGCTTGATCTAGGGTTTCCTAACTTCTCCAAACTCAATAAACCAGAAGAGGTTTGATTGGGACTGGGGCCATTTTCTTGCAACCGGTTACTTGCCCCAGCTACGGCATCGGTGCGAGAACATGGGCCAGCACTAGCTGCTTGAGACTGTACCTGATCGCCTCCACCTAGGGAAAGTGATCCAGCTCCAGTAGTGGACGGTATCAAGGCAAACTCATCCCTCATGAGGCACGTTTCCAGTTTCAGGTTATAGACAACATAGATCATAAAATCGGTGATCCGCTTAACCTTTGCAAGCGTCGCGTTGCTGGCACCCCGGAGTATAATTGTGCAACCAAGCTCCTTAGTGCAGCCGGATAAAAACATATAAGTCTTCTTTCTCCCTCCATGCACGTAGGTCTTCAAGTGAAAGTCCGAGCATGTTCCTGCCTGAGCAGGCTTGATGGCTAACTTGTCAATCGAAGATATGATTCTTGTGCGGGCACATCGAGAGACAGCTGCTAAGACCGAAAGTTTCACATTATATGCAGTAGCAATGTTCGCTTGCTCCAGAAATTCGAGTGCAAGTCCTGAGACATTTCGTTCTACTAGCAGAAGCTGAGGGCGTAGGGCAACAATTCGATTCACTAGGTTTTGTAGAAACTCTCGCTCTTGCCGAATGACAGGTTCAAGGCTCATAAAATGTTGCTGATGGCGCGCATACTCAAGTGGAAACGTTAAAATTAGGATGTTAGGATGAGAGAGGGTTCGCGGCATAGATTTCAAAGCTAGATTCTTCGTAAAGACAAGCCCAGAAACGTATGAAGTATCCCCAGGGCGGCTTCCCGGGATTTTTTTCAGCTTAACGTAGTGTCGGATGTCTATATCGTCGCCGTTTTGCACATCAGGATTAACGTCATCAGTAGCCTGGAGTAAAATGGGGATCAGAGCCTTTTCCCAGCTCGCAATAGCTGGTATATCTGCGTCTTGCAGGAGCTGGCGAAGCAGTTTGCGCACATGGTGAAGACTTGCATTGTTCAACTCGACTGCTGGTGCCGAGGCTCCTCTCATTGAGGAAGATCGTATCATTCGTGACCCTGCAACTGTATTGTTTGACGAGTTTGATTGCGCAAAAGCGGAGCTGTTCGGGCTTTCATGAAAGTGTGAGCTGAAAGCTGGTAGAACGGTACTAGCTCTATAGCCCCTAGGCGATGGCCGCAAGTACACACTGTTACCAAACCCCAGGTTCCGTCTTTTGGCCATGCGAGGATGATTTGCTGCTCTTGAGCTGCTCAGGCTGTTGTTGTCAGTGTCGCGACTAGCAAAATTGACACCACTTATGCTCTTGTCACCAAGTCGTGAACGCCCTTTCTTGGAGGATGCAAGAAGGCCAGCAAAGCCACCTCTCTCACTTTCAAAACTCCGGGAAAGTCCTTCGCCACTCAAAGCAGCCATTATACTCATTTGCTCATTGTCACTGGAGCCTTCATCAGACAAGTATGGAGCCAGATCTGGGTCGATAATGTTGTCATCGTGAAACGCAGTCAGTCTACTCTGGTGCCATTTACTTTCAATGGGTTTCTGATGAAATGGAGCATTATCTTCAGCAACAGTTTTGAAACCACGTTGGTTCAAATAACGAGAGTTATGCCGTCTATGACCCGCAGAGTATGGCCTGCTGGATAAGGAAGATTTCAATGACCGGGATGAAGATGGACGTAAAAGTGGTCGCCCCACGTCAGTCTCTACTGTTATCTTACTGGACTCCCCACCAGCCTTTCTGGTTGCAGGAATTGCCATGATTGGAACAGTGAGATCTGGATGTTTTGGGCTTCGGCTGATCTCTACTGCAGAAGTAGGACTGAGTTTTGGAACAGGACTTCCAAGGACATCGCTTGCTCCAGTCGATCCGTGCCTTGGTCTAAGTCCCACGGCTGAGAGGTTACCATCATCTGAGAATTCGGAGGAGTCACCATATCCATTAATTATTCCTTCGCAAGGTTTGCAGACCCGCAAAGACCCTGGTTGCCCAAAATGTGCACCAGGAAGGAGAGACGTGCACTTGGCGTCAAATATCTGGCCACATGTCCTACAGTGATGCTTCCTCCGAAATGTCGAAAATGGATCGCCGCAGTAGAAGCAATCTCTGGCATTTTCATCTTTCATCCAGTATTCTTTATTCAGAATCTTACTCTTGATCTGAGAAAACACATTCATAGTTCTCGCGTCACTATCAGGCTGTTTAGAGACCGAACTTTTAGTCTGCGGGTTGCTCCCAACGCGATTTGCTGTTGTCTTTGCTGTTTGCAGAGAGCTTGATGAAGGCGGGATCGGGCTTGAAAGTGATGCACTGCCTGCAGTCTCAGAGGACGACGCTCGAGAGAGACTCAGATCCGGAGGTGGAGAATTGCTAGTTTGTGGTGCTACTGGGACCTTCAGCGAAGGGAGCTCTAAAGTTTGATAATTGCTATCCTTAGCAAGTTCTACGATCGAATTACTATCGGGCGCTATTGTAAATTCACTTAAGGGGTTACTCTGAGCTCCAGTAGTGGTGGCTAGGATGGATCTTTCGTTAACGGCTCTGCTTGCACTAGAAAGGCGCTGTAGCACAGGATTTCCACCCTTACTGGCGCTCTCATTTCCCGAAAGTCGAGATGAAGTACCGTCTTCTGTTGTTGATCTGCTTGAGCGAGCCACCCTCGAATTCTGAGTTAAACTTTGATCACCGGAAAGTTTAGAGACCATTTTAGCACGATCAGGGACAGCCTTAGGTATGTTTAGACTTAAACCTCCTAGATTGGGTGCATCTGACCAATGACCTTCCGCATCATTTGACCACTGTGTAGCTGTACGGTTTTTGCCAGCGGACCCCACCTCCTCCGCCCAGAAACTTGCACTTGGTTCTGGCGGCACCATTCCACTGCCATTTGCGCCCTTGGTAGCTGTGTCGCTATGTAAGCCTCGCTCTTTGACGGCAGTTACGTTGACTTCGGCGACGGCGGGACCAACAGCAGTCGACAACGTGGCTTGCTTTAAAGGGCCAAGAGAAGACTTTTGGATTGTATCTGGAGCCAGATGGGACTTGGAAGATGTGCTGGTGCTCCCTAATGAGACTTTCGACAACCTTGCATGTCGTCCAGAATCTTTGGCAACCGCATCATGTGCGGCGCTTTCAAGTGGAGGTTGTTGGCTTAATTCGCTCCTACCATCTGTGTTCGAGGCAGGGGCTGAAGAACTGGCATACTTGGCAGGATCGGAAGAATCTCCCTGAGTCGGCGCTGGACTAGGAAGTGCAGATATCGAGCTCTCGAGGGACACGTCGTCGACAGTTTTGTCGTCTTTCGAGAGTACCATTACGTCCCTTGCATTCCCTACAGATGTTTTGATCCTGTTGTAGAGTCCGCTTAGACCGCCATGCAGCTCGCTTGCAATACTCTTTCCCTCTGCGCCCGAAGATAACGATGGAGCCGCGGTGTATTCGTTGAAAGTTGTGAGGGCCTCGCTCTGGCAAGCGGCATTATGTATCTGGTCTAAAGCCTGTGCAAGCGTCTCTTTATCGACTTTGGAAGGGCTGGATATGGAGGCAAGTGACCCACGGCGAGAACGTCGGAGTTGGGGAAGGAAAAGAGAGGAAGCAGAGGGGCTTTCACCCTCCGGCGTAGGCTTGGCAGTCATATCTCAAACGTCCAAACACAGTAATCATTATCGTGGAAAGGCTGAGAAACGAGTGAATTAGCCTCCAAAGAATCTCAAGATACGAGCCCACTGTGTACCCATTCACTTCTATCGTAATGAAAGCCAGGGAACTCTAGAAACGAACATGCCAGACCCTCCTAAATGCCGTGTGGTGATGAATGTATCTTGACTCATTGCTGTACAAGCAGAGCAGCAAATAACCGAAGACGATCCGCTCGCTTTGAAGATGAGAAGGTCGAAGGAAGCACGTCGAAGGTTTTGAGTACAAATCTTATTCAATACCTTACTGCAGAAGCTCCTGTACGACCTGTATGTCACTTGTACCCTCCCGCGCTTAAACGGCTAAGTCCGCCCCGCCGGTATCATAATCAACCACGCCGTAATTTACACTCTACCATCACACATCTTGCTGTCTATCACCGCTATTCTAATCGCGTGAGCAGCTTCCCTCGAACGCTTTTCAGGTCAAATTCGGAGGAAAATCATCTTGTCTGGATGGGTCTGGAGTGAGGCAATGTTGAGCGGGCAAAGAGCTGGGGTTGAACGCTGTCCTGCATTGTTCGCCGGGGAGCCCCAAAATCGCAAGCGATGCCAGCTGGACAGGGCAGACTTACGCTGTGTTTGTTCGATAAAGATATAGGCAAACCGAAAATATATTAAAATGGATCTCCTACGCGAATGGCTTGCTCCTACAATGACACGCGAGATCGGCGCAATGATGCAATTAAAAACCGACGCCTCTGACATGTCTCACTCTGCGGATGGGATGACTTACTCGGACGATGGTAGCAACCTCAGGGCGAGTTGCTCCAAACCCGGCGTAGTTCAGATTACAAAGGTGAGAATATTATTCTCGGAATCAAGCACCATAACAACTCTAATCTGAAGTGTCGTTAAGTTCTACACCTTCGAAGGTCCAATCAAAGTGGCAATCTCTGACTCGTATACGTTTATGAGAGCTACGATTGCATCCTCGGCCGCCGCGAAGTATGCAGCTATTACAAAGAAACGGGTCACTAAAGATACTCTTGGGGGACTTATTCAGATTCGAAATTTCGAGATAGTTGCAACCCACTTGGGATCCAGGTCAGAGAGAGCGACGATTTTAATAAACGATTTCGAGAGGATTGGATGTGAAGGATCCGGTGGATTTGGTTGCCCTCGACCTCTTGAGTCTTTACCCGAAATAGCGGAACTCCTGGACCAGTTGAAGACGATCAGAGGACGAGAAAATCAGGGGATCCAGCTACGATCGAGACTTGAAAGCGCATCAGAAGGATCGTTTGCTCGTTCGCAGCTTGGTGTCGAAGGTTCTGAGATTGACTCTCCCGTGACGAGTCAGATGATGTTTGCAACGCAGGTACCTTCTCGCTTCTCCGAACGTCCGCTCGTGACAGGTGGTGAAGTGCAGCCGGAAACTGTATCAGAATCTGCGAGAAATAAGGTAAAGGACACAGCTAATGAAAACGCTATTGCGGATATGCCACAGAGACAAGGTCATCCGTCAGTGAATGCAAAAGCGAATGCAAAAGCAAAGGCAAATGGAAAACCGAGCGTGAATACTCGAGAGAATCTTCTAAGGTTACTTGCTCCGAGACAGCCTGTACCACGCCCTGTATTTAAGCAAACCATGACTAAGAAGCCTACTACTGCACCGTTACCTAACTCAGGGAATATGTATCAGGACATCCATCCGGAACTCAAAAATCCGTTGGTATCAGAAGCAGCCATTGGGGGAGTCGGTTTTACAACGCCTCCCAACCATATCCAGGATATCGATAAAGAGGTCCACGGACTGAAAGTTACAAGCATTCCACCGCTTGCTACTCAATCAATCGGCGAGCTCACATCTCGGGCTAGAGTCACTGAGGGCTCCCTCACTATCCATGTCGGGACTTCTGCGAGGAAAAACCATGAGATGAATCCGTCTGAACAAGCGGTGATTGGCCCGATTTTTGACCATCTACCAAAGGTATGTGGGATCTCTCTAAAGCACGTATCAATGCTTATTTACAACCAGTCATTCAAACGGATTCGTAGCAACGACACAAAGATTCCAAAGGACCAGCAGGGTCTGCTCGATCGAGCGGACTGTAAGTTACCCCCAATTACATCTCACTTATGCGAATAGATGATAGGCTTTATGAAAGATCACATTGACACTCAAAGAGTATGCTGACGGTTTTCCTATCAGGTTGGCTTCCTGCGGAGCCCGGTCAAAGAGGTCCCGTTGCGAACGTTCCTCTTCCGACTTTACAGGCTATAAATTGTCAGGCTGAACGTACTGCACATCGATTATCAATATCCCAGGATCATCAACGACAAGGAGAAGCTGTTGACGCTGAGACTTCGGTCGCGGACCACTTATCTCCAGGACTTGGGGAGGTTAGCAAAGCCGACTCTGATTCTGAGATGCCCCTCTCGTCAGCGGAATGGCCACCCACGTCTCCATTCGAGCAGCCTAGTGACGAGCTTCCTCCTGACAGCAGTATGGAAAGTATCGAATATCCTGTCCATGAAAACAGCGGCGATGTAAACAAGTCCGATCATGTTCCACCAAAACGAAGGCTGTCTATAACCTCGATGTCGTCCACTGCAACAAGGTCTACGCGGAGAAATCCTAAGCGAATTTCAAAGGCGCTTCAGGGTACAGCTCGATCATCACCCAGCCTGGTGTCTGCATCAGCTGATGAGAAGGCCAAACGTTTTAAATGCCAAGAATCCGGATGCGATAAAGCATATACTGGTGCTAGTGGGCTCCGATATCATATGGAGGTTAGCAGATGGCGCGCCGAGTATGGCTTGTACTAAAGTTTATAGCACTTCCATACCGCAGCGAAGTCAAACGGTGCTCCAAAATCCAAATCCCGCGGAAAGGTTGGGCGAAAATGGTACATCTGTGTTACATGCCAAAGTCACTTTGACACAGAAGAAGAGATCTCTTATCACGAGACTCTCGACTCATGTTTCACGCCGCAGCCAGGATCTCTGCAGAGTCATCCAGGAGTTGGCATTGGTCAATTCACTTCGAACGAACCATCCATGGCGAATACTGTGCAAATTGATGCAGTTATTGGCCTTAAGGAAGGCACGCAGCGGGACGGCACAAGTTCAGTGGTAAAGAAAATGGGGGAGTCATGGCCTAAGTCACCTAGGGGAATTTACGTATCGCCATACGCCTCGCCTCGCCTCGCCTCGCGCCTTGGTGGAAATTCAAGAAGCAGTTCAAATTCTATATCTGCCCAGGGTATTGAGCCAACACCCAGCCTCCCCCTTGCCACATCCCCTCGTCTCGACACAGCAGTGCCTCATCCTGATGCGAAATGGTCAAAGAGTGTCAGATCAGCCGCATCAAGCGTTGACTCAGATCTGGAGACTACAATTCCTCATGCGCTCAATGAAGCGAATGATCTTCAGGCTAATAGTGCCCCGGTGCAGCGCTTTCCATCTACCGCGACCCAGCCAGAAGAACCGTTTACACAAGTCAAGCGGACTCCTTATACTAACGGACATCTACACAACAAAGCGAATGTACACACCGTGAATTATATATCATCGAAGGGACGAACGAATGATTCGTCTTTCACGATTTCAACTAAGCGAAACGGACAGGAATTCCCTTCACACCCTTCTACTCCGCGAATTCCTAGCACCAAGTCCGTAGCTGATCAAGATGATAGCATGGACACTGCTGAAGACTACCCTGCGCATCAAAAAGAGAACTCAACCATGAGTGATAAAATGATGGTTGCTCAACAAATTCGACCGGAAGCTGATGCTCAATCTCAGAACAGTTACAGTATGAGCCCAATGAAAAAGCAAAAAGTCTCTGCCGTCAAGAGCCCTCTACTGCAATCTACCTCTGAATCAACAACATCGGAGCCCTCTCCTCACAAAGATGGACCCCGGTCACTGACAAATCAAAGCGGCCTTGAATTGAAACGTAGATCATACGAACCGGCATTACTTTCTCCGAATGTTGCTAAGCGTCGAAAACATTTCAAAGCTTCTACTGCCTTTCAATTTAGTCAAGATGTTGAGGTCGCGCAAGATCCTTCGATCTTAGCCCGAGCGTATCGTCAAGAATTTCTAGCCTCAAGGAAAAGCTCCACGTCAGAGCAAAGTGATCTCGATAGGAGAACGCTAAGTACCCCGGAAAAAATCTCAGAGTTAGTCAATCAGCACAACAATCAGACTATCGATGTTCGAGATGGAAATATAGTGTCCAAGCTGGAGGTCAATGAGACATTGACTAATGTCGATGCTTCATCGTCAGCTCTGAATCCGCTAGAAAACATCCCACCACTAATGAGCGAAGGCAAAAATCGGTCTACAATAATCGGGAATGACGAAGATGTGTTGATGACCATAGAGGACCAGGATGTTGCAGTCAGTGCTGTTTCTTTGACATCAGAAGCGCAATATAGCAATGTCTCGGGTGCTGTTCAAGGAGTTCTTAATAACCAGGATAATGATGGTAACAACACTCTCAATGCCTCGGAAGCACAGGAAGAACCAAATCCAGCTAGTATATCTGCCGCAACAAAAGCCAACGATGATCAAGTATGCAATACCGACGAATTCGCTTCTTTACCACCAGGCGTAGGTCATGAACAAGCAGACCTCGATTTAAATTCGGTCGGCAGTGATATTGGAGAAAATGCTGAGACCTACGAAGAGACAGCATCACCTGGAGCGCAAGATGGTCAAGGCTTTCACAATCAGGCGAATGCATCTTTATCATCAGGTGAACAGTCTGAACTTCACTCAAACAAGTCCTCTTTGCTGGAGAGCTCAACACTTGCTCCAGTGGTAGTAGAAGGAGATGGACCTGAAGGAGAAGCGGACGTACTCATGGCCAACGCCGAGCCAGAAATTTCTACAGAGATACACAATGCGGTTCCTCCACAAGATAATCCTGTAAGCCAATCGCCACCCATGGCTCCGGCCACTGTTTTCGAACGATTCAAGACCACTTACCCTGATTACGTGGGAAATGAAGAGCGCTTTATTGCCATTTGTAAGAAGGTCAACGCCCTCATTCAACAGGATCGTATGGAGCACCCTTCTCTGTGGGATGATTTTATCATTAGACATATGACGGAATATCCAAAATACCTTCAGCGTTGTGCTCTGGACGCAGAGGATCCTTTACCATATGAGCGTTTCTATCGTAATGAGATTGATGAGCCAAATTTCACCAAACGGGTTGTTACGCCCAAGAACCTGAGGGAGATCTTGGGCATTGGTGGTCAAGGAGATATCGTGACGCCACAGCAGCAGCATCATCTGCCTCAACGACCTGAAAGCATAGCTCACATGGATGTTTCTCCAAGGCGAAGTGTAAAAAGCCCAACGAGGCCCGTCTCGGTCGCTGTAAGCACCCCCAAACCACCTTCACCGCAAGCCACCGTCGATCTTACCAACGATAGCGATGATCCGGAGCCTGTACAGTCTCCGAGGAAGAGACCACGTTTACTGCCCTGGATGTCGTCCAGCCCCGATGGCGTACATTCTCCCCTGACTCCCAGGCCCAGCTTGAGAAATGCCGCTGAAAATTTGTCATCGCCGCCCAGGACTTCCAGCAAGTTAAAATCTCAGCCCAGCCGCGATGGTCTCTATGATTCACCCAAGCCTGGCTCAAGAGCTGCTTTCTTATCAACTTCCCCGAGGACATCGATCAGGCTCAAAGCTCAGTCCGGCGCCAAAATTGTCGAAGCCATACCTAAAGGCACAGACGACGACAAGTCCTCGCCGAGCATCTCCAAACCCAATGCCGAAACTCCGCAGCCCGAAAACGGCATTCCGAAAGACTGGTGGAAAGATGACAATACCCCTTACAAGAAATTCGCAAAAGCGTACCTAGCGATACGTCCCGGGAAGGGCAATCACTTTGCCATGTGTGCTTTGAAGGATGCAGGCGCAATAGGCAATGACTCTAGCAAGAGTGATTCGAAGGATGCCGCCGCGAACACGAGTGGTCGTACTAAGAGCTCGAAACGAAACCGCGCGGGTCGGGGTGCTGGTCGGTAGCGGTTGCATTGGCGCTTTTTGATGCAGACGCTTGATTGTTGTTTCGAGTCTAGCGAGGATTGATATCAGTATTCTAGCGTTGGTGTAATTAGCAATATGTCATATGGTTAGTAAATAAATTTTGATTCTCGATACGCTATGATTTGCTATCCACCGAAAGTCCCCCAGATCTCTTTCCCAATCCTCCCATCCTTCCCTAACGCCCTCCGCCCTTCCTCAACTCCTCCTATCCTTCCCTACCTCACTCACACTTCCATCCAAAAACCCACTCCCTCCCCACGCCTAACCCCAACGCCCCTCCCTCCCCCCCTCCCATCCTCGATAAACCACCCCAAATCGTCCGTAGATATATATACTCTTTCCCCACCCCACTCCACCTCTTTCACCACCTCTTCCCCCACCCAAAAAACACCCCACTTCTTTCCCCCTCCCAACCTCCCCCACCTCTTTCCCCTCCCAACACACCCCTCTCTCTCTCTTTCACCCCATCCAATCCCCCCCCCCAAATCCCCCACCAAAATCCCCATCCAAAAACCCCATCCAAAAACACCCCCCAAAAACACACCCCCAAAAACCCAAAAAATGAACGATGCAAGGATCGAACTTGCGACCTTCTCCGCACAAATCTTTCCTCGGGGGGAATTTTTGGGTTTTGTGGTTGTAAAGGAGACATAATAACCACTATACTAATCGTCCTTTCTCTGGGGGTTGGGGATGGTTGTTTGTTGTTATAATAAGTTTGTGGGGGGGGGGAGGGGATGGGGGGGATGGGCGTGGGATGGGAGGTGGAGGTGGGGATGGGAGGGGAGGTGCGGGGACGGGTTGTGAGGATTCTAAGGGCGGGGGAGGGGTTGCTACTGTGGTGGGTGGGATGGGATGGGGATTTTGCTGGTTTAGAGGAGTTGGAGGGAGTCAGGATGGGGATACTTGATGAATAGTTAAAAATGATGGGGGGGGAAAGTATACAAGAAGATTTTATTTCGAGTATATATCGCTCAGCTATACATCTCAGCTCATTATCTCGTAAATTACCCAACCCATTATATTACTCCCATAGCCCTTGAGGCTTGAAAGCGAGGAAAGAAGGTCCGAAACGCCGATGCAATGCCGCTGAAGAGTACTGTCACCATGACGCTTTCTGTTGACAAGAAATTCCTCACTTGCTCACTCGCTACGCTCCCTCATGTCGGAAAGGTTCATATGCCGTGCGTTGCGGCCCCATATTGTGCATCGGCATCCCATGCAGCGGCGCCTGGTAACTGGGCGCGTTCCCAGAGTGACCCATGTAGGGGCTCTCGACTCTTTCGTAGTTGTACGGAGCGTTTTTCCTGCCTTTCCTTCCGCCGTCATTGTACCCTTTGATCCTATCACTCCGCCCACTGCAGCAACACGAGCTAATCATCCAGAAGAAGCCCGAAGCGAGGGAGAAGGCTACGGCTAGCCAGACCCAGATGTAAATGGTTCTACCAATATTGGCGTGAATCTGGTACTCCTTGAGCGCGGTGTTGAAGGAGGCGGCGAGGGTGGAGTAGAGGATCGTAGATGTAAGGGCGAAGCCGATGAGGAAAAGGGAGCTGATGCTGCTGACGATGGTGGTGGCGACGCTGCCGAGGCGGGAGAAGAGCGCGGTGAAGCCGACGAGGATCTCGACGATGGTGGAGATGACGGCGACGATGTAGCAGATGAACATCCATTTGGCGACGGTTTTGTACGTGTTTAGCCCGGCTTTGAGCTCCTTGCTAAAGAGCTTATCCGCGACGGTGTTGTTCAATTTCCATACCTCGACGGGGTTGAACCAGAATTCATTTTGGTGCGGGGAGCAGAATGTTACCTCGTCGTTGAATTGGCCGCTGGAGTTCTTGCTGAAGTCGCCTGAGCAGTAATTCCACAGACTGATGTGGTAGAAGTCTTTAATTCCTAAAGCGGTGGCGGTGGGGCTGGAGCTGCCGTTGATGATATTGATGTTGGGGATATTGTTTGCAACGGGATTGGAGGGGAGATTGAGGATAGAGGAGTTGACTTGAATTTGGGAGGTATTTGCGCGGAAGAAATAGAGGTTGTTCATCCCAGCGTTATGTTGATTCGTGCCGCCGAGACCGACGATGATGAGGCAGACAAGGGAGGCGATGGTGCCTACCATGGGTAGGAATATACATGCGAAGCGGCCTGCTTTACCCATGATGGCTGCGGTGTTGTATATCAGGGGGTAGCGAAAGTTGGGAGAAGGTTGAGCGAAAGACTGAGCAAGTTGGTTATTATGAACTGAATATGTACGATGGAAAAGAAGACAGTTCGGTTGGGGGAGAGGTTGTTTATATTCTGTACTGCGAGCTGGACGTGGTAGCCCGCTGGGCAAAGGATTCGTAAGGTGGTGGCAGTGTTACTGTGTTTGGACGTTTCACGTGTTAGGAGCATGCTAGTTCCCGTTCTGCCCTACAACAGCAGGCGATTGCGCAGGGGGCTCCCTTCGCTTACGGATTACACCCAACCACTCACAGTAACTCAATCTACCTGTTGTTCTCGTACAGCCCTCCGAGTACCTCATCTCACCCGATCCCAAGCGTGTCAACAAAAGACCATTTCCCATTCTCACATGTTATATTCCGTAACTTCTCACATTAACAGACCAGATCTCGAAAAGGGTTTGTTTGCTGTGCTGTCCCTGGTCTGAATGGATACGGGTGCGCCACGGAAGCATGCCTTCGGCCTCCCACAGCAAAGTGAGAAAAGCTGCCGTCTGCCGTCGAATCCTCTACTGTTCTCTTGTATGGACCCATGCCTGTGATGCTTTGCGGGATATATCGATAGTGCAGCACTCTTTGACCACTACTACTTCATAGTATTGCTCTCAGTCTGCTCCATCTTACTACCAACAACAAGCCAGCGAAGCCTCAAATGGCCCCAGCCCCATCTGCTAAGCGAGCACGGCGAGGTATTAGGCCCCGGGGCAGGCTGCTAAATTTAGAAATCCCAAAAACGTTCCCACGACGCTCACTTCGAGGTTGAGCCACCACAAGTGATACTCCTAAATATGTTGATAGTCAAATCCAACGTCTAACACTATACATACATCGTCTCTCAACCATGAGGCTTTCTCATCAAAGCCCATCTCGTTCTCCATCTCAAGCCACATGCCGCAATCATTCCGCTGAGAAGTTGGTAAAAATCCTTCGACTCCATGCTAGAACTATATATTACGCGATGCCGACTAATGAGCTGAGCTGATATATGTAGTACTGCCAGGCGTCACATGAAGAAGAGAGATTTCCCCTACCTGCATCGATGTATATTTGTATTTGTCATCGCTTCTGCTCTCACCACGCTGTCGCTATCATCCACACTTATGGGAGACGGGGGAAACCAACTTATGGTGTTAAGGGTTGAAAAACAAGAAATAGCCGTTCTCTTCCTCCATATATCGAGTACCACCTGCAAACCACATACGCCAGGAAAACATCATCAGAGTCCTCATACAAAGTTATCTCTCCCCTTCCCGTGAATCATAATCATCACCCAACCACAACCCCCCTCCCGTCTCCCGAGACCACAAACCCCCGTCAAAACCAACACCCCACCCCACCTCACCCCTCACGCGCCCCCTACCAACCCCTCCAAAACCCCATTAAACGCCCTCACCCTCTCCAACCACCCCCCTCCTCCCCTCCCACTCACATCCCCCGCCACCCTCCACGCCAGCACCTCAAAGCCACCCATCCCAACGTTCTCGCTCTCATCCCAACCCATCTCCCTCCCCTTCTTAACGGCCTTCTCGACGTTGGCGAGGAGGGCGTTGAGCGCATCTTCCTTGCGCGCTTTTTCGCGGGCTTCGTCAAGTTCCTGCTTGCGGAGCGCGATGGCTGCCCTCTCGCTTTGGAGAGCAGCGAGTTCAGCCCTCAGTATCTTCTCCTCGCGGGTAGCGAGGCGGACGCGGGTGGCTAGGGTGGTGTTTGTGTCGAGGGTCTGGGTGAGGTCGAAGAGGCGGGTTCCGAGCTCCTCGCTGTAGATGTCGGTGGTGCGTTGTTTGCGCTTCCGTTCTAGAGATGTGGGGGAGGAGGAGGTGGTGCTGTCGGGTTTGGAGAGGAGTTCGCGGCAGAATTGGGAGATGATGTCGACGGCGTTGGGAGTTTTGAGGGGAGGGGGTTGGGGGATGTTGAGGGAGGTGGAGGAGGGGGGAAGGGGGTGGGAGAGGCGGTAGACGGTTATGGGGATGGAGTTTTTGGGGGGCGGTTTGGTGCGGGTTTTGGATGGGGGGTGGTGTTTTGGCTTTGAAATTTGGGTGGGTTTGGGCGCGGTAGTGGGTGGTGGTGCTGTTGGCATGGTGGGTTTCCTGGGTCTGCCTGGCTTTTGGCTCTGGGTTTGAGGCTCGTCCCGGGGTTCTTCGTCGACAGTCGGCAAGGGTTTTCTGGGTGCCCCCGGCCGGCCCTTCTTGCGAGTAGGTAAATCGGTAGATTCAATTGGATCAGTGCTTCTGTTCTCTTCGACGTTATCCTGCTCTACCCTTTTCGGTTCCGACAGTGGCTTCCTGCGCCTTCCCTTTGCTTGGGCTGGCATAGTAGCAGCCTTCGCCTTGGAAATGGACATTTGGGTATCAAACGAGTCTTGAACTTGGATAGTGCTTGCACCTGTTGACTTCTTTCGAGGCTTTTGCACTTGACCAATAGATTTCCTTTTCTTTCTCTTCTTGGGTCTCGTAGGTTGCTCTTCTACTGCTGCAATCGAATTCTCTTCCTCAACTACGCTGCCCACAGGCTCCTCAAAGCTCGGTGCATGCTGAGCACCAGTTTCAAGTCCCGCAACTTCTGTCGGCTGCTGGATATCAGGTCCTGTCGACTCTGGAACCTCAGTCTGAGAGTCTAGCTCTCTTACTAGCTGTTTGCCTGGTGATGTTACGATTTCGCCCTGCGCAAGTGGTTGCAGGTCTTCGGCTGACGCTGTTACTTCAACGTGCCCCTGAATTGGATCTTGTTGCCTCCCTGCGGATGCCAGCTTAATGCGCTTTCTTGTCGAATTTTGCCCAATAGACTTGCGTTTCTTCTTCCTTTTCTGCGGCGCTTCTGTAGGCGCTCTTTCGAGCGGACTACCCTCTGGCTGCGCCAAAGCATTTGTAGGGTTTGGAATTGCTTTAGGCCGGCCCCTGGAGGGTTTGGTCGATTTCGGAGGATCCTGTGATTTCTCGATTGCATCTCCGCCTGTTTTTCGCTTCTTCGTTACGGTTCCTTCGCCGTCACTCTGAGTTGGATACGAGTTCGGCACCACATTCACATCCCCCCCTTCCAAGGCATCTTTTTTCGATGGTCTTCCCCTCTTCTTCCCAGTTGTCGTGATAGGAGTCTTTCGCGAGGACGGGCGTGGCTTCAGCTGTTCTGGTGCCGGGGTTCGCCGCGATGACCGCTGTGGGAGCAGATCCGGTTGCGGTGTTTTTCGAGACCTTCCAGATCTCTTAGGCTTCAGCGGAGGATTTACTCCTGGTAACACAATGTTGAACTCAAGGTCCTTGATTTCCCGGGTTCTAGATCAATGTTAACCAATCCTCGTGTCATATGTCAGTGGTACTTACCCAGCGCCCCGCTGGCGCATCAGTCGTCGTTCTTCTCGACCTAATGCATGTTAGACTTGAGAAGTGAGAAGAGTAAGCAAGAGCGACGTACTAGCCATTGCAAAAAGAATCGAGAGCTAACACGTTGATCGAAAACGAACAGTTGACGCGTTGTGAGCACGGAGGAGCAGCAGCGGGGTTACATAAGCGAGCGGAGCGGGCAATGAAGCTTGCAGACGATTTCCCGCCCAGATATCTTTTCGCCTCCGTACACCTGCCCTTCACACAAGGACAACACTGCTAGTATATCCGTGGCCGTCCTTTTAGCTAACAATTTGCGCCAATGGGCTGGATCTGGGGCAAAGACAAAGATGACAACACCAACAATAACCCCCTCCGCGACCTCGACCCAAGTCTACGGGACTTCCTCGAAAAAGAATCTCCCGTGAAATATACTACATCCCCACCGCAACCTCCTCCCCCGTCAGAATTGCTTCCCCCTCCCCAAGAAGTCTCAACCCCCTCCTCTACCTCCGAATCCACAACGCCCGCCGTTCCTCGCCAATCCCTCTACCCCGATGGCCGCTACGCTCACCTCTGGAAAAACTACCGTCCCCTCTCCGACATTGAAAACGCCACCAAAACCGACCAAGAAAAACTCCTAGATGTCTTAGAAGGCTACAAGAGGAGAAAAGCGGAGATTGCGCGGGCGGCGCTGGAGAATTGCGCTTTCGAGCAGGATGCTGTCAACGAATGCTTCACAAGCGGCGGCTGGGGAAAGAGAATGACAATGTGCCGAGCAGAAAACAAGAAGTTCGAAAGATGTTATCTAATGCAATTCCGATTCCTCAAAGCCCTCGGCTACCTCTCCACCTACGACCGCCCCCCCGCCGTCGACGAAGAAATCCAAATGCACGCCGACACCCTATTCCACCGCATGCTCTCCCAAGAAAAAGCCATCGAGGCAGCCCGTGCAGCAGATCTCCCCATCCCCACTTTCCCGCCCATAATCTCTCCCGCCGCCTCTACCGCCCCCAACCCAAACACCCACCTCCCCGCCTTGGACGGCCGCGACAGGCTCAAGCCAGAGGCTAGAGCGGTGCTGAATGAGAGGTTGAAGAAGATGACGCCGGAAGAAAGGGCGCTCGAAGAGCACGCGGTGGCGGTTGAGGCGCAGGCGACGGAGGTGCTCGGGAGGCAGATTGGGGAGATCTATGAGGATCAGGAGAAGCATCGAAAGGAGAGGAGGGAGAAGGGGACGGCGACGATTGGAGATACGATTGCGGGGTTCTTTGGGTTTTGATCATGTCGGTTCTTCATAGGTGGGGTAAGGGTTTCTGTGATGCATGGTACGGGCGTTGGACTTGGTGAAATGCGGTTTCCAAGATTCTAGGTGATTATATTGAGCAACCTCTGAGGCATGAAAACATATGTAAAAGCTTTGTGCAACGGAGCCCTGGCGCTTAGAGGCCGGAAGTATGGTATTCAGAAGAGCTCGACCGAGCAAAGTCCGATGCTTTAGGGCCCAAAATGATGAACTCCATCCAAAAGCAAACGCCATGGCAATGCTACATGTCAGAAGGTATTAACAATTACGGCCAACCTTGTTGTGCTGACTGGTTTTGTTGTCCAGGCCGCGGAAAGACTGGTATTGTGGGCATCTCCTCCAGACCTCCCATCGAGCCCTGATTCGCCTGCCAGCCTTGGCCGGTTTGCTGACTTACGAATTGGCTTTGTCGGAAGGGGTTGGTGCTGCCTGTGAGATTGGGAACTAGTGGTGAGGATATTGGAGTTTGCTGTTGAGGTGCCAAGGCATTACGGGCAAATGGGTTGGTGCCCGTTCGCATAGGTTGCAGGGGTTGGGCGGCTTGTAATTGTTGCTGTTGAGGCGGCGGAGAGTTAAATGGTGTGCTCTGAGGTGGTTGTGAAGTGAACGGTGAGCCCTGGTTCGGCGGTTGTGAAATGAATGTTGAGCCTTGAAGCTCAGATATAGGCTGAGTAGATAAGTTGCGTGCGAATGGATTGCAGGACTGGCCGTTGGGTATAGAGGGTATCGAAGGCGAATTTGTGAATACAGTACTTGATCCTTTATCTTGAGGCATCGTCGATTTCCTAAATGGGTTCGTTGGCTGAGACTGCAGTCCTGGACTGAATGGCGACTGCTGTTGAGGTTGCTGGATTATACCAAACGGCTGCTGGGTGTGGGGCTGTTGGCCATTGCTAAATGGCAGTTGTTGTTGAGGGTGCTGCCCCGTGCTAAATGCCTGCTGTTGCTGGAGCTGCTGCCCTGTACTAAAAGACTGCTGCGGTTGAACGAATCCATTGCCATCAATCTGTGGCGTAATTGAAATTTGCTGTTGAGAATAGGGTTGTTGAGCGTAATCGCTAATGCCAGATACGCTCACGTTCGGTTGTACAGGCTGCTGTGTCTGCGTTTGGCCGAAAGGATTCCCATTTGAAAATAAGCTGACATTCTGTTGCTGTACTTGCCCGTTTTGGGCGAAAATGCTGGGTTGTTGTACTTGTGGTGCTTGTTGAGGGTATTGGGATACTGGGAAACTCGAGGTTTTCCCAGTCATCGATTGGGGGTTTTGCTCAATCGACTCGAAGAAATCAATAAGATCTGGCGCCGGCGCTTTAGGCGCTTGTTTGACTGGGGCCGCCGCTGGAGTTTTTGGTTCTGGAAAACTTTGGCTAGGCATACTTTTGTTGAGCTCAAATTTTGCGAATTCCTCAGAGGGACCTGTGGCTCCATTTCGTACAGGTTTCTTACTATCCCTCTTAGCGTCTTGCTGTGCTAGGTATTGCCGTCGGTTGATCTCGAAGTCTGGATCATTGAGGTATTCTTCCAGCGAAGCTGTCAAGCTTGTAGGAGCGTGCTTGAGCTTCGGTATGTCTAAACGGGTAGCATGTTCGTACTGCCTTGCTGTGCTGAGGTATTCGACAACCTGGTTTGTTTGTTTGCTAAACATTTTGTAAATTGACAACGCCCGCTCAGCGTCATATTTTGACATCTCGAAGTAGTGTTCTGCAAAGACGAATCAGCTATTTGCCACGATTAGTACAAGCAACAATTCGCACCTAGAACATTTATTGTGCCCTCGTTCATGTTATGAAACAAGGTTAGTAGGTCCATAGTCAGTAGACGGAATGCGGTCAGGGTAATCTCGTTTTCGGGCTCGTTGTTGAGAAGCTAAAGCAAAATAAGCAGCTGGATCAGTTAAACACGACGAACCATTCATGCAGTTATTACCTACATCACATTTAAGTAAGGCCGCTATCTGACTTTGCACCGTTTCTGTCTCCCTTAATAGACCTTTGTCCACTATCTGCCTCTTCAGCCTACCATGGCCTTCTCTTACCCAATCAATCCTCGTATCGCGGTATGCCTTTGCTCTTCCGAGCAAATATGCGTAGTAATGCCTTATGTTGCTGCCTTGGACCTGTACTATCGATCCACGATGCGTCAGTAAGACGCCAAACAAACTCCCTAAGGCATGATAGGGACCGTTTCGATACCCGGTGCGTTTCCTCCATCCTATTGCCAATCCCATCACATCTGCGATAGCCTTGGCATAAACTCACCATCAGAGAAGTTGCTTATTGCCAGTTTTGACGGCGAATCCGCCAAAAACTTGAGCGTCACATTCGGCTCTCCTTCTCGTATCATGAGATGCACTATGATGAGCGACTTAAAGACTATAGTCCACGTTGAATCGCGCAGCCTGTTTTGCAAAGCTCGAAATATCTCCGCAACCCCAGCTTCCCCAGCATGCGTTGCGACTAGGATATGCTCGACGTATTTTGATTTGGGCGCAGCAAGCTGTTACCACAATATCAGTGGTTATCGTTTCAAAAGAAGCCCAAGCGTCCATACCTTTATCTTCGTCCCACCCTTGACGGACTTCTCAAAAGCACCTGTCATGGCTGCGGTTGAAGTTGGAAATTACTGCTCAGTTGTGTTTGCGCCTGCCTCTCACAGGGCGCAATTCCGGGATTCTTTAAGCTCTGATAGAACGGTAATTGTATTCAGTCATTCATGCCTGCCACTGAAACCGTCCAGTAAAACGCCATTGCGGATGTTGTACCAAAATCACCGTAAAGATATTTGCGCCTGCCAGGGAAGCACCAGAAGCTCGGACTGTACTGCAGAATATTCCGGAGCAACTACTTAAGCCAAGCTGTCATATGAGCCCACGACAGTAATGCCCTAGGGATGAGGCAGTAACAATACTTCGTTATTCAATAGCTTCGGCAGGCGATAAAGCAGAATAGGCTTGCTAGGGAAAGTCTTGGGAAAACATTCATCATCGTCGTATACAAAAACATAGGTACGCGTAGTACGGTATTTAAGGTAATTTTGGTGGGGTTCGACTCTTGTTACTCGATACCCACGATACCTTCCTTGATAATGAAAAAAGCGCGATAGTTTCCATTGACCTTTCATTCTCTATATTTCTACTATCATCACTTATGTTTTTAACTTAGTATGCAGCCTCTTGAATATATGCAGCTTTTTGAGCCATTACTGCGGACGGCTTCAAAAGTTCGGGGCATTATCGAGAATATTCAGGACGACGATATAATCCATATAATCCGCTTCTCATAACACTTATGTTGGGGAAGGGAGGACGGATAGAACAAGAAAAACCCTCAAATCGAGCTCGCACAATCCTCTAATCATGTACTGAGCTTCTCAAACAGCATGCGGTGCGAAAAGCTCGTCGGCCATTTCCGCGATGCCCTTTGGCTTCCGACCAAGCAGTTTTTCCAATAATGGATCGACCACACCCGTTTCACCATCCTCCATTGCCCTGAAACACGAGGCCCAATTGGTCATGGACGGATACTGTTCTGGGGCCACGCTCTGATGTGCCTGGTGATAAGCAATCGCTTCCTCGGCCGGCAAGATGCGAACATTGACTTTGCGTCCAGTGTGCTCCCTAAGCAGTGTGGCGATGTCGTGGATACTGTCCGCGCGAGGTCCAGTGAGACAGATGGATTGATTCTGATACTGCTCCTACACAGCTGTCTGAGCATATTGGTATGGTTGCGGGCTAACACCTATGTTCTTTTAAAACAAAGCAAACGGGTTTCTCACTGCCTTCGCCACAACAGCCGCTGTCCCTTCCGACAGCTCCTGACGCCCCGTCCAAGCCATCGGTCCATCCCCAGCGACAACCATATCAATCGGGTTCATGGTATCGTCCACCTGGATCAATCCGGCAAAATGGTTCCAAATCTCGGCGTAAATCCCCTCCCTCACAATCGTCCATGTCATCCCGGAAGCTTTCAAATATGCAACGGACTGGATATGCGGCTGCATCACCTCGGCTTTGCTCTTCTCGCCCGTCTCCCCGCCAAACATCAATGACGTATATATCACGTGTTTCATACCAACTTTTTTCGCGGCGTCGATGGCCGCTTTGTGGAGTTCCACTCGCTCCATGCCAATGGATGGGAAAGTGACGAGGAATAAGATGTCGGCGCCCTTGTACGAAGACTCAAGGGTTGAGGGCTTCTTCATGTCGCCGTGGCGGATGGGAATGCCAGCTTCTTCGGCGGAAGATGGTACGGTGGCGGGGTTGGAGGCGGAGATGATGAGTTGGGAGGGGGGAATGAGATTCTTGGAGAGGATATACTTGAGGACGCCGCCGCCGAGTTGGCCTGAGGTGCCGGTTAGGACGAGCATTGTTGTTCAGGTAAGTTACTGGGCTCGGCGAGTTGTTATTCGCGACAAGTTTCGGAACGAGTGTTCAATTCGAGCAGATGTTGTTCACTGAAATGCTCAACTGATAAACGCAGAACATGATCACTAAGCAGCCCCGCATACAATAGTAGATGATATTTCGAAACAATAATTGCCTAAAGACGCGAAGGTACACTAATCATCTGACAGGCGTCTTGCTGTACGACACAGCAATGGAAACACCGATTCATTGCCTACAAGATCACTGTTAATAAACATGTGCGTCTCCGAGGCATCCGAACGCTCTTGGAATGTTATCATACGTATGTAACTTTGCCTTCATCTACAAAGTGTGTATACCATTGAGGTGTGTAAGCGAAGCGCATCATATAAGAAGGCTCTTTAAAGGCGTAATTGTTGTCACCAGCTATTGAAGAGAGAGCCCTAGATTGCAAACACCAACAGAACGATGCGCTGTACTTCCTCTAAGCTTCTGATGCGCGCCATCAATCAAGGCTCTCCGATTGATCGCTCCACTTCTTGAGGTGGTGATTTTCACAGCCTTGGACAAGGGTTTAATCAAAAGATGGAGTTCGGCAGGCAAGTGGCAGGCAAGCTGCGTTGATCGATTTGCCAGACGCCTTGTAGGATGATGAAAGCTTTGGGGACTGTCTATCAACAGTCGTTATGCCCTGACGGCTCTAATTTGATTCTTGTCCGCGTACAACATTGATAAACTCTTCGGTCTTTTGTGTAAGAGAAACACTGATCGAGGCGATACTTGAATCTGTTTACGCGAAAGTGTCATGAACTTCTTATCGATCACAGTATATGATGGATATAAAATCATAGTCTTTACAAGCGGATCATCTCAAATATCATAGGCTCATGTCTCTGTCGCGCGAGGTCGACCTCTAGCTAAAAGCCTGGCCTTCTCCATTTTCTGATCTACCAAGCGCAACTTTTCCGACCATTGTGCCGGATTCAATCATCCTGTGCGCCTCCTTGATGCCTTCAGCAGTCAACCTCAAGCGCCGCGTGAGGTGACACTTGATCTTGCCAGCATCAATATATTCTGCCAGCTCTTCGAGCATCTCATGATGAGCTTCTGACTGGTCACCATGATATGGCTTGCTTCCCAACCAACACCAAGCAAAGGTCAGCGACTTTGACAGGAACTGAGTTCCATAGAAATTGACATCAGCTTGGACAATCGAACAGACTTTTCCTAGCGGGGCCACTATGTCCGCGCACACGTCCAAGTACTGAGCAGTTGAATGGGTGATATATATGTATCTGTCCAGTATCTTAGCAATGTCATCGAACCAGGTTTCTTCCCGACTTACTTGATCGGCACATCAAGTTGCAAGTCTTCGACCTGCTGCTTCAAATTTTCTCGGTGATTGATGACATGCGTGGCGCCCATGTTCTTGCTGAAATCTACAGTCTCTGGTCTGGAGGCTGTCGTGATGACGACAGGCAGATCAAGCACCCATCTGGCAATTTGCGACGCCATGGCTCCAACTCCTCCAGCTCCATTGATGATCAGCAGACCGACGTTCTCTCCTTTCTTGATTTCGAGCCTTTCGATCAACGACTCGTATGCCGTACCATACGTCAGAGGCATTGCGGCTGCCTCGACAAAGTCCAAACTTTTTGGCTTAAGCGCGACGTCGCGCTCGTCCACAAGCTGATATTCAGAGTACGTGCCTTGGCGCGTTGTCCGGCTAACATAGAAGACCTCATCCCCGGGCTTAGACAGACATTGCGGACCGACTTCGAGCACTGTCCCTGCGCCATCGTATCCAATAATGTGGAAAGGTGTTGGCACGAACTTGTAGTAATCCGGAGCATCATCATATGTGCCATTCCTGATTTTGGTGTCAATCGGGTTGACTGAGCAAGCTTCGACCCTAACAAGAAGGTCTCGCCCTTGGGGGCTTCCTGGCTTTGGCACTTGCCGCGATTCGAGGTTCCCTATGGGACCATACTTCTCAACGCCGATAGCTCTCATGGTTGCCGTGATAGCAACTAGTTATTGTGAAAAGAAACTTCGCAAAGGTGTTGTTGGACTATGGCTGTAAATCCTGACCTGGGATTCCGAGCGAAAAGACTTCTTGTATCATCAAGACTTCTCGAAATACATGACTTCTCTCGCCACGCCTGTGGATCACACCTCGGCCAGCATCAATCCCCTTGGAGCTTTCTTCTCTACGACATTACTAATCAAGATCTACGCAGGACTGCTGGCGACGTGGTACTAGCGAACCGAGGCGAGTGGATACAAATAGCTCGGTCAATGCATGTTTACTCATATTCGGTCCGAGGACTCCCAGCTCTTCTACACTCGCTGTACCATGTCAATAGGTCATGACCCATATCAGCATCTCGCACTCGTTCACGCCTTTTCCGCTTACAGCCGTGATCAACAGCCTACCTATCCAGCGTCGATAACTTCATCACTCAAGGTTGGGAGTTTGCAAATTTTACAACACGAAAGCAAAGATCCACTCCCAATTTCTTGATAATATTTTCGATAGTCTAAGCCCGGGACTAAAAGAGATCCTTTTTCAGCCCTTCAGCACATTCGCCGCACCCCACAAACTTCCCGGATTCAACCTCGCTGGATACGCCTTCAGCATGCTATAATACAACTCGTCGACCGACCCCGTTTCCTGCACCGTCAACTCTAGATCCGTAAAGTACCTCCTAGTCTCCTTAATCACCCTCGGCCCATCGTCATCTTTCGTCGGATCCTTGTGTCCACTTACGACCCACCTCGGCTTCAACGCTTCAATAATACCCAACGCCTTCATCCAGTCATTACGTAACGCCTTCGTCTTACTCTCCCCAAGGTAAGGATGCACGTTGTTGTATGTCGAGTCGCCCGTAACAGCCAACCCGACACTCGGCACCCACAGCGTGGTAGTATGATCAGTATCGGTATGCCCTGTCCTTACCACCATTAGCTTCTCGCCCTCGAGCTCAATCTCATCCCCATATAGCGCTTCAGGCACGATCAGCTCCTCCGACACCTCGGCCCGAAAGAGCCTGTTGAAGAACGCCGTGCTCGGATCCCGCTCCCGCTCCACTTCCTTCTCCATCGCCGCCACAGCCTCCTCGCTCGCTACGGCCTTGGCGTCCGGGAATACCGCGAGCAAGACGCTCAGCCCGAAATAGTGGTCGCCATGTGGGTGCGTTATGTAGATGTACTTGAGCGCCTTGCCCGTCGAGGCGACCTGCTCGGCCACTCGACGTGCGGCCTCGGTCGTCAGCGGGACATCGACAAGGATGGCGTCGTGGTCGCCGTAGATGAGTGTGTAGCTCGTGGGCACAGTTTCCAATTCCTCGAGACCTGGCGGTGTGGTGCGCGTCAGACTGGCTCGGCTGCTACTGTAGACTATGAGTTGCAGAGGCATTATGTGAGTATGTCGATAAGACTCGGCCTTGTTTTGGTAAAATTTGAACGACGTCTCTTTTTCTTTGCGCTGCATACAGAAATCATCCCTAACCCTCCCTTATACCTTTCTTTCAAGACCCTCGCCATGCAGCAAGCACAACGCTAGAACAACCCCCGCAACGCCTCGGCTTCAGAGGTGCAAATCTTGTTCGAAAAAGCCTCCCAAAATGTAATCAAATCACTTGTGAAAGCGTTGCCGAAACGATTTTCGTTAGATCGCGCAGCACGAATGAAATTGAACATGATGACCTCGCAGCAAGCCTCGGCATGATTGTTCATTCTTTTCGTCAACTCGGTGGAAGAATAGTAATCAACTACGGTACTCCCCCATAATCAGTGACGACTACCTTAAATGGATCTGGTCGATCCAGCGAAGCAAAAGTATTACCTTTGAGTACATGGTTTGGTAAGGAGCAGCTGTGACGGGGATGAAGAGGATCTTGTCCGTGGAAATCATTGTTGGTTCTGAATGGTACGTTGTTTACAATGTAGGATGATGTGATTAATATTTAGGACCGCACAAAGAGTACTGTACATACCTTAGTCTCCTATTATCTAGAGGGGAAAATCGAGGGCGAGAAACCTTTCGAGGACAGCCCGAATTGATTCAAAACGGTTAGGAATGCTCGTAGGTTTGTAAAGTTGCTTCCATCGGAAACGTTCCTTGTCGTGTCTAAAAATGTCCTAGGCTTTGCTCAACGTAGAAAACAGCTTTGCTTAGAACTCTCTTTCCGCGTTTCCTTGCAGTGTCAAGAAGTTGACTTTGCTGTTTGTTATTTCCGAACTTTTGTGGTCATAGAAAAGGAATGAAAGCAAAGATGTGAGCCTGGATGCAATCTATCCGGATTGGCAGGCTGAAAGACAATACACTGGGGGAGTTGGGACAATGTCGAGTCTGTTGTTCGGATAGGGAGTTATCTGGGCAAAGGGGCATAAGGCGGTCAGACTCAGGCGGCCTCTGAGATGTAATGCTGTTGGCTCCGGTTGACCTTCAGCACGGGAAATTTTGCTACGGAATGATCAGATCGTGAAAAGGCAGGTTGCGAAGAGGTAAGGTAGAGCAGATTGCCTTCTATGGGGGTTTGATACAGGTGATCAAGTGTAGTCCAAGGTCATCAGGACAGTCATCATACCTTCCCCGTTGAGAGGTCCTGCCCAAAGCATTACTCTGTGCTTTCGTCTTGGTTATCGACCGGCTTATTATTATATAGTTGGCTTTGGCGGAAAGGCTATTGCGTTGTTGTTACATCTCTCCACCTATCTCAAAGGCGCTTGCAGCCACCAGATGGTAGATTGTTGACAGCGCTTTCTCATTCTTCCGCTTGGCTATCGTGAAACTCAGTAGTGCTTAGACCAAATCTCTAGTGCGCCTGCGGATTCCACCTTGTACGTGTTCGCTTGATTGCATACTATGAAGAGGAACGTAGGACCTTCGCTGAGAGGAATATTGTTGGATTTGATTATGTACATGTTGCAATGCATACCGTATTCATCCTCCTAGGTAGAACCCGCGCTTAATCATACCAACATCTCGACCCACGCTCATTTCTAGAAACCTTCCAAGTTTGATGATCAGAGATGCCTTCATCGCGTCCGCTGAAGTAACAAGGAGTGTGTGCCGAACGCCTATTTCACTCTCCCTCCAGCGCCCAACGTGCAAGCCACTTGAGCCCAATTAAGGGAGAGCTGCCAGTCGGGTTAGGAGGGATCTCTGTCATATGGTACACTCTAGGCTTTCATCATCTGTATAAGTGTCAGCTTCGGGTATGGAAGAGGGATATCTGTGATTGACTAACTTGTTCAAAACTTGGAAGGATGAAAGAGAAGGTCGGCGGCATGGAATTATCTGTTGACATAAGGAATAAATTACGGTAATTTTGTTAGCGTCAATATCTCTTTGCAATGAAGTGAATAAGTGATGAAGTCTCTTATGCGAACAATATTTCCGGAAATCTACTGCAGCCGTCTGAAGGCATAGTGGCTGTCGGTCTCCGTGATGCTTTTAAAGCCTTTTGCTAAGGCTCATCGAATAGACCGATCTGCGCGATGTAGCTACGTTGAGGTGTCCAGGTTCTTCCGTCCCTTGAGTGCAAATAACCCTCTGATTGGGGGACGCCGGGCTTTGCACGAGAAAGTGGCACCCGAAGGGCTTCCATTCCTTCACTCATTCAAGAGCTCTAGTCAGTCGCTATCTTTCGTTCCACGTCAAATCGTTAATGTATCATGGAGCGCGAGAGCTGGCTAAATTGATGATGTACAAGTTGATTATCCCAAAGCAACGCATGAGATCAACGGACAGCTCTCTACAATACATAAACAGCGAAAGTCCTTCCCTTCGGTTGATGATGAAGTTGTCCTTCATGGATACATTGGAAAGAAGACAATACTATCGAAAAACCTATTATTTTTTTGGCTTCACAGCAAAGACCTCGACTACAGAATCCAAGCAATCTCCAGTGGTAAAACTGAAGATAAATCTCAGGTATACAACGTGGCGCATGAGACATTAAAAAGTCTTCCAACAAATACACCCGTCGTTATTCGAGGCAGGTTTAAAGATAAGGCGCCTGCCAAACCCGACACATTCCAACAGAACACAAAGGTTGACGATGTCGAGATTAAGCTTGTAGACTTACAAAGTCTGAATGAATTTCCGTCCGCCGCCATTGCGACAGAATTTCAACGTAATCAGCGACATCTTCAAATTCGACATGATAAGGATCTCCGAGATGCGCTTATATTTCGAGCGAAGGCTGCAAATGCTTGTAGGTATGCACTTACTGGGCTTAACTTCGTTGAAGTGGAAACACCGCTCCTTTTCAAGTCGACTCCTGAAGGCGCAAGGGAATTCATTGTACCAACCAGACAGAAAGGTTTGGCTTATGCACTACCTCAGAGTCCTCAGCAATTCAAACAAATACTTATGGCTAGTGGGATTCCGAAGTACTTCCAGATGGCAAAGTGCTTTCGTGATGAAGACTTAAGGGCTGACAGGCAGCCAGAATTCACTCAGGTAGGCGATGTGAAATTAGGAGTTGTTCCATATATTCCGAAACTGATTGAAACAACAGCTGGATCTCGAAATGGCATTTGCTACAGGAAATGATGTCATGGGTAGCATCGAAGTCGTTGTCAGGGACTTGTGGAAGAAGCTACTTAATTTTGATTTACCGCAACCTTTTCCCAAAATGACATATAGGGAAGCCATGTCAGGATATGGTTCTGATAAGCCAGATTTGCGGATCGGAACGAAACCCTTCTCACAAATTGAGCATATATTACCTGCAGATCTCATCAGCAAGATAAGTCCGCTCAAGGACCCCATCATTGAAGCAATGTTATTACCATTAAGCAAGTCTGCGACTCCTAAGGAAACCCACAACTTCATCCGTCAATTTTTAGACTCACCTGAAGCGGCGCCGTTCCGTGATAATTTGGAAGGGGCTCCAGGAGTTTTTGTATATGACTCCAAGAAACCGCTTTCAGGGCTGCAGGCATTCGGATTCGAAGCTGCAGAAAGCATAGAAAATCTGTTTGATGCTAAAGATGCGGATCTTATCATCTTGCAGGCCAGGAAAAATAGCCCGTTTGAAGGTGGTTCAACTCCGCTGGGCAATCTGCGACTTGCGCTTGGCAAAGCCGCAGTAGGTACAAAGCTTTTGAACATTTCGGAAGGCTTCAAGCCTGTTTGGATAACCGACTTTCCTCTTTTCTCTCCATCAAACGAATCAGAACCCGGTCAGGGTGGAAGTGCTGGCATGGCATCCACCCATCATCCTTTCACGTCACCCAAAACCTCGGAAGACGTTGATTTGCTCCAGACTGACCCCTCAAAAGTTATTGGCGAGCATTATGATTTAGTGATGAACGGCGTTGAATTAGGTGGTGGTAGTCGGCGCATCCACAATGCTGGGGTGCAGGAATTCGTTATGAAGGAAGTTCTCAAAATGCCGCCCGAGCGACTGGCAGAGTTCTCGCATCTTCTAGAAGTACTCCGAGCGGGTTGTCCACCTCACGCTGGTATTGCACTTGGATTCGACAGGTTGGTCGCCGTTATGCTGGGCAAAGACTCTGTGAGGGACGTTATTGCATTTCCAAAAAATGGGAAAGGCGAGGATATGTTAGTCAGGAGTCCTTCACCGATGAGCGAAGAGGTGCTTCAAACTTATCATCTCAAGCTTCGGGACTGATCTAGACCTGGCTGATTGCTCTCATATTTGTACCATATTGTATAACAAGGTAGACAATAATAGAAAGCGCAATGTAAACATTTCCTCTTTATGAACTCCCTACGACTGGGCTCTAAAACGTAATTCATGTGCAACTGAGCGCTGTGTCATGGCGGACAATAGCGAGCGGTAAGAATAGCGTTAGGGTTAATTTGGACGTCAACGAATGTCTCCATTCGGCTCCTCTGTGCAGCACGACAAACAATGCCTCTCTCGATTCCGGTACTGTCGCACACTTTACTACCATCTCCCCTCTCACAGTCCTCCTTCTCCCAGTTTGGAACTGTCATCGAAAGCCCCCTTCCCCCAACGATTCATTCCGTACCTTCAACCCTCCCTGTTTCACATCTGGAAGTCGTACGTGCGAACCAAAACACCGCACTCAAATTTACGAATGTAACCAGTATGCGAAACGAGTACTTCCAATCACGAAGCAAAGATCCTGGCAAAGCCGTCATGAACATATTCTCTTGCTTTCCGCGATCCCTCTCCACCTCATCTTTTAGTAGCTCCCAGGTCTTCAACGTCCGCATCCTCGAGCGCCACCCCTACACCACACAGACTTTCATCCCCATGAATATGTCTTCGACTGAACCCTCCACGAAATACCTGGTCATCGTCGCCCCGACCTTGTCCCCGACAGAGGCTTTCCCCAACCTCGGTCCTCCGGATCTGAGCAACCTGAGGGCTTTTGTTGCACATGGTGCGCAAGCTGTTACTTACGGGACTGGGACATGGCACGCGCCCATGGTGGTGCTATGGGAGAAAAGAGTGGATTTCGTGGTGGTGCAGTTTGCGAATGGAGTACCGGAGGATGATTGCCAGGAAGTGGAGTTGGAGGGGCAAGGGGTCGGGGTAGCTGTTGAGGTGGGTAGGAATGGGAGAGGGGAACGGGCGAAGCTATAAATGGAAGGAACGGAATCCTGCACTGCATCATTGGTACTGCAGTTAAAGTGTTCTTCAAGAGATTCGCTTGGGACAGCACGAGGCTACGGATACATCACCAGAGGGCTCGAGGAGAGAAGAGCATGGCTTTGACGCTCTAATGGGCCACGAAGAGCCACGGCAGTGGATAAGAAGAGGATGTCTTGAGACAGACCTGCCAGACGATCAAGCAGGCAAGGGCGCAACTTCAATCTTATCTGCCAAAGCCACGAGTAACATTTGCGGGCAAACATAATCTATATAAGGACAACACCACAGCACCGCTGAGAGTTTAAATACAGGGGATCGAAGTTGAATTATCATCTGATCAAGTATTGGCTGCCTTGAAGAGCGAACGTCTTCAAGCAGATCCGCAAATTGGAAGTAGATCCTGAGAAAGAGCTACACAGATTGATCGGACTGCGCTTTCTCTTCGACAAAGCTCTAGACTCATCCTATGAATTACTAGAATCGGGACAGGCCTGAAGATGCGCGACAGCCTAATTTGGAAGTAAAAGTTGTAAAACCAGGACGCTGTGCTCGTATCAGTGGAAACTTCGTTCATCAGTGGATCAAAACACTTGGTGCTCAAGTGTCTGACATCTTCTTAACATCAACTGTGTTTCCTACCTCTCTACGACACCGGCAGGCGCCCCAACAAATTGCGCACCTACTTCCAGTAACAACACTTAACATAATTTCTTCTTCTTCTTCTATCAAGCTGTGTCTGCAGTATCCTGATCTTTTCGAATTGAGTAAATGTCAGACCTGCCCAATATCTACTCTCAAAACACCAACAGCTGTGACGAAGAGGACCCAGAGTTCCTTTTCATGGCTGACGTAATTCAACATGTCAGGTATGGTTCAAGCCTTATCAAGAAGCTCATCATCTAATCCATTTTACTGCAGGAAGAGCGAACTGGATCAGGAAGAATCTAATGAACGGAGTTTGATCACTACAGAAGACGTAGCCAGCTCATACGAAAATGCTTTGATCAACCAAGGCCGCTTGCGTAAATCAGCTGTTGAGCTCAGAACGTTGATGCATCAATATTCTATACTTGAAAACGAACGTGGAAGCTTGCCCTTCGATGCTGAATTCCATAGGTCTCAACTCAACCCCCCCCCCAAAGCTTGTGGTTCTGACCCTTAGTGATGCAGAGAGATGAAGGCATACGTTGAAAGACTCGAGCAGTTCGATAATTACATCAGCAAATGCCTTGTAGACGATGACGAAATTGCCGATATGCACAGAAGAAATGCCCGGGTAACTGTGCTACTCAAGAGCATTGCGGCCAAAGAGGAGAGGCGGAGTACCCCACTTGGAACCTTCGACAGGCTGGTTCGCATCCCCTGGTCGATTAACTATCCACTTTGTCTGCTGGACAGTGCCGTAAACCGACATGTACGCACGGTCTACGATATTGCAGTGGGCATACAGACAGCGGGCATTATCAGCAAACTGTTGCGGTGGCCTTTTCATGGAGGGTGGCCATGGCAGTGGACCCCGGACTTTCCTTTGATGGTTTTTTTCGTAGGTAATTGGGGTGTACACCTCTTTGCGTTTGCAGTAGGACATAGGGACCTATCCACTGCTTTTGTCCTATTGCAGCTCGCGTCTTTCTTGGTATATATTTGGAGGCAGGTCTTCCCGAATTGGTGGGACTATCATTGGGAGTTGAGCTTTGGCTTCCCTGTTGGATTTCTGTGCTACATGGTCTGGCATTGTCTGTGTCGTAGAAAGACTTTTTAAGAAATCCTCGGCTATCAGATTACTATCGTTGAGTAGTCGCTAAGCGGCTCGGGGTGGACTTCGGATGGTTTGAATAGTGGACATAGCTTGATTCGCAAATTCGGAATTCGTTCCGTACAAGGGCTTTTCGAGGAATCTTGAGCTCAAGGCAATAGCTAGAATGTGATTGGGGGCTGCATAATACTTCTGAGGAAGCTCATCGATAACGTATTGAATAGCTTCTCTTAAAGGGCACATCAGATTTGTTCGCTACCTTATTTCTCATTAAAACGTTTCGAATATGCAGCATCACCTCCCAGTCCGGCGCAATGCAAATACCCCTTTTCATGTCAGTCGGTTCGTCAACCCATCTTTGCATTGCTAAAGTCCATCTCCGGATGCTGTTCCTGAAACCTACGCACGCAACACATTAGCCACATGTAGTTTAGCATCGAAATGCCCACTCCTTTCCCCAACATGCCGGGCCAACGAAACCACCTGGGAATCCAATTACTCACTTCCTCAACATTTCCGTTTTCTTACTCTCATCACTCGTTGGCTTCCCCATCTCCTTCTGCCGCTGGTCATACATCATCTTCTCCACCATCCCCCTCGTCTCGCCGTCCAAATCCCCCAATTTACTATTCTCCGGAGTAATCTTGCTCGTATCGATCTTGAACGGCGCGTTGGTAGTCACCGAGGCCCACCATTCCATTTTATTTGTTTTGTCGAGGTGGAGAGAGATTTCTTTTTGGTTCGAGGGAAGGGATTCGAGTGTCCAGGTGGATTCGTCGACGTGGATGGGATGGGGGAGGGGACCCTGTGAGTGTATGCAAGCTTAGTGGGCTGGGGATATCGAGAGGGAGAAGATCTGGGGGGAAGTACATCTATTATGGGTGTTTGCCCTTTTACGCCGGCTTTGAGGCTGGTTTTCGAGATGAGAACGTCAAGGTCGCGGCCGCGGAGGTTGGAGGGGACGGGGATGGTGATGTCGAGGTCGCCGATTGTTTGGGTCCATTTGTAGGGGAGTTGGGCTTGTTCCGCGGCTTCTTTGGCGCGGGTTTCGGCGTCTTTTTTCTCGCGTTCCTCGGGGGTGGGGGAGGTGGACATTGCTGCTGTGGAAAGTGAAGGGGAGTTGGGCTATTTGGGGTAAGAAAGGGTATGTTTTGGCTTGATCAAAAGCCAGGTACTGCTTCTGGTTTTTGATAGCTCAGCCTCATCGGGGCAAACTCCGCCGGCGGTTCCAGCGCTTGTGCGGTAGTTAAAGTTTCACCAATGATATCAGATTACTTTCCACCCATATTAGGGAAAATCCCTACTTTGGCAGTCCATATGCCTGATCTCCTCCAGGTTAGCTATATCCGTGGGACTTACTGACAAGATTAACTAATAGTGTCTTTTCTTCCAGGTCGACAAGATTCTAAATCCTGTGACTTCTTTGGCGTTCCTGAAGTTTGGAACAAAAACATTACTTTTGGCCGGCGAAGGACCATTGTTACATATTTACGAGCAAAGCACACGTCGATGTCTTCTATCGGATCGTGTGTTCGACTCGCAGGCTCTTCATGGTATTTGCACTGAATCCACAACGGATCGTGCTTGCAACCAGGATCATTCTGCTAGAGTTCTGATATGGGGTGGCCCCTCTGTGTGCCTTCTTGCCGTCGAAAACAGTCCGGGTCATGAAAACCAATATCAGATACGCACTCGGCAGATTGTGCGAGAAACCCAAGCCGAGGACTGGATCTTTGATGCGTGCTTTAGCCACGTAGCTGCCGATGGGCCCTTGTACACTTCTACCACGCGTGTCTGCAAAGCAGTAATAGTCACTGCTCATAATACTTTGTTATCCCTGAATCTTCAGGCTGGCTCCGACAATGTCATTGAAGCATTCTTAAGCCTTGAATGTATAGCGGCAGGTCCGCGTTCAACTCTGTACTCTGCACATGTGGTCTGGACTCAGAACGAACGCTGTCTTGTCGCTGCAGGTACTGTGTTTGGTGAAGTGCTATTGTGGTCATTTCCTAGAGACCAATCCTCGTTTGTTTCCGATAGAGTGTCTCTCGGTCAGTTACATTGTACTTTTACCGGTCATGAAGGTTCTATTTTTGGTGTTCGAATTTCTGAAGAGATTGCAGCTTCTGACGCGGTTATTCCTAGGCGTGTTTTAGCAAGCTGCAGTGATGATCGTACCATCAGAATATGGGACATCTCGCATTTGGAACTCGATGCAAGCGAGAACAAAATACGAGAATTGTCCAGCGAGCAAAATGTTAGGCATTCAAGTGATACCGCTCGGGGCGAAGGAAACTCATGCCTAGTTACAGTCTCGGGCCATAGCTCAAGAATATGGGGTGTGCGCTTCTTGTATCGATCAAGGAACGCTTGGCAATTGATGTCTTACGGCGAAGATAGTACTGCTCAGATCTGGCAGCTGGGGTTCAGTTCTCCCGCACACAAGTCAGGCAAGAAGTTCAATTCTCAAGAATTATGCCTACGTCATCAATACACCTATGCTTTTCATTCGGGGAAGAACATTTGGGCCGTGGCGACTTGTTCGGAGTCTAATAACGCATTTATCTTATCCACTGGAGGAGCGGATGGGCGAATTACCTCTTACTATCTGAAAGCAGAAGATATGTTATGGGATAGCGATTCCTGGTCAGGCCAATGGAGCATTCAAGATGCTTACATGAGCGCAGAAGCTGCCGTTGACCTTAACAGGATGGTTTCTGTTGTTCCGGTATCTAAGTGTGTGAGTTCTAAGAAAGCCTTATTTCAAGGTCTGCAAGGTAAGTGGCTGCTTCGGCGTAATATCAAAAGCGCAATTTCAACATATCCGTCAGGATTTTTTGAAGGAATCGCGGTACTTAAAGCACGAGAACCTACCGATGAAGCCTATGATCTCGAATTTCTCTACTCTGAAAGCGGCAAATTCACCGCTGGACAGGGTTTTGTCATGAAGGCCACCCGGCGGTATGTCTATCGTTTCCAAGAAAAATCGAACAGAATAACTGCTTGGTTTGTTTGCCCCAAGGACCAGTCGGTCGTTGACTATCTCTTCCATGTAATGGATTTCGAACCCCTAGGTAGGGATCTCGAGTCAGTCAAGGACGATAGTATGACAAAGCTGTGTGCAATTGGCCACCATTTGTGCATCGATGATGACTATCAAGCTCGTTATGAATTCCACATGAGAGATGCAACACTGACCCAATGGGACTTGACGTATATTGTCAAAGGACCAAATAAGGATTATGTTGCTGATGCGCGATATGTTCTTGATTGTAGCCTGCAGCATTCGACAGTAATTGCAGAAGCTGGAAAATCAACTGACAGAATATCCAAGACGCGAAACACACCGATAAAGTCTGCAAGTTTAAAGAGCGGTTCATTGATGCCAGATTCCTTCAAGGGCTATGCTTGGGTAAATGAGGACTGCTTCATAACTTCCACCGAGCGTGGCAAACTTCTGGTAGGAACTCTATCCAAAAGGAAAGAATTTTCTAACGGACATAACTACACTGGAAGCAATCTGCCAACAGTGACCTGGGAAAAACGTGGTCAGTTGAACGAGTTGGAGTCCTCCTGCATCATGGCGAGCACTCGGTCAGGCGAAACCACTGTATTATGCGGAAATGGAGGCATGATATATATGTATCAACATTATGAACAAATATACCCAGTTGCAAAGATCGCTGGCAAGGTGGTTTGTTTATCTGCCCAAACAATCTCATCGAGTTCCCACCATCTTTCACAAGAGGAAAATAAAGTGCCTTTCACAATAGCGATTTTCGCATCATGTCTGGGATCGTCAACGGCACATGCCTTAACCATTGGTCATAGAAGACTGAGCCCAATTGATAATCAGAATTTCTCAGAAGGCAGAAAGACAATCGAAATCGTCCAAACTGTATTGCTAGACCTCCCAGCAAAATTAGTTGCCACCAGCTCTTTTTTCGTTGATTCCCAAAATCTTCTTGTCCTCGGGTCCCGTAGTGGACGCTTAACAATATATGATTTATTAGCACACAAGAGTAGCCCTGTCACATGCACCTACATTTCAGAAAATATACATGGACATGGAGAGGATGCTATTACAAGTATCGAACTGGTGCCGACAGCAACTTCAGGCCCTTTTTCCGAGGATCTTTATATTCTGACTACCGGCAGAGACGGAAGATTCAGTGTTCACCAGATCTTCGTGAAGAGAGTAGACCAGAAAGAAGCTTATATCAGTCTCCAGACTGTGCATACATGTGCGCCGCCATTTGGTCCCAATATTGAAGGTGCACGTTTCGTTGAGGGTTCGAATGATCTGCTCCTCTGGGGCTTCCGCAGCAAGCACTTTGTGGTGTGGAACGAGACCCAGAAGACCGAAGTGATGACAGTAAATTGTGGTGGTGCAAGTCGGAACTGGGCATACTCACCCCGAATCGACGGTAGTGGTGGCGGCAGTTTTGTGTGGACCAAAGCATCAATATGCAAAGTTCAGTCGCAAGCACAAGCCTCACACGAAGTTGTCCAGCATGGTGGTCATGGCCGAGAGATCAAAACCATGGCAATATCGCCCCTTCTTATAGGTGAAAGTGGCCACAGTATTAGGTATATTGCCACAGGCGCTGAGGACACCGCGATCCGTATTTTCAGCCACGATGCTGGATATACCCCTGACCGGGATAAGAGCTTCAAGTGTTTGGGAATATTCACAAACCACAAGACTGGTATACAGCAGGTCAAGTGGTCTCCCGACGGGAATTACCTGTTTAGCGCTGCAGGGCTTGAGGAATTTCTCATCTGGCGAGTGCGATCTGTGCCTTGTATCGGCGTTGGGATGTTTTGCGAGGCGCAATTCCCACCTGTTACAGAATCTTGTGACTTGCGAATCATGGATTTTGACATAATTGAAGTCGACTACGAAAATGGTGAGAATGAAGGCCCAACAAGGCATGAATACGTCCTAAGCCTGGTGTACTCAGACTCTTCAGTGCGAGTACGTTATAGATACCAAATCCTGCTACTAACTCCAGCTGATAGCCCCAGATCTACCATTACAATCCCACAAACAAGGTACAATCCTTTGCAATTATCTCGTCCGGGACATACACTACCTCCTGTCTGACCCAAATCACTCATATCCGCCTCGGTTCCACCATCCATCTCTGCACCGCAAGCACAGACGGACATGTCGCTTTCTGGCCTCTGACCATAGTCCTAGCTACCCACGGCTTCATACTCAGCGACGACGGTGGTAAGCTTTACCACAAGCCCTCCGAAACCACAGATCCCCCGTCATCAGCACTGATATGGCAATCCCGAACCCCTCTCCACCAAAACGCCATCAAATCCCTAACAACCACCACCCTCACCCCCACCACCACCCTCCTCACCACCAGCGGCGACGACGGCGCTCTAGGATTCACGCTTCTCACCTCCCCACCCAACCATCCAAACACCCCACCCGACCCCTCCACCCTCCTCATCCCCAACGCCCACGCTTCTGCCATCACAGCCGTGCAATGCCTGAGCCCCGCATCATCAGATAAGAAACAGCAACTGAGATTCGCAACCGCGAGTAATGATCAGAAGCTCAAGACGTGGGTGGTGAGTGTCGACTTAGACAAGCGTGGGGTCGATGGGGTTGAGGTGGCTAGGGAGAGGAGTGAGTCGAGTAGTGTTGCGGACGTGGCGGCTATAGGGGTATGGAGGGATGGGGATGGCGGGGAGGGTGGGGTTGTGCTAGCGGGGATCGGGATGGAGGTTTGGAAGGAGAGTGGTGGAGTGTGAGGGAGTGGGAAAGCCCCGGGGGGGAGATGAGGGTCAATGAGGTGGTGAAGATGGGTGTGGTGCAAGAAGTTGCCGAAGTAGCGAATTTGCGAATCGGAAAAAAAGTAATAATGTTTGATAATAGGAAATTGTGTGATCTAATGGTATTCTCAATAACCTCCTCCCGTGCGTATCAATATAGCCCTATTGCGGGCCCCCAAATCATCTGGTATTTCAAAGCATCTGCTCCAATCAAACAGCACACACTCCATCGAATCCCCACTCCCTATTTCCACCCCCCCTCCCTCCCCCCCCCGCGGCCCACACTCCAATACCTACCTCCCCATACCCACACCACTTTCCCAGCAATTCCCCCGCATCAAGAAATGCACACCTCGGGATGATCCGTATTGACGATACACAACGTCTAACCATCAAACCCACAAAACCATCAGCTCACACACCCCTTTCTTTCCTCACTCCCAAACTCCAAATTCCAAAAAAAAACCAGAGGAAATCCACTCACCTGCTGCCACTGCCCATTATTGCTCACCCCGGTCCCGTCCCCTTTCGCGCCTCCCCCCGCCACATCGACAACCTTACTCCCGCCCCGGCAATTATTCGCCGCCCACACGCCCAGCTTCGTCATCTGCGCGCCGTTGATGCAGCTGTGGCCCGGTGCGCCGCTGAAGCCGTGGTTTTTGTCCGCGATGACGAAGCCCGTTTTCCCGCTCGCGTAGACGAGACACCAGGAGGAGAAGGTGGTGCCGGGGGTTTTGCCGTCGGTGGAGTCGCCGTGGGCGAGGCATTTGGAGACGTCGGTGGTGCAGATTTCTGTGGGGGGAAGGGAGGTAAGTGAGGAGAAAGGGGGGGGGGGGGGGGGGGAAAAAACGGATTTTGGGTTATAGAA